>Ga0209369_1000019_pt1 | contig 455315 bp, 431 predicted proteins | sample EBPBio142010_DNA_FD_185865 | JGI IMG/M metagenome (GOLD analysis project Ga0209369, IMG submission 185865) | Wastewater treatment Type I Accumulibacter community from EBPR Bioreactor in Madison, WI, USA - Reactor 1_10/4/2010_ DNA (SPAdes)... | ecosystem: Engineered > Bioreactor > EBPR >...
TCCCCCACGGTTGTAGCCAAAGGGAATACGGGCGACATCGCCAAGCGCGAGGACTGGTTGCAACCGGTCCTCGCGCACAGCCGCTCTAATCGCACATTTCCAATCAAGTGCAGATACAAGGGGGACCAATTTGTGGTGGAGGGGGCAAACTGCACAAAACCAGCCCCCCCAAAAAATTCTCTCCCCCTCCCCGAAACCTCCCTCACAATGTCTCCAACGCAACCCGGAGACACACATGGCAAGGGAGGGCAGACAAGACAGCAGATTGCAGATGCTTCACCGCATCGTTGCGATGTTGTTCGCCTTGTCCGCTCTTGCCGAACGCACCACAAACCGCTCGCGCATTGTGCGCAGAACGCTTTGCTGGATCCTCGGCCTCGTCATTTTCCCCGTCCGCGAGATGATCGCCGAAACAGGGCTCGAACTCGGCTTCGACATCGTCTTCTCCGACATTGACCTGACGCACTCCGACGACAGCGCCGAAGATCTGATGCGTATTTCCTCTGCCTTGAGCGAACTTGGCCGGGCGCTGTCCTTTCTCGTTGCTCACATCGAACAGCTTGATCAGGCCGAGCGCGAAATGGCGCTGAGAAACATTTCGGCCCGCGTCACGCGTTTGCTTGCAATGCCCGCGCCTGCGTTCAACGCACCAGCCTTGCGCGCCCGCACGCCATATCTCGACACATCGTAGCCTCGCCCGGGCCAGCCGCCCACGGCCGTTTCACGTCGATCCACCTCCAATCCGTTCAGCCGGCCGCAAGGATTTCCCTTGCGCGCACCGGGCGCCTGCGCTTATCTGAAACGGCTCCGTAACAACTCGGGTCGTTTTGCGATGTCTGTCAATCTGAGGCCGAGTCAGGCGCTGCGCCTTTGGCAGAATGTTGCGCTGGCCGAGGCCAATGCCGGCCAGCCTGATCTGTCGCACCGGCAAGCTGCAATTCTGCTGACCATCTATCTCGACCCGCCGCCGCACACTGTGCGCGGTCTGGCAGCGCGCCTTAACGTCACCAAGCCGGTCATCACCCGCGCGCTTGACACGATGGGCGCGATGAAGCTGGTGCAGCGGCATCGCGACGAGACCGACAAACGCAATGTGCTGATCCGGCGCACCATCGAAGGTGCGCTTTATGTCGAACGTTTTGGCGACGCCATCATCTCGCAGGCCAGGGACCTTCCCTAACATGCTGGACCGCAGACTGAACGCTTTCCGCGAAGACCTCGCCGACACCCGCCTTGAAGGATCTGTCACCGCGTCACGCTTTGCCGCCGGCCGCGCCGCCCAGATCGCCACGCCCGTCGCCGACATGCGGCGCACCCCGTCCGCTTCGTCCGGCATAGACACCCAGTTGCTCATGGGCGACGCCGTCTCGGTGTTCGATGAAGGCGACGGCTATGCCTGGGTGCAGTCTGCGCGCGACGGCTATGTCGGTTATGTCAATGTGGCATCGGTCGCTGCGGTCTCCGGCGTACCGACCCATCTCGTCTCCGCTCCACGCACCTTCATCTATCCCGAAGCCAACATGAAGCTGCCGCCGGTCGCCGCCCTGTCGATGGGCTCTGCCCTGTCCGTCGCCGAATTTGTCGACGTGCGCGACACGCGATACGCCCTGCTGGCGGGCGGCAGCGCTGTCATCGCAGCGCATCTGCGCGCTGTCGACGATCTTGAGCCGGACTATGTTGCGGTTGCCGAAACGCTGATCCGCACACCCTATCTGTGGGGCGGCTCGTCGGCCTTTGGCATCGACTGTTCCGGGCTGGTCCAGCTCTCCATGCGCATGACCGGCCGCGACGTGCTGCGTGATTCCGATATGCAGGCCGCCCATCTCGGCGAGCCGCTCGATGTCGACGTTGAACCCTTGCGCCGGGGCGACCTGGTGTTCTGGAAGGGCCATGTGGCGATCCTCACCGGCGAGGCGACCGTCATCCACGCCAATGGCAATACGATGGATGTCGCGCTCGAGCCGCTCGGCATGGCCATCGAGCGCATCGCCAGGCTCTACGGCCAACCGACCGGCTACCGGCGGCCTTAGACCCTTTTCAGGTCCAATTGGACGCGCAAAGGACGCTCTACAAGCTTAGATCTGCGTTCTTCAGTATCCGGCTTTTCGATCAACCAGATCGCGCAGCGGTTCGCCCCGGTCGAAGGCGTCCATCTGCACCAGCATCGCCGGAGCCAGATGAACCGGGTCCGACGAGGCTGCGGCATGCGGGGTGATGAACACGCGCGGGTGGTTCCAGAGCGGGCTGTCTGGTGGCAGCGGCTCGGTCTCGAAAACGTCGAGGCTCGCCTCCTTCAGCACGCCGTCATCCAGCGCCCGCAAGATGTCTAAGCCCTTTTGCAACTTGCCCCGGCCGGCATTGATCAGGCATGCGCCGCCCAGACCGTTATCGCGCCGCAGCTTTGACAGAAGCTCGTAATTGATGATGCCGTCTGTCGCCGGCGTCGATGGCAGCAGTACGACAAGGATGTCAGTCGCGTTGAGGAACGGCGTCAGCCCGGCTTCGCCGGCATAGCAGGTCACACCGTCCATCTGGCGTGGAGAGCGGCTCCAGCCATTGACCTTGTAGCCGATGGCCAGCAGTGCGCTTGCTGCGGCCCGGCCAAGATTGCCCAGCCCCATGATGCCAACCGAAATATCGCCCGACGCCGGTTGCCCCGCTTCGGCCCAGGTCCGCGTCGCCTGTTGCGCGCGGTAGAGCATTCCCTGCCGGTGATGGTCAGTGACGCGCCACACGACGTAGTCCACCATGTGGCCGGTCAGGTTGCCGGCGACCACCCGCACGATGGGCACGTCCGGCAGGCCGGGATCATTCGACAAATGGTCAACGCCAGCGCCTGCCGAAAAGATCACCTCGAGGTTCGGCAGTTGTTCCAGCACGCGCGGCCGGTGCTTCCACACCACTGCGTAGCGGATCGTAGGATCGTCCGGCCCATCCGGCTCGAACACCACTTCGCGGTCTCCCGCCAGCAGCGACGCCCAATGCGCCTGATCCATGCCGGTCATCGCGACAAGGATGCGGTCTCTGCCGCTCACTGCGCCACCGCGTCCGACTTCGACGTCGAGATGTTGAAGGCCGCCGCGATCAGTGCCTTGGTATAGTCGGTCTGCGGCGCCTCAAAAATCTGCTGCGACGGGCCGCGCTCCACCACCTGGCCATTGCGCATGACCACCACTTCGTTGGCCAGCGCCCGCACCACCTTGAGATCGTGGCTGATGAACAGATAGGCCAGCCCGTGCTTCTTCTGAAGGTCGCGCAGCAGATCCACCACCTGCGCCTGCACGCTCATGTCGAGCGCCGACGTCGGCTCGTCCAGCATGACAAACTTTGGCTTCAGCACCATCGCACGCGCAATCGCGATACGCTGGCGCTGCCCGCCAGAGAACTCGTGCGGGTAGCGGAAGCGCGTTTCGGGATCGAGCCCGACTTCCTTCAGCACGTCCACAACCACGGCGTCGCGCTCGTCTGCACTCTGCTGCGGCTCGTGGATCTTCAGCCCTTCCTCGATGATCTCGCCAACGGACATGCGGGGCGAAAGTGATCCAAACGGATCCTGGAAGACGATCTGCATTTCCCGGCGCAGCGGCCGCATCTGCTTGAACGAGAAGGCGTTGATGTCGCGGCCACCGAAATCGATCTTGCCCTTGGACGAGATCATGCGCGACAGTGCCAGACCGAGCGTCGTCTTGCCCGAGCCAGACTCGCCGACGACGCCGATCGTCTGCCCGGCGCGCACCGCGATGTCGATGCCGTCAACCGCCTTCACATGGTCAACCGTCTTGCGGAAGAAACCTTCCTTGATCGGGAACCAGACCTTTACGCCTTCACCACGCATGACCACCGGTGCGGCCTCGTCGAGCGGTGGCGGCGACCCCTTCGGCTCAGCTGCCAGCAGGCGTTTGGTGTAGTCGTGCTGCGGCTTGTCGAACACGTCGGCGGTCGCGCCCGTCTCGACAATCTTGCCCTTGGTCATCACGCAGACCCGGTCGCTGATTTTTCTGACAATGCCGAGATCATGGGTGATGAACAGCATCGACATGCCGCGTTCGGCCTTGAGCTTGCCCAGCAGTTCAAGGATCTGCGCCTGCACCGTCACGTCGAGCGCGGTCGTCGGCTCGTCGGCGATCAAAAGCTTCGGCTCGTTGGCCAGCGCCATGGCGATCATCACGCGCTGGCGCTGCCCGCCCGACAGTTGGTGCGGGAAGGCCTGCAACCGTTTTTGCGGGTCGCGGATGCCGACCTCCTCCATCAATTCCAATGTCCGCGCGCGCGCCTTGGCGTCGCTCATGCCTTGATGCAGCTTCAGCACCTCACCAACCTGCCGCTCAATCGTGTGCAGCGGGTTGAGCGACGTCATCGGCTCCTGAAAGATCATCGAGATGTCACGGCCGCGCACTTTTCTCAGATCGTTTTCCGGCAGGGTCAGCAGGTCACGGCCGTCAAACATGATCTTACCGGTCGGGTGCGACGCCGCCGGATAGGCCAGCAGCTTCAGGACAGACAGTGCCGTCACTGATTTGCCCGAGCCGGATTCGCCGACCAGCGCGACCGTCTCGCCCTTGCCGATGTCGAACGAAATGCGGTCGACAGCCAGCGTCTGCTTGCCGCCTTGGGAAAAAGCGACCGAAAAGTCCTCGACGGAAAGAAGCGGATCACTCAAAATGCAGCCTCGACATCGGTCTGGCGAAAATCATCGCCCTTGAACAGCAGCGGCTCGCTGCGCGCCTTGGACAAGGCATAGGCAAAACAATCGCCGAGATTGAGCTTCGCCTTGTGATTGCCCTTGCCGAATGTCTGGTAGGCTTCGCGGGCCTTGAGAGCCTGCTCGCTCGTTGTCTTTACGATCTTGATATCCAGCGCCGCCAGAAGCCGGTCAAATTCGATCGACTTTGTTTCTGACCGCAAACGATCCACGCGGACCGCAGCCTCCAGATAGTTCATCGGGGTCATGACCAGTTCTTCGGTCGTCTCGGCCATCAGGTCGCCAATCATTTCGCCTTCGGGCTCTTCAAGTAGAATCGCCAGGATCGCCGACGCATCAACTATCATTTAGGCAAACCCCACTCATCGTAGAGGTCACTGTGATCGCTCGTGACACCTTCCGGGACCGGACCGAAACGCTGGACGATTTCCCGGATCTGCCGCTTCCGCTGCTCGACGTCACGCTCGCGTTTCAGCCTGGCCAAGCGCTCCTCAAGGGCAACCTTGATCGCCTGGGTCATGGTCTCGCCGGTCTCCCGGGCAAGTGCCTGCGCCAATTCTTCAACCCGTTCGTTCTTTATGTTGATGCCCATCAGTCGACTCCAATGGTAGAACTACAGCTCATTTCTACCATATGCCCAAACTCACCGGAACGTCTTTCGCGGATCGAAGGCGTCGCGCACCGCCTCGCCAATGAAGATCAGCAGCGACAGCATGATGGCGATCGTGAAGAAGCCGGTGATGCCTAGCCACGGCGCCGACAGGTTGCGCTGGCCCTGCTTCATCAGTTCACCCAGCGACGCCGAACCCGGCGGCAGGCCAAAGCCGAGGAAGTCAAGCGAGGTCAGGGTCGAGATCGAGCCGTTGAGGATGAACGGCAGGAAGGTCAGCGTGGCGACCATGGCGTTGGGCAATAGATGGCGGACCATGATCGTGCGGTCGGGCACGCCGAGCGCCCGTGCCGCGTTGACATATTCGAAGTTGCGGGCGCGCAGGAACTCGGCCCGCACCACACCGACAAAGGCGATCCAGGAGAACAGCAGCATGATGCCGAGCAGGATGAAGAAGCCCGGCGGCAGCACAGCCGACATGATGAGGATCAGATAGAGCACCGGGATCGCCGACCAGATTTCGATGAACCTCTGGAAGATCAGATCGGTCCAGCCGCCAAAATAGCCCTGGATAGCGCCGGCAGTGACGCCGATGACGGCAGACGCAGCGGTGAGGATCAACCCGAACAACACCGAGATGCGGAAGCCGTAGATGACGCGGGCCAACACGTCGCGGGTCTGATCGTCGGTGCCGAGCCAATTCCAGTTTCCAACCGAACAGTTGGGATCGTTTTCCTTGTCAGCATAACGCTGGCAGCGGAACGCCTTGTCATACATCCAGGACGGTTTTGCCGGTGCGGCTTCCGGGATGTCATTGTTGACGGTGTTGTAGGAATAGCGGATTGGCGGCCAGATCAGCCAGCCATTGGCCTCGATTTCGTCGGAGATCAGCGGGTCGCGATAATCGGTGACGGCATAGAAGCCGCCAAACTTCTCTTCCGGATAGTCGACCAGCGCTGGCACAAGCAACTCGCCCTTGTACATGGCCAGTATCGGCTTGTCGTTGGCAAGGAACTCTGCGCCCAGCGACAGCACGAACAGGATCAGAAATATCCATAGCGACCAGTAACCGCGCTTGTTGGCCTTGAAGTTCTGCCAGCGGCGCTGATTGAGCGGCGACAGGCGCGGCCGCTTCTGCGCACGAGCCATTTCGACTGGGGTCTTTGCAGCCATATCGGCCATCACACATCCCTCCGGTCGAAGTCGATGCGCGGGTCGATCCAGGTGTAGATCAGGTCGGAGATCAGCGTCGTGATCATGCCAATGAGAGAGAAGATGAATAGGGTTGCAAACACCACGGGATAGTCGCGATCGAGGATCGAGCGATAGCCGAGCAGACCCAGCCCATCGAGCGAAAAGATGTTCTCGATCAAGATTGACCCGGTGAAGAAAGCCGAGATGAACGCAGCTGGGAAGCCGGCGATGACGATCAGCATCGCATTGCGGAAGACGTGTCGATAGAGCACCTGCCGTTCGCTCAGGCCCTTGGCGCGGGCGGTGACGACATATTGCTTGCGGATCTCCTCAAGGAACGAGTTCTTGGTCAGCAGCGTCGTCGTGGCAAAGGCCGACAGCACCATCGCAGTCAGCGGCAGCGTCAGATGCCAGAAATAGTCGACGATCTTGCCACCGATGGAGAGCTGGTCCCAGTTCTCCGAGGTCAGGCCGCGAAGCGGAAAGCAGTCGCAGCCGATACTCATCCCGAAGCCAATCGGGAATGAATTGCCGCCGGCAAACAGGATCATCAGCAGGATCGCAAAGAGGAAGCCCGGAACCGCAAAGCCGATGATGACCACCGCGCTGGTCCAGATGTCGAACCGCGAGCCGTCATCGACCGCCTTGCGAATGCCGAGCGGAATCGAGATCGCATAGGAGATGAGAGTGATCCACAGGCCAAGCGAGATCGACACCGGCATCTTTTCGGCAATCAGGTCGATCACCTTGATGTCGCGGAAGAAGCTTTCGCCGAAATCGAAGCGGGCATAGTCCCACAGCATCTTGAAGAAGCGTTCGAGCGGCGGCTTGTCAAAGCCGAACTGCTTTTCGAGCTCGGCAATGAACTCCGGATCAAGCCCCTGCGCCCCGCGATATTTGGAGGATGCCTCGCCGCCCTGCATTTCCATGTTCTGCATGCCGGCGTCAGCGCCACCGCCGGAGAGCCGGTCGCTGGAATCGCCAGAGCCGGTGATGCGGGCAATGACCTGTTCGACCGGGCCACCCGGCGCAAACTGGATCAGCACAAAGGAGATCGCCATGATGCCGAACAGGGTCGGGATCATCAGCAATATGCGGCGCAGCAGATAAGACGCCATCAGAGGACGCCCGGCTGCATCAGGGGAGCGGCTTCACGCTCAAGCTTTGCCAATCTTTTTCGCCTTTTCCGCGTCGAACCACCACAACGATTCAACCGGGAAGCCGTAATCCGGCTTCGGTTCCTTGAATCCGTACATGTCCCAATAGGCCGCCCGGTGATTCGCCGCATACCAATTTGGAATCCAGTCTCGCCTGGCGCGCAAGACCCGGTCGATGCAGCGCATCGCCACAACCAGCGCGTCGCGATCCTGTGCGGCAGCCACCTGATTGAGCAGTTCGTCAATCGCCGGGTCCTGCGTGCCTGGCAGATTGCGCGTGCCATTGGTCTTTGCGGAACTCGAATGCATGAACTCTTCGAGGTCATCGAAGGTCGGCGTTGCGCTGAGCGCAGCCGCCATCGAGATCATGTCAAAGTCATAGTCGTTCTGGCGAACGGTGAACTGCGATGCGTCGACCATACGGATCGAGGCGTCGATGCCGACCGCTCGCAAGTTTTCAATGAAGGGCGAATCCACCCGGACAAAGACGTCGTCGTCGACCAGCATCTCAAGCTGCAGCCGCTCGCCCTGCTCATTGATGACAAAGCGCGGATCGGCAGGCGCTGCGCCAATGCCGATGGCCGACAGCAGCCGCGCAAGCAGGCCCGGCGCTTCCGGACGCCGCCAGCCGGCCTGCGCCAGCAGGTCAGACGCTGCACGCAACAGGGCCCGGTCGCGGCCCGAGCCGTCGCTGCGCGGCTGCTTGACTGGTTCGCCAAACACTTCCGGCAAGAGTTTTTCGCGCAATGGCTCCAGCAGCGCCAGTTCGGCTGGCGACGGCAGACCTTCGGCAACGAACTCGGAGTTCTCAAACAACGAGTCCGACCGCTCATAGGCGTCGTAGAACAGGTTGCGTTTCGTCCACTCGAAGTCGAAGCACATGCCGATGGCGGCGCGCACCCGCACGTCGGCGAAGCGCAACTTGCGCTGGTTGATCGCCCAGGCCTGCAATGACGGGCGCAGTTCGCGCGGGAATTCGCGCTTGACTACCTTGCCCTCGGCAATCGCCGGAAAATCATAACCGGTCGCCCAGGTGCGCGAGGTGAACTCCTGCCGGTAGAGCACATTGCCCTTCTTGAAGGCCTCGAACGCCGCCTGCCTGTCGCGGTAGAACTCGACGCGAATGCGGTCAAAATGGTTCAGGCCGCGATTGACCGGCAGATCGGCGCCCCAATAACCGGCCACGCGGTCATATTCGATGAACTGACCGGCGGCGTAACGCCCGGCCTTGTAGCGGCCAGAACCGAGCGGTGCGTTCAACTGCGAACTGTCGAAGGGGTTTGCTTCAAAGAACGCCTTCGAGACAATCGGATAGGTGGCAATCGCCAGAACCGTGCGCTCGGAATGGTCGCCCGAAAAGCTCAACCTCACCGTCTGCGCATCAACCGCGACCACATCTGCAAGCCGCCCCAGTGGCAGCCGCAGATGGGCGTGGCCCTTTTCCTTGAACAGCTTGTAGGTGAACACCACGTCGTCGGCGGTCAGTGGCGTCCCGTCATGAAAACGCGGGCCTTCACGGAGCTTGAACTCATAGGTCTTGCGGTCGGGCAGGATGGTGACCGTTTCGGCCAGCAGGCCGTAGACAGCATCCGGCTCGTCGAGCGCGCGCGTCATCAACTGGTCGAAGCATATTTCCATGCGTGGAGGGCTGTCGCCATTGGGCACAAACGGATTGAGCGTGTTGAACGTGTCTGTGTTCTGGTTCCACTGCCAGTTGGGCGGCGAAAAGTTGAACGTGCCGCCCTGCGGCGCGTCCGGGCTTGCGTAGTCGAAATGGATGAAGTCAGGCTGGTATTTCAACTCACCAAAGGCCGAGAGCCCATGCACCGGCATTCCCGCCGGCACACTGGCAAAGGCAATGTGCGGAAGCAGCGGCGTGGCAGCACTGGCACCGGCAAAAGCCAGGAACCCCCGGCGCGATAACAAGCCGAGCCAGGTCACTGGGCTTCCTTGTATTTGGTCGTCAGTTCCTTGTCCCTGGCGTCATCGATCCACCACGAGTCTGGATCCAGACCGGCATATCCCGGCTGCTTGTCCGGCCGCTGCACCTTGATCCAGCGGGCAAAAAAGATTTCGGGGTTGTGCCACTGCGGCACGAGGAAATAATTCCATAACAGCACGCGGTCGAGCGCCTTGGTTGCAGCAACCAGATCGTCGCGATCCTTGGTGAAGATCACCCGCTCCACCAGCGCATCGACCACCGGGTCCTTGATGCCCATGAGATTGTCGGACCCGGGAATGTCGGCGGCTTTTGATCCCCACTGGTTGCGCTGTTCATTGCCCGGTGACATGGACTGCATGAAATTGCCGAGGATCATGTCGAAGTCAAAATCGCGCTTGCGGTTTTCATACTGGCTCGGGTCGACAATTCGCAGCGACGCCTCGATGCCGATCGACTTCAGCGATTCGATATAGGGCAGGATAACGCGGTCATCAGACGGGTCATTGCCCATGAACTCGATTGTCAACGGTTCGCCTTTGGCATTGACCAGCTTGCGGTCGCGCAGCTCCCAGCCTGCTTCCTTCAGCAGCGAAAGAGCACGCCTGAGATTGTCGCGCTGCTGTTCACGCGTGCCATAGACTGGCAGCGCAAACGGCTCGGTGAACATTTGCGGCGGCAGCCTGTCCTTGTATTGATCGAGAATCGCGAGTTCCGCGCCTTCTGGAACGCCCGTCGAGGCCAGTTCCATGCCTTCGAAGAAGCTGTCAGTGCGGGTATAGAGCCCGTCAAACGTGGTGCGGTTCAGGTTCTCGAAGTCAAACGCCCAAGCAATTGCCTGGCGCACTCGCCGGTCAGAAAACTTGGCGCGACGAGTGTTAAACAAGTAGCCCTGCATTTGTTGGCCGGCTTCTCGCTTCAGCGGGTCTTTGATGACATCGCCCGCCTTGAAAGCGGGGAAGGTATATTCGGTTGCCCAGCGTTTGGCGCGGTTTTCAACCCTGAAATCACTCAGGCCGCCCTTGATGAAGGCCTGCCAGGCGGCTTCCTCGTCCAGGAAATAGGTGAATTTCTGCCGCTGTATATTGTGGCGCCCGACATTGACCGGCAAATCCTTGCCCCAATATTCCTCTGCGCGGACCCAGGTAATGTCGGTTCCCGCGCGAAAGCTCTCGATCTTGTAAGCGCCTGACCCGAGCGGCGGCTCCAGCGTCGGGTCCTCGATGGCGCGCTGCTTGCCAGAGGCGTCCTTGCCCTCCCACCAGTGCTTTGGCAACACGACGAGATCGCCCATGATGTGCGGCAGTTCGCGGTTGCCCGTCTGGTCAAACGTGAACTGCACCTCGCGTTCGTTCAGCGCCACCGCCTCTTTCACGTTCGCGTAGTAGCGGATGTAGAGAGGGTTGAGCTTGCGCATCTTCTCAAACGACCAGACCACGTCTTCCGCGGTGATCGGCTTGCCGTCATGCCATTTGGCATTCGGGTTCAGGCGATATGTCGCTGAGGAATAGTCTGCCGGATGTTTCATCGCCTCGGCGATCAGCGGATGCGCTGTGCCCGGTTCGTCGAACGATTGGGACATGAGTGTGTCGTAGAGCATGCCGCCGGTCGGCGACAGCCCTGCTGCTGGCGGCAGGCCCCTTGTGATGAACGGGTTGAACGAGTTGAACGTGCCCATGGCCGCGCGGTTGACGGTGCCGGTCTGCGGCGCATTCGGGTTGACGTAATCGTAGCGCTCGAACGGCTGGTATTTGGTCGGCCGTATCAGGGATGGGCTCGTCTGCCATTCTTCTTCTGCACGAGTAGATGTGGCCGGCGCAGCCAGTGCGATCAGCAATATGAGTGGCAGCTTGAGTGCGCGCATCCTGTTCGAAGGCCTCCAAATCAGTTCACTGTTGCGGTGAATAGCAAAAAAGCCGGGGCGAACCCGGCTTTTTCGTGATTGGTGCTGTGAAAAATTTGTTACTGCGCAGGCGCTGGCTGAGCTGGCGCTGCGGGAGCAGCTGGAGCCGGGGCGGCAGGCGCCGGCGCAGCTGGAGCTTCCGGAGCCGGGGCTGCAGGCGCAGGCTGAGCTGGAGCGGCTGGTACAGCCGGAGCCGGGGCTGCAGGCGCTGGCTGAGCTGGCGCTGCGGGAGCAGCTGGAGCCGGGGCGGCAGGCGCTTCCGGAGCGGCGGGCGCAGTTTCACCAGTAGCTGGTGTTGCCGGTGCAGCAGGAGCAGCCTCGCCAGCCGCAGGTGCAGCCGGAGCGGCGGCAGCGGCAGGATCAGGCAGCGGAGCCGGCGAATCAGCTGTGGTGCGCAGGTAGGCGATCAGGTTGGCGCGGTCCTGCACCGACTTCAGGCCAGGGAAGTTCATCGCCGTGCCCTTGACGGTGGCCTTTGGCGCAAGGATGAACTCGGAAAGATGCTCATAGTCCCAGGTCGGACGCGCTGCAGCATGTTCCTTCATCGCCGCTGAATAGGCGAAACCTTCGTGAGAAGCGACCGGACGGTCGACAACACCCCAGAGATTCGGGCCGATCTTGTTGGCCCCGCCCTTGTCGTCGGTGTGGCAGGCAGTGCAACGCGCGAACAGCTTCTGGCCTGCAGCGAGATCAGCGGAAGCCAGCAGCGGCGAGACCGGATCTGGCCCGGCAGGCGTTGCTTCGCCGCTCGGCGCACCGGCATCAGCCTCTTCAATTGCATAGCCCGCCTTTTCCGGCGTGTGTGCCGCAAACAGGCTGTCTGAGACAATGCTCACAGAGAAAAGCACGAACACGGTAGCGAGAATGCCGCCGATGATCTTGTTGAATTCGAAGGAGTCCATTCGCCCCTGCTCCCTGGCGTGTTTCAGACGATTGGCGGCGTCCCACGCCTTCGTCCATGCTTGGTTCCGGCAGAGCCGATGAAAACGCCGGGAAACTAGGTCTTTTGCTTGGGTAGCGCAACTCCTATAAGGGCGCACTTGCATGAGACTTTTTGCCACTTCCGCCGCACAGCGAAATCAATGTCCGTTCTGATCCTTATTCCGGCCCGCATGGCCGCTACCCGGCTGCCGGGCAAACCGCTGGCCGACATCAATGGCCATCCAATGATCGTGCATGTGGCGCGCCGCGCCGCCGAAAGCGGCATTGGCCGCGTGGTGGTGGCGACCGATTCGCGCGAAATCGCTGATGCGGTGGCGCGCGCCGGTTTCGAATTTGCCATGACGCGGGCCGATCACCAGACCGGTTCCGACCGCATTTTTGAAGCACTTGGCCAGATCGACCCGGATCGCATGGTGACAACAATTGTCAATGTGCAGGGCGATATTCCGACAATTGACCCGGCTGCCATTCGCGCATCGCTGGCTCCGCTCGACAATCCGGCCGTCGATATTGCGACGCTCGGCGTCGAGATCGTCCGCGATGAGGAAAAGACCAACCCGAATGTGGTGAAGATCGTCGGCACGCCAAACGGGCCAGATCGACTCAAGGCGCTCTACTTTACCCGCGCCACCGCGCCTTATGGCGAGGGACCGCTTTACCACCATGTCGGGCTCTATGCCTATCGCCGCGCTGCACTGGAACGCTTCGTGTCGCTGCCGCCCTCGCCGCTTGAAAAGCGCGAAAAACTCGAACAATTGCGCGCACTTGAAGCTGGCATGCGCATCGACGTCGCGCTGGTTGATACCGTGCCGCTCGGCGTTGATACGCCCGAAGACCTCGACCGCGCGCGAAAGATGTTATGAGTCCGTTATTGTTGGTCGGTCGTCGGTCGTAAGCCAATCGACCGACCAATAACGACCGACTCCTTCCCTTTGTGAAAGCCGCCTGATGTCCCCTTCCAAAACCAACCGCATCTCTTTCCAGGGCGAACCTGGCGCGAACTCCGACACGGCCTGCCGCAACATGTTTCCTGACATGGAGCCGCTGCCCTGCCCGACATTCGAGGACGCGTTCAATGCGGTTGAGACCGGCAAGGCGGACCTTGCGATGATCCCGATCGAGAACACGATTGCCGGCCGTGTCGCCGACATCCACCACCTGCTGCCGGAATCCAAACTGCACATCGTCGGCGAATATTTTCTGCCGATCCATTTCCAGCTGATGGTGCTGCCGGGCGTCAAGCGCGAAGAAATCAAGACGGTTCACAGCCACATTCATGCGCTTGGCCAGTGCCGCAAATACATCCGCAAAAACAACTGGAAGGGCGTTGTCGCAGGCGACACTGCAGGTGCTGCAAAGCTGGTTTCGGAGCTCAGCGACAGGACCATGGCGGCGCTTGCGCCAAAACTTGCCGCTTCGCTCTACGGGCTCGATATCCTGGAAGAGAATGTCGAGGACACAGATACCAACGTCACCCGCTTTGTCGTCCTGACAAAGAACAAGCAGTGGGTTGAACGGCCCACGCCTGATGCGGGCATGATGACCACCTTCATCTTCCGGGTGCGCAACGTTCCGGCCGCGCTTTACAAGGCGATGGGCGGCTTCGCCACCAATGGCGTCAACATGACGAAGCTGGAAAGTTACCAGCTCGGCGCGTTCACCGCGACGCTGTTCTACGCCGACATTGAAGGTCATCCCGACGATGCCGGCGTCAAGAATGCGCTGGAGGAACTGCGCTTCTTCTCGCGCGAAGTGCGCATTCTGGGCGTCTATCCGCGCAGCGAATCGCGCGAAGAGTGGAAAGGCGCGGACTGACCGGCGCTCAATTGCGCCAGGCTTCGATCCGGTTCTGACGTCCAGCGAGAAAGTCGATGAAGGCACGGACGCGCTTGGCCTTCTGGCTGTTCTGCGGAAAGTAGAGATAGACCGCCGGATAGGCACGCCAATAGGGCTCCATGATGGGGATAAAGCGCGATGCATCTGGAAGACGGCTGTGGGTCGGCTCGAAGAAGCGACCGATGCCTAATCCCTGACGCGTCGCGTCAGCCATCAGTTGAATATCGTTGACCGTGATCGAAACCGGCATGTCGACGGTCAGGTCCTCGCCATCCTTGTTCAGGATCAGCGGCAAAATTCGGTTGGCGGTGACGTATCGGTAAGCAATGAGGTGGTGGCGGGCGAGGTCCTGTGGAGTTTCCGGCCTGCCATAGCGTTCGAGATAGCTTTCGGAAACATACATGCCTTCCCGGAACGGCGCCATCAGCCGCCGGGCGACCATGCCTTCCTCCAGCCGGTCACCGAAGCGGACGCCGAAATCAAAGCCACGTTCGATGATGTCGATCGTGCCGTCATTGACCGAAATTTCTAGCCGGATCTCCGGATAGGTCTCGCAAAACTCAGCAAGGAACGGCTTCAGGATCGCCTGGTAGGCAAAGCGCGCCACAGTGATTCTCAAGGGGCCGCTCGGGATTTGTCCCAACTCCAGCACGCTCTCAACCGCGTAACTCAGCGACTGCATGGCTTCGGCGCTGTTGGCCAGCAGCGTCTGACCGGCCTCAGTGATTTCAAGGCGACGTGTCGTGCGGTTGAACAGCGGCAGACCGAGCGCCGTTTCCAGTGCCTTCAATGATTTGCTGACCGCAGGCACGCCAATTCCCAGCCGGCGGGCTGCCGCGGAGACGCCGCCTTCAGCGGCAATGGCGTGGAAGATCGTCAACTGACCGAATAGCGCGCTGTCCATCACCGTAATCTTTCCAATCTGGAAAAAATAATATGCCAATTCACCAGCTAATCGGGAACAATCAAACGAAATATCTGACCGTCATCGCAACCACAACCCAAAGGAGATCGCGATGAACAAGGTCCTCATTATTTCCGGGCATCCCCGGCTGGAGGCTTCCGTCGCCAACCGCACCATTCTGGCAGACCTGGAAGACACGTTTGGTGAGTCGGCCAGCTTTCGCTACCTCGATCAGCTCTATCCCGACTTCCAGATTGACGTCGCCGAAGAACAGGCGGCACTGCTGGAGGCCGACGTGGTGGTCTGGCAGTTCCCGTTCTACTGGTATGCGCTGCCTGCACTGATGAAGAAGTGGCTGGAAGATGTATTTGTCTACGGCTTCTCGCATGGCGCGACCGGCCACAGCCTGCGCGGCAAACGCCTGATCCTGTCTTTCACAACTGGCGCGCCCAGCGAAGCATACGCAACCGGGCGGCCGATGAACTATCCCGTGGCCGAATTCCTGCCGCCGCTGCGCCAGACCGCGCTTCTGTGCGGCATGGAATATGAGGTGCCAGTGCATTCCAGCGCAATGAGCTATGTTCCCGGCGTCTCAAGTGAAGCTGATCTTGCAGCGATCAAACAGCGCGCCCACGACCATGCCCGCGTGCTGATCCATCGTATTCGTCAGCTTGCGCCTGCCCGCGCTGCAGCTTGACCCACCAACACAGGACACCATGACCATGAGCAATCCTGCCTATTTCTTCCTCGAAATCGACATACACGACCATGACGCCATGAAGCCCTATCTCGAAAAGGCGGGCGCAACGCTGGCTGAATTCGGCGCGACGCCGGTCATCCTGAACGGCCCGCCTGCGCATCTGGAAGGCGACGCCCCGCTGGGCAATGTGGTTGCGCTACGCTTCGACAGCATGGCGCAGGCGCTAGCCTGGTATAACTCGTCATCCTATCGCGAAATCCTGCCGCACCGGTTGAATGCCGCGACCAACCGCGCCTATTTCGTCGAAGGCATCGCGGCTTAGTCCAAGATCAGACGCCTCGATCCCGCTACAAAAAGGCCCGCGCCGGCGGGCTTTTTTGGATGCCGACCAGATTGCCCCGGCGATCGATCTTGGCGCCCGGATAATTAGAGTGTCCTTTGCGCGTCCAATTGGACGCGCAAAGGACACTCTAACACTTTGAATCTACTGCAAAGCTTGGACTGTTTTCTATCTGGCAGCTTCGAGAAGCTTGATGTCCGCTCCCCTGATCGCATTGAGGTTTCGGGTGATCTTGTCCGCCGGCCAGTCCCACCAGGCGACCGCGAGCAGCCTTCGGACCGTCTTGTCGTCGAAACGCCGTTTGACCACCCTGGCCGGGTTGCCGGCGACGATTGCATAGTCCGGCACATCCTGGCTGACGATTGCTTTTGCAGCGATGATTGCGCCGTTGCCGATGGTCACGCCCGGCAGGATCACCGCCTTCATGCCGATCCAGACATCATTCTTCACAATCGTGTCGCCGCGGATTTCCCGGCTCCAGGTCGACGGGTCGAAGCCCTCCTCCCAGCCATTGCCGAAGATATTGAACGGATAGGTCGAGAAGCCGGACATGGCGTGGTTAGCGCCGTTCATAATGAACTGGGCACCCTCGGCGATGGCGCAGAATTTTCCGATGATCAGCTTGTCACCGATGAACGGATAGTGGTGCAGTACGCAGTCGGCGACGAACTTTTCCGGGCCTTCAGGCGAGTCGTAATAGGTGTATTCGCCGATCTCGACGTTCTCTGCATCAACAAGTGGTTTCAGGAATCCGACCCGCGGATGCATTGCGATCGGGTGCTTATGTTCGGGTCGTGGTCCGTTGCTGGATCCGGTCATGACGCTGCTCCCTTTCGTCTGACGACACTGTCTCGAGGCATGTATAGGGTTCGATACATAGCAAAAAGCCCGCCGAAGCGGGCTTTCGAGCTTGTTATCGTATCGCCTATTCGGCTGGTTTCGGCTTTCGCTTGAACAGCCCGGCCAGATTGTCCCACAGCTCGATCTTGGCGCCCTGGCGCTTCATGATGACGCCTTGCTGCACGATCGACAGGAAGTTGTTCCAGGCCCAATAGATAACCAGACCCGCCGGGAATGTGGCCAGCATGAAAGTGAAGATCAGCGGCATCCAGTTGAAGATCATCGCCTGGGTCGGATCGGGCGGCGTCGGGTTCATGCGCATCTGCAGGAACATGGTGATGCCCATGATGATCGGCCACACGCCGATCATCAGGAAGGCGGGTACAGCATATGGCAGCAGCCCGAACAGGTTGAAGATCGAGGTTGGATCAGGCGCGGCAAGATCGTGAATCCAGCCATAGAAAGGCGCATGACGCATTTCGATCGTCACGTAGAGCACCTTGTAGAGCGCGAAAAAGACCGGGATCTGCACCAGCACCGGCCAGCAGCCGGCCACCGGATTGATCTTCTCGGTCTTGTAGAGCTCCATCATCGCCTGCTGCTGCTTCATCTTGTCGTCCGCATATTTGTCGCGGATTTCCAGCATTTTAGGCTGCAGCACCTTCATCTTCGCCATCGAGGTGTAGCTCTTGTTGGCGAGCGGGAAGAAGATCAGCTTGACGATAACGGTCGTGGCCAGGATCGCGAGACCGAAATTGCCCAGTGCACGATAGAGCCAGTCAATCAGGTAGAACATCGGCTCGGTGATGAAATAGAACCAGCCCCAGTCGATCAGCAGCTTGAAATCCCGGATGTTAAGATCAGCCTGATAGGCCTTGATCTTGTGCACTTCCTTCGCGCCGGCAAACACCAGCGTCTCGACATTGGCTGCAGCGCCCGGCGCAATCTGCATCGGATCGGACAGGAAGTCGGCCTGATAGGACGGACGCTGGCCATCGAACCATGCATAGCGCGGCTGGAACTGCTGCTGCCCTGACGGAACCAGCGCAACCGCCCAATATTTGTCGGTAATGCCTAGCCAGCCGTTTGACGATTTGCCGGGCGTGATCTGCTTGTCTTCTTCGACCTGGGAATAATCGATCTCCTGCAGACCTTCCTCGCCGGTCACGCCGATGAGACCTTCGTGCAACACATAAACCGAAGCGGTCGTTGGCTTGTTGTAGCGGGTGACGCGGCCATAATTCTGGACCGAAACCGGCGTCGAGCCGGCATTGGCGACACTGTCCGTGATCTTGAACATGTAGTCGGCGTCGACCGAGATCGTGCGGGTGAAAGTCAGACCCTTGTCATTGGTATAGGTCAGCGTCACCGGCGTTTGAGGCGTCAGCGTCTGTGCGCCCTGAACCGACCAGACGGTGTCAGGCCCGGGCATCGTTCCAGCATCGGCGCCAGCGACAAAGCCGACCTCTGCAAACTGGCCAGCCGGCACGGCTGACGGGTTGAGCAGCTCGATTTCCGGCGAGGTCGGATCAACCGTCAGACGATAGTCCTTCAGTTTCACATCATCGAGCCGCGCGCCCGTCAGGTTGATCGATCCCGACAGGCTTGGCGTGTCGATCTTGACGCGCTGGGTGGCGGCAAGCGCAGCGTCGCGGTTGGCCTCAGTCTGCGCAGTGATCTGCCCGGGCACCGCGCCTGGAGCGGTTGTCGCACCGGGCTGTGCCGGTGTTCCTGGCGTAGCGGCCGCCGGCGCCTGCTGGGCGATGCGTTCCTGCTCGACGCGTGCAGCTTCACGCTGCGCCTCGATGCGCGGGTTCATATACAGCACCTGCCAGCCCGTCAGAATGATGACGGACAGCACGATGGTGATGAATAGATTGCGATTATTGTCGGTCATCAGCGGTTTGGTCCACGAAAACGTCGGCCGATCTCAGCCTTCAATGCATCGAAGGACGCCGTAAGCACGTCACGGCGGGCCACGATCACATAGTCAGTCCCGGCTGCCATGTCATCAGCGGCATGGACGCGCACTGCCTCTTTCAGGCGGCGGCGTACACGATTGCGCACAACTGCGTTGCCAACCTTTCGGCTGACTGTCAGGCCAAGGCGCGATTCTTGTGCGTCATCACGCTTCAGCGCCTCAACGAGGAAAAGCCGCCCGCGCCGTTTCTCACCGGCCCGGACAGCTAAAAATTCCGCGCGTTTGCGCAGTCTGGCTGGCTGCCGGTTGTTCACCGGCGCCTGCTCAGGCCGACAGCCGCTTGCGGCCGTGATTGCGGCGAGCAGCGATAACGCCGCGGCCGCCCTTGGTTGCCATACGTGCACGGAAACCGTGACGACGCTTGCGAACAAGCTTGGATGGTTGATAGGTGCGCTTCATTTGTTTGATACCGCGGTGTGCGGCCCTTCTTGGTTCTGCCGGATGACAGGAGCGTCGCTGGATCCGCTGTGACGCAACAAAAATTGCGCCGGGGAGCGAACCCGTGCGTGGCCGGGCTATTAATCGACCAAAACCGCCGAGTCAATCTTTCCGGCCACAACGCCAGGCATTGCTTCACCTGATCGTGTCGCAGCGCGCGGTCAACTCTTCACACACAGAGAGTTGCTGACTTCTCGCCTTGCGGCGGCCCGGGCTCTGGTTCATGCCTGTCAGAGCAGACAAACCTGCCCTGCGGGACCGATGACACAAGACCAACCATCACCACAACGCCTGAACTGGTGGCGCTTTGCGCCGCTGGCCCTGGTGTTGTGCGGGCTTGTAGCCGGCTACTGGCTCGGCTGGCAGCGCTATCTGTCCTTGTCTTACCTCGCCGAAAGCCGGGTCGCGCTGAAACAGGCAGTTGCCGCCAACCGGGCACTGGCGATGGGCGCGTTCGGTGTCCTCTACACGCTGGCGGTCGCCTTCTCCTTCCCGGCAGCGTCGGTGCTGACCATTTTCGGCGGTTTCCTGTTCGGCTGGCTGGCTGGCGGACTGGTCGTAGCAATCGCGGCAACACTGGGCGCAACCTTGATCTTCCTCGCCGCCAGGAGCGCCTTTGGCGAAACATTGCTGCGCCGGGCCGGTGGCGCCGCCAAGAAGCTGGCGCAGGGCTTTCAGGATAACGCCTTCTCCTATCTGCTGGTGCTACGGCTCGCGCCGATCTTTCCGTTCTTCGTGGTCAATGTTGCGCCAGCCCTGTTCAACATTGGCGTGCGCACCTATGTCGCCGCGACGCTGATCGGAATCCTGCCCGCCACCTTTGTCTACGCCTATCTTGGCCAAAGCATCGAAAGCGTGCTGATAGCTGCACAGCAATCAGGCACAACGCCATCAATCAAGGACCTGGTGACGCCACAACTACAACTCGCCTTCCTCCTGCTTGCATTGCTGGCGCTTGTGCCGATCATTGTGCGCAAGATGCGAGGCGCGCCCAAACCATGACCACAACGCTTACTCCCGACATCTGCGTTATCGGTGCAGGATCTGGCGGGCTGTCGGTTGCGGCTGCTGCCGCAATGTTCGGTGCATCGGTTGTCCTGGTCGAGCGCGGCAGGATGGGTGGCGACTGCCTCAACTATGGCTGCGTGCCATCCAAGTCGCTGATTGCGGCGGCCCGGCAGGCGCATCTGATGCGGCATAGCGATGGATTTGGAATCGCCAATGTCGAACCGGACATCGATTTCGGCCGCGTCACCGGTCATGTAAGGTCGGTGATCAAGGCGATCGAACCGAACGATTCTGTCGCGCGGTTCACTGCCATCGGTGTCAAGGTCATTCAGGCCGAGGGCAAATTTGTAGACAAGCGAACGGTCCAGGCTGGCGAAACGCTGGTGCGGGCACGACGCTTTGTCATCGCAACCGGATCATCGGCGGCAATCCCCCCGATCGCCGGTCTCGACGGCGTGCCGTACCTCACCAACGAAACAATCTTCGAACTCAAGCGCCGGCCAAATCATCTCGTGGTTATCGGCGGCGGTCCGATCGGTATGGAACTCGGGCAGGCGTTTCGGCGGCTTGGCTCGCAGGTGACGATCATCGAAGCGGCGACCTGCCTTGCCCGCGAGGATAGCGAGATTGCCAGCTTTGCGCGCCGCAGCCTTGTTCGCGACGGCATCGATCTCAGAGAACATACCCAGGTGTCGAGCATAGAACTGCGAGGCAAAACCGGCGCGCGCGTCTACTTGCAGCGCGACGGCAGTGTGTCGGCCATCGACGCCAGCCATGTGCTGGTCGCTGCCGGCCGGCGGCCAAATCTTTCGGGCCTTGACCTCGACAAGGCAAAGATCAGACACGACAAAAATGGCGTGTCTGTTGGCGACAACCTTCGCACCAGCAATTCGCGTGTCTATGCCATCGGCGACGCGTCCGGCGCGCCGCAACTGACAAGCATGGCCGGTTACCATGCCGGCATTGTCATCCGGCGGATCCTGTTCCGCCTGAATGCCAAGGCCGACCCGTCTATCGTGCCGCGCGTCGCCTACACCCAGCCGGAACTGGCGCAGGTGGGCATGACGGAAGCAGAGGCGCTGGCCGCCGGCCACAAGATCAACATCCTGCGCTGGCCGATGTCGGAAAACGACCGCGCCCAGGCAAGCTTGCAGACTGAGGGGCTTATCAAGCTTGTTGCAGGACCGGGCGGCCGCATTCTGGGTGTATCAATAGCCGCCGAAAATGCCGGCGAATTGATCAACCTCTATGCGCTTGCGCTGTCCAAGAAAATGACCCTGAAAGATCTGACCGGTTTTGTTCCTGCCTACCCGACCATCGGCGAAATTGGCAAACGCGCCGCAATCACCTATTTTGCGGCGGCGACGCGCAAACCGTCTGTCCGCCGGCTGATCCGTTTCCTGCGCATCTTCGGCTGAATTTCGCCACAGCGTCGCACCAATGTGGGCGCGACATGTCGGCAAAAGACAACACGACAATCGGGGAACAGGCTGCCGCCAATAGCGATGCGGTCCCGTTTTGGCGTCGCCTGTCAACCAGACTACTGGTCATCACCGTGTTGTCGGTGCTGATCGCCGAAGTGCTCATCTTCATTCCGTCTATCGCCAATTTCCGCCTGCGCTGGCTGGAGGAGCGACTGAGCACAGCCGCTGCCGCCACTGTCTTGCTGCTGGGCGACGAGCAGATAGACCTGCCCCGTAACGTCCAGGATGACGTCCTCCTGGCGCTCGGCGCAAAAGCGGTTGCTGTGCGGTCCAATGGTGATTCGAGATTGCTGGTCGTCTCTGAAGTGCCGCCGGAAGTCGATGAACATATCGACGTGATGAATGTCGGGCCAGTTGAGGCCGTGACCGGCGCGATCGATTCGATGTTGCGTGGTGGCGATCGCGTGTTGCGCGTCTACGGCCAGGTTGGCGACAGCACCAAGGAGTTTGAGCTCATCATCTCCGACAGGGGGCTGCGCAAGGCAATGTTTGTCTATGCCCGCAATGTCGCCATCCTGTCGCTTCTGATCTCATTCATCACAGCTGCGCTGCTGTTTGGCGCGATCCACCGCTTCATGATCCGGCCCATCCGGGGTCTGCGAGCGGCGATGATGAATTTTGGCGCTGCGCCAGACGATCCGGGCCGCATCCTGCTCCCTTCCAGGCGGACGGATGAATTAGGTGTGGCCGAACGTCAGCTTGCCGATATGCAGACACAGTTGCAACGGACGCTTGGTCAGCAGAAACACCTGGCGGATCTTGGCCTGGCGGTCTCCAAGATCAATCACGACCTGCGCAACATGCTGGCGTCGGCACAGTTGATTTCTGACCGGCTGCGCACGGCCAGCGAGCCATCCATACAGGCCTTTGCGCCAAAGCTGGTGCGCACGCTCGACCGCGCCGTCGGCTATACCGAGAGCGTGCTCTCTTATGGGCGGGCCCACGAGGCAACGCCATCGCGCCGGATGCTCAATCTGCGAAGGGTTGTTGATGATGTGGAAGACATGCTCGGCATCGACGGCAGCCAGATTGTCTTCGAGAACAGGGTCGACACGGCGTTTGAGATCGACGCCGATTCCGAGCAACTGTTCCGCATTCTGACCAATCTCAGCCGCAATGCCGTTGAGGCCATGAGCATGGACGAAGATGCGACCGTCATCCGGCGATTGTCGGTGGCGGCTGAGCGGCAAGGCAGTGTCAGCCGCATCACCGTTGCCGACACGGGACCTGGATTGCCGCCCAAGGCCCGCGAAAACCTGTTTGCTGCGTTCCGGGGTTCGGCGCGGAGTGGCGGCACCGGTCTTGGCCTGGCGATTGCCCAGGAATTGGTGCGAGCCCATGGCGGCACGATCGAACTTGTCGAGAGCATCGGTGGGCGCACCGTGTTTGCATTCACGATCCCCGACCAGCCAATCAGACTTGAAGAGGCGCGCAACGCACTGCGCCGTCCTGCATGACGATCTAATCATGAGTTGTAATTAGCTATACCAAATTACCAGTCAGCAAACTGATCGATTTTCTACATCTCATTGATATATAACCATTTAACACCTCACCGGTTCAAAATCTACCGTGCAAATGATACACTCAATAGTAGAGAATCACTTGTATCAATTCAGGAAATCAGCGTAACTTAGAAAGCGTTGGGTGGACGGTCACCGGCGCCTCGGCAAGAGCATCGAGCCGGAACAGCAGGGGCGACTGTGGCGGAAAAGAAAATGCGTAAGCGGGTCAACCGGCTGCCCGCTGAACAGCGAATAGCCGACATCATGATTGCCGCTCAGGCGGTGTTCACCACCAAAGGATATGAAAGTGCGTTGATTTCCGACATTGCCGAACGCGCTGGCGTGGTTGACGGCTCGATCTACCGGTTTTTCGCCAACAAGCGCGAACTGCTGATGAAGGTGATTGAAAACTGGTATCAAAAGTTAATTCTGGAAGACGACGAACTCTATTTTGCAGTTCGCGGCACCTGGAACCGGATCCGCTTCATCGTTTTCCACCATCTGCAGGCGATCAGCCGTGAACCGGCACTGACAAAGCTTGCATTCACCGAACTGCGGGCCGACCCGGAATACCGGCAGATGCCCCTCTATAAACTGAACCAGGCCTATACCCGCAGACTGGTTGAACTGGTGCGCGAAGCTGTCGACAGCGGCGAGTTCCGCGCCGATATTTCGCCGAGCCTCGTTCGCAACATGCTGTACGGGTGTGTTGAGCACAGCACATGGGCGTTCCTGCGCAACGAGGGCAGTCTCGACGTTGAGCGGATGGCCGATGGCATCACCGAAATACTCTATAATGGTCTTGTCGTCAGACAACCCGATGGCGACATCCTTGTCATCACTGACCGGCTGGAAGCCGCAACAAGCCGGCTGGAACGGTTGAGTGGCGCCAACGATGCCTGAGTGACCACCTTAATTCGCCAATACGGGTACTTTAGTGATCGCTGTCACACAGATCGTGGTTGGCGAGTGACTGAATGACGTAGCAATCCTTGACCCGGTGCTCGCCATCGCAATGGGTCGATATCCGCTCCAGCTCCTGCTCCAGCCGCCGCAGTTTTGTGATCTTTTCGCGCACGGCCGCCAGTTGTTCCGTCGCGATTCTGTCAGCCTGGGCACAGGGCTGATCCGGATGATTCGACAGTTCGATCAGCTCGCGGATCGACCCTATGGCCAAGCCCAGGTCGCGCGCATGTTTGATAAAGGACAGCCGCTCGCGTTCCTCCTTGCCATAGCGGCGCTGGTTGCCTTCCGACCGCTCCGCCGCGTCAAGCAGGCCCATCTGCTCATAGTAGCGGATGGTTGGAACCTTGACGCCGGTGCGCCGCGACAGATCGCCAATGGTCAGCATTTGACACTCCAATAGCTCTAGAGACTGTAGATATTACCTCTGTCCGGCCCTCGCAACCGCGGTTGAGTGTCGCGCGGTCGAAAACTTGCCATTAATCATGTTATGAGAGTTTCCGGCTTCGGCCATGTTGCCGACACCAACCCGGCAAACAATCGGCACCGGGAAAACAGGGACAATGGTTCAACGTGCTTGATCGCGTCTTTTCACTGGCGGCTGTCGCCGTGCTCGGACTTGCAGTCGCAGGTTGCAACTCGTCCGTGCTCGATCTCGACACGCGCGCAACCCAGCCAATTCCTGCCAAGCTTGTCGGCGAGATGAGCAAGAGATCGATGACGGCCTCGTCGCCGGTTCTGGTTCGCATTTTCAAGCAGGAAAGCGAGCTCGAATTGTGGAAGCGCGACAAGAGCGGCCGCTTCGCCCTGCTCAAGACCTATCCGATCTGCCGCTGGTCGGGCCAACTTGGCCCGAAGAAGAAGATCGGCGACCGGCATACGCCCGAGGGCTTTTATCACGTCAACGCCGGCATGCTGAATCCGCAATCGCAATACTACCTGTCGTTCAATCTGGGCTTCCCCAACCGGCTTGAGCGCGCGCATGGCTATACTGGCGAAGCGTTGATGGTCCATGGGGCATGCTCGTCGTCCGGTTGCTACGCCATGACCGACGAGGGCGTGGCCGAGATCTACGCTGTGGTGCGCGATGCGCTGAAGGGCGGCCAGCAATCCTTCCAGGTGCAGGCCTATCCGTTCCGCATGACCAGCCAGAACATGGCTGCCCACCGCAATGATTCCGACTATGCCTTCTGGGCCGACCTGAAGCGCGGCTATGACGCATTCGAGACGACAAAGCTTGAGCCAAAAGTGTCGTATTGCGAAGGCCGCTACATGTTCAACCGGCCCGAAGTCGAGGGTGCCACGCCATCGGATCCGATGGCGGCATGCGCGCCAACCGACAGCCCGGCAATCGCCATGAGTGTCCCGGCCGCGAAGCCGGCGGCCGACGAGACAACCGCATCCCTCCCACCGGTCAGGGCTCACGCCTATGTCGACGGTGGCATGCATCCGTCGTTCCGGTCGATGCTGAAGCGGGGCGGCGAAAAGGCGCTGGCCAGGCGCACCTCGCTCAAGTCGGTGCCGATCAGCCGTCCGGCTGCCGCGCTCGCTGACCCCTATCAGGAATAGAACTGGTCCGGACTACCGGATCGCCTTCACCAGCGCCGGGCTCGGAAAACAGGTCGGCGCCTGGCCATTCTTTGCCTGCCAGTCGCCAATCGACCGCCGCGTCTTGAAGCCGGGCAGGCCGTCGGCGCCGCCGACGTCATAACCTTTGCCTTCAAGCCGCTTCTGCATTCCGGCAATGTCGGAGCGCAGCATTGAACCAACCTTGCCCCAGCCACGCTGGAACGCGCTGCCACCGGCAATCCGGTCAGCTCCATTGCCGATAAACAGTGCATAGAGATCGCTCTCGTTGTATTCTTTGATGACGTAGAAATTCGGCGTCACGATAAATGCCGGGCCTGAACGGCCAGCCGGCATCAGCAGGAAACCTTGCTTTCCCATCTCGCTTTTCGGGAACGGTTTTCCGTTGACCCGCTCCACGCCCAATCCAGCCCATTGCGAGAACTTCTTTCCCTGATCCGGCCCTTCCAGCGCACACGACACGCTTTCGGGCACCTTGACCTCAAAACCCCAGTCACGGCCCGCCTGCCAGCCGTAATTCTTCAGGTAGTTAGCGATGGATGCGAGTGTGTCCGGCGTCGATGACCAGATGTCGCGAATACCGTCGCCGTCGAAATCGGCGGCGTGGTTCAGATAAGAGGTCGGCAGGAACTGCGGTTGCCCCATTGCGCCGGCCCAGGACGTCTTCATCGACCCGCGCCGGGCATAACCCTTTTCGACAATCTGCAAGGCGGCGATCAGTTCCTTGCGAAACATGTCCTTGCGGGTCGCCAGAAATGCCTTGGTGCCCAGAACCTCGAACGCGTCATAGGGAATTTTTGCCGCGCCAAAGCCAGATTCCCGGCCCCAGATCGCCAGCACGATCCCGCCTGGCACGCCGTAGCGCTTTTCGACCTGCGCCAGCGTTCTGGCATTGCCGCCGGCGCGCGAGCGGCCACCATTGGCAACCGCGCCAATCGTCTTCTCGGCAAAATAATTGCCTGGCGCGCCAAACTCCGCCTGATGCTGCTTGGCTGGCGTCTTGGGCTTTTGGCCCGGCAGGACCAAATCCGGCAATTTCAGGTTTGGCTGCACGCCATCAAAAGCCGCATCAAACGTCGCCCGCGAGACGCCGCTGGTTTTGACCTGCGGCCAGAGATCGTTTTCCAGCCAGGTGCGAAATTGGGCATTGACGGACTGGGCTACGGCCGGGGTCGCGAGGAGCAAAAGCGGAAGAAGTGACAGGCGGCTGAGTATCTGGGTCATTGCGACTTGCTCTCACCAAAACATGTCAAAACGTCGTCCGCGACTTCATTGCCGCAGCCAGCGTCCCCTCGTCGAGATAGTCGAGTTCGCCACCGACCGGCACGCCATGCGCCAGCCGCGTCACCTTCACCTCAAACCCGGCTAGCTGGTCGGTAATGTAGTGGGCAGTGGTCTGCCCCTCGATCGTGGCATTGACCGCCAGAACAACCTCGACCACCCCACCCCCGGCAACGCGGTCCACCAACCGGCCAATTGTCAGATCATCGGGACCAACGCCGTCCAGCGGCGACAGCGTGCCGCCGAGCACATGGAAACGCGCATTGGCAACGCCTGCCCGCTCCAGCGCCCAGAGGTCGGACACATCTTCGACCACAATCAGGGTCGAGGAATCGCGGCGCGGATCAGTGCAGATCAGGCAAGGGTCGGACGTATCGACATTGCCGCAATTGGAGCAGACGCGAACCTTTTCCGCCGTCTCGCCCATGGCGGCGGCCAGCGGCGTCAACAATTGTTCGCGCTTCTTGATCAGGTGCAGCGCCGCACGCCGGGCCGAGCGCGGCCCTAGCCCCGGCACCTTGGCCAACAGCTGGATCAGACGCTCGATTTCCGGACCGGCGATTCGTTTGGATGACATGGAAACGGTGTAGCCGTTGGCAGGCCAAAAAGGTAGCGCTGGCCATACCCGGTCGATCAGCGCACATGCCAAGAGGCTAGACAATTGGATATTTGGCCAAATCAAGAGGTCCTGTCTCCAGGTAGAGATTGGATTTGAAGGACAGTGACCAGCATGACGAATGACCTGCAACAAGCCCCAGCGACATATTCAGGCCGTGGACCAAATTTCGCGCTTTGGCTGATCCTGATTGTTGTTGGCGTATTTGGTCTGTTCGAGCCCTTCATGCCGGACACCGAGACTGGCCAGGGTCTCATCCTGCTGCAGACTCTTACCCTGACAGTGCTGGTTGCCTACTGGTGTTATCTTGATGAGCGATCGCGAGGCAGCAGCCTGCCCAGATGGCTGCTCTGGATCATTGCAATATTCGGGCTATTTGCGTTGCCGCTGCACCTGTTCAGAAGCCGCCCTCCCAAGCTGGCCCTGATTGCCCTGCTCAAGGCGCTGCTGTTCACCGCGTTCGCGATTGGTGTGTTTGCGGTGGCAATGGTGGCCTCCTACCATCTGTTTTGTGCGACCGGAATTGTCGGCTTCAGTTGTTCGCCGCCAGTGTAGACAGTATCTGGAGACGTTTGATGGCTGCCAGCAATCTTACAATCCGGCCTGCGACGACGGCTGATCTCAACACGTTGTCGACCGTCATCTCCGCGTCCTATGCGACGCTTGATGACGGCAGCTACGACCGCGCCCAGTTCAGGGCGGCGCTGCCCTTCATGTCGAAGGCCAATCCAAAACTGGTTGAAAGTGGGACCTATTATCTCGTCGAACTCGACCGCCAGCCTGCTGGCTGTGGCGGCTGGAGTTTTGCCGCGCCATGGACGGGCGTGCTCGAAGACGGAGTTGGCCACATAAGGCACTTCGCCACGCATCCGGATTACAGACGCCGCGGCGTGGCCGGCGCTCTTCTGACGCACTGCCTGACACAGGCTCGCGCGCAGGGAGTCACCTTGATGAAGTGCCAGGCAAGTCTGTCCGGCGTGCCGTTCTACATAGCATTCGGCTTCAAGCGCATCGGCCAGGTGATGACCGACGTCGCGGGCAATCCGCTGCCCGCAGTCGACATGGAACTGGCTCTTTGAAGAGGCGGTTTGCTGATAGCCGCTTCGCGGACGCTACTCGTCCTCGACAGAAATATTGAACAGGTCGAGCGCAACGGGATCCTTGGCGTCGATGCCCTTCATCAACGCATCCATGTAGGCCGCAAAGGAGGGGTGTTCGTACGTCAACTCGAACGCGCCATCATGATTCCAGGTAAAGCAATAGCCGTATTTTGGCCCCTGCCCCGTATGTAGGTACACGCAATTGCTGGCTGCGGTTGGCGCCGCAACCGGCACAAGCTTCTTCAACGAGACTCCATATTCCGACTGGAACGCAGCCTCGGCAATGTCGATGCTCTCCGTCATCGTGATGAAGCGCAAGATGTTGTCGCGCGACTCACGCAGCATCTCGGGTGCCACTACGTGCAGGGAATAGGTATCGTCCGGCCCCTGGACGATCAGGTCGCATTCGCCGTGCTCACGCAGGAATGTGCGGTAGTCATCAGGAAAAGTGCAATCGAGTTCACGTTCAGCCGCAGCAATTGCCTCGGCCGATGCCGGCAGCCCGCCTTCACTCCACCGGTGGACATAGGTTCCGGTCTTCTGCAGTTGCCTGCGCCTGGCTTCATATTGCTTGAACGCCGGACGATCGACGATTTCCGGCATTGCGGCGGCAGGAAGGTAGCCGGAAGTGAGATAGGGGTAGATGCGGTCAAAGGCATCCTCCTGACGCTGCGGGAAATAGTTGATGATGGTCCACGCCCACAGGTAGGCAGCATGGTGGTTGGGACGCAAATCCAGTGACAGGGTCAAGGCCCGCAAAGCCGCCGCTCCGTCGCCTTTTTGCAGGTCAGCCTCGCCGGCAAGCGTCATGATTTCAGCTCGAATGTCGGTTTGCGGAATCGACCAGGTGTAAGTGTCCTCGCTTGCCTTCACACGCGCATCGGCTGCCGCTCTGGCTGCGCGAGCGCGCTCGATCCAGTCCGGCGATTTCGTGCGTTTGGCCTGATAGGCCCGCAGAAACAACGCCAGAGGCTCACCCTCAGGCGGCATCTGCGGCAGGGCGGCAAGCGCCGCTTTCAGTTGTTCATCTGCATGATTGTCCGCCCAGATCAGAACCGCTTCGTCCAGCGCCTTCTGCCAGTACGGCTTTGGTAACAGACCCGCTGCAAGGCTGTCGGCCGCAAAAGTATCGGCGGTTTCGTAATAGCCGCCCTTGATCAGCTTGCCGCATTGCGTCCGGAAGGCGCGCGCCGCATCGCCATAGGCCTCGAAATCCTGTCGATAGAACTCGAAGTCGTCGAGTTTGAAATTATCGAAGCCGCCCTCAAACATCGGTTCGATGTTGCGGCCAAGGACAACAAGACTGTCCTCGGCAAAAAAGATTTCGCGGCTGTCGCTGTCTGACGAGCGGAAGAAGTATTTACGAAACTGCATGCAGCGAAGCTGTCAGACATCAGCCCCTTCAGCAACCGCCAAATGCAACCAGAAACTGCAATCTAGAACGGCAGTTTCATGCCCGGCGGAATCGGCAGACCGGCAGTCAGTTCGCGGGTTTTTTCCTGCATCACCGCCTCGACCTTCTGCTTGGCGTCGTTATGCGCAGCAACGATCAGGTCCTCGACAATTTCTGCCTCGTCTGCCTTCAGCAAGGACGGATCGACCTTGAGCGACTTCATCTCGCCCTTGCCCGACAGCGTCACCGACACGAGGCCGCCGCCCGACTGGCCGGTCGCCTCGATCTGGGTCATCTCCTCCTGCATGGCCTGCAATTTGGCCTGCATTTCCTTTGCCTTGCCCATGATGCCGAGCAGGTCCTTCATGGCGTATTCCTTTCAATCATAATTCGTCGTCGTCGTTGTCGATGCCGGGATCCGGCATTGGCGCTGATTCTGTCACATCGTCCGCCTCGCCCAGTACATCGGGGATACGAATGTCGATGATCTTTGCACCAGGAAATTTCGCCAGAATGGCGGCGACTGCGGGATCGGAACGCGCATCGCTCAGTTGATCTTCGCGGCGCTCGGTCTCCTGCTCGTCCAGTGTCTGCCCGCCTGTCTCACGTGACAGTGCAACAAACCAGGGTCTGCCCGTCCAGCGCTTCAGCCGCTCGCCGATCTGATTCGCCAGATCGCGCGGCGCGTTGTCGGTCAGCGAAATTTCCAGCTTGCCCGGCTCAATCCTGACCAGACGAACATTGCTCCGCACCAGCGCCCTGAAGGCAGCATCGCGATGCTGGGCCGCCAATGCGGCAATATCCGCCAGCGAACGCACCGGAACCTGAACCGCCTCTGCCGCCAAATCCTGCCGCTGCGCAGGTTCGGAACGTTCCACCAGCCGCATCGCGTGGCTGCCACTACCGCCATTGCCGGGCATCTGTGTCCGGCTGATTGCGCTGGCGCCGCCGCCATTGCCGCCGGGCGATGGCTGGCCGCCCGGACGCGGGCCGCCGCCGGCAGGGCCCAGATTGCCGTCCAGCATTTTCAGCGCCTCATCCAGCGTCGGCAGCGTCGCCGCGTGTGCAATGCGGATCAGCACCATTTCGCCAGCTGACACCGGGCGCGGCGCAGCCTGCACCTCGGGGATGCCTTTCAGCAGCATCTGCCATGTGCGCGACAGAACCTTGACGGGCAGCTTTTCGGCCAGCTCGCCGCCGCGCCGGCGCTCGTCCTCGGTCAGGGACGCGTCGGCCAAGGCTTCAGGAATGAAGCGGATACGGGTGACGAGATGATTGAACTCGGCCAGATCGGTCAGCACCACGGCGGGGTCGGCGCCGGTATCGTATTGCGCCCGGTATTCGGTCAGCGCACCAGCGGTGTCGCCCTTCATCAAGTGCTCGAACAGGTCGATCACCCGGCTGCGGTCTGACAGGCCGATCATTGCCCGCACAGCGTCGGCGGTCACCTCTTCGCCGCCATGCGCTATCGCCTGATCGAAGATCGACTGCGCGTCGCGCATCGAACCTTCGGCGGCGCGCGCGATCATCGCCAGCGCATCTTCTTCCGCCGACACGCCTTCCAGCCCGGCAATGCGGGCGAGGTCGGACTTGATCAGCGAGGCATCGATGCGGCGCAGGTCAAAGCGCTGGCAGCGCGACAGGACCGTGATCGGCACCTTTCTGATTTCGGTGGTGGCGAAGATGAATTTCACATGCGGCGGCGGCTCTTCCAGCGTTTTCAGCAGGCCGTTGAAGGCCTGCGTCGACAGCATGTGAACCTCGTCGATGATGTAGACCTTGTAGCGGGCCGATACGGGCGCATACCGCACCTGTTCGATGATCTCGCGGATGTCGTCGATGCCGGTATGCGAGGCGGCGTCCATCTCGATCACGTCGACATGACGGCCTTCCATGATCGCCTGACAGTGCTCGCCAAACTCGGTCATGTCGACGGTTGGCCGGTCAATCGCCGCTGTCTTGTAGTTGAGCGCGCGCGCCAGAATGCGCGCCGTCGTTGTCTTGCCGACGCCTCTAACGCCGGTCAGCATCCAGGCCTGGGCGATGCGGCCGGACGCAAATGCGTTGGTGAGGGTGCGCACCATCGGCTCCTGGCCGATCAGTGCCGAAAAGTCGCGCGGACGGTATTTGCGCGCGAGCACGCGGTAGACGCTTGTGCTGTCCTTTCCGGTCTCGCTCATGGGTTCAAGCCGATTCCTTGTCTCACAACAGGACTGTCGCCGGGTGCATGGCTTCGCGTCAATGCCGGAACGACCGGCAGGAGACTGCGCCGCGATGACGGAAAGGCGGGAGGCTGGAACAATGACCCGTTCCTTGCTCGTTGGGGCTGCTTCCTTCCGGACCTGACCCGGTTGGCGAGTGGCTCGTCCACCACCAACCTCCCGCGCTCCATATCGGCAATTGCGGCTTCAATTGCAAGTCCACCGGCAATCTTTGGCACGGCCACGGCAACCAGCCGCCAAACCTTTTTCACTCGAATGTGGCCGAAGCCCTTCCCAACCGTTCAAAAGTAGCTCTAGTTTCCGGTGCAGGGGAGTTTTCGACATGCATGCCGGCCGAACAGGCGGATTTGAACTTGATCGCCGTCTCGATGCAGTCACCGAGCCGGTGATGTGGCTTGGCCTGTGCGAATTGCGGCTGATGAACGACCGCCGCTGGCCTTGGCTGCTGCTTGTGCCGCAAAGACCCAACATTGCCGAAGTGCACGACCTGACGCCGCTCGACCAGACCATGCTGGTTTTCGAGACCAATACCGTCGCCCAGACCCTCAAACAGCTCACCGGCTGCCTGAAAATCAATACTGGAGCACTCGGAAACATCGTGCCGCAGTTGCATGTGCACGTGATCGCCCGCAATGAGGGCGACCCCGGCTGGCCCGGCCCCGTGTGGGGTTATGGCTCGGCAGAACCTTACCGGGCCGAAGACCGGCATGGCTTCATCGAACGCCTGCGTTCGGCGATGTCGACCTGAGAGCAGAATTCAGGAAAATGCACCCATGACGTTCCATTTGTTTGATTCGCCTGCGCGCGAGCCCAGCCAGTTTGTCGGATTTGCCGGCAATCTGATCGATAGACTATCGGAAAAGCGCAGCGACAACGCTGCCGCCGAGGCATTGGCCAATCCTGACGCCCGGGTGATGCTGATGCGCGAGGGCCGCACCTGGCTGCGCATGGACGGCCAGTATCCTGACGCCTGGCTACGGCCCATGCATGCCCAGGCGTTTGGCGCAAAGCTAGAGCATGCGGTTCTGCTTGGCTGGCTCGACGGCAGGCCACGGCTGGCGGCGCCCGCCGGTCCAGATGAACCGCCGCCCGGAATGAAGGCCATCGACTATCGCTCAATCTATACGCAGGGGCTGCTTGACGATGGCGACACCGGCGCACTGGCGCAAGGCGCTGCACTGCTCGCCTGGAACGGTTCACACCGGTTTTGCAGCCGCTGCGGCGCAAAGACGGAAATGCGCGCCGGTGGCTACAAGCGGGTCTGCCCAAACTGCAAGGCAGAGCATTTTCCGCGCACCGATCCGGTTGCGATCATGCTGGCGGTGAGCCGGGACAAGTGCCTGATGGGCCGCAGCCCGCATTTTGCACCCGGCATGTATTCATGCCTCGCAGGCTTCATTGAACCCGGCGAAACAATCGAAAATGCGGTCCGCCGCGAAACCTTTGAGGAAGCGGGCATCCGGCTCGGGCGCGTCGCCTATCATGCCAGCCAGCCATGGCCATTCCCCTATTCGCTGATGATCGGCTGTTTCGGTGAGGCGCTGAACGAGGATATCGTTGCAGACAAGTCCGAGCTTGAGGATGTGCGGTGGTTCACCCGCGGCGAGACGCTGGACATCCTGGCCGGGCGCTCGGATCAGGGCATAGCCGTGCCACCGCCGATGGCGATCGCACATCACCTGATCAAGGCATGGGCGGAAGCAGACAGTTAAGCTCCGTAGACCAGCCTGTCCTGCAAGGCGCGCAGTTCTGCAATTTTCGAACCCGCCGGCGGAGCGGCGTTCAGCGACGTGATGAGTTCGCCCTTGCTGATTGGCGCCAGCACCGAGCCACCTTGCAGCAGGCCGCAGGGAATAGCTTTCGCCGCCCGCGCATCTGCCGTCGTCATCGTCCAGGAGCGGTAGCAATACTGGCCGATGGCATCGAGCGTGTCGCCCGGCTTCAGATCCTTCTTGGCCACAGCGCAGACTTCAGCCACCGGCGTCGCCAGCGGAACCATGTCGGCCTTGCCGTAAAGAACCACACGCGCGCAGGTCAGCGGCACTTCGAGCGACGTCAAGTGATAGGGCCGGTGGAATGTAATGTAGCGGCCCTTGCCGATATGCAGGTCTTCCATACGCTCCATCAGGCGTGGATGCGCCATGTCGGCGATGACGAAGACGCCGGGCGAGACACCCTTGCCCACCGTGTAGTCAACCACGCCGCTCTTGGACAGCACGCCGCCGTGCTCCTTCGGCACCAGAACCTTAGGCAGGTCCTGCAGCGTCGCCTTCGGTCCGTGCATACCCGGCACGTCGATGGTCAGTCCCGTGGCATTGGCGATGGCCGCCATCTCGACCATCGTTTTCGAACCGTCGACAAACTCGACCAGCAGACGGACATTCATGTTCCGCCGCTCCGCCTCTTCCGCGTAGTCATCGGGGATGGCGTCATAGTTGAGAGGATTGTTCTTGCCTTTGCCTGCCGAGACAATCGTGTGGCCCATCGCCGACACAAACTCGATCAGTTCCATGCAGGATGACGGTTCATCGCCTGCGCCCAGCGAATAGACGACACCGAGCTTGTCTGCCTGGTGCTTCAGATAGGGTCCGATGGTGACGTCGGCTTCGACATTCATCATCACCAGATGTTTGCCGTGCTCCATCGCACGCAGGCCGATTTCGGCCCCGACCGCCGGAACGCCGGTCGCGTCGACAACGACATCGACCAGATCGGCAGATATTGCCAGCTCGGCGTCCGCGACGACTGCGATCTTGCCGGCCTCGATGGCCGCTGTGACGGCAGAGGCGTTTGAGGCTTCGCGTACATGGCCTTTTTCACCATAGGCGATTTCGCCGGCCTTCATCGCGTTGACGATTTTGCGGTCGACCACGACGCCAACCTCGACACCTGGCATCTGCGCGACACCGGTCAGAATGTCGGTGCCCATTTCGCCACAGCCGATCAGACCGATGCGCACCGGCTTGCCGCTTCTGCCACGTTCGACGAGGTCGCGCGTCAAACCGGTTGGCGCCACATTGATGGCCATGAACTGGTCCCTGGAGAGTGTTCTTTCACCAGCCGGGGTAGTGGCCGGGCGCACTCGCGTCAAGGCATATGACCAGTCCAGCTGGCCTACTGCTCGAGCAGAAGAACCTTGCCTTCAACCTTGAAACGGGCCAGGCGATTGAGCGCGCTCATGCCAATCAGCGAGGTTTGCAGCGCCTTGTCGTCCAGCACCAGCGCCTGGACGCCTTCAAGCCGGACGCGCCCGATCTCCAGCACGTCGATCACTGCTGCGGCTGCCTTCACATCACCATTGGCAGTCGAGACTGTGCGGTTGAAATTGGCTGCTGCCAGAGAGATGCCGATCTTGCGCGCGGTGGATCTGTTGATCGCGACCACTGTCGCGCCGGTGTCGACCATCGCGTCGATGCGGCGGCCATTCAGCTTGAACGCGGCGTTGAAATGGCCTTTCGCGTCGGCTTCGATACGCGCCGACCGCCCAGACAGCGACCCGCCCGTGCTGGTCTTCACAGCCAGGGCTTTTGCCTTGCCGGCCTCGGCGTCGAGCCGTTGCGACTTGATCTGGTCTGCCCTGTCGATCAGCGACTGGTAGATCGGCGGCGCGGCGACCGACACCCCGACCAAAACCCCAATGGCTATAAAATTACGCATGACGGCCAACCTGTTTGGCCGGATCATAGCGTCGTCAGATCACCATCGCCTTAATGCGGAGTGCTATTTTGTACCATACATGCGGTCACCTGCGTCGCCGAGACCAGGGACGATATAGCCTTTTTCGTTCAGCTTTTCATCGATGGCTGCCGTGAACACCGGTACATCGGGATGCGCCGCAGTAAAGCGTTCGATGCCCTCGGGTGACGCGAGCAGGCAGAGGAAGCGCAGATTGGTTGCGCCACGGCCCTTCAGCTTGTCGATTGCCGCAATTGCAGAATTGGCAGTCGCCAGCATCGGGTCAACCACAATCACCAGACGATCTGCCAGGTCGCTTGGAGCCTTGAAGAAATATTCGACCGCCTCAAGCGTGTCGTGATCGCGGTAGAGGCCGACATGGGCGACACGTGCAGCGGGGACCAGATCAAGCAGACCTTCAAGCAGGCCATTGCCGGCGCGCAGGACCGACGCGAATACCAGCTTCTTGCCCTCAAGCGTCGGGGCGTCCATCTCTTGCAGCGGCGTCTCGATCTTCTTGGTCGTCAATTCGAGATTGCGCGTCACCTCATAGCCGAGCAGCAGCGAAATTTCGCGCAACAACCTGCGGAAACCGGCAGTCGAGGTCTGCTTGTCGCGCATGATTGTCAGCTTGTGCTGGACAAGCGGGTGATCGACAACGGTGACGGACATGCGGACGGGCTCCTTGGTGGGCAGAATTTTGGGCGGACAGAATTTGCGCCACATTAGACATCTGCGCAGCAGTGCGAAACCGCGCTGATACAATGGCCACAGAAATGTAGCGGCCTGCCGGAACGCCTGAGGGTCAGCGCCGCGCGGCGGCGCCTCCCGTTCCCAGCCGCGCAAGCAGCCGCGCCCTGGTCGCCCGGTCAACAAACGCCGCCTCAATAGCAGTGCGGGTCACTCCAAGGAGATCTGCGTCAGACAGCCCGAACCAATTTCGTGCGTTTTCATATTCCTGCTTCAGGCTGGTCTGGAAGAATGGCGGATCGTCCGAATTGAGCGTTACCTTGCAGCCTGCATTGCGCAGCAGTGGATAAGGGTGAGCCTCAAACCCGGTGCAGACCGCCAGAGCAACGTTTGAGCCCGGGCAAACCTCCAGCACCACGCCCTCATCGGCAATGCGCTTTACCGTGTCCAGGTTCTCCATAGCGCGAACGCCATGGCCGATACGTGACGGGCGGATGTGATCAAGCGCCGCCTCGACACTGTGCCAACCATCCAGTTCACCGGCATGAACCGTAATGCCGAGCTTAGCCTCACGGGCAATTTCAAAGGCGCGGACAAAGTCCTCGACATCGCCAATGCGTTCGTCGCCTGCCATACCGAACCCCGCAACCAGCGGATGGGCGCACTTTGCGGCAAAACGGGCTGCCTGTTCGACGGCGTCAACGCCAGAGTGGCGTATGCCGGTCACGATCATCCGTGCCTCAATTCCGGTTTTGGAGTTGGCGCGCTTGATCCCCTCACCCAGCGCATCAGTATAGGCCGCCGGCGACAAGCCGGATTTCACGGCATGATCGGGTGAAATGAAGAACTCGGAATAGATCGCTCCGTCTCGCGCAATGGTCGAGAGGTAGTCCTCTGCCAGAAGGAAAAAATCTGCCTCATCGCGAAACAGGCCAGCGACAACGTCATAGGCCGCAGCAAAACTGGAAAAGTCGCTCCAAACGTAATGGTCATCGTCAATCAGGGCTGAGATATCGACGCCATATTTATCCGCTTGGCGGCGGGCCAGCTTTGGCGACGCCGTTCCTTCGATGTGGCAATGCAGTTCGGCTTTTGCAGGCATTCTGTATTCCTTGTTCGCAATTCACCACATAAGAACGCGCGGCGCTTCATCGCGGTTGCGATGATGGCGCAGCCAATTCCGTTCCGCTATGGTCGCGCCAGCCAAGACAGGACTTTCAAATGTCAGAATTAAGAACGACTGGCGATGACGCAATGGAAACCTCCTACGGTTTCCAACAAGTCGCTGCTGGCGACAAGCAAAGCCTCGTCAACCAGGTCTTTCACCGGGTCGCCAATCGCTATGACCTGATGAACGATCTGATGTCTGGCGGCATGCACCGGTTGTGGAAAGACGCAATGGTGACATGGTTGAACCCGCCGAAGCGCGACGGCTGGAGGGTTCTGGACGTTGCCGGCGGCACTGGCGACATCTCCTTTCGCATTGTTGACGCGTCGCAGGGTCACGCCCGCGCCACCGTGCTTGACGTCAATGGTTCCATGCTTGCGGTCGGCCATGAGCGTGCAGTCAAACGCAAGCTTGATGACAAGGTCAGTTTTGTCGAGGCAAATGCTGAAGAACTACCTTTCGAGGACGCGACCTTCGACGCCTACACGATCGCATTCGGCATTCGTAACGTACCGCGCATTGATGTCGCGCTGTCGGAAGCCTATCGGGTGCTGAAACCCGGTGGACGGCTGCTATGTCTCGAATTTTCCGATGTCGAAATGCCGATGCTCGACAAATTCTATGAGGCCTGGTCGTTCAACGCGATCCCGCAGATCGGCCGCGTCATCACCGGCGACGGCGAGCCCTATCGCTATCTGGTTGAGTCGATCCGGAAATTCCCGAAACAGGCGGACTTTGCCGCAATGATTTCCCGCGCCGGCTTCTCGCGGACAACCTGGCGGAACTATTCCGGCGGCATTGTCGCGCTGCATTCGGCGTGGAAGCTCTGATTATCAGATGAGCACCCCGGGCGCATATCTCCGCCTTGCGCGGGCTGGCTGGATCCTTGTCCGCGAAGGAGTCGTCGCGGCCCTACCTGGAGATGAACTCTCCGGCATGCCGAAAATTGCCTGGCAGACCAGCAAACTGCTGGCGCGGCGGCGCACGGCTGGCGTTGCGCGCAGCGAACGGCTTTCGAAGGCGCTGACACGCCTCGGGCCGTCTTACGTCAAGCTCGGTCAGTTCCTCGCCACGCGGCCGGACGTCGTCGGCGCGGAAATCTCTGCTGACCTCGCCAAGCTGCAGGACCAGATGGCGACGTTTCCGATGGCGCAATCGGTAGCCGCTATTGAAGCATCGCTGGGGCGGCCAGTTGACGAACTCTATCTGTCGCTCGGCGAGCCGGTGGCGGCAGCTTCCATCGCCCAGGTACATCCCGCCGAGATTTCAAGCCCTGAAGGGCCCCGCCGGATGGCGGTAAAGGTCATTCGCCCGGGCGTAAGGCAACGGTTCCACCGGGACCTTGAAAGCTATTTTGCCGCCGCGCACCTGCAGGAGCGTTATCTGCCTGCCAGCCGCCGGTTACGGCCGGTCGAGGTGACGAAGATCCTTGAGCAAACCACCAAGATCGAGATGGATCTGCGGCTGGAGGCCGCCGCTCTGTCAGAAATTGGCGAAAACACCGCCAATGATCCGGGCTTTCGTGTGCCTGCTGTCGACTGGGAACGCACTGGCCGCGACGTGCTGACCATGGAATGGATCGAGGGCCGGAAACTGTCCGATGTCGAGGGGCTGCGCGCCGACGGCCAGGATCTCGATGCGCTGGCGGCCGCGCTGGTGCAATCCTTCCTGCGCCACACCCTGCGTGACGGCTTCTTCCATGCTGACATGCATCCCGGCAACCTGTTCGTCGAGGCCAATGGCACCATAGTCGCCGTCGACTTCGGCATCACCAGCCGGCTCGGCAAGAAGGAGCGGCGGTTCCTCGCGGAGATTCTCTACGGTTTCATCACCCGCGACTATCGCCGCGTCGCCGACGTGCACTTTGAAGCCGGTTACGTACCACATACACACGATCCGGCTTCGTTTGCCCAGGCAATCCGGGCGATCGGCGAACCAATTCACGGCCAGCCGGCCGAAACCATTTCGATGGCGCGGCTTTTGACCCTGCTGTTCGAGGTCACCGAACTTTTCGATATGGCGGCGAGGCCGGAACTGGTCATGCTGCAGAAGACCATGGTGGTGGTCGAAGGCGTCGCCCGCACCCTCAACCCGCATTTCAACATGTGGAAGACGGCCGAGCCGATTGTCGGTGACTGGATCCGCGACAATCTCGGACCGAAAGGTGTCCTGCTTGACGCCCGCGAAGGCGCAAGTGCACTGCTGTCGCTCGCCCGCCAGGCGCCGGACCTCGCCAGACGCACCGACCGGCTGTCACGCGAGATCGACCACATGGCCGAGCACGGATTGCGCTTTGACGACGAGACCGCCCGACGGATCGGACAGGCGGAGGCGCGCGCCGCCCGCTGGGGCAGGGTTGCGATGTGGGTCGGCGCGCTGGCGCTGGTCTGGATCGCCTGGCAGGTCAGCTGATGCTAGCATTGACAGCATTGCTAGCATTGCTAGCAAGTCGGAAAGTCACTATGTTTGGCGCTGGAGGCATTCGATGAGCAATCTCACGATCCGCAATCTAGATCCGAGTGTGAAACAGGCGCTGCGGCTGCAAGCAGCTGCGCGCGGCGTTTCAATGGAGCAGGAAGCGCGTGACCGGCTCGCCGCGAGTTTCGGTCCGCTCAAGCGGCGCGAACCGATATTCGACAAATTGACCCAGCTCGGCGCGAAGCCCACCGAAGCATTTGATCAGAAAAAAATGACAGATGAACTCTGGGACGAGGCGCTGCGATGGCCAGCTACGTCATAGACAGTTCTGTTCTTATTGCGTTGCTGGCCGACGAACCTGAAGCCGACGGCTTCAAGCGCTACATCGATAACAATATCGAGGCATTGGTCAGCGCCGCGACGATTTTCGAAGCAGCATGCGTTGCTTCGAATAACCGTTTCGCCGACGGAGCTGTGCGACTGCAGCACATTGTCAGGCTCATTGATCCGGAAATCCTGCCGTTTGATCTCGGGCAAATGACGACCGCGACCGAAGCCTATGCCCGTTTCGGGCGAGGATCCGGTCACAATGCAAAGCTCAACATGGGCGACTGCTTTTCCTATGCACTGGCGAAGTCGCGCAATCTTCCGCTTCTCTTCAAAGGGAATGATTTCATCCACACTGACATCCAATCAGCGATGCCGGTCAAATAGGGCGAAGATGACGCAAACAATGTCACTTTCCAGCAAGCGCATCCTGCTCATCATCGGTGGCGGCATTGCCGCCTACAAATCGCTCGATCTGATCCGGCGGCTACGCGAACGCGGCGCAGGTGTCAGGGTTGTGATGACGGAGGCGGCACAGCATTTCGTGACGCCGCTGGCGGCTGGCGCATTGTCAGCCGACACGGTGTTTACCGAGCTGTTTGACCGGCAGGCCGAGCATGATGTCGGACATATAAGACTGTCGCGCGAAGCCGACCTGATAATTGTCGCACCCGCGACCGCCGATCTGATGGCGAAGCTCGCCAACGGTCTGGCGAATGACCTCGCGTCGGCGGTGTTGCTCGCCACCGACAAGCCGGTGCTGATGGCGCCCGCCATGAACCCACGCATGTGGTCGCACCCGGCGACAAAGCGCAACCGGGCAACGCTTGGCAAAGACGGAATCTCTTTTGTTGGTCCAGCGCGCGGGGAAATGGCCGAAAGCGGCGAGGCTGGCGACGGGCGTATGTCGGAACCGCTGGAGATCGCAGCGGCAGTCGAACGCCTGCTGTCGCCCGAAAAGGGACTGCTCGCCGGCCAGCGCATTGTCGTCACGTCAGGTCCGACACATGAACCGATTGACCCGGTGCGATACATTGCCAATCGTTCGTCGGGCAAGCAGGGCCATGCAATTGCGGCGGCGCTCGCCAGGCTTGGCGCTGATGTGCGGCTGGTCAGCGGGCCGGTGGCGATTCCAGATCCCCCCGGCTGCACTGTCATCCGCGTCGAGAGCGCCCGGCAGATGCTGGCTGCGGTCGAAGACCAACTGCCCGCCGACGCCGGCATTTTTGTCGCTGCGGTCGCCGACTGGCGGCCGACCAACGAGACCGGCGAAAAAATCAAGAAGGTTGCAGGAGAAGGCCCGCCGCCGCTGGTGATGACCGAAAACCCGGACATCCTCGCCACCGTCGGCAACGGCAAGAAACGTCCGCGCCTGGTGATTGGTTTTGCTGCCGAAACCCAGAACCTGATCGCCAATGCAGGCGCAAAGCTGAAAAAGAAGGGGGCCGATCTGATCGTCGCAAATGATGTCTCGCATGACAGCGGCGTGGGTCAACGAGGCGTCATGGGCGGCGACCGCAACCGGGTGCGGATCGTCTCGAAAGCCGGCATCGAGGAGTGGGACGAGATGAGCAAGGACGAGGTCGCCGAACGCCTCGCTGCGCTGATTAGCGAACGGCTGAAGACAATCGAAGTCTGATCCCATGACCAATGTACCCGTGCTCGAAACCGAGCGCTTGATCCTGCGCGGCATGCAGCGCGATGATTTCGACGCGCATGCGGCGTTGTGGGCCGATCCAGTGGTGACGCGATTCATCGGCGGCAAACCGCTGGCGCGCGAAGAGGCATGGGGTAGTTTCACCCGCTATTTCGGCATGTGGGCGCTGATGGGTTTCGGTTTCTGGGTCGTCACCGACAAATCGAACGGAAGCCGCATCGGCGCGGTTGGATTTCAGGAGCGGATGCGCGACATCGAGCCGTCAATCAAGGACACTCTGGAGACCGGCTGGACGATCGCGCCGCGTCACGGCGGCAAGGGGCTTGCCACCGAAGCCGTTGGCGCCGCGCTTGCCTGGGCAGACCAGAGCATGCCCGCCAGACGTATCACCTGCCTGATTGCGCCGCAAAACGCTGCCTCACTGCGTGTGGCGGCAAAGAACGGCTTTCGTGAATTCGCCCGGACCAACTACCAGGGGAACGAAGTAATGCTGCTTGAACGGCGCAAGGACGGCGCAGGCTGACCTGCCCGCAACCGTCCCGGCTCGTTTCGATCAGTTTGACGAAAACGCCGACTTATAGTCCTTCTCCAGCTTGAGGACGCTGGCCCAGAAGCCTGACGCCTTGTCGCCGTTCAGCACCCGGATCAGCGCGTCGAGATGCGACTGCCAGCCGCTGGCGAAGCTGACCTCGTTATTGACCGAACCTATGCGGCGATGGGTCAGGACCAGTCTCGTATCCTTGCCCGCCGGCGACAGTTCGAACGTCACTTCCGATGCGCCACTGCTCTCGGGCCATGTGTAGGCCAACACCTTTGGCGGATCGAAACGCAGCACGGTGACTTCTGACTTGAAGCCGCCGTCATCCATCTCCTTCCAGCGATCCGGCGTCGGCTCGTCGGTGAAATTGGAGTGCTGAAAGTGCAGTATCGCTGTCTGCCCGGCCGCCGACATGTTTGTGCCGCCGCTGAACCACCGCGCCCGCTTGTCGGCCTCGACAAGATAGGACCAGACGCGCTCGGCAGGACCGGGCAGGATACGCTCCAGGCGCAGGACGCCTTTTTCCAGACGGCTGACAGGGGTGAGATTGATGGCTTCGGTTTGCATGTCACTACTCCTTGAAACTCAATCCTTGGGATTCGGCTTTGCCGCGTCTTCTGCCCGCAGCAGATCTTCCAGCCGGTCGAGATGGCCGGTCCAGAAACGCTCGTAGAAGGTCAGCCATTGCTGCGCCTCGCGCATTCGCATGGCGTCGAGCCGGCAATAATGCGTGCGGCCGGCGATGCGGCGTCGCACCAGTCCTGCCTGTTCGAGCACGCGCACGTGCTTGGAAGCACCGGCAAAACTCATGGCGTAAGGCGCGGCAAGTTCGCCCAGCGAATGTTCTCCGCCGGCCAGGCGTTGCAGCATCCCCCGGCGGGTGCCATCGGACAGCGCATGAAATACCGCGTCAAGCTGTGACTGTTGTTGAACCATATGGTTTAATTATCGGACGCTCGCCGAAATGTCAACCAAATGGTTTAATATCGTCGCGAAAAGATGGGCCAGCTGCGTAACCGGCCCAATCGGGGAGTTATCCCGAGAGAAACTGAGGAGCAATCAGTCCTGCGGCTGCTTCGTCTTGCGCAGATAAGGCAGCACCGTCTCGTAGGCGCCAAACCGCTTGGCCGCATCCTCATTGGAAACGGCAGCGGTAATGATCACGTCCTCGCCCTGCTTCCAGTCGGCAGGCGTCGCCACCTGGTGCCTTGCGGTCAACTGGATTGAATCGATGGCACGCAGGATTTCTCCAAAATTGCGGCCGGTCGTCATCGGATAGGTCAGAACGAGTTTCACTTTCTTGTCCGGACCAACCACGTAGACTGATCGCACTGTGGCGTTGTCTGCCGGTGTGCGGCCTTCCGCTGTGTCGCCGGCGTTTGCGGGCAGCATGTCATAGAGCTTGGCCACCATTAGGTCGTGGTCGCCGATCAGAGGATAATGCACTTCGTGGCCAGTCGCGGTCTTGATGTCAGCCTTCCACTTTTTGTGGCTGGAGACGGGGTCGACCGAGATGCCGATGATCTTGACGTTGCGCTTGGCAAATTCCGGCTCATAGCTGGCCATGGCGCCTAATTCCGTCGTGCAGACCGGAGTAAAATTTTTCGGGTGCGAAAATAGCACCGCCCATCCATCGCCGATCCAGTCGTGAAAACTGATCGGACCCTCAGTGGTGTCTGCGGTAAAGTTCGGCGCGGTGTCGTTGATACGGAGGGCCATAAATGCTCCTTAAACTGGAGCTGCAAAGCTACGCCAGGAAAAGCAACACGACGAGGTAGAGTTTTGCGCGCCGGTGCCAATTTGTAGAATCAACTTCCAGGATGTCGTGACGAACTATCGCCTGATGCGATTGGCAAGCGCGTCGATTTCCTGACCGATCAGCGGCGCGGGCAGCTTTTCGCCTTGCGCCTTCAGATGCTCACGCAGCAGGCGGATGTTGCGGTTGTTCGCCTTGAAGAATACGTCGAACACAGTGCCTGCGACCGGAATCGAGCCCACCGCAACATCAAGCACAGCATTTGCGGTCATCCGCCCCAACAACTCCCCCGGCGCGCCGAGCCGATGCGCCTTGTAGATGATGAAGGCCGAGATCAGGCCAGAAGCTGCATCACCGACGACCGGCAGCAGGCCAGCGATTGCATCGATGCCGAAACGAACGCCCAGGATGCTCCACTTCGAATCGAGCAATTGCGCAAGCTCGGCCAGTTCCGGATAGTCCCGATCAACCTTTTCCTGCAGCGTTATCGACCGTTTGGCCAATGGCATCTCTCCGTGCCGTTGCGGTCACAATGACCTTTGCCCGGCACGGCAAGACATAGGTATCCGCGGCGTCGTTTCAAACAATCAACGACGCCAGCCGGTCAGGTATTGGCGGAAATCAGCGCCTTCTCCAGTTTGGCGAGACCTTCGTCGAGATGCGCGTCCGAGATGGTCAACGGGTTGAGCAGGCGGATCGTATTGCCGTTGACGCCGCAGGACAACAGGATCAGCCCTTCGCCCAGTGCCGCTGTGGTAACACGCTTGGTGGCGTCAGCGTCTGGCTCTGCCGAACCACGCTGCTTGACAATGTCAAACGCAATCATGGCTCCGGGGCCGCGAATGTTTTCAATCGCCACCGTGTCGTTGCGCTGGGCAAAGCGTCCCACTGCATCCTTGATCTTGCCGCCGATGCGGTTGGCCCGATCAAGCAGCTTTTCCTCGGCGATCACGTCGAGCACCGCAAGTGCGGCGGCGCAGGCAATCGGGCTGCCGGCATAGGTGCCACCCAGACCGCCCGCTTCCGGGGCGTCCATGATGTCGGCACGGCCGATGACGCCAGACAGCGGGAACCCGCCCGCCAGTGACTTGGCGATGGTGACAAGATCAGGCTCGACGCCGGAATTTTCGATGCCGAACATTTTTCCGGTGCGCGCAAAGCCGGTCTGCACCTCGTCGGCAATCAGAATGATGCCGTTGGCGGTGCAGATTTCGCGCAGCGCCTGCAACAGCTCCACCGGCGCGGGCAGGAAACCGCCCTCGCCCTGCACCGGCTCGATGATGATCGCCGCAACGTCGCTGGGGCCGATGTCAGCACGGAAGATCGTTTCGAGCGCCCGCAGTGTGTCGGCCACCGTGACGCCATAGGCCGGGAACGGCGCGTGGAAAATGCCGGGCGGGGAAATGCCGAACTTCTTCTTGTAAGGCACTACCTTGCCGGTCAGTGCATTGGTGAGGGCCGTGCGGCCGTGGAACGCGCCAGAGAAGGCAATAACACCGCCGCGCCCGGTTGCCGCACGCGCGATCTTGACCGCGTTTTCGACGGCTTCCGCACCGGTGGTGAACAGGATCGTCTTGGCCGGTCCCTTGAACGGCGCAATCTCGTTCAGCCGCTCGCACAGGCGGATGTAAGGATCATAAGGCACGATCTGGAACGCAGTGTGGGTGTAGGCGTCGAGCTGTTCCTTGACCGCAGCAATCACCTTCGGATGGCGGTGGCCGGTGTTCACCACTGCAATGCCGCCAGCAAAATCGATGTACCGATTGCCGTCTTCGTCCCAAAGCTCTGACCCTTCAGCCCTCGATGCAAAGACTGGGAAGGCTGTGGAGACACCGCGTGGCACTGCAGCAACGCGGCGGGTCTGCAGATCTGCGTTCTTGGACTTCGACATAACAACACCCTTTTTGCGAATACCCTGATTTTGGAATGCCGGATTTACTGCATGCCGATGGCACAGAGGCAAGCCCCGGCCATCAGCGAAGCGCCACTGGACCAACAGGCATTAGAGTCTCAAGCGGCGTCGCGCACCTGATAGTCCTTCACCGCTGCAAAGCTGATGTCCTTCCAGCGCTCGGCTTCGTAGTTGAGCGAAAATTCGTGCTGGGCCAGAAACACCGGGTCGCCGTCAAGGTCACGGGCGATGTCGCCGCGATGCGCGTCGATGAAGCGATTGAGCTCGGTGTTGTTGGGCGCGCCGATCCAGCGGCAGACGGTGAAACGCGCAATCTCGAAATCGACCGGCAGGCTGTACTCAACGTTGAGCCGCTCCTTCAGCACATCAAGTTGCAGCGCGCCAACGACGCCGACGATCGCGGGCGAGCCGTCCTCCGGCGAGAACAACTGCACGACGCCTTCCTCGGCCATCTGCTGCAGCGCCTCTTTCAGCTTCTTGGCCTTCATCGGGTCGCCAAGGCGCACACGGCGCAGGATTTCCGGCGCAAAATTCGGCACGCCACGGAACAAGATCTCCTCGCCATCGGTCAGCGTATCGCCAATGCGCAAAGTGCCGTGGTTGGGAATGCCGACCACGTCGCCCGCATAGGCTTCGTCAGCGGTGATGCGTGATCGCGCAAAGAAGAACTGCGGCGCCGACAGGCTCATCGGCTTGCCGGTGCGCACAAGCTTGGCCTTCATGCCGCGCTTCAGTTCGCCGGAGCAGACACGGACAAACGCGATGCGGTCGCGGTGGTTGGGGTCCATATTGGCCTGGATCTTGAACACAAAGGCGGTCATCTCGGGCTCTGTGGCATGGACGACGCGGGTGTCGGCCTCCTGATCGCGCGGCGGCGGCGCAAATGCGCCCAGCCCCTCGATCAGGTCACGCACGCCAAAATTGCGCAGCGCAGAGCCAAAATAGACCGGTGTCAGATGGCCCTCGCGAAATGCCTTCAGATCAAACGGCCGGCAAGCCTCACGGGCAAGCTCAAGTTCTTCGATGAAGGTCTCGCGCTCATTGGCCGGCAGCAGGCCGGCGACACGGTTGGAATCCGGCCCGTTGACCTTGGTACGCTCGACCTCATCGTCCGAGCGGCGCACGGCGTTGTCGGCCAGATGATAGGTGCCCGAAAACGTCTTGCCCTGCCCGATCGGCCAGGTGATGGGCGCGGTGTCGAGCGCCAGCTTGGCCTCGATCTCGTCCAAAATTTCGAACGTGTTGCGCGCCTCGCGGTCCATCTTGTTGACGAAGGTGACAATCGGGATGTCACGCATGCGGCACACTTCAAACAGCTTCAGCGTGCGCGGCTCGATGCCCTTGGCGGCGTCGATGACCATGACGGCCGAGTCGACGGCCGAGAGCGTGCGATAGGTGTCGTCGGCAAAGTCTTCGTGGCCGGGCGTGTCGAGCAGATTGAAGACGTTGTCGCCATATTCGAACGTCATCACCGAGGTGACGACCGAAATGCCGCGTTCGCGCTCGATCTTCATCCAGTCGGAACGCGTGTTCATGCGGTCCTTCTTGGCCTTGACTTCGCCTGCAAGCTGGATCGCGCCGCCGAACAGCAACAGCTTTTCGGTCAGCGTGGTCTTGCCCGCGTCAGGGTGAGCGATAATCGCAAAGGTGCGGCGCCGCGCGACGGCGTCCTTGATGGTCTCGGCCATGATGTGAGTTCCGTACAGTTGCCGCGGATATAGTGGAGGAGATGCGCGGTGTCGAGGAAGGCGCCGCCTGCGGGTAGCGTCACGACGCCAGTGCGGCGTCCTGACCAGCCGATTGCGGCTGAAAGGGCAGAATGCTCACTGAATTTGCCGTCACCGTCATGAAGCTCGACGGCGGCACCGCCTGCCAGTCAAACCCCTCGTGGTCGAAAGGTTCGGAGACGACGCAGCGGCCGCGAGGCGATCGCATTTCGCCAACGTAAAGCGTCGGCGCAAAAGCGTCCGTGGCATAGCGCACGGCGTGCAGACGTTTGCCGTCGGCAAATGCCGCTGTCAGGCGCAAATGCGGCTGGATACCCGCTGCGTGCGATGCCTCGATGACGCGCGCAGCAGCTCTTTCGGTGGCTCCATGAGGATCATCGGCCAGCCCTTCATGCAGCATCAGCAGAAAGAACATTTCGGAATCGGTCGTGCCCTCGATCTGGTCATAAAGCTCGTCGGAAATCGAAACCTCCAGCCGGCGGCGCAACCTGTCAAACCCGCCAATCTGGCCGTTGTGCATGAAGGACCAGGAGCCATAGACGAAGGGATGACAGTTGGTGCGGCTCGTCGCGCCGCCGGTCGATGCGCGCACATGGGCGAGAAACAGCGGCGACTGGATCTGCCTGCACAGGCTCTTCAAATTTGTATCGGACCAGGCAGGAAGAATATCGCGGTACAATCCAGGCTCCGGCCTGCCGCCATACCAGGCAACGCCAAAACCATCGCCATTGGTCGGCGTTTTGGCTTCAAGTGCGTGATGACTTTGTGCAATCAGCGAGTGTCGCGGTGCAGTGACAATGTCGTCGAGAAACGCCGGTTCGCCAATATAAGCAGCCCAACGGCACATGCGATCTCCAATTCGTCTGCAAGACCCGATTCAGCACGATTGATAGCAGAATCAGCAGCCGGGAATAAGCCGGTCGAACCGCAAATGGCGGGTAAAGTTGCATTCTCGATGCGCGGTCCCGCCCTACGCAATCACAAAATCATACCGGCCATAGCCGCCATCTTCCGCCTGCCTGATATCGAGCAGCAGAGAGGCGTCAAATATGCGGTCGCGCCCGTTGCCGGGCTCTCCGGGGAAGTAGAGCTGGGTGGTCAGCACCGGACCATTGGGACGCTGCACCTTGAGGTGAAAATGGCGCGTGCGGCCGGTGTAGAGGCCCGGCACAATCGTCTCAAACCACCAGCGGCCTTCTACGTCAGTGAATTGGTGGCCGCGCAGCTTGAAGCCATCATTGTCATAGTCGCCGTCGTCATCACAATGCCAGAGTTCGATCTGGGCGCCCTGGACCGGCTTACAGTCTTCGGTCAGCACATAGCCGGCGATGGTGATTGGCGTTCCTGATCCGACATCTGGCTTGAAGTCGCGCTTCAGCGGCGAGTTGGGGGTGAAATATGGCCCCTCGGTCTGGCGGATCGTCAATTCAGCCTCGCCGCAAGATGGCGTGAGCGACAATTGCGCGGGCGGCGCATCCTGTGCATGCAAGGCGGCAGGCGCAAAGGCCGGCAAGGCAAGAATGCCTGTGAGAAATGCGCGCCGCGTCGCCATGTCGTTTGCTCCTGCAATACAACTGCCTTGATATTCCAATCTGGCCTTATCAAGACCAGACCGGCCGCTGAAGGCAACAAGCTGGCGCTTTTGACTGAGCAGCCTCCCTATACTTGCCCTTTCGCAGAACCTTCCTGCAGCAGCCACCAGACCACAGCGGCCGCCAGAAGCAGGATCAGCGCCGCAGTCAGGAAGGTGGCTGAATAGCCATAGGCGTCGACCACCGGCTGCACCACCAGCGGCGACATGAACTGGCCCAGAAACAGCGCGGTTGTAACGCCGCCGGTCACAGCGCCCCGCCGCCGTTCCGGGGCGACATTCAGGGCCGCGACGATGAAGGTCGGCATAACATAGCCAAGACCGAGTCCGATCAGAGCTGACGCGGCCAGGGTTTGTGCAAGCGTATCGCCCGCCGACAGAACGAAGAAGCCGCCGGCGATCACAACGTAGCCAAGCGCAGGCGTCAGGCCGGCGCCGAGGCGCGCACGCACGCGCGCAAAACTGATGGCAGCAAGTCCGCCGGTGACCGTCAACAGCGCCATCGCCTGCGCCGAGGCGGCAGGCTCAGGGTGGCCGATCGAGACAAGGTAGAACGGAATCTGCGTCGGAATGATGTAGAACAGCGTCAGCGTCACACTCGCCAGAACGCCTATCATGGCGACCAGCTGCGGCCAGCCGGCGACGCCATCCGAAGCTTCCGCCAATTGGCGGCTTGAGGCTGCGCGATCCGGTTCGCTCAACGCGATCCAGAGAAACGGCAGGTAGATGAAGCCCAGTGCATAGATCAGAAAGGGCAGACGCGGCGACAGGCCGGCAAGGTATCCGGCCATCGCAATGAAGACGAAGCCGCCCAGATTGGTCGCAGCCATCTGCCAGCCCATGAACCTGCCGCGCGCCGGTCCGGAAAAATAGTCGCCGACCAGCGCCGACTGCGTGGTCATGATCAGCGCGACAGCTACCCCCAGCACCAGACGGCTGGCGAATATGCCTTCCAGGCTAGGCAGCAACGAACCCAACGTGCCTGACACGGCATAAAGCAGCACGCCGCCAAGCAGCAGCGCACGCCTGCCGAAACGATCCGACGCAACGCCAACAAAAGGCGCAGTCAGCGCCACAAGCAGCGACGGCGCCGTCACCAGCAGCCGGGTCAGGAGACCGGCGTTCGGCGTATCCCGGAACATCGCCTCAAGCCCGGGCAATGCCGGCGTAATGGTGGCGTTTGACATGATCGTCAGGGTGGCTGCAAGCAGCAGCGCCCATGCGCGGGGATCGGCGGCCATGGACTGGCCTCCGGCAGTTACGCCTGCATTTGTCATTGTCTTGTCCTCAGGGAACGGGCGTCAGCGCCCGTTCAAGATCATCGCGCCGTTACGGCGCAGATTGCCGAGATAGCGCTCGGCATAGTCGGCCGGAACGGCGTCCCGCACCGACGGCCGCGACGCAAGCGCTGCGCGCCAGCGGTCAAGCTTAGGCAGATCGTCCAGCAAGCTGGCCGGCGCAACCGTCTCGATGACGTCGATCTGACGGAACACGGGCGCGTAGACGACATCAACCGCCGAAAAGCGCTCGCCTTCAAACAGCGGACCAGCCACCTGCGCCTCGACAGGCGCCAAACGGGCTTTCAAGGCAGACAGCGCAACATCCATATCATCGGCGGTTTTCGCCGCGCCAAGCTTCCACAGATCGCCCAGCACCGTTCCGGCATATTCGATCCACGCCCGGGCGCGCGCCCGCTCCAGGGCGTCTTCCGGGTAGAGCCGCGCGCCGGGCAGCGTTTCGTCAAGATATTCGAGAATGACGGCGCTCTCAAACAGGATCGCCGGTTCCTGGCCGTCACGCTCGACCTTCAAGACCGGCACCTTGCCGAGCGGCGAGAGGGCCAGGAACCAGTCCGGCTTGTTGGCCAGATCGATATAGACGACCTCGAACTCGACCCCACGCTCTTTCAGGGCGATCGCCGCCCGCTGCACGAAAGGACAGGTCGGGAAGCTGATCAGTGTCAGCTTCGGCAGAGCTGCAACTGCCGTACCCGCCTTGTCCGGCACCGCGCAGACCCCGCCTTCGCAGGCCAGGCCATCGTCTCCCAGCTGGATCAGTTTGACGGTCATGCCGATGCTCCCTTGCGTTCGTCGCTGACTTGCATCAACGCTTTCAGGAACAGATCGGTCTCTTGCGCGCCGGAGAGGCCGTATTTGCCGTCGACAACAAAGAACGGCACGCCGCGAATGCCCAACTGCCTCGCCTGCGCAATGTCCTGGGAAACCTGCCCGGCATAGTCGCTGTTAGCGAGCGCGTTAAGCGCCGCGGTACGATCCAGACCAATCTCCTCCGCCAGGTCCGCCAGCTCCTCGACATGGCCGACATGGCGTCCTTGGGTGAAATAGGCGGCCAGCAGACGTTCCTTCATCTCTGCGCCCTTGCCGTGGGCGGCGGCGAAATGGATCAATTCATGAGCCTTCAGCGTGTTGGTGATCTTCACCTTGTCGAGCTGGTAGTCGAGCCCTTCGGCGGCAGCAATCTGCGTCACCTGTGCGCTCATGCGCGCCACATCTGCCGGGGAAGCACCCAGATGTTTGGCCAGATATTCAGCCTGGGTGCCGGGGTAGTCGGCAGGCGTGGTCGGATCGAGTTCAAAGCTGTGATATTCGACTTCGATTGCCGGCGCATCCGGGTCTGCGCCAAACCTTGCTGCGGCGTTTTCAAACCGGCGCTTGCCGATATAGCACCACGGACATGCGACGTCTGACCAGATGTCGATCTTGATGGGTGTAGCCATATCCGTTTCCTTCAATTTCGTTATGCCGCCAACGGCAAAGCGAGCGCCTGGCGCATTGATTCCTGGTTGAGCGGCGCGCCAAACACCGGCGTGCCGATATCAAATTGGCGGCCTGCAGCAAGCGCACCGGCGTCGACAGGATCAAATCCGATGCGGTCGACGAATTCAGCGACGGCGCGCCGCGCCAGCGGGTCATCGCCCGCTACTGCCAGCGCCCGGCGTTCGGGATCGCCTGCCCCACGCGCCTCGCCATCAATCTCATGGTAGCCCATGTGGTTGAAACTGCGCACGATGCGTGCGCTATGCAAGTGGGCAGCAACAACTTCGCTGCTGGTCCGCCCGGTTTCGAACTCCGGCAGCGAGCCGTCGGTCGGCGCCCAGTAGTTCATCGCATCGATCACGATCTTGCCGGCGAACAAGTCTGGCTGAAGCGTTTTATATTTCGACAAGGGCAAAGCCAGAATGACGACATCGCTAAGGGCGATGAGATCGCCGGCGGAAGCCGCCTTTGCACCCGGCGCGACAAAACTGACCAGCATTTCAAGCTCCGACGCCGGTTTGGCGGTTGCAATGCGGACGTCGTAGCCGGCGGCAACCGCCCGGCGGGCAATTGCCGTGCCGACCCTGCCCGCACCCAGAATGCCGATTGTCTTGATGTCACCCATGTTCATCCCCTCCATTCAGGCTGCCTCGCTGGCAGCCTGCTTTTCGTTCAGCGCCGCATCGACCAGCGGCTTGACCTTTGTTCCAAGCAGTTCGATCGACTTCAGAAAGTCCTTCTGAGCCAGCTGACCGAGATCCATCTGGAAAAAATGCCTGCTGTGGCCCATCGCGCCGTGCAGCGCCACGATCCTCTCGGCTATCTCCTCAGGCCCGCCGACAAACAGCGCGCCGCCGCCATTGGCGTCGCGGTCAAAGCCCGCGCGCTCGGGCGGAGCGAAACCGCGGATCTTGCCAAGGTCCGTCATCGCGGAATGCCAATGGTTCCACCACAGATCCTTGGCGGCCTTGGCATCGTCTCCGACATAGCCGGGGCTGGCGACCGAGATGCGAACGTCAGCATCCGGCCTCGCCACTTGTTCTGCGGCGCGGCGATAAAGATCAGCGAGCGGAGCAAATCGCGCCGCCTGGCCGCCAATGATCGCGTAGGATACCGGCAGGCCGGCGATCGCGGCGCGGATCGACGAATTGGCATTGCCGCCCGTGGCGAGCCAGATTGGCAGCTTGCCCGAATCCGGCCGCGGCACAACCAGCGCATCGTTCAGCGAGGGACGGAACTTGCCTTCCCAGGTGATCTTTTCGCTCTCGTTCAGCTTCAGCAGCAGGTCGAGCTTTTCCGCATAGAGGTCGTCATAGTCGTTCAGACTATGGCCAAACAGCGGAAAGCTCTCGGTCGACGAACCGCGGCCTGCGGTGATTTCCGCGCGGCCGTTCGACACTGCGTCAAGCGTTGCAAACTGCTGATAGACGCGCACCGGATCGTCCGTCGACAAAACCGTGACTGCGCTGCCCAATTTGATGTTCTTTGTCACCGACGCAGCGGCGCCGAGCACGACTGTCGCAGCCGACGCCGGCATTTCATAGGTGTGGTGTTCACCGATGCCGAAATAGTCGAGCCCGACCTCATCGCTCAGCTTGATCGCTTCCAGCAGGTTACGCATCGCCTCGGCGGTTGAGCCGAGCTTGCCTGTGGCAGGGTCGCGCTGCACATCGCCAAAACTGTAAACACCGAGTTCCATTGTCCTCTCTCCTTCTGCCTAAAAAGGCATTCCAGACCACCGGAATTCTTCAACCGATATCTGGTATAAATTGGTAACCTGCCCTAAATTGGATACTTGGAGGCGGAGAACAAGAAGGCACATCCATGTTACCTGCATCAGACCCTGAAGAGGTGATCCCATCGGACGGACTGCTCGACGCCTGCCAGGCGGCGCGGGTGATCCTGTCACGCGTCGGCGACAAATGGTCGGTGATGATTGTCATGGCGCTGCGCGCGGGGCCGCGGCGCTTCAACGACATCAAGCGGGCGATTGGCGCGATTTCGCAGCGCATGCTGACGCTGACCCTGCGTTCAATGGAGCGTGATGGTCTGGTAACGCGGACAGTGTTTCCCACCACGCCGCCGCGCGTCGAATACGAACTGACGCCGCTCGGTCATTCCCTGCGTCTGCCTGTCGAAGCGCTGGGGCAATGGGCGGTGGCAAACGAGGCGGAGATTACCCAGGCGCAGATGCGCTACGACGCCCAGGGCTGACGGCGCCTATCCGTCAACGATATCGGCATATTCCGGGTGGGACGCATAGAACCGGCCCATGAACGAGCATTTCAGCACCGCCTTGCGGCCAGTTGCCCGGATCAGATCAAATACGCCAGACGCCAGACGGGTGCCGATGCCCTGCCCGCCATAGGCAAATGGCACTTCCGTGTGGGTCAAGACAACCCGGCCCGCCTCGTCAATCTGGTAATAGGCGGCGGCGATGTCATCGCCTTCAAGCGGCAATTCGAAACGATGTCCGGCCGGGTTGTCGATCACGTCTTGCGGCATAACATTCTCCTCAAACTGGCGAGGCGGCGTCCACCAGCATCGGCAGAAAACCGCTTGACCCTCAACCTCACTTCAAACTTATTGGTTGGCGGCGATACAATAGAAGCCTGCTCAAAAGGAACAGGCGAGCGTCACAAGGAACATAAGCATGCCCAAGCGCATTCTCCACGTCGTCACCAATGTTGCGCACTATGCCGATCCCGATCATCCGACCGGGCTGTGGCTGTCGGAACTGACCCATGCGCATGACGTTTTTGCCGAGCGTGGATTCGAGCAGGTCATTGTCAGCCCGAAAGGCGGCAAGTCGCCACTCGAGCCACGGGCGCTCAAATGGCCGCTGCTCGACGCCTCCGCCAAGGCTTGGCTCAACAATCCCGAACGCATGGCGCTGCTGGAGACCACCGCCAGCCCTGACGACATCAATCCGGCAGACTTTGACGTGATCTATTTCACCGGCGGACATGCGGTGATGTGGGATTTTCCAGATTCCGGCGGCTTGCAGACACTCACGCGCGAGATCTGGGAACGCGGCGGCATCGTCGCTTCCGTCTGCCACGGCTATTGCGGGCTCTTGAACACCAGACTGTCAGACGGCACGCTGCTGGTTGCAGGCAGGCGGGTGACCGGATTCTCATGGTCGGAGGAGATCTATGCAGGCGTATCGAAGATGATGCCCTACAACGCTGAGGACGAAATGAAGAAACGCGGGGCGCTCTACCAGAAGGCGGTGCTGCCATTCGTCTCCTATGCGATCGCCGACGGGCGGCTGGTGACAGGACAGAATCCGGGCTCGGCCAAGGCGACGGCGAAAAAGGTCGCCACTTTGCTCTAATTGACCTTCGCCGGACGACGGGTCCGCGACTTGGCCAGCAGTTTCGTGTCGCCCGCAACCAGCGCCGGACGCTCCATGTCGCCCTCGGACATGCGCGTCAGAACGCGGCGCGCATTGGCGGCGCAGTCAATGTCGCCCGGACGGTCGTTGATCTCGCGCAACAGCGCCGTGAGCTGCGCCTTGGTCTGTTTCAGCCGCGCCTGAAGCGCCTCAATGTCGGCGATCTTCGACTGAAGTGCGTCAACCAGTGCTCCGTGCTGCCAGTTCTCAAGGTTGGACGGCAACAAGGCGCGGATTTCGTCCAGCGAAAAACCAGCCTGCTGGGCGGTGGCAATCAGGTCGAGAACCACAACGGCCTCGCGCGGGTAGGTGCGATAGCCGTTTGCGGTGCGCTCCACCGCTGTCAGCAGGCCGATGCTCTCGTAGAAACGGATGCGCGAATGGGTCAGTCCGCTGCGCTTGGCCAGTTCGCCGATATTCATTTTCGATGTCCTGAAAAAAATGCTTGACCCTAAAGTTAACTTAAACGTTAGAAGGCTGTCCAGACCAAATTCTGGAGACCCGTCATGTCCGTCTTTTCACCACTTGTCCTGCCCAACGGCGCAACCGTTTCCAACCGCATCGCGAAGGCGGCGATGGAAGAAAACATGGCCGACGCCGACCATGCGCCATCGGCTGAACTGATCAGCCTCTACGACGCCTGGGCAAAGGGCGGCGCCGGGCTGATCATCACCGGCAATGTCATGGTCGACGCCCGTGCCATGACCGGTCCTGGCGGCGTCGTGTTGCAGGACGACCGTCATCTCGACAGGTTCCGCACCTGGGCGCAGACGGCGCGCGCCGGAGCGGCGCAGGTCTGGATGCAGATCAATCATCCAGGCCGGCAGATGCCTGCGTCGCTTGGCCAGCCAACGCTTGCTCCATCGCCTGTTGCACTTGACCTCGGCGCCCTGTCTGGCCAGTTCGCCCCGCCCCGCGAAATGACTGACGCCGACATCGCCGACGTCAAACAACGCTTTGTCACAACTGCGCTGCTCGCAGAGCGCGCCGGTTTCACAGGGGTCGAGGTCCACGCGGCGCATGGCTATCTGCTCAGCCAGTTCCTGTCGCCCCTGTCGAACAAGCGCACCGACCGCTGGGGCGGCAGCCTCGAAAACCGCGCGCGCCTGCTCATCGAAATTGTCCGCGACATCAGGGCTGCGGTCGCGCCGGGCTTTGCGGTCGCCGTCAAGCTCAACTCGGCCGACTTCCAGCGTGGCGGCTTCTCGCCTGAAGACGCCCAGTCGGTGGTCGCAATGCTGGCGCCGCTCGGCGTTGATCTGGTCGAGCTATCGGGCGGCAGCTACGAAGCGCCGGCGATGATGGGCGCTTCACGCGACGAGCGCACGCTTGCCCGCGAAGCCTATTTCCTCGACTTTGCCCGGGACATCGCAAGAGTCGCGCCTATGCCGCTGATGGTGACTGGCGGCATCCGCCGCCTTGAGGTGGCCGAGCAAGTGATCGACGGCGGCGTCGCCATGGCCGGCATCGCAACGGCGCTGGCCCTGCGCCCCGACCTGCCGAATGAATGGCGCGAAGGTCTTGGCCATGCGCCGGTCCTGAAACCAATCACCTGGAAGAACAAGCCGCTCGCCTCGTCGGCGCATATGGCGGCGGTGAAATACCAGCTCACCCGGCTGAGCCGGAAACAGCGCACTGCGCCAAATATCTCGCCGGTGTGGGCGCTCGTCTGCTCGCAGGTCGATTCGCGCCGCCGCGCCAAACAATACCGCCGCTGGATGGAAACGGCGGCGGCGTGACCGCGAGATCGGAAGATGAATGCGGCGTCAACAATGCGCTTGACGCCGCTGGCACTACGTCACCTCAAAGCCCGCCTCGCCCAACGTCTCGCCGTTCAGCATCAGTTCGACTCTGTGCCAGCCGGCAAAGTGCTTGCGCGTCGAAAAATTGCGGATGGTCTGACTGATCGACAGTTCGGCAGTCTCGCCCGGCGCGAGTTCGAATGTCTTCAGCTTGAAGACTTTTCGCGACGTCTTTCCACCCGACTTGACGTAGTGGATCGCATAGTCGGCAACGATCTTCTGTCGCGCCGTTGCAGTTGAAACGACATTTGCCGAAATCGTGATCCGGTCGCCGAGAACGACCTCAGCGGGCGAGACGGCAAAGCTCTCGACACGGCACATTGCCTTGCCACTCACCCCTACCAGCGCCAGCGCGCCCGGATCACCAGCCTTGACCAAAGTTCGCAGCGCCTGTTTGACGATCCATGCCGTCCCCGGCAGTGTCTGGTCCCAGCCTGCCAGTTGCCCGACCAGCCAGGCGGGGTGGTCTTTCGACACGTCATTCAGGTGATTGGCCACCGATTTGCGGACATAGAGGCTCGGGTCGGCCTTCATACGGTCCAAGATCGGCCAGGCAAGGGATGGATCGGCCTGAATGTCCTTGAGCTGAAACGACCATGGCAGGCGCGGGCGCGCTCCCTCGCTCGCCAGCCTGCGTACATGTTCATTGTCGTCATCAGCCCAGCTTCGCATGACGGCAAGCGTGCGCGCCGGCTCAGCCTGGATGAACGGCCTGATGGCAAATTCGGCGGAACCATAGCCGGTGAAATCCCGCAGGGCCGCCATCGACAAGTCGAAATCCTGTGGCCCGCGCAGTACTACAAATTCACACAGGGAAATCGAGGCGAAGCCGCTCTGGATCGTCGGCGCAACGGCGCGCAAGATGTCGAGCGCTGCCCCGTAGTTCGCCGGCAATGTCGCGTCCCATGCGGCCGCCACCTGCCGCATCCGTTGCATGATGCCAAGCTCATCAAGATCAGCCATAGCGATGTCAAGAAACCGCTGCCGGTCCAGATCCGGCCATGCGGCCTTGGTATCGTCGGCAAACTTCTCCAGCCGCGCCCGGTCGAAGATGTGTTTCAGCTCAGGATAGGTCTTTGTATCGTCCGTCATTCAGCTCTCCTGTCCGGCTGATACAGCAGCACTCCTGACAAATCTGTCAGCATCGAAAGGCAAGCATGGCTACAGCCTACCGGCGCTTGGTCCAGGGCGTAAAATCCGTTCACGTATGAACAATTCTGGGATAAGGCTCGTTTTGTCCCGGCAGCCTGAGATATCTGTATGACCGCCCGCACCGCCGCCTTTGCCTTGTTGATGGGTAATTTTGTCATCGGCCTGTCGATCATCGGCCCCGCGGGTATGATCGAACCCTTGGCGTTCGACTTTGGCATCTCGGTCGCAAACGCCGCGGTTCTGATTACTTACGGCGCGATCATTTTGTGCATCGGCTCACCTCTGGTGGCATGGGGCGTCTCGACCTTTGACCGCCGTATCCTGCTTGCAGCCACTATGGCGGTTTTGGCGATCGGTCATGTCGCCTCGGCGCTGGCGCCCAGCTTCGCAATCCTGCTCGTCATACGGCTGGTGACCATGGCTTTTGCCGCGATATTCACCCCCCAGGCGGCAAGCGCCATCTCGATGATGGTTCCCGAGCGGGAGCGGCCTGGTGCAATCTCCTTCCTGTTCCTTGGCTGGTCCCTGTCGGCCGCAGTTGGCATGCCGATGGTCGCCTGGGTGGCGGCAGAATATGGCTGGCGTTCGGTGCATTGGGCGCTGGCCGGCGTCGCGACGCTGGCGGCGATAGGGGTGTTGTTGTCGGTACCGCGCAATCTGCGTGGTATCGCCATATCGATGGCGAGCTGGGGACAGCTGCTGCGCGACCCGTTTGTGCTGATCCTGCTGGCGGCAACTATCTTGGCGGGCATGGGCCAGTTCATTATTTTCACGTTTTTCGCCCCACTGCTGTCGAGAACCATGATGGCAACCCCGGCTGAGGTCGCCACCTGTTTTGCCGTGCTCGGCGTGGCGGGTTTTATCGGCAATGTCGCCGCCACCCGGATGGTCGGGCGGATCGGAGCGCTTGCGACTTCTCTTGTCTTCTTCGCCGCCTTGCTTGCAGGCGCAACAATCTGGGCCCTCGCCAACGGGTCGGTCACAGTCGCTCTGATCGCATCTTTTGTTTGGGGCCTCGGTTTTGCATCCTCAAATTCAATGCAACAGGCCCGGCTTGCCGCTGCTGCACCCGCGCTGGCGGGGGGCGCCATCGCCTTGAACTCGTCGTCGATCTTTATCGGTCAGGCATCAGGCTCGGCAGTTGGCGGCGCGCTGTTTGACCGAGGCCTGTTTGTTGTCATGAGCTGGGCAAGCGTCACATTGCTTGCTGCGACGCTGGCTCTGATATTCTTGAGCGGCAGACTGGAAAAGAAGCCGTCCTGAGCAGATATCCGGAATCGCGCAATCACCATCTTGGCGGTGGAAATTGCAACTGACCGAGTTGACCAGCGGTGCAGTCGGCGGGATAGACGCGACCATGTCTGACACATCTCTCACAATCGGTCTTGTCCGCCTGCCTCATGGACAGGACATTGACCTGCCTGCCTATGAGACCGCAGGAGCGGCTGGCATGGATTTGCGCGCCGCAGTGCCTGAAGACCGGCCAATGGTTCTGATGCCGGGCAAGCGCATGCTGGTGCCGACCGGGCTGGTGTTTGAGTTGCCGCACGGGTTTGAGGCGCAGATCCGTCCGCGCTCGGGCCTCGCCTTCAAGAACGGAATCACCTGCCTGAACACGCCCGGCACCATCGATTCCGACTATCGCGGCGAGGTGAAGGTGCTGCTGGTCAATCTGGGCGACGAGGAATTCACCATCACGCGCGGACTGCGCATTGCCCAGATGGTGGTCGCGCCAGTGGTGCAGGCGACGCTTGAACTGCGCGTCGAGGCAGGCAGCACCGGGCGCGGCGCGGGCGGTTTCGGTTCTACCGGAACCGGCTGAACCCGACCCGCTTTTGAGCGGTTTGCCGTCAGGCCAGCGCCGGTTGCCCCACGGTCTCGGCCAGAATTTCGTAGGACCGCTTGCGCTTGGCGTGGCTGTAGATCTGTGCCGTCACCATCAGTTCGTCAGCTCCGGTGCGGGCGATGAAGGCGTCAACGCCCTGCCGCACCTTGTCCGGCCCGCCGACCACGGCCAGCGACAGCGTCTGGTCGAGCATGGCGCGCGCCATCGGGTCGAGCGTGTCGCGATAGTTTGGCACTGGCGGGCGAAGCCTGCCGCGCTGGTTGGTGCGCATCGCGACAAACGCCTGCTCAAGCGATGAAAACAGCTCCTGCGCCTCGGCATCGGTTTCGGCCGCACACACGTTCAGCCCCATCATCAGATAAGGCTTTTGCAGGAACTGCGACGGCTGAAACTGCGAACGATAGACCTGGATCGCCTGATCCATGTCGGCGGGCGCAAAATGCGAGGCAAAGGCGTATGGCAGGCCAAGCAATGCAGCGAGCTGTGCGCCATAGAGACTGGAGCCCAGTATCCAGACCGGCACGTTCTGGCCTTCGCCCGGGATCGCCCTGACCTGCTGGCCGGCTTCTGCCGGGGCGAAATAGTTGATGAGTTCAACAACGTCGTGCGGAAAACTGTCGACGCCTTGCTCCAGATTGCGGCGCAGGGCGCGAGCGGTCGCCATGTCGGTGCCAGGCGCACGGCCAAGGCCGAGATCAATGCGGCCCGGATAGAGCGCGGCCAGCGTGCCAAACTGCTCGGCGATCACCAGCGGGGCATGATTGGGCAACATGATGCCGCCTGCGCCAACCCGGATCGACGTCGTGCCGCCGGCAATATGGCCGATGACAACCGCCGTCGCTGCACTGGCGATGCCGGGCATGTTGTGATGCTCAGCCAGCCAGTATCGCCTGTAGCCGAGCTGTTCGGCGTGTCGCGCCAGATCAAGGCTGTTTGCCAGCGATTGCGAGGCGTCGCCGCCTTCGAGAACGGGTGCGAGATCAAGAACTGAAAGTGTGGTCATCAATGCGATATAGGTACGGCCTGCGCACGTTGTAATGGGTGGCCCAAACGATCACAGCCGGTGACATTGGATAGGATTTGTGAGGTGAAAAACCCGATTGCGGCTTGAAAAATCGCGGTTTCTGAGTATGTAAGCGGCGCGGAATGACTGCAAGAGAGACACCATAAGTGGCAATTTATAGGGAAAAAGACTTCAACGAGCGCAGGAATGCGGCCGTTGAAGCGAAGCAGGCGTTGCTCGCCCGCTTCAAGGCACGCCCTGGCGCTGACGATCCAGCTGTGATCGCCCGCCAGGAAGAACGCAAGAAAATTCTGGAAGCCCGCGAAATCCGCGAGAAGGAAAAGGAACGGCAGCGTCAGGAGCGCCTCGCAAAAGAGGCAGCAGAACGCGCCGAAGCCGAACGTCTCGCCGAGATCGCCCGCAAGGAAGCGGAAGAAAAGGCCCGCATTGAGGCCGAAGCCCGTGAACAGGCGGAACGCGAACGCATCGCAATTCAGCTGGCGAACGAAGCCGAACAAAAAGCAAAGCGCGACGCCCGCTATGCAGCGCGCAAGGCCCGCACCGGCGGACATCGCCGCACGGCCTGATTGCCTTCAGCGTCGACCCAAAATCAGAAAGGCCCGGCAGCGATGCCGGGCTTTTCGTTATGAACGCTACTTGTCTTTTTTCGGCTTGCCGGCGCGCAGCGGCTCAACCTTGGGCACGTCTGCCTTGGCAGGTTTTGCCTTGGCGTCCTTTTTCGGTTTTCGGGCTTCCTTGCCGGGCTTCATCGACCCTTTTGCCATGACCATGTCTCCTCGTGGCGATGGCGCACATCAAATCTCAAGCGCAGCGAAATTCAAGCGGCAATCGCAGGCCAAGACCGATCAATCGTCGCCGTCGACAACCCGTAACTTGAGCTGGCCGGTGCGCGATTGCACGGCCCGGTCCTGTTCCGGCGCTTCCGGCTGTTCGCCAAACTCCAGCGCCTCGATCTTCTGGCCACGCCTGGTGACCTTTTCGGTCGAGGTGATGATCTGGTCGATGTCCTTTGCGGTCAACGCAAAATGACCCTGCAGCTTGCGCACGCGATCATCAAGGCGATTGACGTCTTCCATCAGCCTGACCACCTCGCCCTGGATCAGATGGGCCTGTTCGCGCATGCGCGCATCTTTCAGCACCGACTGGATCACCTGGATCGACAGCATCAGCAGCGACGGCGAGACAATGACGATGCGCGAGCGGTGGGCCCGCTGCACCAGGTTCTCAAAATTCTCGTGGATCTCGGCAAAGATCGATTCCGACGGCACAAACATGAAGGCCGTGTCCTGCGTCTCGCCGGTGACAAAATACTTCTCCGCAATCGCCTTGATGTGAACCTCGACGTCGCGGCGGAAGCCTTGGGCGGCAGCGCGGGCCGCGTCTGGCCCCGCCTCTTCCGCCGCCTTGATGGCGTTCCAGCTTTCAAGCGGGAATTTTGCGTCGACCACCAGCGGCGGCGTGCCGTTGGGCATGAACACGACACAGTCCGGTCGATTGCCGTTGGACAGCGTATGCTGAAACTCGTAGGCGCCCATCGGCAGGCCGTCAGCGACAATCGATTCCATACGCGACTGGCCAAACGCGCCGCGCGTCTGCTTGTTCGACAGGATCGCCTGCAACTGCACCACCTGGCCGGCCAGCGACTGGATGTTTGATTGCGCCGTATCAATCACCGCCAGCCGCTCCTGCAGCTTTGTCAGGCTTTCCTGGGTTGTCTTGGTCTGGTCGGTCATCGACTGGCCGATACGGCCGGTCATCGCGTCTAGCCGCTGGCCGATCGACTGGTTGAGTTCCGCCTGCCGCGAGCCGATCAGATCGGCCATCGCGCCCATGCGGCCCTGCATCTCGGCCTGCGCGCGGGTGATCTCGGCCATGCGCTGTTCGGCCTCGCGCGCCAGATCCGCCGATTCGACCGCCGCGATGGCCCGCGCCTTGCCGGCGCGCCACAGGCCAACCACCAGAGCGATGAGCAAAAGCCCAAACAGCACAGCCGAAGCAATGAGCACATGACCAAGCGTGATTGTCGTCGCGCCAAGTTGGGCGACCGGCCCGGAAAAGATGGATTGCAAATCGTTCATCGCGTCAGTCTATGCGATTCGGGCGTCCACGTCAGATCAAAACGTGAACGGCGTATTTGCCCTTGTTGACGCGCACGATGCTATTTCCTAGGTGAGCGCCATGTCCGTGAAACCACTCATCATTCTGCCCGACCCGCTGCTGCGCCTTCAATCGGCGAAAGTGGAGCGTGTTGACGCGCCGCTGCTCAAGCTTGCCGACGACATGCTTGAGACCATGTATGACGCGCCGGGCATTGGCCTTGCCGCCATTCAGGTCGGCGAGCCGATCCGCATGGTGGTGATCGACCTCGCCAAGGAAGGCGATCCGCGTGAGCCATTCATCTTCATCAACCCGGAAATCGTTGCGTCCGGTGACGGCGTCAATGTGCATGAGGAAGGCTGTCTGTCGATTCCCGACTATTATGCCGAGGTCGAGCGGCCCGACACCGTGACCGTCAGCTATCTCGACGCAAAGGGCAAGCAGCAGGAACTGAAGGCCGATGGGCTGATGGCGGTGTGCCTGCAGCACGAGATCGACCATCTGAACGGCACGCTGTTCATCGACCACATTTCGAAGCTGAAGCGCGACATGGTAGTCAAGAAATTCAAGAAGCGTTATCGCGCCTGAGATCAGGCGCGGCCAATCCGCCGCTTGACGGCAGGTTCAGCCTTCACCGCGTCTGACGACAGCCGGTAAGCCGCGCGGATTGCGTCTGCCGCAGCATCAGCCTGTTCGTCTGACCGCGCATGGACGACCGCCAGCGCATCGCCTTTCGCAACCTTGGCCCCGAGCGGCGCAAGCGCGGTGAGGCCAACCGCCAGATCGACCTTGTCCTGTGGCCGGGTCCGGCCGCCCCCCATCGCCACCACTGCCAGCCCGATATCGCGCGTGGCGATCTCCGCCACCGCGCCACCCTTTTTTGCAGTGACTTCGCGAATAACGGGCGCTTTCGGCAGATAGGCGTCCATGCGCTCGACAAAGTCTGCCGGGCCGCCGAGCTCTGTCACCATGCGGCCAAAGACCTCCGCCGCCATGCCGCCGTCGAGTGAAGCCTTCGCCTTGGCGAGCGCCTTGTTGCGCTCCGTCTCGATGCCGCCAGAGACAAGCATTTCTGCAGCCAGCGCCAGCGTCACCTCAAGCAGCCGCTTGTCCTGCGCCTTGCCGGTGAGGAAATCGACCGCATTGGCCACCTCAACCGCGTTGCCCGCTGCTGACGCCAGCGGCTCGTTCATGCCGGTGATCAGCGCCGTTGTCGGCATGCCTGCGCCATTGGCCACCTCGACAAGAGATTTCGCCAATGCGCCGGCGTCGCGGCGGCTCGCCATGAAAGCGCCATTGCCGCTCTTGACGTCCAGCACCAGTGCGTCCAGCCCCGCCGCCAGCTTCTTTGACAGGATCGACGCGGTGATCAGCGGGATCGATTCCACCGTCGCCGTCACGTCGCGAATGCCATAAATGCGCTTGTCGGCGGGCGCGAGATTTGCGGTCTGACCAATAATCGCGCAGCCAACCGCCCGCGTCGCCCTGCGGAACAGCGCATTGTCCGGCTGGGTCGCATAGCCTGGGATCGCATCCATCTTGTCGAGCGTGCCGCCGGTGTGGCCAAGGCCCCGGCCCGAGATCATCGGCACATAGGCGCCGCAGGCGGCAACAATGGGCGCCAGCATCAGCGAGACATTGTCGCCGACGCCGCCGGTCGAATGCTTGTCGACGACCGGCCCCGGCAAGTCCCATTTGAGCACGTCGCCGGAATCGCGCATGGCGAGTGTCAAGGCGACGGCCTCGTCGCGGTCCATGCCGTTCAGGAACACCGCCATGGCAAAGGCCGCGATCTGGCCTTCGGTCACCTTGTCATTGGTGAACCCGGCGACAAATTCGGCGATGTCCTTTGCCGGCAGTGGCTGCCTGTTGCGCTTGAGGCGGATGAATTCCTGCGGGAGCATTTTTCAGGCGCCTTCCGGCCGCCATTGAGCGAGGCCGCCACCGACCCCCCTCTGTCCGGCAGGACAGAGGGGGGTCGTTTCAAAAAGCCCCGTGCCCATCCTCAAACCCCGAACGGCGTCCAGATCGCCTTCTGGCGCACGGCGCGGAACAGGAACTCTTCGCCTTGGCCCTGCGCCGGGTCGAACCAGTCGCGCGCCTTGCCATTGTTGACCCAGACAGCCTTCAAATTGCCGGCGCTTTCCTTCTCGACAAGGGCCGAGCCTTCCGCCGAACCAAAATACCACTGCGCCGCCACGTCATCGTGCTTGGCCAGCACCGACGCCAGCGCATCGCGATCGCCGGTGACGATGTTGATTGCACCGCCCGGCACATCGGACGTGTCCAGCACCTGATAGAGGTCGAGCGCCGCCAGCGGCTGGCGCGGCGACGGGGTGATGACGATGCGGTTACCCATGGCCAACGCCGGCGCTGCGAGAGAGACAAAGCCGAGCAGCGGCGCATCGTCCGGGCACGAGATCGCCATCACGTCCCACGGCTCGTTCAATACCACCGACAGCATGCGCGACTGCGGCGCACGCGCCGAGCCGTCATATTTGTCGGCCCATGCAGCGTAATACATGATGCGCGCGACAGCCGCGTCGACCTCGCGCGCCGCCTTGGCCGCCGAGCCGCCTGTCGCCTGCGCCACGCGGCGGGCAAATTCGGCGGCGCGGGCGTCGAGGTTTTCTGCCAGGAAATACAGAACCTGCGCCCGGCCATGGCCGGTCATGCCGCCCCAGCCTTCGGCCTTGTGGGCTGCTTCCACTGCGTTGCGGATGTCCTTGCGGTTGCCAAACGGCACGTCGGCGACGAACTTTCCACCTGCATCATGCACCGGATAGGAATAGCCGGAATCAGGCCGCGCCTGCTTGCCGCCGATATAGAGTTTTGCTGTCCGGTCGATGCCAGCCGGTGCACTGTCTTCATCGCCATCCAGCGGCAGCGGCGACGGGATCGGCTTGGCGATTGTCGCCGCCTTGGCCGATTTCAGCCAGGCCGGCGCCAGATATTCCATCATGCCTTCGCGGCCACCCTCGCGGCCAAAGCCGGACTCCTTGTAGCCGCCAAACGGAATGGCGGCGTCAAACAGGTTGGTCGAGTTGATCCACACCACGCCGGCCTTGACCTTGCGCGCCGCATCAAAAGCCGTGTCGAGGTTCTGCGACCAGATCGAGGCTGCCAGACCGTAGCGGCTGTTATTGGCCAGTTGCAGCGCCTCGCCCGGCGTGCGGAATGTCATCGAAACCAGAACCGGCCCAAAGATTTCTTCCTGCGCCAGGTTGGACGCTGGCGCGACATCGGTGAACAGGGTCGGCGGATAGAAGCAGCCCTTTCCGGCAATCAGGTCTTCCGACCAGGTCGGCTGATACATGGTTGCGCCTTCGGCAACGCCTGCCTTCACCCGCGCTGCGATCTGCGCAATCTGCACCGGTGCAACCACCGCGCCAACATCAGTTGACTTGTCGAGCGGGTTGCCGACGCGCAGTTTCTCCATGCGCGCCCTCAGCTTGTCATAGAATTTGTCGGCCACGCCTTCCTGCACGATGGCGCGCGAACCGGCACAGCAGACCTCGCCCTGATTGAACCAGATCGCGTCGACAACGCCTTCCACCGCAGCATCAAGGTCAGCATCAGCAAAGACGATGAACGGCGATTTGCCGCCCAGTTCCAGCGACAGTTTTTTGCCCGAGCCTGCCGTCTGGCGGCGCAGGATGCGGCCAACTTCTGTAGAGCCGGTGAAGGCCAGCTTGTCGATCCCCGGATGGCCGGCGATCAGCGCGCCGGTCTCGCCACCGCCATTGACGATATTGACGACGCCGGCGGGCAGGCCCGCTTCCTTGCAGATTTCGGCAAATGCCATTGCGGTCAGCGGCGTGTGTTCGGCTGGCTTCAGCACCACCGTGCAACCGGCAGCAAGTGCGGGACCAATCTTCCAGGCCAGCATCAGCAGCGGGAAATTCCACGGAATGATCTGGCCGCACACACCCGCCGGCGCATAACCCGGAAACACCGTGTCGCGCAGCTCGGCCCAACCGGCATGGTGATAGAAATGGCGGGCAACGAGCGGAATGTCGATGTCGCGCGTCTCGCGGATCGGCTTGCCATTGTCCAGTGTTTCCAGCACCGCCAGCAGACGGGCGTGTTTCTGGATGCCTCGTGCAATCGCATAGAGGTGCTTTGCGCGCTGGTTACCTGTCAGCTTTGACCACGACGCATAGGCGGTCGTTGCGGCCTTCACGGCAGCGTCGACTTCCTTCTTGCCGGCAATCGCCACGTCGGCGAGCTTTTCGCCATTAGCCGGGTTTGGCACGGCAAAGGTGTCGCCAGTGGCTGGCGTAAACTTGCCGCCGATGAAATGGGCAAACTTGCCCTTGTGGCGGCTCAGCCAGTCGCGGGCATAGGTGTCTTCCTCAGGCGCCGGGCCATAATCCATCGAGCGCAGGATATCGGTGATCTGGTTCATTGGAAGCTCCCTACGCCATCCCGTGGCGGTCGGCAGACGAGTAGCGGCCGGTCACATAATGTTCGAGCTGGCGCTCAATGTCCGTCAGCAAGGCAGACGCGCCAAGCCGGAACAGATCAGGTTTCAGCCAGTCGCCGCCAAGCTCTTCCTTCATCAGGATCAGCCAGGCCAGCGCATCCTTGGAGGCGCGGATGCCGCCCGCCGGCTTGAAGCCGACATAGAGCCCGGTGCGCTCGAGATAGTCGCGAATGGCCCGCACCATCACCAGCGACACCGGCAGCGTTGCGTTGACCGCTTCTGTGCCGGTCGACGTCTTGATGAAGTCGGAGCCTGCCTGCATCGCCACCATCGAGGCCTTGTAGACATTGGTCAGCGTCTTCAGTTCGCCGGTCGCGAGAATGGCCTTCAGATGCGCCTCGCCGCAGGCTTCGCGCATCTGCTTCACCTCGTCATAGAGCGCGTTCCAGTCGCCGTTCAGCACGTGCGCCCGGGTGATGACGATGTCGATTTCGGCAGCGCCCTCGCCCACCGCATAGCGGATTTCTTCGAGACGCTGTTTCAGCGGCGTCAGGCCCGTCGGGAAGCCTGTCGCGACCGAGGCAACCGGAATGCCGGAGCCTTCCAGCGCCTTGACGGCGACGGGCACCATCGTTGGATACACGCAGACCGCGCCCGTCGTCAGCCGCTGGCCGCCAAGCCCCAGCGCCTCCTTCAAGTCGCTGCGCAGTGGATTGCGCGCCTTGGCGCAGAGGCGCTTCACACGGCCCGGCGTATCGTCGCCCGCCAGCGTCGTCAGGTCGATGCACTCAATCGCGCGCACCAGCCAGGCCGCTTGCCAGGCCTTCTTGACCGTGCGGCGCGTCGTCAGCGTCGAGGCGCGGCGTTCGGCCGCCGACAGGTTTACATCCATCGCCTCGAACCATTCAGGCTTGAGTGGCGTGCCGTCATTGCGCGGGCGCGTATTGGGCAGATGAACCACCTGAGTGCCGGTCGCCACGGCATGCGCGGTCTTGGCGTTCATGAACAAACTCCCTTCAGGACAAACAGTCCTAAAACTCTCCGACGGCTTCACGCAAAATGGCGGCAAGGCGCGCACCGCCCAGCGGCGCCATGTCCTTGGTTTCCTGATGCGACAGCTCTCCGCCCGTCATGCCCGCAGCAAGATTTGTAATCACGGAGCAAGCCGCAACACGGAGCCCCAGGAATCGCGCCAGAATGACCTCGGGCACGGTCGACATGCCCACGGCATTGGCGCCGACAATGCGCGCCATGCGAATTTCCGCCGGCGTTTCGAATGACGGGCCCGAGAACCACATGTAGACGCCCTTGTGCAGCCGCGTGCCGGTCTTTTGCGCGGCGCGCTCGAGAGCGGCCTGCATGTCCGTGTCATACGCCTGGGTCAGGCCGACAAACCGCGCATCGCTCTGCTCGCCAAAAAGCGGGTTCGAACCAGAGAAATTGATGTGGTCGGTCAGCATCATCACCGAACCGGGACCCATATCGGGTTCGACCGATCCGGCTGCATTGGTGAGCATCAACGCGGTGACGCCGATGCCTTTCAGCACTTCCAGCGCCGGGCGCATCGCACCGGCATTGCCGTTCTCATAATAATGGGCGCGGCCAGCCATCATGATGACCGGAGTGCCTGCAAGGCTACCCGCTACAAGCTGGCCAGCATGGCCGGTGACGCCGCTATGAGGAAATCCCGGCAGATCTCCGTAGGGAATACGGACCGGGTCCGACACTTCGTCGACCAGTCCACCCAGGCCCGAGCCAAGCACCATCGCGACCTGCGGCGTACGGCCCCCGAGCCGCTCGACCAGAATGCCCACTGCGTCAGTCATTTCAGCATTTCTCCAGTAAATCCAAAGGGCAGCAACTCGCCCATGGTGACAGTTTCAACGACACCTGTCTGGTCGCACAAATAGAGCTTGGTGCCCGCCTTCGAAAACTCGGCCAGCCGCTGACGGCAGCCGCCACAGGGCGTGATGCGGTCCATGCGTTCGGCCACCACCGCGATCTCGGCGATCTCGCCGCCGCCTGCCATCATGTAGTGGCCGAGCATTGTCGTCTCGGCGCACCAGCCTTCGGGATAGGATGCAACCTCGATATTGGCGCCTGCAAAGACCTTTCCGCTGGCGGTGCGCAGCGCCGCGCCAACCGGAAATTTCGAATAGGGCGCATAGGCTTTGGTCATCGCCTGGCGCGCCGCGAGAAACAGATCGTGCGACAAGCTACCGCTCCTTCACATAGGCCACGCCGCCGGCCTTTGGCGGGATCGCCTTGCCGATGAAGCCGGCCAGCAGGATGACGGTCAGGATATAGGGCAGCGCCTGCATCAACTGGGTCGGCACTTGCCCGATCAGCGGGAAGGAATAGCCCTGGAAGCGGATGGCGAACGCATCAAGGAAGCCAAACAGCAGACACGCAAACATCGCCGGCACCGGCTTCCACTTGGCGAAGATCAGGGCCGCCAGCGCCACAAAGCCGCGGCCAGCCGTCATGTCCTTCACAAAGCCCGGGCTTTGGGCCAGCGACAGATATGCGCCGGCAAGTCCGGTCAGGATGCCGCAGCAGATCACGGCGCGATAGCGCAGCCAGGTCACCGAAATGCCTGCCGTATCAACCGCTGCCGGGTTTTCGCCAACGGCGCGCAGGCGCAGGCCAAACCTGGTGCGGAACAATATCCACCAGGTCAGCGGCACCATGGCAAACGCAATATAGACAAGGATCGAATGGCCGGAGATCAGTTCGGCATAAATCGGCCCGATGACCGGCACGCCGCGCACAGCGTCTGCAAATGGCAGCGTGATCGCGTCAAAGCGCGCGTTGCCCGTCAGTTGCGGCGTGCGCCCGCCCTCCTTGAACCAGGCTTGGCCGAGCAGAACCGTCGCACCGGCAACGATGAAGTTGATCGCCACGCCCGAGACGATCTGGTTGCCGCGATTGGTGATCGAGGCAAAGCCGTGCACCAGCGCAAAAAACACGGCGGCAAAGATCGCAGCGGCAACACCGACCCAGGCCGAGCCTGTGACGGCAGCCGCAGACGCGGCGGCAAATGCGCCCGCCAGCATCTTGCCCTCAAGGCCGATGTCAAAGACGCCGGAGCGTTCCGAATAGAGACCGGCCAGACAGGCCAGCAGCAGCGCCACAGACAGGCGCACGGTAGAATCAAGCAGGGAGATCAGAACGTCGAACATGTCATGCTTCTCCCGCCGGCTTGGGGTCGAGCCCGACGCTTCGAGGTCTGATCGAGGCAAATATCGTCTGCACAAACGGGCGGAACATGTTTTCCAGCGCGCCCGCAAAGAAGATCACCAGACCCATGATCACAACGATCATCTCTCGGGTGATGTTCGGCATTTCGAACGCGATTTCCGCGCCGCCCTGATAGAGCATGCCGAACAGGATCGCAGCGAAGATAATGCCGGCGGGATGTGACCGGCCCATCAGCGCTACAGCAATGCCGACAAAGCCCGCGCCGCCGGCAAAGTTTAGCTGGATACGGTCCTGCGCGCCCATGATCGGATTGAGCGACATCATGCCGGCAAGTGCGGCCGAGATCAGCAAGGTGACGATGATGGTGCGCTTTTCGCCGATGCCGGCATAAAGTGCGGCCTTGGCGCTCAGGCCCATGGTGCGGATCTCGTAGCCAAGCTTGGTGCGCCAGATCAGCAGCCAGACGCCAAACGCCGCCACAAGCGCAAGAATGAAGGTGATGTTGAGCGGCGTCCGGCGCGCCGTTATGCCCAGCATGCCGAGCAGCGGCTCAAGACTTGGAATGTTCGCGCCTTCCAGGAACTGGCGGCTTTCGGGCACCTGCTGGCCGTCGGGCTTGAACACATAGACCATCAGGTAAACCATCAGGCTGGCGGCGATGAAATTGAACATGATGGTGGTGATGACGATGTGCGAGCCGCGATAGGCCTGCAGCCAGGCCGGGATCAGCACCCAGGCCGCGCCAAAGATCGCGGCGGCGGCAATCGCCAGCGGGAAGGTGAGCCACCAGGGCAGGATCGAGTCAAACGTCAGACAGACAATCGCCACGCCGACGCCTGCAATGGACGCCTGGCCTTCTCCGCCGATATTGAACAGGCCCCCATGGAAGGCGACGGCAACAGCAAGTCCGGTGAAGATGAAATTGGTGGCGTAGTAGAGCGTGTATCCGATGCCGCGGCCTGAGCCGAACGCGCCCTTCAGCATCAGCTGGACAGCCTCGATCGGGCTCTCGCCGACCAGCATCACAACAAACCCGGCCACCAGAAAGGCAACCGTCAGGTTGATCAGCGGGATCAGCCCGTAGTCGGCCCAGAGCGGCAGTTTGGCGTAGGGAGTGCTCATTCTGCTGCTTCCTTCTGCTCGACGCCCGCCATCAGCAGGCCGAGTTCGCCTTCGGTGGCGTCGGGACCACGTTCACCCACGATCCGTCCATCAAACATCACCAAAATCCGGTCCGACAGTGACCTGATTTCGTCGAGTTCAACCGACACCAGCAGCACCGCCTTTCCCGCATCGCGCATTTCGATCAGCCGCCGGTGGATGAACTCGATCGCGCCAACGTCGACGCCGCGGGTCGGCTGCCCGACGATCAGCACCGACGGGTCCTGCTCGATTTCGCGCGCCAGCACGATCTTCTGCTGATTGCCGCCGGAAAAATTCGCGGTCTTCAGCCGCGGGTTCGGCGGCCGGATATCGTATTTCTCGATCATCGAGGTCGCCGTTTCACGCACCTTGTCGAGATCCATCAAAAGTCCCTTCTGGAACTCGGGATCGTCGTGATAGCCGAGGATGGCGTTCTCATATTCCTCGAACTGCAGCACCAGCCCCATGTGGTGCCGGTCTTCGGGCACATGGGCCAGCCCCTGATCACGCAGGTCGCCCTGCCGCGCGCCGATGATTTCGATCTTCTTGCCGTCCAGCGTCATCTCGCCTTTTGCGGCCTTACGCAGGCCGGCAATGGTTTCGATCAGTTCCGACTGGCCGTTGCCGGCAACGCCTGCAATGCCGACAATCTCGCCGCCGCGCACGTCAAACGAAACGTTTTTCACCACGTCGACTTTGCGTGAATCGGTCACTGTCAGATTTCGCACAGAGAGTTTGACCTCGTCCGGATTTGCCGGGCCCTTGTCCACCTGCAGCAGCACGCGGCGGCCAACCATCAGCTCAGCCAGTTCCTCGACCGTAGTCTCGGCGGTCTTGCGTGTCGCAACCATGGTGCCCTGGCGCATCACCGACACATTGTCGGTCACAGCCATGATCTCGCGCAGCTTGTGGGTGATCAGCATCACCGTCTTGCCCTCGTCCTTCAGCTTGCGAAGGATGCGGAACAGATGGTCAGCCTCCGCTGGCGTCAGCACGCCGGTTGGCTCATCCAGGATCAGGATTTCTGCGCCGCGATACAGCGCCTTGAGAATTTCAACGCGCTGTTGCAGGCCGACAGCCAGATCCTCGATCACCGCATCGGGATCAACTTCCAGCCCGTATTCTTCTTCCAGCCGCTGCAATTCGCTGCGCGCCTTGGCGATGCCGCTGTTCAGGAAGGCCGAGCCTTCCGCGCCCAGGATGATATTTTCGAGCACGGTAAAATTCTCCACCAGCATAAAATGCTGGTGCACCATGCCAATGCCGTGGGCGATCGCCTCGTTTGGCGTCTTGATCGACACCGGCTTGCCGCCGATGCGGATCACACCAGAATCGGCCTGATAGAAGCCGTACAGGATCGACATCAGCGTCGACTTGCCTGCCCCGTTCTCGCCGATAATGCCGTGGATCGTCCCCTTGTCGACACTCAGCTGAATGTCGCGGTTGGCTCTGACCGCACCGAAACTCTTGTTGATGCCGACAAGCTCGATAGCCTTTTCAGCCATCTGCAATTCCCCGCTCTGCGTCCGGTTCCCGTCGGACATTTTTTATCGTTTGGTCAAAATTCCTACACGGCGCCAATGCGCCTGCCAAGCGGACGAACAAGCTTTCCAATCGCAATCTCGACAAAACCAATGGCTCTTGTCAATTTCACCTGGTGAATCGGATGCAACAATGTCTGTGACCAAACCCGCGGATGTCGAATCCCGTCTTATGAAACTCGAAATCCTTGCCGCCGAGCAGGACCACACGATTGCGGAAATGTCTGCCGAGATCGTCAAGGCGTGGAAGATCATCGACGACATGAGCCGGCGAATGGAAGCCCTGCAGCTTCGCCTGACCGGCGTCGAGGAAGCAACCGCCCCCGACACGCCGATCACCAAACCGCCGCACTGGTAAGTGCATCAAGTTCAAGTTGCCATTTTGTTCTAGGCCATCTAGCTTGGACAGATGCCTCTCGTTTCCCCGCACCAGCTCGCCAACCCGTTGATTGATGGACGCCAGTCCGACCGCGCCATGCTGGTCAGGCGTGGCTGCCAGCGGCTGTTTGCGCAGATGGGCGCAACCCTTTTGCCCGAACTGTCGCTGGCCACAGGCCGCCGGGCCGATCTGGTCGCCTTGATGAAAAACGGCGATGTCTGGATCATCGAGGTCAAATCCTCGATCGAGGATTTCCGCGTTGACCGCAAATGGCCGGAATACCGTCCGTTCTGCGACCGGTTCTTTTTCGCCACCCACCCGGACGTACCGGCGGAGATTTTTCCAGACGACGCCGGCTTCATCCTGTCGGACGGTTATGGCGCGGAAATCCTGCGCGATGCGCCCGAGCATCGCCTGTCTGCGCCCACCCGCAAGGCTCTGACGCTGCGCATGGCCCGCACCGGCGCGGCGCGGCTGATGGCGGCCGAAATGGCTGGTATCGAGATCGGCGTGGTCGAGGGGGAAGACAAGTTGGCGTGAGTCAGCTTTGGTCTCTGTTTCTTATCCTACGCCGCCCCCCTCTGTCCTGCCGGACATCTCCCCCGCAAGGAGGGAGATTGGCTTCCATCAAGACTTTCGCCAATCGCCAGCGTTTCAGAAGGGGCGATACGATCAAAGCTGCCAATCTCCCTCCTTGCGGGGGAGATGTCCGGCAGGACAGAGGGGGGTCGGTCAAGAATTAGACAAAGCATATCCGACACTTATCGAAAAGCTTGCACTCGGTGGCCAGAAATGTGTCCCCCAGCCTCAAACCTCCCACACAATCTCCACTCGAACGACGGAGAGCGGCCATGGGCTGGAGTGACAGAATCGACAGGAATACGCTCCGGCACATCATTGCGCTGTTCCTGTCGCTTGCTTCCATTGCCGACCTTGGCGTCAACCAGACATCGCGCCGCCGGCGCGAGCTGATCGTGCTGTTGCGCCGCAGCGAAGCCTCAGGCTTGCGATTGCTTGGCTGGTCCGATGCGACGGACGCAGAGGTTGCTGAGTGCCTGTGGAGTTATGAGCCAGAGGATTTCCAACAGATCGCCGTCAGCCTGCGGGCGCTGGCGATTGCGCTACATCACATGTCGCGCTTCTGGGCCGTTTCAGATGACGCCCGGCACAATGCGCCTGAATGGGAATGGCCAAGGACAGGCCTTCGCCAGCCATCCGCGCCGAGCCATGCCTCGTCAGCGCGGCTCCGTCGCGGTGCGCCGCTGAACGATACGTCCTAACGATGCATTTGTTATCTTGGCGCGCGCTTGGCCAGAATGCGCTGCAGCGTGCGGCGGTGCATGTTGAGGCGGCGCGCCGTCTCCGAAACATTGCGATCACACATTTCATAAACCCGCTGGATATGTTCCCAGCGGACACGGTCGGCTGACATCGGGTTTTCTGGCGGAGCAATTGGCTCCGATCCGGTGCGCGTCAGCGCGGCCACAATGTCGTCTGCGTCGGCAGGCTTCGACAGATAGTCAATTGCGCCAAGCTTCACCGCCGTGACAGCAGTAGCAATATTGCCGTAGCCGGTCAGGATCACAGTGCGCGAATCTGCACGGCGCTCGCGGATGGCGGCCACCACGTCGAGCCCGTTGCCGTCGCCCAGCCGCATGTCGACCACCGCATAGGCCGGCGGCCGCGCCTTCGCCTTGGCCACCGCTTCCTCGACGCTGTCAGCAGTCTCGACCTCAAAGCCGCGCCCCTCCATGGCGCGGGCAAGGCGGGTCAGGAACGGCTTGTCATCATCCACGAGCAGAAGGGTCGCGTCACCCTCGATGGTGGCGGCTGGTTGCGTGGCATCAGACATGTTTCCGGTTGTCCCTGGGGCTTTCGTGTTCTTTTGGCGGATATATAGGTCTTTTTGCTAAAATCAGCAAAGAACGTCACGTTTAGGTAAATTGCGGCTCGGCATTCCGGTCGGGCAGCGCCACAAAAGCCTCTCGCGGCCACTTCACATCCACCACTGCGCCAAGCCCCTGCCCGGGCGAATTTGAGAACGTGACGGTTGCGCCGGACCGCTCCAGCAAGGTCTTGGCAATGAACACGCCGAGCCCCAGTCCGCCGCCATGCCGCTCACTCGGCTGGCCGCCAACCTGGCCTCCCGATCTGGTCGTCATGTAGGGTTCGCCGACGCGATCGAGGATCTCCGCCTTGAAACCCGGGCCGTCATCGACAAGTTGCAGCGTGACGCCTGACGCATTCCAGCCCCAGCGGATCACAACCTGCTCGCGGGCGAAGTCGACGGCATTCTCCACCAGATTGCCGAGACCATACATCACGCCCGGGTTGCGGCGCGAGACAGGCTCTGGACCGATCTTCTCAACCTGTTCGAGCAGGATCTCGATGCCGAAATCGCGATGCGGCGCGACGACTTCCTCGATCAGCGACGAGAGAGGCATACGCGCCAGATATTCCTCGCTCGCCGACGACAGGCTGGTCAACCGTTTCAGAATTTCGCGGCAACGTTCGCTCTGGGTGCGCAACAGCATCACGTCGTCGTAGAACTTCGAGTCGGAGCCGATTGCGCGCTCCATCTCCTTGGCGACCAGCGCAATCGTAGCCAGTGGCGTTCCCAGTTCATGGGCAGCGGCCGCCGCCAGCCCGTCCAGCGCCGACAGGTGCTGTTCGCGCTGCAGCACAAGCTCGGTTGCCGTCAACGCATTGGCAAGCTGCCGCGCTTCCTCTGCGACCCGCCAAGCGTAGACGGCCGTGAACACAATCGTCAAAGTCACCGCCAGCCACAGACCGGCGACATAGATGAACGGGATCGGCAGCTCTGTATTGGGGAACCAGGGCAACGGCAGGTGGAAAAACACCAGCACTGTTGCGGATGCGACGGCGGCCACACCAAGAAACAGCGTCAACCGAAGCGGCAGCGAGGTCGCAGAGACAACCACCGGCACCGTCATCAGAACTGCAAAAGGATTGGTCATGCCGCCGGTCATGAACAACAGACCCGCCAGTTGAACCGTATCGAACAGCAGAATGCCGAGCGCCGCATTGGCGTCCAGCCGGTGCGTTGACGGGTAGCGTAGCGCCAGCAGCAGGTTCAGCCAGGCCGAGCAGGCGATCAGCGCAAAACACAGGCTGACCGGCATCGGGAATTCTAGCCAGTAGGCGACACCCAGCACTGCCGCTGTCTGGCCGACAACCGCCAGCCAGCGCAGCCGGATAAGTGTATTCAGCCTGAGCTGGCGGCTGAGATAGGGATCGGGCTGGCGAAGGTCCTGCATGGAAAAGCCTTATGCGCCGAGCTGCGGCTCTCGCCAAGTGGTCAGTCTCAGGTTCCGCGCGGCTTGGCGCGTGCTGTTGCTTCTGCGAGGCGCGGATCTTCGGGCCAGACATGCTTGGGATAGCGGCCGCGCATGTCGGAGCGGACATCGGCCCACGACCCGCGCCAGAAGCCTGGCAGGTCGCGCGTCGTCTGGATCGGCCGGTGAGCCGGTGACAAAAGCTCCAGCATCAGCGGCACCGTTCCATTTGCAATCGCAGGGTGAATATCAAGGCCGAACAATTCCTGCACCCGGATGGCCAGCACCGGCCATTCCGCGTCGTATCGGATCGGCAGATTGTTACCGGTCGGCGCATGGAAGTGGGTCGGCGCAAGTTCGTTCACCCGGCGTTGCAGGTCATAGGGCACGAGCGACATCAGCGCGTCTGCCAGCACCCCGGGCCGCAGCCGCGACATCGCAGCTTCCCCGTGCAGGAACGGCGCGAGCCAGTCGTCCAGCGACGCAATCAGCGCCTCGTCCGACATGTCCGGCCAAGGATCACCGAGCCCGCGATGCAGCCAGTCGAGCCGCTTGCGCAAGGTCTCGGAACTTTTGTCCCACGGCAGCACGGCGACGCCGTGAGCGCGCACGGCATCCAGCACCGCCCTGTCAGCCTCGGCACCAGCCGGCGCCGGCAACATGCGTTCCGACAGCTGGACCGCGCCGAGGCGCAGGCTTTCGCGAACCCGTACAGTTCCGCGCATCGGATCAAAGACGCTCTCAATCTGCCGCTCCAGGCGCTCAGCCAAAATATTGCGGAGGTCTTCTTCGGCAATCTCGGCGGCGGCGACAATGCGGGCATTCTGCGCCTTGCCCTGCAGGTCTGCAACGACAAGAAACTGCGCCTTGGCGAGCGGGTCTGTCTCGTCCACCATCGCGCCACGCCCGTTGGCGAGCACATAGCGTCCCGCCGCACCGCGCTGCTTCGCCACTCTGTCCGGCCAGGCCAGCAGCAACAACGGTCCGGCATGGGATGGCTGAGTCCGTCCGGGCTTGCCGCCAGCGGTCGCCGCCAGCCGCTTCGCCAATTCCCTCGCCGCTTCAGCGCGCGGGGACCGGTCACGGCGGAAATTGTCCAGCCGCCGATCGAGATCGGCGCTCGGGCCACCGAGCCCGCGCTCTGTCAGCAATACAGCCAGTTCGGCGGCGGCAAATGCCTCGCCGGTCTTTGCAGACTCCGCCACCATGTGCGCCAGCCGTGCCGGCAGCGCCAACTTGCGCATTGCTTGGCCGGCCTCCGTCAACCGCCCATCGGGGTCAATAGCGCCGAGATCGCGCAGCAGCGCCCTCGCCTCCGTCAATGCTGCGGCGGGCGGCGTATCGAGCAGCGCCATGCCGGCGATGTCGGTGACGCCGAACGCAGCTGCATCCAACACCAGACCCGACAGGTCGGCGGCAAGAATTTCGGGTGGCGTATAGGCGGGCAGCGCCGCCGTCTGCTCGGCGCGCCACAAGCGGATCGCAACGCCGGGCTCCGTGCGTCCGGCGCGGCCAGCTCTCTGGTCGGCGGAAGCGCGCGATACGCGCACGGTTTCCAGCCGGGTCAGGCCGGTGGCCGGTTCAAACGCCGGCAGGCGCGACAGGCCGGAATCGATCACCACCCTGACACCGTCAATGGTTATCGAGGTCTCGGCGATCGAGGTCGCCAGCACCACCTTGCGTTGGCCATCAACAGCCGGGCGGATCGCGGCATCCTGCGCCTTGCCGTCGAGATTGCCATAAAGCGGCACAAGGTCGACATTGGCTGGCAGCCGTCCTTGCAACCGTTCGGCGGTGCGCTCGATCTCGCGCTGACCTGGCAGAAAGGCGAGGATACTGCCGGGCTCTGCGGCCAATGCTGCACGGATGGTGCGGGCCGTTGCATCTTCCACCGGCTCGTCCGGCCCGCGCGGCTCGTGGCGGATATCGACCGGAAACGCCCTGCCTTGACTGGAGATCACCGGCGCATCGCCGAGCAGACTTGCGACCCTCGCGCCGTCGAGCGTCGCCGACATGACCAGCAGCCGCAGGTCAGGCCGCAGTGCGCCCTGCACGTCCAGCGCCAGCGCCAGACCAAAATCGCCGTCGAGTGAGCGCTCATGAAACTCATCAAAGACAATCGCTGCAATGCCCGCAAGTTCCGGATCATCAAGGATCATCCGCGCCACGACACCTTCCGTGACGACCAGCACGCGCGTTGCTGCGCTCATCCGGTTGTCCATCCGCATCGCATAACCGACAACGCCGCCGACCTCGCCATTCAACAGCGACGCCATGCGGCGGGCTGCGGCGCGCGCTGCCAGTCGGCGCGGTTCGACCAGCACGATCCGGCCATCGCCGCGCCAGCCGGCATCGAGCAGGGCGAGCGGAACCAGCGTCGTCTTGCCAGCGCCAGGCGGTGCGACCAGCACGGCGCGATTGCCTGTTTCGAGCGCCGTCAGCAGCGGCGGCAGCGCCTCGGTCACAGGCAGTTGCGGCAGCGTCACTCTCATTGGCTGCCAAGCCGGATGATTGCGCCGCCGGCTGCATCTGCGTCCGCCTCATCATGGGTGACGAGGATCACCGGCAGGCGGGTCTGTCGCGCGCGCTGAAAAACCAGGTCGCGCATCTGCTGGCGCAGCCCTGCGTCGAGCTTTGAGAAAGGCTCGTCAAGCAACAGCATACGTGGCCCTGACAGCAGAACGCGGGCCAGCGCCACACGCGCCTTCTGGCCGCCAGACAGCGTATCGGGGTCGCGCCCGCCTTCGCCCGCCAGACCTATGCCCGCCAGCGCGTCCTCGACGCGCGACCGGCGTTCGGCTTGACCGGCAATCGACGGCGGCAAGGCAAACAACAGATTGCCGGCGACGCTCATATGCGGAAACAAAAGCGGGTCCTGAAACAGGATGCCGGCGCGCCGTTGTTCGGGCGGCAGCGCCAGAATGTCGACGCTGTCGCAATGCACCTGCCCGCTGGCCTGAAATGCCGGATCAAGAAATCCGCCGATGAAAGCGAGCAGACTCGACTTTCCCGAACCTGACGGCCCCATTACCGTCAGGACTTTGCCCGGGCCAACATGATGCGTGATCCCGAGCAACTGCGTGGAGCCGAGGGAGATCGTCACGTCCTTCAATTTCAGTCCGGTTTCAATCATCTCAAATGTTCAGGCGCGCAGCGCGCGGAAGCGGCGGAATACCAGCGCGGGCACGACGATGGCAATTGCAAAGCCGATCGCCGGCAGCAGCATCTGGAAAAAGGCATAGACGCCAATGACGCGCCGATTGCCGCCGGACGCCAGCGCCACCGCTTCGGTTGTGATGGTGGGCAGACGGCCCGCTCCGATCAGCAGCGTCGGCAGATATTGCCCGACCGACACCGCAAAGCCGATTGCAGCCGCCACCAGCAGAGGCCTCAGCAAGAGAGGCAGCCGGATGCGCAGAAGCGTTTGCAAGCGCGGCTTGCCAAGCCCTATTGAGATCGCCTCAAAGCGTTTGTCGAAAGCGCGCCAGGGATCGGAGAGCGAGAGAAAGACATAAGGCAGCACAAACACCAGATGCGCCAGCGCCAGCGACGTCATCGACGCCTGCAGACCTGCCTGAACGAACAGGAACTGCAGACCGAACAGAAAAGCAGCCTGCGGCACAAGCAAAGGCAGATAGACCAGCGCCATGGCCGGACGCCCGGCCCGGCGACCCGTCTCATCCTCGCGCATCAAACAGAGCATCGCGAGCGCCAGCGCGATCAGGGTTGCGACCGCGGCAACGAGAAGCGTCGTCGCCATCGGCCCGGACAGACGGGGAACGGTGTTGATCCAGGTGCCAAGCACTAATGAACGCGGCAGCGCATCGGGAAACTGCCGCAGGCCTGCGACCGACCAGACAGCGAGAGCGGCAAGACCGGCAAAGACGGTGACGGCGGCGGCCGTCATCAGAATGCGGGCGACGACCCGCAAAGGCCGGTCCCGCTGAAATCGCGGGCCCGCTCGGGCCGATGTCCACATCAATCTGGAAAACACTACCTCACCCGCCAGCCACAGCAGCAAGGCAAACGCCGTTACGCCGAGTTGAAGAACAGCGCCGGCGGACGCCTTGAACCGCATGGCGAGATCCGGATCGCTCATCCAGGTCACCAGCCGGACCGCCAACGGTGCGGGCGTTGTCGGACCAAGGATGGCCGCCACGTCGACCACCGATGTCGAGAAAGCGATCACTGCAAAGACGCCAAGCCTGATCTGGCGATAGAGCCGCGGCCAGACGGCGAAGAGGAAACCGGCTGCGCGGCCATAACCCAGAGAGGCTGTCACTCGCACCGCCTCGAAGGATTGAGTCTGCGGCAACGCCGCAAGCGCAATCAGGAACAGGAACGGGATTTCCTTCAGCGCCAGGCCGAAGATCAGCGACAGGCCGTATGGGTCATTGACGATGCGCACGTCGGGCGGCGTCTGCCAGCCGGTCAGTTCCGGGGAGATCAGCCTGACAATCAGACCCGACGGCGCGATCAGGAATGCAAGGCCGAATGCGGCTGCGGCGTGCGGGACTGCCAGCAAGGGCGACACCAGATGGCGCAGGCGCTCAAACGCAGACGTGTGCGCCCAGCAGGCGAAGAACAGCATGACCGTGAGCAACGCCAGCGCCGTGGCGGCCAGACCACCCGTCAGGCTGAGCCAGACCGACGCCGCCAATCCGGGCTCAGCCAGAAGCTGACGGAATGGATCGAGCGACAGCGAGGCGCCGCCCAGCGCTGGCAGATAGCCGAACGCTGGCAGCAGCGTCCCTGCCAGCCCCGCAACAACCGGCCCGGCCAGAACCAGCACGGTCAGAGGCGGACCGAAGCGGGCAATGCTCATCCCGCCAACATTCGACCGGTCACTGCGCAACGCCGTAGCGGCGCGCCCATTCCAGCTCGATCCGCTCCATCCAGCTTGGATGCGGCTCATCGAGCGCCGGGCCGAGTTCGGACGGCGGCAGCGTTGCAACACCAAGGTCCAGCGACGCAAAGCGCGCCTTGCCGGCCTCAGGCAGTTTTGCAATCGACAGCACGGTCGGGTCACCCCACACCTTCGGGTCCTGCTTGCGCGCCTGGGCTTCGGGCGACAGCAGAAAATCAGCCACGACCAGCGCGCCAGCCTTGGCTGCGGCGTTGAACGGCACGGCGACAAAATGGGTGTTTGCCAGCGTGCCGTCCGCAAACACAAACGACCGAACCGTGTCCGGCAATTCGCCCGCTGCAACGGCGCTGGAGGCTTCCGATGGGTTGAATGCGAAGATGATGTCAACCTCGGAATCAGCCAGCAATTGTTTCATCGCCGGGTAGTTTTTCGGGAAGGCTTTTCCGCCGCGCCACATCAGCGGGTTCAACTGGTCGAGATAGTCGAACAGCGGCTTTGACACGTTGGCAAATGCCGCCTCTTCCACCGGCTTCAACAGCAACGACTTGTCCGCAATCTTTTCCGACAGAACCTGCTTCAAAAAGGACGAGCCGGAAAAATCCGGCGGCTGCGGATAGGTGAAGCGGCCGGGATGGGCCTTTGCCCATTCGAGTAACGCGTCTGCCGAACGCGGCATATCGGCTGCGGGTGTCTTTGCGCTGTCGTGGAAGAACACCAACTTGGCCATGCCCCACGGGCTCTCCAATCCTTCCACCGGCACGGTGAAATCGGTTCGAACCGTGGGGGTCGTTTCGGGATCGACATATTGCCAGTTCGGCAGCTTTTCGGCCCAGCCCGGCGACATCAGCAGGCCGTTGCTTTTCATCGACGAAAAGTTCTCGCCGTTGATCCAGATCAGGTCGACCGAGCCACCCTCAAGCTTGCCCGCCGCTTTTTCCGCGACAACCGTGCCGACTGCCTTGGCGGTGTCGTCAAGTTTGACATGCACCAGCTTGACGCCATAGCGCTTCTCAACCTCATCGGCAGCCCACCGGAGATAGGTGTTGATATTCTCCGCCCCGCCCCAGGCGTTGAAATAGACAGTCTGACCTTTCGCATCGGCCAGAACCTCGACCCATTTTTCCGGGTCAGGATCGGCTGCGAATACTGAACCGCTCCAAAGAACGGCGGCAAAGGCGGCGAGCAGCTTGTTCACGGACAACCCCTGTGTTTTGCGTTGGCGGATTTGCGCACCAGCCGCCCTGTCCGTCAATTCGGATGCAGGCAAGCTTTCGTTACAGGCACGTTATGACGAGGCGCCCGGATTCATATGCGCAGGACGTGATTGTCAAAGACCAGGCTCTTTTCGGTGCGCGATGCTCCATCCGGCAAATCGACCACGCCTGCACCTGTTGTCAGCAGGTAGCCATCGCCGTCTGGCGCCACGCCGCACACTTCCGTCAGCTCGCGGCTGGCGACCAGATTGCCGGTGCGATCATCGAGGATAGCGACTCGGTTTCCTTGCGGCGACGTGAAAGCCACGGTTCCGGCGGAGCGGTTTGCGGCAACGGAACCGACATAATTGCGCATGCCCGCCAGCACGCCGCCTGGCAGCTCGACCAGCGATATCGCCTCGCCGGGCTTCGCCCTGCCGATCAATGGCGGCCGGCCACTCTCGCCGCCCTCGAACTGGCAACCGAACCAGAGGCCGCCATCACTGGCGATATCCATATGGCGGATCGACAGCTGATGCAGATCGGCAGGCAGTTCCTGCTTTGACAGCAGCCTGCCGTCCCGCCGGTCGAGCAGCACAAGCGACGGTTTCATGGTGGCAAGATTGAGCTTGGCCCGGCCAAAATCGGGATGGGTTTCAATGCCGCCATTGGCAACCGCCAGCGTCGCGCCGTCGCCAAGCAGCAGCATTTCATGCGGCCCGACGCCGTGGGTGGCGAACTCACCGATACGGGCAAAACCGCCTCGGGCGTCATAGACGCCGATGACGCCTGCCGCGTTGTCGAAATCGTTCTCGGTTGCATAAAGCAAGGCGCCATCGGTCGAGAAAGCACCGTGGCCGTAAAAGTGCCGGCCGGAGACGCTGGCGATGGTCAGCGGCGGCTGGCGATTGTCGATGTCGATGACAGCGGCGAACGTGCCCGGCTGGCGGGCGAACACGACATAGCGCCGGGAGACCGGATCAAAGCAGATGTCATGGCCGCGCTCGGGCAAGATCGACCTGTGCAGCAGCTCGCCGCGCTCCGAGAGGATGGCGACGCCATATTCACCACTGCGTTGCTGGAAAGCGGTTGCGAAAACGGCGTCGGCACTTTCTGCCGCAAACAGGGAGGGGGGCGCAAGCGCCGCTACAAATGCTGCGCCCGCGCTGCGAAGAAAGTCGCGCCGGTCGATGAGGAGCTTTGCCATCAGTCCCCGTCGAGCGACGAAAAGCCGGCGGTCAAGCCAAGCTCCGCCGTCAAGCGCGTGCCGATCAATTCGCTGAGACTTGAGGTAACGATGCGGACATATTCAAGTTTGGCGCGCTTTTCAGGATCGGCCAGTTTTTTGTCAATCGGTCCCGTTCCCGGCCACAACGCGTCTTCGGCATTGCTGAATTCGAACTCGATCGACTGGTCAATCCATTTCGAATTTTCCGGCAACAGCCGGGCGATTCCAGACTCCTTGTAGAGTGAATGCAGGAATTCAATATTGGCTTGGATGGACCTGACCGTCTGTTCAGACCGCCACCAGATCGCAAGCTTTGGCTTGTCTTGCTTCGCGGCCTCTCCCAGGAACCCTCCAAGGCGGACATCGCGGACCATTTCCAGCCCATGGATCAGCACATTGAGCACTTCAGTCAGAGATTCATCGGGCGTCCGGTAGAGCGCATTGTCTGGCCCAGGTTGTGTCCATATCCCGGCAAATGTGTTCTGCCAGTCCGCTTCAATCTCGTCGGCGCGGCGCTCAATCAGCATGGCGACTGATTTGGCAAACGAACAGCGGAACCTGTCGCCGGCCGCAAGCTCCTCGGAGCCGGTGCCAAAAAGCAGATATTCGAGCGCACCGAGACCCTGCAAGGCAACGCTCTTCTGCACTAGCGTGCCAGGATTGGTCACAGTTGCGTCTTTGGTGACCAGCGCCTGCTGAATCTGTTTCAGGCCGGTCGACCTGCGATCGGGCCAGAACAGAATGCGCTCCAACCGGTTCTTCTCAGTCACCGGACCGAACCGCAGCATTTCGGCTTTGGACCAGCCCCCGATGGCGGACTTGAAGCTTCTTTGCGCCTCTTCCAGCTTGTCTGCGGCCGGCTTTGCGCAGAGTTCGCCAACATCACGGCTCAGCGTCCGCGTGTCTGTACTCAGGAAAAAATAGGCTGATGAAATGGTGTTGCCGTATGCGTCCTGAACGATCTGCTTTGCCAATTCGGCATCCACAGCTGCGGCTGGCAATGCACCGCCAAACGTGACGGCCAGAGCCAAAGCGAACCGCCTCAGCATCACAACGACTCCACAAATTTCAGCAGCGCCTCGCGCTCATCTTTGGCAAGCCCGGCAAATCCATCGCGCGCGCTCTGCGCCTCGCCGCCATGCCAAAGGATCGCCTCGGTCAGGTTGCGTGCGCGGCCATCGTGCAGGAAGAATGTATGTCCATTGACAGTCTGCGTCAGGCCGATCCCCCAGAGCGGGGCCGTGCGCCATTCGGATCCCGACGCATCGCCAACGCGCTGGCCGTCCGCCAGCCCCTCACCCATGTCGTGCAGCAACATGTCGGTGTAGGGCCAGATCAGCTGGAAGCGCTGCGCTGGGTGCGGTGCATCCTTGCGAGTGACATATTTCGGCGTGTGGCAGGACACGCACCCCAGGCCGTAGAACAGCTGCTTTCCAGCGAGCACCGTCGAGTCATCCAGATCGCGGCGGGCCGGCACAGCAAGGTTCTGCGAATAGAATGTCACCAGATCAAGCACTGGATCCGGCGCCTCGGTATCACCCAGCCGCTGCTGTACCCCGGTTGCGGCTGCAAGACATTCAGTCTGCGCCGCCGTGCAATCGCCAAAGGGGCGTTTCGCGTCAGGCGAGGAAATGCCGATGTCGCCGGCAAAAGCGTCAGCCGACTGCTGGCGTATCGTCGGCGTTGACGCCTTGTGTCCGAATCGCCCAATCACGGCAGCGCCGGTCTTTGGATCGGTGGCCCACGACACGCGTCCAGAAATGCCATCGCCATCTTTGTCGTCAGGATCAGCATGGGCCAGAATGTCAGCAGGATGAATCTGTTCGATCAGCCCAAGCCCGATCATCTGTGGCGAGACGCGCGGCGACAGCGTCGTCGCAGGATCGAGCGGACCATAACCCAGTCCGGTAACGGAATAGGTTGGCTTGCGTAGCGAGACGACCGTGCCGTCGCCAAGCGTGACCGGCTGTTCCTGATAGGTGATAGCCATGCGGCCTTCGCCCTTGAGGCCCGGCACGGCAAGGTCTTGCAACTGGCCGCCATAGACCGGATCAGGCGTCATCTGCCCATCGATCTCACGCGCCAGCCGCAAGAACATCGACGTCGCGTCCGGGTTCTGTTCCGGCGGATGGCCACGCCCGTCCTTCAGATGGCAGCTCTGGCAGGCCCGCGCGTTAAAGAGCGGACCGAGACCGTCAGACGCCTGGGTTGAGGATGGCGAGGACACCCAGAGCTTGCGGAACAGCGCATTGCCGAGCTTGAAGTCGCCCTGATCCTCAAAGGACAGATTTGGGGAGAAGTGCGAAAAGATGTCCTGATTGACAATCTTTTTCGACGTCGCAGCGCCGCCGGGCATGGCCTCGAAGTTCTCCGGCTTCGAGAAATCGCTGGTGTTCTTCGTTACTGCGACGACGCGTTTCAGCGTCTTGGCGTCAATGTCATCACGCACGGCTGGAGCGTCATTGGCCAATGCCGCATGGGCAAATATGACCACCAGGGCGGTGACAGCGGCGCGAATTGTTTTCATGATTACGCGCCGCCTTCCGTTTCCTGTTATTCGGCCTCGTTGGCCGGTGCGGCGTTGAGCAAGCCGTAGCGCTCTTCGCCTAGGTTCTTGAGCAGTTCGAGCTGGGTCTCGAGGAAATCGATATGGCCTTCCTCATCTGACAACAGCTCTTCGAACATCTTCATCGTCACGTAGTCGCCGGCTTCATTGCAGATGTCGCGCGACTTCTTGTAGGCGGTGCGGGCGTCATATTCGCCTGCGAGATCAGCTTCCAGAACTTCCTTGACGTTCTGGCCGATGCGCAGCGGCGCGACCGACTGAAGGTTCGGGTGCCCCTCAAGGAAGATGATACGAGCGACCAGCCGGTCGGCGTGATGCATTTCCTCGATCGATTCCTCGCGTTCCTTCTTGGCAAGCTTGATGTAACCCCAGTCTTCCAGCAGCCGATAGTGCAACCAATACTGGTTCACTGCACCGAGTTCGAGAAAGAGCGCCTCGTTAAGCCGCTCTATGACCTTTTTGTCGCCCTTCATCCTGTTTTCTCCCAAATTGACCGCGCAAACCGCGCACGCGGTCGAGGTACGATACTATTTCCGCCTCACCAGCATTGGACCGCGAATGGTACGCTTCGGTGACGCGAATGATCGTTTCCACCACATTCGGGAAGCAGCCGCAACAGCGGCCGCGCTTTGCAAGCGTGTGATACACCTTGGCCGGAACGATCAGTTGCCACGGATCAGCCTCCAGAAGCGTGAGAATCGCGCGCTCAATCTCCTTTTCAGTGATCAGGTTGCAGTGACAGACAAGCATCTACATCGTTCACATATGGGTAGGAGCCGGCTTTGCTGGTTGCGCCCGTCTCCGGCCTTATCTTGATCTCCGGCGTTTGCGATTCAAGCCGCCTACTGGAAAACAGCGCCCGGATTGTCGAGACTGTCAGAGCCCTCAAACTCGATTGCGTCGAGCTTCAAGGCTGCGACAGCGCGCTCGATCGACTTGGTCTGGTCTACCAGCGCGTCGATCGCGCCCTGCACCAGCTTGTTGCCTTCTGTATTGCCTTCGCCAATCTGCTGGTCGTAAGCCTCGCCACCCTCGGCGCGCTTGGCGATGGCTTCCAGCGCCGCTACCGACATATCGATCTTGGCGGCGAGTTCGACGTCAACCGCTGGGTCCGCTTCCTTGACCAGGCTGGCGACCGACGGGCCTTCGAGCGTCGTGCCGTCGGTGCGCTTGTAGACGCCTGAATAGACGTTCCGGATGCCGATCGCATCATAGAGGTGCGAGATGTGCGTATTGTCGGAGAAGCAGTCGTGCTCTTCTTCCGGATCATGCAGCAACAGACCAAGCTTCATGCGCTCGCCTGCCAGTTCGCCGTAAGACAGCGAACCAAGACCCGTCAACACCGCAGTGAGGCCAGCCTTTGGCTCAGCGTCCACCACGGCCTTGCGGGCAGCGCCACCGGCGGCCCAGTTGGCGACCATTTCCTCCATGTCCGTCACCAGCAAGTCGCTGGCCGATGTCAGAAATGCGGCGCGCCGGTCACAATTGCCGCCGGTGCAGTTAGCGAGATCGTAGTCGGTGAATGGACGATTGCCCGCGCCCGGGCCAGTGCCATTCAGATCCTGACCCCAAAGTAGAAATTCAATGGCGTGGTAGCCAGTTGCAACGTTCGCCTCGATACCACCTGCTTCTTGCAGGGTGCCGGACAGGAACTCCGGTGTAATCACCGACGCATCAATCTTCCGGCCGTCAATCTCGATTTCCTTCTGCGCGACAACATTGGCGGTGTAGAGCACATTGTCGTCGCTCTCGGTGCCGTAGCTTGGGTCAACATAGTCGATCAGCCCCTCGTCCAGCGGCCATGCATTCACACGGCCTTCCCAGTCATCGACAATCGGATTGCCGAAGCGAAACGCTTCCGACTGCTGGTAAGGAATACGCGCCGCCTTCCAGGCTGCACGCGCCGCTTCCAACGTCTCCTGCGACGGTTTCGCCACCAACGCGTCAACAGCTGCGTCCAGCGCCTTGGCGGTCGTCAGCGAGTCCTGGTAAGTCGCCTGGGCAATATCGGCATAGTGCGACAGCACGGCCTTGGGGTCTGCCGTCTGCGCAATGGCTGGCAGGGCAGCGCCCACGGCAGCAACAGCACCAAATGCGATTTGCAGGAATTGTGTTCTGGAAGGCATGGCGTCCTCGGACTTTGCTTGATCTGGAACGGGTCAGTGACCTGACAAACAGCAGCAACCGCCACCGCATGAGCGGACTCATTGCGGGAAAGCTAATAGTTGTCAATCATTATCAGGTTTTACGCCTGCGGCCAATCAACCGAGCGCGAGCCACACGATAGTCGCGCCCAACATCGTTCCGAATACCACGGCCAGAATGGCTATCTCAGCCCTGCCGATCTGCTTTGCCGGCTTGGTTTGCGCTGCCACAAGCGCGCCGGAGGCTACGAAGCCTTGAGCGAACCCGTCGGCGATGCGCCGGCGCATTTCAGCCTGCGGAGTTGGTTCGGCCTCGTCCTTGAGACGCGCAACACGTGCTCGCCAGATTTCAACTTCATCAGCGAGATCTGGATTGTAGCTCAGATCCTGCTCAAAACGTCTGACTTCGGCAGGGCTCATCAGGCCCAGCACGTAATCTGCGGCGCGGATATCGCCTTGGTGACCCGGGCGCATAACATCCTCCGTCGCGCACACCACTCCAATAGTGTAGAATGATCGCCGGACGAATAAAACCTATGTCAGCTATCTATTTGACATTCGACGTAAACAACTGAAATGCGTGCGAACGTAAGACCCTCAGAGTCCCGGCGTCGCCTCTTGCGACCCGCGTCTCCGGCGGCACATCCAGTTCTATGACAGTTCCGTCTTCCAGCGCGGCGACAACACGGCGGCCATCGGGGCGGTCAATAACCCGGCTCACCGTCGCAGCAATATCGCCCTCGCCCCAGCGCAGATCGCCCGGCCGCACAAAGATCTCGACTTCACCATCCGGAATGCCCGGCACTGCGACAAGCCCGCCAGCAATGCGCGCCGCGCCATTTGACGATTGGCCGACCAGCCGGTGTGCGTCGCCGAGAAAGCGGGTGACGAAGGGCGAATTTGGCTGCCGGCAGACGTCTTCGGGCGTGCCCTCCTGTACGATCTTGCCTTGATCGAGGATCACCACACGGTCAGCCAGATCGAGCGCCTCCTCCTGGTCGTGGGTAACAAAGATCGTGGTGATGCCAAGCTCGTCATGGATCTCGCGCAACCAGCGCCTGAGATCACGGCGCACTGCTGCATCGAGTGCGCCAAACGGCTCGTCCAGCAGCAGCACCTGCGGGTCAACAGCAAGCGCGCGCGCCAAAGCCACGCGCTGTCGCTGGCCGCCGGAAATCTGCGACGGGAAACGGCCGCCCAGACCTTCCAGGCGCACCAGCTTAAGAAGCTCTTCCACTCGTGTGGCGATCTCGGCCTTGCTGCGCTTGGTGCGCGACACGGTCATGCCAAAGGCGATATTCTCGCCAACGGTCATGTGCGGGAACAGCGCGTAGTGCTGAAACACGAAGCCGACGCCACGGTCGCGAACAGGAATGTCAGTGGCGTCACGGTCGCCAAACAGGATGCGGCCGCCGTCGGCAAATTCCAGTCCTGCCACCATGCGCAAGATCGTTGTCTTGCCGGAACCCGACGGTCCCAGCAGCGCCAGCAGTTCGCCGCTCCTGATATCGAGCGACACACCGCGCACGGCGCGAAACGTGTCAAATGTCTTCACAACATTATCGAGGGTGATGTTCATGGCGTCTATTCCTGCGGCGCGGCGGCGGGGCCTGCGAGCGTCGTCCGTCCGCCGCGTCCCGCGCCCTGTTTCTCGAGAAGCACTTTTGCGATGATTGTGACCAGCGCCAGCACAGTCAGCACCGACGCAGCGGCAAATGCGCCGACCGTCTGGTAGTCGTGGTAAAGCAGCTCGACATGCAGCGGCAGCGTATTGGTCTGGCCGCGAATGTTGCCGGAGACCACCGACACCGCGCCAAACTCGCCCATGACCCGCGCATTGCACAGCACCACGCCGTAGAGCAGCGCCCAACGGATGTTGGGCAGCGTGACCGACCAGAAGGTGCGCCAGCCAGACGCGCCCAACGAGGTCGCGGCCTCCTCCAGATCGCGTCCCTGCGCCTGCATCAGCGGGATCAACTCACGCGCCACAAAGGGCGCGGTGACAAACATCGAGGCCAGCACAATACCTGGCAGCGCGAACAGGATCTTGATGTCCGCCGACTGCAATGCCGGGCCGAACACACCCTGCAGACCGTAGACAAACATGTAGGCGACGCCCGCGACGACCGGCGAGACCGAGAATGGAATCTCGATCAGTATCGTCAGCGGACGTCTTCCCGGAAAATCAAATTTTGTGATCGCCCAGGCAGCGGCGACACCGAAGGCCGTGTTCACCGGCACCGCGATCAAAGCCACCAGAACAGTCAGCCAGATGGCGTGCAACGTGTCCGGGTGACTGATGGTTGCTGCAAAAGCGCCAACGCCGAGTGAAAACGCCTGCGTGAAAATTACCACCAGCGGCGCGAGCACCAATAATGCGCCGAACACCAGTACAATGCCGATCAGGGTGCGGCGAACTGCCGGGCTGTCGCCGACGCGCGGCGGTTTGTGCCGCTTTTCCGCGCTCATCATGACCGCTCCGTGTAACGCAAGGCGCGGCCTTGCAGATAATGCGTGACCGCGAGCATCAGGAATGCGGCCAGCAGCATCATCGAGGCAATCGCGGCAGCTGCCTGATAGTCGTATTCTTCGAGCCGGATGAAGGCGAGCAGCGCCACAATCTCGGTTTCAAACGGCTGGTTGCCTGCAATGAAGATCACCGCGCCGAACTCGCCGAGACTGCGGGCGAAGGATAGCGACACGCCGGCAAGCAAGGCTGGCGTCAGCAGCGGCAGGATGACTTTCCGGAAGATCGTGGCGTCAGAACCGCCAAGCGACTGCGCTGCTTCTTCCAGCGCCGGATCAAGGTCTTCCAGCACAGGCTGCACAGTGCGTACGATGAATGGCAGACTGGTGAACGCCATCGCGATCATGATGCCAAGCGGTGTGTAGGCGACCTTGACGCCAAGCGGCTCAAGATAAGCGCCAAACCAGCCGTTTGGCGCAAACAGCGCGGTCAGCGCAATGCCTGCGACCGCTGTTGGCAAGGCAAACGGCAGGTCAACGATGGCGTCGACAAGACGCTTTCCAGGAAATTCGTAGCGCACCAGAACCCAGGCCAGCGCCAGGCCGAAAAACAGGTTGAACAGGGTGGCGATGGCCGCTGCGACAAGCGTCACGCGATAGCTGGCCAACGCGCGCGTCGAGGTCACGATGCGCCAATAATCCTCCGGGCCGAGGCTTGCCGCCTTGAACACCAGAGCGCCGATCGGCAGCAGGACGATCAGCGCGACATAAAACAGGGTGATGCCAAGCGACAAACGGTAGCCCGGCAGAACGCGGCGCGACAAAGATGATTTCCTTCAACAGATTTGGCCGGCGGGGATTACCCCCGCCTGCTGCTGCATCGGCCCGACAATCGAAATCGGTTTTCGGAGGCCTCATGCAGCAGATTAAAAATGCAGGAGCGCCGTGCGTGCGTCATTTTGGACGCGCGGCGCTCTAGTATGTTACAATCCTTGATCTCAGCGATTGCCGTAGAGCTGGTCGAGCAATCCGCCGGATGCAAAGTGCTCTTCCTGCACCTTGGCCCAGCCGCCAAACTCGTCTTCAACCTTCACCAGACGAACTTCGGGGAACTGGTCCTTGAACTCGGCGGCAACAGCGGCGTCATTGACGCGAAGGCCGAATTCGGCAGCGATCTTCTGGCCCTCAGGTGTGTAGAGATGCTCAAGATAAGACTTAGCCAGATCGCGCGAACCACGCTTGTCGACAACCTTGTCAACGATCGCGATCGGGAATTCGGCAAGCAGGCTGACCGACGGCGTCACCTGATCGAACTTGTCAGCGCCAAATTCCTTGCGGATGCCTGACGTCTCGGATTCAAAGGTAATGAGGACGTCGCCAATTCCACGTTCGACAAAGGTTGTTGTCGAAGCGCGGCCGCCCGTGTCGAACACCGGCACATTGGCGAACAACTTCTGGATAAATTCCTTCACCTTCGCTTCGTCCTTGTTGAACGCCTCGCGGGCATAGGCGGTGGCGGCCAGATACGTATAGCGCGCATTGCCCGAGGTCTTGGGGTTCGGGAAGATCACCTTGACGTCGTCGCGGACGAGATCGCCCCAGTCCTTGATGCCCTTCGGATTGCCGGCGCGCACCAGGAAGGATGGCAGCGAATAGAAGGGCGATGCCTTGTTAGGGAAGTCCGACTGCCAATCGTCCGACACAAAACCGTTCTTCACGAGAAAATCAATGTCGGTGACCTGATTGAAGGTAACCACGTCAGCCTCCAACCCTTCAACAATGGCGCGCGCCTGCTTCGAGGTGCCCGCATGCGACTGGTCGATGGCGACGCCCGGATGCTTGGCGATGAAGTTCTCGTTCTCCTTGGCGAACAGTTCTCGCGCCACGTCATAGGACGCGTTCAACAGCTTGTTGGCGTCCTGCGCCAGCGATGGTGTGGCAAGCGCAAGAAGCGCCACGCTGATCAGGAGAAGTCTTTTCATATCGAATCCCAGAAAGTTGCGAAATCACTCAATGGCAAACTAAAGGAGCCAGGTCTGGCGCAGGAGGCAGCCAGACAGCCGATTTCAACAAGGTTGTAGCAATTTCATCTCGCAACGGACTAAATGCAGAACGATAATTCTATGTCGACTCAGTAGCGGCTATGGTTGCCTGCAGCCTTGCTGGTGTCGTTTTGAGCGCCGGGCAAAATCTTGCTGCGAGCTTGAATAACCACACCGCGCATGCCCAGTGAGACTACACACATGAAACAACAGGTCAGGATCTGCTTCGTAACGGCTGGCGGTGATCATCCCTGGATCATGGCTAACGCCCTGATCGACCGGTTTGGGGAGGACGTCGCCGTCATCCAGGAGGAGCCGGAAAGCAAGCGTCAACTTCTCGCCGCCCGCGCCCGCCGGTTTGGTAAGGTGAATGCACTTGGCCAGCTTGCAACAATGATCGTGATCCGGCTCGGCAAGCGGCTGCAGGCCGGGCGGGTGCGCCGCTTCCTTGAAAGCGAAGGTTTGAACGCGGCGCAGCCGGACACGCCCGAAATTGTGCGTGTTCCATCCGTCAATGACGCTGATTTCCTCAAGGCGATCAACCGGATCCAGCCTGATCTGGTCGTCCTTGCCGGATGCCGGATGATGCGTGGCGCGATGTTCAGGCAGATGCCCTGTCCGGTTATCAACTATCATGCCGGCGTCACGCCAAAATATCGCGGCATGAATGGTGGCTACTGGTCGCGCGCCAATGGCGACTGGGATCAGTTTGGCGGCACCATTCACCTCATCGACGAAGGCGTCGACACCGGCAATGTGCTGAGGCATGCCCTTTGTTATCCGAGGCCAGGCGACACAATCATGACCGACACCTATACGATTGCAGCCGCGTCCCGGAGGGCTCTGGTCCAGGTAGTCGACGACATGCTGACTGGCAATGCAAAGGCGATCCGGACCAAAGGCCCGTCCGAACAATGGTTTCACCCGACGATCTGGCAATATATCTGGACCGGTCTGCGCCGGGGCGTCTGGTGACACGCCTGGCCAAACTGTGAGCGTCCTTGCCACCCTCGCCGGCCTGTTTGCGATTGCCTTTGTCGCCGCGACCATCGTTCCGGCGCAGTCAGAGGCCGCGCTCGTGGCGTTGTTGCTGGCGGGAGACATCCCGCCCTGGCTGCTGGTGCTTGTCGCTACCGCCGGCAATGTACTTGGCGCAGTGGTCAACTGGTTTCTGGGGCGCGGCATCGAGACATTTCGCGACCGTCCCTGGTTTCCCGCCAGTTCCGGGCAGCTCGACCGCGCAACACGCTGGTATCAGCGCTGGGGGCGTTGGAGCCTGCTGCTCAGCTGGGCGCCGATCGGCGGCGATGCACTGACGGTTGTCGCCGGCGTGCTGCGCGAACCACTTTGGAGTTTTGTCCTGCTCGTTACCGCAGCAAAGGCAGGGCGCTACATTGTTCTTGCCGTGGTCACGCCCGGGCTGTTTTGATTGGCATTGTCTGTATGGCCGCGCGATCAACATCGTTCTTGCGGACAGATTGTGCCCGGCGCTCAACCTGCTTCGAAAGCGCGAGTTCTCGCCCTACCCGATCAGCTTGGCCAGCCGCATGGCGACCGACGGGTCGCCGGACAGTTTCAGCTTGCCCATCATCATGCCGGTCATCGGGTTGAGCTTGCCAGTCAGCAGCTTGCCGAGATTTTCTTCCGTCAGCTTGATGGTGCAATCGGCAGGGCGATCGACCCGTGACGCATCGCCATCGGCCAGCACGATAACGCCAGAGGCGCCACAGTCAAACTTCAGCGATCCCTCAAACGGGTTCGCGCTCAGTCTCCGGCCGATACGTTCGGCGATCTCGTCCAGCGTCATTGTGTCCCCCGGTGTCCTGCAGGCGATAATCCGGCTCCGTCTATCGCTTGTGCAGGACATCAGACAAGGGGCGGCGCAAGATTCGCTGTATTGAAGCCAGCTAGACCCGGCTTGGCGGCGTTCCGAAATGCGCCTTGAACAGCCGGGAAAACTCGCTTGACGACGTAAAACCGCAATCCATCGCGATCCGGGTCAGGTTCAGCTCGCCATTGCTGTTGGCGATCAGCCTGTAGGCTGCGTCGAGCCTGCGCTTCTTGACGAGTTCCATGATCGGCGCATCGTCTGGAAACAGCTTGTAGAGATAGCTGCGTGAGATGCCGCAATCGCTGGCGATCTGCTGCGGCGTTAGGGTTGGAATGTGATAGGCGTGGTCGAGATATTGGCTGACCCGCTCCCGCATCGCCTTTTTCGCCAGCGTATCCTCAGACAGGCGGCCGCCGCTCTGCAGGAAATAGGCCACCAGATCGAGCAATTGTTCTGACAGGAACAGACTGGTCCGCGAATCCTGGGCCGCGTCGGGACCGGTCAGTTCCGAAACGATCTTGCGCGTCACATGCAGGATCGGATCCGGCTGCTCGATGGTGCGCGAGAACAGATCGACCTGCTGGCCCAGCCGCCGCTCCAGCGCCTGGACAGGGATGAGGATATTGAACGTCCCATATTCCCGGTCAACGGTCAGCTCGGATGGCAGGCCGGTATTGAGCAGGTAGGCGTGTCCGGGCGTCAGCCGTTCGATCGATTGTCCAACCCGGCCGATGGCCTCGCCGCGTTCTGGAAAGGTAAGCGAATAGAACGGCCGGTCGACCTTGCGCAGGTTTGCGCGTGAGCGCTCGAACACCTGATGGCCGAACTCTATCCGGTTGAATACGAGATCCCCGACGCGACGGCTGTGCAGCGAGCCTTCCATGGCGCCGCTATCGGCCTGTCTGAGATCGACCGCGCCCCAAAGACCATTGAAGACCGAGCGCCAGTGATCTTCGCGCTGCCGCTCGGACACATCGCTGGTGCCTGCAACATACGGCAGGACCGGCCTGTCAATGCCAGCTGACGCGGCAGCCATGAATGCGCGCTCCTCCAGTGTGGACGCGGTCACAAATTCCCGCGCACGGACGCACAAGAAGAACCGGGAAATCCCGTCATAGTCAATCCAAGGGGGAGGATGGGCCCGGCGCTGGCCAGAAATGGACGCTGCGAATGCCCGATCCTGATCCGGAGGATGTGGTCTGCAACAGGTCAGGCCATGAGGAACCATGGAGGAGTAACATGAGGAAATTCGGTATTCTTGGCGCGACTGCGCTCGTCTTGTCGCTCGGCGGCGCAACCATCGCATCAGCCGGCGACGACCCTATCAAATGGACGCTGTCCTATCTCACACTGAACGGCACGATCTACCAGGAAGCGGCGCTCGAGATCCCTGAGCGCATTGCAAAGGCAACTGACGGCAAATTGCAGATCACCGCCAATTCGTCACTGGTTGCAGGTAACCGGCTGCTGGAAGGAGTGCGTGACGGCATCGTGCAGGTGTCGATGCCCTTGCCGGCCTACTACACGGGTTCGCAGCCACTGCTCACCATTCCGAGCCTGCCCGGAATTTCCGAAAACTATGACAATCTGAAAGCGCTGTCGGCGTCACCGTACGGACAGCAGGTGCGCGACCTCTACTCCAATTCCTACAACGCCACCGAGATGATGCACACTGCGTTCTGCCCGCAGACTGTGTTTTCGACCAAGCCGATGGCGACGCTTGAGCAGTGGAATGGCCTGAAGATCCGCGTCAACAATCGCGGCACGGCGTTGATCGGCGCCGAGCTTGGCGCGACAACCGTGTCGCTGAGCGCTGGCGAGGTGCTCCCGGCACTCGAACGCGGCGTGATTGACGGCGTTATTACCGACAGTTGCTGGGCCCACGGCGCAGGCTTCCAGTCGGTTATCAAACACGCCGCCAACTGGAAGCTTGGCAGCGTTCTGCCTGCGCCTGTTCTGGTCAACAAGGACGCCTGGGCGGCCTTGCCGCAGGACGTCAAGGACAAGGCTGCCGCCGAGTTCAAGGCCATCGAGCAGGAGTTTGAAGTGCGGTGGCGCAAGCGGGCCGACGAACTGCCGGCCATGTGGAAAGCTGCCGGCGTCGAATTTGCCGAAATCACACCGGAGCAGAACAAGCTCATCTACGCAGAACGCTTCGAAAAGCCGGTGCTCGACGCCTGGCGTGAAGACATGAAACGCGTCAACCTCGACGCAGAAGCTGTGCTGGCGACCGCGCGGGCAGCAGTCAAGTGAACTCGGCCTCCCAGACCGAAGACGCGAAAGTGGGGGCAACGCCGTTGCCCCCACGGATTGCAACATCAATCGGAAACTTGTCCCGCTTCCTCGCGATCCTGTGCGTTCTGGCCATGCTGGTCAGCGTTTGCATCGAAGTGTTTGCCCGCAGCTTTCTGGGCTTTGCGACGATCTGGGTGACCGAAGTGACGACCTATCTGGTCGTCGCCACCACTTTTTTGGGCGCCGCCTTCGCCGAAAGCCGCGGCGCGCATGTGCGCATCGATCTGCTTGCCAACGCGCTTCCACCTGAGCGCGCCAGGGCAATGACGGAAGGTTTGCGCTGGATTGCTGTCGGGCTTGTGCTGGCGACGCTCTGGAAAGTCGCCGGATTCGCGATGGAGAACTATGCCGGTGGCGTCCGGAGCTGGAGCCTGCTGAATACGCCGCTGTGGATTCCGCAGGTATCTGCCGTGGTTGGCCTTGCCGGTCTGGCAACGATCCTGGCCTTCATGGCCGACAATCGGGCAACCAGCGCCGCTGGTCTGCTGCTGTTTGCCGTTGTGCTCTTTGGTGTTCTGGCAGACGGGCTCGGGTTCGTCTCACCTGGCCTCTCTCAGCAGGCAAGTGTCGGGCTGATCATTGCGTCAACGCTGATGGCCGCCCTTCTCTGCTCTGGCCGCACTGCTGCATTGACCTGGCTGGCGATTGTCGTGCCGGCAGCACTAGTCTTCTGGCTGACGCGCGACGGATCGCTTGGCCTCAAGTCGACCGTGCTGATCGGCGCGTTGTTCTTCATCCTGCTGACCGGTCTCCCTGTCGCCTTCTGCCTGCTTGCCATCGGCGTCGTCACCATGACGCTGTGGTTTCCGCCGTCGACCATCTCCTACATCGGCGAACGCGCCTGGGGCGCGGTCAACATATTTGAACTGGCCGCGATCCCTATGTTTGTGCTGATGGGTTCGGTCTTGGTGCGCAGCAATGCGTCGACCGAAATGTTCCATGCGACGCGCGCCGCAATCGGCCGGGTGCGCGGCGGGCTCGCCTATGCGTCAATCCTGGCGTCCGGCATTTTTGCTGCCGTGTCAGGTTCGAGCATCGCCACAGCCGCCACAATGGGCCGCGTTGCAGCGCCCGAAATGATCGGGGAAGGTTACAAGCCAGAGCTGACATTCGGCGTACTTGCAGCCGGCGGCACACTTGGCATTCTGATCCCGCCCAGCATCGCGATGATCATTTATGGGCCACTCGCGGGCGTGCCGGTGACCGACCTGTTCATGGCCGGCATTGTGCCGGGTCTGCTGATGATGGCGGTGTTTGCGCTCGTCGTCTTCATCTGGCTCGCCGCCGACCCTGCATCTGCGCCGGATGGAACCGGGTATTCAATGGCCGAGAAGCTGCGGGCAATGAAGGGTGTTCTGCCCTTCATCATCCTGATGGCGCTGGTTCTAGGCTCGCTCTATGCCGGCTTTGCTACGCCAACGGAGGCCGGTGCTGTCGGCGTGCTCGGCGCAATCGGCATCAGCGCCGCACGCGGCACGTTCAGCGTTCGCGATCTGATGGTTTCGCTCGAAGAAGCAGCTCTGGCGACATCGTTCCTGCTCCTGATCGCTGTGGGGGCTGCGGTCATGAGTTTCGCCATCGACTTCCTGTCGCTGCCGCAGGCGCTTATCCACTTCATGGAGGCGCTGAACCTGTCGAACCTCGCTTTGTTCCTTGCCATTGTCGCGATCTATCTGGTGCTCGGCATGTTTGTCGAACCGATCAGCATGGTCCTGATCACGCTGCCGATTGTTCTGCCGGTGGTGCTTGCGGCCGGGTGGGACCCGCTATGGTTCGGCATCATTCTGGTGATGCTTGTCGAGATCGGCATGATCACGCCGCCGGTCGGCATGATCCTCTATGTTCTGGCCGGGGTCTCCCAGCAACGTGCGTCATTGGCACAGATTTCGATCGGGACATTGCCATTTGTCGGCGCGTTCCTCACCATGATCTTTGTGTTCTATGCCCTGCCCGGCATTGTCACCTTCCTGCCCGGATTGATGCGATGAGACGAAGCGGCGCAGTGCGCGTTGACCGGAAAGTCATCGACCGCTGGATCGATTCCGAATGGGAGGCGGGCCGCCTCAGATTCGGGGCGATCCAGATCAATATCGCTGGCGAAACGCGGTATCAGCGCTCGTTTGGCTACAGCGACGAAGCGCAGACGCGGCCTGTCAGCCAGGACACTCGCTTCTGGATCGCATCGATGACCAAGCCGGTGACGACACTGGCCGCCATGGTGCTTGCCGGGCGCGGCGAGCTCGATCTTGAAGCTCCGGTATCAGATTTTGTCAGCGGTTTTGGCGACGCAGGTGTGCTGCAGCCCGATGGCAGCACCGTTCCCGTCGCGCGCGCGCCGGTCATCCTTGATCTGATGACCCATATGGCCGGCCTAACCTATGGCAGCTTCGGCGAAGGCGAGATCCACCGGCGCTACCAGGCAGCAAACGTCGTCGACTATCAGGTCCGTAACATGACCATCGCCAGCCGGCTGGCGATGCTTCCCTTGCTGCAACAGCCGGGCACGGTATTCGAATATGGCATGGCGACCGATATACTGGGCCATATCGTTGAACTGGTCTCTGGCCAGTCGCTCGCAAAGACATTCGACACAATGATATTCAAACCGCTTGGCGTCAGGACCGCCAGCTTTGCGCCCAGCCCGTCTGCGACCGCCTGGGTCCCGCCGTCCCCTGTGCAGCAGGCTCTTGCGCCGCCAATCGCAACCGGTGTTTCCTGGTGGTCGGGGGGAGCCGGCCTGTTTTCAGACACGCAAGGCTACATGGCGTTCGCCCAGATGTTGCTTGATGGCGGCGCATGGAAAGGCGATCAGATTTTCGACAAGAGCCTGATCGAGGCAATGGTGACCGATCACCTGCCGTCTGGTGCCAGCTACGGTGACTATACGCAGACACTTGGCCCTGCTGCGCCCTGGCCCGCAAACGGTCTCTCCTTCGGTCTGGGTCTGGCGGTGAGAACAGCCACCCATCCGACCATTCCCGGCAATGTCGGTGAGTTCTTCTGGCCCGGAGCATCCGGCGCCAATTTCTGGGTCGATCCGGCTTTGGGGATGGCCGTCGTCTTCCTCAACCATGAATCAGACGAGCGTGTGCGTCATCGGCTCGGCTTGCGGCACGCTGTACAGTCTGCGCTCCGGCTAGGCTGACCCACCCTGCGGCGACCACGTAGTAATTAAAGAATAGCTGTGTTGGCGGCCAAAACTGGCCGTGAACAGGAGAAGGGCGTCAGGCAGAAAATCTGGCGGGCCGAAGCCGATAAAACAGAGAACTACACCTACGCTATAGCTCTCCAAAAGTGACGACGGAGCGACCATCTTTCCGGCGGGAAAGCGCCTTATGCCCCGTAAAATCTCGCAAACTGACTTTTGTCGCAACTGCGGCAAAAGTCGGCTCCAGGGCCATTGACATCATTGCAGCGACGTGACTATTTCGACGCTGGATTGAGAACAAAAGGTGAATATATGCGCAGGCACAGTTTCGAACATAGTGGCATAGTCTTCTCTTTTCTTGACGCAGGCGGCGAAGGAAAACCCTTGCTCGCGTTGCACGGCCACTGGATGGGAGGCTTGGATTTCGGCGATTTGGCCGAGGACCTTGCTCCAGATTGGCGGGTGATTGCACTGGATCAACGTGGCTTTGGCGAAACTGACCATGCCGTGCCGCATAACATGCCTGCCTATGTTTCTGATGCGATTGCCTTGCTTGACCATTTATCCATCACAGAGCCGATCCCAGTGCTTGGTCACTCTTTTGGGGGCATTGTCGCTTATCATCTTGCCGCATCGCATCCCGATCGTGTCTCGGCGATGATAATTGAAGACATTGGGGTAAATGTTCAGGGCGACTCCGCATCATATGTGGCGAACTGGGGAGGCACCTTCCGTTTGCGCGAAGCTCTTGAAGCGCGACTTGGCACCCACCTTTCCCCATATCTGCAAAACTCCATCCATCGAGTTTCCAAGGGATGGACGCTCAATTTTGAGCCCGCGGAGTTTTTGGTATCGGAACAGGCCACCAATGGTGATCACTGGAATATATGGCTGAGGAGCCGGTGTCCGGCTCTCGTCGTGTCGGGGAGTGAAAGCCGCGTCTGTGACGCAGCAGAATTACAGTCCATGACGAAACGGCGAGAGGACACACACTTCGTCCAGCTTAAGGCCGGTCACTCAGTCCACATAGATGCGCGGGTAGAATTCGTGGACATTTTGCGGCAGTTCCTGAGAAGCTGACATTCGCGAATGGTGGCTCCGGTCCGCACAGCGGTCATCTCATGCAATGACCACAAATGTCCGCTTCAACTTGTATGCCTGCCGCGAGTCATTTCTGGGCGTGCGACGATCGGCGGGACATCGGGTATTGGATACGGCAATCGGCGGGGTATGGCGGAGAGAGCGGGATTCGAACCCGCGTTACGGTCTCCCGTAAACACACTTTCCAGGCGTGCGCCTTCAACCACTCGGCCACCTCTCCGCGGCCCCATGGACGGATCAGATCCGACCGGGTGGGCGTCATCTAGTCGAACATTGCGGCAATGCCAAGAGCCGCAACGCAACATGAGTGACGGTTCGCGGCTCAAATTTGCGACCTGCAATTGATGAAAGCGCCCTGACGCTCTAAATCGGGACCGCGAACGGAGGACGGCGCAGCAGCCGCAAACACATGATTCGTCTGCTTTTCAGACTGCTGTCAGTGATCTCGCTGGCTATCGCCGTCATCATGGCGGTGACTGACGCAACCCGCTCAATCGCCATTTCCCACCTCGAGCCCACGCCACTGGGGGCTTACTGGCTGCAATATGCACCTGATTCACTGGACGCCACCCGCGTCTGGCTGGTGGCAAGAGCCGAATGGCTCTGGGACCCTGTCCTGCTGACCTTCCTGAAGTCGCCCGGCTTTGCAGTGTTTGCGGTGCTGGCCTTCATACTCTACGCCATAGGTTTCAAGCGGCCGGATCCTGCCGGAAGGCTGGCGGCCTGACGATACTTGAAACTCAGGCCGGCTGCCTCATCAAAGAAATACCGATGCTCGAGGCATGACGATAGGACATCAATGTTCTTCCTGAACGACATGCTGGACAAGAAGCTCAATTTGCCCAAGCCCGGCGACGAATTGCCCGGCAGGGCAAAAGCCATCACCACAGCTTCGCGTCACGCCGTGCTCAAACGACCGCTGAAAGCGCCAGCGCCGGACGGATTCGAGGTGATCTATTTGGGCATGGGCTCGTTCTGGGCGGCCGAGCGCCTGTTCTGGCAGATACCGGGAATATGGCTCACCGTTGCGGGCTATCAGGGCGGCGTGACGCCAAACCCGACCTATCAGGAAACGATGACCGGTCTCACCGGCCATGCAGAGGTGGTGAAGCTCGTCTTTGACCCGGCAAAGCTCAGCCGGGCCGAGCTCCTCAAGACGTTCTGGGAAGAGCATGATCCCACCCAAGGCATGCGCCAAGGCAATCAGGTCGGCACGATCTACCGATCGGCCATCTACACCACCAGCGATGCACAAATGGCAGAAGCGATCGCCAGCCGCGGCATTTATCAGTCAGCGCTGACCAATGCGGGCCTTGAGCGCATTACCACAGAGATCACGCCTGCCCTGGCGTTCTACCATGCGGAAGCCGAGCATCAACAATATCTGCATAAGAACCCGAATAGTTCGAGCAAACTGCGCGGGACAGGCGTAGAATACGCCTTCGACAGTCCCGGAAACGAGTGAATTCGACGGCGCTGCAATTTTCCGGACGGTCAAAAATACCTGATGAATTTTCCCTCTCACCGTGCAAGATTGCGGACGAGCGGGCACACAAGCGCCTGCGACACAAGGTTTTCGCCTGTCTGGCGGCAACCTCAAGGAAGATAACCAACAGGGTGTGGATCAAATGAAGCGTATCGTTCTCGGCCTGATGGCCGCAACAGCTATGACGTTTTCTGCCTATGCGCAGGACATCAAGCCGGGCCTCTTGTTCGATCTCGGCGGCAAGTTCGACAAATCGTTCAACGAATCGTCCTACAACGGCGCAGAAAAATTCAAGGCCGAAACCGGCATTGAATATCGTGAATATGAAATCAAGGGCGAGGAAGAGCGGGAGCAGGCGTTGCGCCGCTTCGCCGAAGACGGCAACAACCCGATCGTTATGGCCGGCTTCTCCTGGTCAACCGCGCTGACCGGTATCGCCAAGGAATTTCCTGAAACCCAGTTCACAATCATCGATGGCGGCGCCGATGGCGAAAACGTCCGTTCGGTGATCTTCAAGGAACAGGAAGGCTCCTATCTGGTCGGCATTTTGGGCGCGATGGCCTCGCAGACCAAGAAGGTCGGCTTCGTCGGCGGCATGAACATCCCGCTGATCAGCGCGTTTGGCTGCGGTTATGTCGGCGGCGCGAAGTCTGCAGGCGCGACCGACGTCTTCCAGAACATGATCGGCGACACGCCAGAAGCCTGGGGCAACAAGCCCAAGGCGACCGAAATCGCCAAGTCGCAAATGGAGCAGGGCGCAGATGTCATCTACGCAGCTGCGGGCGGCGCTGGTCTCGGCGCACTGGAAGCAGCTGCCGACGGCGGCAAGCTCAGCATCGGCGTCGATTCCAACCAGAACCATCTGTTCCCCGGCAAGGTGCTGACCTCGATGCTCAAGCGCGTTGACGTCGCAGTCTACAACGCCTTCATGGACGCCAAAGATGGCAAGTTCTCGCCTGGCCTGAATGTTCTCGGCCTCAAAGAAGGCGGCGTCGACTATGCAGTGGACGACAACAACAAGGCGCTGATCACGCCAGAAATGTCGGCAGCGGTCGAAAAGGCCAAGGCCGACATCATCGCAGGCACAGTCACCGTTCACGACTTCCGTTCGGACAACAAGTGCCCTTACTGATCGGTTGATCGGTCTCAGATCTAGTGTTGCCGCCGGCGTTCGCGCCGGCGGTTTCGTTTTGCGGACAGCGTCAGTTTCCGGCCTGACGCTCTCCGGCAATGTCCTCAAGAATCGGACAATCTGGCCGCTGATCACCGTGACACGCATCGATCAGCCTGGTCAGCGTCGAGCGCATTGCACCCAGTTCGGCAATCTTGTCATCGATCGCCCTGACGTGATCGCGCGCCAGGTTCCTGACGTCCTGACTGGCTCGGTTGTGATCGCCGTAAAGTCCCAACAAGGCGCGGCAATCTTCGATAGTGAAGCCTAGGGCTCGCGCCCGCTGCAGGAAGGTCAGGCTGTGGATGTGCGCATCTGAATAGTCACGGTAGCCATTGCCGGCGCGCGGGGCTGAAATCAGGCCGATCTCTTCATAGTAGCGGATCGTCTTTGGCGGCAGACCGGATTTCTGCGCTGCTTGACCAATATTCATCTCGCCGTCCTTTTCAGCATCCAACTGCCAAGAATGTGTTGCTCAATTGCAATATGGTGCTTGCTAAGGCGCATCGCCAGCGCATCGAGCCAAATCAGCGGGTTGGCAATTGCACAATTCGCACTTTAGAAATGATGTTCGAATTACGGCTCGATTCGGGCCTTTCGCCGTATTTCAACGCAGGGCAGGAAATGACACTCAAAAGCGTATTGATTGCGGTCGGTCTGGCATCCGTCACCGCACTTGCAGGCTGCACCACAGACTCGTCGACGCTGTTTTCCAATCCGTACACGACGAAGCGCGATGCGGGCTACCAGATTCCGTCGATCCCGCAGTCGAAGATTCCGGAACAGTTCCGTCGCAAGGTCGTCACCTATATGACGACCGAAAAGCCCGGCACAGTGATCGTCGATACGGGATCGAAGCATCTCTATTACGTGATGGGCGGCGGCAAGGCTGTCCGCTATGGTATCGGCGTTGGCCGCGAAGGTTTTGAATGGAAGGGCACATCGCGCGTTGCGTTGAAGCGCGAATGGCCGGTATGGACACCTCCTGCCGCGATGATCAAGCGCCGCCCGGAGCTCGCCAAATGGCGCGGCGGCATGCCTGGCGGCCTCGACAATGCGCTGGGCGCACGCGCCATGTATCTCTACACGAAGAGTGGCGACACCGGTTACCGTCTGCACGGCACACCGGAATGGTGGTCGATTGGCAAGGCCATGTCGTCGGGCTGCATCCGCCTGATCAATCAGGACGTGATCGACCTCTACAACCGCGTCGAAATTGGCGCAAAAGTTATCGTCAAATAGACACAACCGTCCGCAAGGACGGACCTGCGGGGGCGGGGGCCAAAAAGCCGGGCGGAAACGTCCGGCTTTTTGCTGTACGCAACCAAATGCTGAGCCGTGCACACCCGTTGCGCCCTTCGGCGTCTTTACGGGTCTGGACTGTTCAGGCATGAACTGTGTTGAAGGACCACCTATCCGGTCCTATTTTCATAGAGGCGCATCGGCGCGGCCCGATTTCTGGAGGATTTTTGATGGCGACGTCCAAACCCGCAATTGTCGGCTCAGGCCATACCAAGTTCGGCAAGCTTGATGCCCGCACCATCGAAGACCTGATGAAAGAAGCGGCCGCAGAAGCCCTGAACGAGGCCCAGGTCGAACCAAAAGACATTGACGCAATCTTTGTCGGCCATTTCAATTCCGGCCTGTCGCCCGACGGGTTTATCGCCTCGCTGGTGCATCAGCTGTCGCCTGATTTCCGCTTCACGCCATCGACCCGTTACGAAAATGCCTGCGCATCCGGCTCGGCAGCGATTTTTGGCGCGCTGACAGCCCTGAACGCCGGCGAGGCCAAGACCGTTCTCGTTGTTGGCGTAGAAAAAATGACAAATCGTTCGACGCCCGACGTCACCAAGTCTCTGGCCGGCGCCGGTTACCAGAACGATCCGGTCGAAGCCGCCCTGTCCTTCCCGCAAGTGTTTGCGCTGGCCGCCCAGGGTTACGGCGAACGTTACGGTTCGCCACTGGAATCGATGGCGAAGATTGCCTCCAAAAACCACATCAACGCGCTCGGCAACCCGCTGGCGCAGATGCAACGCAACATGAGCTTCGAGGCCTGCAACACGGTGTCGGAGAAGAACCCGCAGATTGCGCCGCCGCTGCGCCTGTCTGATTGCTCACTGATCAGTGATGGCGCTGCTGCCCTTGTCATCACCACCGACAAGTCTGTCGGCGGTGACAAGCGCGTCGGTTTCCGCGGCACCGGCCACGTCAATGACTTTCTGCCGATCACCGGACGCGACTTCATCGCTTTCGAGGGCCCTGAAAAGGCCATCGGCAATGCGATGAAGAATGCCGGCGTGACCATTGGCGACATCTCGTTTGCCGAGGTGCACGACTGCTTCACCATCGCAGAACTGCTGATCTACGAAGCCATGGGGCTCAAGCCGAAGGGCAAGGGTGGTCAGGCGCTGGAAGAGGGCATCGTCTATGCCGATGGCAAGCTGCCGGTGAACCGCTCCGGCGGCCTGAAGGCAAAGGGTCATCCGATCGGCGCGACCGGTGTATCGATGCATGCCATCGGCTATCGTCAGCTTACCGGACAGGCTGGAGACATCCAACTGACAGACCCTAAGCTGGGCCTTGTCTTCAATATGGGCGGTTCAGGCGTCGCCAACTATGCATCGGTTATCGAAGCCGTCTGATCGATATCACGGGGCGGATGCGGAAAACCTCGTTGCGTCGGCCCCGTAATAGTTGACGTAGCGCGCCGAGATCGATGCGACCGGCAGCACCACAAAAACATCCGTCGTGCCAAACTCGCGGTCGATGACGCATTGCTGGCTGAAGCGCGCGCCGAGCCTGAGATATCCTTTGATCAGCGGAGGCATCTCGGCGATCGCGCGTTTGGCATCTACGGCTTCTGCCGGGACAAGATCCATCGCCATTCCCCGGCCACGCGCCGGTGCGATGCTCCATTCTTGTTCGGCCGCCACCTGTTGCGCCAGGAACGAAAGCGACTGCGCATGCGCCGCAGGCGTGGTGCCCGGAAAGGACGCGCAGCCTGTCATCACATCCACCTTGTGGCGGCGGGCATATGCCCAGATTCCCTGCCACAAGAGTTCAACCGTGCGCCGCGAGCGATAACCGGGCAGCACGCATGAACGGCCAAGTTCAAGAAATTTCAGGTCCGGGTGACGCGCCGCCAGCACGTCGATCTCGAATTCCTGTGTGGAATAGAACCCGCCATTTGCTGCCGCCACATCCTGCCGCAGCAGGCGGTAGGTTCCAACAATCTGCTTGTAGGCCGGGCCGGCAAGCGCCGTATCGATCACCAGCAGGTGGTCGCAAAATGCATCGAAACGGTCGATGTCGATGCTTCCGTCGCTGGCGTCACCACGACCGGCCTCAGCGCCAAAGATCTGATGGCGCATCCTTTGCGCGGCCAGAATTTCCGCCGCATTGCGCGCAAGCCGAACCTCCAGTTGACCAATCCGTCCGAGCAATGCGCCTTGCGGGATGACGGGCGCTTCCGCCATCTTGCTTTCAGCAGTCCGATTGATCGTCAGTTGCATTGATGAATCTCCGGTCGTCCGCCTCAATCCGCGAGATAGAAGAAGACTGCAACAGGATCATGACGCAGGCTTGGCTGCAATAAGATCAGGCGGCCTGGGCGTGACTTTCGATCTCGGCAACCAGACGAGCCGGGTCGACCGGCTTGGTGATCAGGCCGCTCGCACCATGTGAAATGACGCCTTGCCGGGTCATTTCCTGATTGTCGGCGGTCAGCACGATGATCGGCATCGGCGCACGGCCTTCGCTTTCCTCAAACTTGCGGATCAGTCCGATAGCGTCGAGACCATCCATGACCGGCATGTGCAGATCCATCAGCACGACATCAAATGCCCGTCCACCCGGCGGGGAAGCCACAGCATCGACTGCCTGCTGCCCATTGACGACGACATGAACATTGTGCCCCGCCTTGCCGAGCGCCACCCGCGCCAGCAGGGCATTGATCTCGTTGTCCTCGGCGAGCAAAATGTTGAGACCCGTCGCCGTGGGCCCATCGGCTGCCTGCTCGGTGCGCGATACGGGTTCGCCTGACAGGCCGGTTGCGCCATTGAGCAATTGCCGCACCAACGTGTCGCCTCGCAGCGGACGCACCAGAAAGCCCGAATAATTGTTGGCGCGGAATTCAGCCAGACGGCCGCGTTCGCTGGGCGCAATGACAGTCATCACAGCAACCTGCTGTCCAAGCGCGGCCCGCAGCTCGGCGACAACGCGCCCGTCAGCGCTTTCCATCGCAGCGTCCGCCAGAACAGCCGTCGCTCCAAGCTTTGCAGCCTCTGCGATCGCCTGATCAACGGACGACACGATGACGTGCCTTCCGCCATGGACGTCGATCATCGACCCGATGGCTGCCGCTTCAGCCGCATTGCCCGACAGAACCACGGCACGAACCGGGTGCAGCACAAGCAGGTCCCTGCCCGCCGCCAGATTGTCGCCCGTCAGCGGAATATCCATCGCAAAGGTCGAGCCGCGCCCGATCTCGCTGTCAACGCTGATCTTGCCGCCCATTGCTTCGGCAATGCGCTGCGAGATCGCCAGCCCGAGCCCCGCGCCGCCATGCCGGCGGGTCGACGTGCCGTCTGCCTGCTCGAATTCCTCAAAAATGCGGGCGCGGTCTTCCGGCTTCAGTCCGGGGCCAGTATCGGCCACCTCGAAGCGCAGGCGCGGCGTAGCGTCATCGCCGATCACCCGGACAGTGACGGCTACGCCTCCCTCGTCGGTAAATTTCACCGCGTTGCCGACCAGATTCAGCAACACCTGCCGCAACCGGCCGGGGTCAGCAACGATACGCTCTGGAACGGCCGGTTCAATGACACAGGCAAGGCCGACACCCTTGCCATAGGCGCGCGCCGCCAGCAGTTCGACGACATTTTCCGTCACGTCGCGCACCGACATCGGCACTGGCTCCGGCTGCAAACGCCCTGCCTCGATCTTCGAATAGTCGAGCAGGTCCTCGATCAGCGCCAGCAGCGAAGTCGCGGAGGTCGAGACCGATTTCACATAGGTGCCCTGCTCCGGCGTCAGCGCCGTGTCCTCCAGCAGCTTGGCCATGCCCATGATTCCGTTCATAGGCGTGCGGATCTCGTGGCTGACCGTGGCGAGAAAGCGTGATTTTGCCTGGCTGGCATGTTCAGCGCGTTCGCGGGCGGCAGACATCGAGGCTTCAGCCTGCTTGCGCGCCGTGATGTCGCGCGCAATCGCCCTGTGACTCGCCCCGCTGGCGCCTGCGCCGCGCACCGACTGTTCAATCCAGGAATACCATCGTGTTCCGTCCGCAGTCTGGATCGCGACGTCCGCCGATGTCAGGTACACGCCGTCGGCAAAAGACGCGTCAGGCATAACGCCAACGTCAATGCCGAGGTCTGCCAGCGTCATGCCAGCCAGCGCCGAGGTCTCCGACCCGATCAGGTCGGCGAATACGCTGTTGGCGTAGACAATCCGGCCAAGCCGGTCGCGGTGCACCACCACGTCGCCCAGTGAATCGATCAGACCGAGGAAGCGCTCTTCGCTTTCCTGCAATTCCCACATCCGGTCAGCATAGTGTTCGGCATCGTCGCGGCGGACGGCCTTGCGCTGTTCGGCCACAGGCTTGTCACGCAGCGACAATGCGGCAAGACCTGCCGCTCCAGCAGCGCCAGCCAGCAATAGCGCAACAAAGCTGCTATCAACGCCTGTGAGCAACAACGCCGCCATCACCAGCAGCACGCAGGCAGCGGCGACAGTGATTGCCTGCGCAGATGCATAGCGCCGCCACGCCTTGCCGGCGCGGCTGCCCGATTCCCCAAAAATGTCCGATACGGTTTTTGTCATCCCGCACGCAAGCTAACCGCCAAGCGCGTGAGGAATGCTTTGTCCGTCTGCTAAAATTGTATCGAAATGTCGAAAATAGCCGCCACAACCGACCGTATCACGTCATGTCGACAACAACTCGGCCACGAATCTTGCCTTCGACGATCAGTTCTGCAGCGTCGAAAATGCCATCAAACCCGATCGTGCTGCTCATCGCCTCCAGCTTTTCTATGTCAAGATCAGTTGCGATGCGCCGCCAGGCTTCCATGCGTTTCGCTTTCGGGGCCATCACGGAATCAATACCAATCAGGGTGACGCCGCGCAGGATGAATGGCGCGACGCTGGCGGGCAGGTCCATGCCCTGAGCCAGTCCGCAGGCGGTGACGGCGCCGCCATAGCTGGTCATCGCCAACACATTCGCCAGTGTGTGGCTGCCTACCGCGTCGACGCCGCCGGCCCAGCGCTCCTTGCCCAGCGGCTTGCCTGGTCCTGACAATTCGTTGCGGTCGATGATTTCGGTTGCGCCGAGATCCTTGAGATAGCCTTCTTCATCGACGCGTCCGGTCGAGGCGATGACGCGGTAGCCAAGCTTGGCGAGGATTGCGATGGCGACCGAGCCAACGCCGCCAACTGCGCCGGTCACGACAATCGGTCCGCTGCCGGGCGTCAGGCCATGTTTTTCCAGCGCCAGCACTGACAACATGGCGGTGTAGCCGGCGGTGCCCACCGCCATCGCCTGCTGTGGCGTCAGGCCGTCGGGCAGTGGAACGAGCCAGTCGCCGTTGACGCGCGAACGTTCGGCATAGGCGCCATGATGGGTTTCGCCTGTCCCCCAGCCGTTCAGCACCACCTTGTCGCCGGCTTTCCAGTCAGCGTGGCTGGACGAGATGACCGTGCCTGCAAAATCGATACCCGGCACAAGCGGAAAGCGGCGCGCGATTGGAGCTTTTCCGGTGATCGCCAGCCCGTCCTTGTAGTTGACCGTCGTCGCCTCAACGGCAACCGTCACGTCGCCATCCATCAGGTCGGCATTGCCGATCTCGGTCACCGCTGCGGACTGTTTCTTGTCTTCATCACGGGTAATCAGAATCGCTTTGAAACGGTCGGGCATTGATCGTCACTCCTTCCAATCATCAGGATCTAGCATCGTCGGGGCGGGGGTCGCGACGCCAGTCGATGAACTCCTGCAGGATCACTAACCCCGCACCGAGCGTAATGAACACATCGGCGAGATTGAATATGGCGAATGACCACACTGGCGTGTGGAACAGGAAATAGTCGACCACATAGCCAAGCGTGGCGCGGTCGATAATGTTGCCCAGCGCCCCACCCAGGATCAGCGCGAATCCGATGCGGGCAAGCGCCTGGTGCGCCTGCGTGCGTGTCGCCAGCCAGAGAATGAACAGCATCACAAGACCGGTGAACACGACCATTACCTGATCGCTCAGCCCCGACAGGAACGAAAAGGCGATGCCGGTGTTGCGCGTATGGAACAGCGCGAAAAACGGTAGCAGGTCGATCTGCTCGTAGAGCATCATGTTGTCGACAACCGCGATCTTGATGATCTGGTCCACCGCTGCGCAGACAAGCACCAGAACAGCACTCGCCAGCAACCAGCCCCGGCTCACGGCCCAGCCCCGATCTTCAGCGCGCCGCGCCTGATCTCGAACAGCATGACGCCGGTGGCAACCGCAAGATTGAGCGAGTCTGCGCGGCCGGCCTGCGGGATCAGCACCAGCCGGTCGCACGCATTGGCCAGCGTTTCGGGCAGGCCCTGCTGCTCATTGCCCATCAGCAGAAGCACCGGCTTTTGCCCGTAATCGACGGTCCGATAGTCGACCGCACCCTTGAGATGCGTCCCCACAACCAGCCCCTGAAACCTGGCCCGCCAGGCGAGAAACTCGCTCTCGTTTGCACGGACAACCGGCACGGCAAAGATCGACCCCATCGTAGCGCGCACTGTCTCGACCGCAAAAGGGTCGGTCGTGTCGCCAACAAGGATCACGCCTTTTGCGCCGACCGCGTCAACTGTGCGCAAAATGGTGCCGAGGTTGCCGGGGTCACGCACCCGGTCGAGCGCTACCCAGACCTCACCGCGCTGCGGCACAACGTCGGAGAGTTTTGTCCAGCGCTGCTCGAACACGCCGACCACCATTTGCGGATTGTCGCGGCGTGTAATCGCCGACAGCACCTTTTCCGAAGCTTCCAGCACCAGACCGCCGGAAGCGACCGTGCGTGCTGCCGCCTTCTCGACCGCCGGATTGCCCTTGGCTGCCTTGGAATAGACCAGCGCCCTGATCGACCAGCCCAGTTCAAGCGCATCGATTATGAGTTTCAGTCCCTCGGCCAGAAACGCCTGCTGCTGGTCGCGGAATTTCTTCAGCACCAGCGACTTGATGTCCTTGACCAGCGGATTGGCGAGGCTGGTGACTTCCTTGACCTGGCCCACAGGCCTGCGATCGATCATGAGGCCACCCATCTTGAAAACAGCGAAGTCGACAAAGCGCGGGCTGCCGACTGTTCCCGGATCACCAGTTCGCCTGATTCAACCCTGCCGCCCATGCCGGCAAACGTGTCGCGCATCAGCGCATGAATAGCGAAGAATGATGATCGGATCGAATAGGCGGTCAGCACCACCGCCAGCGGCCGCGGGGTCAGGATATCGCGGCACAGTTCCACCATTGCCGGCAGGTGATCGAACAATTGCCAGACCTCCCCCTTCGGCCCGCGGCCATAGGCTGGCGGGTCGAGCAGAATGATGTCGTAACGGCTGTCGCGGCGCGCCTCGCGCTCGACAAATTTCATCGCGTCGTCACAGATCCAGCGGATCGGTTTTCCGGTCAGCCGCGCCACTTCCTGATTTTCACGTGCCCAGCCAATGGCCTTTTTCGAGGCGTCGACATGGGTCACTTCAGCACCCGCACGCGCAGCGACCAATGAGGCAAGGCCGGTATAACCGAACAGATTCAGCACCTTCACCGGCCTTTTGGCGTCATGGATCAGTTGCTCCATATGGCTCCAGTGCGGCGCCTGTTCCGGAAACACGCCGACATGGCGGAACGAGGTGAAGCGGCCGAGGTAGGACAGGCCGTCATGCGACATCGGCCAGGTCTCGCCCAGCGGCGATTTCGGAAAGCGCCAGCGGCCAACGCCTTCTTCGTCCGTGTCGCCGGTGAATACCGCGTCGACATTCAGCCAGTCACGTTCCGGCAGTGCGCGCCGCCAGATCGCCTGCCCTTCCGGGCGCACGATGCGATAGCCGCCATAGGATTCGAGTTTTTGGCCGTCGCCGGAATCAATCAGCGCATAGTCGGCATTGGGCGCGACTTCGAGGATCAGCGGCAGTTTTTCGCCGGGCAATGCGCCTTCGCGTCGTGGCTGGTGGATTTCGGGGCGCGGCGCAGCGTCCGTGCGCGGGCCTTCCTGCGACTGGCGATAGATCTGCGGCCTTGGCTTGAAATCGCCGCCCCGCTGCCCGCCACCTTGAGGCAAACCACCCTTTGGCGCGCTGCCCTTGGACGCACCGCCCTGGAAGGGTCGGCGTTTGTCGCGCGGCGGTTTCAATGGCGTTTCCTCAGCATTCCGGCGCTTCTGCCACACGGGCAATCGGCCTGCAACAGAACCAGGCGCGATCAGGCGTTGCCGGTCGCACGATAGACATGGATCGCGGCGGCGAGATCCTCAAGCGCCGCGCCGACCGACTTGAACAGGGTGATCTCGTCCGCACTCTGGCGGCCGGTCTTTTCGCCACGCGCCAGTTCGTGCAGGTCCGCGACAATCGCGTCCTTGGCAAGCACGCCTGACGCCAGCGGCTGAACGATATCGCCGGCCTCCTTTGTCGCGCCAGCGCGGGTATCGACATAAACACGCGCCCGGCGGATCGCCTCGTCATCGGCCTCGCGCATCGCCGGCGTGAACCCGCCGACGAGATCGACATGAACGCCTGGCTTCAGCCGTGCGCCTTCGATCAGCGGATTGGTCGAAATCGTAGCAGATGAGACGATGTCGGCCCATTCGATGGCGCCGCCCAAATCGGACGCGACGGCCGCGTCAAAACCATCAGCACGCAGGGCGGCGGCCACCTTTTCGGCATTTGCCGGCGTCCGGTTCCATATCCTGATTTGCCTGATCGGGCGCACCGCCGAATGGGCACGGGCCAGAAATGTGCTGAGCGCGCCGGCGCCAACCACCAGCAGTTTCGAGGCATCCGGCCGCGCCAGATAGTCAGCGGCAAGCGCCGAGGCGCAGGCGGTGCGCCATTGCGTAATGCGTGGGCCGTCGATCAGGGCGCGCGGTTCGCCGGTCTTGCCGTCGAGCAGAAGATAGAGGCCCACCACGGCAGGCTTGTTGATCGCATTGTTGTCAGGCGAAACGGTAACAACCTTGACGCCGGCAAATCCGCCATCCGAAGTCCCCGCCTTCATCAGATCTGTCCATGCCGGCATCAGCAGCAAGGTGGAAGCCGCGCCATCCGGCCGTTCAATCGTATGGTGATGACGAACCGGCTGCACGGCGCCGTCGCGAAAGGCCACACGCAGTGTTTCGACCAGACCAGCAAAGTCTAGCCCGCGGTCAACGTCCGCAGCCGAAATCATGCGCATGGCAAATCCTTGATCAGACGCGTGGCGCTGGCAGCGACGCCGTATTGGCCGCCGGCTGCGACGGGGCTGGTGGCGCGGGGCGGCGTTGCGACAGTTCCTGCACCAGTTGATGCACTTCCTTGCCCTTGGCGCGCGCCTCCTTGCGGTAGCGGCCCTGACTCCACCAGGTTGCGAAACTGCCCAGCAAGACACCAACGACAGCGGCAAGAAACAGCATGGCGAACAGCGGCAGTTGCAGCGTCAGGCCCGGGCTGCCGGGGTTGAACGGATCCATGGTGAAGGCGACGGGCGTCCGATTGGCCACGGCCAGCGCCACCAGAATAATCGCCAATGGCACAAATACGACGATCCACAGCACTCGGTTCATCATCAGGCTCCTCCGCTCAATCGTCGAGATTGAGGCGCTCCCGCAATTCTTTGCCTGTCTTGAAGAACGGCACCCACTTTTCTTCAACTTCGACCGCATCACCGGTACGGGGATTGCGGCCCGTGCGCGCCGGACGGTTCTTCACCGAGAACGCGCCGAAACCACGCAGTTCAACTCGATTGCCAGCGGCCAGCGCCTCAGTGATCTCATCAAAGATCGCATTCACAATGTTCTCGACGTCGCGCAGGAAGAGGTGCGGATTGCGGTTCGCAATCACCTGCACAAGTTCAGACTTGATCATGCGAAACTCCCCCGGACACACACATTATTATCAACGATTTCAGGCTTGTATCGCGCGGCTCATTTCCCGGCAATCAGGTTTCAGGTTGCCAGACCGACAGGAGACCGTCAAGGAAGATACGATCCAGACCGAGCTCCTTGAGCAGGCTTTCATCAATCGCCGGCAGGCCGAGCGCCGCGCCGATCTTGCGGCCAAGCGAAGATGTCATGAACAATTCGGCGGTCGTCTGGCGCGGCTTCCACTCGATAATCTCCAGATCCTTGTCGACGCCCTTGGCGACAAGCCACTGTTTAGCCTCTTCTTCTCCGCCAAGGCTGTCGACCAGCTTGCGCTGCAGCGCCTGGCGGCCTGTGAAGATCGAGCCGTCGGCAAGCGCCAGCACCTGCGCGCGGTCGAGCGGGCGGCGCTCGTCAACCAGCGTCACGAACCAGTCATAGGAATCCATGATCATGGAGCGCAGCATGGCCTTTTCGGGCTCGGTCGTCGGATTGAACGGCGACGGCTCTGCTTTCAGCGGGCTCGACTTTACCTCATCAACGCTGATTCCGAGTTTTTCCATCGCGCCGGTAAAGTTTGGCAGTTGCACCAGCACGCCAATCGACCCGACAATCGACGACTGCCGCGCGACGATCTGGTCAGCAGCGCTTGCGATCATGTAGCCGGCAGATGCAGCAAGTGTGCCGACTTGCGCAACGGTCGGCTTGGACTTGGCCAGTTCACGGACCGAGTTGAAAATGGCCTCGCCGCCAACGGTGGTTCCTCCCGGCGAGTCTATGGAAAGGATCACGCCTTTGACGGCATCGGATTCGCGAATGTCCTTCAACCGCTTCAGCAGCTTTTCGTCTTCGGTGATCGTGCCTTCAATGCGCACCTTGGCGATATGGGCAGCTCCGGTCCCGCTAACGCCGCTGCCCAATGACCAGAACGCAGTTCCGATTATGGCAAGCGCCGCGACCGTAATCGCGACAATGCGCCAGAACGTCAGCTTGCGGCGCAGGCGGCGGCGGTCGATAACGTCATCAGCATTGATCGGCATAGGTCGCCCTTTCGCGGAAATCTGAACGGCAGGGCCGTGCAGATGTAGCAACTGGCGGTTTCTAGACCAGCGCGCGCCCTGTCGCCACCCCTCCGGCAGCATTTGAACGTCAGGTGTCCGCGCCAAACTTGCCGCCATTGGCAATTTCATCCAAAAATAACCATATTGAGATGAAACCCAGATGGACTTGGCCTGTCGCCCGGATGTGGGCGTGTTTATGCGCGAGATCGCGCCGGGTTTCGGACAAGGCAAGGACCGAATGAATTCAGCAACAACAGCGACCGGCGCGCGCCGTCTGCCAAAAGGCCGCCCGGCGGCGCGGCGCGACGATAGCGCATTCATGAATGCTGAACGTCACTCGCGCCGCGTGCGCTGGCTCAAGACGGTCCTTCCAGTTCTGGCGGTCATCGGCATTCTGGCGTTTGTCGGCTGGTCTTACCTGTCCATTCCCAGAATTGAAGGCGTCAGCGCAGATGGCCTTGCCATCACCGACGGCAAGCTGGTCATGGCCAATCCTAAACTGGATGGCCATACCAAGGACAATTTGCCCTACTCGATGACTGCAACGCGTGCGGTTCAGGACGCTGCAAAGACGGGCACAATCATGCTTGAGGAAATCGACGCAAAATTGCCGCTTGACGCCAAGAACACGGCCAATGTGATTGCCGCCAGCGGCATCTATGATAATGAGAAAAATACGTTGAAGATCGACAGCGATATCAAAGTCACCACGACCGATGGCATGGTTGCGAATTTCAAGTCTGCGGATGTGGACATGCGGGCAGGCTCGTTCTCAACGCAGGATCCTGTGAAGATCAACATGAATCGCACAGAGATCGAGGCGGAGACGATGAACGTTACCGAAAACGGCAAGGTGATGGTCTTTGAACGCCGCGTCCGCGTAAGAATCGCGCCCGAGACCGGCGCCAAACCCGGAGAGACCAATGCGGCTCAATAATTTCGCCTGCGCTACCGCTGCGGTGCTGCTGGCGCTGACTGCGCAATCGCTGGCGCAATCCTCCAGCCGCGCGACCGGCCTGAAACTGTCCGGAGACCAGCCGATCCAGATCGAAAGCGACAAGCTGGAAGTGCGGGAGACTGACAGCGTCGCCATCTTCACCGGCAACGTGAACGTCGTTCAGGGCGCGACACAGCTCAAGGCTGGCAAGATGACCGTCCACTATGCAGCGCGTACCGGCGGCTCGAACGCCGCGCCAGCAAGCGTCGCCTCGCAAGACAGTTCTCAGATCGAGAAGATGGAAGTCGACGGCAAGGTCTACGTCAAGTCGAACACCCAGGTGGCGACAGGTGACCGGGGCACCTTTGACATGGCCACCGAGGTCATGGTCCTCACCGGCTCGCAGGTAGTGCTGACTGATGGGCCCAATGTCGTCGTCGGCTGCAAGCTCACCGTGCAGATGAAGACCGGACAGGCCAAGCTTGACGGATGCGGCAATGGCAATGGCCGGGTCAAGATGCTCGTCAAGCCAAAGTCCCAGTAAGCGAACCAGCCTTTGACAGTACAGCAGAAAATTCCGGGCATGGCGGACCAGAAGCAGGACGCCACGGTCGTTGCTGAGGACCGCGAAAAGCTGCGCGGCACACTCATCGCCCGCAACCTGACCAAGAGCTACAAGGGCCGCCAGGTGGTGAACGGGGTGTCGCTTGGCGTGCGCGCCGGCGAAGCCGTCGGCCTGCTCGGACCCAACGGCGCCGGCAAGACAACCTGCTTCTACATGGTCACTGGCCTTGTGCCCGTCGACCAGGGCACAATCACGCTAGACGGATTCGACGTCACCAGCATGCCGATGTATCGGCGCGCCCGTCTTGGCGTCGGCTACCTGCCGCAGGAGGCCTCGATCTTTCGCGGCCTGTCGGTCGAAAGCAATATCCGCGCGGTGCTTGAAATCGTCGAATCCAACCGGGTTGAGCGCGAAAAACAGCTCGACGCGCTGCTCGAAGAGTTTCACATTGCGCATCTGCGCAAGTCTCCCGCCATTGCGCTGTCTGGCGGCGAGCGGCGGCGCCTGGAAATCGCCCGGGCGCTTGCGTCCAAGCCGAACTTCATCCTGCTCGACGAACCGTTTGCCGGTATCGACCCGATTGCGGTCGCCGACATCCAGCAGCTGGTGCGTCATTTGACGGGGCGCGGCATCGGCGTTCTGATCACCGACCACAATGTGCGCGAGACGCTCGGCCTGATCGACCGCGCCTACATCCTGCACGCCGGCGAGGTGCTCACCCACGGGCGTCCTTCAGACATTATCAACAATATCGACGTGCGCCGCCATTATCTCGGCGACGACTTTACCCTTTAGGAAGGCCGCCTAGGGTAAGGATTGCTTGACAAGCAAAAGCCGGGCCAGTTTGATCCGGCGCCGCCACAGGGGCGGTTCGTCAAGCCGGATGGAGTATAGGGCGCGATGGCGCTGACGGCCAAATTGCAGATGCGGCAGTCGCAGGCGCTCGTGATGACGCCGCAACTCATGCAGTCGATTCGGCTGCTGCAGTTCACGCATGTCGAGCTGGAACGCTTCATTGATGAACAGATCGAGACCAATCCGCTGCTTGAGCGCACGGCTGCCGAAGACTGGGCCGAGGAGCCGCTGGCGAGCCCGGTTGCCGAACCTGCCGGCACCGGCGAATGGCTGCAAAAGGACCTCGAGTCCGACGCCGGTTCCATCGCAGCCAAACTCGACACTTCGCTCGATAACGTCTTTCCCGATGAGCCCGGCGTCTCTGAGGCGCTTGGACCAGATCTTGCCGCGCAATGGAAGTCGAACCAGTCGTCTGGCTCATCGACCGGCGAGGGCTTTGACTTCGACTCAATTGCGGCGCGCGGCGAAACGCTGCGCGATCATGTCGCCGAACAAATCGCCTTCACCTTTGCGGATCCTGTGGAGCGGCTGATCGCAATCGATCTGGCCGACGAACTGGACGAGGCCGGCTATCTGCGTGCCGGCCTTCCCGAAGTTTCCGGGCGGCTTGGCGTCGACCTTCAGTCCGTCGAGGCTGTGCTGAAACGCTGCCAGACCTTTGATCCAGCGGGGATTTTTGCCCGCGACCTCGCAGAATGCCTGCGCATCCAGCTTATCGGTCGTGACCGGCTCGACCCGGCGATGACCATCATGGTCGACAATCTCGACCTGCTCGCCAAACGCGATTTCCAGACGCTGAAGCGCCTCTGCGGCGTCGACGACGAAGATGTCATAGACATGCTGGGAGAGATCCGGCTGCTCGATCCAAAACCAGGGACGGCGTTCTCGACCGGCGTCGCTGACGCGATTGTCGCCGACGTCATCGTCAAGGCAGCCGCTGACGGAAGCTGGGCGATAGAACTCAACTCCGAGACTTTGCCTCGGGTTCTGGTCAACCAGACCTATTATTCGCAGGTGTCTGCGTCAGCGAAAGCGGGACCGGACAAAGAGTTCCTGGCCGAATGCTATCAGAACGCCAACTGGCTGACGCGCAGTCTCGACCAGCGGGCCAAGACCATCCTCAAGGTTGCAGTCGAGATCGTGCGCCAGCAGGACGGGTTTCTGACGCAGGGCGTACGTCACCTGCGGCCGCTCAATCTGCGCATGGTGGCGGACGCCATTGGCATGCACGAATCGACCGTGTCGCGCGTCACCTCCAACAAATACATGTTGACGCCGCGCGGCGTGTTCGAGCTTCGCTATTTCTTCACCGCGGCAATTGCCTCGGCGGAAGGCGGCGATGCGCATTCATCGGAAGCCGTGCGCGACCAGATCAAGAGCCTGATTGATGATGAAGCGCCGGCGGATGTTCTGTCCGACGACGCCATTGTGGATATCCTGAAGAAAACCGGCGTCGACATCGCGCGGCGCACTGTCGCCAAATACCGGGAGGGAATGAATATCCCCTCGTCGGTGCAGCGCCGGCGCGAAAAACGCGCGCTTTCGGCCTCGGGCGCGTGAAAACAGCTGGACTGGCGCCCTGCCGCTGTTTCGTTGACATTCCCCGGCCAAGTGACTAGAAGCCGCCTCCCATGAGGCCGGGGGCTTGATGGCGGCATGAGCCGGAGCGGTAGGAACATCAACAACCCATTCTGGCCAGACGCCCTTTTGAACTTGTGCCGTGCCGTCACAAGTATAAGATTCACCCTGTTCGAACTCGTTGGAAATCAGTCAGAAAAGGTCAATTCTCAATGAGCCTGCGAATCTCTGGCAAGCATATGGAAATCGGAGACGCTTTCCGCTCGCGCATCCAGGATAGGATCGGCGACGCCGTCGCCAAATATTTCGATGGCGGCTTCAGTGGCCATGTTACGGTCGAAAAGAATGGCAGCCGTTACAGTGCAGACAGCGTGGTGCATCTGGACACCGGCCTGACGCTTCAGGCGACTGGTCAGGCACAGGACCCGCAGCTGGCATTTGATGCTGGCGCCGAAAAGATCGAGAAGCGCCTTCGCCGATATAACCGACGGCTGAAGTCGCACTCCTCGTCGGCCAAGGGTGCCGAAATCATCGACATGTCATATCGTATTGTCGGTGCCTTGCCCGACGATGACGAGGAGCTGCCTGCCGATTTCGCTCCGTCCATCGTGGCTGAAAGCGTGATGTCACTCAAGGCGATGTCGGTGGCTTCGGCGGTGATCGAACTCGACGCCAAGGACAGCCCGGTCTTCGTGTTCCGCAATTCCGGCAACGACCAGCTCAACATCGTTTATCGTCGCCCTGACGGGAACATTGGCTGGATCGACCCTTCGTTGAGCGGCAGCCGCAGCTAAATGCGGCCTTCGGCCAACCGGCGCGCCCACGGCGCAGTCTGACTAAGGAACTCTCAAATGGATCTGAGCGACCTGATCGAAGCCAAGGCTATCCTGCCGGCTTTGCGGGCCAACTCGAAGAAGCAGGTTCTGCAATTGCTGTCTGAAAAGGCTGCAGAGCTGACCGGTCTTCCCGAGCGCGAAGTTTTTGACACAATCCTGCAACGCGAGCGGCTGGGGTCGACGGGTGTCGGCAACGGCATCGCCATTCCGCATGGCAAGCTCAACGGCGTGAACAAAATTACCGGCGTCTTCGCCCGGCTGGAAAACCCGGTTGAATTCGAGGCGCTGGATGATCAACCGGTTGATCTGGTCTTCCTGCTGCTGGCGCCCGAAAGCGCCGGCGCTGACCATTTGAAGGCTCTGTCGCGTATTGCGCGCGTGTTGCGCGACAGTGGGACGGTCGAAAAGATCAGGGCAACAGGCGACGCTGCGGCCATCCATTCCTTCTTGTCTGAGCCTCCGACAACCTCTCACGCGGCATAAGCCGCGCGAGCTGTCACGAATACGGTCAACATGCCTGCTGACTGTCACAAGTGCAGTCAACCCAGTCGCTGGCTGTCACAAATGCAGTCAGTGAATGCTGACTGTCACGAGGTCATTTTCATACGCCCCTGCCACGGCCAGATCGCGCTGGTCGGCAAGCAGGATCGGGCGTCCATCGGCAGCAAACAGCGCCCACAGCTTCATGCCGGATTCAATGTCGGCAATGCCGGGGAACCGCGACTTCAGGTCGTCGCTGTCGATTTCGCGCAGATAGGCGACCGCACCCTCACCCACATGGGCGAGTTCGATTTCGGTCATGGCGTGTCTTTGATCAGTAACCATTCGAGCCTCCTTAACGGCGGGCCTCCCGTAGGCCGACCCGCTTAGAGCTTCAGATTCCGGATCTGACCGACAAGAATCAGTCTTTCACCGAAATGTTTATTTTTCGTACCAGCCGGTCAGGCTCCGGCCGGTCCAGGTCGATCGAGAGCAAACCGTTCTTCAGGTCTGCGCCTGCAACCTGCATGCCATCGGCCAGAAGGAAGACGCGCTGGAACTGCCTGGCGGCGATACCGCGATGCAGAAATTCGCGCTGGGTGTCATCCTGCTGGCGTCCACGCACGCAGAGCTGGTTCTCTTCAACAACGACTTCAAGATCGGATTCAGCGAACCCGGCGACAGCCAGCGTGATGCGCAGGCGGTCGCCTGCGCCATTGGCGCCGCGCAACCGCTCGATATTGTAGGGCGGGTATCCGTCTCCGGACTTCGCCACCCGTTCGAGCGTCTTTTCCATAGCCTCGAAACCCAGCATCAGCGGGTTCGAGAACGGCGTCATACGGCTCATCTCTTGTCCTCGTTTGAGCGACCCAACTTCAACGCCCGATATGGCGCGCTGAAGCTTGTCCCTGATATGGTCGGTTATGCCGCGTGATTCAAGCGTAGCGGCGAATGAGGGGAACATGACTGCAAGACAGAAGATCATCATCGACACCGACCCGGGCCAGGACGACGCCGTGGCCATCCTGCTGGCGCTGGCGAGCCCCGAGCTCGACGTGCTCGGCATCACCGCAGTTGCCGGCAACGTGCCGCTGAAACTGACCGAGAAAAATGCCCGCAAGATCTGCGAACTGGCCGGAAAGCCGGACACAAAAGTCTTTGCCGGCGCGATCCGCCCGCTGATGCGTGAACTTGTCACCGCCGAGGAAGTTCACGGCAAGACCGGCCTCAACGGCCCCGACCTGCCAGAACCGGTGATGAAACTGCAGCCGGAATATGCGGTTGACTGGATCGTCGACACACTGATGGCCGAAGCGCCCGGCACCGTGACGCTCGCCGTGCTCGGCCCCCTGACCAATATCGCGCTGGCGCTGGTGCGCGAGCCAAAGATCGCCAAACGCGTCAAGCAGATCGTGCTGATGGGCGGCGGCTACTTTGAACAGGGCAACGTCACGCCTTCGGCCGAGTTCAACATCTATGTCGATCCGCACGCCGCCGATGTTGTGTTCCGCTCCGGTATCGACATCGTCATGATGCCGCTCGACGTCACTCACAAGGCGCTGACCAAGAAGGACCGTGTTGAACGCTTCCGCAAACTCGGCACCCGGGTCGGCATCGCCACCGCCCAGATGCTCGATTTCTTTGAGCGCTATGACGAGGAAAAGTATGGTTCCGACGGCGGACCGCTGCACGATCCATGCGTGATCGCGTATCTGCTCAATCCAAACCTGTTCAAGGGCCGCACCTGCAACGTCACCGTCGAGACCATGTCGGAACTGACCATGGGCTCAACAGTGGTCGACTGGTGGGGCGTGACGAAGCGCCCGAAAAACGCACTCGTCATGCGCGACATCGACGATGACGGCTTCTTTGATCTGCTGGTGGAGAGGCTGGGACGGCTATAGGGGGCGGATCCCGCGGGCGGCGCTTCCCTCCCCTTGCGTGGGGGTAAGGAGCGGTTTGCGCAGCAAACGAAAAGCCCCAGAATGGGCTTTTCGAGCGAACGAACGCCCGAAGCGAGAGCGAAGGGCCCGTGGCCGGGCGAAGCCCGGTCGGGAGGGGTAACCTCAGCAGTGCTCGATGCCCCCTCCACCACTACGTGGTCCCTTGCCGGGGCGAGCCACGGGTCTCGCCCCGGCAAGGGACCGCCGAAGGCGGTGGAGGGGGCAAACAGCACGAAACCAACACCCTCAAAAAAAATATTTCACAAAATCTCTCCCCCTCCCTCACCACTCACCCACAATGTCTCCAACGCAACTCGGAGGCACACATGGCAAGGGAGGGCAGACAAGACAGCAGATTGACCATGCTTCACCGCATCGTTGCGATGCTGTTCGCCCTCTCTGCTCTTGCCGAGCGCGCCACCAACCGCTCACGCATTGTCCGCCGGACGCTGTGCTGGATACTCGGTCTCGTCATTTTCCCCGTCCGCGAGATGATCTCCGAAACCGGGCTCGAACTTGGCTTCGACATCGTCTACTCCGACATTGACCTGACGCACTCCGACGACAGCGCCGAAGACCTGATGCGTATTTCCTCAGCCTTGAGTGAACTTGGCCGGGCGCTGTCGTTCCTCGTCTCCCACATCGAGCATCTTGATCGAGCCGAGCGCGAAGTGGCGCTACAAATAGTCTCGGCACGCATCACGCGCTGCCTCGGCGCGATCATACCGGCATTTGGCATCGCGCACACGCGCGCGCCCTACCCCGACACGTCTTAGCGCCCGATCAAGCCCGAAAAAAATCCATCAAAATTGCTGCGGCCGGACCTACGGTTTCGCAGGCTCCAGTGCGCGCGTCACCTTGCCGTCGCTATCAGTTGTCGTCGACACGACCACTTTGTCGCCCCGTTCCAGTTGGCGCGGCAGTATTTCGGGCAAGATCACCACTTCAGTTCCGTCGTCCAGCGTCACGGTCACGCGTCCACCAGGTCCCGGCAGGTCCTCGATTGCCAACACGCGGCCCGGAACTTTCACCGTCTGGATCGGCGAATCCGTGTCGCGCACCGCCCAGATCAGCAGCGGCGCTCCGAATAGCAGCACGATAATGCCGATCGGCGCATAGCTGAACAGCCGGCGTACAAAGGGAGGCGTATCCATCAGAGCTTTGCCTCGACCTCAGCGGCGAGCGGTATTGCCGGCTGTGCGCCGGGCTTCAGACAGGCGAGTGATCCAGCCACCGCAGCGCGGCGCAGCGCCTTGTCGAGCGGCATGCCCCTCGCCAGGCTGTCGCCGAGATAGCCGCAAAAGGTGTCGCCAGCGCCCACCGTATCGACCGGCTTGATCGGAAGGGCGTCGGCCCTCACATGGCCATGCGGTCCGTGCGCCACCACGCCATCGCGCCCCAGCGTCACGATCACAGTGCGCTTTGTCTTGGCGGCATAGGCCGCCATGCGTTCCTCGCGTGTGCGCCCGCTCAGGCTCAGTTCGGTGGCGTAGAGGTCGAACTCGGTCTCGTTGGCGACCAGATAGTCGGCCTCGGAGACAAAGTGCGCGGCGTCAGCCCGGAACGGAGCCGTGTTGAGGATCGAGATGCAGCCCAGCGCGCGGGCCCGGATCAGCCCGGCGGCCACTGTCGGCAGCGGGATCTCGTGCTGGAACAGCGCCACCTTTGCGCCAGCCAGCGCCTCGTCCAGCACATCGGCCCCGACCAGTCCATTTGCGCCGGGCACAACCGCGATGACGTTCTCCGCATCGCCGCCGACCAGGATCACCGCCACGCCTGTCGCGGCGCCTGCTTTCGTCACCTGGCTCAGGTCAACCCCGCCTGCCTTGAGCAGCGCCAGCGCTTCCTTGGCAAAGGCGTCATGGCCGACTGCGCCCACCATGCGTACGTCCGACCCGGCGCGCCGCGCCGCCAGCGCCTGGTTTGCGCCCTTGCCGCCGGGCGCCGTGCGGAAATTGTCGCCCAGCACCGTCTCGCCCGGCGAAGGCAAACGGCCGACCTCGGCGGTCAGGTCGAGATTGATTGACCCGATAACAGTAATCATGAAGCATTGTCCCCAAGCACTTGCCAACAAACTAGAGCGTTTCAGGTTGAGTTGAAAAGGCGGCAACCCCATTTCATTGTTGCGCTTGGTTGCGTCGTCCGTCTGCCAGGTCAGATAGAGTATCGCCGCCACAAGGCGGACAGTTTGAGGCAACGTAATGACGCGACGCAGATCATCATTCGGTTTCCTTGGCCGCTTCGGGCGGTCGGAAGACCTGCGCCGTCTCGATGCGGCGCTGCGCGCGGTCGACCTGCACCCGGCGCTTGTGCCCGAAGGCGTCAAACTGGCGCTGGTCAATCTGCTGAAAGACCGGCTTGGCGATGAACCGCCGCTTGAAGCCTATGCGCCGGCCGCGGCGCTGTTTGCCTATTGTGCGCTCGGGGCTGGCGCGTTTGCGCACGCCAATGGCGACGCGGCACTGGAGGACGTATCGGCCCGCATCGACCGCGCCATGTCGGCGGGCGACGGTCTTGACGCCGACATCGTGCTGCTCGCCCACCATGCCAAGATGATCCAGCCCGACATTGTCGCCCATCACGGCATCGAAGTCGGCTGATCACCGTCAGGCGCGGCAGAATCGCCCGCCCCCTTTCGCGTTTGCGAAAAACACTGTATGAGCCCCACCAAATCGACCGGCTTGCGCATCCTGCGCGCCCCCGAACCTTCAAAGTGACCAAATGGAAATCCGTAACATCGCGATCATCGCGCACGTCGACCATGGCAAGACCACGCTGGTCGACCAGCTCCTGAAACAGTCCGGCTCGTTCCGTGACAACCAGCGCGTCGCCGAGCGTGCGATGGACTCCAACGATCTGGAAAAGGAGCGCGGCATCACCATTCTCGCCAAGGCGACGTCGGTCGACTGGAAGGGCACGCGCATCAATATCGTCGACACCCCGGGCCACGCCGACTTCGGCGGCGAGGTCGAGCGCATTCTGTCGATGGTGGATTCGGCCATCGTTCTGGTCGACGCCGCCGAAGGCCCGATGCCGCAGACCAAGTTCGTCGTCGGCAAGGCATTGAAGGTTGGTCTCAAGCCAATCGTCGTCATCAACAAGATCGACCGCCCGGACGCGCGCGAAGTTGAAGTCATCAACGAGGTGTTCGACCTGTTTGCCGCGCTCGACGCGACCGACGAGCAGCTCGACTTCCCGATCCTCTACGGTTCAGGCCGCGATGGCTGGGTCGCCGAGAAGCCGGAAGGCCCGAAGGACCAGGGCCTCGCGCCGCTGTTTGACCTCGTGCTCAAGCACGTGCCGGAGCCGACTGTCGAGCCGGGCCCGTTCCGCATGATCGGCACCATCCTTGAAGCCAACCCGTTCCTCGGCCGCATCATCACCGGCCGCATCGCGTCCGGCTCGCTGAAGCCGAACCAGGCGGTCAAGGTGCTGCACCATGACGGTTCACTGCTGGAAAACGGCCGCGTCTCAAAGATCCTCGCCTTCCGTGGCCTTGAGCGCCAGCCGATCGACGAAGCGCATGCGGGCGACATCGTCGCCATTGCCGGCCTGTCGAAGGGCACCGTCGCCGACACGTTCTGCGACCCGTCTGTCTCCGAGGCGATGACCGCACAGCCGATCGACCCGCCGACCGTCACCATGTCCTTCCTCGTCAACGATTCGCCGCTGGCCGGCACCGAGGGCGACAAGGTGACCAGCCGCGTCATCCGCGACCGCCTCTTGAAAGAAGCCGAAGGCAATGTCGCGCTGAAGATCGAAGAGTCTGCCGACAAGGATTCGTTCTACGTCTCTGGCCGTGGCGAATTGCAGCTCGCGGTTCTGATCGAAACGATGCGCCGCGAAGGTTTTGAACTTGCCGTGTCGCGTCCGCGCGTCGTGATGCAGAAGGGCGAGGATGGCGAAGTGCTCGAGCCGATCGAGGAAGTCGTCATCGACGTCGATGAGGAACATGCCGGTGTCGTCGTCCAGAAGATGAGCGAACGCAAGGCCGAGATGATCGAACTGCGCCCGTCCGGCGGCAATCGCCAGCGTCTGGTGTTCTACGCCCCGACGCGCGGCCTGATCGGCTACCAGTCGGAGCTGCTCACCGACACGCGCGGCACCGCCGTGATGAACCGTCTGTTCCATGCCTACGAACCCTACAAGGGCGAGATGGCTGGCCGCACCAATGGCGTTCTGATCTCCAACGATCAGGGCGAGTCTGTCGCCTACGCGATGTGGAACCTCGAAGAGCGCGGCCCGATGGTCATCGATCCGGGCGTCAAGGTCTATGCCGGCATGATCATCGGCATCCACTCGCGTGACAACGATCTCGAAGTGAACGTGCTCAAGGGCAAGAAGCTGACCAACATCCGCGCCGCCGGCAAGGACGAAGCCGTCAAGCTCACTCCGCCGATCCGCATGACGCTGGAGCGCGCGCTCGCCTGGATCCAGGACGACGAGCTGGTCGAGGTCACGCCGAAGACGATCCGCCTGCGCAAGCTTTATCTCGACCCACATGAACGCAAGCGTTTCGAGAAGTCCAAGGTCGCCGGCGCGGCTTGATCCAATGAAGCGGGGACTGTTCGCATTCCTCGCATTTCTCGGCGGAGCCATCGCGGGATGGCTCATGATGCTCGGCGGCTACATCGTTCTGTCTTCAGTCGAATTGCTGTTCGACCGTGAAGGTGCCGGCGCAATGGCCTTCGCTTTTTTCATCGGCCCGGTTGTCGGGCTGATCTGCGGCCTGATTGCTGCTGTATGGAGTTTGCGGCGGCCGCAGTAGTCCGCCCCCTCCCTCGTCCGCCACAACTCGTTTTCTCCCCCACCCGCTGGACCGCCGCATAATTGCGCCGGCGAAACAGGAGGCTGGATGACATGAGCAAACTCCCACCGTTCACAAATCGACGACAATGCGTGTCGTGGCAATCTGCGCCGTCCACCACTAGATGTGGCGCAACAGGCGCTCATGCGCCGCACTCCATTCATCGGCGGACATTCTCATGAAAAAGATCGGCTTTCTCTCTTTTGGCCACTGGAACCCCTCGCCGCAGTCCGGCACGCGCTCGGCATCCGATGCGCTGCTGCAATCCATTGACCTCGCGGTCGCAGCCGAAGAACTCGGCGCGGACGGCGCATACTATCGTGTGCATCACTTTGCCCGCCAACTTGGCTCGCCCTTCCCGCTTCTCGCGGCCGCCGGCGCGCGCACCAAAAAGATCGAGCTCGGCACCGCTGTCATCGACATGCGTTACGAGAACCCGCTCTACATGGCCGAAGACGCTGGCGCTGCAGACCTGATCTCTGGCGGGCGTCTCCAATTGGGTATTTCGCGCGGCTCGCCCGAGCAGGTGATCGAAGGCTACCGCTACTTTGGCTACAACCCGCCCGAAGGCCAGACTGACGCCGATATGGCGCGTCAGCATGCGGAAGTCTTTCTCGACGTCATTCAGGGGCAAGGCTTTGCCGAGCCCAATCCACGCCCGATGTTCCCCAATCCGCCCGGCCTGCTGCGGCTTGAGCCGCACTCCGAAGGTCTGCGCGACCGCATCTGGTGGGGCGCGGCAACGACGCCGACGGCTGAATGGGCCGGCAAGCTTGGCATGAATCTGCAATCGTCAACGCTGGTGTTCGACGAGAGCGGCAAGCCGTTCCACGAACAGCAGGCCGAGCAGATCCGCGCCTTCCGCGCCGCATGGAAAGAAGCGGGTCACACGCGGACACCGCGCGTGTCGGTCTCGCGCTCGATCTTCGCGCTCGTCAACGACATGGATCGCGCCTATTTTGGCCGCGAGGACAGCCAGGACCATTTTGGCTATATCGAGCCCCAGAAGCGCGCTGTCTTCGGACGGTCCTATCAGGCCGAGCCTGACAGACTGATCGAGGAGCTGAAGAAGGACACCGCGATTGCGGAAGCCGACACACTGCTGCTCACCGTGCCCAACCAGCTTGGCGTTGAATACAACGCCCATGTGATCGAGATGATCCTGAAGCACGTTGCGCCGGGTCTCGGCTGGCGCTGACGCCAGTCCGTTGCGGCTGGAGCGTAAACACAAGGCCAGCACAATCTGGCCTTGTGGCTTGGCATTGCTGCCCTCTGGTATATTTGGCTTTCAGACGGTAGGCGCATGTCTCAACAATTGAGCCTCGTGCCTATGCCTCCCATCCTGACCCGATCTTCCCAGACGATCCCGGTGCTGGTCTGCCTGCTGGCCGTGTTCTTTCTGGCCGCCATGGACGCGTCAATGAAGTCGCTCGTGCTGGTGATCGGCGTCTACAACACAGTTCTGTGGCGCAGCTGGCTGGCGGCAATCGTCATCGGCTCGGGTTGGGCGGCGACTGCCAAGACAAGGCCCACCGGCAAAGTGATGAAGCTGCACTTCCTGCGCGCGTTCGTCGTTGCTTTTGTGCTCATCCTGTTCTTCTGGGGGCTGGCGCGCCTGCCGCTGGCAGAAGCGATTGCGCTCAGCTTCGTCGCACCGCTGATCGCGCTCGCCATGGCGGCGCTGCTGCTGGGCGAACGCATCAGCAGGCATGCAATCTGGGCGTCGCTCGCGGGCATAGCCGGCGTCATCGTCATCATCGCCGGCCAGCTTGGCCACGAGACCTATTCGCCAGACGCGATGATGGGCGTCGCCGCCATTCTCGGCTCGACGGTCTTCTATGCCTACAATCTGATCTTGGTGCGCCAGCAGGCGCTGGTGGCCAAGCCGCTCGAAATCTCGTTCTTCCAGAACCTGTTCGTCGCGCTGTTGATGACGATCGCCGCGCCCTGGCTGGCGGTGATGATGCCGCGCGAACTCTGGCCGCTGCTCGCAGGCGTCACGGTGCTGTCGGTCGCTGGCCAGATGCTGATGAGCTGGGCCTACGCGCGCGCCGAAGCGCAATATCTGATACCGGCGGAATATTCCGCTTTCATCTGGGCAATCGCGCTCGGCTGGTTCTTCTTTGACGAGACCGTCACCTGGCCGACGATTGCGGGTGCGGCGCTGATTGTCGCCAGCTGCATCGTGGCGGCGCGGGCGAAACCTGAGCTGGCCGAACCGATCACCGCCACTGTATGATTGGCAGTTGACGCGGGATGTGGCCTTTTGGACATCATTCCCAACCGCCACTGGACCGGCTTGACCCATGACGCTTTCCGCCCTGCTCATCTTTGCCGCAGCACTCGCCGTATCCGCCGGGTCGCCTGGCCCGTCGATTGCTGCCCTTGTTGCCCGGGTGATCACCAAGGGCATGAGTGGTGTCTTGCCGTTTCTCGCCGCCATGTGGATTGGCGAAGCGATCTGGCTTTCTGCGGCGGTGTTCGGTCTGGCCTACATCGCGCAGACGTTCCACTACGCCTTTGTCGCGCTGAAATGGGGTGGCGTCGCCTATTTGCTCTATCTCGCCTGGAAGATGTGGACCGCGCCAGTCGCTGTGGGTGAAGGCGACATGCCAAGCTCGGATTCGCCGATCAAGCTGTTCATGGCCGGCATGGCGGTGACGCTCGGCAATCCCAAGCTGATGATGTTCTATCTGGCGCTGCTGCCATCGATCGTCGATCTTGCGTCGGTGACTGTCATCGGCTGGGCAGAACTGACCGCGACAATGCTTGTCGTGCTGATCGCCATCGATCTTGCCTGGGCGCTCGCTGCAGCCCAGGCCAAGCAGTTCCTGAAAAGCCCGCGCGCCGTTCGCATCGCCAACCGCGTCAGCGCCGGCACAATGGCTGGTGCGGCGGCTGCGATCGCGTCGCGGGGATGACGCGCCACCCCGTCCACCTGCTCGCTGACCATCAGCCGGACGCGGCAGCGATTTGCAGCCGGCTCTGTTGACGGTCCCGCAGCCGGGCTTGGTATTGACAATAAAATTGGAGACAGCGGAGAATACCGGGAGCAGTCGATCATCGGCTCCAGAGATGGTGCATTTTCAATGCCGCCAATTGAAGTCCCGCCAGAGGTTCAAAACCCGCTCATCCTGACCGCAGCGGAACGCGAACGGGTACATCGGGACATCATGATCGGCAGCGTCCCTTCCGGGACGTTCTTCATCATGAACTTCCTTGCTGCAGTCATTGCGGGCTATGGGCTGCTGCAAGATTCGCCTGCCGTCGTGATCGGCGCAATGCTGGTTGCGATGATGCTTGGTCCCATCGTCGGACTTGGCCTGGCGGTGCTTCAACACGATCCGGGTCTGCTCAGAACGACGATCAAGAGCATTGTGTTGGGGACGGTGTGGGTCATCGCGATTGGCCTGGTCATCGGCCTCGTCCACAATGAACATGTTCTCACCGGGGAGATTCTCGGGCGAACATCGCCCAATGTCATGGACTTGATGATAGCTCTGGCCGGTGGTTTCGCCGGTGCGCTGGCGACAGTCTCTTCAAGACTGCCTGTCGCAGTTGTCGGAGTGGGCGTGGCGACCGCGCTGGTGCCGCCGCTTGTCACCTGCGGCATCCTCCTCTCACATGGCCAGTTTGCCCTTGCCGGCGGCGCCTTCCTGCTGACGCTGACCAATATGGTGGCAATCCAGTTTGCCTCGTCAGTCATCCTGTGGCTCGCTGGCTTCCGGCGTGACAGGCAAACCGACAAGCAGGTGAGTTTCTGGCGGATGAACCTTTGGTCTGCAGCGCTTCTGGTCATCCTGGGCGCCATTTTGACCGCCAACCTGACCGTCGCCTCGACCCGGCAGCGTCTGGATCTGGACGTTGCAGAAATCCTGCGTGCGCATCTCAATCAGGGCAATAATCGTCTTGTTGAGTCGCGCCTTGTTCTCGACAGTGAGTCCCAGGTTACCGTGATGGCTTTTGTCCAGGGTGACCACACACCGTCAGATGCTGACATCCAGACCGCCCAAACATCTCTGCCCCGATTGCCAAATGGCCAGGGCCTGCACCTTCAGGTTCGATATGTGAAGGTGGCGATTTTGAACGCCGATCCTTAGAGCCTTTCAGGTCCAAATGGAATCGTTCAGCCGAGCTTATGGCCAGCGCCTGCCAGCAGGTCGCGCGCCCGAACTGTGTTCTCGCTTTTGATCAGCAGGTAATCGGTATCAAAGGTCGAGACCAGAAAGATGCCGATGCCGGCCTCCGACAGCGGCCGAATGACCGCCAGCGCGATGCCTGTCTCGTCAAAGGCGAACGGTCCCATGAACTTGAAGCCGGTCCAGCCCGCCTCATGGCGCACGGTTGCCGGAACCCGCTCAGCCAGGCAGACGACGGACAGTTCGTCGGCCGTCCGGCTGATTGAAACGAAGCCAGCACCATTGGCCCAGGACGGGATCGGACCATCGCTCTCCAGCCTCGCTACGGCATAATCGCCGTCGAGCTGCTGCAACCTGACAGAAGCCACGGCCTATCTGGCCATCGCATGATATTCGTCGTTGGGCCGCATGTCCGTTGCAGCTGCTACGCGGTTCGACATGTTGAAAAATGCCGCCGTCGAGCCGATGTCCCAGATGCCCCGATCCGAAAACCCGGCCTTGCGCAACGCATCACGATCGGCATCGTCGATCTTGGCCGGCGTCTCGGTCAGCTTCACCGCAAAATCAAGCATCGCCCGCTGCTTGGGCGTCAGGTCAGCCGCGCGATAGTTCATCACCATTGCCTCGCCCAGTTGTGGATCGCCCGACAACTGACGCACCGCCGCGCCGTGGGACGCCAGACAATAATAGCAGTGATTGATCGACGACACTGCGACCGCGATCATTTCGCGCTCCAGTTTGCTCAGTTCGGAATCGCCCAGCATCAAATCGTTGTACATGTCAGAGAAGGCGCGCAGCTTCTTTTCGTCGAAGGCGTAGGCCGCCAGCACATTTGGCAACATGCCGAGCTTTTCCCTGGCTTTGGCGAAATATGCCTTGGTCCCGTCACTCAGCTCCGCCTGCGGCAAATCCAGCGCGATAATGCCGTGCTTCTTCGTCTTGGCCATTCGTTACGTTCCTTTCATACAGATTTTGCAGTGTGCAGCCTCTGTAGCGGTCGCATCAATGATTTTCTCTGCTACGATAACGAAAAATGCAGTCTTGGGAGGACGCAGCATGCCGACGGGGAAAAGAGCCGCTTCAGGTGGTGAACCTCAAACTGCCCCTTCGGCACAGTCTTTGCTGGAACAGCTGATTGCACGAGCGCCGGGCGAAGACCTGGCGGCCTATGATGACCCGGCCATCAAAAAAACTGCCGAGATCGCTTATGCGGCCCTGAAGAAACACAAAAAGGGCGACAGCCTGGTGATCATCGACCGCGAGAGCGGCATCGTGCGGCAGGGCCGCAAGGCGACGGCGATCACTGTGGTCAATGACAATATGCCGTTCCTGTTTGACTCGGTCATGGGCGAGATCGGCGAACTGGGCGTCGAGCCCTTTCTGGTCATTCATCCGGTCTTGCAGGTCACTCATGGCAAGTCGGGCGTAACCGCCATTCTAGACGATGGCGCATCGGCCAAGACAGATGCCGACAAGGTGAGCCTCATCCATGTTCAGGTGCCGCAGATCACCGAGGCGCGCGCCAAGACGCTGGAAGCGGCGCTGGCCAGGGTGCTGGCGGACGTGCACGCCGCCGTCAGTGACTGGAAGCCGATGCTGGCGCGGTTTGATCGCGCAATCGCCACCTATCGCTACACCGACCTGCCGATGAAGAAGGACGCTGTGGACGAGGCTGTCGCGTTCCTCGAATGGCTGCGCAACGACAATTTCACCTTTCTCGGAATGCGGGACTACCACTATTCCGGCAATGAGAAGACCGGCACGCTCGAGCGCAGCGACGCGCCGGGGCTGGGCATTCTGGCTGATCCGAACACTCTGGTGCTGCGATCCGGCACCGAAGCTGTCATCACCACTCCAGAGATTCGAGCCTTCCTGAATGGTCCCGATCCCCTGATCGTCACCAAAGCCAACACCAAGTCAAAAGTCCACAGGCGCATCTATCTCGACTATATCGGGGTCAAGACCTTTGACGCCAAGGGCAAGCTCGACGGCGAGTTGCGCATCGTCGGCATGTTCACGTCCACCGCCTACACGCGCTCGGTCGCGTCGATCCCCTATTTGCGGTCCAAGGCGCAGGCAGTCATCGACAAATCCGGCTTCGATGCCGCCGACCATTCCGGCAAGGCGCTCATCAATGTCATTGAATCCTATCCGCGCGACGAACTGTTCCAGATCGACGTGCCGACACTGCGAAAATTCTCGTCTGCCATTCTGGCGCTTGGTGAGCGGCCGCGTGTACGCGTGTTGCCGCGTGTCGACCGTTTCGACCGGTTCGTGTCGATCATCGTCTATGTGCCGCGCGACCGCTACGATTCGGTCGCGCGAGAGAGAATCGGCGAGTATCTCAAGCAGGCCTATGACGGCCGTCTGTCTGCCTACTATCCGTCATTTCCCGAAGGCGGACTGGCGCGCGTGCACTTCATCATCGGCCGGTCAGTTGGCAAGACGCCAAAGGTAGACCCGGCCGCTCTGGAAGCGGCAATACGCGACATCGTGCGCAACTGGCATGACGCGATTGCGGAAGTTGCTGAGGAGACAGGCGCGGACCGCCGGCTGGCCGACATTGCCGAGCGCTTTCCGCAAAGCTATCGCAGCTCATTTACAGCTGCAGAAGCCCTGCACGACGCCGGCATTGCCTCCCAGGTTTCTGCCAACAATCCGATTGCCATCGACTACTACCGCCACGCTGACCAGTCGCCTGAACAGGCGGCGCTGAAGATCTATCATTTTGGACAGCCAGTCGCGTTGTCGCGGCGTGTGCCATTGCTGGAGAACATGGGGTTCGGGGTTATTTCGGAACGCACCTTCGAACTGGCGGACGGCGAAGGCGACAAGATCTTCGTGCACGACATGGAACTGGAGAACGCTTTCGGCAAGCCGATCGAGCTGAAAGACAGCGGCAAGTTGCTTGAAGACGTGTTCCTGTCCACCTGGCGCGGCCAGTCCGACAATGACGGCTACAATGCGCTGGTGCAGACCGCCGGCCTTGCTGCGCGGGAAATTCTGGTTCTGCGCGCCTATGGCCGCTATCTGCAACAGGCTGGCATCCCGCAGAATCAGGAATTCATCGCAGGCGTTCTGAACCGTTATCCGCAGATCGCGCGCGCTCTGCATGCACTGTTTGTTGCGCGGTTCGATCCGACGGCTCAGAAGGACGCCGATGTCCAGGCCAAGCACCTCAAATCAGCGATCAAGGATGCGCTGGGCGACGTGCCGTCACTGGATGACGACACCATCATCCGCCGCTATCTTAACCTGATCGACGCGAGCGTGCGGACCAACCATTTTGCCGTGACCCCGGACGGCGTATCGCTGGCGATCAAGCTGGAATCACGCTTGATCGATAGCCTGCCCGAACCACGACCATGGCGCGAGATTTTTGTCTACGGCACCGAGGTTGAGGGCGTTCACCTGCGCTTTGGGCCGGTAGCCCGCGGCGGGCTGCGCTGGTCCGACCGGGCGCAGGACTATCGCACCGAAGTGCTCGGCCTGGTCAAGGCGCAACAGGTGAAGAACGCCGTCATCGTTCCGGTGGGCGCCAAGGGCGGCTTCTATCCAAAACTGCTGCCTGCTGGCGGCAATCGCGACGCGGTCTTCGCAGCCGGCACCAAGGCCTATGTCAACTTTATCTCGAGCCTTTTGTCGATCACCGACAATCTCGACCAGCAGGGCGTCGTGCCGCCAAAAGATGTCGTGCGGCGCGACAATGATGACCCCTATTTTGTGGTCGCCGCCGACAAGGGCACGGCGACCTTTTCAGATACAGCCAATGCAATCAGCGAGGCGCATCATTTCTGGCTGGACGACGCCTTCGCATCGGGCGGCTCGGCGGGATACGACCACAAGAAGATGGGCATCACCGCGCGTGGTGCGTGGGAGGCGGTGAAACGCCATTTCCGTGAGATGAACCGTGACATCCAGACAGAGCCATTCACCACCGTGGGCGTTGGGGACATGTCAGGCGATGTGTTCGGCAATGGCATGCTGCTGTCGCGCCAGACCCGGCTGATCGCCGCGTTTGACCATCGCGACATTTTTATCGATCCCGACCCAGATATTGAGGCGTCGTTTGCGGAGCGTGAGCGGATGTTCGCCCTGCCACGTTCATCCTGGCAGGACTACGACAAGAAAAAACTTTCTGCGGGCGGCGGCATTTTCCCGCGGTCGCTGAAGTCGATCACGTTGTCGCAAGCAGCGGCCAATGCGATCGGCCTCCAGAATACAATTGCGTCGCCAACAGAGATCATGAATGCAATCCTCAAGGCGCCGGTTGACCTGCTCTGGTTCGGCGGCATTGGCACCTATGTCAAAGGCACAACCGAGACGAATGCTGACGTCGGAGACCGCGCCAATGACGCCATCCGCGTGTCGGCGCCCGACGTCGGTGCCAAGGTGATCGGCGAAGGCGCCAATCTCGGCGTCACCCAGCGCGGCCGCATCGAATACAGCCTTGCCGGCGGCGCGTGCAATTCGGACGCCATCGACAATTCCGGCGGCGTTAATTCGTCTGACGTCGAGGTCAACATTAAGATCGCGCTGGCAAGCGCCATGCGCGACCAGCGGTTGACGCGGCCGGCGCGCAACAAGCTGCTGGCGGAGATGACCGAGGAAGTTGCGGGACTGGTGCTCAAGAATAATTATGAGCAGACGCTGGCAATCTCGCAGGTGCGCCAGCGCGGCCTTTCTGAACTGGCGCATCAGGCGCGATTCATGACCATTCTGGAAGAACGGGGTCTGCTTGATCGCGCGGTGGAGACGCTGCCGTCCAATGCGCGTCTGGCGGAACGTATGGCGCGCGGCGAGCCGCTGACGCGGCCGGAAATCGGCGTGCTGCTGGCCTATGCCAAGATCGTGCTGTTCTCGGACATCGTCGCTTCGGACATTCCAGACGATCCCTATTTCGAGCGCGACCTGCTTGGCTATTTCCCAGACAAGATGGAGAAGAAATACCGGCAAGACATCGAAAGCCACAGGCTGCGCCGTGAGATCATCACACGAGTCATCTCCAATGACCTGCTGAACCGGGGCGGCCCCGCATTCGTGACCAAACTGCAGGAGAGCACCGGGCGCACGGTCCGGGAAGTGGTGCGCGCCTTCGCCGTGGTGCGCGACGGTTTCGAATTGCCCGCCATGTTTGCCGGCATCGATGCGCTGGACAACAAGATCGACGGCCAGTTGCAGCTTGAACTATATGGACGCGCCTACCGGCTGATCTTTGCTGCAACCGCATGGGACCTGAAGAACGGACTTGAGGATGAGCCGATCGGCAAGCAGGTCGAAGCTCTGCGCAGCGCCCGCAAGGCGCTGACGTCGCAATTGACGGACCTCGCCCCACCCGACATGCGGGATCGCTTCACTGCTCAACGGGACTTGCTGCTGGCGTCAAAAGTGCCGGCGCCGCTGGCCGAGCGCCTGGCGCGCATTGAGCTTGCTGAACTGGTGCCCGACGTGGCGCTCGTCGCCCATCTCGCCAAGGCCGAAATTGTCGAAGCTGCAAAGGCCTATTTTGCCGTCACGGAAGCTCTGCAGATCAGCCGTATCGAAGCGGCGGCGCAGGCGCTTTCACCGCCGGACTATTATGATGCGATGGCCCTGTCGCGCGCCGAAGACACGATCGAAGCCGCTCGCCGCGCGATTGCCGTCGCAGCGCTGAAAAATCACGCCAAGGCCGCTGATCCGGTCGCTGCATGGATCGAGGCCGGAGGCCCACGCATCGGCCGCCTGCGCGAACGGCTGCAGGCTTTGACCGAGGGCGGCGACATCACAGTTTCGCGGCTGACCGTTGCAGCCGGCCTGATGGCCGATCTGGCATAGGCGAGGAAAGCAAAACGCGGAGGGTGTTTCCGCCCTCCGCGTCAAATGCTTGAAAGATCAGTAGCAGCCGGTCAGACGGTCACCTGCTCCACATGCTGAACTTCCGGCACGAAGTGCCGCAGCAGGTTCTGGATGCCATGCTTCAGGGTCGCCGTCGATGACGGGCAACCGGCGCAAGCGCCCTTCATGTTGAGGAACACCGTGCCGTTTTCATAACCACGGAAGGTGATGTCACCGCCGTCTTGCGCCACAGCCGGACGGACGCGGGTGTCGAGCAGTTCCTTGATCGTCACGACGATTTCTTCGTCGGCCTTGTCATAGAACTCTTCACCGTCTGACGCACCGCGTTCGGTTGCGCTCGACGCTGTGTTGAGCACCGGGCGGCCGGCCATGAAATGCTCCATGATCGCGCCAAGGATCGCAGGCTTCAAATGCTGCCAGTCGCGCTCGTCCTGTTTGGTGACGGTAACGAAGTCGTAGCCGAAGAAGACGCCGGTGACGCCGGGAACGGTGAACAACGCGCCAGCCAAAGGCGATTCGGCATCTGCATTTGCAGCGTCGCGGAAGTCGGCCGTGCCTTCGGGCAGAACGACTACACCCGGCAGGAACTTTAGCGTCGCGGGATTTGGGGTCGCTTCGGTCTGGATAAACATGTCACGCCTCCTGGCGGATCATTCAACAGATTGGAATGATTCTAAAATAGCGACAGCCTCACCGATTGCAAGCACAAAGCTGGCAAGCGCAAAACGGCCTATGCCAGACTATTTATGTCCTCATCAGTCAGATTGTAAGGAACAATCGTCACGGGGATCGGAAATGCCGCGGCCTTGCCCGCGACCGATGCGACGAGAGGGCCCGGGCCCTCTTTGGCGGCGCCTGCCGCCAGCACCAGGATAGCGATGTCCTGATCTTCCTCGATCAATTTGTGAATCTCGGCGGTGGCCGCACCTTCGCGGATTACCAGTTCCGGCTCGATGCCGTGACGCTCGCGCACCATGGCTGCAAACTTGTTCAGCGCCGACTGAGCGACTTCGGTCGCCTCTTCGCGCATGATCGCCTCTACGCCAAGAAAATGCTGGAATTCTGCGCCGTCAATAACAAACAGAAGGATGAGCACACCGCCGGTTGTCTTGGACCGGCGCGATGCATAGGCGACGGCCCGTTCGCATTCGGGGGTGTCGTCGATGATCGTCAGAAACTTCCGGCGATGGCCGGCTTCGCGGCTCAGACGTTTGGAGACCATTCACGTTGTCCATTTGGGCGGTGGCCTTGTCGTGATGGCTGACCGCCTAGGCTTGTTCGCGCGCAATCTGCCACCGGGCAAGCCTGACCGCAAGGCACGGCATAACTCAAGCGCCAATCAGTCCTGCAGCAGGCCGATAATGTTGCGCACGTCATGCATGGTCGCCTCGGCAAGTTTGCCAGCCCGCTCACCGCCATCGCGCAGAACGCTGTCAATGTGAGCAGGATCGGCCATCAGACGGCGCATCTCATCGGCGATTGGCGCCAGCTTGGCCACCGCCAGGTCGGCGAGCGCCGGTTTGAACACCGAAAATTGCTGGCCGCCATATTCTGCCAATACTGCCTGACGGGTGGTTTCAGCCAGCGCGGCATAAATGCCGACCAGATTGTCGGCGTCCGGGCGATCCTTCAGCCCGTCAACCTCCGAAGGCAACGGCTGCGGATCGGTCTTTGCCTTCTTGATCTTTTTGGCAATGGTGTCAGCTTCGTCTGTCAAATTGATACGTGACAGGTCAGACGGATCCGACTTCGACATCTTCTTGGTGCCATCGCGCAGGCTCATGACGCGTGTGGCCTCGCCCTCGATCACCGGTTCAGTGAGCGGAAAATAACCATTGACGGTTTCGTCGCCGACCTTCATCTCGACGCCGAGGCCCTGAGCCGCAATGCGGCCGGAAAAGTCATTGTTAAATTTCTGGGCGATGTCGCGGGTCAGTTCCAGGTGCTGCTTCTGGTCGTCGCCGACAGGAACGTGCGTCGCGCGATAGAGCAGGATGTCGGCGGCCATCAGGCTCGGATAGGCGAGCAGGCCAAGCGAGGCGTTCTCGCGATCCTTGCCGGCCTTGTCCTTGAACTGGGTCATGCGGTTCATCCAGCCAATGCGCGCGACACAATTGAAGATCCATGCCAGTTCCGCATGCTGCATGACGCGCGACTGGTTGAAGACAATGTGCTTCTTCGGATCGATGCCGGAAGCAAGAAATGCCGCCGTGATCTGCCGCGTCTGGTCGGCGAGATCATCATGGACAAGCTGCGCTGTCAGCGAATGCAAGTCGACGACGCAATAGATGCAGTCGCTGATCGACTGCAGGGCGACGAATTTCTTCAGCGCGCCGAGATAGTTGCCGAGATGCAGATTGCCAGTAGGCTGGACGCCCGAAAAGACGAGGTTCTTGAACGACATTGTGTGGTTCCGTGGCTGGTGGAGGGCCCAAGCCCCCGGGCGTATTCCCGTTCGGGGCAGGCGAAACAGCGCGGCTTATGGCGGAAGCCGCGCATGGGATCAAGGGGCCGGTGGTGGTTCCTTAATCTTGGCGCCGCGCCGCATGTTTCTGCGGATCATGCCAATGTTCGCCCCGCCGATTGCGAAGGCGACGCCGAAATAGACGACCATCGCCAGACCAATCAGCCCGCCCAGAACCAGCAACTGGGTGATCAGCGGCGCGTCGGGCGAAAAATGGCCGTCGACCCAGCCCAACGCATACCACAGCGCCGCCGCCATGATTGCGGCAGCCAGAACAAGACGGGGTATACGTGTCAGCAGCGCCGTGTCATTGCCCCAGTGGCCGCGCCAGACAAGCGTCGCAAACAACAGCGCTGCGTTGACCCAGCCTGCGACCGACTCGGCCGTGGCGATGCCGGTTTCGCCCAAGACCGGGAAAAGAGTCAGCGCAAGCGCGACATTGACCGCAACCGACACGCCGGCAAACATCATCGGCGTACGTGTATCTTCACGCGCGAAGAAACCCGGCGTGAACGCCTTGATCATCACGAAAGCAGGAAGCCCAAGGCCAAAAACCGCCAATGCACCAGCCACACGCTCAGTCGTCATCGGCGTGAACGCACCACGCTCAAACAGGACCCGGACAATCTCCTCCGACATGACAAGAAGGGCGCCGGCGGCTGGCAGCGTCAGGAAAAGGGCGAACTCGACAGACCTGTTCTGCAGGTTGGCTGCGTCCTTGTTGTGACCTGCCTTCAATGCCCGCGCCAGTTCCGGCAACAGCACCACGCCAACCGCAATGCCGACAACACCCAGCGGCAGCTGATAGACCCGGTCGGCATATTGCAGAACCGAGATCGCGCCTTCTTTGCTCGATGCGATCATCTGGCCAATCACCAGATTGATCTGGGTGATGCCGCCGGTGATTGCCGCCGGGAATGCCAGCCACAGCAACCGCTTGACGTTGGGCGTCATGCGGGGGCGGCGGATACCAATCCTGATACCGGCGCGGCGCACCGCGACAAGAACGACAAGCAATTGCAATAGACCAGCCGCCAGCACACCCCAGGACAGGTCGTAACCGGTCTTGATGCCCTCGTGGCCGTTCCAAAGTGCAAAGAGCAGCACGCCCGTCAGCACCACATTCAGCAGCACCGGCGTGATTGCGGCAATGAAATAATGCTGCAACGAATTGAGGATGCCGCTCATCATCGCGGTGAGCGACATGCACATCAGATAGGGGAACATGATGATCGACATCCGCACCGTTATGTCGAACTTGGTTGCGTCGTCGGCAAAACCCGGCGCGATGACCGTCTTCACAAGCAGCGGCATCGACAACTGCATGACGATGGTCAGGACCAGCAGCACCGTGAACAGAATGCCAAAAACTTCTTCGGAGAATTTTCGTGCACCGTCGACGCCATTCGCCTCGATTTCCTTGGCAAAAAGCGGAACAAAGGCTGCGTTGAATGCGCCTTCGGCAAACAGGCGGCGGAACAAGTTTGGAAAGCGGAACGCAGCGTAGAATGCGTCGGCCACAGGGCCGGCGCCAAGTGCCGCCGCCATCAGCGCCTCGCGCGCAAAGCCGAGGATCCGGCTCGCCAGCGTTGCGCCGCCGACGGTTGCAAATTTCGCGACTAGGCTCATGCGAAAGCTTTCCGGATGATCCGATATTGGCAGGCCGTCATTTGGCCGCCGCCAGTTCGTTGGTCTTTGCCTTGCTGCGATCACGTGCGCCGTTTTCTAGCGTCGCGATCAGGCGCTCGCGGATCGCTGCCTGCCTTGTCGGGTTAGCAATCTTCTGGCCCGTCAGATCGGTGACATAGAACGTATCGATCACCTTTTCGCCAAATGTGGTGATGTGAGCGGATGCAATATCGAGCGACAGGTCAGAAATTGCCCCGGTTATCTCTGACAGCAAGCCCGGCCGGTCGAGGCCAATCACCTCGATAACCGAAAAGCGGTTCGAAAGCGCATTGCGCACCTCGGCGCGCGGCTCGATGTGAAATGCCTTTGAACCGCGTCTGGGCTTGGTTCGCTTCTCGATGATGTCGGACAGCCAGCTCTTGCCAAGCAAAGCGTCCTCGATCAGCTTGCCGACGCGTTCGGCGCGGCGGCGTTCATCCTCGTCGCGGTCAAACTCACGGCTGATGAGAATCGTGTCGAGCGCCCTGCCATCGGTCGTCGTAAAGATCTGCGCGTCGACGATGTTGGCGCCGGCTGCCGCACAGGCGCCGGTGATGATCGACAGAAGCCGCGGGTGGTCAGGCGCCAGAACAGTGATTTCCGTCACGCCTTCGAATTCGAGCGTGCGCACGCGGGTCGACAGCTTCTTGCTATCTGAGCCGACGCTGCGGATCAGTTCGGCATCCCGCATCTGCTGTTCCAACGAAACAGTCAGCAGGTAGTTGTCATAGTGCAGCTTGACGATGCGGCTGCGGTCCTCTTCGGTCCAGCCGGCCAGCGCGCCGTCAAGCTGTTGCCGCGAGGCAGCCACTCGTGTTTCGCGTGCAACTTCCGAGAACCCGCCGGTCAACAGCAGTTCGGTTTCGTAATAGAGCGTTCGCAGAAGCTGGCCCTTCCAGCCGTTCCATACTCCGGGGCCAACGCCTCGAATGTCGCAGACTGTCAGCACAAGCAGCAGCTTCAGCCGCTCGACTGTCTGCACCTTGTCGGCAAAGTCCTCGATCGTCTTGCGATCGTTCAGATCGCGCGTCTGGGCCGTCATCGACATGACGAGATGATTTTCGACCAGCCATGCGATCGTCTCGGCATCAGATGCGTTGAAGCCCATGTGTGGCGCAAGTCTTCGCGCGATTTTTGCACCTGCCTCGGAATGATCTTCCGGGCGGCCCTTTGCGATGTCATGAAACAAGACGGCAGCGTAGAGCAATTCGCGTTGCGCCTTCAGGCTCGGCATCAGCGAATGCGACAATGGATGTGACTTTGCGCCGTCGCCATGCTCGATCTCGGCCAGCACCCCAACACATCTGATCAGGTGTTCATCGACGGTATAGTGATGATACATGTTGAACTGCATCATCGCGACAATCTTGCCGAAATCAGGGATCAGCTTGCCAAGTAGACCAGCCTCGTTCATCCGGCGCATGTTGAGTTCCGGATTGCGGTCTGATGTCAGCACTTCCATGAACAACCGGTTGCCTTCTGGGTCGCGGCGCAAATTGCGATCAACCAGCTTGAGTGAACGGGTCAGTAACTTCAGCGCATCCGGGTGGTATTCCAGTCCATGCCGGTCAGCCAGCCAGAACAGCCGCATCATGTTGACCGGATCACGCTCAAACACCTGATCATCGGCAATGGTGATACGATTGTTGTCGACCAGAAAATCGGTCGTGCCGGGCAGCTTCTTGCGGCGGCGTGAAAAGCTGAGGAACAGCCGGTTGAAACCTGGTTCGTGTTTGGCCTGCTCTTCCTCCAGCGTTGCGCAGAAGATGCGGGTCAGGTCGCCGACATTCTTGGCCGTCAGGAAGTAGTGCTTCATGAAACGCTCGACAGCCGACAGGCCGGGATGGCTGGTGTAGCCAAGCCGATCGGCGATATCGCGCTGGATGTCGAAGTGGAGGCGTTCTTCGGCCTTGCCGGTAGCAAAATGCATGTGGCAGCGAACCGCCCACAGAAAGTCCTCCGCCTTGCGAAACTGGCGGTATTCCTCTCCGGTGAAGACGCCCTTGTCGACCAGTTCAGCGGCCGTGCGCACCCGGTAGTAATATTTGCCGATCCAGAACAGTGTGTGCAGGTCGCGCAGGCCACCCTTGCCGTCCTTGACGTTCGGCTCGACCAGATAACGGCTTTCGCCTGCCTTGCGGTGACGCTCATCGCGCTCGGCCAGCTTGGCCTGAACAAATTCAGAGCCGGTCGATTTAACGACTTCAAGATCAAAGCGCCGGATCAGCTCGTCATAGAGCCCGCGATCGCCCCAGAGATAACGGGCCTCCAGGATAGACGTGCGAATGGTCATGTCGCCAGTCGAAAGCCGCACACATTCGTCGATGGTGCGGGTGGCGTGGCCAACCTTGAGTCCCAGATCCCACAACATATAGAGAATGTATTCGATGACCTGCTCGCCCCAGGGCGTCTGCTTGTAGGGTAAGGCAAAAAGCAGATCGATGTCGGAGCCCGGCGCCAGCGTACCGCGACCGTAACCACCAACCGCAACAACGGCCATGTGTTCGGCAGTCGACGGATTTTGCGCCCGATAGACGTGGTGGACTGCAAATTCGTAGATCGCGCGGATAACGACATCCATGAGATGCGATAGACGCTCGGCGCAGGCCGTTCCGCCGCCATCGTCGATAAGCATGGTGTCTGCCCGCTTGCGGCCATCGGCAATCGTGCGGCGCAGAATTGCCAGCGCCTGATCGCGGACATTTGAACCATCGCCGTTGTACGGCGCAGTCAACGCGATGAGTTCGCGGCCGAGCGCCTCACCGTCAACAATCTCGTCCAGCTTGAGGGGTATTCTTGCCATCGGCGGCGTCTATAGCGTGATTTGCAGGCGCTGGGGAGTAGGCTCCGACAACCCGTCCGCCGCTGCGCTGCCCCCGGGCAATCAGGTTGCGCGCAATTCGCTCATCTTGGGCAGGAACACTGTCAGAAGCCCCAGGAAAGGCAGGAACGAACAGATCCAGTAGACATAGACAATGCCATAGGCGTCGGCAAAGAAGCCGAGCACCGCCGCCGCGAGACCGCCAAAGCCGAATGCGAAACCGAAGAAGATACCGGCGACCATGCCGACACGACCCGGCAGAAGCTCCTGCGCAAAAACGACGATTGCCGGAAAGGCCGACGACAGGATCAGCCCGATGATGACCGACAGGACAACTGTCCCGGTGAGGCCGACATAGGGCATCAACAATGTGAACGGCAGCACGCCGAGGATCGACACCCAGATAACCGCACGGGTACCGATTCGGTCACCAATCGGACCGCCGGCTATCGTGCCAAGCGCCGCTGCCGCCAGAAATACAAACAGCAGGACCTGTGACGTCTGCACCGACACGCCAAAACGCTCAATGACATAGAATGTGTAGTAGCTTGATATCGACGCGAGGTAGGCGTTCTTGGTCAACGTCAGCAAAGCCAGGACGGCCAGCGCGGTCATCACCCGACTGCGCGGAAGGCGGATTGTGACCTCACCGCCACCGCGCTTTGCCGCGTCAGCACGCGTGACTGCATACCATCTGCCAACACGCCACAGGATGAACATACCCAGCATGGCAGCGGCGGTGAACCACGCCACACTGCCCTGCCCGCGCGGGACAACGATGAATGCCGCCAGCAGCGGTCCAATAGAAGAGCCAAGCGAGCCGCCTACCTGGAACATTGATTGCGCCAGACCATAACGCCCACCTGATGCGAGACGCGCAACGCGCGAAGCCTCGGGGTGAAAGATCGCCGAGCCAATGCCAACAGCCGCCGCACCCAGCAGCAGCATCGGATAGGTATGCGCGGAGGCCAGCAGCACGAGTCCGATCAGAGTCGATCCCATGCCAAAAACAAGCGAATAGGGCAATGGCCGGCGGTCTGTGTAGATGCCGACAAGCGGCTGCAGCAGCGAGGCGGTGACCTGGAACGTAAGAGTCAGGAAGCCGATCTGGCCAAATGTCAGGCCAAAATCGCTTTTCAGCATCGGATAGAGCGCCGACAGCAGCGACTGCATGATGTCATTCAGCATGTGGCAGACGCTGATTGCAGTCAGAATGCTGATCGCTGCCGTACTCGCCTTTACCGTCGTATTCGACGGCGTTGTGATGTCCGCCACGCCGGGAACCCTTGCGTCGATGAAATTGCGGTCTAGGCCCGTGTGGCGGCACATACAACGGACCAAGCGATAATGGCGGCTAGTGCCAGCGCCCGTCTGGCAATCGCTCGTTCTGCGGTCCGTCAGCCCAGCTTGTCGAGCGAGGTCAATTTCGCAAGGATGCGGTCAAATGCGGCGTAATCGTCTGGTGTCAGCAGGTCGGTCACCGATTTCTGGTAGGCGAGCGCCAGCGGCGCAATCTCCGAATAGGCATCTTTTCCCGCATGCGACAAAGACAGGAACTCCTCGCGCCGGTCGTCGCTGTTGGCCTGTCTCGCCAACATGCCTCTGCTCTCCAATGCAGCGACTGCGCGGCTGACCTTGACCTTGTTCATCCTCGTGTGCGCCGATATCTGCTTGCCGGTCATCTTGGGGTACTCTCCCAGCGTCGCAATGATACGCCATTCAGGAATGCTGATGCCGAAGCGATCACCATACAGCTTGGCCAGACCTTCGCTGACCACTGTTGCCGCCACGTTGAGACGATAGGGCAAAAAACGGTCGAGCGTGAGCCTTCCGGTTTCGGACTCTGAATTGCACCCGGGCGTCGTTGACTTTGGTTTCAAGTGAAACTATTCTGCATTAGTTTCGTTTGAGACTAAAATTCAGGACTCAGGAGGTCAAGTCATGAACGCGCCGCAACCTAACCCTGCAGGCACCGCCGCAACGGGTGCCGGCATCACGCCGGGATATATGTCCGGCTTCGGCAACGGGTTCGAGACAGAGGCGCTGCCAGGGGCACTGCCGATCGGGCGGAACTCGCCACAGAAATGCGCCTATGGCCTATATGCAGAGCAATTGTCTGGATCGCCGTTTACGGCGCCACGCACCACTAACGAACGCAGCTGGCTTTACCGTATCCGCCCGACCGTGATGCATTTCGGCAAATTTCAGCCAGCTGACATCGGCCTTTGGCGGACAGCCCCTGCACCTGAAACGTCACTGCCGATTGCACCCTACCGCTGGGACCCGATGCCGATTCCGACCGAATCGATGACCTTCGTCGAGGGGGTCCGGACCATGACGACCTGCGGCGACGCCGCCAGCCAGGCCGGCATGGGTGCTCATCTCTATTTCATCACCCGCTCGATGACGGATGAGTATTTCTACAATTCCGATGGCGAGATGATGTTTGTGCCGCAGGAGGGCGATCTTCGCCTTTGGACCGAGTTTGGCATCATCGACATCGAGCCGGGCGAGATCGCTGTGATCCCACGCGGCGTAAAGATCCGCGTCGAATTGCGCGGAAAGCCGGCGCGTGGCTATCTGTGTGAGAACTATGGTGGTGCATTCACCTTGCCGGAGCGCGGCCCCATCGGCGCAAACTGCATGGCCAACCAGCGCGATTTCCTGACGCCATGCGCCGCCTATGAAGACCGCGACGCCCCGTCAAAGATGTATGTCAAATGGGGTGGCGAGATGTGGGCCTGTGATCTCGGCCATTCGCCGCTCGACGTAGTGGCATGGCACGGAAATTACGCGCCCTACAAATATGATCTACGCAAATACTCGCCGGTTGGGCCGATCCTGTTTGACCATGCCGATCCGTCGATCTTCACTGTGATGACGTCGCCGTCCGAGACGCCCGGAACCGCCAACATCGATTTCGTATTGTTCTCCGACCGCTGGCTGGTAGCGGAAAATACGTTCCGTCCGCCATGGTACCACATGAACGTGATGAGCGAGTTCATGGGCCTGATCTACGGCGTCTATGACGCCAAGACCGGTGGCGGGTTCGCTCCCGGCGGCGCTTCGCTACACAATATGATGCTGCCGCACGGGCCCGATCTGGACGCGTTCGAACGGGCTTCGAATGAAGTTCTTGCCCCACACCGGCTGTCAGGCACGATGGCGTTCATGCTCGAGACGCGGTTTCCCCAGCGCATCAGCAAGTTTGCCGCAGAAAGCCCAGCGTTCCAGAAGGACTATGCCGGTTATGGCAAGGAATTGAAGAGGTATTTCGACCCCAAACGGCAATGATGATGTTGAACAGGTGCGCTGCATGCCGAACGGTGTTTGGCATGGCTGGCCCAGGCTGTTACACCGGTTGCACCTGATTCGCGCAGCCTGGAAAAATTAATGGAGCGACTGGCCGGAAAGGTCATTCTGCTGTGGGGTATCCGCCGGGCGGCGGTCGCATTTGCGGCCGGCGCCTTGGCTGTACTTGCGCAAGCCCCGTTCGACTTTCCCGCAGTCTGTTTTGTCTCATTTCCATTGCTGGTCTGGCTGCTGGACGGATCAGTCGCCGAGCGCGGCAGCAGTTTCATCCGCCGTCTGATGCCTGCGTTCGTAACCGGATGGTGGTTTGGCTTCGGCTATTTTCTCGCAGGGCTTTGGTGGGTCGGCAATGCCTTGCTGGTCGAAGCTGACAGCTTTGCCTGGGCGCTGCCTTTGGCCATCCTCGGCCTGCCGGCCCTGCTCGCTTTCTTCTACGGTTTTGCAGCCGCCGTCGCGCGCATTCTCTGGTCTGACGCTCTGGGGCGTGTTGCGGCACTGGCCTTCGGCTTTGCACTTGCCGAATGGCTGCGCAGCTTTCTCTTTACCGGTTTTCCCTGGAATGCAATCGGCTATGCGGCAATGCCGACGCCATTGCTGATGCAATCAGTGTCACTTGTGGGCCTGACCGGCATGAACGCGCTTGCGGTGTTCGTATTTGCCTCGCCAGCGCTTCTTGGGTCGTCGCGGCACCGCCGGCTGGGTCTTGGCGCTGCCGTGCTGATTGTCGCCGCTCACATCGGCTTTGGCGTGTGGCGGCCGATTCCGGCTGCCGAGAAGAGCCTAAATATCCGCGCTGTCCAGCCCTCCATCGACCAGTCGGAGAAGTGGGATGCCGCGGTGCGGGACCGCATCTTCAAGACTTATCTGGACATGACAACGGCCGAGACGGCCGACGGCAAGCCGAAGCCAGACCTCATCATCTGGCCTGAAACGGCGGTCCCATTCCTTTTCACCGAGCGCCCGGAGGCCTTGGCTGAGCTAGGCAGCGTGCTGCAGGATGGGCAGATGCTGCTCACCGGGGCCGTGCGGAGCGAAGGCGCGACTGAGACTGATGCGCGTTTTTACAATTCGATTGTCGCCGTCAATGACGGGGGCGAGATCGCCGCGGCATTCGACAAAATTCATCTTGTTCCGTTCGGCGAATACCTCCCGTTTGAGGAACTTCTCTCCCGCATCGGCTTGACGAAGATCGTCGCCACCCCCGTCAGTTTTTCACCCGGCGTATCGCGCGAACCGATCACTGTATCTGGCGGCTTCAAGGCAATTCCGCTGATCTGTTACGAAGCGATTTTTCCCTACGAGCTAGCGAGCGTTGCAGGCGACGGCGACTTCATTCTTAATGTCACGAACGATGCCTGGTTTGGCGACACACCCGGCCCTTACCAGCATTTCCGCCAGACTCAGGTGCGCACAGTCGAGACCGGCTTGCCGTTAATCCGGGTGGCAAACAACGGCATTACTGCTGCCGTTGGGGCAAACGGCCAAATCGTCGACGGACTGGCGCTTAACGCGACCGGGACGCTTGACGTCAGCCTGCCAATTGTCCGTGTGTCACTTCTGGCGGGCCCTCCCAATCGAAATGGTCTCGGCCTGATCATGTTCTTTTTTGTGCTGGCTTGTGCTATGAGAGTGTTCCGGCGGCTTAGTCGAATTGACAGCCGTTCATTTTGACTAACATAGTGATTTGATCGCATTGCCCGTTGGGCAGATGCCGAGCCTTGGAAACCGTAATAATTTTCGAGAATTTTTAGTAGATATTATTTTCAATATTGGTCAAAAATTGAGATGGTAGAAAACAAGAAAAAACCCAACCCAATTGATATTCATGTTGGCAGCAGGGTTCGCCTTCGTCGGAACATGCTTGGAATGAGTCAAGAAAAACTAGGCGAAAACCTGGGAATTACTTTTCAGCAAGTTCAGAAATATGAGAAGGGAACCAATCGGGTAGGCGCAAGTCGACTTCAGGCGATTGCATCGATTCTCGGAGTTCCGGTTTCATTCTTTTTCGAGGATGCACCGGGAGGCAGTCCAAGTGGATTTGCTGAAGACGACTCAGCCCAATACGTTGTCGACTTCATGAATAGTTCGGAAGGACTTCAACTGAACCGCGCCTTTGTCCGGATTGCAGACGCAAAGGTCCGGCGCAAGATTGTCGATCTTGTGCGCGTTCTGGCTGATGATTCCGAACAGGGATGACCTCATGCCCGGCGACGGGATTCAGGGTCGTTCATCAAAAGAACCGCATTTGCTTGACTGTGACGCCTAGCCTTCATATCAGGACGCCGGTTTTACGGCTTTCTGAAGGTAGTTCTCGTGGCGCGCAGCAATTATCTGTTTACGTCTGAATCCGTGTCCGAGGGACATCCGGATAAGGTATGCGATCGCATCTCCGACGAAATTGTCGACCTGGTTTACCGGGAAGCGAAGAAAGCAGGAATGAACCCCTGGCAGGTGCGCGTTGCTTGCGAGACACTGGCGACAACCAATCGGGTCGTCATCGCAGGCGAAGTGATCGTGCCGGACACCTTGCTGAAGAAGGCAAAGGACGGCTCGATTCTGACCGACGCGGGTGATTTCCCGATCATCAATCCGTCCAAGTTCAAATCAGCCGCGCGCAAGGCGATCCGCGATATCGGGTATGAACAATCGGGTTTCCACTGGAAGACCGCCAAGATTGACGTGCTGCTGCATGGCCAGTCGGCCGACATCGCGCAGGGTGTTAACAACGCTGCCGACAAGCAGGGCGAAGAAGGCGCAGGCGACCAGGGCATCATGTTCGGTTACGCTTGTGACGAAACCCCGGACCTGATGCCGGCCCCGATCTATTACTCGCACAAGATTCTGGAACTGCTGGCTGCCGCCCGCCATGAAGGCAAGGGCGACGCCGGTAAACTGGGACCCGACGCCAAGAGCCAGGTCACGGTGAAATATGTCGACGGCAAAGCCTCCGAAGTGACCCAAATCGTGCTCTCGACCCAGCATCTCGATGAGAAATGGGATTCGAAGAAGGTTCGCGCTGTCGTCGAGCCGTATATCCGCGAGGCTCTCGGTGATCTGAAGATTGCCGCCGACTGCAACTGGTATATCAACCCGACTGGCAAGTTCGTGATCGGCGGCCCGGATGGTGACGCTGGCCTGACCGGACGAAAGATCATTGTCGACACCTATGGCGGCGCAGCGCCGCACGGCGGCGGTGCGTTTTCAGGCAAGGACACAACCAAGGTTGACCGTTCTGCGGCTTACGTGGCCCGTTATCTGGCCAAAAATGTCGTGGCGGCAAAGCTCGCCGACCGCTGCACGATCCAGCTTTCCTATGCGATCGGCGTTGCTCAGCCTCTGTCGATCTATGTCGACCTGCACGGAACAGGCAAGGGCGTGAGCGAAGACCAGATCGAGGCGGCTATCCGCAAGGTGATTGACCTGTCGCCGACCGGGATCCGGAAACATCTCGACCTGAACAAGCCGATCTACGCCAAGACCTCGTCCTATGGCCATTTCGGCCGCAAGCCGGGTCGTGACGGTTCTTTCTCCTGGGAGAAGACGGACCTGACAAAGCAGCTGCGCGCCGCAGTCGCCGCCTGACGGCGGCACGATGAGTGAGGAACGCGGATATCGGACGGCTGAAGCTTTTTTCGGCCGCAGGCATGGCAAGACGATCCGCCCCAGGCAGGCCGATGCGCTGGCGAAGGGCCTGCCGGCGTTAAGGCTGGACCTGCTCGCGCCGGCACCGGACCGGCTATCAACGCTCTTCGATACTCCGGTCGAGAAGATCGTTGTCGAGATCGGATTTGGCGGCGGCGAACATCTGCACAGCGCCAGCGGTCTCGCACCCGACACAGGTTTCATTGGCGTCGAGCCGTTTGTGAACGGAATGGCGACGCTACTTCGCTCACTTGAGCGCGATGCACGGCCAAATGTCAGGCTCTATGATGATGACGCTGTCCGGGTGCTGGACTGGTTGCCAGCTGGATCGATCGACCGGGTCGACTTGTTCTATCCAGATCCATGGCCCAAAAAGCGGCACTGGAAGCGCCGCTTCGTCAACCAGCCAAATCTAACCAGGATCGCGCGGGCCTTGAAGCCTGGGGCCCATTTCCGGTTTGCGTCGGATATTGGCCACTATATCAACTGGACTCTTGTCGAAACCCAGCGGCAAGGATCGTTTGACTGGCAGGCCGAGACAGCAAGCAATTGGCACAGGCCTTATGACGGCTGGCCCGGCACTCGTTACGAGGCCAAGGCTATTCGCGAAGGCAGGCCCCCGGCCTACCTGACTTTCGTGCGGCGCTGACCGAGATTGAACGGACGCGATGGCGGCTCTCAAACGTTGAGCCGTACAACCACACTGCCGCGCTTATGGCCGCTGTCGGCGATCCGATGCGCTTCGGGCATATCAGAAAATGACAGCACACTGTCTATGACCGGCCGATACTTGCCCTGGGTGAACAGGCTAGCTACCAGTTCGATATCTTCCCGACGTCCGCCGCTGGGTCCTGCAATCACCTTGTAACCGCTCGCCGACTGGAATGGGGCTGCCAGCATGCCGAGCAGATCCGCCGCAACCAGCAACAGTCGACCGCCGGGCGCCAAGGCAGGCTTGCATTTGTCAAAGGTAAAGTTGCCGACAGTGTCGAGAATGACGTCCCAGGTCGAGCCGGAAAGCGGATCTTGCGACTTGTATTCGATGATTTCGGTAGCCCCGAGCGACCGGACGAGATCGGTATTGCCGGCGCTGGTTACACCCGTCACCTCAGCGCCGAGGTTGACAGCAAGTTGAACGGCGGCAGCGCCAACGCATCCCGAAGCACCATTGACGAGAACCCGGTCACCCGCCTTGACCTTGCCCCTTCTCAGGAAGCTCAGCGCGGTGCAAGGGCCAAAACAGAGCGCTGCCGCTTGCTCGAAGCTTGCGTCGTCAGGCATTGACGCCACAGTGCCCTCAGACAGCATCGTCAGGTATTCGGCATGTCCCCCCATCTTCACATCCGGGAACGCAAACACCTTTTGGCCTGCCTTGAACCGGGTAACGCCTGTGCCGACTTTTTCGACGATGCCCGCCACTTCGGCTCCGAGCACCGGCTGACGCGGTCGGCCAAAACCGAAGATCAACGGCATGAGCGGGCCGAAACCTCGCGGCACGCTGGCAGACCGAATCCGACGGTCGCCCGAATTTACAGTCGTCGCATGGACGCGGATCAGAATTTCACCGTCCTTGGGGTCCGGACGAGGAACCTCGACGAGTTCCAAAACTCCCGGGCCACCATAGGCGCTGACTTTCCAGGCGTTCATTCAGCTCCCCCTTGTGCTGCATTGTGCACATCGCTCATCGCCGTCACCTCTGCAAGCACCGCGAGTGAGGATCAAGCGGCCTCCTGACCGTCAACAGCCCGGAGAACGCAAGAAGAAAGCTAATCTGATGAGCGCCGGATCAGTAACGATTTATCTCGCGGAACCGTGCGGGATCAATGCCAAGGCGCTTCAGATCGCGCGGATCAGGTGCGCGGCGATTGTCGACTGCGGTCGAGGCGGCAATGGCGCTGCCAAAAATATCGAGAAGGCCGAGCAGCCTTCCTGAGAAGATGCCACGGGTCATGGTGAACCTGTCTTTCGTTGTGCCATACCGTAGAGGCGGCAGGTTGTTTCTGTATTTGCCCAAAATACGTAGGCATGCGGACTACATTGTGTGAGATGACACCACGCATCTCTGCCATGCGCGTTGTGCAATGCAGCATGACGAATATTCCGCTGGTCTTGCCTTTCCGACGCAGTCCCACTATATGGAATTCAAATTCTTGGTCGGTATGACGAAGAGTGGGTCCACCCGGTCCCGCTCTTTTTTGTTACCTCCGGCCCGGATCGCAAAACTGGAACCCGATGACGGACGAAACCACCAACAACATTCCCGGCGAAGACGACCGCATTATCCGCGAAAGTGGAATTGATGCGCGGATTGCTTCAATCATTGCCCCGGCAGTGGCCGGCGCAGGGTTCCGGCTGGTGCGGGTCCGCCTGAGCGGTCAGAATGGCTTGACCCTGCAGATCATGGCCGAACGGCCGGATGGCTCCATGACGGTCGAAGACTGCGAGGCGCTCAGCCAGGCGATCTCGCCGGCGCTGGATGTCGACGATCCGATCGAGAAGAACTACAATCTTGAAGTGTCGTCGCCCGGCATTGACCGGCCGCTGGTGCGCAAATCCGACTTCGCCAATTGGCAAGGTCACCTGGCCAAGTTCGAAACATCGCAACTGGTGGCCGAGCGCAAACGCTTCAGGGGACGCATCGCTTCGGCGGACGATAACAGTGTGACCGTTGATCGCGACGCTCCGGGCTATGGCGAGGCGCCAACGGTGGTCATCCCGTTCGATTCACTTGCGGAAGCGCACCTCATCCTGACCGACGATCTGGTCCGCGACGCGCTGAGCAAGGACAACCGGGCAAAGAAGGACGCCCGCAAACAGCGCCGCAAAGGCGATGACAAGGACGACGCCGGCACAGCTGGCGAATGAGAATTTAGCTTTGCCGAGGCGAAAGCCACGAGGAGACAAACATGGCAGTCAGTGCAAACAGGCTCGAACTCTTGCAGATCGCAGATGCGGTGGCGCGCGAGAAGTCGATCGACAAGCGTATCGTCATCGATGCGATGGCCGATGCAATCCAGAAGGCAGCGCGCCAGCGCTACGGCCAGGAGACCAATATCCGCGCAGACATCAATCACCAGACAGGTGAGATGAAGCTGCAGCGGCTGATGGAAGTGGTCGAACAGGTCGACGACTATGCGCGCCACATCTCGCTGGCCGATGCGCGCCAGCGTAACCCGGACGCCCAGGTTGGCGACTATATTGCCGAGCAGCTGCCGCCGATGGACTTTGGCCGCATCGCCGCTCAGTCTGCCAAGCAGGTGATCGTGCAGAAGGTGCGTGAGGCCGAGCGTGATCGTCAGTTCGACGAATACAAGGACCGCATCGGCGAGATCGTCAACGGCACGGTCAAGCGCGTCGAATACGGCAATGTGATTGTCGACCTTGGCCGTGGCGAAGCAATCATCCGCCGCGACGAGCTGATCCCGCGCGAGAACTTCAAATATGGCGATCGCGTGCGCGCCTATGTCTACGACGTGCGCCGCGAACAGCGCGGACCGCAGATCTTCCTGTCGCGCACCCATCCGCAGTTCATGGCCAAGCTGTTCCAGATGGAAGTGCCGGAAATCTATGACGGCATCATCGAGATCAAGTCGGTCGCCCGCGATCCGGGTTCGCGCGCCAAGATTGCGGTTATCAGCCGCGATTCCTCGATTGACCCTGTCGGCGCCTGCGTCGGTATGCGCGGCTCGCGCGTTCAGGCGGTCGTCGGCGAACTGCAGGGCGAAAAGATCGACATCATTCCGTGGTCGATGCAGCCGGCAAACTTTATCGTCAACGCGCTGCAGCCTGCCGAAGTCGCCAAGGTGGTTCTGGACGAAGACGCAGAGCGCATCGAAGTAGTGGTGCCTGACGACCAGCTGTCGCTTGCGATCGGCCGCCGCGGCCAGAATGTGCGCCTCGCCTCGCAGCTGACCGGCTGGGACATCGACATTCTGACCGAACAGGAAGAGAGCGAGCGCCGCCAGAAGGAATTTGTCGAACGTTCGAACCTGTTCATGGAAGCGCTCGACGTTGACGAGATGGTCGGCCAGGTGCTGGCTTCGGAAGGGTTCACCTCGGTTGAGGAAGTGGCCTATGTCGATGCCGATGAAATTTCGTCGATCGACGGTTTTGATGAAGACACTGCGTCTGAAATCCAGACCCGCGCCCGCGACTATCTGGAGCGCATCGAAGCCGAGCACGACGCCGCCCGCAAGGAACTGGGCGTAGCAGACGAGCTGCGCAACCTGCCCGGCATGACCACCGCCATGATGGTCGCCGTCGGCAAGGATGGCGTGAAAACGGTCGAAGACTTCGCCGGATATGCGTCGGACGACCTGGCTGGCTGGCGCGAGCGCAAGGACGGCGAAACCAAGGTCTTCAAGGGCATTCTCGAAGACTTCGGCGTCACCAAGGCTGACGCCGAGCAGATGGTGCTTGCAGCCCGTCTTGCGGCCGGCTGGATCACCGAAGACGAACTGATGCAGCAGGACGTTGAAGACGTCGCTGACGCGTCGGTCTGACGGAAATGAAACGGGCCGGAGCAACGCTTGATCGACATGAACGATCGCACCTGTATCGTGACACGCAAGACGGGCGAGCCTGACGGGCTCATCCGGTTTGTTGTCGCGCCTCATGGTTCGGTCGTTCCAGATGTCAGACGCAAGCTCCCCGGCCGCGGCTGCTGGGTGACGGCAGAGCGCCGCTTCGTCGACGAGGCGGCTCGCAAAAATCTGTTCCGCAAGGCTTTCAAAGCCGAAGTTGCCGCACCCGCCGATCTTGGCGAGATGGTCGACCGCGTGCTGTTGCAAAACGCACTCGGCTCTATCGGATTGGCACGCAAGGCCGGCGCGCTGGCGACAGGCGCTGCCAAGGTTGAAGCCGCTGTCCGCAGCGGTGAGGCACTTGCTGTCCTACATGCACTGGAAGCGCAGCCGGACGGCGTGCGCAAGATTACGCAGGCGCGCCGCGCCACAGTCCATCTCGGAGGGCCCGGGATCGACGCATACAAACTCTTTTCAGAGTCTGAATTGGGTTTGGCATTAGGGGCCCTAAGTGTGATACATGCAGCCCTGCTCGCCGAGGACGCGGGCAAGGCGGCGCTGAAGCGCGTGGTGGCGCTTGACCGGTACCGGGGCGGCTCCCCGGAAAACGGCCTCGGTATTGGGACCATCGAATCCGTCGATGGTCCGTTGAAGGATATGGAATGAGTGATTCAAAATCAGGCGACAGCAAAACGCTGACCGTTAACCCGAATGCGAAGAAGACGCTGAGCCTGAAGCCGGCCGGCGTATCGCAGGGTACGGTGCGTCAGAACATGTCGCACGGCCGCTCCAAGCAGGTCGTTGTCGAAACAAAGAAGCGCAAGATCAATCTGCCCGGCGACAAGCCGGCAGCGCCAGTGCTGGTGCCTAAAGCGGCGCCGCAGCCTGCTCCGCCGCCGCCCCCCGCCGCACCACCGGTCGTGGAAGTGCGCAAACCTGCACCGCCGCAGCCTGATCGCTCAGCCGTGGTGCTGAATGAATTGTCGGCAGGCGAAATGGACGCACGCCGGCGCGCGCTCGAAGGCTCAAAAGCACGCGAGGCCGAGGACCGTCTGCGGGCGCAGGAAGACGCCAAGCGCCGCGCCGCCGAAGACGAGCGGCGCAAGAAGGAACGCGAAGAATCCGCGCGGCGCCAAGCCGACGAAGAGGCGCGCATCCAGAAGGAAGCCGACGCACGCAAACGCGCCGAGGAAGAGGCCAAGCGCCGCGCTCCCGCAGCAGATGCTATGTCGGCCGACGACGATGAGAGACCAGCGGCTGCAGTGCGTGGTAAGACAGCGGCGTCATTGCCGCCGCGCCGCATTGCCGTTCCCGAGGCCCCGCGTCCTACAAAAACCAAGGGCGACGAAGATCGCCGCCGAGGCAAACTGACCGTTGCATCCGCGACTTCCGAACAGGAATCGCGTGGGCGTTCGCTGTCATCGATGCGCCGCCGCCAGGAGAAATTCAAGCGCATGGCCGAACCGCGTGAAAAAATCACGCGCGAGGTGGTGCTGCCTGAAACGATCACGATCCAGGACCTGGCGCAGCGCATGTCCGAACGCGCCGTCGACGTGATCAAGTATTTCATGAAACAGGGCCAGATGCTGAAGCCCGGCGACCTGATTGACGCCGACACCGCCGAACTGGTGGCCGGCGAATTTGGCCACACGGTCAAGCGCGTCGCCGAGTCTGACATCGAAAGCGGCATCTTCTCGGTTGAGGACAAGCCGGAGCATATGAAGCCACGGCCACCGGTCGTGACCATCATGGGCCACGTCGACCACGGCAAGACCTCGCTGCTCGACGCCATCCGCAACGCCAATGTTGTTTCCGGCGAAGCAGGCGGCATTACCCAGCATATCGGCGCCTATCAGGTGCTCAAGGATGATCACGAGATCACCTTCCTTGATACGCCCGGTCACGAAGCGTTCACCGCGATGCGCGCCCGCGGCGCACAGGCGACGGATATCGCCATCCTGGTGGTGGCGGCCGACGATAGCGTGATGCCGCAGACGATTGAATCGATCAGCCATGCAAAAGCGGCAGGCGTACCGATCATCGTGGCGATCAACAAGGTCGACAAGCCGGCGGCCAACGCCCAAAAGGTGCGCACCGAACTGCTGCGCCACGAAGTGTTCGTGGAATCGATGGGCGGTGAAACGCTGGACGTCGAAGTCTCTGCCAAGACCGGCCAGGGCATCGACAAGCTGCTCGAAGCGATCCTGCTGCAGGCCGAAGTGCTCGACCTCAAGGCCGATCCGGACCGCACCGCTGAAGGTGTGGTTGTCGAAGCCAAGCTTGATCGCGGCCGTGGTCCTGTGGCCACCGTGCTCGTGCAGGCCGGCACCCTGATGCCAGGCGACATCATCGTTGCCGGCAATGAATGGGGCCGTGTCCGCGCGCTGGTCGATGACCGTGGCGACCAGGTGCCGGAAGCTGGCCCGTCAATGCCTGTCGAGGTGCTCGGCATGCAGGGCGTACCTGCCGCCGGCGACCGTTTTGCGACCGCCGAAAACGAGGCCAAGGCCCGCGAGATCACCGAGTATCGTCAGCGTCTGGCGCGCGACAAGGCAGTGGCAAAGCATGCAGGCCAGCGCGGTTCGCTCGAACAGATGATGTCTCAATTGCAGACGTCGGGTCTGAAAGAGTTCCCGCTTGTCATCAAGGGTGACGTGCAGGGTTCTGTCGAGGCCATCAACGCCGCACTCGCCAAGCTGGGCAATGACGAAGTGCGTGCGCGCATCGTTCATTCAGGCGCGGGCGCGATCAACGAAAGCGACGTGTCGCTGGCCGACACATCGCAGGCCGCGATCATCGGCTTCAACGTGCGCGCCAACAAGCAGGCTCAGCACGCTGCCGATCAGGCAGGCATCGAGATCCGCTACTACAACGTCATCTACGATCTGGTGGACGACGTGAAGCAGGCGATGTCGGGCCTCCTGTCGCCGGAACGCCGCGAGACCTTCATCGGCAATGCCGAGATCCTAGAGATCTTCGACATCACCAAGGTCGGCAAGATCGCCGGCTGCCGTGTTACCGAAGGCAAGGTCGAGCGTGGTGCGGGCGTGCGCCTGATCCGCGACGGCGTTGTCATCCACGAAGGCACGCTGAAGACGTTGAAGCGCTTCAAGGATGAAGTGTCGGAAGTTCCCGTTGGTCAGGAATGCGGTATGGCGTTCCAGAACTACGAGAACATGCATGTCGGCGACGTCATCGAGTGCTTCCGCGTCGAGATGGTGACGCGGACGCTGTAAGGCGGATCAGTTTCTTGGAAACGTCCTATCGGTCGGATTTCAGGCACGTCTCCAGGGCGAACCAGATTGCCAGCAAGGCAATCTTGTCGCCCTGGAAGCGCTATTGGACCTTTCCCGCTTTCGCGCTTCTGGGGCTGTTCCTGGGCTGGGGTTTTGGTACCGGGAACAGACTGCTTGAGCCATATTTGCCTGAATCGCTTTCACTCTTTTTTCTTGCCATTTTGGTGGTAGCGATAATGGTGTTTGCCAGCCGAGCGGTCCGGCGACTGTCTCTTGGCATGGTGGCACGCGCAGTCCACAAACGCTCTCCACCAGCCGATGTACAGTTTGTGTTCGACGGTGCGCAATTGTCTTGGACGACTGAGGACGCGCGGACAATTGTCGACGCCAAGGGACTGTACCAGATCGGCGCTGACGGCGAGTTGCTGGTCTTTCTGACAGGCCCCGGCGTACTCTACGTGCCAATGGCGGCCTTTGCCTCCAAAGACGAGGCAGCGTCTTTGCTCCGCGCTGTCTATGTAGCGATGACGCCTGTCGCACAGGAGCGCTCAAGACTGGACCGCAGGTTTGGCGCATATTTCCGGTGACCTATCCCAGTCAGGGCCCCACCCCACCCATCGACGTGGGCTGACCGGATAGTCATGACACAAAACGCGCCCGAGCAGCCCTTCCGGACCCTGACCTACGAACTCGGCCAGCGCGATGCGCTGGCCGGCGCTGCTTTGGGACGGTTGCCGACCGCATGGGAAAAGCTGCGCATGATGGCGATCATCGCCACAGCCGGTTTTGGAGCGACGCTGGTGCCGCAGGACATGGCTGCGTTCTGGTACTGGACGAGCATATTGACGATCCTGCTGGTCGCGGCGGCCGGAGCTTTGCTGTCGTCCAATATCTCGTTTCGCCGTGACGCAGGGAAACTGCCGATCCCGCAAGGGACGGTGGCATTGGACACCTATGCCGATCGCGTTGTCGAGCGTTCGACGCTTGGAGAGCGGGTCGTGCCGGTCGACAAGGTCTCAATGGTGATCGCAACCGATGGGCACCTGTTCATCCGGGAAGGAAACAAGCTGCCGATCATAATCCCTGCCCGCGCCTTTGTGAGCCGCAAGGATCTGGACGACTTTGCGCGCTGGATCGAAGCTGCGGAAGAACCGGCGGCGACCCTACCAGCGGAAGCCGACGCGCACGCCCGCTGATTCAGCTCCGTCATTCTCGCTGCACAGATTGGCGTTTGAGAAATGGTCGGCATAAGCCTGCACCGTCACATTCGGTGTGATGTCATAACCGACGGCAGCGCCAAGGTGGAACAGCGCCCGGCACCCAAGTCCCTTGTAGTTGACGGGGTTCTTCAAATTGCTGGCGTCATGAATTGCGCCGCCGAGGCTGCCAGACAGATAGAGCTTGCTGGTGATGTTGTAATCCCACGTCAAACCGGCATAGGCGAAATTGATCGGGCGGTCGGGATCGTCAGTGATGGCGGCATTGAAGCCTACATAAGGACGCGGCGCGCCGATAATGGACAGAAACTCCGGTGAGCGGAACAGCAATTCGCCGTTGATGTTGACGCCACTGAACCGCATCGGCCCAAACAGGCCCGTGTCGTAGGACGACGCGCCAAAGCGCACTTCCATCTTGTCTGAATAGTTGCCCCAGCGCGAAAAACGTTCCGGCGATGGCTCTTTCAATTCTTGCGCCGCTGCGACGCCGGTCAACAAAGTCATGCCGACAATAGCCGTGGCAGCAAAAATCTTGGCGCGCATCATTCGAAACTCTATCCAGCCCTGGGAGACTTTATGTTGACCTTGGGGTATCTCAAAGTCGAAATGCCCTGCGCCGCCCGCAACAGATGTCAAAACCGGATCGTTGTGGCACAATTGCACCATTGTCATTTGACAAGGCCAAACAGGAAGGTTGCGCGCAGGCCGCACATTCTTTACTCCGCCTGCTTTCGCTCGGATCAATAGCTCCATGTCAAAGTTTCAATCCCAAGGCCCGTCGCAGCGCCAGTTGCGGGTGGGAGAACAGGTTCGCCACGCACTGGCCGAGGTGCTGACACGGGGCGAAGTGCGCGACGATGTTATCCAGGCCAATGTCATCTCGGTGTCCGAAGTGCGCATGTCACCGGATCTCAAGATCGCCACCGCCTATGTCGCGCCGCTGGGCGCAGCCGAAAATGACGCTGTCATCAAGGCGCTGGCGCAGAACGCGAAATTCATTCGCGGCCGCGTTTCGGGAGCGCTGAGGCAGATGAAGTTCATGCCGGAGTTCCGTTTCCGGCTGGATACCTCGTTCGACAACATGGCCAAGATCGACCGGCTGCTACGCTCGCCCGAAGTGGCGCGCGATCTCGACCATGAGGACGAAGAATAATGGCGCGCAAGAAGAAGGGACGCCCGGTTTCCGGCTGGGTCATCCTCGACAAGCCGGTCGGCATGGGCTCGACAGAAGCCGTGTCGAAGGTGCGCTGGCTCTACAAGGCCGAGAAAGCCGGCCATGCCGGAACGCTCGACCCGCTGGCGTCGGGCATGCTGCCAATTGCGCTTGGCGAAGCGACCAAGACTGTTCCCTACGTCCAGGACGGAGCGAAGGTCTATCGCTTTACCGTCGCGTGGGGCGAAGAACGCTCGACTGACGATCTGGAAGGCCCGGTGACCGCGACGTCCGATATCCGGCCAGATGAAGCCGCCATCAGCGCACTGCTGCCAAAATATACCGGTGTGATCATGCAGACGCCGCCACAGTTCTCGGCCATCCGCGTTGATGGAGAGAGGGCCTATGATCTGGCGCGCGCCGGCGAAGCAGTCGAGATTGCGCCGCGCGAGGTCGAGATTGGCCGCTTTGATCTGGTCGAACACGATCAGGACAAGGCCTTGTTCGAGATCGAATGCGGCAAGGGCACCTATGTGCGCTCGCTGGCGCGCGACATGGGCCGCGATCTTGGCTGCTACGGCCATGTCTCGACCCTGCGCCGGGTTTCTGTCGACCCATTTGAGTCCGGAGATCTGGTAACAATCGAGGAGATTGAAGCCGCCGCGGACCTGCCGCCCAAGGGCGAAGACGGCACACGGCCAGAGTTGCCGCCTGAGGAGACCGCACTGCGCCTGGCCGCACTCGATCAGCTTCTGGTGGAGACAGCCGCAGCGCTTGAAAGCCTGCCGGAAGTGGCGCTGGGCGATGACGCCGCCAACAAGCTCAGGCTTGGCAACCCGGTGATCTGCCGCGGGCGCGATGCGCCGGTGGAAGCGGCGGACGCATTTGCCACGGCGCGCGGCCGGCTGGTTGCCATCGGATCCGTCGAAGCAGGCATGTTCAAGCCGCGCCGGGTGTTTGTAGGCTGATCGGCGTGGGGCGGGCGATCTCGAAATGAAAGATATTCCGGCGAACCCTGCTGCGCAGGCCGACAAGCACATGCGCCGCAAGGTCAAGGTGGCGCCGGTCGGGTCCTCGCCCGGAACATTGATCGCCGATCCAAACGCCCTGCCTCTGGTCATGACTTTGACGATGCTGTCGCCAAAGAAGTCAGAAACGATTGAGGACGCGACACTGGACGACGTCGTCAAGGCGCGCGGAAAATGGCCACTGATCTGGCTCGATTGCGCCGGCTTGGGCGACATTGCACTCATCCAGCAGATCGGACAGATGTTCAATCTGCAGCCGCTGGAGCTGGAAGACACGGTCAACACTGACACACGGCCAAAGACAGAATTCATGCCGGACCACGCTTTCGTCATCATGACGATGATCGACAGTGTCGAACCGCACCGTTACGAGCAGGTCTCGATCTATTTCGGCGACGGTTTTGTGCTGACCTTTCAGGAGCGCGCGGGCGACCCGTTCGGACCGGTGCGAAAGCGCATCGGCGCGCCTCTGCCCAACCGTCTGCGCCAGCGCAAATCGGACTATCTGGCCTATGCGCTGATCGACGCCATTGTCGACAGCTACTTTCCGCTCGTCGAGCAGCTTGGTGACAAGACCGAGCAGATCGAAGACGAAATTCTGGATCAGATCAACAAGACCCAGGCCAGACGGCTGCATCTGATGCGGCGCGGCGCCAGCCAGTTGCGCCGCCCGCTGCCGCCGATTCGCGATGCGGTGGCGGCCCTGGTGCGCGCTGAATCGGCGCTGATCGCACCCGACACCAAGATCTTTCTCAACGACACCCTAGATCACGCCGCGACACTGATCGACCTGGTCGACGCACAGCGCGACATGCTGACCGGTCTCATCGACACCCATCTGACGCTGAGTCAGGCCAAGACCGGCGAGGTGATCTCCTTTCTGACCATCGTGTCGTCGATCTTCATTCCACTGACCTTCCTGGCCGGCATATGGGGCATGAACTTCGACACCAAGGTTTCGCCGTGGAATATGCCGGAACTGGAATGGGTCTACGGCTACCCTGCCGCGCTTGGCCTGATGTTCCTGATCGCCGTTGCGCTGCTTGGTTATTTCAAATGGCGGCGCTGGCTTTAGGCTGTTTGCATGGAGCGGCTCGGGTGGCATGATCAACCTTTCACGAGGTTTCCCATGCGCGCCATCATCGCTCTCGCTGCACTTGTCTTCTACGCCGGACCCGGCTTTGCCTGCGATGGCCAGCCGGTCTGTACGGTGATCGACCCGACCGGCACTCCTCTCAATGTGCGCGACGGACCAAACGGGAAGATCCTGACCACTCTCAAGAAAGGAGCGATCGTGGATGTCGTGCGGCACGAAGACCATGAAGGCAACAGGTGGGCGCTGGTCAGCAGATACGCCGAATCCTGGGGCTTCATTTTCGGTGACTATGTGAAATGCGAAAGCTCAGACGAGATCGGAAAGATATGCATCATCGCCGATCCAACCGGCACGCCGCTCAACATCCGTGAAGAACCCAATGGCAAGATCCTTGGAACCTGGCCAAATGGAGTGCGCGTGCGCCCCTATGCGGAGACGATGCACAACGGCAAGCTTTGGTATGAAGTGGACCGCGTCGCGGATGACAATGCGATCGGCTGGGTTTTCGACCCATACCTCAAATGCGAGGAAGGCGGCTGAGCCGCCTTCCTGTCAGGTCAACAAAGCCCGGCTCAGAGCGGCTTCTTGATCCACTTGGCGATGACGCCGACGATGCCCTCCCGGAAAAGCAGAACTGTGATGACAAAGATGACGCCCTGGATGATCGTGACCCATGCGCCGAAAGTCGCCAGATAGTTCTGCATGCCGACAATAACCGTCGCGCCGACGATCGGGCCAAACACCGTTCCCATGCCGCCGATCAAGGTCATCAGGACCACCTCACCCGACATCGACCAGTGCACGTCGGTGAGCGAGGCCAGCTGGAACACCATCGACTTGGTTGCGCCGGCCAGACCGGCGAGTGCGGCCGACAAGACAAAGACCGCCAGCTTGTAGTGATTGACGCGGTAGCCGAGCGAAATTGCGCGTGGCTCATTCTCGCGGATGGCCTTCAGCACCTGGCCGAATGGCGAATGGATGATGCGGTAGATCAGCAGAATGCCGCCGAGCGTAATAGCCAGCACGAAGAAATAAAGCGACATGTCCGAACGCAGGCTGATAAGGCCGAAAAGATCGCCGCGCGGGACGGACTGGATGCCGTCTTCACCGCCGGTGAACGACGCCTGGATGGCAAAAAAGAACACCATCTGCGCGAAGGCCAGCGTGATCATGGCGAAATAGATGCCCTGGCGTCGAATCGCCAGCGAACCAATGACAAGACCAAGCAGCGCAGCCGCGCCAACGCCGAGCAGCAATGACAATTCGGGCGTCAGACCCCAGACCTTGGCCGCATGGGCTGCAACATAGCTCGCGCCGCCGAAATAGGCGGCATGGCCAAAGGACAGCAATCCGCCATATCCCAGCAGAAGATTGAAGGCGCAGGCGAAAAGCGCGAAGCACAGCACCTTCATGACAAAGACCGGGTAGAGCATGAACGGTGCAATGAGACCGACCGCCAGCAACGCCAGGAAGATGGCGATATGATGCGCCGGCATGCCGGACGACGGTGCTTGCGCAGCCCGGACAGAAGTTTCGGTTGCGGTCGACATCAGGCTGCCCTTCCAAACAGGCCGGCTGGTTTGACCAGCAGGACGATCGCCATGATGACGAAGATGATGACGGATGACGCTTCGGGGTAGAACACCTTGGTGAGGCCCTCGATCAGGCCGAGGCCGAAACCGGTGACGATAGCGCCGAGGATGGAGCCCATGCCGCCAATGACGACAACCGCGAAGACGACGATGATGAGGTCAGCCCCCATGTTGGGGTTGACCGAATAGACAGGGGCGGCCAGCACGCCGGCAAAAGCTGCGAGCGCTACGCCAAAGCCGTAGGTCAGCATGATCATGCGCGGCACATTGATGCCAAACGCGCCGACCAGCGTCGGGTTTTCTGTGGCGGCGCGCAGATAGGCGCCAAGCCGGGTCTTTTCAATGACGAACCAGGTCGCCAGACAGACGATGAGCGACGCGATGACAACCCAGCCGCGATAGTTTGGCAGGAACATGAAGCCCAGATTCTGACCACCTGCGAGTTGCGGAGGGATCGCATAGGGCAGGCCCGAAATGCCGTACTGGTTGCGGACCAGGCCTTGAATGATGAGCGCCAGGCCGAAAGTGAGCAGCAGGCCGTAGAGATGGTCAAGATGGTAGAGCCGCGAGATCATCGTTCGTTCTAGAATGATGCCGAATGCGCCGACGATCAGCGGCACGATGATCAGCGCCGGCCAGTAGCCGATGCCGAAATAGGTGAGCAGGACCCAGGAGAAAAACGCGCCGAGCATATACTGCGCGCCGTGGGCGAAATTGATGATGTTGAGCAGGCCAAAAATGATCGCCAGCCCCAGTGACAGGATTGCGTAGAACGACCCGTTGATGAGGCCGAGCAACAATTGCCCAAAGAGCGCCTGTGGCGGTATGCCGAGGAGTTCGAACATCCGGAACCTGTCCCTTGAAAGATGGAAGCCGGGCGCGCCTGGGGCGCGCCCGGAGAACTGGCTTACTTGACGAGCGAGCAGCCGCCGTCAGCGAGCGGACGGAACGCCTTGTCGGCAGGTGTCGTCGCGACGGTTTCGTAGAGATCCCATGGACCCTTCGAATCTTCCGGCTTCTTGACGCGGAACAGGTAAGAATCGTGGATCGCGCGCCCGTCGACACGAACCGCCCCCTTGCCGAACAGCGGATCGTCGGTTGGCATTTCCTTCATCTTTGCCAGAACCTTGGTGGCGTCCTTGTCGCCAACAGCTTCAACGGCCTTCAGATAATGCAGAACGCCGCCATAGACGCCGGCCTGGACCATGGACGGCTTCTTGCCCATCTTTTCCTCATAACGAGCAGACCATTCGCGCGTACCGTCGTTCAGATCCCAGTAGAATGAGGACGTGAGCACCAGCCCCTGCGCGACCTGCAGACCGAGCGCGTGGATGTCATTGATGAAGACCAGCAGACCGGCGATCGCCTGGCCACCCTGGGTGATGCCGAATTCCGACGCCTGCTTGATCGAGTTGATCGTGTCGCCGCCAGCATTGGCCAGACCGATGACCTGTGCGCCTGACGCCTGCGCCTGTAGCAGGAAAGACGAGAAGTCGGTGCCCGGGAATGGCGTCTTGACCGAACCGATCACTTCGCCGCCGGATGCCTTCACAACTGCCGATACGTCGCGCTCCAGCGCATGGCCGAAGGCGTAGTCAGCTGTCAGGAAGAACCAGCTCTTGCCGCCGTTGGCGACCATCGCACTGCCTGTGCCGTGCGCAAGCTGCCAGGTGTCATAGGTCCAGTGAATGGTGTTGGGCGAGCATTTCGAGCCGGTCAGGTCAGACGACGCAGCGCCCGAATTGATGAAGACCTTGTTCTTTTCCTTGGTGATGTCGTTGATGGCGAGCGCCACCGACGAGGTCGGAACGTCTGCGATCACGTCGACGCTTTCAGTGTCATACCACTGGCGGGCAATGTTGGAACCGACGTCGGGCTTGTTCTGATGGTCGGCCGAGACGATCGTGACATTGATACCCTTGTCTTTCGCCTTGAAGTCCTCGACTGCCAATTGAGCCGCAACCACCGAACCTTCACCGGAGATGTCGGAATAGATGCCGGAGCGATCGTTCATGACGCCGATCTTCACGTCGGTTGCGTAGGCTGCTCCCGTCAGCAGCAGCGCGGACAGTGCGGCGAGGCCTAGTGCTTTGGTTTTCATTGGTATTCTCCTCCGTATCACTCTGTGTTCTGGTCGTATTCCCACTACACGCCGAGATAGGCGTGCAATTTGTCGATGTTGGCGTCGAGTTCCGCATTGGGGATCATGTCGACGACCTTGCCCTGCTCGACCACGTAGTGGCGGTCGGCAACCGACGATGCGAAGCGGAAATTCTGCTCCACCAGGACAATGGTGAACCCTTCCCGCTTCAGTTGCGCGATGGTGCGGCCGATCTGCTGAATGATGACCGGCGCCAGACCTTCCGTCGGCTCGTCCAGCAGAAGCATTTTTGAACCGGTGCGCAGGATGCGGCCGATTGACAGCATCTGCTGCTCGCCGCCTGACAGTTTGGTGCCCTGGCTGGTGAGACGTTCCTTCAGGTTAGGAAACAGTTCGAAGATGCGCTCCACGCTCATGCCGCCTTCGCGGATTTGCGGCGGCAGCATCAGATTCTCTTCAACGGAGAGTGACGAGAAGATGCCGCGCTCTTCCGGGCAATAGGCGATGCCGCGGCGGGCAATGAGGCGCGGCTGCAAAGACACCGTCTCGGCGCCGTCGAACATGACCGAGCCGCTGCGCCTTGGCAGGATTCCCATCACGGCCTTAAGCGTGCTGGTCTTGCCAGCACCGTTGCGCCCCAGAAGCGTAACCACTTCGCCCGGCATGACGTTGAAGCTTATGCCGTGCAGCACATGGCTTTCGCCATACCAGCCGTTGAGTTCCTGCACATCCAGCAGCGGCCTGGTGGAAGACGCCGCATTCCGGCTCGCCAGCGCCGCCTCAGTCATGACCGGCTCCGATATAGGCATCGATCACTTGCGGATCGTTCGATACAGTTTCGTAGTCGCCTTCCGCCAGCACCTTGCCGCGCGCCAGGACGGTGATCGTGTTTGACAGCGAGGCGACGACCGACAAATTGTGCTCGACCATCAGGATGGTCCGGTTGGCTGAAATGCGCTTGATCAGTGCCGCGATACGGTCGACGTCCTCGTGCCCCATGCCTGCCATTGGCTCATCAAGCAGCATGAGTTCAGGATCAAGCGCCAGTGTCGTCGCCAGTTCAAGCGCCCGCTTGCGGCCATAAGACAGATCACTGGCGAGAATGCTTTCGAACTCGGTCAGGCCGACATCGGCCAGCAGAGCGCGGGCATCGTCATCAAAAGCTGACAGGATCTTTTCGTTACGCCAGAAGTCAAAACTGTCGCCGCGCTTGCGCTGCAGGGCGATGCGGACGTTTTCGAGAACCGTCAGGTGCGGGAAGACCGCAGATATCTGGAACGAGCGCACCATGCCGCGGCGGGCAATGTCAGCCGGCGACAGCGCAGTGATATTGCCGCCCTTGTAGGTGATCGTGCCGCGCGTTGGCGACAGAAACTTCGTCAGGAGATTGAAGCACGTCGTTTTGCCCGCGCCGTTGGGACCAATCAGCGCGTGGATCTCACCTCGCCGCACCTTGAGAGTGACATCGTCGACTGCGACGAATCCCTTGAACTCTTTGGTGAGGTGGTCAGCGGCCAGAATGAAGCCGTCACTCATACGCTTTCGCTCTCCCGGCACAACAGGAGCTACGCAACCGCAGCCCGCTTGTCAGATTGTTGAGAGGCCTCCTCCCTGGAAGCACTCGGCTGATCCCGGCTTGGCCGGTTTGATTATTATGTTCCTAAGCAACAAGATGCATAGCACAGCGGCGAACGCAAGCACGTAGAAACCCGTACAAAGTCATACGGAAGTAGTACTCCGTAGCGTTAGCCCAGTGTATTACTAACGCTTCGGGATTCAAATCCGGCCTCGACCGGCCAGGGGGTAGCATTGCGCCCCGATTTGCCCTATATGCGCGCCAGCTTCGCTGCAGACATGCGGCTGGCGCATCACGGCCCCAGCTGGACGACATCCCGGCCGCGGGCATCCCGTTTCCTCCCATTGAAAGGAAAAACACGATGTCGATTACTGCTGAACGCAAGCAAGAGCTCATGAAAGAGTTCGCGACCAAGCCGAATGACACCGGTTCGCCGGAAGTGCAGGTTGCGATCTATTCCGAGCGGATCAAGAACCTGACCGAGCACTTCAAGGGTCACAAGAAGGACAACCACTCACGCCGTGGCCTTCTCGCCCTGGTCTCGCAGCGCCGCCGTCTGCTCGACTACCTCAAGAGCAAGGACGAAGCACGCTATTCTACGCTGATCGAAAAGCTCGGTCTGCGCCGCTAGCGCACCCGCCGCCGGTTCCCTCACGGGCTCCGGCGGTTTTCGCTTATCCGGGCCGGCAATGCCGGACCGGCAGGGTTCCGGACAGTCATTTTAGACGGCCGGAACCGCCCATGGACAGGTCATGGGGCAGGATTGCCGGAAGCTCGGCGAAATATCAAACGAGCTTCCCGTTGTCTTGCCTATGGCCCGTCCGAGACAGAAGCCAGGGATGATATAGGTGCTGCGCAAAGCGCGAGCGCCCGTCCCGCATATCTAAGGACAAGACATGTTCAACTACCACAAGGTCGAGATCGAATGGGCCGGCCGCCCGCTGACGCTCGAGACCGGCAAGATTGCCCGTCAGGCCGACGGCGCCGTGCTGGCCACCTATGGCGAGACCGCAGTGCTGGCCACCGTCGTTTCAGCGAAAGAGCCCAAGCCCGGCGTCGACTTCTTCCCGCTGACCGTCAACTACCAGGAAAAGACCTACGCAGCCGGCAAGATCCCCGGCGGCTATTTCAAGCGCGAAGGCCGTCCGTCGGAAAAGGAGACGCTGGTCTCCCGTCTGATCGACCGTCCGATCCGCCCGCTGTTCCCCGATGGCTACAAGAACGACACCCAGGTCGTGATCACCGTGCTGCAGCACGACATGGAAAACGATCCGGACGTGCTGTCGATGGTTGCAGCTTCGGCAGCGCTGACGCTGTCGGGCGTGCCCTTCATGGGCCCGGTCGGCGCGGCCCGCGTCGGCTACATCAACGGCAAGTTCGTGCTCAACCCACACATCGACGAGATGCCTGAATCGAAGCTCGACCTGGTTGTCGCCGGCACCGCCGACGCCGTGCTGATGGTTGAATCGGAAGCGCAGGAACTCGACGAAGAGACCATGCTCGGCGCAGTCATGCACGGCCACAAGGGTTTCCAGCCGGTGATCGACGCGATCATCAAGCTGGCTGAAGTCGCCGCCAAGGAGCCACGCGATTTCGTCCCGAACGATCTGTCGGCGCTGGAAAGCGAGATGCTCGGCGTTGTCGAGGGCGACCTGCGCGACGCCTACAAGATCACCGAGAAGCAGGCGCGCTATGCCGCCGTCGACGCCGCCAAGGCGAAGGTGAAGGCGCATTTTGCTCCGGCCGAAGGCGAAGAGCCGAAATGGGCCGCCGACAAAGTGGCCGCCGTGTTCAAGGAACTGCAGGCGAAGGTCGTGCGCTGGAACATCCTCGACACCAAGAGCCGCATTGACGGTCGCGACCTGTCGACCGTTCGCAAGATCGTGTCGGAAGTCGGCGTCCTGCCGCGCACCCACGGCTCGGCCCTGTTCACCCGCGGCGAGACCCAGGCGATCGTGGTTGCGACGCTGGGCACCGGCGAAGACGAACAGTATGTCGACTCGCTGACCGGCATGTACAAGGAGAAGTTCCTCCTGCATTACAACTTCCCGCCCTACTCGGTTGGTGAAACCGGCCGCATGGGTTCGCCGGGACGCCGCGAAATCGGCCACGGCAAGCTCGCCTGGCGCGCGATCCGTCCGATGCTGCCGCCGGCAGAACAGTTCCCCTACACGATCCGCGTCGTGTCGGAGATCACCGAGTCGAACGGCTCGTCGTCGATGGCGACCGTGTGCGGCACCTCGCTGGCCCTGATGGACGCCGGCGTGCCGCTGGCCAAGCCAGTTGCCGGCATCGCGATGGGCCTGATCAAGGAAGGCGACCGTTTTGCCGTCCTGTCCGACATTCTGGGCGACGAAGATCACCTCGGCGACATGGACTTCAAGGTGGCGGGCACGAGCGCCGGCATCACATCGCTGCAGATGGACATCAAGATCGAAGGCATCACCGAAGAGATCATGAAGGTGGCGCTGGAGCAGGCCAAGGGCGGGCGCGAGCACATCCTGGGCGAAATGGCGCATGCATTGTCGGGCGCCCGCTCGGAGCTGGGCGAGTTCGCCCCGCGCATCGAGATCATGCAGGTTCCGACCGACAAGATCCGCGACGTGATCGGTTCGGGCGGCAAGGTGATCCGCGAGATCGTCGAAAAGACCGGCGCCAAGATCAACATCGAGGACGACGGCACGGTGAAGATCGCTTCGGCCAACGCCAAGGACATCGAGGCGGCCAAGAAGTGGATCCACTCGATCGTGGCAGAGCCGGAAGTCGGCGAAATCTACGAAGGCACGGTAGTCAAGACCGCCGACTTCGGCGCGTTCGTCAACTTCTTCGGCCCGAAGGACGGCCTGGTGCACATCTCGCAGCTCGCCAATGAGCGCGTGCAGAAGACCACCGACGTCGTCAAGGAAGGCCAGAAGGTGTTCGTGAAGCTGATGGGCTTTGACGAGCGCGGCAAGGTTCGCCTGTCGATGAAGGTTGTCGACCAGGAAACCGGCAAGGAGATTCCGAAGGCCGAGAAGAAGGCCGACGCGGACGAAGACGCAGCCTGATCATTGCAGGCGTTGAATTGAAAAAGGGCGTGGCGCGAGCTGCGCCCTTTTTGTTTGCCGGGCAAGAATCCCGGTGAGGGCGTACGCGCCAGCGTGACCGGGAGCGAAGATGCTTCCAATCGATAATCTGATGAGTTGTGGCAGGCGGAATCCTGGCCAGGCGGGCTATGACGTGTCAGGCGCTGGCGTGCGAGCGTGCTCGATCTTGAACGCCGGCGTGAGTGTTGTGAGGCAGCACGTGACGCGGCGCGCGATGTTTTGAAGTACCGCTTCGCGCTCGGCGAGATCAAGTTGCGCGATGTGGGCGACGAGGAAAGACAGCGCCCGCCCAAGCTCGCTCAAGGCCGAGGAAATGCGCATCAGATCGCTTGCGCTGTCGTCGCTGCTGGTCAGGTCGATGTCTGAAAAGACGAAGTCGAAGCCGAGTTCGAGCCCCGTTTCGGCGATCATCTCGCGGACGGGGAAAATGACGAGACCGAGTATCCAGCATAGCGTGCGGCGGATTGGGCGGGAGCGGCTTGTGGTGCGCTCGGCGAGAGCGGAGAGGGCGAACAGCATCGCGACAATGCGGTGAAGCATTGTCAGTCTGCTGTCGTGTCTGCCCTCCTTTGCCATGTATGTCTCCGTTTGTGGTGGAGACATTGTGGGGGAGGTTTTGGGGTGGCGGATAGAAATCGCGAAATATTTTTTGCGACCCTCTATGACGTCATTCTTGGGCTTGTCCCAAAAATCTGCTGCGCATCAGCAAGTGGTTGATCCGTCGCGCCTTTTGCCCATTCAGACAGTAGACTCTCGGGACAAGCCCGAGAGTGACGGCGGACACGGTGCCCCCTCCACCACTACGTGGTCCCTTGCCGGGGCGAGCCACGGGTCTCGCCCCGGCAAGGGACCACGTAGTGGTGGAGGGGGCGTGACGTACTACTGATCTTACCCCACCCGGCCAACCTTTGGTTGGCCACCGGGGAGGACAAGCCGCGCACGCCCACTACCGTCCGACGATCAGCGTCACGCCGCCCATGAGCAGGGCCATGCCGGCAATGGCGGAGAGCAGGCCCTGGGTTGCGCCGGAACGGACAAGGTCAAAGGCAAGGCCGAAGATGAGCTGGCTGGCGACAAGGATGGAGATGGTGGCGGCGGCTCCAAGCTTTTGATAGCCGGCTATGCTGGCGAATACGAAGAAGGAGCCGAGCAGGCCAGGCAGTACGCTGACCGGGCGCAGCGTCGACGCGACCTCGCCAAAGCCCGCCAGACCGTTGCGCCAAAACAGCAGCAGGGTCAGTGCAGCAAGGCCGACCGCCGAGTTGAGAATGAGCGTGACCAGAACCGTGGACGCCTGCGTGGTGATCTGCGCCATCAGCACATTCTGCGCGACAAGGGCGGCGCCTGCGGCGACCAGCAGGGCGGCGATGATCTGGACTGTCATATGCCGGCGCCGTCGGGATCGTTGCGCTCATCGAGTCGCAGGGTCATGAAGGTGAGATCGAGCCAGCCGCCAAATTTGGTTCCGACCTGCGCCAGCGTGCCGGCGTTCACAAAGCCGAGCTTGTCGTGCAGCGCGATGGAGCCTGTGTTGCCGGCCTCGATGCCGGCGACCATGACGTGCTTGCCAATGGCGCGGGCGCGCTCGATGAGCGCCAGCATCATCGCCTTGCCGATGCCCCTGCCGTGCTGATCGGCACGGACATAGACGGAATGCTCGACCGTGTGGCGATAGCCATCAAAGGCGCGCCAGTCGCCAAACGAGGCGTAGCCGATGATGTCGCCGTCTTCGACCACGACAAGCACCGGATAGCCGGCGCGGGCGCGGTCTGCCAGCCAGGCGAGACGGTTGGCGACGTCAACGGATTTCTCGTTCCAGATCGCCGTCGTGTTTGCGACCGCATGGTTGTAGATGGCGGTGACCGCCGGCATGTCGGCTTCGGTTGCGTCGCGGATGTCCATCACATGCTCCTGCTCGTCGCGCCAGGCGACAATCATCATAGTGACGATCAATCCAATATAGTGGACGACTTGTCAAGCAGGGATTCGGCTCGCTGCAGGTGCAGTCAGCGGTTGCTGAGCACCACAACGGCATAGGTGCAGGGCGCGGCGCTGGCGTTGCGGAAAATGCAATCGGCGGGCGGGCCGAGTTCAAGGCAGTCTCCCGCCTGCATCTCGTGCACCACCTCGCCCTCGACAAAGACGAGTGCGCCGTCGAGCACCCAGATCATCTGACGCAAAAACGCGTAGGCAGACGCTGGCATGGGCACTTCCTTGCCCGCTGGCAGCGTGACCTGCACCAGATCGACCGGCATGTCGGACTGAGGCGAAACGTGGCGGCGGACATAACCGGTGGCCGGATCGGTCCAGACCGGCTGATTGGCGCGGCGCAGCAGCCGGCCCTGACTGATCTCGGCGCGGGCCATCAGCGTGGACATGGACAGGCCAAACGCGCCGGAGAGCTTTGCCAGCAGATTGGCGGTGGGACTGGAATCGCCGCGCTCAACCTTGTGGATCATGGCGCGCGAGACCGCGGCGCGCTCGGCCAGTTGCGTCAGCGACCAGCCGCGCGCCTCGCGCTCAAGCCGGATGCGTGCGCCGATGCGGCGGTCGAGATCATGATCGGTCATCGTGCTACTTTAGTGGACAGAATTCGCTTGAAACAGGGGGTTGGCGGAGCCCAAGCGGATTTCTATGGTGCTCTCAATTTGCGAGGGGGCCAGATGTCGAACGCCTATGAGCCGATACCGCTGCCGGACTTTTTCGAGCGGCCGGTCGATGAGATGCGCGACGGCGCGGCCGGGTTCTACGACCTGATCCGCACACGGCACACGGTGCGCGACTTTTCGTCGAGGTCGGTGCCGCGCGACATTATCGAGACCTGCATCAAGGCGGCAGGCACCGCGCCCAATGGCGCAAATCACCAGCCCTGGCATTTTGCGGTGATCGGCGACGCGGCGATGAAGGCGCGCATTCGTGCAGCGGCGGAAGAGGAAGAGCAGGCGTTTTATGCCGGAAAGGCCGGCGAGGAATGGCTGAAGGCACTGGAGCCGCTGGGCACGGATGCGGCAAAACCATTTCTGGAGGAAGCGCCGTGGCTGATCGCGATCTTTGGCGAGCGCAAGAGCGTGTCGGCGGACGGGGTGCTGCGCAAGAACTACTACGTGCCGGAATCAATCGGCATTGCGACAGGGTTCCTGATTACGGCGCTGCACAGCGCAGGCCTTGCGACGCTGACGCATACGCCCAACCCGATGAGTTTCCTGAACGAGATTTGTGGCCGCCCGGCGCATGACAAGGCCTATATCCTGATGGTGGTGGGATATCCGAAAGAGGACGCGACGATACCCCGGCACGCGACCGAAAAGCGGGCGCTGGACGACATCGCGACCTTCTTCGAATAGAGCTTTGATTGCGAACCTTGCGAAAATTTAATGCCCCCGCAATGCATCGGTAAGGTGGGGGTCTGCATTTTCCTGACTTAGGGACTGAAGACAGGAGAAGACCGGTGAACACCATCAAGCTCACTCTCGCGGCAGCCGCGTTGACCTCGGTGACCGCAATCGCAATGGCGCAGACGACGCCAGCCACCCCCGCCCCGGCAGCGCCAGAGGCAAATGAATCAGCACCCAGACACGGCATGCGCATGGGCCATCGTATGGCACGGCTCGATACCAACAATGACGGCGCGGTGAGCCAGGACGAATTTGCTTCGGCGACACGCATGAAAGAGGCTGACGCAAATGGCGACGGCGAAATCACTCAGGATGAACTGGTCGCCCTGCTGCAGAAGCGCGACTATGAGAGACGGGCGCAACACATGACGCGCCGGCTCGACATTGATGGCGACGGCAAGGTGACCGTGGCCGAAATCGAGCTGCAGCGCGGAAAGATGTTTGCGCTGATGGACCGCAACAATGACGGCAAGCTGGAAGGCCGTGAATTGCGGCGCGGCCAGATGGGCAACCGTGACGGACGCGGCCATCGTGGCAACTGGGAGCGCGGTGAAGGCAAGCGCGGCGGCGACTGGCGTCGCGGGCATGGCCGCCATCACGATCGCGGTTTTGAGAACCAGTCCGACGATCGGGACGAATCCGAAAACATGGATCTGTAATTGTTATTGGCGCCGGCCCGACAAATTGTCCGGGCCGGCGCTTGCTTTTCGGCGCACCGTGGCGATGCTCACCAGATGAGTTCTATCGGCAAGGTCGTTCTGAGAAAGTTGGCGGTGCCAGAATGCGATTCTGGCGCGACCATGCCGGTGGTTCTCGCAGACGATAGCAGGATGGTTTTCGGCTACCGGCTGCCGCAGCACGCAAAACATGACTTTGCACTGTTCCGGATCGACCTTTGTCTGATCCACAAATTCGGCTATCCGAACGACGAAGCCCTGCGCGGGCACCGGTATTCAGATGCCGGTTTTGACTATTACAATGCCTATGAGGTTGTTGGGTCCGAATGGATTGACGAGATGAACCGCGCCAATGCGGTCAGTTTTCCCGGTGACCTGAACGCATTCCAGTCATCGAAGCATTTCATCTTCTCGTTCCACGACACGACACTGGAATTTGTGTGCGACGAAGAGCCGGTTGCCGTGACGGGAGACGGGTATCTCGCCGACGCCGCTGTGGAAGAATTCCTGAAGGATTAGCCCAGAGCCCCAATCACCGCCTGCGCCTCTTCGGCCAGCAGGGTTGTCAGTTGACCCGCAGGCAGTTCGCGGCCAAGGCGCATGGCCTGCCCCGACCAGAGCGACATGAAATCGGTCATGCCGACCGGCTCGGTTTTGGCGCGCAGTGGCGCAAGCGCCCCGCCGGCCAGCGGAAAGGCGGGCGCCAGATCCGACATGGGGCCAAGATCACGCATGATACGGTTGACGATGCCGCGCGCCGGACGGCCGGTGAACAGGCGGGTGAGCACAGTCTCATCATCCCAGGCGGATTTGAGCGCCGCGCGGTGTTGAGGCGGAACCTTTGCTTCGGGCGCAAACAGATAGGCAGTGCCGATCTGGGCGGCGGATGCGCCGAGGGCCAGAGCAGCGGCAATGCCGCGGCCGTCGCCGATGCCGCCGGCGGCGATGACCGGAAGCTTTATCGCGTCAACAATCTGGGGAACCAGCGCCATCGTTCCGACCTGCCGGTCGGCGTGATCGTCGAGGAAAATGCCGCGATGGCCGCCGGCCTCGAACCCCTGGGCGATGATGATGTCTGCGCCTCGCTGTTCGAGCCAGATCGCCTCGCGCACGGTGGTGGCGGACGCCATGATCCTGGCGCCAGCCGCCTTGACGCGCAGCAGCAGATCATCGGCCGGCAGGCCGAAATGGAAGCTGACCACCTCGGGGCGCAGTTCCTCGATCAGCTTGCAGAATGCGTCGTCAAAGGGTGCGCGATTGGACGCCGGGATCGGACCGTTGGGGTCAATGCCCAGTTCTTCGTAGTATGGTCTTAGCCGCTCGCGCCAGGCCATTTCGCGCGCCTCGTCGGGCTGCGGCGGGCGGTGGCAGAAGAAATTGAGATTGACCGGAGCAGTGGTGGCGGCGCGGAACTTTTGCATCTCGGCGCGCGCCTGATCGTGGCTGAGAAGCGCGCATGGGATGGAACCCAGGCCGCCGGCCTGCGCGACGGGAATAGCAAGCTCTGCAAGGCCAGGGCCGGCCATCGGGGCCAGCACAATGGGCAGACCGATGCCCAGCAGGTCGAGAATACGCCGGTCGCGCCACATAAGGTTGTTTCCTGTTGCTACATGGCAGGTTAGATGATCGTCAGATATTTCTAAGGTCCACGCACGTCCAGCCAATGTATCAAAGACGATCTGAATTGCGACTTTCATCGGCGGGAAAGCCATGAGCGGCAATGCGCTGGCGACGCTGTTTCATCCGTTTGACACCGGCGATATCCGTCCACCGGAAAAGGGCTCGCGGGCGTTGTTCCTTGGCGCAGAGCCCGGGTTCCGGCCGCCATCGGATTTTGGTGCGTCGATAGCCGCTGTGCAGGGGTTCCGCCCGGCCTATCTGGCGCTGCGGTCACAAGGGATCGATGTGGCGCCAGAGCCGGAAGGCACGGAGTTTGACCTGGCGCTGGTGTTGGCCGGGCGGCATCGCGGCCAGAACGAGGGCTGGATCGCGCAAGCCTGGAACCTGCTGAAACCAAACGGCATGATCGTGGTGGCCGGGACCAAGGATGACGGAATCGACAGCCTGCGCAAACGCGTGGCGTCGCATGCCGGCATTGAGGGCGCGCTGTCAAAATATCACGGCGTGGTGTTCTGGCTGCGCAAGGACAAGAGCGCCGCGGCGCCGTTCACCACTGAGGCCGGGACGGTGGTTGACGGGCGGTTTGTTACGGCGCCGGGCATGTTCTCAAGTGGCAAGATCGACCCGGGGTCGCGGCTGCTGGCCGGCCACCTGCCTGACAATCTGAAAGGTGAAGCGGCGGATTTTTGCGCCGGCTGGGGTTATCTTTCGGTCGAGTTGCTGGACCGCTGCCCGGGCATCACGGCAGTGGAGCTTTTTGAGGCGGACTATGCATCACTTGAGGCGGCCCATCGCAATCTTGGGGATGCGCGTGCGCCGACGGGCTTCAACTGGACAGATCTGGCGGCGGAAGCGGTGGGGCGGCGCTTCGATGTGATCGTGATGAACCCGCCGTTCCATCAAGGCCGGGCGGCAGAGCCGGATCTCGGCCGGAAGATGATCGACGCCGCAGCCAAGGCGCTCAGGCCCGGCGGACAGATGTTTGTGGTGGCCAATCGTGGCCTGCCCTATGAGGCCGAGATGAAACGCACATTACGCGAGCCGCGCGAGATTGTCCGCGACGGGACGTTCAAGGTTTTGTGGGCTCGCCGCTGATTTTCTTGGGCTCATCCGAGACCGGCGCGTCGGGATCATCGACGCCAAAGCGCGAGTGCTCGAAGACGAGCACGATGACCAGCGCGATCATGAACGGTACGATGAGATAAAGCAGGCGGAACACCAGCAAGGCGGCGACAACGTCGGCTGGGTCCATTTCCGGCAAGGCCAGCACGAAGACCAGTTCGAGCACGCCAAGGCCGCCTGGCGCATGCGACAGCAACGCCACCGAAAACGAGATCAGGAAAATGCCGAGCACCACGAGATAGCCGGGATTTCCGGCCTCCGGCAGCGCAAAATAGACGATGCCGGCAGCGCCCATGATCTCGAGCGGGCCGATCACCATTTGCTGCAAGACAACGGGCAATTTTGGATAATGGATCGAAAAACCGCGCAGCTTCAGCGGCTTGCGGGCGCGCACGCTGCCGAGAAGGTAGAGCACGACGAGCGCCAGCAGGATGTAGCCGGTGCCGCGCGAAAAATTGGCCGGCAGGACATCAACGAAACGTTCGGTGATTTCGGGCTCGATAACCAGAACAAGACCTGTGAGAAAGATGACGCCAAAGACGAAGGTGAACGAGCAAAAGGCGATCAAGACGCCGATCTCGGCGGCGCTCAGACCCTTGGTGGCATAGGCGCGGTAGCGCACCACAGCGCCCGAAAACACCGATGCACCGATATTGTGCGACAGCGCATAGGTCGTGAACGAGACCAGCGTTATGAATGTCCACGAGACCTTTCGGCCGATATGCTGCAATGCGATGCGGTCGTAACCTGCGAGCGCAGCATAGGCGACGAGCGTGGAGGCGACACACAGGACCCAGTTCTTTGCCGGGATCGCGCCAAAACTCGCCTTCAATTCGGCGAGAGAAACGCCGCGAAGTTCGTGGTAGAGCAGCCAGATCGAAAAGGCGACCGCCCCGAGGCCTACAACAGGCCAGAAATATTTGCGCAACTTCATCCTGGCAGAGCCACAGCCTTCGTCAATGCATGGAGTTGGCCAGCGAAATAGCCGGACACCCGTTGATGGCCGCTTGACGTGCGATGGTCAAGCAAGAAGGATCATTTGACGTGATGCGCGGCAATACAATCGCAATGCCGTGCGTCAACCGGCGTGCGCGAGCGGTTCGAACAACAGTGCGGCGGGCTGGGTGGCTGCGGTTTCTTCTCGCGGCTTGAACGCCGCCAGCGGCGCTGGCTTGCCGTAGAGATATCCCTGAACAAAGCTGCAGCCGGAAGCCCGCAAGAGCAATGCCTGGTGTTCCGTCTCGACGCCTTCGGCAATGACGGACACGCCAATCGCCTTGGCCAAGCCAACAATCGTGGACACCACCGTCGAACCATTGTCCTTGTCGATGCGGGTGATGAACGACCGGTCGATCTTCAGCTTGTGGAACGGGAAGTCAATCAGATAGCCGAGATTGGAATAGCCAGTTCCAAAATCATCGATCGCAACCGATACGCCAAGTTCTGCAAGTTCGTACATCAGCCGGGCGGCGCGCTCACGGTCCTGCATCATTGCCGATTCGGTGACTTCAAGCTCGAGCCGTGCCGGGTCGATGCCGGTAAGGCCGATCGTAGAGCGGATCATCGAGATGAAATCCCGCTGAAGCAGTTGCACCGGCGAGATGTTGACCGAAATGACGCTGTCCGCAGGCAGATCGGCAGCGTCCTGGCAGGCGCGCCGCAACACCCATTCGCCGATGAGCGTGATGATGCCAGTCTCTTCGGCGACGGGAATGAATTCCGATGGCGGGATCGTGCCCCTGTCGGGATGCTGCCAGCGCAGCAACGCTTCGTAGCCGACAACCCGGCGGGCGGCCATGTCGTATTGGGGCTGGTAGTACAGGACAAAGTCCTGGCGCTGCAGTGCCTTGTAAAGCTCGGCCTCGATCCACTGCCGGGTTTCAGCGATCTCACCCATTTCCGGATGGAACACCGCCCAATTGCCAATGCCGTTCTGGCGCGCGTTCTGCAAAGCGAGGTTGGACCGGCGCAGCAGGACGACCGGATCGCGGCCGTCCTTTGGCAACGCAACGATGCCGACAGAGACATTGACGGACTGGAGATGCTGCGGAAGGCGGAACGGCTGCATCATCTGGACGATCAGATTGTCGATGATGCGCTCGATATTGGCCGCCTTGGGATCAGGCACCAGAACCGCAAATTCGCCGGCGCCGATGCGGCCCATCTCGACTCCCGCCGGAAGCTGATCGCGCAGGCGAATCGCAAACGCCTGAATCAGTTCGTCGCCCTGAGTGTAGCCAATCGCGTCGTTGATCTGCTTGAACCGGTCAATGTCGATATCAATCAGAAAACTCGGCTTGCCGTCCTGCACGGTCCGGGCGGCGCATTCGGCGATACGGCTGATCATCGCTACACGCGAATGCAGGCCTGTCAGCTTGTCGACTTCGGTTTCCTGACGGACGAAATTGGCCGATTCATCAACGCCGGCAAAGAAGGAAATTGCCGACCCGGCAGCAGCCAGAGCGCAAAGCGAGGCAACGACTGCGGCGACCAGAGTCGATGGCAGGTTGGCGAAATCGCCTCCAAAAACGAGATTGAGCGCCCAGAGACCCAAGAGGAAACTGCCGGCCCCAGCCGCCAGGACGGTAAACAGCCTAAATGGTGTGCTTCGCCGGGGATTGGCGGACAGATTCATGCGAAGAAGTTACCTGCTCGAACGACACCGGTATCAGGCATGTGCTTAAAATTGGTTTAGAGCCTGCGACACTCAAACCTATGTGCGACCCTATTCGCCAGTATCCGCCCGCTTCAGTTCCTCAAGGGTCGGCATCGAAACAATGTGATAGCCGGCGTCGACATTGATGACTTCACCGGTGACGCCGCCGCCAAGGCTGGACAACACATAGAGCGCCGAGCCGCCAATATCTTCCAGAGACACGGATTTGCGCAACGGCGCATTGCGCTGCTGGAACGAGAACATATAGCGCGCATCGGAAATGCCGGCGCCCGCCAAGGTGCGCACCGGCCCAGGCGACAGCGCATTGACGCGGATGCCACGCGGACCAAAATCGTTCGCGAGATAGCGCACACTCGCTTCAAGCGCCGCCTTGGCAACGCCCATGACATTGTAGTTTGGCATGACGCGGACCGAGCCGGCATAGGTGAGAGTCAGAAGTGAACCGCCCTCATTCATCATCGCGGCAGCCTTGCGCGATATCTCGGTGAACGAATAGCAGGAGATCACCATCGTGCGGGTGAAGTTCTCCTTGGTCGTGTCGGCGTAAAGGCCCTTCAGCTCGTTCTTGTCTGAAAAGCCGATGGCGTGGACGACAAAATCGATCGTGCCCCACTCGGCCTTCATCGCGTCGAAAACAGCGTCGACAGAGGCGCTGTCTTCGACATCACAGGGCAGAACAAGCTTTGCGCCGACCTTTTCCGCCAGAGGCTTGACCCGGCGGCCAAAGGCTTCGCCCTGATAGGTGAAGGCCATTTCCGCGCCATGCTCGTGCAGCATCCTGGCAATGCCCCAGGCGATGGAATGGTCGTTGGCGACACCCATGATGAGGCCGCGTTTGCCGGACATCAGTTGGGTCACCCGAGCGCACTCCCTGAGGCGGTGTGAATGGTGAATGGTGAATGGTGAATGGCAAGTTCGTATGGGTGAGCTGACGCGTCCGCCAGCTTCAATCCATTCTTTGAAGGTGCGTGGTCGAAGACCATTTTACCATTCACCATTTCACCATTCACCCGTTGTAGCGCTGGAAGACCAGCGTTGCGTTGGTGCCGCCGAAGCCAAAGGAATTGGACAGCGCAACGTCGATCTTGGCATTGTCGATGCGCTTGCGCACAACCGGCATGCCTTCAAATTCCGGATCGAGATTTTCGATGTGAGCGCTCTCGCCGATGAAGCCTGCCTGCATCATCAGCAGCGAATAGATCGCCTCCTGGACGCCGGCGCCGCCGAGCGAGTGGCCCGTCAGCGACTTGGTCGACTGGATGTGAGGCATGCCGGCGCCAAACACGTTACGGATCGCGCCCATTTCCTTGGCGTCGCCGACCGGCGTCGAGGTGCCATGGGTGTTGATGTAGTCCACCCGCTCCTTCACGGTCGACAAAGCCAGACGCATGCAACGCTCTGCGCCCTCGCCCGACGGCGCGACCATGTCGTAGCCGTCCGAGGTTGCGCCGTAGCCGACGACCTCGCCATAGATCTTTGCGCCGCGCGCCTTGGCGACGTCGAGTGCCTCAAGGATCAAGACGCCAGCGCCGCCTGCGATGACAAAACCATCGCGATTGACATCGTAGGCGCGGCTGGCCACCGCCGGCGTGTCATTAAATTTCGAGGACATCGCGCCCATCGCGTCGAACAGGTTCGACATGCTCCAGTCGAGATCTTCGTGGCCGCCAGCAAAGACGCGGTCCTGCTTGCCCCACTGGATCAGCTCGTAGGCGTTGCCGATGCAATGCGCCGAGGTGGAGCAGGCGGACGAGATGGAATAGTTGACGCCGTGAATCTTGAACCAGGTTGCGAGCGTGGCGGAGGCGGTCGATGACATCGCCTTTGGCACAGCGAACGGACCGATGCGCTTGGGGCTCTTGTTCTTCACGGTGGTTTCGGCAGCTTCGACAATGATACGCGTCGACGGGCCGCCCGACCCCATGATGATGCCGGTGCGGTCATTGGTGATCTCGGATTCCCCCAAACCCGCATCGTCGATCGCCTGCTGCATGGCGACATGGTTCCACGCTCCAGCACGGTGCAGGAAGCGCATGGCTCGCCGGTCGACCAGAGGGGTCGGGTCCAGTGTCGGCATGCCCCAGACCTGGGAACGGAATCCATGTTCAGCAAAATCAGGCGAGAAAGTCAGGCCAGATTTAGCGTCCCGCAGCGAAGCAGTGACTTCGCCAGCATCGTTGCCAATTGAAGACACGATGCCGAGACCGGTGACGACGACACGTCTCATAGAGAAATCTCCGTTCGTTGCGGATTTGGTTTCGACGGTATTTAGGCTGCAGCTTCCTGCTTTGCGAGCACGACCTTGAGATCGGTCGCCGAATAGATCTGTTCTCCGTCGGCCTTGAGCCAGCCGTCGGCGATGCCCATGACCAGACGGCCGCGGGTGACGCGCTTGAAGTCAACGCCATATTCGACGCGCTTTACCTTGGGCGTGACCATGCCCTTGAACTTGACCTCGCCGGTGGCCACCGCCATGCCCTTGCCGGGCTCGCCCAGCCAGCCGAGATAGAAACCAGTGAGTTGCCACAATGCGTCGAGGCCGAGGCAACCTGGCATGATCGGATTGTCGATGAAATGGCAGGGAAAGAACCAGAGATCGCGGTGAATGGCGAAATCGGCGCGGATATAACCCTTGTCAAACGCGCCGCCGGTTTCGCTGATATCGGTGATGCGGTCGAACATCAGCATTGGCGGATAGGGCAATTGCGCATTGCCGGGGCCAAACAGTTCACCCTTGGCGCAGGCCAGCAGGTCCGCATATTCGTAGCTTGACTTCCGGTCGGCCATCCATCTCCCCTAGTCGTTGCCGGCGGCAAAGGGCGCATGTTCGATCACGCACCGTTTCACCCGGTAATGTTTGCTACCGCTTATCTTGCGGCCTGTGCGCGGTCAATGCGCGGCTTGATCCGTCATCAGTGACCGAATATATGCTGAAAGCAAGGCAATGAACGCGGGATGCGGCGCAAACCGGGTTATTGCGTAACGGGTGCGGAGATAATGGGCTCACCGACAGCCGGCGAAAGCCGCGAAGCAGAAGGCAAGGTGCGGGCTGCAGGGCTGCGGCCGACGCGCCAGCGCGTTTCGCTCGCTTCACTGCTGTTTGCCAAAGGCGACCGTCACCTGACCGCCGAAGACCTGCATGAAGAGGCGATGGGCGCGGGCGTCGCCGTGTCGCTGGCGACCGTCTACAACACGCTGCATCAGTTTACTGAAGCGGGCATGCTGCGCATTCTGGCGGTCGAGGGCGCACGCACCTATTTCGACACCAATACGTCGGATCACCACCATTTCTATGTGGAAGGCGAGAACCTGGTGCTGGATATTGATACCGGCGGGGTTTGCGTCAGCAATGTGCCCGAACCGCCGCCGGGCATGGAAATCGCCAATATCGATATCGTGATCCGCCTGCGCCCCAAGCGCTGAGGCCGGAAAGACGGTCTAATCGTCGAACGTCTCGTCGGGATATGCGCCCCAGATGAGCGACTGCTGCACATAACCCCAATAACTGCCAAAGCGCATTTCGCACCATTGACCGTCGCATTGTTCGATCATGCCGATGGCGCCCGGCTCAACCGTGGCGACAAGGCGGGATTTGGGATCAGGGTCGCGGGTCAAGGTGATCGCGGCTTCTTCCTTACCCTTGAACCAGGGGGCTGCGATGCCGCTGCGCTTGCCCGACAGCAGCGATTGATTGATCCAGCCTTCAGTGCCTTCCGAATCACGGATGCGCCGCCAATTGTCATATTCCTGAATGATTTCCACCGGCAGACCGGACTTCATATACATCCACTCGACCGGATAGTTGCGGCCCGGACCAACGCGCAGATTGACGCGGCCGGACTTCAGCGTGACAAAACGGGGAATGGGCAGGCCACTCTTGTTAGGGCCAACCGCCTGGGCGGATGCCTGGCTCACCAGTGGCGTTGCTGTCTGGAAAATGCCCAGGACAAATGCGCCAAGAGCGGCACGACAGGCCAGACTCACCCAGTTGATACGCGGCACGCGACATACTCCTTGAACTCAAGGCTGAACCAACACACCGGCCAGCCGCCCCTTTTTCTTTGTCATGCCTCTCCGGGCTTGTTAGAGAGTGGCGAGACTGGGGCATCTACAATGTCGCCTGTCTTGGTTAAGGAGCCCTCAACAGAATGGGGGTCCTGTCGAATGACGAGGAAAGAATGAAGGGCAAGAAGAAACCTCTGGTCGTCATTACGCGCAAATTGCCCGATCCGGTGGAAACCCGGATGCGCGAATTGTTCGACGCGAGGCTGAACGTCGACGATCAACCGATGACCCAGGCCGAGCTGGTCGCCGCCATGCAGGAAGCCGATGTGCTGGTGCCAACCATCACAGACCGGATCGATGCGGATCTGATTGCGCAGGCCGGCCCGAACCTGAAGCTGATCGCGAGTTTTTCGAACGGCGTCGACCATGTCGACGTTACAGCCGCCCAGAAGAAGGGCATTACAGTCACCAATACGCCCAACGTCCTGAACGAGGACACAGCCGACATGACGCTGGCGCTGATGCTGGCGGTGCCACGGCGGCTGGTGGAAGGCGCCTCGCTGCTGAAGGGCGACGGCAAATGGGCCGGCTGGTCGCCGACCTGGATGCTTGGCCACCGCATCTGGGGCAAACGCCTCGGCATTGTCGGCATGGGACGCATCGGCACGGCAGTGGCTCGGCGCGCCAAGGCCTTCGGCCTCGCAATCCACTATCACAACCGCCGGAAGGTCTCGCCTGCCGTTGAAGAAGAGCTTGAGGCAACCTACTGGGAAAGCCTCGACCAGATGCTGGCACGCGTCGACATCGTGTCGGTGAACTGCCCGTCGACGCCGGCGACGTTCCATCTTCTGTCGGCGCGGCGGCTCGCGCTGATGCAGCCAAATGCCTATGTCGTGAATACGGCGCGCGGCGAGATCATCGACGAAGCGGCGCTGATCAAGCAGATCGAACAGGGCAAGCTGGCGGGCGCAGGGCTCGACGTGTTCGCGCATGAACCCGCTGTCAACGCCAAGCTGGTGAAGCTGGCGGCCAAGGGCAAGGTGGTGATCCTGCCGCATTTGGGATCGGCCACTATCGAGGGCCGCATCGACATGGGCGAGAAAGTGATCATTAACATCCGCACCTTCTTTGACGGACACCGGCCGCCAGACCGGGTGCTGCCGCTGAGGACGTAGTCGTTTCCAGCAGGAACGTGACCGCCGGTTTCCTGCCAACCCTGGCGGCCTGCTGGCATCACACAGCGCCAAAACTGGCCCGATCCGGCAGCCGGAGCAAGGTTGACACGCGCCTGTCATAGGTCCGCAATAGAGGTGGACCAAACAGGAGCGTCTGATGAAACGTATCACCCTTGCACTTTGCTCGATCTCGTTGTCGCTTTCAGGAGTGGCTCATGCCGCCGGGTTCGACATTGTGACGCTGGGCGCGCGCGGTGGCATCGAAGATGGAAACCTGAGCGCATTCCTGATCTCACCCGCTGGCGATCCCCGCGGCGTGACCTGTGACGCAGGCGCACTGGTGAATGGCCTCAAGGCAGCCGACGGCAAAGGCGCTTTCGACAATGTGACTGTGCCGGCGGATTCAGACTACACCCGCATCGGCTACATGCTGACCGAGAACGTCAAAGGCTATCTGATCTCGCATGCGCATATGGATCATATCGCCGGTCTGATCGCCGCATCGCCCGACGACAGCAAGAAGCCGATCTATGGACTGCCATCGGTCAATGCCGACATCGAGACGACCTACTTCAACTGGGACGCCTGGCCGAACTTTGGCGACAGGGGCAAGGCGCCACAGCTGAAAAAATATGCGCTGACGGATCTGAAGGCGGGCGAAAAAACCGGGCTCGCCAATACAGCAATGGGCGTGACCGCCTACCCGCTGGCGCATTCGGGCGTCGAATCAACCGCATTTCTGGTCGAAAGCGGCGACGAGGCGGTACTGTGCTTTGGCGACACCGGGCCGGACGATGTGGAGAAGTCGACCGCGATAGGCGACATCTGGACGGCTATCGCCGGCAAGGTGCGCGACAAGAAGCTGAAGGCGGTGATTGTCGAAGTATCCTATGTCAACACACAGCCTGACAAATTCCTGTTCGGACACCTGACGCCTGCCTGGCTGTTGAAGTCGTTGCGCGGGCTTGAGGAGAAGGTCGGCAAGGGCAGCTTGAAAGACCTGCCGGTGATCATCAGCCACATCAAATATTCGCTGAAAAAGGGCGAGTCGCCCCAGGACGCAATCTTGAAAGAGCTTCAGGCGGACAATGATGTCGGCGCGTCGTTCATCATTCCGGAGCAAGGAATGAAGTGGACGTTCTGAAATTTGCCAGCGCTATGCCGTAGTAAGCCAGCCTGACGCATCAACGCTGATCGTGCGTCCGGCGAAGGCCGGGTGATCAGTTTTCGGCAAGCGCAATGCAGGCGGCGCAGACCAGCCCATTTCACGCGCCACGATGAGCCCGAGCAGCAGGATTGCGTCGGGCTCGTCGAGCACAAGAGCCGCAGGCGCATTGCCGTTGTGAACCAGTTCCATCAGCACCGCCGACGCCGAAGACGAGCCGATTGTGCCGGGCAGGAACAGAACCCTGCCCGCAATTGTCTGACCATGTTGCGGATGCCGGACATCGGCGATGCGCCCGGTCTTCGGATCGACACCGCCCCAAAAGGAAATCGGGCGATCAAGCACCAGCGTTTCGCCGGACGAGGTCTCGCCCTCAACCAGCACGTCGCACCGGATCGAGATCATGCCGCCCTCACTGCAAAGACGGCACGGCCGGCGACAGCGCTTTCAACACAGTCGGCCAGCGAACCGTAAAGCACTGCATAGCCGGTGTTGCCGGGCGCATATTGGGCGAACTTTCCCGAATTGGTCATCAGTATGCCCGATGCATTGTCTGGCAGCATGGGGGTGACGACGACGCAGGTGTCGGCGACGATGGTGACGCCGGACACGCGCAACGGCTCGAGCAGGCCGCGCCGTTCGATCTCAGCCAGCGCGTGGCGGCCGGTGCACGCATAGAACGGCACGGCAACCTTGCGGCCGGCCAGAAGGGCGGCGAGTTGCGCAAACTCGGCTGGCGACAGGTGCGGACTGCCGATGGCAACCGCGTCGATGACATCCGGACGCTCGGCGGTCGACAGCCGCGCCTGCGCATCGGCGGCCATTGCAGGCGAGACCTTGATCGTGCGCACTGGCGCCTCTCCCCCAAGCGCAGTGGCGAGATCTGACGCTTCTGGAGTGACGCCGGCGATGTGAAACAGACCGACGGCGCCGGTGGACGCGGACGCCGCGCCAAATGCTTTCAGCGCATCGTCGCCCGGATGCGAGGTGATGCCCGAGACCACGCCGATGTCTGGCCCGGCCTCCCGGCCGATAAGACTGCCTAGCACCGGCCAGACGATTTCGGAGGCGAGAAAGTCCGGATCAAGGCCGCTCACGTCAAACACCAGACTGGCACGCCGATTTGCCGGCTGGTGCAGGCCGTAGTCGGGGGCGACGCCGGAGATGGCGCAGGCAATGTCGAGAAAGTCGCCATAGCGATTGGTGCGCGCGCCGAGCACCGAATTGCAGAACACAACCGCGTTGGATTCGCCCCATGCGACGTCCGTTCCCTTAGCCGGGCGGTGCCCTGCCTGATAGGGCGCGCAGGTCCAGGTGGGCTCACAACCCAGCTTGCGGTAAGCGTCCATCATGCGGCGCGCCATCGCCCGTTCATGCGGCGGCAGGCGGTCGCGCGAGCAACCGGTCAGATCAAGGGCACCGACATTCAGCGTTGCGCGCACGGCAAGCTTTGCACCACCATCGACCAGACGCTCGGCAAACAGTGTGCCGGAATCGCCGTGATAGAGCGCGCCGTCAATATGGGCCGACGCAATGGGGATGAGGCGCGGCGCGCCAAGCAGGCTGGCTGCGTCTGCGACGATGCGCATCGCCATGCCGGCGCCATCCTGCCGGGAGGCGATGTCACGCTGGGCGGCGTTCAGCTCAAGCGCCATCGGCTAACCATCCCTGCGGCGCGAATAGCGGATGGTGTCAAAGCGGGCAGCAAGCGCATCGTAGAGCAGCAGGCGGCCAATCAGCGGCTCACCGATGCCGGTGATCAGCTTGATCACCTCCATAGCCTGCAAGGTTCCAATGACGCCGGTGAGCGCGCCGACAACGCCAGCGACCGCGCAGGACGGCACAAGCCCGGCTGGTGGCGGCTCGGGGAACAGGTCACGAAACGACGGATTGGGTTTGCCATCGGCGTTGCTGGCGAACGGCACAAGCACTGTGACAGAGCCGTCGAAGCGCCCGACCGCGCCGGTGACCAGCGGCTTTTCCAGACGTTCACAAGTGTCAGCCAAGAGAAAACGGGTTTCGAAATTGTCTGACCCGTCCACCACCAGATCGTAGCCGCCGATAAGTTCTTCGGCATTGGCCGCGTCGAGCCGCAAGGCATGAGCCTCGACCACGACATGCGGATTGATCCGCGCAATCTGATGCGCAGCGCTTTCGGTCTTCGGAGCGCCGACGCGTTGGGTCTCGTGAATGATTTGACGCTGGAGATTTGACAAAGACACAACGTCGTCGTCGGCAATGCCGACGCAGCCGACACCGGCGGCAGCAAGATAGAGCAACACCGGAGCGCCCAATGCGCCAGCGCCAACAACCAGCACCCTCGCCTGCTTCAGCCGCCGCTGGCCGACGCCGCCGATCTCCGGCAAGACAATGTGGCGCGCATAACGTTCCACTTCCTCATCTGTCAGTTTGGGCAGTTCGGTCACCGATTTGCACCAGTGAATTGCGCGATGGCGGCAACCGCCGTCTCAAGATTTTCATCAAGGCTGAGGCCAGACGCCTTGCGGGGCTTCAGATCGTGGTCGCCATCGGGCAGCCAGACAAGCTTTATTGCGGACGGCAGAGGATAGGCCGCAACTTCGCCGCGCGTACCAAACGGATCACGCTCGCCCTGGCAAACGAGCGACGGCACGGTCAGCTTTTCGAGATGGTCGGTGCGCAGTTTATCCGGATTGCCCGGCGGATGAAACGGATAGCCAAGGCAGATCAGGCCTGCAATCCCGCCCTTGTCATAGAGCTTCTGGGCGATCATTGACGCCATGCGGCCGCCCATCGACTTGCCGCCGATGAACAGCCGGTCCGTCTTTGGAAGCTGCGAGATGACGTCCAGATATTCGGCGATCAGGCGGTTTGCCTGAGCCGGTGGAGGACGTTTGCCTTCGCCCGTCCGGCGGGCGGCCATATAGGCAAACTCGAAGCGGGCGACGCTGATGCCGTGAGCTGCGATACGTTCAGCCACGCTGTTCATCCAGGCCGAATCCATCGGCGCGCCCGCGCCGTGGGCTAGAAGAAGGGTCGCGCCGGAGCTTTCCGGGCCATTGAAGATGAATTGCGTCATCGACAGGTCCAAATCTGAAGCCTGTCTATAGAGCCTTTTGGAGCTGCGGTCAGGCCTTTTGCGTGCGCTTGCGGCGGGCTTTGGGTTTGGCCGGAAGCGGCTGCGGATTGTCCTCTGCGAGCGGCGGTGCAGACACTGTCGGCATAGCGGCCGTCATGACACGATTACGGCCTTCCTTCTTGGCGCGGTACAGCGCGGCATCGGCATTGGCGACAAGTTCCGACGCCGAACTGGATCCGGGCGACAGGCTCGCCACGCCAAACGAGGCAGATACAGGCGCGTTATTTGGACCGCTCAACGCCTCGATGTCAGCGCGCAATTGCTCGGCCTTGTATGCGGCTGCAGCCATGTCACATCCTGGCATGACGATAATCATTTCTTCACCGCCGTATCGGCAGGCAACGTCAGACTCACGTAACCTGCCAGTCAGGACCGCAGCGGCATCGCGCAACACCGAGTCGCCCTTGGCGTGGCCGAACTGGTCGTTGAGACGCTTGAAGTGGTCGAGGTCGATCATGATGACCGATAGCGGGGTCTTCTCGCGAGCTGCGATGAGCACCGAACGCTGCAGCGAATCTTCCATGTAGCGGCGGTTGTAGAGGCCGGTCAGTGGATCGCGCAGCGCCTGGCTGCGGAGCAGCTCACGCAGGGCGATGTTGGACAACGCCAGAGACATCGCGTCGGCGATTTCAGTGGCCGTCTCGATAATTTGTTCGAGCGCCTCAGGCGGGCTGCCAGCTGGCGCGTGTATCTGGAACAGGCCGAGGATTTCGCCACGCGCGATCATCGGAATTTCGAGCGTGTCATGATGACCAACATCATGATCACAACACAGATGTCCGGCTCCTGGACGATTGATGTGACGCTTGCCGCGCTTCAGCGCCCAACAATGGCTGAGGCCGATAGCGTCGGGCAGGTTGCATTCAGCAGGGAGATTCCAGCTTGCCGAGAGAACGAGCCGGTCGCGCGAATTGTTGAAGACATAGAGCGCGCCGCCGAAGCTGGGCATCAATTCGATTGCGGTGGCGCGCAAGACTTCGTTTGAATCCGAATGATTGTTGGCGCTTTGAAGCATGTCTGTCATTTCCGACAAGCGCACGATCTTCTCGCGCTGCCGGTTTGCGTCGGCAAGCGTATTCCAGCGGGCGGCCGCCTGCCGCTTACCGGCAGTGGTCGCAAACACGAACGCCACCAGACAGATGACGCCGGAGAGCAATTGCAGGATTGTCACCGCATTGGCGGCATAACCCAGCTTGCCAGACAAAGTTGAATATTTCGCCTCGCCGGTTTCAAGTTCGGCGCGGAACGTCGATATTAAGTTCTGGACGGTCGCGTTGACATTGTCGTTTGCGTAGATCGTTCGGGCAATATCGCCTTGGTCATTCTCCAGCGCAGCGACAATGCGCGACCAGGAAGATTTGAGACCCTTGAGGATGCCTGCCGACGGCGCCTCGCTGCCGTTCACGAGAATCACGTGCGGAAAGCTCTCCGCTGGCTGGGCCGACAGCCGCGCCAGTGATTCGACATAGTTCATGCTGTTGATGCGTTTGTCTGGCCGCGCGAGCCCATTCATCACGCTGAGCTCGGTTTCAAGCAGATGGTGACGGGTCGTTCGCATATCCGCCATTGCCTTGCGCAGCTGCTCTATCTGGCCCGTATAGCTGCGTGTCAGAAAGAATGCGCCGACAACCGACAGGGTCATCGCGACAATCAAGCTGATCGCCAGAGCCGAGACGACGTTGCGAATCCGTTCGGACCGCCGCTCGTCAGATGTTCTTGCAGATTGATGAGGCATCAGAGGGTAAGTGGCCTAACTACACAATGGTCCAGCGAATTCATTACGCATCTTAGGTTTCATTCCCGTCAAAGCGGATGGTTAGCCGGGGGTAAATGCCGCATCTGGAGCGTCGCGCTTGTAATCCATGCCGATCCGTTGCAACTGCGGCGGCAGATAACGAGGACTTCCCATGGCCGTCATCTCGCGCAAGATCCCTGCCCCCGACCTGGTTCAGGTCAGCCGGGCGCTGATCTCGGTTTCCGACAAAACCGGGCTGATCGACTTTGCCCGGGAGCTTACGCGACACGGCGTCGAGATCGTATCGACTGGCGGCACCCGCAAGGCGATCGAGGATGCCGGGATTGCGGTGATCGATGTGTCCCAGGTGACGGGTTTCCCCGAGATCATGGACGGCCGCGTCAAGACGCTGCATCCAAGCGTGCATGGCGGCTTGCTGGCGGTGCGCGGCGACGAGGAACACCAGAAGGCGATGCATGATCACGGCATCCGGCCGTTCGACCTGGTGGTGGTGAATCTTTACCCGTTCGAGGAGGTGCGACGCGCGGGCGGCGACTATCCGTCGACTGTCGAGAATATCGACATCGGCGGACCAGCGATGGTGCGCGCTTCGGCCAAGAACCACGCCTATGTTTCGGTGGTGACCGATCCGTCGGACTATGCGCTGGTGCTGGAAGCGATGGAGGAAAACGCCGGCTCGCTGTCCTACCAATTCCGCCAGCGGCTGGCGGCCAAGGCCTTTGCCCGCACTGCTGCCTATGACGCCGCGATCTCGGGCTGGTTCGCCGACGCGCTCGGCATCGAGCATCCGGCATGGCGCACGTTTGGCGGGCGGCTGGAACAGGTGATGCGCTATGGCGAAAATCCGCACCAGGACGCCGCATTCTACACAAACGGCGACGGCCGGCCGGGTGTGGCGAGCGCCCGCCAGGTGCAGGGCAAGCAGCTCTCTTATAACAATATCAACGATACGGATGCAGCGTTTGAGCTGGTGGCCGAATTTGATCCGGCGACGCCTGCGGTGGCGATCATCAAACACGCCAATCCGTGCGGGGTCGCAGCCGGCGCGACATTGACGGACGCATACGCCAAGGCGCTGGCATGCGATCCGGTGTCGGCGTTTGGCGGGATTGTCGCGATGAACAGGACGCTGGATGCCAAGGCAGCCGAAGAGATCGTCAAGATATTCACCGAAGTGATCATTGCGCCTGACGCGACTGATGAAGCGATTGCGATCGTCGCCGCCAAGAAAAACCTTCGCCTGCTGCTTGCAGGCAAGATGCCCGACCCGCGCGCCCCGGGGCTGACGGTGAGGTCGGTCGCTGGCGGACTGCTGGTGCAATCACGCGATTCGGGAACCGTCGACCAGCTTGATCTCAAGGTGGTGACCAAGCGCCAGCCGACGGAAGCAGAGATGGCGGACCTGCGGTTTGCCTTCCAGGTGGCGAAGCACGTCAAATCGAACGCCATCGTCTATGTGAAGAACAGCGCGACGGTGGGCATCGGCGCAGGACAGATGAGCCGGGTCGACTCGTCGCGCATCGCCGCTCGCAAGGCGCTGGATGCGGCCGAGGCCGCCGGGCTGGCCGAGCCCGCAACAAATAGATCGGTGGTTGCGTCCGACGCATTCTTCCCGTTTGCCGACGGGCTGATGGCGGCGGTCGACGCGGGCGCAACGGCTGTGATCCAGCCGGGCGGGTCGATGAACGACCAGGCTGTGATCGATGCGGCGGACGCTGCCGGGATTGCGATGGTGTTTACCGGAATGCGCCACTTCCGGCATTAGGACCCCGTGAGGCTGGCCTGCAAATCCTGACTAAGCCGCAGCCAGCTTGTAGTCGCGGCTCTTGATCCAGGGCAGCAGCAGCCAGCCGATGACAAACAGAAGGATGATTGGCGTGACGCCAAGGCGCTGGGCGTCCTGCGCCGACAGGCCGAATGCTTCCGACGCGAACCAGGCGGTGGCGAACGCAATCGCAAACGGTGCGATGAAGGACGTGGCGCGCCCCGACAGCGCGTAGAGGCCGAAAGCCTCCGTGACCTTGTCGGCTTCAACCTGGTCGACCAGCAATGTGCGCGACGCCGCCTGAATCGAGCCGCCAGCCGCACCGATGAGAGCGCCCGCCAGATAGAACACGATGTCAGGAAGGCTCGACGTTGTGCCCGGTTCAGCGATCGTCACAAACAGGACCTGTGTCGGTGTGGTGGAGATGATGACCACGCAGCACAAGATCAGGACGATGATCGAAAATGCAATGACCGGCTTTGGCCCAAAACGCTGGTCAGCCCGGCCGCCAAGCCATGCGCCGATAGCGCCGGTCAAATTGGCCAGAATGCCAAAAATGCCGATCTTGATGATCGGCCATCCGAGCACGCCGGCGGCATAGATGCCGCCAAAGGAATAGAGCGCGTTGAGCGCATCGCGGTAGAACATCGATGAGATGAGGAACGAGAAATAGCTCTTTTGCGACGGCAGCGACCGCAGTGTCTGACCAAGCTCGGAAAGGCCCCTCCTGACCGCAGAGCCGACATCAGTGGCGGTCCGCACAACGTCTGGAGTCCACAGGAACATCGGCAGCGCGAAGACCACATACCAGATGGCGGTCAGTGGACCGGAGGCGCGATCACCCTCATGTGTAGCCGGATCGAGGCCGAACAACGGCGTTACGCCTAGCAGGGTTTTTCCGGTTTCGGGATTGGCCGAGAGGAACCCGAGCACGATGACAAGCGAGATGAGGCCGCCGATATAGCCGAGGCCCCAGGCAGAGCCCGACAGCTTGCCCAATTCCGAGCGCGGCACCAGCGTTGGCATCATCGCATTGTTGAACACAGCCGCGTATTCCATGCCGACCAGCGCCAGCACGATGCCGAGCATGGGGATGAACAGAGACGCAGCGCCGGGCGTCGCATACCAGAGCATCCAGCAGCCAATGACGCCGATGATCGAGAACAGAAAGATCCAGGGTTTTCGCGGGCCGGTCGCATCGGCAATGGCGCCGAGCATCGGCGAGGTCAGCGCAATGATCGCGCCGCCGATGCCGGCTGCATAGCCCCAATATTCCTGGCCTTGAGCCGGGTTGGCGGCGACCTTTGAGGCAAAATAGGGGGCGAAGACAAAGGTGATGATGAGCGTGTGAAACGGCTGCTGGGCGAAATCGAACAACATCCAGCCCCAGATGCCTTTGCGCGACGCACGCTTTGCGACTTCACCTGCCATGCCTCGCTCCCCCTAAGGCGTTTCGCTACAGCGCCGCGCGTCCAATTTGAAACGCAAAGGACGCTCAAGCACTTCAATCTGCTGCATCGTGCATTCGAAAAGCCAATCCGATTTTCGAATGCACGATGCAGTAGTCATAGCAGGAAGGACGGCAGGAGATAGCCGGATTCTTGCAACAGGCAGGTCCGCTGTTCCGGAGCGGCCAGGCCGCCGTGACGAACCGGTAGAACGCCAGCCGTCTCCATCGATCCGCCGTTTGCTGACGCCGAGACTGTCGCACAAGCCTTCGCGGGGATGATTGATGAGATCGACGATCAAGGCGGCGACGCTCTTGCGTGACACTTCCGTGCCCTTGAACGTCTCGTGGCGGCTGGTGGTCTCGAAAGACATTTCGTCTTTGTCAGTGAGCCAGGCCGGGCGGATCACCGTGTGGTCAAGATCATACGCCTCGATCAGATCTGCAGCCTTGCGATAAGTTTGCAGGACGGGGCCGATCATACGCTTGTTCCATTGCTGGAACTTTCCGGGCAGCTCGTCATAAATGCCGAGCGAGGTGATAGAGATCAGCCGCTTGACGACCGGCGCCGGACGATCCTTATGGCCTGTCCGGCCGTCACCTGCAAATGGTGAAAAGACCGTCACAAGGCACCCGAGATTCAACACGTTTGCGCTGCAAAAAAACGGGCGCGAACAGTTCCACCCTGCATTGCATTTGCACCGCAAGACCAGTTAGTTAGGGTCCACATCAACCGGAAATCGGCTTCCGATTTTCAGCACCGGACCAACTTCGCGAACTGCCCCTTTCTCGCGGGCGGCATAGAATACTTTTTGCCGGATTCAGGAGGAACTGCCATGGCCAAACAAGCGCGAACCTTTGTCGTCATTGGCCTCGGCGCATTCGGGACAGCAGTTGCGGCTGAACTTGCTCGATCGGGTAATCGCGTACTGGGCATCGACAGCGACGAGCGCCGCGTCACGCAGATGTCAACGACGCTCAGTTCAGCCGTCATACTGGATTCGACCGACGAACTGGCACTGCGGGAGGCCGGCGTTGAAGGTTATGACGTGGTGCTCGTCGCCATTGGCAGCGACATCCAGGCCAGCATTCTGACCACCATGAATGTGAAGATGCTTGGCGTGGAAACGATCTGGGTGAAGGCATCGAACAAGACACATCACCGGATCCTGTCAAAGCTCGGCGCTGATCGCGTGATCCTGCCGGAGCAGGAAATGGGACGGCACATTGCGCAACGGCTGAACAATCCGATTGTTCAGGACTATGTCAGTCTCGGCAATGGTTTCAGCGTCGTGAATATCGAGGTGCCTGAAAAGCTGAACGGGCGGCCGCTGAAAGCCCTGCACAAGGGCGCCGCAAACGGAATCAGGTATCTGTGCGTGATGCGCGGATCCGAGTACATGGCCTGCGACAGCCCGGACTTTGTGCTGCAGGTGGACGATACGCTGATTGTACTCGGCAAGACCCAGGAACTGCGCCGCTTCGGCGACGCACTGTAGAGCCGCGCGACGATCCATGAAACAGATTACAATTCGTCTGGTAGACCGTATCGCCCGGACACCGCCGCCGCTTATTCTGGCCGTTCTCTACGCGACGTTCATTTTCGCCGGCGCCGCCGTCCTGATGCTGCCCGTATCGCGCAATATTCCGCTGTCCTGGAGCGACGTGATCTTCACGGCAACCTCCGCCGTGACTGTGACCGGGCTTGTTGTCTTCGATGTCGGTTCAGGACTGACCTTGTTCGGACAAATGGTGCTGGCTTTCCTGATTCAGCTAGGCGGGCTGGGCCTGATGACCTTTGCCGCGCTGCTGCTCGCGGCCCTTGGCATGCCGATCGGACTTACCGGCCAGATCTATCTGCGGGATGACCTGAACCAGAATTCGATCCACCAATTGTTCAAGCTGGTGAAAACGATCTTGCTGGTCGTGCTCGCTTTCGAAATGGCAGGCGCGTTTCTGCTGGCCTTTGTCTTCGTGCCCGAGTTTGGCTTCTGGCCGGGGGTTTGGGAAGCGATCTTCCACTCCATTTCAGCTTTCAACAATGCCGGTTTCTCAACATTCAGCGCCGGGCTGGTTCCTTATGCGACCCAGCCGATCGTCAACATCGTCATCCCAGGGCTCTTCATCATTGGCGGCATCGGCTATGGCGTGCTGCAAAATGTGTTCAGCAAGAAGGGCCGCAAGGGCTGGTCGCTGCACACCAAGATCATGCTGCTGGGGACGGCTGTCCTGATCGTCTGGTCGGTGGCGATGTTTGCCCTGCTCGAGTGGGACAATCCCGGCACACTTGGTCAGTTCGACAGCATCGCCGCACGGCTGACGGTGAGCTGGTTTCAGGGCGTGACAACGCGAACCGCCGGGTTCAACACGACCGATATCGGCGCGATGCACGACAGCACCTCAATGATGTTCATTTCGCTGATGCTGATCGGCGGCGGCCCGGCATCAACTGCCGGCGGCATCAAGGTCACCACCTTTGTCGTGATGATTCTGGCGACCGCCGCCTTCTTCCGCCGGACTGAACTTCACGCGTTTGGCCGCAGCATCGGACACCAACAGGTGCTGAAAGTCATGGCGCTGACCGCGATCAGCGTTGTCGTTGTCTTTATCGCGGTGTTCCTGCTGGCCGCCACGCACGAAGGACATTTCCTCAACATCTGGTTCGAAGTCGCCAGCGCATTCGGGACAGTTGGCCTGTCACGCGGATTTACGGGAGAATTGTCGGAATTCGGCCGCGGCGTGATCGTTGTTGTGATGTTCCTCGGGCGCGTCGGGCCGCTGACACTCGGCTTCTTCCTGGCGACGCAATCAACGCCGCGGGTTCGTTTTCCCGCTGGCGTCATCCATCTTGGCTAAAGCCTTTCAGGTCCAAATGGAATCGTTCTGCCGGAGGGGATTTGGGCCAAGTCCGAAACCGGATGGACTTGACCCAAATCCACCCGGCCCACCGGTCGCCCCCCCCCGCCTGCGACGCGGACAAGGCCGACCGGCAGACTATTCTGGTTGGGTTTGCCGAAGGCAACCCAAATGGGTTTCCCGCTGGCGGACGCCCGCTACGTCAGCCGGATTTGGCCGGGCCACCAGCCCGTCCTTCACCGCCTTCCTTGCGGTTCGCCTCGCCATCGAGGAAACAGAACCGTTTCCATTTGAACCTGAAAGGCTCTTGAGCACCGGACGGGGATTACGCCCCCGCGGCGTAGGCTGCGATGACCGCCATGTTGACGATGTCGGAATCCTTGGCGTTGAGCGAGACGATTTGCACCGGTTTGTTCAGGCCGACCAGCAGCGGGCCGATGACGGTGGAGCCGCCGAGTTCCTGCAGCATCTTGGTCGAGATCGAGGCCGAGTGGAAGGCCGGCATGATGAGCACATTGGCGGGGCCTGACAGGCGGCAGAACGGATATTGCCGCATCAGCCGCGCATTGAGCGCGACGTCTGCGGCCATTTCGCCGTCATATTCGAAATCGACGCGGCGCTTGTCGAGAATCTTGACCGCTTCCATGACCCGCTCGGACCGTTCGCCTTGCGGATGGCCGAAGGTGGAATAGGCGAGCATGGCGACACGCGGCTCGTAGCCCATGCGGCGGGCAAAACCTGCGGTTTCCTCGGCGATGTCGGCCAACTCCTCGGAGTTCGGCATGTCGTGCACGGCGGTGTCGGCGACCAGCACGGTGCGGCCACGGCAGAGCGCAATCGACACGCCGATGACGCGGTGGCCGGGGCGCTCGTCGATGACGCGACGCACGTCTTCCAGAACGGTCGAATAGTTGCGGGTGACGCCGGTGACGACTGCGTCGGCATCGCCGAGCGCGACCATGGTGGCGGCAAAGTGGTTGCGGTCATTGTTGATAAGGCGCTGGCAGTCGCGCAGCAGGAAACCTTTCCGCTGGAGGCGCTCGTAGAGAAAATCGGCATAGACGCCATTGCGGCGCGACAGGCGGGCATTGATGATCTCGATGCCAGCGCGGTTCAAATCGACGCCGGCGTTGCGGGCGGTTTCCTTCATCTGCTCTTCGCGGCCAACCAGAATGGCGGTGCCAAGCTTCTGGCTGACATAGGACACGGCGGCGCGCATGACCTGCTCTTCTTCGCCCTCGGCGAAGACGACGCGTTTTGGCTGGCGGCGGACGCGGTCATAGATGCGCTGCAGGGTCGACGCGATCGGATCACGGCGGGCAGACAGCTCCTGTGCGTATTTTTCAAAGTTGAGGATCGGGCGGCCGGCAACGCCGGAATCCATCGCCGCGCGCGCCACGGCGACCGGAATGGCGGAGATCAGGCGCGGATCGAACGGCACCGGGATGATGTATTGCGGGCCGAACTTCGGGCGGTTGCCCTGATAGGCGGCGGCGACATCATCGGGCACGTCTTCGCGGGCGAGATCGGCCAGCGCCTGGGCGGCGGCGACTTTCATCGCGTCATTGATGGTGGTGGCGCGCACGTCGAGCGCACCACGGAAAATGTAGGGGAAGCCGAGGACGTTGTTGACCTGGTTCGGGTAGTCAGACCGGCCCGTCGCCATGATGGCGTCGGTGCGGATCTCGGCGACTTCCTCCGGGGTGATTTCCGGGTCGGGATTGGCCATGGCGAAAATGATCGGATTCTTGGCCATCGATTTGACCATGGCTGGCGTCAGCGCGCCTTTTGCCGAAAGACCAAAGAAGATGTCTGCGCCGTCCATCGCGTCGGCGAGCGAACGCGCGTCGGTCTTGGTGGCATGGGCCGATTTCCACTGGTTCATGCCCTCGGTGCGGCCCTGATAGACGACGCCCTTGGTGTCGCAGAGGATGACGTTTTCGGGCGAGAAGCCGAGCGACTTGACCAGTTCAATACAGGCGATGCCCGCCGCGCCGGCGCCATTGCAGACCAGCTTGGCCGACTTCATGTCGCGGCCGGTGATCTGAAGCGCGTTGATGAGGCCGGCAGTGGCGATGATGGCGGTGCCGTGCTGGTCGTCATGGAAGACCGGGATGTTCATCAGTTCGCGCAGGCGCTGCTCGATGATGAAACATTCAGGAGCCTTGATGTCTTCCAGATTGATGCCGCCAAACGATGGGCCGAGTAGCTTGACGCAGTTGATGAACTCGTCGGCGTCTTCGGTGTCGACTTCGAGGTCGATGGAATCGACATCGGCGAAACGTTTGAACAGGACGGACTTGCCTTCCATGACCGGCTTGGAGGCGAGCGCGCCGAGATTGCCGAGGCCAAGAATGGCGGTGCCGTTGGTGATGACCGCAACCATGTTGCCGCGGGTGGTGTAATCATAGGCACGCGACGGGTCTTCGGCGATCGCCTTGACCGGCACGGCGACGCCCGGCGAATAGGCGAGCGAGAGGTCGCGCTGCGTCGCCATCGGCTTGGTGGGGTTGATTTCCAGCTTGCCGGGACGGCCAGTGGCGTGGAAGTCGAGGGCCTCCTGATCGGAGACCTGAGGCCCGCCTTCGCTCTTGTCCTTTTTTGGCGCCATGTTTTCCTGCCCGGTCTGTCGTTTTTTGTGGAGTGCTTCGATTAAGGCTACTCTCGCAAGCCGTAAAGCGCCAAGCAATCCGGGATCGTAATTTCATTTGAGCGGGCCGGCTTGTTCGTATCTGAACTCCTCTCACTGGCGGCAGCGGCGTGTATCGCGCTGTCGGGCATGCTGATCTCGGAGCTGAACGGCCGGGTGGATGTTGTGCGGCTGGCGCGCTGGCAGATGCTGGCGGCGTTTGCGATGACGGGCGCGGCCGCGCTCTATCTCGGCGGCGGGTTGCCCGAGATGAGCCTGCGCAATTTCGGGCTGCTGGGCCTGTCGTCGCTGTTTGGCATCATGATCGCCTCGACGACCTATTTTGCCGCGATCTACACGGCGGGGCCGCGCACCACGGCGCTGCTCTTCACACTGGCCTCGCCGTTTTCACTGCTGCTGGGGTTTCTGTTTCTGGGAGAGAGGATCACCTGGATGCAGGGCGCGGGCGTGGGACTGGTGCTGGCCGGCATATTGATGGCGGTGGGGGTCAGGCGGCGTGAGACTGTGACTGCGGTGGAAGCGCCAACGACTGCCGATACGACGGGACTGCCGGAGGAGAACGCTGCCCCGGTCAAGCCATCGGCTGTCGCGCCGCAAATCACCACGCTAGGCATAACACTCGGCGTCATCACGGCGCTTGGTCAGGCGCTGGGCAGCCTGTTTGCGCGGCCGGCGATGGAGGCAGGCGTTGACCCGGCAGCCGCAATGGCGGTGCGGTCGGGGCTGGCGGCGCTGTTTTATCTGGCACTGCTGGCCGTGCCGGCGGCGGCGCTGCACCAGCCCTACCGTTTCAGGGCAAGCGATCTGGGGATCGCCGTGTCTGCTGCGCTTTTCGGCACGGGACTTGGCATGAGCCTGTTGATGGCTGCGCTGGCGACAGGCAATGTCGGCATCGTGACGACACTTTCCTCGATGACCCCGGTGATGATCCTGCCAATGGTGTGGCTGCGCTCCGGTGTGCCGCCGATTCCTGCTGCATGGGCGGGCGCTGCGGTAGCCGTGGCGGGTACGGCGCTGATCAGTCTAGGCGGATGAAGCGCGGAGGAAGCACACCCAGACCGTGCAGCGCTTCGATTTCGCAGCCGACAATCTCGACGGCGGCAAAACTGCGCAGACTGCTTGTGAAGTAGCTCTTCCCTGTAGGAGGACGCGGCGACCCAACCGGACAGGAGAGACTTATGTCAGAATCTCGGTCAACACGAAGAATGCGAAGCGTGTAGCCGCTGCCGGGTCCAATCTCTAACATCTGACCGCTGATGAAGACGTTGCCGCCGGGAAAGTCCTTGAGGCTGAAGACAAGAACCAAAGTCGATGTCACGAACAAGACCGGCGGGATGGCGATCAGGAACAGAAGGAGCAGCAGCAGGCTCTTGCGTCGCGACATAAGGAAGTGCCGGTCCCTGTGGATGACCTCAGTTAGAGGCTACCCACGACGGCACTATGGCGGCATTCAGGACCATATGATGAATTTCTCGCGCGCTATCGCGAATTGCGATTGAAACCCAGCCGGAACTGCCGAACATCGATGCTGATGAACCATAGGGCCGACAACTCAGCGACCGTCGACATCGCATCCACGCCGGCGGCGACGCCGATGATGGAGCAATATATCGAGATCAAGGCGGCGAACCCGGACTCGATCCTGTTCTACCGCATGGGCGATTTCTACGAGATGTTCTTCGACGACGCCGAGCAGGCGAGCCGGGCGCTGGGCATCACCCTGACCAAGCGCGGCAAACATGCCGGCCAGGACATTCCGATGTGCGGCGTGCCGGTGCATGCGGCGGACGACTATCTGCAAAAGCTGATCTCGCTCGGGTTTCGCGTGGCGGTGGCCGAGCAGACCGAGGACCCGGCGGAAGCCAAGAAGCGCGGCTCGAAATCGGTGGTGCGGCGCGATGTGATCCGGTTGGTGACGCCCGGCACGATCACCGAGGAAAAGCTGCTGGAGCCTGGCGAAGCCAGCTATCTGATGGCGGTTGGCCGGGTGAAGGGCGGCTCGGATACTGGAAGCCTGGCGCTGGCGTGGATCGACATTTCAACCGGCAGCTTTCGCGTGGCAGAGACCGAAGCCGACCGGCTGCTGGCCGACATCTTGCGCGTCGACCCGCGCGAGCTGATCATGGCCGACCAGCTGTTTCATGATCCAGCGTTGAGGCCTGTATTCGACGTGATCGGCCGCCGCGCCAGCCCGCAACCGCCGAGCCTGTTTGATTCAGCCTCCGCTGAGGGCCGGATTGCGCGCTATTTCGGCGTGGCAACGCTCGACGGGTTTGGAAAGTTTTCGCGCGCCGAACTGTCGGCGGTGGCGGGCGCTGTGGCCTATGTGGAAAAGACGCAGAAGGCCGAGCGGCCGCCGCTGATGCGGCCGGAACGCGAGGAAGCGGGTGCGGCGCTGTTCATTGACGCGGCGACGCGGGCCAATCTGGAACTGATGCGCACGCTGTCAGGCCAGCGCGAGGGTAGCCTGCTGAAGGCGGTGGACCGCACCGTGACCGGCGGTGGCGCGCGGCTGCTGGCAGAGCGGCTGATGTCGCCGTTGACCGACCACGCCGCGATCAACCGGCGGCTGGACGCGGTGAGCTATCTGCGTGGCGAGCCAAAACTGGCGCAGGCGCTGCGCGCGGCGCTGAAAGGCGCACCGGATATGCCGCGCGCGCTGTCGCGGCTGGCGCTGAACCGTGGCGGGCCGCGCGATCTGGGCGCGATTGCCGCCGGAATGGCGGCGGCCGGCGAGATCGCTGCGCTGCTTGCAGAGGAAACGCCGCCCGCAGAGCTTGCGGCGGCGCTCAAGGCAATCGGTCAGTTACCACTAACTTATATGGGGCATCTGGAAGCGGCGCTGGCGGATGAACTGCCGCTTTTGAAGCGGGATGGCGGGTTTGTGCGCCCCGGATATGACGCTGAACTCGATGAAGCGCGGGCGCTGGCGACCGAATCTCGCCGGGTGATTGCCGGGATGGAACGCGACCTGATCGAGGAAACGGGCATAAGGTCGCTGAAAATCCGGCACAACAATGTGCTTGGCTACTATATCGAGGTGACCGCCAACCACCAGGAGATGATGCAGGGCACTGACGCAGCCAAGGCGCGGTTCATCCATCGCCAGACGATGGCCAATGCGATGCGGTTCACCACGACTGAACTGGCGGGACTTGAGACCAAGATTGCCAATGCCGCCGACCGGGCGCTGACGATTGAAGCCGGGGTATTCGAGCAGTTGCTGGCGGAAACGGTCAGCCATGCCGAACCGATACGCGCCGGCGCGGATGCGCTCGCCGTGCTGGACGTGACGGCGGCGTTTGCGGCGCTGGCCGAGGCGGAAGACTATGCGCGGCCTGTAGTCGACGGATCGCTGACGTTCCGCATCGAAGGCGGGCGGCACCCGGTGGTGGAACAGGCGCTGCGGCGGCAGGCGGCAGAACCGTTTGTGGCCAATGATTGCGACCTGTCGCCGGACGGCAACGACAAGAGCGGAGCGATCTGGCTGCTGACCGGGCCTAACATGGGCGGTAAATCGACATTTCTGCGCCAGAACGCTCTGATCGCCATCATGGCGCAGGCCGGTTCATTCGTGCCGGCGCACGCAGCGCATATCGGGGTGGTGGACCGGCTGTTCAGCCGCGTCGGCGCGTCTGACGATCTGGCGCGCGGGCGCTCGACCTTCATGGTCGAAATGGTTGAAACGTCAGCTATTCTCAATCAGGCGGGCGAGCGGGCGCTGGTGATCCTGGACGAGATCGGCCGCGGCACCGCGACCTATGACGGGCTGTCGATTGCCTGGGCGGCGGTCGAATATCTGCACGAGAAGAACCGCTGCCGGGCGATTTTCGCCACCCATTTCCACGAATTGACCGCGCTGGCCGGCAAACTGCCGCGCATTCACAATGTGACGATGCGAGTGAAGGAATGGGAAGGCGACGTCGTGTTCCTGCACGAAGTAGGCAAGGGGGCGGCGGACCGCAGCTATGGCGTGCAGGTGGCGAAACTGGCCGGACTGCCTGAGCCGGTGGTGGAGCGGGCGCGCGCCGTGCTGGCGCAATTGGAAGCCGGCGAAACATCGGGCAAGACTTCTACGCTTGCAGATGACCTGCCGCTGTTCAATGTCACCGTGAAACGCCAGCCAGCGCCGGCAAAGGCTGATCCTAAGGCAGAGGCGCTAGCAAAGGCTCTGAACGAGCTACATCCCGACGAAATGACGCCAAAAGAGGCGCTAGAAGCGATTTACCGCCTGAAAGAGCTTGGCGGATGACGCAGCAATGCATACCCTCCGAGACGCCAAACATTTTAATTAGCCGACCAATCAGATCGACGGGCCGTCATCGTCACTGTCGGTAATTCTTGCTATCAGGCCGTCTGGAGACTCTGCCTGCTTCTGGCTGCCGGACTGGTTGTGGATGAACCAAGCAGCCGATATGGCAGCTGCGGCCACAGGCAGCAGCCAGAAATCGATCCACAAAAGCAGGATGCCGCCGGCAAACAGCAGTAGCCTGGGGATCACCGGCAGCCTCGAATAGAAATAGCCTTCGACAGCGACAGCGATGACGACAAGACCGGCAAAGGCGCTGACGGTTGCGTAGCCGATGTCAAATACGCTGCCGCGCATCAATAGCGCGTCGTTGTAAATAAATACGAACGGGACGAGGAATGCACCGATGGCGACCTGAACGGATTGGGCTGCGATCTTCAGCGGGTTCTCGTTGGCAATGGCGCTGGCAGCATAGGCGGCAACCGCAACCGGCGGCGTCAGCGCCGACATGACTGCGAAATAGAGCAGGAAGAGATGGCCGGCGACGGTTTCGATCTGCAGCGCGCGGATGACAGGCGATACCAGCACCGCAGCCAGAACATAGGCGCTGGGCGTCGGCATGCCCATACCGAGCAGCAAAGTGAGGGCGGCCGCAACAACCAGCGAAACGAAGACGTCGGAGCCAGAAATCAGGAAGACGAGGACGCTGACTTTTGAAGCCAGGCCGGTCATCGTAATGCCGCCAATGACGAGACCGGCTGCAGCGCATGCGCCGGCGACTGCAACAGTGCGGACGCTGGTCGTGGCCAGAATGTCAAATATGGCGGCAGGGCCAAGCCGGGTCGATTTTCGCAGCAGCGAAACCAGGAATACAGCCGTCAGGCCGTAGACGGCCGTATAGGTGGGCGTATGACCCTGCAGCAGAGCCCAGGTAATAACCAGCAGCGGCACGATGAACACACCTCCGTCGCGCATGGTCTTCGCAAGAACCGGAATGTCTTCGGGGGCGATTCCTGCGAGTTTGTTTCGCTTCGCCCGCAAATGCACTTGTGTGTAGATCGGCACGTAGAACAGGACAGCGGGGATAAGCGCTGACAAGGCGATGTCTGCATAAGGAACGCCAGTGAATTCGGCCATGATGAAGGCTGCTGCACCCATGACCGGGGGCAGCAGACTGCCACCCGTCGAGGCGGCGACTTCGACAGCGCCCGCATAGACAGATTTGTAGCCCATCCGTTTCATCATCGGAATCGTGATCGATCCTGTGGTGACGACGTCGGACGTCGGACTGCCTGAGACAGTGCCGTAGAGCGCAGAGGAAATGACCGCAATCTTTGCCGGCCCGCCTGCTGTGCCGCCCGTCAGCCAGGCTGCGAGATCATAGAAGAATTGCGCGCCGCCCGCCTTCGACAGCGCCGTGCCAAACAACACAAACATAAAGGCATATGTGGCGGCCACACGCAGCGGCACCCCAAACAAGGCATCGGTGGTGAAGAAGGTAATGTCGATGAAATGCGAATAGGTAATGGGCCCATGGCCAAATACGCCATCCAGCCTGTCGCCGAACAGATTGTAGGCGACGAACATCAGGACAATCAGGACAAGACCCAGGCCGACAGTGCGCCGCATAGCCTCCAGCGTCAGCACCAGCATGACCGTCGCCATGGCGATGTCCCAGCCAGACAATGGATCGAGCAATGCGATACGCCGTGTGATCTCGTCGGACTTGCCGAGAAAATATGCGCCGGCGATGGCCGACGCCAATGCCAGCGCCCAGTCCACAAATGCAACGCGCCCCACGTCAGAACGCGCTGTCGCGCCAACCAGCAGAAAGGTCAGCACCAGCATCAGCGCCAGAAACGTGATGGTGAGTGACAGCGTGTCGGCGTGCGAAAAGGCCGCGGCAAAAACGGTCCAGACTGCGACGAGCGCCGAAAAGACCTTGATGGCCTGCCCCTCGATGCCGGACGGGGTGCGCGTGGCCCCCGTGTCAAATAGCAAACCCAGCAAGCCAAGCTCCAATGCGGGAAAAATGCAGGTATGCCCGCATCAAACAGGACGGGCGCAAGAATTCAGATGGCCGCCCGTCAAAAGCCGGCGGCCCTGTAGACCTCCTTTGCTGCCGGATGATACGGGATGATCTTCGCTTCCGACATCAGCTTGACATCCAGAGGCGCCATCGCCTTGTGAACGGCTCTTAGCTCATCAACATTATCGACCAGCGCCTTGGTGAGATCTCCAACCATTTTCGGATCGGCGTCGGCGCGGACAAAAAGCTGGGCTGCGATGGTGACCGTGGCGATGTCATGGTCATTCCAGTCGTAATCACCCGCCTTGATGGTGAAACGTGCAATATCCCATTCAGCTGCGACCTTGGCAGCCGTCGCATCTGTGATCGGCAGCAGGGCAAGGCTGACCGATGACGCCAGTTCACGGATCGACGAGTGATTGACGAACAGCGAATTGATCATGATGTCGGCCCGCTTGTCGCGCATCAGGTCACCCTGTTCGCTGGAGGCTGCGTAAGTGACGCCACCTCCCCATGATTCGAGATCCTTGTCGCTGAATCCTGCTGCCGCCATCATCGATTCGCCGATTGCGCTTGCGATATTGCCGCGGCGGTTGAGCACAATGCGCGCCGGCAATTTCTTCGCACCGATGTCCCTCAAGGCAGCGAGCCCGTTCTTCTCGATGAATTCCTTGCGGCCGATGATCTGCATCGGCGCCCAGGTGTAGAGCTGGGCAACTGTGGCCAGTGTGGCGACGGGCGCCTTGAACGGCGGCAGGCCGGCAACCGCCGCCTTGGCCTCCGCGTCATGAATCAGCGCGATATCGCATTTCTTGTCGTTGAGAAGACCGACATTGGCCAGGCCTCCACCAGAGGTCTGATAGGTCACAGTGGAGTCTGGAAACGACTTTTGCACAGCGGCATTGATGCCTGCGCCAAGCAAGGTCCACAAGCCGCCGGGACTGGCGCCGCACAATGTCAGATTGTAGGTCTGAGCCGACGCCTGACCGGTACAGAATGCAATGGCGGCGCCGACGAGAAATGCCGCGATCCGAATGCGCCTCATAACGTCCTCCCTGAGTGTCTGCCCGTCAGATTGCTGCTTGTGCCTGTGTCTGCTCTGAAAATCCCTGGCTCTTTCAAGTCTCTTCAGTGGGGTGTGCTAAAGTCTCAATGTCAATGCACGTCAATCCGGGTAGTCTGACGGAAAGCCGCATCGTGCAATTTGCAGCTTCTGCAAATCACGCCGATGAGAAGACTGTACAAAGACAGGTCGTAGATTGATTTGGCTTGACAGGGATCAATATCTGCGGGGCGCGAACGCTGCAGGCAGACAGCACCAATCAACGGCCATGTGCAGCATGCCCTAGGATGTCTCGTCATTGCCAATCCAATCCCGGAGCGTGAGACGGCATCGATAATTCAGGCATGTTAGCTTCAGCGGCTCTCCAGGCAAGAGACGAACTAATGGCCACACTGATGTGTGCCGCGACTGATTGGTCCTTGGGCCTTCAACAAAGATCATTGTTCGTGCGCGTTTCGACGGTATGCGAGGGTCCAAATATCATACGTTCTGCTTGATCTCGATCAATATGAAAGTGAATGCAAAACTGATAATAAAGAAACTACCGATAGGCATTCCACAATATTGTGCAGGCTGCGCAATCGAAACTTTCGCAAAGATGCTCTTAGGTGGTATGCTGCTTGCAGTGCATAGAGCCGCTGAACTGTCATGACGGGTTTATCCGGTGTTTAGTTTGAATTCATGCGGCAAGGAATACTTCGAAAGCAAAATAATCATATAAGAGCTCACCCACTCAGACGAGTGACCTTGAAGGAATGGGGCGAATGATCAACTCAAGACCTATACGAACAGAAGACGGCGAATTGCTGCCGTTCGACAAAAGCGTCGGCTATCAGGTGCGCATGACGCACCGGGCTTTGCAGCGTCATCTGCAGCAGAAAATTGAGCCGCATGGCGTGACGCCTGGCATGTGGTAATTCCTGCGCGCCTTGTGGTATGAGGACGGGCAGACACAGCGCGAACTGTCGGATGTCGTCGGCACGATGGAGCCGACGACGCTGACCGCGATCCGCTCGATGGAAGCCAAAGGCCTGGTGACACGCATCCGCAGCGAACAGGACCGGCGCAAGATCAACATTCACCTGACGCCGCGCGGACTGGCGCTGCGCGATGAATTGTTGCCGCTTGCGCGGCAAGTGGTTGAGGATGCCGTCGACGGCTTTGCCGAGCGCGACAGGGAAAACCTGATGCGGTATCTTGGTTTGATCCAGGAAAATCTGGCGAAGCGGATCAATGACGACCCGGTTTCTGACGACGCCTACCTGATGACCGGCTGAAGCATGGCGTCATCGAAGAACGCCGTCAGTTGACTGCGTTCTTCGATGGACAGGACATTGGCGACATATTGCTCCGGCCGCACAGCAACAATGCGGCCGAGTCGCTGTTTCATATTGCGCAAATCATTGATGTCGCGGTCATGCGAGTGATCCGCGCAGAAGATTATTTCATACCCGATCAAGCCCGGCGCACGCTTGATTGGCGGGAGGAAATCGGCAAGTCCTGGCGCGCAAGGGGATCGAAACGGCGAGACATTGCGGGGCCGGTTGTCAATCAAGGACAACGCGCCATAAAGTGCGGCCGCGGAGGGGACGTCATGAACAATCCAAAAGTGTCATTGGCGCTGTCGCTGCTGGCAACCGTATATTTCGGCTATGCGATCTTTGCGCCAGGCGAGACGCCCAGCACGACATTGTCGGCGTTCTACTGGGCGTTCTTTGTTATCGGCATCATTGGCGTGGCAGGAGCACTCCTGAAAATCAGCAAGGGCAGCTAGGTCGTAGTGACAAATTAACGCTTGGCTGCGTTGGCGACCAAAATTGGTCGTGAACAGGAGAAAAGCGCAAGGCGGTGTTGACCACGGTCGAGCATTTTCAACGCATTCACGGACGATTTTGGTCCAACCCCGAAGGGGCCGCGCGCAAATCCATCATTCCGGCGTCGCTCGTCGTCGAATATGCGCTGCATGTCCGTCCTCCTCGCTCCTGGGACTGACGGATTTTCGCTGCGGCGCAGACAAACGTTAATTCGTCACTACGACCTAGACCCTTTCAGGTTCAAATGGAAACGGTTCTGTTTCCTCGATGGCGAGGCGAACAACAAGGAAGGCGGCGACTGCGCGGGCGCAGGATTTCTGGTCAGTGCCTGGCCACCCCCCGCCAAACCCCCAATAGACATGCAGGGCAGCGAGCACGGCCAGAATGGTCGCCACAACGGCCGCCACCAGGGTGATGATCTGAACACCCGCGAATAGAGGGTTTCGTGTTGCATCGACATGATGCCGGACAGGACGATGTTTGAGCCGAGGCCGTCACGCTGACCGAGCAGCACGAAGCGCACAGCCGCCTGTATCAGGTTTGACGCGAAGGCATGCAGATCGGCTGTGAGCGCGATCATGTCGGCGAACGTCCCCTTCGAAAGGGAAAAGTCTCTTGTAGAAACACCTGCCAGGAGAGACTGATTTTACTATTCCGTCCGGACACATTCCGCCCAGGGCCACAAGTGAGCGATCCAGTTCGAAACGACAAACCAGGGCATGGAGCAAGAAGTTCCCCACTCAAGAAGGGAGGTCCAATGTCTGCTCTGGAAACACACTCTCAGCGTTTCGCTGAAAGGAAAGATGGTGGAGCCAATCGGAATCGAACCGACGACCTCTTGAATGCCATTCAAGCGCTCTCCCAACTGAGCTATGGCCCCACACCCGTCCGGAGACGGCGCCGTCTCCGGCGAAGAGGTCAGCGAGCTTTCGCCCGCCGAAGATGTCGCGGCTTCTAATCAAGCCGCGGCACAATAGCAAGCCCGGTTCGGCAATAACCGACGGGCGAACCGCCGCAGGGTTCTGCGGCAGTCCAGGACGAGATCAATTCTCGTCGTCGTCTTCGCCGCCAACACCGATGATGTCGTCAAGATCATCGTCTTCTTCCTCCTCGTCGGGCAGGAAGGTGTCGTCATCATCGTCGTCGTCGAGATCGACATCATCGTCGTCGCCGTCGATGTCCGGCAGATCGTCAGAGCTGCTCTTCGAATCATCATCATCGGCTTCTTCGAGCGAAACGATCTCGGGGGCGTCGTCCTCGGCATCAACCTCGGCCTTGTCGGCTTCGTCGTCCTCGTCAACGCTCGAAACCGAGCTAGATTCAAAATAGGTGCGCGGATAGCTCTTGCCTGTGTAGGGCGAGACAATCGGATCGCGGTTCAGGTCGTAGAATTTGCGGCCCGTTTCCGGGTCGATCCGCTTTGTTCCAAGGTCAGCTTTTGCCACTTTAGCCTCGTATCGATAGAGGCGTCCCCTTAATCAGAGAATCCCGCACTGTCAAAGGTAAATGGCGGTCGATTTCGATTGCATTCAAAGCAGGGGATGACGTGTCCGGCCTGTCATGCTATCTCAACCACGCAACAATGATCACCAGAGCCGGTCCAGACGCCAAGGCGCGGCCGGACGCCAAAATCCAGGACAATGACCATGGCGCACGACGCCAAACCTCGACCTGCGACCGCGAGGCGCTCGCGGCCGCTTGCCGGAACCGTGCGCGTACCCGGCGACAAATCAATCTCGCACCGCTCGCTGATGTTTGGCGGGCTGGCGTCGGGCGTCACCCGTATTACCGGCCTGCTCGAGGGTGAGGATGTGTTGCGCACCGGCGAGGCCATGAAGGCGTTTGGCGCCAAAATCGACCGTAATGGCAGCGAATGGGTGGTGCACGGCGTCGGCAATGGCTGCCTGCTTGAGCCGGAAGGCCCGCTTGATTTCGGCAATGCCGGGACAGGCTCGCGCCTCACGATGGGACTCGCTGGCGTCTATGACATGCCGACGACCTTTATCGGCGATGCGTCCTTGTCGAAAAGGCCGATGGGGCGCGTTCTCGACCCACTTCGCCTTATGGGCGTGCAGGTCGACGCAGCACCGGGCGACCGGATGCCGCTGACATTGCGCGGGCCAAAGACAGCTGCTCCGATCCACTACCGCGTCCCGATGGCCTCGGCGCAGGTCAAGTCCGCCGTGCTGCTGGCTGGCCTCAATACGCCGGGCATCACAACGGTGGTCGAAACGGCGATGACGCGCGACCATACCGAAAAGATGCTGCGCGGATTTGGCGCGGATCTTTCGGTAGAAACGGCGTCTGACGGGGCGCGCACTATTCGCATTCAGGGCCAGGGCAAGCTCACCGGCCAGACAATCGCTGTGCCGGGCGATCCATCATCAGCGGCGTTCCTGATCGTTGCGGCGCTGATCGTCCCTGGATCAGAGATCATCATCGAAAACGTGCTGCTGAACGCCACACGCACCGGCCTGATCACAACGCTTCAAGAGATGGGCGGCTTGATCGAGATCCGCCACCGCCGCAGCGCCGGCGGCGAGGACGTGGCCGACCTGCGGGTGCGCCATTCGGAATTGAAAGGCGTCGTCGTGCCGTCTGAGCGCGCACCATCGATGATCGACGAATATCCGGTTCTGGCCGTCGCAGCCTCGTTCGCCGAGGGCGAGACCCGGATGGAGGGGCTCGACGAGCTGCGCGTCAAGGAAAGCGACCGGCTGTCAGCCGTCGCCAATGGCCTGAAAGCCAATGGCGTCGACTGCGACGAAGGCCAGAACTGGCTGATCGTGCGCGGTGCACCCGATGGCAAGGGGCTTGGCGGCGGTGAGGTCGAGACGCATCTCGATCACCGCATTGCCATGAGCTTCCTGGTGATGGGTCTGGCGTCCGAGAAGGACGTGACCGTCGACGACGCCAACATGATTGCCACCAGCTTCCCGGAATTCATGGGGCTGATGGCGCAGATTGGCGCCGAAATCGACTAATCACGCGGCTGGGCGCGCCGGAATGGTGAGCCCGCGGGCGACCGCGGGCCGCGCCAAGCAACGGTCAAGCCAGGCAAGCACGTTGGGGAAATTGTCGATACCGACGAGTTCGCCCGCCTCATAGAAGCCGATCAGGTTGCGCACCCAGCCAACATGCGCAACGTCGGCAATGGTGAACTCGCCGCCCATCAGCCATTGCCGGTCGTTCAGGCGAGCGTCAAGCACGCCGAGCAGGCGTTTTGATTCATCGACATAACGGTTGAGAGGTCGCTTGTCCTCATAATGTTTGCCGGCAAATTTATTGAAGAAGCCGACTTGACCAAACATCGGCCCTACCGCCGCCATCTGGAACATGACCCACTGGATCGTCTCGTAGCGGCGCGCCGGGTCGGACGGGATCAGCTTGCCAGTCTTGTCCGCGAGATAGATCAGGATCGCGCCCGACTCCCACAGGCCGAGCGGCTTACCATCCGGGCCATCGGGATCAAGGATCGCCGGGATCTTGCCGTTCGGATTGAGCGACAGGAATTCTGGGCCCCAGGTCTCGTTCTTCATGATGTCGATCAAGTGCGGCTCGTAAGGCAGACCGATCTCCTCCAGCATGATCGAGACTTTGACGCCGTTGGGCGTCGGCAGCGAGTAGAGCTGCAAAATGTCCGGGTTTTGGGCTGGCCAGCGTTTGGTGACCGGAAAATCTGCGAGAGGCGTCATGTCGGATGTCCCATGGGAATGATATTTGGATCAGACAGATAGTGTCGCGGGCTTGACGGCGGGTTGGTCCACGATCAGGAAACGGCTGGTATTCGATTTTGCGGAAGACGCCCGCCAAAGCGTTCAAGGGGAACATGGAAAATTACGACACAATGGGCCCGACGCTGGCCTTTGCGCTGGTCGGCGTGCTGGGCGTGGGATCGCAATGGCTGGCCTGGCGGCTAAGGCTGCCGGCCATCGTGCTGATGCTGATTGCCGGCATTGTGGTCGGTCCGGCGACCGGCTTTTTTATGCCGGCGCGCGACATCGGCCCGCTGGTGCAGCCAATGGTGTCGCTGGCCGTGGCGGTCATTCTTTTCGAGGGAGGCTTGAGCCTCAATCTCAAGGAGCTGCGCGACGCCGCGAGCGGCGTCAAACGGCTGATCTTTATCGGGGCGCCGCTCGGCTGGCTGACCTCGGCGCTGGCATTGCGGTATGGAGCTGGCTTGTCATGGGAAGCGTCCGCCGTGTTTGGGGGCGTGCTGATTGTGACCGGACCAACCGTTATCGCACCGCTGCTCAGGCAGGCACGCCTGCCGCACCGTCCAGCCGCACTATTGCAATGGGAGGCCATCGTCAACGACGCGCTGGGCGCATTGGCCGCTGTGCTCGCTTTTGTGGTTGTGCGCGTTTCGCGCGATGGCGGCGATGTCTCCAATGCGCTGCTCTGGACGGCGACAGGCTTCGTATTTGCGCTGGCGCTCGGCTATTTCGCGGGCAAGGCGCTCGCCTGGTCGTTCCGCATCGGCCGCGCGCCGGAATATATGAAGGTACCGATCCTGTTCGCATCGGTGATCGCGGTGTTTGCACTTTCGGACTGGGTGACCCATGAAAGCGGGCTACTGGCAGTCACCATCATGGGCCTGGTGCTCGCCAACTCCAATCTGCCGAGTTATGAGGAAATCCGCCGCTTCAAGGAATATGCGACGATCCTGCTGGTTTCAGGCGTATTCATCCTGTTGTCGGCGCAGATGGATTTTGCCGCGATGGCGTCACTCGACTGGCGTTCGGCGCTAGGCATTGCGCTGGTGGTTCTGGTGGCCCGGCCGCTCACAGTGATGGCGTCGCTGGCCGGCACGTCGATCCCCTTCAAGGAACGGCTGCTGGTAGCGTTGACCGGGCCGCGCGGCGTCGTTCTGGTGGCGGTCTCGGGCCTGTTTGGCGAACGGCTTGTGTCGATTGGCGTCGCAGACGGCGCTTCCGTGCCGCCACTGGCCTTTGCATTCGTCATTGTCACCGTACTGGCCAATGGGTTCGGACTTGCACCGCTGGCGCGCTGGCTCGGCCTATCGGGCAAGGAGCCACCGGGACTTCTGATTGTCGGGGCCTCACCGTTCTCGCTCGTGCTCGCCGAAACGGTGAGGAAGACAGGGCTGCCAGTCCTGATCGCTGACGAAGACCCGGGCCGTGCACGGCCGGCGCGTGCAGCGGGCATTCCGGTGTTCCAGGGCGACATCCTGTCGGAAGCCGCCGAAACCTCTATCGAGGTCGCCGGATACGGCACTTTGGTCGCGGCGACGCCCAACGACGCCTACAACACGCTGGTCGCGTCAAACTTCGTGCACCAGTTTGGCCGCAAGCAGATCTGGACCGTCGCGCGTGAAAAGGCCGAGCGCACCGGCAATGCACTGCCGGCGGCCCTGGAAAGCCAGACACTGGGCGCTGGCCAGACCTTGCGTGAGCTGAATGACGCGCTGGCCGCCGGCTGGACGGTTCAGATGAGCCGGCTGACGGAGGAATTCGACTATGGCAAGTGGCGTGAGACCAACCCGCGCGCCATGCAGTTTGGTCGGGTGTCGCCAGGTGGCGACCTGACGCTGCTGTCGGCCGCAAACCCTGCAAATGGTGGAAAATTGCCCGCCGGGACCCGCATTCTGGCGGCGCTGCCGCCCGAAGCCTCGGAAGCCAGAGCCGCCGAACGCATCGCCCGGCGCAGCGGCAATGGCAATGGATCAACCGACGACGCAGGCTGAGCCGATGGCGGAGCGGAAATTTGTGTTCTAGGCTTTCGACCGGAAAGACAGGAAACGACCCACATGATCTACGTTATCGCCACCATTGAATTGAAACCCGGCTCGCTGGATGCCGTGCGCGCCGCAGCCGACGCAGTGCGCGCCGAGACGCTGACGGAAGACGGCTGCATCGCCTATGAGCAGTTTTCAAGCCTCGCCAATCCCGACAGGCTCGTCGTGGTCGAGCAGTGGGCGACTCGCGAGGCATTGACGGTCCATTCCAAACAGCCGCATCTCAAGGTCTGGCGCGACGCGAGCGGGCCATACACATTGTCTCGCAAGATCGAAATCGTGCATCCGGAAAAAGTGGAGGCGTTCTGATGTATCAGGCTGTTGGATCACCGGGCTCGCGGCTGACGCGCGTCACATGGATGCTGGAGGAACTTGGCCAGCCCTACGAAATCGTCAAGACCAAGATGCACACCGACCTGATGCGCCGCTACAACCCGACCGGCAAAATGCCGGCGCTGGTGGACGGCGATGTGGTGGTGACCGATTCAGCTGCGATCTGCGCCTATTTGTCGGAAAAACACGCCGACAAGGGGCTTGGTCCCAACCCCGGTCTGGCTGGCCGCGCCGAGATGATGAGCTGGATGATCTACGCCCAGGCCGAATTCGAGCAGCCAATGTGGAACAAGTTGAAGCACAGGCTGCTTCTACCGGAAAACCTGAGGGCAGACATCGGCTCATGGGTCGCGCATGAGTTTGCCAAGGAGGAACAGGGGCTTGAGGCCAAACTCGCCGGCCGCGACTATGCGCTGGGCGACCGGTTCTCCGCCATTGACGTGGTCCTCGGTCATTGCGGGCAATGGTCGCGCAGCGGCAAATTCGAAGCGAAGTCGCCGGTGATCGCCGCCTATATCGACCGCATTCTGTCGCGTCCGGCGCTGGCTCGGGCGATTGCGCGCGAAAAGGACGCTGCCGCCGCATGAAACTCTCGCTCAACACTGACTTCACCAAGATGCCGCGTGCGGGAAAGCTGATCCGCGCGGCCGACCTGCCACCCGAGACGGAGCGGATCATCCCGTTTGATCTCGCGGTGCTCAGCCGTGAAGACCGGACAATCCGGCGGCGGGTGATCGAACTTGTGCATGGCGACAAGATCCTGGTCGACCTGCTTGAACAGGCAGCGCTGGAGCAGCAGGACGTGCTGGTGCTGGATGACGGCCGGCATGTCGAAATTATCGCTGCCGAGGAAGAGGTCTATGAGGTTCTGGCGCGCGATGCCGGCCATCTGGCGGAACTTGCCTGGCGGCTGGGCGGCGCTCATATCGACGCCGAATTCCAGTCAAACCGCATGCTGGTGGCGCGCAATACGGCAGTGAAGGATGCACTTCAAAAGCTGGGCGCGACCGTCAATGAGGTCAGCGAGCCGTTTGATCCGCTTCATGGCGGCCACCACCACCACGGGCATGACCACCACGGGCATGACCACCACGGGCACGATCATGACCACGGACATGGACATGGCAAACCGGACAAATATGGCCGCCAGCCCGGTGACCCGCACTACGGGCACAATCACCCGTGACGTCTTGGCGAAGCGATAGGACGTTCACATATTAGCCTCATGGATAGACCGCTCACCATCGACCTTCGCCAGCAGCTGCGTTCAGCCAAGCGCAACTCTGTCCACACCTGGGTTCTTGCGGGCTCGCTGCTGCTGGTCTTGCTGGTAACCGCATGGGCGCTGGCCGGTCCGACCGGCATTTTCTGGGCGTTCATCTTTGGCGGCGTCTCGATGTTTTTTATCCGCCGCGCCACGCCGCAGATGGTGCTGACCATGTACAAGGCCCGCGAGGTGACGCGTGCGACGTTCCCGGCAGGGCATGAGATTGTTGCGGTGCTGTCTGCCCGCGCGGGTTTGGCAAACACGCCAAAACTCTATGTCGTTCCGTCAAAGATGATGAACGCCTTTGCGGTCGGACGGCGCGATGATGCGGCAATCGCAGTGACCGACGCGCTGGCGCGACAGCTCACCGTGCGCGAGCTGGCGGGGGTGCTCGGACACGAGATCACCCACGTGGCCAATGAAGACCTCAAGGTGATGGCGTTTGCCGATATGGTGACGCGCTATGCCTCCATCGCTTCCTTCTTCGGCTATGTGGCGCTGGGCACAAATATGATGTCCACCTTTGTCGGCGGCGAAATTATGGTGCCCTGGCTGGCGGTGGCGCTGCTTGTATTGTCTCCGACGATTGGCGGCCTTTTGCAGATGGCGCTGTCGCGCACCCGCGAATTCGACGCAGATCTCGGTGCTGCGCTGCTGACAGGCGATCCGGACGGGCTGGCATCGGCTCTGCAAAAGCTGGAAAAGGCGCAAGGCCTCTATTGGGAAAGCCTGATGCTTCCCGGCAGCCGCACCCAGGTGCCATCGGTGCTGCGCACCCACCCCAGGACGGAGGAACGCGTGGCCCGGCTGATGGCGCTGAAATCCGGCGAAACGATCGTTGCCGGCGGCGACAGCCCGGCGATGGCTGCGCCGCGCCCGCGGCCCAGCTTCGTGCCGCGCATTCCGCCTGTACCGCCGCATCACCACGCCGCGTTCATGGCGATGCCGGCTGTCGAACTGCCAACACCCGACCATGCCGCCTGCCCCGCCGGGCTGGGCGGCGCAGACGGCAAACCGCGTATCAGGCCACTGCGCGGCGGGATCTATTTCTGAGCCAAATTACGAGTGGGCAAATATGTCCTGCTCATCCCAGCCCATCAGGTCGAGCTTTGCCCGCGTCGGCAGGAACTTGAAGCAGGCGTCGGCCTCGACGCTGCGGCCATCGCGGTCAAGCCGCCCCTGCAGGGCCGCACGCAGGCGGTGAAGATAGAGCACGTCCGACGCTGCATATTCGAGCTGTTCGGGGCTCAGCTTCTCCGCCGCCCAGTCGGATGACTGCTGCACCTTCGACAATTGCACGCCGAGCATTTCGGCGCACAGATCCTTCAGACCGTGCCGGTCGGTATAGGTGCGCACCAGCCTTGAGGCGATCTTTGTGCAGAACACCGGCTGCGGCATAACGCCAAAGGCGTTGTAGAGCACCGCGAGATCAAAGCGGCCGAAATGGAACAGCTTTGTCACCTTGCGGTCGCGCAGCAGCGATACAAGGTTTGGCGCTTTCTTCTGCCCCGCCGCGATCTGGATCACGTCCGCTGAGCCGTCGCCGGGCGAAATCTGCACCACGCAGAGCCGGTCGCGGTGCGGGTTCAGCCCCAGCGTTTCGGTGTCGATGGCGACAGCGTCAACATCATAGTTTTTCAGGTCCGGCAGGTCGCCGCGATGGAAACGGATCGTCACAGCGTCAGCCTTTCGAAATGGCGTCAAGGATGCGGGCCCAGGAGCGCGCGCCCTTGTGGAAGGAATTCAGGTCATATTTCTCGTTCGGCGAATGGATGCAATCGTCGTCGAGGCCGAAACCGACCAGCAGCGATTCCATGCCAAGCACACGCTTGAAATCGCCGACAATCGGGATTGAACCACCCATGGCGGTGACAACGGCCGGCTTCGGCCATTCATCCGACAAAGCCTCCTTCGCCTTCGACAGGAATGGCGAGTCATACGAGAGCTGCAGCGCCGGCGACGCGCCGTGCTGCTCAAACTCGACCGTGCAATCAGCCGGAATACGCTCACGCACGAAGGCGCGGAAGTTTTCGCGGATCTTTGCCGGGTCCTGCTTGTGCACCAGGCGGAAGGAAACCTTTGACGAGGCTTCTGCGGCGATCACCGTCTTGAAACCCGCGCCAGTGTAGCCACCGTGTATGCCGTTAATTTCTGCGGTCGGGCGCGCCCAGACCAGTTCGTGCAGCGTGCGGCCCTTTTCGCCAAATGGCAGTGACAGTCCGATTGGGTCGAGGAAGGTCTCGAATGTCTCGCCAAGATTGTTCCACTGCGTCAGAATCTGCGACGGGGTTTCCTCCACGCCATCGTAGAAGCCGGGAATGGTGACGCGGCCGGTCTCGTCGTGAATGTCGGCCAGCACTTTTGCCAGGATCGTAATCGGGTTGGCCGCTGCGCCGCCATACATGCCCGAATGCAGGTCGCGGCTGGCAGCCTTGACGGTGATCTCTTCACCGACCAGCCCGCGCAGGCCGACGCAGATCGACGGCGTATCGCGGTTCTGCATGCCGGTATCGCAGACCAGCGCAAAATCAGCGGTCAACTCCTTCGCATTGGCGTCGAGGAACGGTTTCAGCGACCGCGAGCCGGATTCTTCCTCGCCTTCAAACAAGATGGTGATCTCGCAAGGCAGCGCCCCGTTCACCTGCTTGTAGGCGCGGCAGGCTTCGACAAAGGTCATCAGTTGCCCCTTGTCATCGGCAGAACCGCGGCCGGTGATGACTTTCACGCCATCGACTTCCTTGACCTTGGCGTCAAACGGATCGTCGTGCCACAGGTTCAGCGGGTCGACCGGCTGCACATCGTAGTGGCCATAGAACAAGACATGCGGCGCGCCCTTTGGTCCCGCATGGTGCCCAACCACCATCGGATGGCCTTCGGTCTCACGCACGCTCGCCTCAAAACCGATCGACTTCAGGTCGTTCACCAGCCATTCGGCAGCGCGGCGGCAGTCGGAAGCATAGGCCGGGTCAGTCGAGATCGACGGAATTTTGATGAGCTCGAAAAGGCGTTTCAAGCTGGCGTCGAGATTCTTGTCGAGCGTGTCGAGCACAGGGGCGATTGCGGTCATCGGAAATCTCACATTTGGAAGGCGCGACCTTATTTAAGGTCTCGCCCGGATGGAACAGTCAGATCGGGAAAACCGGTGGCTCAAACGCCCGACGAAGGGGCTGCCGGCTCGTCGCCCGGCGCCTTGCGGCGTTCGGAAGCGCGGTCACGCACGATTCTGACGCGCTTCACCCGGCGTGGATCAGCATCCAGCACCTGGATCTCGAAGCCGGGAATGGTTCGTACCACCTCGCCGCGCACTGGAATACGGCCTAGCGTCGAGAAGATCATGCCGCCAATTGTGTCGACATATTCACCGTGCTCGCCAGCGGCAAAATCCGAACCGATCGTCCGGGCGACGTCATCGATCTCTGCCTTTGCGTCAACAACATAAACGCCATCGCCTGTCTCGGTGACCATCGGCTCGTCGTCATCGTCGTGCTCGTCTTCGATGTCGCCGACAACCATCTCAACAATGTCTTCCAGCGACACCAGTCCGTCGGTGCCACCATATTCGTCGATGACCAGAGCAATCTGGGTCCTTGTTGCCTGCATACGCGCCATCAGGTCGCCGGCCAGCATCGAGGCCGGCACGAACAGAACCGGGCGGGTAATGCCGAGATCGCCAATCGGGCGCTTCAGATCGACATTGGCGAGGTCAAGCCCGATCGCCGACGCGACGACACGGCGTGTCTTGCCCTTTTTCTGCTTGGCGGTGCGGGTGACAAAGCCCATCACATCGCGGATGTGGATCATGCCGCGCGGGTCGTCCAGCGTCTCGGAATAGAGCGGCATGCGCGAATGACCGGATTCCTCGAACACCTCGAGCACTTCCGACAGCGGCGTGGTGATGTCGATGGCGCGGATATCGGGCCTCGGGATCATCACATCTTCAACGCGCACCTCACGCAGGCGCAAAATGTTGTTCAACATCGCCCGTTCGGTCGGCGTAAAGGATTCCGCCTCGGTCGTTGTTTCGGACAGTGCATCAGCCAAGTCTTCGCGCAACGTCGTGCCGCCGCGCCGGAACAGTTGGGCTATGTTGTCAAAAAGCGAGACACGCTGCGTCTGCTGCCGCGCGGCGGTACTTTGCGGATCACTGTCCGCGTCTGGCGCCGCGCTCCGTTCTGGGGTGGAGGCGGCGGGGGTCGATCGATCACTCATTCTGACTCTTTCGATACCGCATAGGGGTCAGGAATAGCAAGCCTTGCGAGAATGCGCCGCTCAGCGGCTTCCATCATCTCCGCCTCGTCATCAACTTCGTGGTCGTAGCCCAGCAGATGCAGGAAACCATGCACCACGAGATGAGTCAGGTGGTGGTCCAGCGGTTTTGCCTCTGCCTGAGCTTCCGACAAGACAGTTTCGCGGGCAATCACGATATCGCCGAGCAAAGGCGGAATGGCACTGCCAGGCTTCAACGGAAACGCAGGGAAAGACAGGACATTGGTCGCCTTGTCTTTGCCGCGCCACTCGGCATTGAGCACGCGAATGGAAGCGTTGTCGGTGAACAGCAGGCTGAGTTCGCTGTCGCCGGCAAGTCCAAGTTCCGCGCCAGCCGCCGTCACGGCCCTGCGGACAAGCGCACCCAGCGCGCGCTTGCCGCCCCAGTCGCCAGCCTCGACTGAAATGTCGAGCGACACCCGCAAAGCGGGTGAGCCAGTTTTGGATGATCGGGTCATCAGACCTGCGGCGCGCCTTTCGAGCCATCGCGGTCATAGGCCCGCACGATGTCAGCCACCAGTGGATGGCGCACGACGTCGGTGTCGTTGAAGCGCACCGTCACAATGCCCTGCACGCCATCAAGAATGCGCAGCGCCTCGACCAGGCCGGACTTGGTGTTGGGTGGCAAATCGACCTGTGTCGGATCGCCGGTGACGATCATGCGCGCACCTTCGCCGAGACGCGTCAGGAACATCTTCATCTGCATCGAGGTGGTGTTCTGCGACTCATCGAGAATGACGGCGGAATGGGCCAGCGTGCGGCCGCGCATGAAAGCAAGCGGCGCGATTTCGATGACGCCGGCTGTCAACGCACGCTCCACCTTGTCGGCGGGCATCATATCGTAGAGCGCGTCATAAAGCGGGCGCAGGTAAGGATCGACCTTTTCCTTCATGTCGCCGGGCAGGAAACCGAGACGTTCGCCCGCTTCCACCGCCGGACGCGACAGAATGATGCGCTCCACCAGACCGCGCTCAAGCAGCATGGCGGCATGCGCCACCGCCAGATAGGTCTTGCCGGTGCCGGCCGGGCCAATGCCGAACACCAGTTCGGAGCGGTCCAGCGCCCGCATATAGGCGTCCTGATTTGGCGTGCGCGCAAAAATCGTGCGCTTGCGCGTCGCGATCTGGGCGGCGGCCAGCTTGCCCTTCTTCTCCAGCGTCGGCAGCGTCAGCTGGTCGTCTGCGGCAATCGCCATGCGGATTGCGCCGTCGACTTCCGACGCAACAATGTCCGTGCCCTTCTGGGCGCGCTCATAAAGATAATCCAGCGCGCGCCGCGCCTGTTCGGCGGCAGTTGCAGGGCCGCGGACAGAAAGCTGGTTGCCCTTGGAGCGCAGGTCGACGCCCAGCTTCTGCTCGATGATCGCGAGATTCTGGTCAAACTGTCCGTAGACGGTGCTGGCGTGCTTGTTGTTGTCGAAAGTCAGGACGATGTGCGCCATGTCGGACGCCCCGGACGGGACATTCTTCAGCTCGGCTGTGGCGTTCAAACGTATCTCCAGTTCAGCGCGCCCCGCCGCTTACAGCGGCTCTGCCCGCAATGTGTAACCCGTGCCAGTGATTCGCACAGGAACAATGTCGCCGATTTCCCCCGCCTTTTCATCAACAATCACAGGTTGGAGCCAAGGAGAACGCCCGACCACCAGTCCGGGTTCCTTGCCGGTGCGTTCGATCAAGATATTGACCGTCTTACCCACCAGCGCCTTCACGAAATCGGCCTGATGTTCGTCCAACAGGGCTTGCAGCCGCTGCAACCGCTCGTCCTTCACAGATTCGGGCACCTGATCGGCCATATCCGCGCCGGGCGTTCCGGCGCGCGGCGAGTATTTGAACGAATAGGCAGCCGCATAGCGCACCTGTCGCACCAGTTGCATCGTCGCCTCAAAATCTTCGTCCGTCTCGCCCGGGAAACCGACGATAAAGTCCCCCGACAGGGCAATGTCGGGATTTGCAGCGCGAATACGTTCGACCAGCCGCAGATAGTCCGCGCCGGTGTGCTTCCGATTCATCGCCTTCAGAATACGGTCGGAACCGGCCTGCACCGGAAGGTGCAGATAGGGCATCAGCGACGGCAGATCGCGATGCGCCTCAATCAGCGCGTCATCCATATCGCGCGGGTGGCTGGTGGTGTAGCGCAGGCGCGCAACGCCGGGAATTTCGCTCAGGCGGCGCAGTAATTGGCCAAGGCCCCATTCGTTGCCGTCCGGTCCCTCGCCATGCCAGGCGTTGACGTTCTGGCCGAGCAGAGTGATCTCGCGCACGCCAGCCGCCGCCAGCCGCTCCGCTTCCGAGACGATGCGGGCGACCGGCCGCGACACTTCGGACCCACGGGTATAGGGCACAACACAGAAGGTGCAGAACTTGTCGCAGCCTTCCTGTACGGTCAGGAACGCAGTCACACCACGCGACCGCGTGGCAGCGGGTTTCGGCTGTGGCAGATGCTCGAATTTGTCTTCCACCGCATAATCGGTTTCGACCACCTTTTCGCCAGCGCGCGCCCGGCGCACGGCGTCCGGCAAGCGGTGGTAGGTTTGCGGGCCGATCACCAGATCAACCGCCTTGGCCCGGCGCAGGATTTCCGCGCCTTCGGCCTGCGCGACGCAACCGGCAATGGCGATTGTTGTCTGCTTGCCTTGTTCAGCCCGCGCCGACTTCACAGCCCGCAGACGGCCAACCTCAGAATAGACCTTTTCGGCGGCCTTCTCGCGGATATGGCAAGTGTTGAGCAGGATCAGGTCCGCTTCGCTCTGGTCGGTCGTCTCGGCATAGCCGTCGGCGGTCAGCGCATCGGCCATGCGCTGGCTGTCATAGACATTCATCTGGCAGCCATAGGTCTTGACGAAATAGCGTTTCGCTGGCTGCTGTTGGGCGGTCTCGTCCGCCTCAATGCGTGTAATCTCGTTCATGGCGGGGTCTTTAGCGGCTTTTGCGGGGATCGGCCAGTGCGGCGCGCATCATATGGCGCACCTGGACATTGGCTTGCGCCGCAATCGCCTTGCGGTCGCCGTCCTTACCGAACTCGATGGGCTCGCCAAAATGCACCTCAACGTCAAGCGCCCCTTCGGCAAGCAATTCCTTGATATGCGGCACGAGGATGCGATCGCCGATCCAGGCGGCATGCTTGCGGTGTTGACGGCCCATTGGCATACCCTGCAGCCGCGTATAGGCAATCGCCACCGGCTGGACATAGACATGATCTGCTGCGCCCGATGAGATCGTCACGGACGCTGCGCCAAAGAGCGAACTCTTGAATGGCTCGATGCGGTTGCCGTCATGGGTCGATCCTTCCGCAAACAGCACCATCGGGTGTCCCTGCGCCAGACGCTGGCCGATCTCTCCCGCCTGCGTGCCTGACTTCGCCTTGCGTTCGCGCTCGACAAAGACGGTGCGTTGCCAGCGCGACAGGTAGCCAATGATCGGCCATTTCGCGAGTTCGGACTTGGAGATGAAATAGACATCGGCGATGGAACCCATCACCATGATGTCGGTCCACGACACATGGTTGGCTGCAATCAGCAGCGGCCTCTTGTCCGACATTTTTCCGATGATATGGATCCGGTAGCCCAGCACCCAGGTCACCATGCGGTGCCAAAGGCGAGGCGCTGTTGCTTCATTGCCGCCAATGGCGACCATCAGCATCTGCCAGATCAGCAATGGCGGCGTGACGACCGCCGCAACGCCGAGCCCGAAGATAATGCGCAGCCAGGCGATCATCGGCGAATTTGTCCCCCCGCGCGCCGCCTAGCGAAGATCGCGCCGCATGACAAGCGCGCCGGTTGCCGGCTTGCCGTCCTTGCCTGCATAGTATGCGGGCCGCTTGCCCACCTGGGCGAAGCCGAGTTTTTTGTAGAGGCCGACCGCGGCGAGGTTGGTCTCATCGACCTCCAGCAGCAAGTGGCTGGCGCGCTCGGCATGCAGTTCGCGCATCACCGCCTCCATCAGCTCGCGGCCAAGCCCCTCGCGCCGGTTGGCGCGCGCTACCGCCACCGTCAATATTTCCGCCTCGCCAGCCGCCAAGCGCGCCAGCACAAACCCGGCCATCAGCTGCTTCTGACCGACCTGGCGGGCCGCAAATCCGAACACTGGCGTCTGGTCGATGAGGTCGGCAAATTCAGCCGAGGACCATGGTCGAGTAAAATCTTCGCGATGGAGCGTTGATACTGCAGGCGCATCGGCGCGCTGCAGGCGCTCGAGAATGTAGTCGCGCCGTGCGAATGGCAGCTTCATTGCGCTCTCGGCAAGGCAAAGCCCTGCTGCGGTTTGGCGTCCGGCCCGCGCAGATAGAGCGGTTTGGGCGGCGAATTGGCGATGCGGCCCTTTGCGGCAAGCCGGGCATAGATGGCAATGTCGGCGGTCGTTGCTGTTTCGTTGGCAATTGCCGCTGGCTCGATGCCTGAGTCACGAAAGGCTGCGGCGACCAGCGATACGCCGGAGCCCGCGAGGACAGGCGCTTCGCCGCTTGTGCATGACGCAAGTTCACCGATATTGAGCATCGTCGCTGTGCCGCCCGCTGCATCGTCAGCAAGGTAGAGTTCATCACGTTTGGCGTCGATGGCAGCAATGATGCGCGCTTGCGGGGCATCGACGCGCGCGGCCTCGGCTATCGCTGCGAGTGTCGATATGCCGACGGCGGGAACACCCAAGGCCAAAGCCAGACCGCGCGCAGCCGAAACGCCAACGCGGATGCCGGTAAAGGAGCCCGGACCAATCGAGACGGCGACCTGGCTAACGTCTGCGTAAGTTTTTCCCGCCTGCCGGAAAGCAGCGTCAATCACCGCCATCAAGCGCTCGGCGTGGCCCTTGCCGATGTCCTCGACCGAACGGCCAAGCTCCTTGCCATCATGCCAGAGACAAGCGGCACAGAGGGTCGAGGATGTATCGATGGCAAGGATCATGGATTGTTTGAAGGCAAGGCCGCCGCCCCCTCCACCATGCTGCGCATGGTCCCTTGCCGGGGCGAGCCGCGGGTCTCGCCCGTCCTTCGGACCCCCCGTGAACGGGGGAGGATCGACCTCGTGCAAACGTCTACGCCTATCCTCCCTTGCGAAGCGGGGGAGGGGGACCGCCGGAGGCGGTGGAGGGGGCGATTGCTACCCAAACCCAATCTACTGCGCTTTCAGCTCCAGCCGGCGGCGGTGCAGAACCGGCTCGGTGTAACCGTTCGGCTGTTCCAGCCCCTTGAACACGAGATCACAAGCGGCCTGGAAGGCGATCGACTTGTCGAAATCTGGCGCCATGGTCTTGTAGAGCGGGTCGCCGGCATTCTGCTTGTCGACGACGCCCGCCATACGCTTCATGGTCTCCATCACCTGCGCCTCGGTCGTCACCTTGTGGCGCAGCCAGTTGGCGATGTGCTGCGAGGAAATGCGCAGCGTGGCGCGGTCTTCCATCAGGCCGACATTGTTGATGTCCGGCACTTTCGAGCAGCCGACGCCCTGGTCGACCCAGCGCACGACGTAGCCCAGAATACCCTGGGCATTGTTGTCGAGTTCGCGCTGGATGTCTTCAGGCGTCCAGTTCGGCCGCGGGACGACCGGGATCGACAGAATGTCGTCGAGCTTGGCTTTCTTGCGCGACTTCAGCTCGTCCTGCACCTGGTGCACGTCGACCTTGTGATAATGCGTGGCGTGCAGGGTCGCAGCCGTCGGCGACGGCACCCAGGCGGTGTTGGCGCCAGCCTTCGGGTGCGCGATCTTCTGTTCCAGCATCGCCGCCATCAGGTCCGGCATGGCCCACATGCCCTTGCCGATCTGCGCGCGGCCTTCGAGACCACATTCGAGGCCGGTGTCGACATTCCAGTTTTCATAAGCCTGGATCCAGGTCGAGGCCTTCATGTCGCCCTTGCGCATCATCGGGCCGGCTTCCATCGACGTGTGCATTTCATCGCCGGTGCGATCAAGGAAGCCGGTATTGATGAACACCACGCGGTCTTTCGCTGCGCGGATACATTCCTTGAGGTTGACCGTTGTGCGGCGTTCCTCGTCCATGATGCCCATCTTCATCGTGTTCTTGGGCATGCCAAGCAGCTTTTCAACACGGTCGAAAAGTTCAACCGCAAAGGCCACTTCTTCCGGCCCGTGCATCTTCGGCTTGACGACATACATTGAGCCAGCGCGCGAATTCTTGCGACGTCCCTTCGGTCCAATGTCGTGCAGGGCGATCAAAGCGGTCACTGCCGCATCCATGATGCCTTCCGGCACTTCATTGCCATCCTTGTCGAGGATCGCCGGATTGGTCATCAGGTGGCCGACATTGCGCACCAGCATCAGCGAACGGCAGACGATCTCATATTTCGAGCCATCAGGCGCGTTGTATTTGATGTCGGGGTTGAGTTTTCTCGTGATCGTCTTGCCACCCTTGGTGACTTCCTCGGTCAGATCGCCCTTCATCAGACCAAGCCAGTTGGAATAGGCAACGACCTTGTCTTCAGCGTCGACTGCCGCAACTGAATCTTCGCAGTCTTGAATGGTGGTCAGAGCTGATTCCAGCCAGACATCGGAAATGTGGGCAGGATCGGTCTTGCCAATTGCAGACGTCGCGTCGATCAGGATTTCGATGCCGAGGCCATTGTGGCGCAGCATGATGGCATCAGGCGCGCCCTTCTTGCCCAGATAGCCGGCAAAGAACTTTGCCTTGGCCACGGATGTCGTCTTGCCGCTCTGCAAGGTGACGACCAGCTTGCCGTCCTTGACTGCAAATGATTTCGCCTCAGTCCAGGATGCGCCCTTCAGCGGCGTCGAATCATCAAGAAACTGCCGCGCCCAGGCGATAACCTTTGCTCCGCGCTTGGGGTTGTAGCCCTTGCCCTTGTCGGCGCCGTCGGTCTCGGGGATTGCGTCGGTGCCGTAGAGCGCATCGTAAAGCGACCCCCAGCGGGCGTTTGCAGCGTTGAGTGCATAGCGTGCATTCATCACCGGCACGACCAGCTGCGCGCCGGCCAGCTTGGCGATTTCAGGGTCGACATTCTTGGTCGACACCTTGAACGCCTCGCCTTCCGGCACAATGTAGCCGATCTTTTTGAGGAATTTCTTGTAGGCGGCCTGATCGACCGGACCTGGATTATCGCGGTGCCATTGATCGATCTTCGCCTGAATGTCGTCGCGCTTCTTCAACAGCGCCCGGTTCTTTGGCGCAAGATCATTTACGATGTCAGCAAAGCCCGCCCAAAAGTCTTTCGGCTTGACGCCGGTACCTTTGGCAGCGCTCGCAACAAAATCATAAAGCGGCTTCGCCACCTTCAAACCATTGGCATCAACCCGCTCAACCATTCTGCTGCTCCTCAAAAAACAAGCGCTAGTGCGCTAAGACAAGCAGCGCGAGCAGTCAACCAAGGCTGCGATTTTTGCCGAAATCGGGATCGCTCAGCCGGCCTGTGAAACGAATCCGAAATCATATCCTGATAATGCGAAGAGTTGATGAGACCGATTCCGGCGATTTCGACCGACCATCAGGAGATCGTCTTCGTTCAGACGGAGACGCTGTTCGCCCAATGGATCAATGCCGTTGCGAGCGCCGCAACGGTATTGATCATGCTTGCCGTCTATTGGCCGTCCAACATCAGGGGCGCTGTCGCGGTCTGGGCGGGGGCAGTCATCGTGCACGTGGCCGTCTGGCTGACGCTAACCGTCAAATGGCGCAATTTGCCTGATCAGAGGGCTGTGGCCCACACCTGGCGCGACGCCTATCTGTCCATGATGATCATCAACGGTCTGCTTTGGGGGGCCGGCGCTGTCCTGACAATCCCGAACGGATCGGCCGACCAGTCGGTGTTTGCGACTGTCATGGTTGTCGGCGCAGTTGCCATGACCTTTCCATATTCGATCCATTATCCGGCTTTCCTCGCCTTCGAGATCCCTACGACGATAGGCGGAGGACTTGGATTTGCGATGAACGGCACTTCCACAGGCTGGATTATTGGGATCATGTCGCTGATTCTATGTGCAGGCCTGGCGGAACTGGGACGGCAGCTTGGCGTCCGCCTCCTGGCCGCGTCGCGCCTTGCAATTGAAAATGCGGAGCTTGTAGCGACGCTCAAAGACAATGCCGCCGAGATCGAACGCGCCAATGAGGAGCTGCGCCGGGTCAGCATGCTTGATCCGCTGACTGGTCTGGCAAACCGGCGCCGGTTTGTCGAAACCCTGAGGAGCGAAGGCCGCAAGCCCGGTGCGACCCTGCTTTACATCGACGTCGATCATTTCAAACAGTACAATGACAGTTACGGGCACGGATCGGGCGACGAATGCCTGATCGCGGTCGCTCGCGTGCTGACGCGCTACGCCGAGATGTATGGTGGGCACGCCGCCCGCCAGGGCGGAGAGGAGTTCAGCCTTCTGCTGGCCGAAATGAGCACGGACACCGCCGGCATGATTGCCGAGACGCTGCGGCTTGAGATCCAGGATCTGCACAGCGGCGGAGCGCGGATCGCCCGTCCCGTCACGGTGAGTATCGGTTACGCGCATCGCGTGCCTCAGATGAATGACGACCAGTTCATGGATCAAGCCGACGCTGCCGCCTATCGCGCCAAACGCGCCGGCCGCAACCGGGTCTGCGGCCCTGACGACAGCGGGGAGGCCACAAAGTTCCGCGCCGCGATTGCCTGATCAGTTTCCGATGCGCGGAATGCCGGCCGCCATCCCCGCTCTACCGTGGATCTGAAGCCATTCCGCCTGCAAAGCATCCAATTGCGAGACCGGCCGATACGAAAAATTAGCGGGACAAAACTAAGGTGACCTGAAACTGGACCTTTTGTCTTGAAGGAAACCGAACAACTGGCGGGCGCGCGAGCTGATGCAGTTTATCAGCTCGTGCCAAACGCGCTCGCAAGCTGCTTTGGCGCGGCAGTCATTGCCGTGACCTATTGGGAAGCGGACACCGCACTCCTGCTAGGCACATGGGTCGCGGTCGTAACGCTTCAGGCCGCGTGGCTGATAGCGCTCCAGTTCATGCGCCGAAAGCGCGTTCCTGCCAAATGGACGAACAAAACCTGGCTCAACGTGCTGACCGTGAATTTCGCCATTTCAGGCACGATCTGGGGCGCTGGCGCTTTCGCTGTGCTGCCAATTGGAGATTCAGACCAGAATCTCGTCGCCAGCATGATGGCGCTCGGCGCTGTCGTCACGACCTTTCCGTTCATTTTGCACCTGCCGGCCTATCTGGCGTTTCAGGGCCCGCTGCTTGCCTTGGCGGCCGCCGGTTACTGGCTCAGCGCCAGCCCCTATGGCTGGATGCTGACCACCTCCTGTGCCGCACTGTTTGTCATCCAGGCCGTACTCGGAAAGTCGATGGGGCGGTCGCTGAAAGAGGCGCTGCGGCTGTCGATTGTCAATGCCGAACTGATTTCGCAATTGTCTTCGCAAGCCGACGACCTGCGCGGCGCCAATGAACAGCTGGCCCAGCTGACCATGACCGATCCGCTGACAGGCCTCGGCAACCGGCGCGCGATGATGCAGGCATTGCGGATGGAGCGCGGCAATGCGGGCTGCGCTTTCCTGACCGTCGATGTCGATCACTTCAAATCTTATAACGACTCATTCGGCCACGCGGCAGGCGACGAATGCCTGAAAGCCGTCGCATCCATATTGATCGACGCAGCCGCGGCTTCGGGTGGTGTTGCGATACGCCAGGGCGGTGAAGAATTCGCCCTGGTGCTGCGCAATACAAGCGACAGAAGCGCGCTGGACTGGGCGGAAACGGTCCGGATCGCGATCGAGCGTGCGCATGAAAGCAAAGATGAGCTGAAACGGCCGATCACCGTCAGCGTTGGCTATGCGACCGGCCTGCAGTCGAGAAGTGTCGACGATCTGATGGCGGCCGCAGACGCAGCCCTCTACCGGGCCAAGGGCAGCGGCCGCAACCGGGTGTGCGGCTCCGACGATAGCAGCGAGATCGCCCAATTCCGCGCGGCGATTGCCTGATCAGTTTGCGATGCGCGGGCGGCCGGTAGCTGTCGCCAGCAAGACCGCTTCGATAAAGGTGCGCTGCCCCTCGATTGTCGCTGCCCTGACATCGCTCGTCATTTCTATTTCCGCCTCGCCTGCGCCTGCCTCCAGCGCCTTTTCCGCCACGCGGCTGCGTAGATCTGCGGCCGCTGCTGCAACCGCCTCGTCCTCGGTGCGAAAGTCCCGGATTGTTTCGCCAACGGCCATCCGAAACAGGCCCTCTTTGGGCTGACTGATCCGCGCCTCGGCCGAAACGCGCACTTGCCCCACAACCGAGCCCAGCGCATTAGCAACATCGGTGTCATCCGGCACCACGCATCGGTTGCCGACCAGGCCAGGCAGATTGGCATAATGCAGCGGCGCCGACGCGCCGAGGCCGATCACCGGCCGGTCAAGGGCCACAGAAAGCCGCCCAATGCCCTGTGCGCCATCCAGCGCGCGCTGCACCAGCACCTGCGACACGACCGCTGCGCCATCAAGCCCGTCTTCGACAAAGGCGGTCTCAAAGATCACTTCGGCTGACCGCCTGGTCAGCGCATCGAGCACGCGGCGGGAAATCGCCTCCGGGCTGGCGGCAATCGGCTGACCGCGTCCGTCGCGCCGCCGCGCCAGCAGTTCCGCACCAAGGATGGCGCAGGACGCATCCCAATTGAACTGCAGACCAAGGCAATGCGCTGCGTCCGATGGCGTAAATCCGGAAATGTGGATCAGCCCGCGCGCCACCAGCCGGTTCAGCGTCGCCACCTGCGCGTTGTTCGACAGAAGCTGGTCGAGCGGTCTTGGCTCGGCCGTCACCTGGTCAAACAGTTTCTGCTCCTGGGGCATCAATCCTGCGGCCAGCCGGTCCGGCACGCCGGTTCGCAGCGCAAACCGTCCGTCCAGGCGTCCAGGATTAGGCGCGCGCAATTGCCGCTCGAGATGCGCCCGCAGCACTTCGCCAAAATTCACACCAACCAGTGACATGGGTGCAAGGCGGCGCGGCCCAAGCTGGATTCGCGGCACAAGCCCGCTGTCCTCAAGCGCTACTTCCGAATCGCCGCCGAGGCCGAAGGTGCGCATCGCCACCGCTTCAACCATGGTCCGGAACCCGCCAACCGTCGCCCCTTCAGGATCAAGGCGCGGCCGGCCTGCGTCGAGCACTGCGACATCGGTCGTGGTGCCGCCGATGTCTGAAACCACCGCGTTGTCGAGCCCGGTCATATGATGAGCGCCAACCAGGCTTGCGGCGGGACCGGACAGGATGGTCTCGATCGGCCTTGAACGGGCAAAAGCAGCTGACACCAGCGCACCGTCGCCGCGCACAACCATCAGCGGCGCATTGATGTTGCGCCCGGTCAGAAAGCCATCCGTCGCCGACAAGAGCCGGTCGATCATCGAGATCAAGCGCGCATTGAGCAAAGTCGTCAGAGCCCGGCGCGGCCCACCAAGTTTGGACGTCAATTCATGCGATGCCGTCACCGGCAGGCCGGTCGCTTCGCGGATCATGTCGCGTGCCGCGATTTCATGCGCCGGGTTGCGGGTGGCGAAATAGGCGCAGACAGCAAAACCAGACACCGTTGATCCCAGCGCCGGAAGCGCAGCTACAAGCGCCGACAGGTCGAGTGGGCGGGCATTGCCGTGCACGTCGTGGCCGCCGCCACAAAACACAACCGGGTCGGCGCCAAGCGCCGTGCGCAGCCCGTCGCGGTCAAGGTCTGCTTCTGCGAAGCCGATCATCACCAGCGCCACGCGGCCGCCCTGCCCCTCCACCAGCGCGTTTGTGGCGAGTGTCGTCGACATTGAGACGAGCTTGATCGCTGACGTCTGGATCCCGGCGGACGCAATCACCTTGTCGGCGGCACCGGCTATGCCCACCGCCAGATCGTGGCGGGTGGTCAGCGATTTCGCCTTGGCGACGACCTGTCCCCTGGGGCCGCCCGCCTGTGACCAGAGCACGGCGTCGGTATAGGTGCCGCCGGTGTCGATCCCGAGAAAAAGTGGAGATGTCATGTGCCGCATCTGGTTCCAGAGTTTTCCCCGATTACGAGGTTTTGACGGACTGGTGAAGTTTGCTGACAAAAAAACCATCGGGCCAGCATCTGCCGCTTGACCTTCCAGTTGCTGGAAGCCCTAGACAAGGCGCAGCAACCTGATTGGAGCCATCCGTGAAAAAGCTGATCGTAACTGCATTTACCATCGCCACTCTGTCGGGGGCGGCTGCTTTCGCCCAGATGAACCACTCCGGCCATGGCGCAATGAGCCCGGCGTCGCAAGCCTATATGGATGCGATGACCAAGATGGACACGGACATGAAGGCGATGAAAATGACCGGCAAGGCCGGCATTGATTTCGCCCTGATGATGATCCCGCACCACCAGAGCGCCATTGACATGGCCAAGGCCTATCTCGCCAGCGGCGAGACGGACCCTGAACTGACAAAACTGTCGAACGAGGTTGTCGCTGCACAGGAAAAGGAAATCGCTTTCCTGCAGGACTGGCTCAAGCGAAACGGCAATTGACGCAATGATGGGCCGGCGGGCCTTTCAGCCCGCCGGTCCACTTGTTCAGGCCAGCAGGCTCGACACCGAGCGCCATTCGGCCTCTGTTTCGAACCAGATACCGCCAATGTCATGCAGCGTGTCGGTTCCCTGCGTCGCATGTGTTGCTGTGACCGAACCGTCCGCATTGCGGGAAAAATCCCAGTCGGCAATTGAACCGGCCAGATCGACCTGATTGTACCCCGCGCCACCGTCATAGACGTCATTGCCGGCGCGGCCAACAAATGTGTCATTGGCAGCGCTTCCAAAGAAGTGGTCTGCGCCTTCGGTGCCTCTCAAATATCCGCCATTTGCACCAGCATGGATCTCGTTCGCCGAGCCGGCGGCGGCTGTTGCCAGAGACGCAACTGACGCCCATTTTGCCGATCCGTAGAAGAAAACGCCGTCAATATGGGTCAGTGTCTTGGTTCCATAAGCGGCGCTGACCGCCTTCACTGACCCGTCTGCGTTCTTGGAGAAGGTCCAGTCTTCGGCAGAGCCATTCAAGTCGAGCTGGTTGTAGTCGCCGCCTCCACCGTCAACGATGTCGTCGCCCTTCCTGGCGTAGAACACGTCAACGCCTGCGCCGCCCATGAAGTGATCTGCGCCGTCTGTGCCGGCATAATAGCCGCCTGCGTCCGACGCATGGATCATATTTCCCGGACCTGTGCCGCCGCTTTCTGTAATCAGCGAGGACAGCGACGCCCATTTGCCTGAGCCGTAGAAGAAGACGCCGTCGATTTCTGTCAGCGTCTTGGTGCCAAAGGTGGCGTTCACCGCCTTGACCGAACCATCAGCATTGCGGGTGAAGGTCCAGTCTGACGCCGCGCCGTCGAGGTCGACCTGATTGTAGTCGCCGCCTGCGCCATCAACAATGTCGTCGCCTTTCCTGGCGTAGAAGATGTCGTTTGCGCCAGCGCCCATGAAATGGTCGCCGCCATCGGTTCCAGCGACATATCCGCCTGCCGCCGTGGCGTGGATCATGTTCTTGTCAGACGGCGCCGGATGTGACGAGGCAACCAGTTCAACCTTGTCGAGCAAGCCGCCTACACCATCGGTATCGCCAGCCACGGAGCGGAAGGCCAGCACATCATTGCCGCCGGTGCCGGAGGCGTGGAAATGATAGTGCGACATGGTTGACCCTGTCGGCGTCACCGTCCCGATTACCTCGCCATTCCAGAGCACTTCCATCTTCGACGAAGCGATGTAGCCGGGGCGGCCTGCATAGTCGAAAGAGATGCCGTAATATTTGCCGGCCTCGGTCTTTACCGTCTGCGACAACACGCCATTGCCGTTGTCGACCTCGACAACGTTCTGGCCATCGGTGCCGGTGACGCCATTGTAGCCGCCATTCCAGACCTCGATCTGATTGGTCGAAGACTGCCATGCGCCGGCTTCGCCGTTCTTGAGCAAGCTGTAGGTATTCGCCTTTGCGCCATTGGCCACTTCAAAGCTGCTGTTGGAAAGCAGATTTGTAGCCGGCGCATGCTCGCCCGAGGCCTGCTTGACCGACACCATGTCGACGTCGATGTCGAAATCGGCCTGTCCTTTTGGACTGACATCGGACAGCCGGATAACTGTCTGCGAAGACGTCGCGACAAACGTCATCTGATATTCATTCTTGTCGCCATTGACCCGGACAAGTTCCGAACCGACGACTGATGCGCCGTTGAGTGCGTCCATCCTGATCTGGCCGTTTGCGTTCGCCGGGCCGATATTGATCGATGCATTCATCTTCAGCGTGTAGGTCTGGCCTGCGACCGTATTGATGGTCTGCGTCAGCACGCCCGTGTGGGCATTGGTCCAGCCGTCGAAAGCAAAGAACTGGCCGCCTTCGGCAGCGCGTCCGGCGGAATTTGCCGTTCCGCCCGCACCGGAAAGCGTCCAGCCGCTGACCGCGCCATATCCCACGGATCCGTGTTCGAAGCCGCCATTGGTGATAAGCTCGACACCGCCTGAAGCCGGCGTTTCGGTCAGCGCCACCTTGTCGAGCAGACCGCCAAGCGTATCATTATCGCCAGCGACGGAGCGGAACGCCAGAGTATCCTTCGCGCCTGTTCCGGTCACCTGGTATTTGTAGATCTTGTGAGCGGCGTCGGTTGGCAAAATTGTCGCCACAACCTTGCCGTTCCAGAGCACTTCCATCTTCGAAGACGCGACGGCGTCAGGCCGCGCGGCAAAATCAAATGACAGGTCGTAGGTTTCGCCTGCCTCCGTCTTGATCTGTTGCGAAAGTGTGCCGGTGGTCGCCTCGATTTCGGCGGCGATCCGGCCATCCGCTGTCTCGGTCATGCCAAGACCCTCGGACCACATTTTGATAACGCCCGTCGAGCCCTGCCAGCCGCCGACCTTGCCGTTTGCGAATGTAGTCCATGACGTTTTTCCGAGATCGCCCTGGAATGCTTCGAAGCTGCCGTTGATGACCAGATTGTCCGGGTCTACGACCGACGCATCCAGCAATGTTCCGCCACCGCCATCAGCTTCATAGGCCGAGATTGTAGGCTCGACAGCGATGATCGGCGCGACGGACGGAACGCCCTTGTCGTTCCAGGCAAACAGCATCCATGAGCCAGCAGTCATGTCGTTGACGTTGGCAGGCGTCTGCACTGTGATCGTGTTGCCAGGTCCCTTGGTGAAGGCAAGATCAACCGAACGGGCGTCCATGTTGAACGTGTGAGTCGTCGCACCGGTCTTGATGAAGGTCAGCTTGGTGATCGCCGCTGCATTGTCGACAGTGAACGTGAAGTTTTCGCCCGGCTCGATTTCCTTCGGCGCACCGGTAATGACCGGGCGAGCCGCCTCGTTGCCGGACGCATCGAACAGGTATGGAGGCTTGTAGATCTGGGTGTTGAGGTAGTTGTTTTCGGCCATGCCGGCCGAGCCGCCACCGCCCACCAGCACCGTGCCGTCAGCCAGCAGAACCGAAGTCGAATGATAGAGGCGCGGATACATTTCCGCCGGCGTCTTCGACAGCAGGCCGGTGTCCGGATCCCACAGCGCCGCCTCCATGATCGCGCCGCGCTCGGCGTTGCCGCTGTTCGTGCCGCCGTTGATCAGCACCTTGCCGTCGGCGAGCAGGGTCATGTTGGAATAGTTGCGATCCTGACCGGCCAGCCCGATCTTGGCGAATTTCGGCGTGGCGCCGGTGATGTCCATGGTCCACAATTCGCCGTTAGACGCCATGATGAGGGTCTTGCCAGCCTCATACATGATGGCTGGCGAGACGGAGTCTGTTGCGAACGGCAATACCCCGACCTTGCGGATCGACCCCAGTCCCGACGGGTCTAGCGCCATCAACTCGATGACGCTGTTGGAGCCTGTGCCGGCGGCATAATAAAATACTTCGCCGGTTCCGCCGACCCATGCACGTGGATAAGTCCAGCTGTGGGCGACCTCCTGATCGTAGGCGCCCGGCAGTTTGCGCCAGCCTTCGCCCTCGGTGAAAATTTCGACCACACCGCCAGCACCCAGACCGCCAATATTGAGGATCTGGCCGCTTGAGAGGCTGACCATCGTGTTATACCAGCGCGCCACCGACATTTCGCCTTCTGGCGACGTCGACACCTGATGGGTCGTGTTCGAGAAGAAATTGGAATCATTGACCGGCTGGTTGGGCGCGCCAAGCGGCCGGGCGTCGCCGCCCGATATCAGTATTTTGTCTGTGCCCGGGATAATGATCGCCGCCGAGCAGAAAATATCTGTTGGCGTGTGGGTCACGTGATCGATGGTCAGATGCGTCTTGGTCACCGGATCATACAGATCGTGATACATGGTCGCGCCCTGTCCGCCTGACAGGTTGGTGCCGAATGTCAGCACCTTGCCATCCTGGGTGACAACCGAATGGATCGGGATGACTGGCCAAGGCTGAACGTCGCCCCATTCGCCCCCGATGTTGCCGGCGCTCGCTTCCTGCACTGACACCTTGTCGAGACCGACATCGAAGTCGGCCTGGCCGCCTGGGCTGGTGTCGGCAAAGCGGATCGTCGTCTGCGGACCGGTCGCGGTAAATGTGACTGTGTAGGTGCCCCAGCCGACGCTCTTGTTGCTCGACAACTCGACTTCCTGCGACTTGATCAGAGCGCCGCCGCTCAGCATGTCGACATTCATCGTGGCGTTAAACCTGTCGGCGGCGTTCTGCTGCCAGCCGATACCTGCCTTGAAGGTGATCGTGTAGGTCTTGCCTGCCTGGGTGGCTATCGTCTGGGACACTGCGCCGCCATGGGCAGGCCCGTCGGCGCTCAGGTTATACCAGCCGGTTCCGTCGGCCGCGAGACCCGCCGTGCGGTCAACGCGGGCATTGCCGGCGCCGGTCCAGCCTTGAGGATTGACGCCTGTGCCGGTTTCGAACGAACCGTTGGTAATCAACTCAGTGGCCATGATTTTCCTCTTTGAAAAGATCAGATCAGTGACCCGATCTGGATCAGTCTTCTGCGTACCAATGTTTCGTTGCGTCACCTTGCAAGCGGCGGGCCAGTTCGCAGCTTTTGACAAAACGGTTGGCCCGTTGTCACCGAAGTGGCGGATCTGGCACGTTTCGGCCTTCTGGCATCGAGATTGCTACACGATGACCGAGCGGCACAGTGAAGAGGTATCCAGCCTCCGGAACGGTGCGAAACGGGACAAGTCCTCTTTCGCCGTCCCTATCTGAAACAACCGGCTGCTCGAATGGACGGAACAAAATGTCGGGCCAGGTGAACGATAGACACCGGAAGGGCTGGAAAGGCACGGGACCGCTGATCGCGCTTGCCGCCGCTGCCGCCGCTTTGGCAATGCTCGCCCAGGCGGCAAATTCAGCAGGTCTGCCCACCGCCGCCATAACCGGGCTGCGCGGCGCATTGGGGCCGGACGGAATGACAGCAGCCGTGGTGACCGCAGTGGGTCAAATATCTGCCGCGCTGCCTGTCATTCCAACCCATCCGCTGCGCACTGCACTTGTGCTGCTGCATGTCGCTGGTCTGACCGCCGGTATGGGCGCGGCGCTGTTTCTCGATTTCTTCCTCCTGTCACGCCTCTACGGGCGGCCGGTCGACAGCTCGACCGCGGACTTGCTCGAATTCGGTTCGCGTATCGTGTCGGGGGGGCTCATTCTGCTGTGGTTGACCGGCCTTGGCCTGTTTGCGTTCTACTACTTTGAAGCGCCTTTCGCGCTGCAGAACCCTAAACTCATCGCCAAGGTCACTGCTGTCAGTGCGCTGACGCTGAACGGTTTTGTGTTGCATGCGCTGGTTCTGCCCTGGGTGCGCAGGCGGCAGGGGCAACCGCTGCTGTCAGGCCTGCCACTGATGCAGTCGCTGCCCATAATCGCCGTCGGCATCACTTCGGGCGTCTCATGGGCGTTCTGCTGCGTGCTCGGCATGGTCAAGGAACTGAACGGTGTTGTTCCCGCCTCCACGCTGGTTGAGTGCTACTTCTCAACGCTCGGGCTCTGCATTGCCGCCGCCGCCATTGGCCATCTCGTCTTGGGCAAGCCGCAGCAAACAAGGTCACAGGCTTTCAGCACGCGTTAACCCTATTGGTCTATGAACATGGCCGGGGATGTGTTTGGAGTTCGGTCTTGGCCGCGTTGGATAGCCACTCGGGGATAGGTGCGCCTGCGGGCCGCCTGCTGAATGTGCTGCGCCATCATGGTCCGGGTCATTTGCGCGCCATGATCGGTTTTGCCATCGTCTCCAATCTGATGGTGCTGGCCCCATCATTCCACATGCTGCAAGTCTATGACCGGGTGCTTGCGTCCGGGTCGACTGCGACATTGATCTACGTCACCCTCATCGCCATCGCCGCGCTTGGCGTCTATGCCTATTCGGAAACAGCCCGGCTGCGGATCGCGCAGCGGTTTGCCGCTGCCTATTCCGTGCTCGTGGCGCGCACCATGTTTGCCCGGCTGGCGCAGATGCCCGATGAGTCCGGCGCGGCCAGTGCGTCGCTACGAGACTATGGCGCCGTCAAATCCTTCTTCGGCAGCAAGGTCTTTGTCAGCCTGTTCGACCTGCCTTTCCTTCCGCTGTTCCTGTTGCTGCTCTATTTCGTCCACCCGGTCATCTTCCTGGTTACGCTTGCCGGCAGCGCCGTACTGATCGGCATGGGTTATCTCAACGCCAAGCTTGGCGAAGCCAGCCGCGCCGCCAGCCGTAAGGCCGACGCGGATGCGGTTGGCTTTGCTCAGACGGCATTTGGCCACGCCGGTCATGTCCGGGCAATGGGCTTGTTGCCTACCTTCATCAATGTCTGGGGCCAGAAATCGGCGGCAGGCCTTGTCTGCGCCGAAGAGGCGGCGCGCGTGTCGTCGGCCTACTACGCGGTTTCAAAGGCGTTCCGGCAGGTGCTCCAGGTTGTCATCATGGCCTGGGGCGCGTGGCTGGTGCTTGCCGGCGACATGTCGGGCGGCATGATCTTCATGGCGTCGATGATTTCGGGCAAGGCGCTGGCCCCGATCGAACAGCTGATCGGCAGTTGGGAGACGATCTCAAAATCGCTGCCGGCGCTCGACAACATCGAAAAACTGACCGGTGATGACAAATCGCTCAAACCGCGGCCGCCGATGCCTCAGCCGCGCGGCTACCTGACCGCTGAAGGTCTGGTCTATCAGGCTTCACCCCAATCCAAGCGGTTGATCGACAATGTTTCCCTACAAGTGGTTCCGGGCGAAATCGTCGCCATTGCCGGGCCGTCAGGGTCTGGCAAGTCGCTGTTGACGCGCCTTCTGGCAGGCGCGCTTTCGCCAACGGCGGGCGCGATCCTGCTCGATATGGCCTCCCAGGAGCAATATCCGACAGCGCAATGGGGCCGCAATGTCGGTTACCTGTCAGACGACTTCGTGCTGTTTCCGGGCACGGTCGCCGCCAATATCGCGCGCTTCGACAGTGCTGCCGACATGAACAGCGTCTACGAAGCGGCCAAGCGCGCAGGCGCACATGATGCAATTGTCGGCCTGCCCAACGGCTATCAGACCCGGATCGGTGACGGGTCGACCTGGCTGACCATCGCCAACAAGCAGCAGATCGCGCTTGCCCGCGCCTTTTACGGCAAGCCGCGCGTGCTGATCCTTGATCAGCCGACATCACACCTTGATCAGGCCGGTGAAGGCGCACTTGTCAACGCTCTGGGCGACGCCCGCAGCGAGGGTGCAGCGATCATCGTTGTGTCGCGCCGCGGCACTATCATGAACCTTGCCGACCGGCGCATCATCATTGTCAACGGCCGCGCAGAAGCGATCCAGCCAGAACCGAGGCTACGCGTTCCTGCTGCGCCCGCCATGCACGCAGCCCCCTCTGAAATGGCTGCATCATGACGCAGCGACCGCAGCCACCACAAAGGGAAGACGACTGGGCGGCAAGCGTCGAGACAAATGTCTCTGACGTTACAGGCCGCGCAGGCAAGGTTTTGCTGGCCGCGCTTGCCGGATTTGCCGGCTGGGCGGCGCTGTTCCCGCTCGATTCTGCGGTTCACGCACCAGGCCTGCTGGTGGCCCATGGCCAGAACAAGCTGCTGCAACACAGGGCGGGCGGCGTCGTGCGCGAAATATTCGCCACCGAGGGCGACCGGCTCAAGGCAGGCGATCCCGTGGTGGCGCTTGACCCGAACGTCAATCGTGCAGAACTGGAACGGCTGCGGGCGCGCTATGCGCTGGCAACGGCCATGCACAGGAGGCTTGAGGCCGAACAAGGCGGCAACACGCCTATTTCTTCTGCAGGCGAACCATCCGCCAGCGACCGCCTCGCTCTGCGTGGGTCCGTCACCGGTCTGAGCGGCAATATCGACCCCATCACTACCACCTCTGCCAGCGGCAACGCCGCTGCCAGTGCGTTCGACAAGGCGCTTGCCGATGCACAACAGCGCGAATTCGACCAGGGCCGGCGGTCGGTGAATTCCGAGCTTCGCGCGCTTGAAGAGCGCATTGCCGGACAAGAGCGTCAGCGCCAGGGGCTGGCAGAGCGTCAATCGCGGCTGCAACAGCAGGTCTCACTGCTGCGCCAGCAATATGAAGCGGCTCGCTCGCTGGTCAACAGCGACTACCTGCCCAAACAGCAGATGTGGGATTTGCAAAGCCGCTTGCTCGAACGCGAGGCCGAACTGCAATCGGTGGATTCCCAGCACGATGCCGCAGCCAATTCGATTGCCGAAATCGAAGCCCAGGCTGACCGCGTGCGATCTGAAGACCTGCGTCAGTCATCCGAGCAGATCAGCAAGGCGCTGACCGAGATCGAAGAGGTTCGCGGCCAACTGGTTGCCGCCGAATCTGCCCTGAGCGATACGGTTGTGCGCGCGCCTTCGGACGGCACGCTGGTGCATTCAAAGGCCTGGACCATTGGCGGCGTTATTCCGGCTGGCGAAGCATTTGGCGAAATCGTGCCAACGGGTGCAAAACTGGAAATTCTGGTGCGGGTGCAGCCGTCAAGCATCGTCTACGTCAAGAAGGGCGGCAAGGCGAAGATCAAGCTGACTGCCCTGAACACGCGGCTGTTCGACGACATCCCGGCGGAAGTCACCTATGTCGCTGCCGACGCCTCGGTCGATCAACGCACCGGGGAACACTATTTCGAGGTGCGCGCCGCGCTCGATCCTGCCGCAATTGAAGGCGCACTCGCCGGCATGCTGACGCCGGGCATGGCCGGCGACGCAACGATCGAGACCGGTTCGCGCACCTTCCTCGCCTATCTGGTGCAGCCGCTCAGCGACAGTTTTGCGCGCGCCTTCCGGGAAACCCACTGATGCGCCGAGTGGCCTCTCTCGCACTGGCGGCCGTCACATTGTTGACCCCGGCTGCATTGGCGCAGCCGGGCAAGGAAGGCCTGCGCGGAACTCAAACTGCAACGCCCGGGGCAATTCCCGGGGCCTTGCCCGGCGTCAGACTGCGCACCAGCGTCGACCTGATCATCACCAGATCGACCAACCATTCGCTCCATCGGCTGGACGCTATCGGCCTTGGCCGCGACGCGCGGCAATTACGCGGCTCCATCGGCACGAGCCTGTTCTACAGCACCAGCGATGCGAGGCGGCTGCGCTGGCAGATCGCCAAGGCGCTGCACCCGGCTGTGGCCACTGGCTTGCGCGGCACCGTCGAAGCTGCCGTCTGGTCGAATTTCGGCCTGAGAGCCTCGCTGCACGACTTGCATGCGGCCGAAATGAATGTCTGGCGCGAGGCGCTGCGGTTTACCCCGATCATTGCCGGTGAACTTGGCGGAACCAACAGCGCCCCATCGTTCGAGGCGCTCAACACAGGCTCTCCTGGCAATGAACGTTATGGCGCGCTGAAAGTCTCGCTACCGCTGTTTACGGGCGGCGAACGCTTCTTCAGCGTCAAATCGGCCCAGAGCACCGCCCTGTCAGCCGGCTATAGCGCAGCGGCGGCGCGTGAATCAGTCGTTCTCGACACGGTCAACGCCTATCTACAACACGTCTATGCCGCGCAGGCGACCCATCTCTACAGCGAAGACGCACAGCGCCTGTCGGATCTGCTTACCGCCATGAAGGCGCAGCGCGCCAGCGGCTTTGTCAGCGGCGCCGATGTCGCCGAAGTTGAGCGGGAGCTGGCGGGCCGCCGCCAATTGCGCGTCGAAGCTCAGGCCCAAGCGGCAAAGGCGCGTGATCAGGTTGAGGGGTTTGCGGGCCACCATGTCGCTATCGGCTCCGAACTGCCGCACCTCGAACAGGCGCTGGCTGGCGGCTACGACCGGCTGTTCGCCCGCGCGATGCACTACAATTCGCGTATCCAGGTGGCGGCGCACGCGGCCGATGCCTCGGCCTATGCAAGCCAGGCGGCCTTTGGCCGCTATCTGCCGCGGCTCAACCTGACTGGCGAAATGTATCACGACTACAGGTCCTCAACACCCGCCGCCGACCGCGACCGCTGGAGCGTTGGACTGAAACTGTCCGTGCCGATTGTCGACCTGTCGACTGTCGCCGACATTTCCATCGCCAAGGAACGCGCCAGCGCCGAACGCTATCGGGCGATGGACACACGGCGCACGGTCAGGATCGAATTCGCCGCCATGTGGGAAGACTACAGGTCCAGCCGCGCCAGCGTGTATCTGGTTCGCGAACGGGCGCGCGCCCAGGCCAAGGTGGCGGCGGCCTCGCTGGCGAAATACCGGCAAGGCATGACCAGCATGCGCGATGTGCTGGAAGACCAGCGGCTGCTCACCGGCGCGGAACTCGACCTGCTGCAGCTGCAGGTGCGCATGAACTACGCGATCTGCCAGATCCTGCTGACAGCCGACGCATTCGACACGGCGATGCTGGCGCGCTGAACCGCCGGGCGGCTTGCGCGATGCTAGACCCTGAACAGCTCGCCTCGCGCCTCGCGAACCCACTGCGTCATTGCGTCGATTACGGTGCGGATACGAAGCAGTTTCGCCAGGCTGTTGCTGTAGCTGATATAGTAGGTGCGGGTGAGTTTGACGTCCGGCAACACCAGCCTGAGACCCGGTGACTGGACGGCCATGAAGTCAGGCAAGATGGCAATCCCGTATGCCTCCTGCGCCATGATCTGTTGGGCGACAATATTGGTACTGGTCAGCTGCGGATTGAGCATGTCGCTGATGTCGGACAGGTAGTCCAGTTCACGAACGAAGATCAGATCCTTGATATAGCCGATGAGCGGACGCCGGCTCAGCTCTGCAATGTCACGCGGCGCACCGTGCGCTGCCAGGTAAGTCTCTGATGCATAAAGGCTAAGGCTGTAAGTCGCGAGCTTGAGGCAGGTCAGATGGCCCTGCGTTGGCCGCGCAAAACTGACCGCAATATCCGCTTCGCGTTTTGACGGATTGAGCACCTGCGGCATTGCCACCAGCTCGAGATCAAGGCCCGGATATTTCAGGGCAAGATTGGCCAGCCGTTTTGCCAGAAAATAGGTTCCGAGCCCGTCCGGTGCACCGATGCGAACTGCGCCTGACAATCTCACGTCGGCGCCCGAAACTTCCGACGCCGCCATCAGCCAGCGCGATTCGATTTCCTCGGCAAACGGAACGAGTTCCTGCCCCTTCGCCGTCAGCTCAAAACCGGTCGGCAAACGCGCAAACAGTTTTGCCGACAATGCCTGTTCCAGCGCCGTTATGCGGCGCTCAACCGTGGAGTGGTTGACCCCGAGTTGTCTGGCCGCGCCAGTCAGGCGTCCGGCGCGCACCATTGCCAGGAAAAATCGCAGATCATTCCAGTCCCCATCCATGACTTTTCTATCCTCCGCTCATTTCCGCGCAACCGCTTCGCGCGAACAGGTGGTTTCCGCGCGCAAATGGTCGGCGCAAACTCGCAGATGTCAAGAATGGAACGGACGGGCTGACGCGAACGCTCCGGGCACAGGGAACGACCGGACCGTGTCGGACAACTCAATGGGAGGAACATTGTGAGAAACTGGAAATCGATCATCAGCGCGGGGCTTCTGGCCGGCTTGCTGGGTACATCGCTGCAGACTGCAAACGCCCAGGAGACGGACTCTGTGCGCTGGGGCGTTCCGATGGCGTTCGGCTCCAATCTCGTGGCGCTTGGCGACACGATGCCTTGGGTCAGCCAGCAGCTGGAGCGCGCATCAGACGGCAATATCAAGTTGCAGGTGTTTGAGCCGGGCAAGCTGGTGCCAGCGCTTGCCGTTTTCGACTCCGTCAGCGCGGGCACCGTGGAGGCAGGCTATAGCTGGATGGGCTACGAGATCGGCAAGGTCCCGGCCTCTGCCCTATTTGGCGCTGTGCCGTTCGGCATGGAAAGCCCCCAGTTCTCAGCCTGGATGTATCAGGGCGGCGGCGACCAGCTGCTGAAGGAACTGTTTGCGCCTCACAATGTCTATCCGATCTTCTGCGGCACGATCAGCCCGGAGGCGGCAGGCTGGTTCCGCAAGGAAATCAATACCGTCGCTGACCTGCAGGGTCTGAAATTCCGCGCTGCCGGCCTCGGCGGCCGGGTCTACCAGAAAGTCGGTGCGTCGGTGACCTTGCTGCCTGCGGGCGAACTGTTCCAGGCGCTCGAAAAGGGCGTGCTGGACGGTACCGAGTTTTCGCTGCCGACGGTCGACCAGCAACTCGGCTTCTACAAGGTGGCGAAATATTACTACCTGCCAGGCTGGCACCAGCCGTCAACCAACCAGTATCTCTACATCAATCTGGATCAGTGGAAGAAGCTGAAGCCATCGACACAGGCGCTCATCGAGACGACCTGCACCGCCGGTGTCTCCATGGCGCTCGCCAAGGCTGAAGCCCTGCAGGGCGAGACGTTGGCGAACTTTGAAAAGGACGGCGTCAACGCCCGCAAGGTCAGCCCCGAACTGCTCGCAGCTTTCAAGAAGGCGACCGACGAGGTGCTGACGGAGGAAGCCGCCAAGGACGAAATGTTCAAGCGCGTCCTCGACAGCATGAAGGCTTTCCAGGCGAAGAACGAGAAGTGGCACGATTTCGGCTTCCTGCCGCGCGACTTCAAGCACTGACACGGGATCTCATTCCCATGACAAATGGATTGATCTCCAGCGACCCCGCGCAAGCGGGGCCGTCTGGCCTCGTGCTGCCAACCACCCGGCTCTCACGCGCCATCGACTCTGTGCTGACATGGATCGGCGAGGCCGCGTCGTGGCTCTGGGTCGTCCTGATGCTGGTGATCGTCGGGCAAGTCGTGTTGCGATACGTCTTCTCGATCGGCTCGATCAAGCTTGAAGAGCTGCAATGGCACATCTTCGCCGTCGGCTTCATGCTTGGACTGTCGTTCACCGAGATCGCCGAGCGCCATGTGCGCGTCGACGTGCTGGCCGAACACTGGCCGCAACGGCGGCGGCTGTGGGTGGAACTTACCGGCATCCTGACTTTTCTGTTGCCGATGTGCGGCATCATCCTGTGGTTCGCGTTTCCATTCGTTCTCAGTTCCTGGCAGTTGAACGAAGTTTCGGCGGCGCCTGATGGATTGCCGTTCCGCTGGGCCCTGAAGTCCTTCATCATCATCAGTTTTGTCCTTCTTGGGCTTGCCGGCATCTCGCGCCTGTCACGCGTGATTGCAGCACTGCGCGCCGCTCGCTGAGCCAGCGGCGTCACAACTAGACAATTTGGGGAGTGGGCATCGTGCTGGCATACGAAATCATCGTTGTCGTCTTCATGGCGGCGTTCATTGCATCGCTGTTCACCAGCTATCCGATAGCCTGGCTGCTTGGCGGGCTATCGCTGCTTGTCGGTATCGCGGCTCTTGGGCTCAACAGTCTCGGCGTCGATACATTCCTGCTGACAGGCTGGCCAAAATTTGGCGCGATTGTCGACCGGATCGACGCCGTCATGTCGAACTGGGTGCTCGTTTCACTACCCATGTTTGTCTTTATGGGCCTGATGCTCGACCGGTCGGGCGTTGCTGAACTGATGATGACCAATTTCGTCAAGGTGTTCGGACGGCTGCGCGGCGGGCTTGCAATTACGGTCATCCTGGTCGGCATCATCCTTGCGGCCTCTACCGGCATTGTCGGCGCGTCTGTGGTGCTGCTGGCGACCATGTCGATCCCGATCATGATGCAAAGCCGCTACTCGAAAGAACTTTCCGCCGGCGTGGTTGCAGCATCCGGAACGCTCGGCATCCTGATCCCGCCCTCGATCATGCTTGTCCTGATGGCTGACCAGATTTCGGTGCCGGTCGGCGACCTGTTCATGGGCGCGCTCATCCCCGGTGTCATGCTCGGCCTGATGTATATCGTCTACGTAATCGTTGTCGGCATCCTGACGCCATCCAAGGCGCCGGCCCCGCCCGAAGCGCCGCCTTTGACCGGCGGGGAAATCTGGGCCGCCATCATGGCGACCGTGCCCACTGCAAGTCTTGTTCTTGCTGTGCTGGGCGCGATCTTCTTCGGCATCGCAACACCGACAGAAGCTTCCGGCATCGGCGCGTTCGGCGCAACACTGCTGGCCGCCGCAAACCGTAAGCTTGACCTGGAAGTGATCCGCCGGGTTGGCATCGAAACAACGCTCACGACCTGCTTCATCTTTGGCATCTTCATCGGCGCGACGATCTTTGCATTCGTGTTGCGCATGCTGGGCGGCGATGAGCTGATCGCCCATTCGCTGCATGGACTGCCATTCGGTCCAACCGGCATCGTCATCTTCATCCTGCTGATTTCCTTCGTTGCAGGCTTCTTCCTCGACTGGCTGGAAATCGTGCTCATCATCCTGCCCTTGGTCGCTCCGGTCATCCGGGCGCTCGGCTTCGATATGGTGTGGTTCCTGGTCGTCCTGGCGGTCATGCTGCAGACCTCATTCCTGACACCGCCCGTCGGCTTCTCCCTGTTCTACCTGAAGGGCGTCGTGCCCAAGGAGATCACCACACGTCATATTTATGTTGGTGTCATTCCCTTCGTGCTGATCCAGGTTCTTGCGGTCATCCTTTGCTTCCTGTTCCCGGAAATCGTGACCTGGCTGCCAAAGCTGATGTATGGCTGATGACTTTCTGGCGGATCGCCTCTTGACCTTCCAGTGACTGGAAGCCCTATCTGTGACAGGAATGAGAATTCCGGGGTAGCAAGATGTCCGATCACAATCACAACCACGCCGCTGACGACTCGTGCTGCGGCGGTCACGCCAAGATGGCCTCTGCGCCTCCTGCCGATGCGGTGATCCGCGACCCTGTCTGCGGTATGATTGTCGATCCTGCCGCTGGCAAGCCGACTGCGGAGGTTGACGGCCACACCTACTATTTCTGCTGCGAGGGCTGCCGTACCAAGTTCCTGGCCGATCCAGAAGCCTACAAGACCGCCAAGGATCCGGTCTGCGGCATGAATGTCGACCGCTCCAGCGCAAAACACTTCCTCAAGCACAAGGGCCAAAAGTTCTATTTCTGCTCGGCCGGCTGCAAGGCGAAGTTCGAGGCCGATCCGGAAAAATATCTCGCGGGCCGGCCTGCGCCCGAACCCATGCCCAAGGGCACACTCTACACCTGCCCGATGCACCCAGAGATCGTTCAGGAAGGCCCCGGCGACTGCCCGCTCTGTGGCATGGCGCTGGAGCCGATGACGCCAAGCCTCGACGATGGGCCGAACCCTGAGCTGATCGATTTTTCGCGTCGCTTCTGGATCAGCGCGGCTTTGGCGCTGCCGCTGTTCGTCATTGCGATGGCGCCGATGGTCGGCCTGCCTATTCGCGACTGGATCGGCGAACGCACCGCGATCTGGCTTGAGTTTGCGCTTGCGACGCCGGTCGTGCTCTGGGCGGCGATCCCGTTCTTCCGCCGCGGCTGGGCCTCCATCGTCAATCGCAGCCCGAACATGTGGACCTTGATCGCTATCGGTGTCGGGGCAGCCTATGGTTACAGTGTTGTCGCAACATTCTTCCCTGGCATTTTCCCGCACCAGTTCCGCGGTCATGGCGGCTCGGTTCCGGTCTATTTCGAGGCCGCCGCTGTCATCGTCGCGCTGGTGTTTCTAGGCCAGGTGCTGGAACTGCGCGCTCGCGAGCGCACCGGTTCGGCCATCCGCGCATTGCTCGACCTCGCGCCGAAAACTGCCCGGCGCATCGCAGCCGACGGGACCGAAACAGACGTTCCGCTGGACCAGGTCAAGCAGGGCGACCTGCTGCGCGTGCGCCCCGGCGACAGCGTGCCGGTCGACTGCGTCGTCGTCGAAGGCCGCTCGTCCATCGACGAATCGATGATCACCGGCGAACCGGTTCCGGTTGAGAAGGTTGAGGGCGATGCCGTCACCGGCGGCACACTCAACAAGAACGGTTCTCTCGTGATCCGCGCCGAACGTGTCGGTTCCGAAACGATGCTGTCGCAGATCGTCGACATGGTTGCGAAAGCCCAACGATCGCGCGCGCCGATCCAGGGGATGGCCGACCGCGTCTCCTATTATTTCGTGCCAGCCGTGGTGCTGGTCGCCATCCTCGCCTTCGTTGTCTGGGCGCTGGTCGGGCCTGAACCCTCCATGACCTACGCCATTGTTGCGGCGGTCTCGGTGCTCATCATCGCCTGTCCCTGTGCGCTGGGGCTGGCCACGCCAATGTCGATCATGACCGCCACCGGACGCGGCGCGCAGGCAGGCGTCCTGATCAAGGACGCCGAGGCGCTGGAGCGCTTTGCTTCCGTCGACACGCTTATTGTCGACAAGACCGGCACCCTGACCGAGGGCCGGCCAAAGCTGACCGACGTGGTGACTGCCTCCGGCTTTGACGAGGCGCGGCTGTTGTCGCTTGCCGGTTCGCTGGAGCGCGGCTCCGAGCATCCGCTGGCCGAGGCGATCGTGGACGGCGCGGAGAAGCGAGGCGCAAAACTAACCGCAACGACTGACTTCGAAGCCGTCACCGGCAAGGGCGTCTCGGGCGTTGTTGACGGCGCAAAGGTCTCGCTCGGCAACGCGGCGATGATGGCTGATCTGGGCGTCGACACCGGCGCGCTGAAGGCTCAGGCGCAGGCCATGCAGACAGAAGGCAAGACGGCAATGTTTGTCGCAGTTGACGGCAAGCCTGCTGGCATCATCGCTGTCGCAGACCCGGTCAAGGCGACAACCGCTGAAGCCATCCGCGCCCTGCATGATCGCGGTCTGCGCATCATCATGGCGACCGGCGACAATGAGCGCACGGCCAAGGCCGTCGCCTCAAAACTCGGCATCGACGAGGTGCGCGCCGACATGCTGCCCGATGGCAAACTGAAGCTGATCGAGGAGCTGCAGGCCAGGGGCGCAAAAGTCGCAATGGCCGGCGACGGCGTCAACGACGCACCGGCGCTTGCCGCAGCGGACGTCGGCATCGCCATGGGCACCGGCGCAGACGTCGCGGTCGAGAGCGCCGGCATCACGCTGGTCAAGGGTGATTTGACCGGCATCGTGCGCGCCCGCACGCTGGCGCAGGCGACCATAACCAATATCAAGCAGAACCTGTTCTTCGCCTTTGTCTACAACGTCATCGGCGTGCCGATTGCGGCGGGCGTGCTCTATCCGGTCTTTGGGCTGCTGCTGTCGCCGATGCTTGCGGCCGCCGCGATGAGCCTGTCGTCGGTCTCTGTCATCGCCAACGCGCTCAGGCTGCGTACTGTGAAACTTGACTGATCCATCGATCAGGCGACGGTGGCCGACATATGCCGGACGCCGTCGCAGCCTTCAGTCCACAGCGTGTTCGACCGGTCGCCTGCGCCACACTTGAATGACAGGGTTCGCCCGGCGATGGCTGGTGACAGGCCGCGATAGGAAAATCTGCCCGGCGGCCCTGCGCCCGGCCGCATCGACGCAAGATTCAGCAGCAGCGTTGCCTGGATCGGGCCGTGCACCACCAAGCCGTCATATCCTTCGACCCCGGTCGCATAGGGCAAGTCGTAGTGGATGCGGTGGCCGTTGAAGGTGATCGCCGAATAGCGGAACAGCAAAGTCGGCGGCGTCTCAATGCTGCGGACGATGCTCGCATCTTCAGGCGCTTGCGGCACGGGCGCCTTCCGTGGAGCGGATGGATCAGCCGCCTCGCGGTAAACAATGTCGTGCCGCTCACGAACGCTCAAGCCCCGCTGCGTCTCATATTGATGGCCGACCGCGACAAACCACAGATCGCCGGTGCGGCCTTGCTTGTGGACAATGTCTTCAATTGTCGATGTCCGCCTCACCTCGTCGCCGATGCGCAGCGGATCAAACAGTTCCAGTTCACCACCGGCCCACATCCGCCTCGGCAGCGGCACCGGCGGCAGCGTCAGGTTCTTCGCCGGGTGGCCGTCAGATCCAAGCTGCGCCATTGGCGCGATGGCCGGCGACAGGCACCAGTGGATCCCGAGCGGCGCTTCACCTTCTTTGCCTTGCGCCAGATGCCCGTCAAAGATCGCGGCAAAACTGTCTGCCAGTCTCGGTGTCACGACATCGTCCGACACCGATGTGCGGCCCAGCCATTCTGCAAAAGGTTTGTCCTGCCCGCTCATCACGCGCCTCAATAGGACCGGGGCATGCCGAGCACATGTTCGGCAATGTAGGAGAGGATCAGATTGGTCGAGATCGGCGCGACCTGATAGAGCCGCGTCTCGCGGAATTTTCGTTCGACGTCATATTCTTCGGCAAAGCCAAAACCGCCAAACGTCTGGATGCAGGCGTTCGCCGCCTCGTTTGAGGCGTCAGCGGCCAGCATCTTGGCCATATTGGCTTCGGCGCCGGCATTCTTGCCAGCCTCGTAGAGGCGGGTCGCCTCACGCACCATCAGTTCGGCGGCGCGCATATTGGTGTAGGCGCGGGCGATCGGAAACTGGATACCCTGATTGGCCCCGATCGGCCGCCCGAATACCTGCCGGTCGCTGGCGTAGCGCGATGCTTTCTCGATCAGCCATTTGGCGTCGCCAACACATTCGGCAGCGATCAGGATACGCTCGGCGTTCATGCCCGACAGGATGTAGCGAAAGCCCTTGCCCTCCTCGCCGATCAGATTCTCCGCCGGAATGCGGACATTGTCGAAGAATACTTCTGTCGTTGAGTGGTTCATCATCGTGCGGATCGGCCTGACCGTCATGCCGGCCTGCCGCGCCTGCTGCATGTCGAGGATGAACACCGATAATCCGTCGGTGCGCTTGGCCGTCTCTTCCTTCGGCGTCGTGCGCGCCAGCAGGACCATCAGGTCCGAATATTCGGCGCGGCTGGTCCAGATCTTCTGGCCGTTGACGACGTAGTGGCCGCCGTCACGGCGGGCAAAGGTGCGGATAGAACTTGTATCTGTGCCGCTTGCGGGCTCCGTCACGCCAAATGCCTGCAGCCGCAATTCGCCAGATGCGACCTTTGGCAGATAGCGCCGCTTCTGCTCCTCGCTGCCGTGACGCAACACGGTGCCCATCACATACATCTGGGCGTGGCAGGCCGCGCCATTGCAGCCGGCGCGCTGCACCTCTTCCAATACAGCAGCCGCCGCCGACAGGGTCAGGCCCGACCCGCCATATTCTTCCGGGATCAGCGTCGCCAGATAGCCGGCACTGGTCAGCGCCTCGACAAATTCAGCCGGATAGGCGCGCTCGGCGTCGAGCTTGCGCCAGTATTCGCCGGGGAATTGTTCGCAAAGTCTGCGTACTGCGTCGCGAATGTCCTGATGGTTCTCATGGTCCATATTCACCCGCTCCGCTTCCATACGCCCTTCGCTCTGCTGTCAAACAACGCCAGATCTCGCACCGGCCGCCCGCCCGGCAGATCCAGGATCGCCGCAACCAGCGCGTCGATGCGCTGCGGTCCCATGCCAGCCTCTGCCAGTTGTTGCCGCGCCTTGGCGGCCACCTCGTCAGCGCTGACCGGATTTTCGGGATCGCCCCTGGCCTGCCGGCGAACCGCGCGCAATTCAGCGCCATCTGCCGTCATGACCGCCACGTCTGCACCCCAGGCTTTCGGATAGCCTGCGTTGACCGGTTCCGAAAGACCGACTGTCACTTTCGCCCGTTCACCCGCCACACGCTGGCGGGCGTCCGCGTCAAAGCTTGCCTGCACCACCTGGCCTTCTGCCAGTGCAATCGCCACCGTATGCTGCAACGAGAATTTTGCGCTGTAGGGATCTGCGGGTTTCGGCCTGTCACACACGTCCAGCGCCGCCTGATAGGTGCCCACCGACACCGACGTGATTGCGCGCCCGGCAAGCTGGCGATGCAGCTCAAGCGCAGCATCGATTGCCGGATGAGTGTGGCGGCAGCACGGCCAGGGCTTGATCGACGTGCCGGTCAACTGCCAGCTCGCATCGGCGTCTTCCAGCACCTTGTCCGGCACAGGGCCGGGGCACAGCCCGGCATAAAACCCTTTCTCGCCCTCAAGGATTTCATCCGGCCCGGTAAAGCCTTCCGCCGCCAGCAGCGCCGCCAGAACGCCCGATTCAGCGGCGCGCGCCGTGTGCAGGTGCTTGCTCATCGCGCCCGTCGCCAGAAACTGCCACAGGCCCGACGATTGGGTCCCGGCATTGCCCAGCGCCCATACCGTCTGGTCCTCATCAAGACCCAGCAGATCGGCGGCGGCAAAGGCCGAGCCAAACGGTCCGCATGTCGAGGTATTGTGCCACACCCGATAGTGCGCCTTGCCGACCGAATTGCCGATCCGGCACATCGCTTCATAGCCGGTCAGCACCGCTTGCAGAAATTCGCGGCCGCCAAGATTGCGGCTGTCGGCAATCGCCCAGGCCGCAGGGATCACCACGCTGCCGGGATGGGTCACGGAATCGCGGTGGAGATCGTCCATTTCCAGAATATGGGCCAGCCCGCCGAGATAAAACGCCCGGCGTGGCATGTCGGATGTGTCAGGCGGCGCAACCGCCCGCAGCATGCGCGCCGGCTCAGTTCCAGTCGCACCAAGCGCACAGCCCAGCGTGTCGAGCACAAACAGCGCCGCCCACTCCAGATCCCGGCTGGAAACCGGCCTTGCCCGGATCAGCCGCGTCAGCTCTCGCGTCATGCTCATCGGCTGGTCTCTCCCTTACCGAACTCGCGCCGCAGCGTCCCGGTGTGCTGGCCAAGGCTTGGCACCGGACCTAGCGCCGCCCTGCGCCCGTCGACGACCACCGGCGCCGCCAGCACCTCAACCGTCCCGCCCGGCGTCTCGACCCTGCTTTTGCTCGCACTGCGATGGACATCGAGCGCCACCATATCAGACAGCCGGCCATAGGCGATGCGCGCCTCATCCAGCAGCGCGCTCAGACTTGCCAGCGTGCGCGCTCCAACCTGCGCCTGGACGAGCCCGTCCAGCGCCAAGCGATTCTCCACCCGCGCCACATTGGATGAAAAGCGCGGATCGCCGGCAAGCGCCGCGTCGCCCAGCACCCGTTGGCAAAACACCTGCCATTCGCGCTCGTTCTGGATCGCCATCAGAATCTGTCCGTCCACCACATCGAACACGCCGTAGGGGGCAATCGAAGGATGAGCGAGCCCGGCGCGGCGCGGCGGCTTGCCGCCGTAGCGGCTGGCCAGATAGGGCACATTCATGAATTCGGCGATTGTGTCGAACAGCGACAGTTCGATATGTGCGCCTTGGCCGGTGCGCTGCCTCACCAGCAAGGCTTCCAGCACCGCCGCATATGCCGCTTGCCCGGTCGAAATATCACAGACTGAAATGCCGACACGGCTCGGGCCTGACTGCTCCGATCCTGTCACGCCGGCGAGCCCCGCTTCAGCCTGCACCAGAAGGTCGTAGGCTTTGCGGTCCTGGTCCGGCGTACCCGGCGCATAGCCGCCAATATCGCAGGTGATGAGTTGCGGATGACGCTGCCTGAGCGCCGCGCCGCCCAGTCCCAGCCGCGCAGCTGCGCCCGGCGCGAGGTTCTGCACAAACACGTCTGCGGACGCGATCATCGCCTCGACCAGCGCCAGGTCGTCGCGCTGTTTCAGGTCGACGACGCAGGATTCCTTGCCGCGATTGATCCAGACAAAATAGCTCGACAACCCGTGTACATAATCGTCATAGCCGCGCGCAAAATCCCCCTCCGGCCGCTCCAGCTTGATAACGCGCGCGCCCGCATCGGCCATGCGCGCCGTCGCCAGCGGCGCAGCCACCGCCTGCTCCAGCGCAATGACAACTATTCCATCGAGTGCGCCTGGCATTGCTTTTTACCGCTTCGAATGTTCATGGCCCAAGAACACACGCCCCGTGCGCTCAGGTCAAACGGCTATGACCGGATTTCCACTTGGGCCAGACTCGTTCCTGCATTTTTTGGGGACACGCCTGCGTCATGCCGTGTCGTCATGCTGGCCAGCGCTGCGCTTGTCATTTATCCATGTGCGAGGGAGGACTGCCATGACCACCTACGCCAAGACATTGCGCGCCGCGACTTTTGCCATCGCCGCCTTGACCAGTCAGGCGGTCTGGGCCGCCGGCGCATTGCAGGTGCTCAAATCGCCAACCTGCGGCTGCTGCACGGCGTGGAGCCAGCACATGCGCGATGCGGGTTTCACCGTCACCGAAACCAATGTGTCCGATCCGCAGCTTGATGCCGCCAAACAGGCCGCCGGCCTGAAACCGGGCCAGACCTCGTGCCACACCGCCAATATTGAAGGCTATGTCATCGAAGGCCATGTGCCTGCCAAAGAGGTCAAGCGCCTGCTCGCCGAAAAGCCCGAGGCGCTTGGCCTCACCGTGCCCGACATGCCCTACGGGTCGCCGGGCATGGGCGATCCTGCGGACGCCGAGCCCTATGACGTGCTGCTGGTGAAAAGCGACGGCACGACAGAGGTGTTTGCGAGTTACAGATAAGGGGTGTTGAGGCGCCCACCCCTGTCACCGCTTCAAAGAATTCAAGCGCGAGAGCTGACTGGCCCGCGGTCAATCCAGTCCCCGAAATCCAGCCTTGCCACAGCGAACCCTCAAACGTCCAGATTGGCCACGCTCAGCGCGTTTTCCTGAATGAACTCGCGGCGAGGCTCGACCTCGTCGCCCATCAGGCGCGAGAACAGCGAGTCGGCGTCGGTCGCATCCGTCACCTTCACCTGCAGCAGCGAGCGAGCGTTCGGGTCGAGCGTGGTTTCCCACAGCTGCTCGGCGTTCATCTCGCCCAGCCCCTTGTAGCGCTGCATCGACAGGCCCTTGCGGCCAGCGGCAAAGATCGCGTCAAGCAAGGCGTTCGGGCCGGTGATCTGCACCGTCACGTCCTTGCGGCGCAACACGACATTGCCGGCATAGACTTCCGCCAGCCGCTCAGCGAACCGGTCGATGGCGCGCGCGTCGGCTGACTGGATCAGGCCGACATCGAGAACCGCCGTTTCCTTGACGCCGCGCAACGTGCGTTCCAGCACGTAGCCGCCGGCATTTTCGTTCGAGGTTGAGCGGTGGCCTTCCCAGCCGCGCTCGGTGTCTTCCGACACCGCGTCCAGCCGTTCGGCAATCGCACCGGCCATGGCTTCGGCGCGGCCGATGTCGGCCAGGACCTGGGTGTTGAACGCGCCGGCAATCGCCGCCTGCTCGACCACGCTGTGATTGTAGCGCGAATGAAGACCCGCGATCAGGCCGCGCACCGCCAGCGCGTCATCGACCGCCTTGCGCAAATCAGCGCCTGCCAGCACTTCGCCTGACGCCAGCGTCAGCGTTGCGTCTTCCAGTCCCGACTCCACCAGGAACCGTTCATATTCGGCCTGGTTCTTGAGATATTGCGAGCTCTTGCCCCGCGACACTTTGTAGAGCGGCGGCTGGGCGATGTAGAGGTGGCCGCGCTCGATCAATTCGGGCATCTGACGGAAGAAGAAGGTCAGCAGCAGGGTGCGAATGTGTGCGCCATCGACGTCGGCGTCGCTCATGATGATGATCTTGTGATAGCGCAGCTTGTCGATGTTGAAGCCCGACGTCTCGTCGCGGCCAATGCCGGTGCCCAGCGCCGTAATCATCGTGCCGATCATGTCAGACGACAGCATGCGGTCAAAACGCACGCGCTCGACATTCAAGATCTTGCCGCGCAGCGGCAGGATCGCCTGGTTCTGGCGCGAGCGCCCGCCCTTGGCCGAACCGCCTGCCGAGTCACCCTCGACGATGAACAGTTCGGATTTCGCCGGATCGCGTTCCTGACAGTCCGCCAGCTTTCCCGGCAGCGAGGAGATGTCGAGCACGCCCTTGCGCCGCGTCAGTTCGCGCGCCTTGCGCGCTGCCTCGCGGGCGGCGGCAGCTTCCACCACCTTGCCGATCAGCACCTTTGCTTCCGCCGGGTGTTCTTCGAACCAGGTGCCGAGCGCCTCGTTTACGAGATTTTCGACCACCGGACGAACCTCGGACGACACCAGCTTGTCCTTGGTCTGCGACGAAAACTTTGGATCCGGAACTTTCACCGACAGAACCGCCGTCAGCCCTTCGCGGCTGTCGTCGCCGGTGATCGTCACTTTTTCCTTTTTTGCAATGCCCGACGCCTCCGCATAGCTCGTCACCTGGCGCGTCAGCGCGCCGCGGAACCCGGCCAGATGGGTGCCGCCATCGCGCTGCGGGATGTTGTTGGTAAAAGCCAGCACGTTCTCGTGGTAGCTGTCGTTCCACCACATCGCCACTTCAACCGTAATGCCGTCGCGCTCCGCCTGGATCGCAATCGGTTTCTCGATCAGCGGCTTTTTGGAACGATCGAGATAACGCACGAACTCGACGAGACCGCCGTCATAATGCAGCTCGGTCACCTTCACGTCCGCATGGCGGGCGTCCGTCAGCACAATGCGCACGCCGGAGTTCAGGAATGCGAGCTCACGCAGGCGGTGTTCCAGTGTGTTGTAGTCGAACTCGACCATCGTAAAGGTCTGCGGCGAGGGCAGGAAACTCACTTCCGTGCCGCTGCGGCCCTCATAGGTGCCTGGCGCATTGACCACGTCATACGTTCCGGTCTGCACCAGCGGCGCATCGGCATTGCCGTGGGTAAAGCTCATTTCATGGATTTTGCCGTCGCGGCGGATTTTCAGCCGCAGCCAGATCGACAGCGCGTTGACCACCGACACACCCACGCCATGCAGGCCGCCCGACACCTTGTAGGAGTTCTGGTCGAACTTTCCGCCCGCGTGCAGCTGCGTCATGATGACTTCGGCTGCTGAAACGCCCTCTGTCGGATGCAAATCGGTCGGAATGCCGCGCCCATTGTCGGCTACGGTGCACGATCCGTCAGCATTCAGCGTCACCGACACCAGGTCGGCATGGCCGGCCAGCGCCTCGTCAATCGCATTGTCGACGACTTCATAGACCATGTGATGCAGGCCCGAACCGTCATCGGTGTCGCCGATATACATGCCTGGCCGTTTGCGCACCGCATCCAGGCCCTTGAGAACCTTGATGGAATCTGCGCCATATTCGGCCGGGCCGCCGTTGCCGTTTTCGGTCTCGTCGCTCATGTACAACTTTCGCTAGAAGGCGGAATTGACGGCCGCGCCGCGTGATATCGAATCGGTCGCAACCATCCCCGAAATATAGGCGTTCACGTCAGGAAAACCAAGGTTTGGCCGGGATTTGCCCGGCGGCTTCCACTGGCATTCCCCGTAGCCCCATTAATCCCCCGGCACCACCGGCAAGGCGCGCTTGTGGGCCGAGCTGCGGTAGAATTTGAGGATCTTCGCCTCTGACTCGTCGCTGATCTTCCTGCCTTCAAGGAAATCGTCGATCTCCTCATAGGTCACGCCATAGGCGTCTTCGTCGGGGCGCAGCGGGCGCTTTTCCTCAAGATCTGCTGTCGGCACCTTGAACACCAGCTCCTTAGGCGCGCCGAGCAGCGAGGCAATGGCGCGGATGCGGCGCTTGTTCAGCCCCGCCAGCGGCAGGATATCGGCGGCTCCGTCGCCAAACTTGGTGAAAAAGCCCATCAGCGCTTCAGCCGCATGATCGGTGCCGATGACGATGCCGCCCAGCGACCCGGCCAGCGCGTATTGCGCCACCATGCGCTGCCGCGCCTTGATGTTGCCGAAGTGGAAATCCTCGCCTGCCGGGTTCCACAGCGCCCCAGACGCTGTGCGCACCTCAGCCAGCATACCGTCCGCCGCCGGCTTGATGTTGACGGTCACCGTATGATCTGGCCTGATCGTCTTGATCGCCAGCGCCGCGTCCGCCTCGTCGCGCTGGGCGCCATAGGGCAGCCGCATGGCGACAAACTGCGCCTCGTAGCCACCCTCGCGCAGCCGCTTCACCGCCGCTTGAGCCAGCATCGAGGCGGTGGTGGAATCCACCCCGCCCGACACGCCCAGCACATAGGAATGCAAGCCGGACCGCCTTAAATAGCCGGCTAAGAACTCGATCCGCCGCTCCGCCTCGGCTGCAGCGTCAAATGTTCTCGCCACGCCAAGTTCGGCGATGATGGAAGACTGAAGAGCTGTCATCTGGCTGTTGTCCGGTGTCTGCTTGTTCCGGCATAGCCGAAGCGAAGCCAACTGGCAAAGTCAGCTCCTTAATCCCGGCGCTTCCTGGCCGGTTGATTCGACATATTCGGTGTAGCCGCCGCCATAGGCGTGCAGGCCGTCACCGGTCAGTTCCAGCACCCGGTTCGACAGGGCGGCGAGAAAATGCCGGTCGTGGCTGACAAACAGCATCGCGCCCTCATATTTCGACAGCGCCTCGATCAGCATCTGCTTGGTCGCGATATCCAGATGGTTAGTCGGCTCATCAAGGACCAGAAAATTCGGCGGATCAAACAGCAGCCGCGCCATCACCAGCCGCGCCTTTTCGCCACCCGACAGAACCCGGCATTTCTTCTCCACCTCGTCGCCGGTGAAGCCAAAGCATCCCGCCAGCGCCCGCAATGGCGCCTGCCCCGCCAGCGGAAATGAGTCCTCCAGCCATTCCAGCACCGAGCGGTCGCCTTCCAGCAGTTCCATCGCGTGCTGGGCGAAATAGCCCATCTTGACGCTCGGGCCGCGCGCCACTGTGCCGCCGTCAGGGTCCGAAGCGCCCGCCACCAGTTTCAGCAGCGTCGATTTTCCCGCGCCGTTCACGCCCATCACCGCCCAGCGTTCGCGCCGGCGCACCTGAAAGTCGAGCCCGTCATAGATCGTGCGGCTGCCATAGGCCTTTTTCACGCCCTTCAGCGTCGCTACGTCTTCGCCCGATCGCGGTGCTGGCTGGAATTCAAACCGCACCGTCTGCTGGCGCTTTGGCGGCTCCACCTTCTCGATCTTGTCGAGCTTTTTCACCCGGCTCTGCACCTGCGCCGCATGGCTGGCGCGCGCCTTGAACCGCTCGATGAAGGCAATCTCCTTGGCCAGCATCGCCTGCTGCCGCTCAAACTGCGCCTGCTGCTGCACATCGGCCTGCGCCCGCTGCGCCCGGTAAAATTCGTAGTCGCCGGAGTAAGACGTCAGCGCGCCGCCATCGATCTCGACAATTTTTCCGACAATGCGGTTCATGAATTCGCGGTCGTGCGAGGTCATCAGCACCGCGCCGTCAAATCCCTTCAAGAAGTTCTCCAGCCAGATCAGGCTTTCGAGGTCGAGATGGTTGGACGGTTCGTCGAGCAGCATCGCGTCCGGCCGCATCAGCAGGATCTTTGCCAGCGACACGCGCATCTTCCAGCCGCCCGAGAGCTTTGCCACGTCGCCGGTCATCATCTCGTCGGAAAAACCAAGCCCGCCCAGAATCTCCTTCGCCCGACCCTCCAGCGCATAGCCGTCCAGTTCGTCGAATTTGCCCTGCACCTCGCCGTAGCGTTCGATGATCTCGTCCATGCGGTCGGCCTGGTCCGGGTCGCCCATCGCCGCTTCCAGCACCGCCATTTCTGCCGCCAACGCCGACACCGGGCCGACGCCGTCCATCACCTCGGCAATGGCGCTGCGGCCGGCCATGTCGCCGACATCCTGCGAAAAATAGCCGATGCGCATGCCCTTATCGACCGAGACCTGACCCTCGTCAGGCTGTTCCTCGCCGGTAATCATGCGAAACAGCGTCGTCTTGCCCGCGCCGTTCGGCCCCACCAGCCCGACCTTTTCGCCACGCTGGATCGCAGCTGATGCCTCAATGAAGACAATCTGCTTGCCGTTCTGTTTGGAGATGGATTCGAGACGGATCATATGCGGGCGGCCAAATTCAAAGACCGCGCCGTGTGGAGTAAATGAGAGAGGAAGGCAAGTGGTGCTGGCGTTGGAACCCCGGGCTGGCCTTGCCCCGCCGGGCGGATGAAGCGGCGCGACCGGCGGCAAAGCAGTGGCGCGAGCACTGAAATCCATTGTCATTCCATCCAGTTTGACATTCAAAAATTAATGTAAGACAGTAATTTTTGAAAGCAGTAGGAGAATTTTCATGTCCAGCGATGCCACCTCATTCACCGCCGATCGGCGCCGGCTGCGGACAATCGCGTTTGCAGCGGAATGGCTGGCCGTTGCAGGCGTAGCGATGGTTGCCGGTTATGTGGGCTATCTCATTTTCATGCCCGGCGCGCTGGCGCTCTCCCTGCAGCGCGATGTCACGGGCATCGTCACCTGGCCAAACGGCTTCGCATTCGCCGCAGCCATCCTGTTAAGCCTTGTCCCGGCCGCCATCTTTGTCGTTGCCATGCTGGCCGTGCGGTCGCTGTTCCGGCTTTTTGGCCGGTCGGCAACGATCTTTCACTCTGATGTTCCGCCGCTGCTCAGGTCGCTTGGCCTGCTTGCCGTGACAGCTGCAATTGCAGGCGTCATCACGCGAATTGCAATCCCGCTGCTGATGACGAGCGCCAATCCGCCGGGGCAGCAGCAATTGATCCTCGCCATCAGCTCGGCAGACATCACATCCCTGATACTCGGATTGCTTCTGTTCGCCTTTGCGCTGGTGATGCAGGAGGGAATACGCCTCGACGAAGACAATCGGAGCATTGTCTGATGGCGATCACGGTCAATCTCGATGTGATGCTCGCCAAACGCAAGATGCGCTCCAAAGAACTTGCAGAACGCATCGGGCTGACGGAACAAAACGTATCCTTGCTCAAATCCGGAAAAGTCCGCGGAATGCGGTTCGAAACCCTGTCAAAGATTTGCTCCGCGCTTTCTTGCCAGCCCGGAGACATACTTGAGTATGTCGCCGAGGAAGACGGAGTTCAGTAGCGTGATAGACAATATGAAGATCGCAATTTCTCTTTTTATCTGTCTATCTATTCTGTCTGGCTGCGCCACACTGCCGGGCGCCCAGACTGCACGGGGACCTTCTGGCCCTGTCGAAGTCTCCTACCTGCCGGGCAGCGCGCCAACTGTGGTTTTTGAAGCAGGGCTGGGCGCGCACAAGGAAAGCTGGCGAGAGGTGTTTCAGGCTCTTTCCCGCACCAATGCGGTTTTTGCCTATGACCGCCCGGGGGTCGGACGCAGCGCCCCAACGCAACGGCCGAGGGACGGCGCGACAATCGTGGAAGACTTGCGCGCGCTGCTGCGGGATCGTGGGATCAGGCCGCCCTACGTCCTGGTGGGCCACTCGGCGGGCGGCCTGTACATGCAGCTTTATGCGAGACGTTATCCCGGCGAGGTTGCCGGGCTTGTCCTGGTGGATCCGACCCATCCAACCCAGTTCGAGGGCGATGGCGCGCTCGCCAAACGCGGATCGCTGGCCGTGGGCGCAATGGCGCTCGCCGGTAGCGTTGGGCCAATCCGCCAGGAATTTGAAGCACTGCCTCAAACCGGCGCCGGCGTGCTGAGTTCGCCGCCGCTCCCGGCCCGCATTCCTGCTGTCATCCTTCTGGCGCGCGATAGTGGAACGGGACCAGCCGCGGCGTTTGACGACGCAAAGCGTGCCGATTTTGCGCGGATCTACCCCACCGCCCGTGTGCGCAGAGTAGACAGCGACCACAACATTCCCGGACGGCGGCCTGAAGCCATTGTCGAGGCCATTCGCTGGGTCTTGTCGGCCCCGCCGCCGCGCTGAGGCCATTGGCTGCCGGCGGAATGAAGAGAAACTGCTTGCCCGTTCTGCTTGGAGATGGATTAGAGCAGGTCATGTGTGGGCGCCAAATTCAAAGACCGCGCCGTTTTGATCATAGGGGCGAGAATGGCAAGGGGTGAGGTGACCTGCACAGCCAATTAACTTAACGACTTGCGTTTAGTCGTGTTGACATGACATGAGCGCCAGATATCATGGGGCTTATGGAGATCGAGTTCTCAGACAAGCGATTGGCACTCATTGAAACCGAAGCCGCAGCTGAAACGCGACTTCCAGTTGCTGTGATCCATTCTGCGCGCCAACGCCTTCGAATTCTGAGGGCTGCGACCGATGTATCTACTTTGCGGAATTGGAAAAGCCTTGGCTTGCGAGTTCGCACCGATACGCCTGACCACTTTGTGGAGCTCGCTCCGAATTGGGCGATGGCAGTCAAAATCGTGGAAAAGAACAAAGCCATGACAGTTTTTGTGACGAGCGTAGAAGAAAGTCCCCGGGGGGTAGCATGATGACAAATGTGAGCCATGTGGCGGTCGAGCCACCGGGTGTGTTGATCAAGCTAGAATTAGACGCCCGCAATTGGTCTCAGCGCGACCTTGCGTTTATTTTGGGGCAGACTGAGCAGCAGTTGAATCCCCTCCTATCGGGCAAACGGAGCATCACACCCGATATGGCTCGTCTGTTGGGCGACGCATTCGGCACATCACCCCAGTTCTTCCTAAATTTGCAGAATATCTATGATCTACAGAATGCAAAAGAACCTGACCCTGCAGTGAAGACACGCGCCGGACTTCAGAGCCATTTTCCAGTTCGAGATATGATCAGACGCGGGTGGATCAAAGACGGGGAAGCGTCTTTGTTACAGTTGCAAATGAACCGATTTTTCGAGATGGCGAATGACGACGCGTTTGGCGAAGTCGCATTCGCGGCCAAACGCACTCACTATGATGAAACCCCGCCGCATCAACTGGCTTGGGTATTTCGCGTAAGGCAACTCGCTCGCCAGATAAAAGTCTCGCCCTACTCCCCAGAAAAGCTTGTGGCGTTGCTCCCTAAATTGCGCGGATTGATGATCGATCCAGAAGCAGTTTCGTCTGTGCCGAAATTGCTTGCAGACTGTGGCGTTCGTTTGGTTGTGGTCGAAGTTCTTCCCAACGCCAAAATAGATGGAGTTTGCACTTGGCTCGATGAAGATTCGCCGGTGATCGGTTTGTCCACGCTTTATGATCGGCTCGACAACTTTTGGTTCGTCCTGCGCCATGAAATCGAGCATGTGTTGCGAGGGCACGGCAAACTTTCAATCGGAATTGTTGACAATCTTACTGGGGACGGTGCCGAAGCCACAGAAGACGAAGAGGAGCAAGTCGCCAACGCAGCCGCTGCAGATTTCTGTATTCCATCAGCCAAGATGGCATCCTTCTATGCACGGAAATATCCATATTTCTCTGAGCGAGACGTAGTTGGATTTGCGGCGTTAATGGCGGTCCATCCCGCAATTGTCGTTGGTCAACTTCAACGGCGATTGAAGCGCTATGATTATCTACGAAAATATCAGGTTCCGGCTCGTCGTCATCTCGTCGAAAATGCCATTTCCGACGGCTGGGGCAGCACGGCGGAAGCACACCTCTAGGCATAGGAAAATACCATGGCGAGATTTAGCGAGCAAATGCAGGCGATATTCGATCGCTACACGACCGAAGTCAGTGCTGACCCTGTCTCTCTTGACGAAGTGGCTGCGTGGGCAATTGAACAGGGGCTCTATTTCCCCGCGCCGCGCGATGTCGTTAAGATCTGTCGCGATGCCCTGGCAGACAGCCTCCGGCAGGAAAAGCGGATTGATGCCAAAGGGCGAAAATACCGCGCCAAGCATTCGATTAGAACTCAAATCAAAGGACAGCAGCTTAGTCTATGGGCTGACATCGATACCGCGCCACGCTCATTTCTAGAGAAGTCATTCAGCCAACGCCGCAAGTCAATCACGGACGATTGTTTTCAGATCAAACAGGACGTTGATCACTACAACGACGAGCACCCAAGTGAAAATCCAATCCAAATGATCATAGATTTCACGGATGACGTTGCTGAATTGGAAGCGGCGAGCCGCTTCGGCTCGGAAGACGACGAGGCTGCGTAGTCCAAGATATGCATGGTCAGCAATAGCAGTTGACTCTCATCAAGCTGGAACACCCCTCATCCGACCTCGCCTTCGGCTCGGCCACCTTCTCCCACAGGGGGAGAAGGGAACACGCGTGTACGTCTCTGCCAATCTCAAACTCAGGCGATTGGCTGAAGCGGCAATTGCCATGCTCCCCCTTCGCCCCTTGTGGGAGAAGGTGTCGCCCCTGATCGAACGACAGTGAGATCAGGAAACAGGCGACGGATGAGGGGTCCTTTGACTGACCCCCAAAAAAATCTTTCCCCATTCTGTCCCCCCGCTTTCCACCTCCCCCACACTGTGCGCGTCGCAGAAAGGAGGCAGGGCATGGCCGCACATATCTCCATCGAAACCAACCGCACCGCGCTCCTGCGCCTTGTGACCAGCCTGATCGCCATGGCCGGCTGGGCAGGTGTGCGGTTCGATCTGCCCGGCGCTGGATTGAGACTGCCGCAGCCGGTGCGGCTTGCGATACTCAAACTGTTGCGTCCGGCGGAATCGGCCACGCGGCGGCTGGCGATTGCGCTCGCCAGCCAGATAGCACCGCTCAGCCCGTCAACACGCCGCCCGCCAAAACGGCCGCCGCCGGTCCTGCCCGAATTTTTCGAGATCGATCCCCGCAATGTCGTGCGGCCCGGCGAGCTCAAATCCGGCATTCAGCTGCCAGCCAGCGCCAGCCGCCGCGTCGGCCCGGACGGAACCCTGATCTCCTGGCTCATCCCGAAACCCGCGCCGCCTGCGCCAGTTGTCCAGCGCCGCGCAGTGCCGATGAACCGCACCGGGCGCGGCATCAAAATTCAGTCCAGGCGCGTCCGCCGGGCAACTTTCCCGCTGGTCGACCCGCTGCCCTCGCCGTTTCGCAGGCGGCGCAGCTTTTCGCTGGTGCGCAGCAAGCCACGCGTCCGCTCGCTGGCTTCCACCACGAACGCCCCCGGAAACTCACCCGATGGAAAGATCGAGGCCGGCGCTTTGGCGCGGCGCATTTTTGTGCTCACCGCAGCGCTTGAAGACCTGCCGGCACAGGCCCGGCGTTACCAACACTGGCAGCGCCGCCGCGCCGCCATCTTGGCCCGGCGCGCGCATGACCTCGCCTATGCCGAGCAGCGCCGCAAAACCGCGCCGTGCGGCGTCTATATCGGCGAACCGTCGTTCAAGCCCGCACGCCTGTCGCCGCTCAAACCCGGGCGTCCGCCCGGCGGGCGGCTCGACCGCTGGGAGCCTGACCGTCCGCGGCGAAAACACATTCGCGACATCGACGAAATCCTCGCCCACACCCACAACATGGCGCTTTACGCGCTGGAGAAGCGCGACACGTCGTGACGGGTCAGGCTGACGGAATTTTCCGTCCGGCTGCCGGCATACGGCGGCCCGTTGTCCTTTGCACCAGATCCAGCGGCATTGCGGCATCTTCCCCCCGCTTCATGGAACGCCTATTCTGGCGGCACAAGGAATCATCGATGGACGCCACGCCAGCCCCCTTTGTTCCGCCCGCGCCAAGGCCGCGGACATCGCCGCCGTCGACGCTGCAGATGATGCGGATCGTCTATCGCAACCCGCTCGAACTGTGGGGCGAGCCCTCCTACAACGAGCCCTACATCGCGCTGAAAGGCGGCATTGGTGGGCCGCTGGTCATCGTCAATGAACCGGCGCTGATCCGGCACGTGCTGGTCGACAATGCGAAAAACTACAAGATGGCCGCCGTGCGCCAGCTGGTGCTGCGGCCGATCCTGCGCGACGGGCTGCTGACGGCGGAAGGCGCGGTTTGGAAACGTTCGCGCAAGGCGATGGCGCCGGTGTTCACGCCGCGCCACATTTTTGGTTTTGCTCGGCCGATGCTGGAGCGGGCACAGGCGTTCGCGGAAAAATACGGCAATGGCGGGGTGCACGACATCTCGCACGACATGACTCTGCTGACCTACGACATTCTGGCCGAGACCTTGTTTTCAGGCGAAATCGCCGGAGAGCCCGGAACCTTTGCGACCCAGATTGATCGCCTGTTCGAGACGATGGGCCGGGTCGATCCGCTTGACCTGCTGCGCGCGCCTGCCTGGCTGCCGCGCATCAACCGTATTCGCGGGCGGCGCACGATGCAGTTCTTTCGCGGCATCGTCAAAGAGACGATCGGGATGCGTGCTGCGCGCATGGGCAAGGGCGGCGGCGCACCGCAGGATTTTCTGACCCTGCTGTTGAAGACCGAGGGACCGGACGGGCTCTCGCGCGACGAGATCGAGGACAACATCATCACCTTCATCGGCGCGGGCCACGAAACAACCGCCCGGGCGCTCGGCTGGACACTCTACTGTCTGGCGCAAGCGCCGTGGGAGCGCGACAAGGTTGAGGCCGAGATCGACGCCGTGCTGGCGCGCGAGCCCGATCCGGTGAAATGGCTCGACGCCATGCCGCTGACGCGCGCCGCGTTCGAGGAAGCTATGCGGCTCTTTCCGCCTGCGCCGTCGATCAACCGCGAGGTCATCGCTCACGAGCGTTACGGCGAGCTGGAACTGAATCCCGGCGCGACGGTTCTCATCATGCCTTGGACGGTGCATCGCCATCGCAAACTGTGGGATCAGCCCGACGCGTTCATGCCGTCACGCTTTCACCCCGGCAACCGCGACAAGATCGACCGCTATCAATATCTGCCATTTGGCGCTGGGCCGCGTGTTTGCATCGGCGCCGCCTTTGCCATGCAGGAGGCGGTGATTGCGCTGGCCACGCTGATGTCGCGCCACCGGTTTGACACGACGCCGGACACCAATCCCTGGCCGGTGCAGAAACTGACCACCCAGCCGCAAGGCGGCCTGCCGATGAATGTGACCGCGCGGCGATAACCGGCAGGCTGGTCAGGCTCTATCGCCCGCCCTGAAAAATGTTCTCGACGTGGATTGGCCAGCGCCAGGGCAGCACGGCGACAAGGTCGAAGCGGACCGAGAGCCGACTGAAGTCGTGTTGCTTCGACAGCCACATGTCGGCCGCGCCCTCAATACGGTGCGCCGACTGGCGGCCGATCGCATCCATCGCCTCGGCCAGCGTCGGGCGCGCCTTGACCTCGACGATTGCAATCAGATTACCGCGCCGCGCGATGATGTCGATTTCGCCGAGCTTGCTGCGGTAGTTGCGCTCGACGATGCGATAACCCTTGGTCATCAGCGCCAGCGCCGCCAGCCATTCGCCGCGATTGCCGCGCCTGTAGGCCCGGATCTTCTTCTGCTCAGCCGCCATCTGGGGCGTCGCGTAGTTCAAGCAGCCGGCGGTAAAGATCCGGCTTTGCGCCGCCGGTCATCCGGGCGGCTTCGGCTGCGGCCTTTGACGCAGACATTTCGGAGGCCAGCGATAGTAGCAGCCGGTCGACATCTTCCGCCGCCGCAGGGGCTTCATCTGGCTGGGCGACGCAGATCACCACTTCGCCCTTTGGCGCACCGGCCTCAGCATAGTGCGCGGCAAGCTCCGCCAGCGGCGCGCGGCGAAACTCTTCAAAGGTCTTGGTCAGCTCGCGCGCAACAACTGCCGCTCGGTCCGCACCGAATACATCGCGCATGGCATCGAGCGTATCGCCAAGCCGCCGCGGCGATTCAAAGAAGACAAGCGTGGCAGGCACGGCGCGCAGCGCCTCCAGTCTGGTCCGGCGCTGACCGTCCTTCACCGGCAGGAAGCCGGCAAACATGAACGCGTCTGTGGGCAGGCCCGCCGCCGACAGCGCCGCCAGCACCGATGACGGGCCGGGGATCGGCACGACTTTCTGGCCGCGCTCCACCGCTTCACCAACCAGCCGATAACCGGGGTCCGAGACCAGCGGCGTGCCTGCATCCGACACGAGCGCCACCGACTGTCCGACTTCAATTGCCGCGATCAGGCGCGGGCCGGCCTCGTTGGCGTTGTGCTCATGATAGGCGACCGTCTTCTGGCGAATGCCATAGCGATCCAGCAGCACGCGGGTCACGCGGGTGTCTTCGCAGGCGACGATGTCCGCAGCGGCAAGCGTCTCCAGCGCGCGGATGGTGATGTCGCCGAGATTGCCGATTGGCGTCGCCACCAGGTAAAGCGCGGCCGGCAGGGGCCGGGCGGCGATTTCGGTCTGGCCGACAACAAAAATGCGAGGTCCGTTCATGCCGTCCTGTTTGGCATGCGCGGGCGCGCAGCAAAAGGGGCAGCTCAGACGCAGATCGCGAGCAGCGCCCAGACTTGCCATGAGTCTATCGTTATAGTCTTACCTCAATCGTCGCGGGCAAGATCGGCGACAAGCGCGTTGAGCACAAGCCGGCCAGCAGCAGTCGCTTTCAGGCGCGAATTGCCGACAGGCTCGACCAGCCCCTCTTCGCGCAGGATCGAGATGCGCTTCGCCGACAGCGGCCGGCCGGCCAATTGTTCGTAGCGATCAAGGTCGATGCCTTCCGACAGCCGCATGCCCATCAGCAGGAATTCATCGGCCTGACCGGACCGGGCCAATTGCTCGGTGTCCGCCATGCCGTGGCCGCTCTGCTCAACAAGGTTCAGCCAGCTTTCCGGCATGCGCTCCGCCACGGTGGCAAACCGCTCTCCGCCCTCGATGAAGCGGCCATGTGCGCCGGGACCGGAGCCGACATATTCGCCGTAGCGCCAGTAGACCAGATTGTGCCGGCTCTCTGCGCCGGGGCGTGCGTGGTTCGACACTTCATAGGCCGGCAGGCCGTGCGCCGCAGTGATCTCCTGCGTCGCCTCAAACAGTTCCGCCGCATGCTCGACATCGGGCACGACAAACTTTCCCAGTCGATGCAGGTCGTGAAAACGCGTGCCTTCCTCGATGGTCAGCTGGTAAAGCGACAGATGATCGGCGGCGAGGTCGATCGCCTGTTCCAGCTCCGCCGCCCATGCGTCCGGCGTCTGGTTCGGGCGCGCATAGATCAGGTCAAAGGACAGGCGCGGAAAGGTCGCGCGGGCCAGCTCGATGGCGCGGCGCGCTTCGGCGACATCGTGCAGGCGCCCGAGAAAACGCAGGTCCGGATCGTTCAGGGCCTGCACCCCGAGCGAGACGCGGTTGACGCCCGCCGCGCGGTAGCCGCGAAAGCGTTCGGCCTCGACTGAGGACGGGTTGGCCTCCAGCGTCACTTCCATATCTGCCGTTGGCGTCCACAGGTCAGCGACCGTATCCAGCAAAGCCGCAACTGTTGCCGGTTCCATCAACGACGGCGTGCCGCCGCCGAGAAAGATCGACGTCACCTCGCGAGGCCCGGTTCGCTCGCGAAAATGCGCCAGCTCGCGGCGGAAGGCTTGCGCATATCTTTGCTGGTCCGGCGGCTGGTGACGGACATGCGAATTGAAGTCGCAATAGGGGCACTTGGCCGCGCAGAACGGCCAATGCAGATAGATGCCGAAGCCGGGCGCTTCAGCACTCATCCCAGCCGCGCCTCGGCGAATTTCTTGAAGGCCCGCGCCCGATGCGAGGTGGCGCTGTCCATGCCGGGTTTCCAGCCATGCTTTTCCTCGGCCGTCATTTCGCCGAAGGTGCGGCTGTGGCCGTCTGGCAGGAAAACCGGGTCGTAGCCGAATCCGCTGGCGCCGCGCGGCGGCCAGACCAGCGTGCCATCGGCTTCGCCGCGATAATATTCGGCCTCGCCGTCGGGGAAGCACAGGCAGATGACGGCAACAAAACGGCCAGTGCGTTGTGCCGCCTCTGCCGCTCCTGCCTCCTGGAGCGCGTCCTCGGTTTTCTGCATCGCCATCATGAAGTCGCGCGAGCCGTCAGGCCTGGTCGCCCAGTCGGCGGTGTAGACACCGGGCGCGCCGCCAAGCGCATCAACCACCAGACCGCTATCGTCCGACAGCGCCGGCAGGCCGGTCGCGACCGCCGCCGCATGGGCCTTGATATAGGCGTTCTGCTCAAACGTCGTGCCGGTCTCGTCTGGCTCGGGCAGGCCGTATTCTTTGGCCGATTTCGTCTCAAGCCCGAACGGACCGAGCAGGTCGGCAAACTCGGCCAGCTTGCCGGCATTGTGGCTCGCCACAACGATGCTCTTGCCAAGGTCACGCATCAAAGGCCCCAGATGTTTGGATTGGCAAATTCCAGTGAATTGCCGGACGGATCACGGAAATAGATCGAGCGGCCGCCCTTGGGCCACGCGAACTCGGCCTCAATGGCGACGCCATGTTCGCCGAGCCGCGCTTTCCACTGGTCTATCTCGGCTTCACTTGCGGCAAAACACAAATGCCCCTGCCCCGCCGCGCCATGTGGTGGCACCGGCAGGCGGGCATCCGGCTTGGGCGGCACGCGCGTTGCGTCAGCGTTGAACAGCAGCACAATTCCCTGCCCGCATTTGAAGAAGATATGCCGGCCAGCAACTTTGCCTGCCGGATCGAGACCCAGCACCTCGCCATAAAACTGCTCGGCCGCGTCCAGGTCGGTGACGTAGAGCGCTGACTCGAGCACGCGGGGCGGCGTCATAGTCTTCAGCCGATCGCCATCTTCTGCAGGTCGACAAGACGGGCGATGCCCTTCTTGGCCAGCGCCATCAGTGCGGCAAATTCCTCTTCCGAGAACGGCACGCCTTCGGCTGTGCCCTGGATTTCAACGATGCCGCCCTTGCCGGTCATGACAAAGTTGGAATCGGTCTGGGCCGACGAATCTTCGGCATAGTCGAGATCGAGCACCGGCACGCCTTCATAAATGCCGCAGGAGATCGCAGCGACGTGGTCCTTCAGCACCTTCGATAGGTCGACCATCTGGCGCGCCGCCATCCATGACAGGCATTCATGCAGGGCAACAAAGCCACCGGTGATGGCAGCTGTGCGGGTGCCGCCGTCAGCCTGGATGACGTCGCAGTCAACCGTGATCTGCACTTCGCCCAGCGCCTGCATGTCGACCACAGCACGCAGCGAGCGGCCGATCAGACGCTGGATTTCGAGCGTACGGCCACCCTGCTTGCCGCTCGACGCCTCACGGCGCATCCGGTCGCCGGTCGAACGCGGCAGCATGCCATATTCCGCCGTCACCCAGCCCTTGCCGGAATTGCGCATCCAGCCGGGCACACGTTCCTCAAGGCTGGCAGTGCACAGCACATGGGTGTCGCCGAACTTCACCAGGCACGAACCTTCGGCGTGCTTGGAGACGCCGCGCTCGAAGCTGATCGCTCGCATTTCGTCGGGCTTGCGTTTGGAAGGGCGCATGTTGAGACAATTCCTTTTAAGAGATGGGCGCTTTTAGACGCGCCCGGCCTGCGCGGCAACTGCAACGCCAACGTTGCGCGCCTCACCGCAGGTCATATATTCGTCAAATCGAACGAAGACGCCATGAGCAAACCGCTGACTGAACAGAACCTGCCATCGCTTGACGCCCGCTCGCGCGACATCTTTCGGCTGATCGTCGACAGCTATCTGCGTGACGGCGAGCCGCTGGGGTCGCGCAATCTGGCGCGGCTACTGCCGTCGACCCTGTCGCCTGCAACCATCCGCAATGTGATGAGCGACCTTGAACATCTCGGGTTGATCTACGCTCCGCATATTTCCGCCGGGCGGCTGCCGACCCACCGGGGTCTCCGGTTGTTTGTCGATTCCTTCCTTGAACTTGGCGATCTGTCCGGCGACGAGCGCCGCGTCATCGAAGCACAGATCAAGGCGTCTGGCTCCAGCTCATCCTTCGAGCAGATGCTGACAGAAGCCTCGCAGATGCTGTCTGGCCTGTCGCGTGGCGCCGGGCTGGTAGTGGCGTCCAAGAACGAGGTACCGCTGCGCCACATCGAATTCGTCCAGCTGGATGTGGGCCGGGCACTGGCCGTGCTGGTGTCGCAGAATGGCGACGTGGAGAACCGGGTGGTAGAGCTGCCTGCCGGCACAACCATGTCGCAGCTGACCGAAGCGTCAAATTTCCTCAACGCCAATATTGCCGGCCGCACCCTGGCAGAGGCGCGTATCGAGATCGAGCGGCAGAAGGCCGAGACACGCACCGCGCTCGACCAGCTGTCGCGCGACCTTGTCGACAAGGGGCTGGCTGTGTGGGGCGGCGGCGACGGCGCGCTGCCGGCGCAGTTGATCGTCACAGGCCGGGCCAACCTGCTCGACAACATCACCGCACAAGGCGACATCGAACTGGTGCGCCATCTGTTCCAGGATCTGGAGACCAAGGACAGCCTGACGCAGCTGCTTGACCTGGCAGAAGCGGGACCGGGGGTGCGCATCTTCATCGGCTCTGAAAACAAGCTGTTCTCGCTGTCCGGCTCGTCACTGGTGGTTGCGCCCTATCGCGACAAGGATCAGCGGGTGATCGGGGCGCTCGGCGTCATCGGTCCGACACGGCTGAACTATGCCCGCATCGTGCCGATGGTGGACTATACGGCGCAGCTCATCAGCCGGATGCTGCGGTAGAGTTGCACAGACGGCAAAGAATCGTCCGCAACACTTGATTTTTGCAGCTGCGACCTCGATATCCGAGGTAACTCACAGACATTTGAATACAGGACCGACGCGATGAGCGACCAGCCCGAGAATGAATATATGGAGCAGCAGGACGCCGCTGGCAGCGATGTACCCGCCGCCGACTACGAAGCCTTCATGCGACTTGTTAAGGAAAATGAAGAGCTGAAAGACCGCAGCCTGCGTCTGGCTGCCGAGATGGAAAACCTGCGCCGCCGCACCCAGCGCGATGTCGCCGACGCGCGCACCTATGCAGTGACCAACTTTGCCCGCGACATGTTGACGGTGTCGGACAATCTGCGCCGTGCGCTCGATACGGTAAGCGACGAGACCAAAGCTGCCGCTGACGCCAGCTTCAGGGCGCTGTTCGACGGCGTCGACATCACCGAGCGTGGACTTCTGTCGGCGCTTGAGCGGCACGGCGTGAAGAAGCTTGAGCCCCAGGGCGAAAAGTTCGACCCGAATTTCCATCAAGCCATGTTCGAAGTTCCGAACCCCGATGTGCCGAGCGGCACGGTCGTGCAGGTGGTGCAGTCCGGCTATTCGATCGGCGACCGGGTGCTGCGCCCGGCGATGGTCGGCGTCGCGCGCGGCGGCCCCAAGGCCGCAGCCAATGACGCGCCGGCTGAACCCGGCCCAGTGAACAGCCAGGCCGAAAAGGACGCCTGACGGCAAGACTCGGGAGGGGAACATCAACGAGACAATCACTATCCGCAAGCCGCCGACAGTGTGGACGTCGGAAGGTGAACCTGTCTCAATCGAGCTCCCCTACGTGCCGAAGGCCGGGATGGGTGAAACCATCCTGACGCTTTGCGGGCTGGTTCCGGTCTGTCTCATAGTCGTCTGGGTTGTGTTCAAGCAGGCAAGTGGTTTCATTGGGCTGTTGTCCAGTGCCGATGCGCCAGGTGGCGGGATAGTGATCTTTGGGCTGTTCCTTGTCATCGGTCTCGTCATCGCCTTGACGGCTTTCTGGCAAGCCGGATCGCTGCTTAGAATGCTTCTTGCCCGCGAACCGGTGCTTGAGATCCACAGTGACGGGCTGATCGACCGCCGGGTGCTGAAGCGCAAGATCGGCTGGGACGAGTTTCACCCGTTGAACCGGCGGCATGCGCTGTCGACCTCGATTGCGCGCCGCCCGATTGACCCGACTTTCCGTTTGAAGGACGGGTCGGTGCGAAAGTTTTCGCCAATCTCGGCCTTCTGGTCGACGATCCTGTCCGGCAAACGGGTGCACATCGACACGCTCGGCTTTGAGGAGCAACCGGCGGTCATTTCCGAGCTGATCCACACGATGATCCGCAATGCGCCACAGAAGGCGAAGCAAAACGGCTCAAGCGACTGACCTGTCGGCCCATTTGATTTTCCCTATTGCCTTACTGCCCTATTGCCCTACTCCCTTTTCCAATGAATCCGATCCTTGCCCTCGACTTTGCTGGCGTTGCGGTGTTTGCCGCGACAGGCGCGCTTGCCGCCTCGCGCAAACAACTGGACATTATCGGCTTTCTGTTTCTCGCCGCCATCACAGGCGTGGGCGGCGGCACGCTGCGCGATCTGATCCTGGGCCAGGCTCCGGTGTTCTGGGTGCGCGAGCCGGGCTTTATCCTTGTGTGCGCCGTGGTCGCGGTCATCGTCTTCTTCACCGCTCATCTGGTTGAAAGCCGCTGGAAAGTGCTGCTGTGGCTCGACGCTATTGGTCTCTCCGCCTATTCGGTGATGGGCGCGGCCAAGGGCTATGCGGCGACCGGGTCACCGTCTGTTGCGATCATCACCGGCGTTTTGACCGCCACCTTTGGGGGTATCCTGCGTGATGTGGTCGCCGGCGAGCCGTCCGTGCTGCTGCGGCCAGAGATCTACATCACCGCAGCACTCGCGGGCGCTGCGATGTATACGCTGCTGATCATGGCAGGCTTTCCGGTTGCTGTCGCCGCATTGATCGCAGCTCCGACCGCCTTCTTTGTACGCGCCGGGGCGCTGCGCTTTGGCTGGAAATTCAAGCCTTACAAACCCCGCGCCGGGAGGCGGCCTGAAGACATCGACTGAAACTGGCCGGCCAATGTGTCAGTTCCGCATATTCCCTCCGTAGCAATCATGACTGGTCCTGAACGGCTATGCCTGCTAGGGTTGAATATAGCGGCTTTGCCGCTCAGTGGCCGTTGAGGAGTAGACAAGTGTCCAGTCGGACCGCCATTGCGCTCAGTGCAGCTATCATCGCGACAGCATGGGTTAGTCCTCTGCGGGCGCAACAGGCTGGCGGCTTGTTCCCGGCGCCTTCCCGGCCAGATGCGATCGCCCGGCAGCCGGCCCTCGAAATGTCTGGCGCAGGCGGAGCGTTCCAGCGTCAGCCGGTCCCCGCATTTGGCAACAGCAACGCGCCGCAGTCAGCGCCGATGCATGATGGCTGGGGAGGCGTCGCAACCCGATCGATCGAGCGTGCTCCACTTGACGTTCTGCCGCCTGAGCTCGCGCCGGATGGACCCGGCAGAGCGGCGGCAGCTGCGCTCAACAGGCATCTCGATCAGGTTCAGGACCTGCTGACCGATCAGGAGGATGTTCGCCCCGCCATGGTGGAACAGGGTGAAAACCTCGAATGGGAGCATATCAATCAAGCGATGGAGGACGGCGATTTTGCTGATCCCAACAGCGCCGAAAAACAGATCGGCTGGGTTGCCAGGACCCGGAACGGCAAGGCGCCAAAACTGCGCCAGCCGAGAGTCGACCTGAAAGGCATGACCCGGCTCAAGCTGAACGAGAACGGCTCGACCGTACTCGACCTTACCAAAGGCAGGGTCATCACAAGATTCTGAGCAGATTCAGAGGGTGATCACAGGCCATGCTTGCGGGCCGCTTCCCGCAGACTTTCGCGCGGCCTTGGGCCGATCTGCTGAATGACCAGACCTGCCGCGAGCGACCCCAGCCTGCCGCATTCGTCCAGCGCGCGGCCAGTTGTGTAGCCGTGCAGGAAACCCGAAGCGTAGAGGTCGCCTGCGCCGGTCGTATCCACCAGTTCGCTGATGCGAATGGCGTCAACATCAACAGTCTCGTCGCCGCGGACGACTACCGAACCCTTTTCCGACCGTGTGACCGCCGCGAGGCGGCAATCCTTGCGGATAGCCGCCAGACCGTCCTCAAACGAGGACGTCTGATAGAGCGCCTTCAACTCGCTTTCATTGGCAAAGACGATATCGACCGTGCCGGAGCGCATCAGGTCGAGAAACTCGCTCCGATAACGATCCACGCAGAATGAGTCGGACAGAGTCATCGACACTTCACGGCCGGCAGCATGCGCATGAGCGGCGGTGAGGCGGATGGCCTCCTTGGCGCGCGGCGGATCCCAGAGATAGCCTTCGAAATAGGTGACCTTGGCGGCCCTCGCCTTGTCTTCCTCAACGTCTTCGGGACCAAGCTCGACGCAGGCGCCGAGATAGGTGTTCATCGAACGCTCGCCGTCGGGCGTCACAAAGATCATAGAACGGGCGGTCGGAGGCAGGCCATCAAGCGCAGCCGTATCGAAAGCAACGCCCTGGGCGCGGATGTCGTGGCGAAAGATGTCGCCGAGCTGGTCGCGGGCGATCTTGCCGAAATAAGCTGCCTTGCCGCCAAGGCTAGCAATGCCTGCAGCCGTATTGCCCGCGCTGCCGCCTGATGTTTCAATCGCCGGCCCCATGCGGGAATACAATAGCTGCGCGCGGTCAGCGTCGATCAGGTTCATGGCGCCCTTGATGATCGCGTTGTCCTGCAGGAACACGTCATCACAGCGTGCAATGATGTCGACAATCGCGTTGCCGATGCACAGGACGTCGTATTGGCTGCTCATAGACCATGTTTCCCTTGAACGGCGCGCGCTGGTTGCAGCGGTTGGGTTAAGCCGAGAAGGACCAAAAATGCAAGCAAGGTGGACCACATCGTTCGGCGGGGGTTGACGCAGCCTTACGGATTTCTTCATCTGAAGAACGAAGCCTGGACGACACCAGGCACATATTTTGGAGCAGAAGATGGACAAGAAGCCGGGGCGCGGACGGATCTATAATTCGATCACCGAGACAGTTGGCGATACGCCGCTAGTCAGGCTCGACAAATTCGCCCGTGAAAAGGGCGTCAACGCGACATTGCTTGGAAAGCTCGAATTCTTCAATCCGATCGCCAGCGTTAAAGACCGCATCGGCGTAGCGATGATTGAGACAATGGAGAGGGACGGCCGCATCGCTCCTGGCAAGACAACGCTGGTGGAGCCGACTTCGGGCAATACGGGCATCGCGCTGGCGTTTACCGCAGCCGCCAAGGGCTACCGGCTGATCCTGACCATGCCCGAAACGATGTCGGTTGAACGCCGCAAGATGCTGGCGCTGCTCGGCGCGGAACTGGTGTTGACCGAGGGCGCAAAGGGCATGAAAGGCGCAATTGCCAAGGCGGAAGAGCTGATGGCGACCATTCCCGGCGCGATCATTCCGCAGCAGTTCGAAAACCCGGCCAATCCGGAAGTGCACCGCCAGACGACGGCGGAAGAGATCTGGAATGACACGGATGGCAAAGTCGACATCGTCGTATCAGGTATCGGCACAGGCGGCACGATCACCGGGATCGGGCAGGTGCTAAAGGCGCGCAAACCCGGCCTGCGCATGGTGGCGGTGGAGCCCGAAGCGTCGCCGATCCTGTCCGGCGGCCAGCCCGGCCCGCACAAGATCCAGGGCATCGGCGCGGGCTTTGCGCCAAAAGTTCTCGACACGTCGATCTATGACGAGATCGTCACCGTGTCGAACGATGACGCCTTCGCCAATGCCCGCCTGCTTGCCCGTCTCGAAGGCGTGCCGGTCGGCATTTCGTCGGGCGCAGCGCTGCAGGCTGCTGTCGTGGTCGGCAGCCGCAAGGAAAACGAAGGCAAGACGATCGTTGTCATCATCCCGTCCTTTGCCGAGCGCTATCTGTCGACGGCGCTTTTTGACGGGCTGGGTTGAGGCGGCCAGCAACCAGCTGGATTGAATCTGACGCGCCGGGTGCTCCCGGCGCGGGCATGCCGTGATGAATTGCTGAGGCAGCTACGTACAGTCCACAAATTGAACGTTCTCTTCGCCGATGTTCGAACGCGCACAGGTCATGCCGGAGCGCCGAGTATTCGGCGAACCGTCTGGATACATTTGTCTCGATCCTTGCGGAGTTTTCGCCGGAAGAAGACGTAGTTGCCCCAGAGAAGCAAAACCAGAGCAACATTCTGGACAGCAACCACACCAAAATCGCTTGGCTGCATGCCGGCCACAAACTCGGTATTCAGCATCATCAACACATGAGCGGTCCAGACGAGCCCCGCGAACATCCAGACAGCGGTCATTTGAAACCTGCCATAAGATGTGACCTTCACGTTGCAGGCTACACGGGAACCCGTCGGCAACGGCCACCATTCGACGCTCAGGAAAAACAGCTGGTAATAGATCGTGCTGACAATGATCGATGCGCCGTCTGCATTCACATGACCCAGCAACGGTTTTGACGTCGACGCCTGAGGAAACATCGAGGCGCCGGATGCTGTTTCGCGATCAAGCAGTTCCTGACACCGCTGCGGCGAATGCGTCACATTGAAGATATCTGGCGGATTGAGGATGCCGCCGTATTGCTTGTCGATCAGGTAGTTGAACATCGCAGACAGCAAGACATGAACTTGGAGGGCATTTCAATAATGCACCAATGTGCCGCAGCCTGTCTCTCAAGATCGTCGGCTTCCCGGCAAATCGATCCGTTCCGCCTACGCCGCCTGCGCCAGCCGTTCCGACGCCATGCGGTAGGAAATCGCCTCGGCCAGGTGGATACGAGCAACACTGTCGACGCCGTCGAGATCAGCCAGTGTGCGCGCAACCCGCAGCACCCGGTGATAGGCGCGCGCAGAAAAGCCTAGCTTGTCGGACGCGTCGCGCATCAGGGCCTGCCCGGCGGCATCGGTGACGGCGATCTTTTCGATTACAGCGGACGAGCAATGTGCATTGGTGATGCCAGGGCCAAACCCAATCGCCTCGAACCGCTGGTGCTGGATGTCGCGGGCGCGCGCAACACGGGCTGCGACTGCGGCGCTCGATTCTGATACGCCAGGCGTAATCAGGTCAGCCGCGCTGACGGCCGAAACGGCGACGCGCAGGTCGATCCGGTCAAGCAGCGGGCCCGAGATGCGCCCCTGATAATCAGTCTGACATCGCGGTCCGCGCAGGCAGCGGAAACCGGGCGTGCCTGCCATGCCGCATCGGCACGGATTCATGGCGGCCACCAGCTGGATCCGCGCCGGATAGGTGACCCGATGATTGGCCCGGGCAATGATACACTCGCCCGTCTCAAGCGGCTGACGCAGCGCGTCGAGCACCTGCGGAGTGAACTCGGGCAATTCGTCAAGGAACAGCACGCCATTGTGCGCCAGCGACGCCTCGCCCGGCTTGATGCGCAATCCACCGCCGACCATCGCGGCCATCGATGCGGAATGATGCGGAGACCGGAACGGCCGCCGGTCGGTCAGTTTTCCGCCAGCCAGTTCGCCGGCAATCGAAGCGATCATTGATGCTTCCAGCAATTCGCGGGCGCCAAGCGGCGGCAGAATGGACGGCAGGCGCTGCGCCAGCATCGACTTGCCCGATCCTGGCGGGCCGCTCATCAATAAATTGTGGCCGCCGGCTGCCGCGACTTCGAGCGCACGGCGCGCCGATTCCTGGCCCTTGATGTCAGCAAGGTCGGGAAGATCAGACGCGGCGCGGCGGATCGCAGGTTCAGGCCGCGACAGGACCTGCGTGCCGCGGAAATGGTTGGCAATGGCAATCAGGCTGCGTGGCGCAAGGATGTCGATGTCCGCTCCGGCCCAGGCAGCTTCGGAACCCGATGCGTGCGGACAAATCAGCCCCTTGCCCTGCGCGTTTGCGCCCATTGCCGCCGGCAAGGCTCCGGCCACCGGAGCAATCGTTCCGTCAAGTGACAGTTCGCCCAGCACGACATAACCGGCGATTGCGTCGCCGGGAATTGCGCCAAGCGCCGCCATCAGGCCAAGCGCAATCGGCAGATCGTAATGGCTTCCCTCCTTTGGCAGGTCGGCCGGCGCAAGATTGACTGTCACCTTCTTCGCCGGCAGCGACAGACCAGATGCATGCAGCGCAGCCTGAACCCGCTCGCGGCTTTCGGCCACCGCCTTGTCTGGCAGGCCGACGATGTGAATGTTCATCTTGCCCGGCGCGATCATCACCTGCACATCGACAGGGACGGCCTCGATGCCTTCAAACGCGACTGTGCTCACACGCGAAACCATGACGTCCCTCAATGGCGGCTGGGCAAAATGCCCATCTGCCATATCGAAGCACGGCAATTGCCCCAGCGTCAAGAACGTTTCAGGAACAAATTGGCAATTACTGCAGATTGTCTTGGATTACAAAAAGACTACCGCATTTTCTTGCCGCCGAGATGCGCGGTTGTACTAACCGATTGACGATGTTGCGTCATCATGCGCGCACGTTGCGGCAGTTTGGTGTCCGCTGCGTCTATCCACGCCTGGCTTCCACCGCGTCCCAGAACAGCGCTGCAATGTCAGCGCCACCAAATTTCTTCACCTCGCGCACGCCGGTTGGCGACGTGACATTGATCTCGGTCAGATAGTCGCCAATGACATCGATGCCGACAAGAATGAAGCCGCGCTGTTTCAGCGACGGGCCGATGCGTTCGCAGATTTCCTGCTCGCGCGGCGTCAGGCCGGTCGCCTCGGCGCGGCCGCCGACATGCATGTTGGAGCGGGAATCATGTTCGGCCGGCACCCGGTTGATCGCGCCAACCGCCTTGCCATCGATCAGAATGATGCGCTTGTCGCCTTTGCGCACGTCTTTCAGGTAGCGCTGAACGATGAATGGCTCGCGCGAGATGCTGGTGAACATTTCGAGCAGCGATGCCAGATTGCGGTCATCCGGCTTGATGTGAAAAATGCCCGCGCCGCCATTGCCGTAGAGCGGCTTGACGATAATGTCGCCAAACTCCTTGCGGAAAGCGGCGACCTCAGTCGCGTCACGCGTAATCAGCGTGTTGGGCATCAGGTCCGGAAACTCGGTGACAAAGATCTTTTCCGGCGAATTGCGCACCCAGGCCGGGTCGTTGACCACCAGCGTCTTTGGATGAATGCGCTCAAGCAGATGTGTCGTCGTGATGTAATTCATGTCGAATGGCGGATCCTGGCGCAGCAGGACAACGTCCATCTCCGACAGATCGGTGCGAACCTCTTCGCCAAGCGTGAAATGGTCGCCCTTGACGTCGCGAACAGTCATTTCCTCGACCCGGGCGACGATGCGGCCGTCCCATTGCGACAAGCGGTCGGGCGTATAATGAAACAGTTTGTGGCCGCGCCGCTGTGCCTCGAGCGACAGGGCAAATGTGGTGTCGCCCGCAATATTGACAGTGCGGACATGGTCCATCTGGACGGCGACGGACAGCGGCATGGGCAAACTCCTGGATCAGCGCCTGTGGATGTAGCGTGCCGGCGCAAACTGGTCCAGCGTCTGGAGCCGTCAATCGGCTGATGCCTCGTTCAGTCCGGTTGAACTAGACCCTTTCAGGTTCAAATGGAATCGTTCTGCCGGAGCGGATTTGGGCCAAGGTCGAGGGCTTTGGCGAAGGACGGGCTGGTGGCCCGGCCAAGTCCGAAGCCCGATGGATTTGACCCAAATCCACCCGGCCCACCGGTCGCCCCCGCGTCTGCGACGCGGGAAAGGCCGACCGGCAGACTATTCTGGTTGGGTTTGCCGAAGGCAACCCAACTGGGTTTCCCGCTGGCGGGCACCCGCTGCGTCAGCCGGACTTGGCCGGGCCACCAGCCCGTCCTTCGCCGCCTTCCTTGCGGTTCGCCTCGCCTTCGAGGAAACAGAACCGTTTCCATTTGAACCTGAAAGGGTCTAGGTCGTAGTGACGAATTAACGTTTGTCTGCGCCGCAGCGAAAATCCGTCAGTCCCAGGAGCGAGGAGGACGGACATGCAGCGCATATTCGACGACGAGCGACGCCGGAATGATGGATTTGCGCGCGGCCCCTTCGGGGTTGGACCAAAATCGTCCGTGAATGCGTTGAAAATGCTCGACGGTGGTCAACACCGCCTTGCGCTCTTCTCCTGTTCACGACCAATTTTGGTCGCCAACGCAGCCAAGCGTTAATTTGTCACTACGACCTAGCGGTCGAAAACCAGCCGGGAATAACCGAGATAGGAAAATACCATCGCCACAGCCGAACCGAAAGCAAGCGCAATCAGCGGCGGCAGCGCTGGCATGGCCCAGATGAGCAGCGCATAGGCGCAGTAATTGACGACAGATGTCGTTATCCCGACGCCGCCATAGCGTGCACCTTCAACCGCGACGGGCCGCGACGAGGCGCCGAATGTGAGATGACGATTAAGCTGCCAGGTCGCGAGAAGCGCCACTGCGATCGAGCACAGCCGCGCGGTGAACGGGTCTATCGGCGTCACCGACAGCAGCAATGCGAGCACGCCGGCGTCAACGAGGAACCCCGCGCCGCCGACTGCGACGAAGCGGGCGATCCGGTTCATGCCGCCCGCACCGATGGCGCGGTTGCGGGGGTGTTGATCTGGCGAATGTCGACAGTTTCGCCGCGTACCGATCCGTATGACAGGTAGGCCATACGTTTCTGTTCGGCGCGGCCGCGCGCGACCGAGTCCAGGATCAGTCCTGTCATCGAGAACAGCATTGCCAGCACGAACAATCCGACCGAGAGCATCCAGGTCGGCATGCGAGGCACCAGCCCGGTGGCGAAATATTCGACAAGAACCGGAACCATCAGCATCATGCTGAGCGCCAGCGTCGCCAGTGAAATCGCGCCGAAGAAGCGGAACGGCCGCGTCTCCTTGAGCAGCATGGCAAACATCCAGAGGATTTTTGCGCCGTCCTTGTAGGTATTGAGTTTCGAGCTCGACCCCTCCGGGCGCCGTCCATAGTCGAGGCCGATTTCGACAACCGGAAGCTTCAACATTGAGGCATGTACCGACATTTCGGTTTCGATCTCAAAACCGCCGGACACAGCCGGGAAACTCTTTACATAGCGACGGGTAAAGGCGCGATAACCGGAAAAGATGTCGGTGAAGTCGCGGCCAAACAAGGCGTGGTAAAGCCGGTTGAAGATGCGGTTGCCAAAGGCGTGGCCAGCGCGGCCGGCATCCTCCTCGACACCGCGGCGGGTGCCGACAGCCATATCGGCGTGCTCGGTCAGCAGCGTATTGATAAGCATGGGGGCGTCTTCGGGCGCGTAGGTGCCATCGCCGTCAGCCATGATGTAAATGTCGGCGTCTACGTCAGAGAACATGCGGCGAACCACATTACCCTTGCCTTGCCGTGGCTCGCGGATGACCGTTGCGCCAGCAGCGCGGGCGCGTAGCGCAGTCAGGTCTTTCGAATTGTTGTCGAAGACAAGTATCCGGGCGTTAGGCAGCACGGTGCGGAACCTTGTCACAACATCGGCAATGGTCGCCTCCTCGTTGTAGCAGGGCAGCAGCACGGCAATAGAGAGATTGTTCAGGGAAGGTCCGTTCATCGCAGGCTCCGTCAAGCGCACCGAACCAGCCGGCCGCTGTGCTTTACTCTTTATTGAACGGGTTAAGGCTAGGTTTAGCAAAAGACCGGGGACCGCACTTTGAGTGAAATTTCTATGCATTCAGACGCCACCGTGGGCAAACCAGCCAGCCGGCAGCCTGAGATTCTCGCTGCCCTGATCACAGTCGGGTTATCGCTGATCATTGCAGTCGCGCGCGGTTTCAGCACTTTGTGGGACGCCGATGGAGACAATGACAGCGTTCTGCGTCTGACCCAGATTCGGGATCTGCTTGGCGGACAGTCATGGTTCGACCTGACGCAATACCGTCTTGGCCCCGATGGCGGTGTGGTCATGCACTGGTCGCGTCTGGTGGACGCGCCCATTGCGGCATTGATCAAGCTTGCGGAAGCACTTGGAGCCGGCCCGGTTCTGGCGGAAAATATTGCCATCACTGTGTGGCCGGCGCTGATGCTTGGCATCTGTGCATGGGCAATCGTCCGGATCGCGCGGCTAGCCTATGGCGATACGGCCATATTTCCAGCCGCCATCATTGGCGCGCTGACTTTGGTGTGGATCGGTATTTTCACCCCCGGCCGCATCGACCATCATAACCTGCAACTGGCGCTGTCGCTCGGCCTTGTGCTCGGCTTGCTGTCACGGTCCTTTGCCGGCGGTGTTGCGGCAGGCATCTGCGCCGCGCTCAGCATGGCTGTCGGCATGGAAACATTGCCATTTGTTGCGTTTGGCGGCGCGACGGCAGCCTTGCTGTTCCTGCTCCACGGCGAACGTGAAACCGGATCTGCTGGCGGGTTTGGCCTCGGCTTTGCAATTGCCGGTGCGGCGTGTTTTGCGATTACCGTCCCAATGTCGGCGTGGAACGCGGTGACCTGCGACGCCTATTCGGTGGCGCAGGCATCTGCAGCAATTCTGGCGGGTCTCGGCCTGTTTGCAATCTCGTCGCTGCCTGCCACGCGCCGCAGCCTGCCCGCACGCGCAATTGCCCTGGCGGGGTTGGGCGGGGTGCTCGGCGTCGTGGCGCTCACCCAGTTTCCGCAATGTCTCGCCGACCCCTACGCGACCCTTGATCCGCGTCTGAAGGAATTCTGGCTTGATCATGTCAACGAAGCACAATCGTTCTTTGACACGCTTCGCGACACGCCTAGCCGGCTGCTGGTCTGGTATGTCACCCCGGCCATCGCGCTCGCCGTTCTGGCGTGCCGAATGTTGCGAAACGGAATTAACCGCGACGAGGCCGTGCTGGCTGCCCTGCTGGCAGGCGCCTACGCGATCAGCTTCTGGCAAATCCGTGGTGCGCAGTTCGCCGTGCCGCTTGCCGTGACTGTTCTGGCGGGATGGGTGGCGCGCCATCGTACCACCGGCCGCTCGGCCAGAGCAAATCTGGTTAGTATTGCGACATGGCTGGTTTCGATCAATGTCGCGTGGGCAGCGCTCGGGGCCGTCCTGACGCCGGACTCCGAGAATGCCGCCGCATCGGGAAATACCGCAAATGCGGTGAAAGAACCGGGCAGCTGTTATGCGATGGAAGACTACGCTGACCTGGCCAAACTGCCTGCGGGTACGGTTCTGGCCATTTCAAATCTTGGCTCCGGCATCATTACCTATACCCACCATCGCGCATTGGCCGGCCCCTACCACCGCAACGTCGCCGGCAATCTGGCAGTGCTTGATACACTGTTGGCCGCATCAGAAGCAGCAAGGGCCGCTGCCACCCGGTCCGGGGCGACGCTGCTGGCCGTTTGCCGCGGCAATGGCGAGACCAGCATGCTCGCTGGCCAGGCGCCAGGCAGTCTGCTGGCTCAGCTTGCCAAAGGAAATGTGCCTGATTGGCTTCAACTCGTAGCCGGAAATGTTGACGGGCTCGAAATCTACAGGCTGGCTCCCGCGTCCAATCCTTGAGCGCCACCGGCTCAAATACCCTTGCGTCACAAGCATTTGAGCCGTTGGTGATACATTTCTTCAACTCTTTTGCCCCATGTGTATCCGGAGCAGTTCTCGTTTGGATTCATTGATGTCCGGAGTGTCCGGTCCCATAACCAGCGTGACGTACGAGGCCGGGCTGACAGACCCGTTGACCGGCCTCGGCAATCATCGCCGGTTCCTCGACAAGATCGCCCGTCTGCAGGCGGAGCGATCCGACGATCCTGCGCCGTTTGCAATTGGCATCGTCGACCTGGATGGCTTCAAACCAATCAATGACCTCTTTGGTAGGCTGGCAGGGGATGAAATTCTCAGTCAGGTCGGCCTGAGACTGCGTGCTTCCCTGGAAGAAGACTGCGTCGTGACCCGGCTTGGAGCGGACGAATTTGCTGTTCTCCTGCCGATGACTTTTTCGGTGCAGCAAGCGCAGATACAAGCCAGGCGGCTGATCGAAATCCTCGCCGCTCCTTATGATGCACTCGGCCGCACGGCCCAACTTTCCGCTTCTGTCGGTTGTGCGCTCTACTATGGCGACCTGACACCGGAAATGCTGATTTCCAAGGCAGAGACAGCACTCTACCATGCCAAGCGGTCTGGCCGTGGCAAGGTCGCGGTCTATTCGCAGCAGATGGAAGACGCGGCCAAGCGGGTGACCCGCCTGGAGCAGGCTTTGCGCGAAGCGGTCGCCAATGGCGACGTGGAGCCATATTTCCAGCCCATCGTCTCGCTGGCCACCAGGACAACGGTCGGATTTGAAGCCTTGGCGCGCTGGACGAGTTCCGAGATGGGCATCGTCTCGCCTACGGTATTCATTGCCATCGCCGAAGAACGAGGCATCATCGGCCCGCTGTCGCAGCTTGTCCTGAAGAAGGCGATCCTTGCCGCCACCCAATGGCCGAAAGGTCAATTCCTGTCTTTCAACCTGTCGCCATCTCAATTGGTAGACCAGAACACCGGACTACTGATCCGGTCGATTCTGGAGGCGACCGATTTCGACCCGAGCCGGCTTGAGATCGAGATTACCGAAACCGGCATCATGAGTGACCCCGTGTCAGCTCTAAAGATCATTTCTGACCTGCGCGATGCTGGTATTCGCATCGCGCTTGATGATTTCGGTACTGGCCAATCCTCACTGGGGCGGCTGCGGGAATTCCCCTTCGACAAGCTCAAGATTGATCGATCCTTCGTCGCGTCCATGTTTGATGATCGCGTCTCTGAGCATATCATTCGCGCGATCCTGACGATGTGCGAAGGTATCGGCCTTTCTGTGGTGGCGGAGGGCATCGAGCTGGAATCGCAGGCACGCCGCCTGTTGCAGATGGGCTGTCTCGACGGACAAGGTTACCTGTTCGGCAAGCCCGTCGATGCGTTCTCGACGTTGAATTTCCTGCGAAACGAGGCACTCCACGCCAGAGCCAGTCTCGCCAGCTGACGGCTTTCCTTCAGATCGGTGCTCTTGAGCGGATTTGCCCACCCCGGTACCATGTGCCTGGGAGGACCTCATGGCGGAAACTGCAAACTATCCAGACCTTGTCGGCAAACCGGTTCTTATTACCGGCGGTGGTTCGGGCATCGGCGCTGCGCTGACTGAGGGATTTGTGCGCCAGGGTTCGAAAGTGGCGTTTATCGACATCGACAGGAATGCAAGCAACGGGCTTTGCGAAAGGCTGCTGGCTGAAACCGGATCGCAGCCGCTGTTTCTCGATGCCGATCTACGCGACATCGAAGCACTGCGCACGGCCGTTTCGGCTGCCGCTTCGGCACACGGGCCAGCGCTGGTTCTGGTGAACAATGCAGCGCGCGACGACCGGCACGACATGATGGACGTCACACCCGGCTACTGGGACGCCAATCAATCGATCAATCTGAGGCCACAGTTCTTTGCCGCGCAAGCCGTCGCCGACGGAATGAAGAAAGCCGGAGCCGGCTCGATCATCAATTTCACTTCGACGTCCTACATGCTCAATCTCGGCATCATGCCGTCCTACACGACGGCGAAGGCGGGCATTGTCGGACTGACAAAGGGGCTCGCCGGGGCTCTCGGACCGTATGGCATCCGGGTCAATGCAATCGCGCCAGGCTGGGTGATTACCGAACGCCAAAACGAGCTTTGGGTCACTGCCGAGAGCCTGTCCGCCTTTATCGAGAGGCAGTGCATCCGCGAAAAGATGGTTCCATCCGATATTGTCGGGCCATGTCTGTTCCTGGCGTCCGATTCATCCAGAATGATGACGGCACAAACGATGATTGTTGATGGGGGCATTTTGTGACAGATGCAATCATTCCGGCGGCGAGCATCTTGAACGAACATCGCTGCCTGCTTGGCGAGGGACCGGCATATGATCCTGCAGCCGGCGCACTTTTCTGGTTCGATATTCTGAACCGGCAGATGTTCGAGCTGGACATGGAAACCAGGCATGCCGCAATCCATGAATTGACAGTGATGGCGAGCGCCGTCTTTTCCGTAGACGGCCAGCGGCAATTGCTGTTCACTGAAAACGGCTTTTATCTGCGCGACCGCACCAGTGGCCAGATGAGCCTTCACACAGCGCTGGAAGCCGACAGGCCAGGCAACCGGAGCAACGACGCGCGGTCTCACCCATCGGGTTCCCTGTGGGCCGGAACAATGGGGCGCTACGCGGAAGCAAATGCCGGCGCGATCTACTGGTTCCGGGCAGGCGCAATCCAGAAGCTCTTTGACGGGATCACAATTCCAAACTCGATCTGTTTCTCACCAGACGGAACGGCCGGCTATTTCACCGACACGATGACGCACATTCTCTACCGGGTTGAACTCGACCCTGTCACCGGCCTGCCGCTTGGCGAACCAAAGATGTTTGTTGACCATCGCGGCCAGCAGGGAGGCATGGACGGTTCTGTGGTCGATGCCGAAGGCGTTGTGTGGAACGCCTGTTGGGGCGCGGGGTGCGTCGACGCCTATTCAAAAGACGGCGTCAAGCTGATGAGCATTGGCCTGCCCGCCCGCCAGACCTCGTGCCCGGCCTTTGCCGGCAAGGATCTGACCCAGATGGCTGTCACGTCGGCCACCCAGGGCATGGGTCCGGCCGCTATGGCGCGCGACCCGGACGCGGGCAAGACTTTCCTGCTCGACAGGCCGATGTGCGGGCAGGCCGATGCGGCCGTGCTGATCTGATGAAAGAAGACCGGCCCGAACTCATACTTGTCTACGAGACTGAAGCGGCCTGCCAGGCCCTGTTGCTAGGCGATGGATTTGGGCAGCAGCAGGCGTTGGAGATTTCCTCCTATCTTGCCCAATCGACCGATCTCGCGCCTCAATTTGAAAGCATTGCGCAAGCCTGTGCTTTGCGTGGCATCAGCTTTTGTCCCGTCGAACTGGACGATGCGGCAGAGGCGTTGCAATCGCGGCGCGGCAGGAAAGCGCTGGTCTGGACGCTGACCGACGGCATTGCCTATTTCCGGGGCGTTGTAGCACCAGCGCTGGCGCGGCTTTCTGGCCTCAGGACATTCGGCGCTGACGACAGTCTGTTTGGCCTGTGTCAGGACAAATTCAGGTCAGGCGCAGTATGCCGCGCACTTGGTCTGCCGGTTCCGGAAGCCGGGCTGGCGCGTGACGGAGCGTGGATTGTAAAACCGCCACCATCCAGCACCGGCTGGTTTGTCAAGCCAAACAGGCTAGGGGCCAAGATCGGCATCTGGCCCGATTCACATGTGAACGATGAGCAGAGCGCGCTCGCGCTGAGCCGCCGAATTTTTGACACCTATCGCGACGACGCGGTCGTGCAACCCTATGTGGCCGGGCGCAATGTCAGGGCCAGCTTTCTGGCCGTGACGCCTGAAGCATCGGAGAATGATATCGGAGCGGTGTTCGTCGATTCGGAAAGCGACTTCCAGACCATGGCCGACAGCATGGCGCTCCATGGCGACACCGGCGCTGCCGCCAGAGACAACGGCAGCTATCGGGAGCCCGGGCTTATCCCGGTCGCAGACAGTCAACCCGGCGCCGATGCGGCGATCCGGGCCATCTGCGCGGCGCTGATGCGCGGGCTTGGCCTGCGTGATGTCTTCTCGGCAGATTTCAGAGTGGAGGCCGACGACACGGTCCATCTGATCGAGTTCGAAGTCTGCCCGGGTTTGCCTTGCTTCGATTTTCGCGCCTATTGCGCCAGTCGATGGAAGCTTGGCCTGTCTGATGCGATGGCAGCCGCAGCAGCGGCCCGCCTTCAGGCTTGATCAGACTTTTGACATGCAGATCGAAGTGTGGCCACGGCCGATAAAGCCCAGCTTGCCAGCGGCTGCCTTGGACAGGTCGATGACGCGCCCCTTGATAAAGGGACCACGGTCATTGATGCGCACAATCACGCTCTTGCCGTTCTTCTTGTTGGTAACGCGCACCTTGGTGCCGAACGGCAGACTGCGGTGAGCGGCGGTCATTGCCGAGGGGTTCATGCGTTCGCCGGAGGCAGTCTTGGACGTCAGTGCATACCAGGACGCGCCGCCGCATTGGGCGAAGGCCATGCTGGATGAAAGAGAGAGCATGGCGAGCGAAGCCGCCGCGATGGTGAGTTTCCGCATTCAGAAGGCATCCCTTGCCGTTGATCTGCCGGGTGCCTAGGGGCGGAAGACGGACTCAATGTGGTGCGAATGCGGCCCTGAGAAGGCAAACGCCAGGGTTGCATGAACTTTCGAGTCGCCGCGACACAGTCTGTCAGACGTCTCGCGAACAAACAGCCAGGCGAAAGACCGGACTGCTCCTGTAGAGAAATCGCCTGACAGGCTGCAGATGAATTGCAGCCTGCCGCCAGATCGGCCAAAGTCAGGCAGACAATTTCAACCGATTTATCTGGTCCCGGAGGATCAACAATGCCCAAAACCATGAAGGGACCAGCCATCTTCCTGGCCCAGTTCGCTGGCGACGACGCGCCATTCAACTCACTGGCGTCGATCTCCGAGTGGGCGGCGGATCTTGGTTACATGGGCGTGCAGATCCCCACCTGGGACGCACGCCTGTTTGATCTGGAAAAGGCTGCTTCGTCCAAGACCTATTGCGATGAGGTGAAAGGCGTGTGCGCTGAGGCAGGTGTTGAAATCACCGAACTGTCGACGCATCTGCAGGGCCAGCTTGTTGCGGTGAACCCGGCCTATGATGTGCAGTTCGACGCTTTTGCCCCGGCTTCCGTGCATGGCAATGCCAAAGCGAGACAGGCTTGGGCAGTGCAGCAATTGATGCTTGGAGCAAAAGCGTCCCGCAATCTGGGGCTTGGCGCATCAGTAACGTTTTCGGGCTCGCTCGCCTTTCCTTATCTCTATCCCTGGCCGCAACGGCCGCAAGGCCTGATCGAGGAGGCGTTTGGCGAACTGGCAAAACGCTGGACGCCAATCCTCAACGCCTATGACGAGGCAGGCGTCGACGTCTGCTACGAGATCCATCCGGGCGAAGACCTGTTCGACGGTGCGACGTTTGAAATATTCCTCGAAGCGGTCAAGGGCCACAGCCGCGCCAATATCAACTACGACCCGTCGCATTTCCTGCTACAGCAGCTCGACTATCTCGCTTTCATCGACATCTATCACGAGCGCATCAAGGCGTTTCACGTCAAGGACGCGGAGTTCAATCCCGATGGTCGCCAGGGCGTCTATTCGGGCTATCAGAGCTGGCTTAACCGCGCCGGGCGCTTCCGGTCGCTTGGCGACGGTCAGGTCGACTTTTCGGGCATTTTTTCCAAGCTGGCGCAATATGACTATGACAGCTGGGCGGTGCTCGAATGGGAATGCTGCCTCAAACACCCGGAAGACGGCGCAGCCGAGGGCGCGCCGTTCATCGCCAGCCACATCATCCGCGTCACCGACAAGGCGTTTGACGATTTTGCAGGCGGTGCGACTGATACAAAACTGCTTCGCAAGATGATGGGAATCTGAGGGGACGGATATGGTCAGCGGCAAGACGGGCGAGAGCAGCCACAAACCGATCCGTTACGGCATGGTGGGTGGCGGACAGGGCGCCTTCATCGGCGGCGTGCACCGCTTTGCGGCGCGCCTCGACGGCGAGTTCGAGCTGGTGGCAGGCGCACTGTCATCCAACCCGGAACGGGCGCTGGCCTCGGCGATCGAGCTCGGGCTCGACCCTGCCCGCAGCTATGCGTCGTTTCAGGAAATGGCGGAGGCCGAAGCGGCGCGGCCCGACGGCATCGAGGTCGTGGCGATCGTCACGCCAAACCATATGCATTTCCCGGCGGCCAAGGCGTTTCTCGATGCAGGCATTCATGTCATCTGCGACAAGCCGGTGACCTCGACACTTGCCGACGCCAAAAAGCTCGCGGCGCTGGTGAAGGCGTCAGGCAAGGTATTTGCGCTGACGCATAACTACACGGGCTATCCGATGGTGCGGCAGGCACGCGAGATCGTTCAGGCAGGCAGGCTTGGGACGATCCGCGTCATCCACGCCGAATATCCGCAAGACTGGCTGACCACCAAAGTAGAGGACACCGGCTCCAAGCAGGCTGGCTGGCGGACCGACCCGAAACAGTCAGGCGCGGGCGGCGCAATCGGCGACATTGGCACCCATGCCTACAATCTGGCGCGGTTCGTGTCGGGGCTGAAACTCGACGCACTGTCAGCCGACCTGACGGCCTTCGTACCGGGCCGTGTGCTTGACGACAACGCCCATGTGATGCTGCGCTTTGATGGCGGCGCAAAAGGCATGTTGTGGGCGAGCCAGGTGGCGCCTGGTCACGAGAACGGTCTGAAGCTGCGCATCTATGGCGACAAGGGCGGCCTCGAATGGAACCAGGAACAGCCCAACCATTTGTGGTTCACGCCATTCGGCGAGCCGAAACAGTTGCTGACCCGAAATGGCGCGGGCACAGGTCCCGCGGCGGCCCGGATCAGCCGCATTCCCGCCGGCCATCCGGAAGGTTATCTGGAAGGTTTTGCAACGATCTATTCCGAAGCTGCCCGCGCCATCCGCGCCGCCCGCAAGACGGGCGGCAAGCAGCCAAAGGACGTCATCTATCCAACCATTGACGATGGTGTCGAAGGCGTTGCCTTTGTCGAGGCCTGCGTAAAATCATCGAATAAAAACGCGGCCTGGACAAAGCTGGGTTAGGTTTCGTCAGAGCTACTCGTCGGTAAAATATTCGCGGTTCATGTCGCGGATCTGGTGAATCTTGGTGTCTATCTTGTGCAGATGCTCGCGCATCCGCCGCTCGGCCAGATCGGCGTCGCCAGACAAGATCGCTGATGCAATGCCGCGATGTTCGTCAACGGTCGCCGGCATGCCAAGCACCAGCGAAAGATAACGCACCCGATCCATCTGGATTTTTTGCGCGTCGATCAGCTTCCAGGTTTCTTCGTGCCCTGCCTGCATGGCGATGAGCCGATGGAACGCGTCGTCGTGGCGGTGAAACTCGCGATACTCGTCTGCGTTCGCAGCCTTCATCTGAAGCCGGAACAGTTCGTCATAGACGTCAGGTGCCAAACTGGCCGATGCCTCGGTCGCCTTGCGCACCAGCGCGACCTCAAGCGCCACGCGGATGAAGCGGGCGTTCAATACCTCGCGGATCGAGATGCGCACGATCTCGGTCGACCGTTGCGGCCTGATCCGCACCAGCCCCTGCTCCGACAGCTGGATGAAAGCTTCACGCACCGGCTGGCGCGAGACGCCGAACCGGGCGGCGATATCACTTTCGGAAATCGTATCGCCGGGCTTTACGTCAAGGGTGACGATGGCGTCACGCAGCGACTGTGCGATGCGCTTGGCAATGGTCGGGCGAACGTCTTCGGCAAAATCACGGGCTTCAATGTTCATCATATCACTTCATCAGAAACTGAGTTGACATAACATGTATGGTTCCATACGAGATGATTGCACAGGATTTCTCGGGAGGAAAGTCCGGCGTGGCATTGCTCAACAAAGATCGTCTGTTTCCAGCCGACCCTACGGTTCGGGCGATTGCGCGCGAGTTGTATGGTGAAGTCGCCAATCTGCCGATTGTCAGCCCGCATGGCCACACCGACCCGCGCTGGTATGCGCTGAACGAAGCTTTCGAAAACCCTTCGCAGTTGCTGGTGGTGCCTGACCACTATGTCTTCCGCATGCTGTTCAGCCAGGGCGTGCCGCTCGAAAAACTGGGCGTGCCGCGCGCTGATGGCGGCGTCGTCGAGACTGATCCGCGCGCCATCTGGCGCCTCTTTGCCTCGAACTACCATCTCTTCCGTGGAACGCCGTCGCGACTTTGGCTCGATCACACATTCGAGACGCTGTTTGGCCTCGACCAGCCACTGTCGGCGGCGACCGCTGACGCCTATTACGACACGATCGACGCCTGTCTGAAGCAGGACGGCTACCGGCCACGCGCTCTGTTTGAACGCTTCAACATCGAAGTCATCGCCACCACAGAAGGCGCGCTAGATGATCTGAGCTGGCACAAGGCCATTGAAGAGTCCGGTTGGACCGGCCGCGTTGTGACGACCTATCGCCCGGACTCGGTCATCGATCCCGATTTCGAAGGTTTTCGCGGAAATCTGGTGGCGTTTGGCGAATTGACCGGCTGTGACACAGGAAGCTGGGACGGCTATCTGGAGGCGCACCGCCGCCGGCGCGCCTTCTTCCGCCAGTTTGGCGCAACTGCCACCGATCACGGCCACGCCACCGCAGACACGGCAAACCTGTCGCCTGAAGCCGCTTCAAAACTCTATGACATCGTCTCGACGCGAGACGCGACCGAGGCCGAGGCAAGGCTGTTCCGGGCGCAGATGCTGACCGAGATGGCGAAGATGAGCGTCGAGGACGGCATGGTGATGCAGATCCATCCAGGGTCACGGCGCAATCATTCAGCAGACATCTTCGCCCGCTTTGGCCGCGACAAGGGTTTCGATATTCCCGGCCGCACTGACTATGTGCAGGCGCTCAAGCCGCTGCTGGATGCGGTCGGGCTCGAGCCAAATCTCACAGTCATCGTCTTCACGCTGGATGAAACCGCCTATGCGCGTGAACTAGCGCCGCTGGCCGGCGTCTATCCAGCGCTCAAGCTTGGTCCAGCCTGGTGGTTTTTTGACAGCCCGGCCGGCATTCGCCGCTTCCGGGAACTGACCACCGAGACAGCGGGCTTCTACAATACTGTCGGCTTCAATGACGACACACGCGCTTTCCCGTCGATCCCTGCCCGCCATGACGTGGCGCGCCGGGTCGACTGCGCCTACCTCGCCGACCTGGTGGTTGGCGGGCAACTGCGTGAGACGGAAGCGGTCGAGCTTGCGCACGACCTCGCCTACCGGCTCGCCAAAAACGCCTACCGACTTTGACCCCACAGACGAATGCAGGGAGGACTAGCATGAACATGTTCCGCAAACTGGCAGCGACCGCCGCCATTACCGCCTTGATGACCGCGAGCGCGCTGGCGCAGACGGTGCTGAAGTCGTCCGACACTCATCCGGATGGCTACCCGACCGTTGAAGGTGTCAAATATTTTGGCGAACTGCTGAAAGAGCGCACTCAGGGCCGTTACGCTGTCGAAGTCTATCATTCGGCGCAGCTTGGTCAGGAGAAGGACACCATTGAACAGGTGCGCGCGGGCGTCATCGAACTGAACCGCGTCTCCATGGCTCCGTTTAACGGCACCGTGAAGGAAACAATCGTTCCGGCCCTGCCCTACATCTTCCGTTCGGAAGAGCACATGCACAAGGTGATGGATGGCGCGATCGGCGACCAGATCAAGGCGGCTTTCGAACCGGCCGGCCTCGTGGTTCTCGCCTTCTATGATGCAGGCGCGCGCTCCTTCTACAACCGCACCAAGCCGATCAATTCCGTCGCCGACATGGCAGGGCTAAAATTCCGCGTCATCCAGTCTGACATCTTCGTTGACATGGTCGCCGCACTTGGCGCGAACGCCACACCAATGCCTTACGGCGAAGTCTATTCGTCCATCGAAACCGGCGTTATCGACGGTGCGGAGAACAATTTCCCGTCCTATGACACCGCCAAGCATTTCGAAGTGGCCAAGAACTATTCGCTGGATGAACACACCATCCTTCCGGAAGTGTTCGTGATGAACAAGGCTGCTTTCGACAAGCTGACGCCGGAAGACCAGGCAATCTTCAAGCAGGCCGCCAAGGACAGCGTCGCCAAGCAGCGCGAATTGTGGGCTGCCAAGACGGCTGAATCGCGCAAGATCGTCGAAGCCGGCGGCGCCGTGATCACCACGCCCGAAAAGCAGGGCTTCATCGACGCAATGAAGCCGGTCTATGAAAAGCACATCACCGACGAGGTGCTGAAGAAGCTGGTCGCTGACGTCCAGGCAGTCCAGTAAGGCAGCCATTCACCCTCCACCCTTGCGGGGAGGGCGTTATGAAGCGTCGGGGCGGGTATTCCTGGCCCGACGCACCCATCACCCCGGACTCTGTCTGACCCTCCCTACAAGGGGAAGGTGAAGAGGCGCAAAACCCATGTCGACCGACACCAGAACTGGCGTGCCCTTCCTCTCGCGGCTGAACACAGCCTCGCTCTATCTCGCCGGCATCGGCCTTGTGGCGATGACGGTCATCGTCGGCTGGCAGGTATTCTGCCGTTATGTGCTGAATGATTCCCCTTCCTGGACCGAGCCCGGCGCGGTGATGCTGATGAGCTGGTTCATCTTTCTCGGCGCGGCGGTCGGCGTGCGCGAAAACAACCACATGGGTTTCGACGTTCTGCTCTACTTCACTCCGCCAGGCGCGAAGAAATGGCTCCGGATGATTTCCGATTTCGCCATCCTGGCCTTTGGCGCCGGCATGATCTGGTACGGATCAAAGCTCGTTGCGCTGACCTGGAGCACAATTCTGCCTGCGCTGCGCATTTCGGGCGCCTGGGACTATGTGCCGGTGGTGGCAGGCGGCGTGCTGGTTGTTCTGTTTGCGCTTGAACGCATCATCCTGCGTTTCTCCGGCGCACCGGTCGATACGCCGCCGGAAGAGCAAGTTTCTGCTGAAGTCGAAACCGAACTTGGCAATATCGACGATGTGCGCCGCGACGCGGCTGAGCAGCAGAGAAAGGGCTGAGCCATGGCGCTCTGGATTCTCTTCGGAACCTTTTTCGGACTGATGCTTATCGGCACTCCGATTGCCTTCTGCCTTGGCCTCGCCAGCTTTGCGACGGTGCTCTACATGGGCCTGCCGGCAGACGTGGTCTTCCAGCGGCTCAACTCTGGCATGAGCATCTTTTCGCTGCTGGCGATCCCCTTCTTCATCTACGCCGGCGACCTGATGGTGCGGGGCGGCATCGCCAGCCGCATCGTCGCCTTCGCGGCTTCGCTTGTCGGCCACGTGCGCGGGGGCCTGGGCCAGGTCAACATCGTCACCGCAACGCTGTTCGGTGGCATTTCCGGCTCCGCGGTCGCAGAGGCTGCTGCGGTTGGCGGCCTGATGATCCCGCAGATGAAGGCGCGTGGTTACGGCATCGACTATGCAGTGAATGTCACGTCGATGGCTGCGCTGATCGCATTGCTGCTGCCGCCGTCGCACAACATGATCATCTATTCGATCTCGGCAGGCGGCCAGATTTCCATCGCCGACCTGTTCACGGCAGGCGTCATCCCCGGCCTGCTTCTGGCTCTGTCGCTGATGGTTACGGCCTACATCGTGGCGCGCAGACGCGGCTATCCGACGGAGCCCTTCCTTGGCCTGTCGGTCGCGCTTCATCTTCTGGCGGTCGCAATTCCGGGACTTCTGCTCATCGCCATCATCTTCGGCGGCGTGCGGTCAGGCGTGTTTACCGCGACGGAAAGCTCCTGCATCGCGGTGATCTATGCACTGCTCGTGACCATCTTCGTCTACAGGCAGATGACCTGGAACGATTTCGTTCATGCAACGATGGGCGCGGTCAGAACCACGGCAATGGTGCTGCTCATCATTGGCTGCGCTGCTGCGTTTTCCTGGCTGATGGCGTTCCTGCGGGTGCCGGCGGCGCTGGTCGCGTGGATACAGACCGTGTCTGAGAACCCGATCATCATTCTGTTGTTGCTCAACATCATCATGCTGGTGCTGGGCACATTCATGGATATGGGGCCGACAATCATCATCACCACGCCGATCTTCCTGCCAATCGCGCAAGCCTTTGGTATTGATCCCGTCCATTTTGGCGTCATCATGATCCTGAACTACGGCATTGGCCTGTGCACACCGCCGGTCGGCGGCGTGTTGTTCGTGTCGTGCGCAGTCGGCAAAATCAGCATCTGGGAAGCGATGCGTTCAATCTGGCCGTTCTATGGCGCAGGTGTAGCCGTGCTGCTGCTCGTCACCTATATTCCGGCGCTGTCGCTCTGGCTGCCGGGCGTATTCAAATAAGTAATTCGGGGCGTGCTGCCCTGCCATGAAACCAAAGCCGAAAGACTGGACCAGACATGCGAACAGAAACCAGACAGGCGATCGATTCCGCCACCGCCGCCACGTTCGGCACCGAGCGGCTGCGCAAGGAATTCCTGATCGAAGGCCTGTTTGTCTCTGACCAGATCTCGCTGACCTATTCGCATCTCGACCGGATGATTGTCGGCGGCGCGATGCCGGTGAAGGGGCCGCTGAAACTCGAACCGATCAAGCCTGCCGGCACGCCATCGTTCATGGACCGGCGCGAACTGGTGGCTGTCAATGTCGGTGGCGCTGGCAAGATTTCTGTCAGCGGCAAGGACTATGCGCTTGAGCATCGCGACATGCTCTATGTCGGCAAGGCTGCCGGCGAATTGACCTTTGCCAGCGACGATGCCTCTGCACCGGCAAAATTCTATCTGCTGTCAGCTCCGGCACACCACGCCTACGAGACCCGGCTGGTGAAGATCGGCGATGCCAAGCGCATCGACCTCGGCGCACAGGCGACATCCAACGAGCGCTCGATCTACCAGTTCATCCACCCGGCAGTGATGGAGACGTGTCAGCTGGTTGTGGGCATGACCGTTCTCGCGCCGGGTTCGGTATGGAACACGATGCCATGCCACGTGCATGACCGGCGCTCGGAGGCCTATCTCTATTTTGCACTGCCGGAAGACGCGCGCGTCTTCCACTTCATGGGCGAACCATCCGAGACACGTCATCTGGTGGTGAAGAACGAGGAGGCGATCCTGTCGCCGGGCTGGTCGATCCACTCTGGTGCAGGCACGTCAAACTACACGTTCATCTGGGCGATGGCCGGCGACAATGTCGACTATACCGATGTCGATCCCGTTGCGATGGGAGACCTGCGGTGAGCAGTCCGTTTGACCTGACCGGCAAGCGCGCCATGGTGACGGGCGCCAATACCGGCATCGGCCAGGGCATCGCCCTGTCGCTGGCGCAGGCGGGCACCGAAGTGCTGGCGGTTGGCCGCTCATCAATGGATGAGACGCTGCAACTGATCGCGGCGGCAGGCGGCAAGGCAATCGCCATCAAGGCGGACCTGGGAAAGACAAAGACTGTTGCCGCGATGCTCGACGATGCGTGGGCAAAACACGGCCCTATCGACATTCTGGTCAACAATGCCGGCATCATCCGGCGCGCTGACGCGACTGATTTCTCCGAAGCTGACTGGGACGACGTCATCGACGTCAATCTGAAAAGCGTATTTCTGCTCTGTCAGGCGCTGGCGCGGCAGGCGCTGGCCGCAGACCGTCCTGCCAAGATCATCAATGTCGCGTCGCTGTTGTCTTTCCAGGGCGGCATCCGCGTCGCGTCCTACACGGCCTCGAAAAGCGGTGTCGCGGGCCTGACCAAGCTGCTGGCCAATGAGTGGGCAGCGCGCGGCATCAATGTCAACGCGATTGCGCCGGGCTACATCGTATCCAACAATACCGAGGCGCTGCGCAATGATCCGGAGCGCTCGACTGACATTCTGAAGCGCATTCCCGCCGGCCGCTGGGGCAGTCCGTCCGACATTGGCGGCACCGCGGTCTATCTCGCCAGCGACGCCGCCAACTATGTGCATGGCGCGATCCTGCCTGTCGACGGCGGCTGGCTCGGGCGATAGCGCAAGGAGAGTGCCCATGGCTGCGAGCCCCAACTTCGTACGCCCTGCCGACGGCGACTGGACACCGGCAGAGCCCGGCGTCAAACGGCGTATCCTCACCTACAATGACGAGTTGATGCTGGTCGAAGTCCGCTTCGAAAAGGGCGCGGTTGGAGCACCTCACAAGCACCCGCATGTGCAGGCAAGCTATGTCGCCGAAGGCTCGTTCGACGTGACGATATCAGGCGTCACCGAACGCCTGACAAAGGGCCAGAGCTTTATCGCACCGTCGAATGAAATCCACGGCGTCGTAGCACTGGAAGACAGCGTGTTGCTCGACAGTTTTGCGCCGATGCGGGCGGAATTTCTCTAAGAGTCAACGAGCGCGCGCGTCAGCGGATGGCTCGCATCCGTCAGCCCTTCGAGAATATTGAAGTGATGACGGTCGGGCTCCTCGACTGTCGCCGTCGCCGCACCCAGCCCTTTCCAGATCGACGCCAGCAGCGCGTTCTGGCGGACAAATTCAGACCGTTCCGCACCGCCCACCCAGCAGGTGACGCGCGCGCCATCCATCGGGCGCAATAGTACCGGGCTTTCGGCGCGCGCCTCATTCTCATCCAGCTTCAAGGTCGCGTTCATGCCGGTGCGCAGGAGCGGACGCAGATCATGCAGACCGGAAACCGAAACGACATGCCGGATGCGCCGGCGCAACGCCTCATCCAGCGGCGAGGTTTCAGACACCATGCGGCTGACCAGATGACCGCCGGCCGAATGGCCGATCAGCAGGATCGGGCCGGACACTTCCCGCGCGGCGGCGGCTATGGCGTCGCCGATCTCGCGGGTGATCGTCGAAATACGAACGTCGGGCGTCAGCGTGTAGGAGGGGATCGCCACGGCATAGCCATGCGCCAGTGGACCGGCGGCATAGTGCGACCAATAACTCTTGTCGAGCCGCATCCAGAAGCCGCCATGGACAAAAACAACCAGACCGCGCGGCGCACCATCGGGCATAAACAGGTCGAAGCGGTTGCGATCCCCCTCGCCATAGGCCAAATCAAATTTCGCCCGCCCGGCTGATGTCAGCACGTCGCGGGCCTGTCTGGCCGGGTCGACCCAGGCCTGAGGCCAGCGTTCGCCGCCCGGAATATTGACGCCATTGGCATAGGCGTCGTCCCAATCTTCGATGCGATGCAAAAACATGTTTCCCTCTTCTCGACACGCTGAGCAACGCGTCGCTCTCTTCACGGAATTACATCCAGCCGGCTGGCAGTAAGGTGGTTTCTAAAATTATTTCAAGCATGAAATTTTAGGATTGAAATATACAAACTCCCGTGCAAACCTTTGGCTTGGGAGGAATGCTGAAATGAAAGTCGCGGTTCTGGGCGGCGGCCCTGCTGGCCTCTATTTCGCAATCTCAATGAAGCTACGCGACCCGGGACACAATGTCACGGTGATCGAGCGCAATCGAGCCGACGACACGTTCGGCTGGGGTGTGGTGCTGTCGGACGAAACGCTCGACAATCTCGCTCAAAATGACGCCAGTAGCGCAACCGCGATCCGCGAACATTTCGCCTATTGGGATGACATTGCAGTTTTCCATAAGGGCACAAGGACGCTGTCGACCGGCCACGGCTTTTGTGGCATTGGACGCAAGATGCTGCTGCAATTGCTGCAGGCGCGCGCCATCGAGCTTGGGGTGGACGTGCAATTCTCGACCGAGGCAGGCCCAGTCTCAGACTATATGCGCGACTACGACCTGGTGGTAGCAGCCGACGGCCTCAACTCGAAGTCTCGCACCGCATTTGCGGACGTGTTCAAACCCGACATCGACATGCGCAAATGCAAGTTCGTCTGGCTCGGCACGCATCAGAAATTCGATGACGCCTTCACCTTCATCTTTGAAGAAACCAAGCACGGCTGGGTGTGGGCCCACGCCTATCAATTCGATCAAGATACGGCGACATTCATTGTCGAGTGCGACCCCGACACGTGGGAAAAATTCGGCTTCGGCGAGATGAGCCAACAGGAATCGATCGCGACCTGCGAGGCCATCTTCAAGGACTATCTGGGCGGCCATGCACTGATGACCAATGCCAATCACATTCGTGGTTCGGCATGGATCAACTTTCCACGTGTGCTTTGCGAGCGATGGTCGCACAAGAACCTTGCGTTGATGGGCGACGCAGCAGCAAGCGCACACTTCTCTATCGGCTCAGGCTCCAAACTGGCGCTTGAAAGCGCAATTGCGCTGGCAGATTATCTGCATTCCGAACCGACATTGGCCAAAGCGTTCGAGCGTTACGAAGACGACCGCAGGGTGGAAGTGTTGAAGCTGCAATCGGCGGCGCGCAATTCGCTCGAATGGTTCGAGGAAGTCGAGCGATATCTCGACCTTGACCCGGTGCAGTTCAACTATTCGCTGCTGACCCGTTCGCAACGCATCAGCCATGAGAACCTGCGGCTGCGCGATCCTGACTGGATGGCGAGCGCCGAAAGCTGGTTCCAGCGGCAGGCCGGCGCCGATGGCGCGCGGACGCCTATGTTTGCCCCCTACAAGCTGCGCGGCATGGAGCTGAAGAACCGCATTGTCGTGTCTCCGATGGCGCAATACAGCGCCGTCGGCGGCACGCCGACCGACTGGCATTTGGTTCATTATGGCGAGCGCGCCAAGGGCGGCGCGGGACTGGTCACGGTCGAGATGACTTGCGTCAGCCCGGAAGGGCGGATCACGCCCGGTTGCCCCGGCCTCTATGCGCCTGAACATGAAGTGGCGTGGAAACGCATCGTAGATTTCGTGCATGGCGAGACAACGGCGAAGATTTCCTGCCAGATTGGCCATTCCGGCGCCAAGGGGTCGACCCGCGTTGGCTGGGAAGAAGACAATGCGCCTTTGCCCGACGGCAACTGGCCAGTCATGTCCGCATCCGACGTTCCATGGTCGCCGGACAACCAGACACCCCATGCGATGACGCGCGCCGACATGGACCGGGTGCGCGATCAGTTCATCGCGTCAGCCCAGATGGCGGACCGCGCCGGATTCGACATGTTCGAGCTGCATATGGCGCATGGCTACCTGCTGTCGTCCTTCATCTCTCCAATGCAGAACAGACGCACGGACGAATATGGCGGCTCGCTGGAAAATCGCATGCGTTTCCCGCTGGAAGTCTATCATGCGGTGCGCGAGGCGGTGTCGCCCGACAAGCCGATCTCGGTCCGCATTTCGGCCAATGACTGGGTGGGCGAACGCGGCGTGACCCCGCAAGAGGCCGTGAACATTGCTCAAATGTTGCAGGAGGCCGGCGTCGACATTTGCGACGTGTCGGCGGGTCAGACGTCGATCGAGGCTAAGCCGGTCTATGGCCGCATGTTCCAGACGCCATTTTCGGATCGCATCCGTAACGAGACTGGCATGGCAACGATGGCGGTGGGCAACATCACCGAGCCTGACCACGTCAACTCGATCCTGATGGCGGGCCGGGCTGATCTGGTTTGCCTGGCGCGGCCGCATCTGGCCGATCCGTTCTGGACGCTTCATGCCGCGACAACGCTTGGCGACAAGCAGGCCGACTGGCCGAAACAATATTGGCCGGGCCGCGATCAGGCCTACCGGCTTGCCGAGCGCGCCGCCGAACAGATGACGGGCAAGATATGAAGATCGCCGGTTCACACGCACTGGTTACTGGCGGCGGCACCGGCGTTGGCCGCGCCATTGCCGAAGCACTGGCGAAGGCCGGTGCGCAGGTGACAATCTGCGGCCGCCGCCGTGAGCCGCTTGAAGCGGCCGCCAAGGGCAACCCCAACATTCATGTCGAGCTGGCGGACGTAACCGACGAAGAGTCAGTCGCCCAACTTTACAAGAATGCCGAGGCGGTGCGTGGCCCATTCTCGATCATCGTCCCCAACGCTGGAATCGCCGAAAGCGCCCCCGCCGCCAAGACGACGCTGGAGCAGTGGAACCGGATCATTTCGATCAATCTGACCGGCGCGTTCCTGACTGTTCGCCCGGCACTAAGCGGCATGACCAAGCGCGGCGAAGGCCGCATCGTATTTGTCGCTTCGATCGCCGGACTGGTCGGCGGCGCATATATAGCGCCTTATGTGGCCTCCAAGCATGGCGTCGTTGGTCTCGCCAAGTCGCTGGCGATTGAGCTTGCCAAGACCGGCGTGACGTCAAATGCCGTATGCCCCGGTTTTGTCGAAACCGAAATGCTGCATCAGTCGGTCGACAATATTGTCGCCAAGACTGGGCGCAGCGCCGACGAAGCCCGCGCCAATCTGGTCTCGGGAAATCCCCAGGGCCGGTTCATTCAGCCCGACGAAGTGGCTGACGCGGTTCTGTGGTTGTGTGGCGAAGGCGCAAAGTCGGTCAACGGACAGGCGATCGCGCTGTCGGGAGGCATGCCGTGACTGCGACGCCGGTCGAAACTCCGAAAGTAGAGACGTCGAAAGACCGGCTCCGGCTTTGGGTGCGGCTGCTGCGCGCGACGCGCGTGATAGAGGGTGATTTGCGGCTGCGCCTTATCAGCCAATTTAACACCACCCTGCCTCGTTTCGATGTGATGGCAGCGCTCTTTCGCCAGCCGGAGGGCATGCTGATGAGTGATTTATCGCGCTTCCTGCTGGTGTCGAACGGCAACGTCACCGGCATTGTTGATCGGCTGGTCGAAGACGGATTTGTCCAGCGATCACGCAGGGACGGCGACCGGCGCACGTCGATGGTGCAACTAACCGACGCCGGGCAGGAGCTGTTCCGCGAAATGGCGACGGCGCATGAAGGCTGGATCGATGAATTATTGCGCGGCGTCAGCGCCGCTGATGCGCAGGCGCTTGCGGGCATGTTGAAGTCGTTCCGCAGCGAATGGGAGGACCATCATTGAGTAATCTCACGTCCAGCAAGATGGCCGGCCTGAAGCCTGAGCATTTCATCTGGGAAATGAAGGGGCGTGTCGCGACGATCCGGCTCAACAGGCCCGAGCGCAAGAACCCGCTGACGTTCCAGTCCTATGCAGAGCTACGCGACACGTTCCGCGCACTTGTCTATGCCGACGACGTCGACGTGGTGGTGTTCCTGCCCAATGGCGGCAACTTTTCCTCCGGCGGCGATGTGCACGACATTATCGGCCCGCTGGTGAAAATGGACATGAAGGAGTTGCTGGCGTTCACGCGAATGACCGGCGACTTCGTCAAGGCTATCCTGGCCTGCGGCAAGCCGGTGATCTCGGCAGTCGACGGCGTTGCCGTTGGCGCCGGTGCGATCATCACCATGGCGTCGGACATCCGGCTGGCGACGCCTGCCGCCAAGACAGCGTTCCTGTTCACCAAGGTTGGCCTTGCCGGCTGCGACATGGGCGCGTGTGCGATCCTGCCGCGTATCATCGGTCAGGGCCGCGCCGCCGAACTGCTCTATACCGGCCGCTCGATGAGCGCCGAAGAAGGTGACCGCTGGGGCTACTACAACCGCATCGTCGCTGCCGATGAACTGGAGGCAGACGCACTGAGGCTGGCGCAGTCGATTGCCGACGGCCCGACCTTTGCGCATGGCATCACCAAGACACAGCTGTCGCAGGAATGGGCGATGGGCGTCGAGCAGGCGATCGAGGCGGAGGCACAAGCGCAGGCCATCTGCATGCAGACGCGCGATTTCGAACGCGCCTACAACGCCTTTGTCGCCAAGCAGAAGCCGGTATTCGAGGGCAATTGATGGCTGACCGTTCTTTCCTCAACTGGCCGTTCTTCGAAGATCGCCACCGCGAGCATGCCGAGCGGCTGGAAGCCTGGTGCAACAAGAACCTGCCTGTCGACCATCACGACATTGACGCTGCCTGCAAGGAGCTTGTCGCCGCGATGGGCAAGGGTGGCTGGCTGCTGCCGACCGCTATTGATCCCGACAATCCCGGCACAATCGACGTGCGTACGCTCTGCATCACCCGCGAGACGCTGGCGCGCCATGACGGGCTCGCCGATTTCGCCTTTGCCATGCAGGGGCTGGGCACCGGCTCGATTTCGTTTTTCGGCTCACCCGAGCAGCAGCAATGGCTGAAGAAGACGCGCACGGGCAAGGCGCTGTCAGCGTTTGCGCTATCTGAACCCCGCTCGGGTTCGGACGTTGCCAATATGGAAATGGCTGCGGTTCGCGATGGCGGCCACTATGTACTGACCGGCGAAAAGACCTGGATCTCCAATGGTGGCATTGCAGACGTCTATTGCGTCTTTGCCCGCACCGGCAATGCGCCGGGCGCCAAGGGCATTTCGGCTTTTGTCGTGCCTGCAGACACACCCGGCCTGACGGTGGCGGAACGTATCGACGTGATCGCCCCGCATCCGCTGGCTCGGCTCAAGTTTGACGGCGTTCGCGTTCCCGCCTCGGCGCTCATTGGCAAATCCGGCGAAGGGTTCCGCATCGCCATGTCTGTGCTCGACGTTTTCCGCTCGACCGTGGGCGCAGCGGCTCTTGGCTTCGCCCGCCGCGCGCTCGACGAGACGGTTGCCCGCGTGCGCGACCGGCAATTATTTGGCGCGCCGCTGTTTGACCTGCAGATGGTGCAGGGCCACGTCGCCGAAATGGCGCTCGACGTCGATGCGGCGGCACTGCTTGTCTACCGCGCCGCCTGGACGAAGGACATGGGCGCGCCGCGCGTCACCCGTGAGGCAGCGATGGCAAAACTCTACGCCACCGACAAGGCGCAGGACGTGATCGACCGCGCCGTCCAGCTGCACGGCGGCGACGGCGTGCGCCGTGGCCACATTATCGAGAGCCTCTATCGCGAGATTCGTGCTCTGCGCATCTATGAGGGCGCGTCGGACGTGCAGAAAGTGGTCATCGCGCGGCAGGTGATGGGATAGCAGGATGCTCGGACCGACAGCCCATATCGACACGTTTGCCCGGGACAACCTGCCACCGGCCGACCAGCAGCCGGTGTTTCTGCTGGGCGGGTTCAACTATCCCGACCATTTGAACGCGGGCGTCGAACTGACCGACCGGATGGTCGAACGTGGCTTTGGCGACAACACGGCGCTGATCGGCAACGGCCGCCGCCGCACCTACAAGGAGTTGTCGGATTGGACCAACAGGCTGGCGCATGCGCTGGTGGAAACCTATGGCGTCAAGCCGGGCAACCGCGTGCTGATCCGCTCCGCCAACAATCCCGCAATGGTCGCCTGCTGGCTGGCTGCAACGAAGGCTGGCGCCGTTGTGGTCAACACGATGCCGATGCTGCGCGCCGGCGAACTGGAACAGATCGTCGACATCGCCGAGGTCGAGTTTGCGCTGTGCGACACGCGCATCATGGACGAGCTCACCACTTGTGCGAAGTCGAGCAAATTTCTGAAGACGGTGATCGGTTTCGACGGCACTGCCAATCACGATGCGGAGCTGGATCGCGCCGCACTCGACAAGCCTGTGCGATTTGATGCGGTCAAGACCGGCCGTGACGATGTTGCGCTACTGGGCTTCACCTCCGGCACGACAGGCAAACCGAAGGCTACGATGCATTTCCATCGCGACCTGCTCATCATCGCAGACGGCTATGCGCGCGAAGTGCTGGATGTGCAGCCAAGCGATGTGTTTGTCGGCTCGCCACCGCTGGCCTTCACCTTTGGCCTGGGCGGACTGGCGATCTTCCCGCTGCGGTTCGGCGCGGCGGCAACCCTGCTCGAACAGGCAACGCCGCCGAAGATGATCGAGATCATTGAGACCTACAAGGCAACGATCTGCTTCACCGCGCCAACCGCCTATCGCGCGATGATGGCTGCTATGGATCAGGGCGCAGATCTGTCGTCGCTCCGTATCGCGGTGTCGGCTGGCGAAACCCTGCCAGGCCCGGTGTTCGAAGACTGGTTGAAGAAGACGGGCAAGCCAATGCTCGACGGCATTGGAGCGACCGAGATGCTGCACATCTTCATCACCAACCGGCTGGACGACATGGCTGCCGCCACGACTGGCCGGCCAGTTGGCGGTTATGTTGCAAAGATCGTCGATGATGAAATGAATGAGGTTGCCCGCGGCGCGCCGGGGCGGCTGGCGGTGCGTGGGCCGACAGGTTGCCGCTATCTCGCGGACCAGCGCCAAAAGAACTACGTCAAGGACGGCTGGAACATTACCGGCGACACATTCGTGCAGGATGATGACGGCCGCTTCCATTTTGCGGCGCGGTCCGATGATATGATCGTTTCGGCCGGCTATAACATCGCAGGGCCCGAGGTTGAGGCGGCGCTGCTGAAACATGAAATGGTGCGCGAATGTGCCGTGATTGGCGTCAGCGATCCAGACCGCGGACAAATCGTCCAGGCGCATATCGTATTGTCGGAGGGCGTGGCCGCAAGCGACCTGACGAGAAAGATCCTGCAAGACCACGTAAAGGCGGTAATCGCGCCTTACAAATATCCACGCTCGATCAAGTTTGTTGACACACTGCCGAAGACGCCGACTGGAAAGATTCAGCGTTTCCGGCTGCGCGAAGGTTAGCCGCCATGAGCAACGAACCAACAACCAAGGACGGAGCGTTGACGGACTTTTCCGCGCGCATGTCTTATGGCGACTATCTCGGACTCGATGCCGTTCTCGGCGCGCAGCATCCGCTGTCACAATCGCCTGACGAATTGCTGTTCATCATCCAGCATCAGACCTCAGAACTCTGGATGAAGCTCGCCATCCACGAGATCCGCTCGGCGATGGTTGCGATCCATGACGACCAGCCGCAACCGGCTTTCAAGATGCTGACCCGGGTGGCGCGCATCTTCGAACAGCTCACCGGCGCGTGGGACGTGCTGCGCACAATGACGCCATCGGAATACACACGCTTTCGTGAGTCTCTGGGGCAATCGTCCGGCTTCCAGTCGGCGCAATATCGGGCGATCGAGTTCCTGGCGGGTAACCGCAATCTGGCGATGCTGAAACCTCACGCGCACCGGCCGGAGATCGTCGCCGGGCTCGAAGACATTCTGGCAAAACCGAGCCTCTACGACGAGGCAATCTTGCTTCTGGCGCGGCGCGGTTTCGATATTGGTGACGACGCCGAACGCAGCGACTGGCGGCAAACACGAACCGAAAACCCGGTCGTCATGGCGGCTTGGGCAGAGGTCTATCGTGCGCCCGAGCAACACTGGGAACTCTACGAACTGGCCGAAAAGCTGGTCGATTTCGAAGACTACTTTCGCAGGTGGCGTTTCAACCACGTCACCACGGTCGAGCGCATCATTGGATTGAAGCGCGGAACCGGCGGAACAGCCGGCGTGTCCTACTTGCGGCGCATGTTGGATGTAGAACTCTTTCCGGAACTGTGGAAAGTGAGAACCGAGCTTTGACGTCTAAGGTTGCGCCCGCGCAGCCCAAGCCAGAAGCCATAACAAAAATGGGAGAAACGACATGAAAAAATTGATTGCTACTGCAGCCTTCGCGCTGTCGCTCAGCGTATCGGGTGCAGCACTCGCCGAGCCACTGAAGATTGGCATGATCACAACGCTGTCCGGCGGCGGCGCAGGGCTGGGCGTTGACGCACGCGACGGTTTTGATCTCGCGCTCAAGCTCGCGGGCGACAAGGCCAAGGACATCACCGTTGTCACCGAGGATGACGCGATGAAGCCCGAACTGGCAGTTCAGATTGCAGACAAGATGATCCAGTCGGACCAGGTCGATGTGTTGACCGGCATCATCTGGTCAAACCTCGCCATGGCGGTGGTGCCAAACGCGGTGGCCCAGGGCAAGTTCTACCTGTCGGTCAATGCCGGCCCGTCGCCGCTCGCGGGCGACAAGTGCAACGAGAATTACTTCAACGTTGCCTATCAGAACGACAATTTCCATGAAGCAGCCGGCCAGTATGCCCAGACCCAGGGCATCAAGAAGATGTTCATCATGGCCCCGAACTATCCAGCCGGCACCGACTCGCTGAACGGTTTCAAGCGCTTCTACAAGGGCGAACTGGCAGGCGAGGTATACACCAAGCTTGGTCAGACCGACTACGCAGCCGAAATCGCCCAGATCCGCGCATCGGGCGCTGACTCGGTGTTCTTCTTCCTGCCGGGCGGCATGGGCATCGCCTTCGTCAAGCAATATGCGCAGTCCGGCGTCGGCATCCCGCTGATCGGCCCCGGCTTCTCGTTCTCGCAGGACGTGCTCGCTGCAATCGGCGACGCAGCCATCGGCGCAAAGAACACCGCATCCTGGTCGCAGGACCTGGACAACCCGGCCAACAAGACTTTTGTTGAAGAGTTCAAGAAAGCCTACAACCGTCTGCCGTCAGTCTATGCGGCGCAAGCCTATGACACCGCCAACCTGCTGATCTCTGCCAACGCGAAAGCCAACGTCAAGGATGCGGCGGCGTTCCGTGCGGCGCTCAAGGCGGCGGACTTCCCGACCGTGCGCGGCAAGTTCAAGTTCAACACCAACAACCATCCGATCCAGGACATGTACGTGCGTGAGGTGTTCAAGGACGGCGACGTGCTGACGAACAAGATCGTGGCGACGGCGTTCACCGACCATGCCGACGCATATGCGGCAAACTGCCCGCTGAAGTAAGGCAGACATATCCCCAACCGGTCTTCCGGGCCACCTTCCCCCCAACTGGGGGAAGGGAACCCGCGCCCTGCCTTTTCCCTTGCGGGAGAGGTTGACTGAGCCAAAGGCAAGGCCGGATGGGGGTATCGCCTCCAAGAGAACCTGACCATTGCAAACCGCGCTCATCATCGAACAATTGCTCAACGGACTTCAGTTCGGCGTCATGCTGTTCCTGATGGCCGCAGGCCTGACGCTGATTTTTGGCGTCATGGGCCTCATCAATCTCGCCCATGGTTCGCTCTACATGATCGGCGCGTTTGCGTGTGCTTCCGTCGCCGCATGGACCGGCTCGTTCTGGCTGGGCCTGGCAGCAAGCCTGATCGCGGCAGCGGCAGCTGGCGCCATCGTCGAAGTGACCGTCATCCGGCGGCTCTATGAGCGCGACCATCTCGATCAGGTGCTGGCAACTTTTGCGCTGATCCTGATCTTTTCCGAAGGCACGCGCTGGCTGTTCGGCTCGTTCCCGCTCTATCTCGACATTCCGCCGCAGCTCTCAGGCGCAGTGCAGTTGCCCGGCGGCGCCAGCTATCCGCTCTACCGGCTGGCGATCATCGTGGTTGGTCTGGCGGTTGCCGGCGGGCTCTACCTGCTTATCTCGCGTACCCGGCTCGGCATGCGCATACGTGCCGGTGAGAGCGACCGTGAAATGATCGGCGCACTCGGCGTCGACATCCGCACGCTCTACACGGTTGTCTTTGCACTTGGCGCGGCGCTTGCAGGTCTGGCCGGTGCGATGGTTGGGGCGCTGCAATCGGTGCAGGTCGGCATGGGCGAACCGGTGCTCATCCTTGCCTTTGTCGTCATTGTCATTGGCGGTATCGGATCGATCCGGGGCGCATTCATCGGGGCACTGCTGGTCGGTGTCGTCGACACAATGGGCCGCATCCTGCTACCTCAAGTGCTGGCAACCATCATCGAACCAGCGCAGGCGGCCAGCATTGGTGCGGCGCTGGCCTCAATGCTGATCTACATCGTTATGGCGCTGATCCTGGCCGTGAAGCCACGCGGCCTGTTTGCGGCGGGCAATTGATGAATCGCGAAACAATCATTTCCGCCATTCTGTTGCTGGCGCTGTTTGCGCTGCCATTCATCGCGCAGTCGACGGGCAATCCTTTCTACGTAACGCTTGCCACGCGTATGGCGATCCTGGCGCTGGCATCTGTCGGCCTCAATATCGCACTTGGCCTTGGCGGGCTGGTGTCGTTTGGCCACGCGGCGTTCTTCGGCATCGGCGGCTACGCTGCTGGCATCGTGGCCTCACACGCCATGAATGACGAGCCGGTGCTTGGTATGATGCTGCCAGGCTCCATGCCGGTCGCATGGCTGCTCGCGGCCATCGCCTCCGGACTGGTTGCGCTGGTGACAGGAGCAATCAGCCTGAGGACATCGGGCGTCTACTTTATCATGATTACGCTGGCCTTTGCCCAGATGGTCTACTACTTCGCCATTTCCTGGCCGGCCTATGGCGGCGAGGACGGACTGTCGGTGGCACTGCGCAACTCATTTCCGGGCGCAAATACGGCGCGGCCGCTCGATCTTTTCCTGATCTCGTTTGGCGTTCTGCTCGCAGCACTGTTCGTCTTCTGGCGCATCCGCGTGTCGCGGTTTGGCGCAGCGTTGCAGGCCAGCCGCCAGAACGAGGTGCGTGTTGCAGCCGTTGGCATCGAACCGTTTCCGATACGGCTGGTAGCCTTTGTGATCTCGGCGATGATTACGGCGGTTGCCGGCGCACTGTTTGCCGAATTGAATCGCTTCGTCAGCCCCTCGATGCTGGCGTGGCCGATGTCGGGCGAACTGATCGTGCTGATTATTCTGGGCGGCACGGCGCGGCTTGCCGGACCTGTTGCGGGTGCAATGCTGTTTGTCATGCTGGAATACTGGCTGGGCGGCCTTACCGAGCGGTGGCAGTTCTTTCTCGGGCTGATCCTGCTTGGCGTGGTGTTGTTTGCACGCGGCGGCATTCTGGGGCTGGCCGCCGGAAAGGCGCGTCATGACTAAGCCGGTCCTTGCCATCCGCAATCTGGAAAAATCGTTCGGCGCGCTGAAAGCGACCGACAAGGTCAGTCTTGATCTTGTGCCTGGCGAAATCCACGCGCTGATCGGGCCGAACGGCGCCGGCAAGACAACACTGATCCAGCAGATCGCCGGGACGATCCAGCCCGATAACGGCCAAATCTCGTTCCTGCAACAAGACGTATTGGCCATGGGCATGGCGGCGCGGGCGCGGCTCGGTCTCGGACGCACGTTCCAGATTTCCTCGCTCATCCCTGAATTTTCTGCGCTGCGAAATGTGATGCTGGCAGTGCAGGCGCAGCAAGGCACCAGTATGCGTTTTGCCGGTAACGTGATGGCAGACAAGAGCCTGACCGGTCCGGCCGAAGAGGCGCTGGAGCGGGTCGGGTTGCAGGGCCGCGCTGGTGTCCCCGCCGCCGAACTGTCGCATGGCGAGAAGCGGCAGTTGGAAATCGCCGTTGCACTGGCGCTCGGCGCAAAAGCCTTCCTGCTCGACGAGCCTATGGCCGGCATGGACCCGGAAGGATCGAAGCGGTTGACCGGGTTTCTGGCGAAACTGCGCGACGAAGCGCCAATCCTGCTTGTCGAGCACGACATGGATGCGGTGTTTGCGCTGGCCGACCGCATTTCGGTTCTGGTCTATGGCCGCGTGGTCGCCACCGGAACGGTCGCCGACATCCGCAACAATCAGCAGGTGCGCGAAGCCTATCTGGGAGACGAGGCATGAAGCTGCTGTCCGTCGCCAGGATCGAGAGCTGGTATGGCATGAGCCAGGCGCTTTTTGGCGTCGACCTCGACATAAACGAAGGTGAAGTCGTGGCCCTGATGGGGCGCAACGGCATGGGTAAGACCACCACAATCCGCTCCATCTGCGGGCTGACGCCGGCCCGCAAAGGCGAGATTACGCTGGCCGGCGCCGACATCACACGCCAGCAATCGTTCCGCATTGCTCGCGCTGGCATTGGCCTCGTGCCGGAAGGCCGGCGGTGCTTCCGCAATCTCACCGTCGAGGAAAATCTCGTCGCTGCTGCCCGTTCCGGCAAATGGACAATCGACCGCGTGACGGATCTGTTTCCGCGTCTGGGCGAACGCATGCGCCAGGACGCGTCGACACTTTCTGGCGGCGAACAGCAGATGCTTGCCGTTGGCCGCGCATTGATGACCAATCCACGGCTGCTGATTCTTGATGAAGCGACCGAAGGACTTGCGCCGGTCATCCGCAAGGACATCTGGCGCGCCATTCGCACGCTCAAGAGCGATGGGCAGTCGATCCTTGTCGTCGACAAGACCATGATCGAGTTACTGCCTGTGGCTGACCGCTGTGTTGTGCTCGAAAAGGGACAGACTGTGTGGACTGGTCAACCAGCCGACCTGACTGAAGACTTGCAAGACCGCTATCTCGGTGTCTGACGCTGCGAAAATGACTGAGGAGACTGTGATGAACGATCTCGAAATGCTGAACCCGTCCAACTGGAAACCCGCCAAGGGTTATGCCAATGGCGTTGTGGCATCCGGACGGGTTGCTTTTCTCGGCGGTCATATCGGCTGGAACGGCGATCAGGTGTTTGAGACGGACGATTTTGTCAGCCAGATCAAGCAGACGCTGGAGAACATCCGCGACGTGCTGGCAGTCGCCAATGCATCGACCGACAGGATTGTGCGCATGACCTGGTTCATCACCGACAAGAAGGAATATCTGGCCCGCTTGCCCGAGATCGGCCAAGCCTACCGGTCAGTCATGGGAAAGCACTTTCCGGCCATGACGATGGTACAGGTGGTTGCGCTGATCGAGGACAGGGCCAAGGTCGAGATCGAGGCAACGGCGGTTCTATAGGCCCTTGGCCCAAACATTGACCGCACCCCGCCCTTGCCCGGCCGGACATGGCTTGCCATGACGAGCCCATGAACAAGGTTGAACCCTCCCTTTCGAAGGCCGCGCTATGGATGGGTGGCTGGCTGGCGCTGATGCTGACGATGTCGGTCGCCGGACGCGCGGCAACGAAGGAAGTTGACGTCTTCCAGATCATGGAAATCCGCGCCGTGCTCGGAATTTTCCTGATCTACCCGTTGATCCATCGAGCTGGCGGCCTTTCAGCGATGCGCACCAATGTGCTGGGGCAACATATCGGCCGGAACGTGGTCCATTATGCGGCACAGTTTGCGTGGTTCTTTGCGCTTTCGATGATCCCGCTGGCGCAGTTGATTTCGATCGAATTCACGATGCCGATCTGGACGGCGATTCTGGCGGCGCTTTTCCTCGGTGAACGAATAACAACGATGAAGCTCTTCTCCGTTGTGCTTGGCATCATTGGTGTGGCGGTGATCGTTCGGCCAAGCCTCGACCATGTCGATCCGGGCCAGATAATCGCGCTGACTGCCGCATTCGGCTTCGCCATCGCGGTGATCATGGTCAAGGGCCTGACCCGCCGGGACAGTGTGCTGACCATCATTTTCTGGATGCTCATCATCCAGTCGGCGCTTGGCCTCGTGCCAGCAATTCTGGTGTGGGAATGGCCGCGCGCCGGCATCTGGCCGTGGATCATCGTCATCGCCATTTGCGGCACGTTCTCCCACTACTGCATGGCGCGCGCCATGACCTATGCCGACGCGACGATCGTCGTGCCGATGGATTTCTTGCGCGTGCCTTTGTCGGCTCTGCTGGCCTGGATGCTCTACAATGAAGGCGTTGACGCGTGGACCGTCGCAGGCGCGGTGCTGATCCTGTTTGGCAATACCTTGAACCTGCGCGATGCAGGCACTGCCCGCGTGCCGCCAGCGAAGAAAGATCGACCACACAGCTGAGTTGAAAGGCGTAGCGCAAACGGCTATTGTCGAACTACCATACAAGTTCATCGAAGCTGAAAGACCTATGCCAATGATGCGGCTATCGCCTGTCGACAATGTCGTCATCGCCGTCGCAAGGGTCGAACCCGGCCAGGCCGGTTATGAGGGCATCGCGGCCGCCGCCCGTATTCCGTTCGGTCACAAGATGGCGATCCAGCCTATTGCCCCAGGTGAGCCGGTCAGGAAATTTGGCCAGATCATCGGCTTCGCCAAGGGGGCGATTGCGCCCGGCGACTGGGTGCATGAGCACAATGTGGTCATGCATGATTTTGAACGCGACTATCAGTTTGGCGTCGATGCGCGGCCGGAGCCGATCTTGCCGGTTGCCGAACAGGCCACTTTTGAAGGATTTCGCCGCGCTAACGGCCGCGCGGGCACGCGCAATTATCTCGGCATTCTCACAAGCGTGAACTGCTCGGCCTCTGTCGCACGCTTCATTGCGCAGGCCGCTGCCCAATCCGGTTTGCTGGACGCGTTTCCAAATGTCGACGGCGTCGTGTCGTTCACGCATGGCACCGGCTGCGGCATGGCCGGGTCAGGGGAAGGCTTTGACGTTCTGCAACGCACTCAATGGGGCTATGCAGGCAATCCAAATCTCGGTGCGGTGTTGCTGGTGGGGCTTGGCTGCGAAGTATTCCAGATCGGCCGGATGAAGCAGATGCACGGCATCGAGGAAGGCGAAACCTTTCAGACAATGACGATCCAGGAGACGGGTGGGACCAGGAAGACGATCGAGCAGGGGCTGGCGCGGATCAGAGACATGCTGCCGACCGTCAATGCAGCGCGCCGCGAAACCTTGCCGGCAAGCGGCCTGACGCTGGCGCTGCAATGTGGCGGATCGGACGGCTATTCCGGCATCACCGCCAACCCTGCGCTTGGCGTTGCGGCCGACATTCTTGTGCGCAATGGCGGCACTGCGATCCTGTCGGAAACACCGGAAATCTATGGCGCAGAACATCTGTTGACGCGCCGGGCGAAGACGAGGGCCGTTGGCGAAAAGCTGATCGAGCGGATCAAGTGGTGGGAGGAATACACGTCGCGCAATGGTGGCGAGATGAACAACAACCCCTCGCCCGGCAACAAGGCGGGTGGACTGACCACCATTCTGGAAAAGTCGCTCGGCGCTGCCGCCAAAGGCGGTTCGACGACCCTGAACGCGGTCTATGAATATGCTCAGCCGGTGACGGAAAAGGGCTTTGTCTTTATGGACACGCCGGGCTACGACCCGGTGTCAGCCACCGGCCAGGTGGCGGGCGGGGCCAATATGATCTGCTTCACCACCGGCCGCGGGTCGGCTTACGGATGCAAGCCTGCACCGTCGATCAAGCTCGCCACCAACACGCCGCTCTACGAACGCATGACAGACGACATGGACATCAATTGCGGCGACGTGCTGGAAGGCGTATCGGTCGAGGCCAAGGGGCAGCAGATCTTTGAGACGATCCTCGCGGTTGCGTCCGGCAAGAAATCGAAATCCGAGGAACTTGGCTATGGCGACAACGAATTTGTGCCCTGGCAAATCGGCGCGGTGATGTGAGTGGCGAGGCCTTCGATCAAACTCAGATCCGGAGACCTTGAAGCCCGCATCTCGCCATACGGCGCAGAGCTTGTCGGCCTGCGTCACGCCGAGCACGGCGAACTGCTGTGGGGAGGCGACAAGACCTGGTGGGACCGGCAAAGCCCACTGATGTTTCCGGTCGTCGGGCGCAGCATCGGCGACCATGTAGCGGTCGACGGACAAACCTATCCGATGCCGTTGCATGGTTTTGCCCATTCGATGGTGTTCGATGTGTTGTCGGCCTCTGAAACCGAAATGCATCTGCGCCTCAGCGACAGCGCCGAAAGCCACACACACTATCCCTTTCCTTTCCAGCTTGACCTGACCTACCGGTTTGAAGGGTCGTCGCTGTTCATCGACGCCGTCACGACCAATACCGGCAATGCTCCCTTGCCCGCGCAGTTCGGCTTTCACCCGGGCTTTGTCTGGCCGCTGCTTGGAGCAAGCGACAGGTTCGGCCACGCGATGATCCTTGAGGCCGATGACCATCTCGATGTCCTGCGCGCGCAAGACGGTTTCATGCTGTCGCAGCCAACGCGCCTCGAACTGCAGGACCGCCGTCTCGATCTTTCGGACGACCTTTTTGAAGACGGCGCGATGGTGATGCGAAACCCGGCCAGCCGCAGCGTGCTTTACGAAGCGGACGGCGCAGATTGCGCGATTCGCGTCAGCTGGTCCGGCCTGTCGCGTCTGCTGTTCTGGACGCGGCCCGGCGCGCCATTCATCTGCATCGAACCATGGGCTGGCGAACCCGACCCGGCCGGATTTACAGGTGAGCTGAGCGAACGTCCTGGCGTCGAGCTAATCGCGCCAGGAGACTTCCTTACCTACGGGATCGAGATCGCCATCGCCGATCCTATTTGATCAGCCCGCGAACCCATTCGAAATAAGTCGCGTTCAGGCGCACCGCCGTGTTGGCGATTGGATTTTCGGCGACATTGACCCCGAGAATGGTGCGCGACTTTGTTGCGCGGTCATAGTCATAGACCGCGCTGCCGCTTGAGCCCGGATAGGTATCGCATTGATAACTGAAAGTCAGCCAACCGATTGCCGCCGTTTCGACGTCGCAAGCGGCGCGCCACATCGTGCCGCCCGGCTTGTCACCCGGATAGCCAATGATGTTTGCCGCAAAGCCGGTCAATTCCGGATCGTGGGTGATCGACATCCAGCCCGCCGTGTCGCCTGCCGGCTTTTTCAGCGTGATGATCCCAATATCCCAGTCAACAACCGAACCATAATAGCCCTGATAATTGTCGATATAGCCCTGCATGATTGAGGCCGTCTCATATTCGAACGCTCCAAACGGGGCCGTGCGCATGTCCTTCATACCCGGCACAAAGATGAAATTCTTGCGCCAGCCGTTTTCGTGATCGTAGAGGCAATGCGCCGCCGTCAGCACCGTGCGCGGCCCGATCAGCGTTCCCGAGCAACCAGAAATTTTTCCATCCTGCTTTTCGATGCGGATGAAGCCGAACATGCGGAACGGATGGCGGTCAGTCTCGACAATGTTGACGCGTGTGTCATCGCCAAACACCGTGCGCTCCTTCAATGCCGGGTCTGGCTCCGCCGATTTGCCTTCGGTCCGTGGTCTTGCCGGAATGCCAGCGCGAAAGGCCGCTCCGATCTCTGCGCTCGGAGGCGTAGAGGCCACATCGTCACTTGCCGCAGAGCGGCTCACGGTGCCGAGCATCGGCAGGGTGGCCGGCATCGCCGCACGCGCAGTGCCGGATGGCGGCGTGTCGTCAAACTTTGGCGATGCTTCGATTACTTCGGTCGCAATCAGTTTCTCCAGCGGTTCACCGCGTTGCTTACCATCGCCTTCGTTCCCGGCAGCGATTGCAGCACCGGCTGAAAATACCGCGCCTGTCAGCAGCGCAACGCGCAAGAAATTCCAATGGTTCATGAAAAATAACCCCTTGTTTGCCCGTCGAAAAACAAGAAAGAGATCATGGCCTAATCTGGGCGGCTGTCCCACTCTCCCGGTTTCGTGATCGCCGTCCTACTCCAAATCAGCCGCAATTGGCCAGTTTGCGCACCAATTTCACCTTGCGTCACCGCCGCAAATAATTCCAGATTGCGATTGAACCTGATGCTTGCCGTGCGTGCCGAAGGGGTTTGGCGGCACGGCAGGTAAGGGATGAAGGTGGCGGGCCGAAAGATCGGTTCGCCAGAAATCAAAGTCTCAGGAGATAGGCAATTGACAACGAGATTTCTTCGGCAGGCGCTCGCCGTTGCGGCAGGCGTCATGGTTCTGGCAGGCGTTGCATCGGCGCAGGACAAGACGCCACGATCTGAAATCGATCCGTTTGCCCGGGTCGCCAAGGCACGGGCCGAAGCCAACAAGGCGGGCGGCGACAGGGTCATCAATGGCTATGCGGCAAACCCGGGCCAGTTCCCGTTCCAGGTGTCGCTGCTGGTGTCGGGCGCGCTCGACGAGAGCAAGGATTCACAGCTCAACGCGCATTTCTGCGGCGGCAGTCTGATCTCGCCCGAATGGGTGCTCACCGCAGCGCACTGCCTGGTCTATGCAGGCGCACCGTTGCAACCTGAACAGCTGACCGTGTTGACAGGTGCGACTGACCTTTCCGAGGGCGAGCGCCATCCGATTGCAGAGATTGTCGTGCACGAAGGCTATGACCCCTTCGCGATGGACAATGACATCGGCTTGATCAAGCTGGCGACACCGGCGAAGGAAGCGCCGATCAAGCTGTCGTTTGCCAATGATGACCATGGTCCTGTTACGGTGACCGGCTGGGGCCGCACCGAGACCGGCGCGATGCCGCGCAATCTGCTTCTGGCCAAGATGAAGCTGTTCCCGAACGACACCTGCAATGCCGGTATCAAGTCGATCTATGCCGAGGACATGAAATATGTGCTTGCCCGCTATCTTGGCCGGTTCCGGCTGGCGGAAAGCTCGCTCGATGAGCTTGGCCGCAACCTGACGCCGGTGATGGGTGACCCGCTGACCGGCAACATGATCTGCGCCGGCGAACCGGATGGCGCGCGCGACGCCTGCCAGGGCGACAGCGGCGGGCCGCTGTTTAGCGATGACGCTGGTACGCCGGTGCAGGTGGGCGTTGTAAGCTGGGGCGAAGGCCCGCTGGACGCAGACATGCCCTGCGGCCACGCCAACGCCTATGGCATCTATACGCGTGTCGCCAACTACAAGGACTGGATCGGCCAGCACACCGGCATCCAGTAATGCGCACAGCCTGACAGGTTGAGAGGCGCTCTAACACTTTGAATCTGCTGCATCGTGCTTTCGAAAATCGATTCCAATTTTCGGCCGATGCAGCGGCCGCCCCTTTTGCATCAAAGCGACGTGCGCAACTCGTGTGATGGCGGATGAACCATGCGCACAAAGGTCACCGGCTCGCTGCCGATCCAGGTTGTGCGCTCGCCGACAAACACGGCCTCACCCGGCGACAGTTGCAGCAGTTCCGCCTCGCTTTCGCTGGCGCGCGCCGCGCGGAAAACAAAGTCGGCGCGCGAGAATGGCGAATTGGTCACCAGCCAATCGTTTGGCCCGGTGGCTGAAAAGTCGGCCGTGCGGACGGCCGGCACTGCCGACAGGTTGATCCAGCGATCCTCGAACTGCCACGGCCGTCCGTCCGCCATATGCAGGCAGCGCAGATGCAGCATCTTTTCAGACTTTGCGATGTCGAGTTTTGCCCGCACCAGTTCGGGCGCGGGCGCAATCTTTCGCGACAGCAGGCGGTAGCTATAGACCCCGCCGCCCTCCTCGATTTCCTGGCGCACCAGCGGAATGACAAATCGCGCCTCGCGCACCGGATGCAGCGCAATACGCGTGCCCGATTTGCGCTTGCGTTCGACCACGCCGGCGCCAGCCAGTTCCTGCAGCGCGCGGTTGACTGTGGCGCGGGCCGAGCCGAACTCACGCGCCAGTTCCTCCTCGCCGGGGATCAGCATGCCCGGCCCCCATTCGCGCTCGGCGATGCGGCGTTCCATCTCCTGCTTGATGTCGCGGAAGGAGGAGCGTGGAGCCATCAGACACGTCCCATGATCGACGCCAGGCTGGCATTGTAGCGGTCTGCGATTTGATCCCGGTCGATATGGCGGCCCGATCGGACGCTGTGACGGCCACCGGCCCAGACGTCCGAGATGGCGGCGTTGCCGGCGCTGAACAGGTAGGCATCAAGTGCAGCGTCGCCCGCGAGCGCACCAAAGCCGTGCGGACGGAGATCAATTGCTACGAGATCGGCGAAGCGGCCAATGGCGATCTCGCCTGCATCGCGGCCAAGCGCCTGAGCGCCACCGGCCAAGGCACGGCGATAGAGATTTTCGCCGACCGACTGGCCGGGGTCGGCCAGCACCGCGCGCAGCCGGTCGCGCAGGCGCTGCGAATAGTCGAGCTGGCGCAGTTCTTCGGCCACAGAAATGCGGATGTTGGAATCAGAGCCAACACCCAGCCGGCCATTGTCAGCGAGATAGCGCACGCCGTTGAAGAAGCCGTCGCCGAGATTGGCCTCGGTGATCGGGCAGAGACCGGCCACTGCGCCGGAGGCTGCCAGACGCCGGGTCTCGTTTTCGTCGAGATGGGTCGAGTGGATCAGACACCAGCGCTGGTCTACATCGTGTTCGCCAAGCAGCCATTCGACGGGGCGTGCGCCATAGACCGCGCGGGTTTCCTCAATTTCCTTCTCCTGCTCGGCAATGTGCATGTGCAACGGGCGATCCGGCGCGATGGCGGCAAGCGCCGCCAGGTCGCGGCGGCCTGCGGCGCGCAGAGAATGCGGTGCAATGCCCCAGTTGGCGTCGCCTGGCAGCAGACCGGTGACGCCATCCATCCGCGCCAGCAATTGATTGAAACTGGCGAGATCGTTGCGGAAACGCATCTGTCCGCCGGCCAGCGGGCGGCCATCAACGCCGCCCTGGGCGTAGTAGACCGGCAGCAAGGTCAGGCCAATGCCCGTCTGGTGCGCGGCTGCCCCAATGCGCGCTGCAAGCTCGGCCGGGTCGTCATAACGCGCGCCGCCCGGCTGATTGTGCAGGTAGTGGAACTCGGCCACGGCGGAAAAGCCGGACTCGAGCATTTCCATGAAGGCATAGGCGGCAATCGCCTCGATCTCGTCGGGCGTAAGCACGTCAAGAAAGCGATACATGACCTCGCGCCAGGTCCAGAACGAATCGTGCTGCGAGGGGCCGCGGCGCTCTGTCAGGCCAGCCATCGCCCGCTGGAACGTATGGCTGTGCAAGTTGGACATCGCTGGCAGCAGCAGTTCCACCGGCTGAGCGCCGGCCGCACGCGGTGCGCCTTCAATGACGGCGGCAATACGTCCGCCGGGGCCAATCTGTACCTCGACATCCTTGCCCCATCGGTCGCCCAGAAGCGCCTGCCGCGCGTGAATCAGTTGCATCGGTCATCATCCCTGTTGACTTAATATGTCTAGACATAATAGCATTATGTTCAGACTTGAAAAGCGAAATCGATGGCTCGACACATTCTCGATCATTTGTGCATTGCAACGATGGTTCCAGGCCCTGGCCGGGAGCTCATCAATGGTGCAATTGGCATCGAGGATGGCCGCATCGTCTTCGTTGGCGAGACGCCTGCTGACTGGAAAAATGTCGAACGGCGGGACTTGGGCGGACGCGTGGCGACACCGGCGCTGATCGACTGCCACACCCATCTTGTATTCGGCGGCAACCGGGCGCGCGAGTTCGAGATGCGGCTCGAAGGCGCGACCTATGAAGAGATCGCACAGGCCGGTGGCGGCATTGTTTCCACAGTTACCCAGACCCGGGCGCGAACCGAAGACGAGCTGATTGCCGAGGCCTTGCCCCGGTTGGACGCGCTGATCGCCGAAGGCGTGGCCACCGTCGAGATCAAGTCCGGCTACGGGCTGACAATTGACGATGAACTCAAAATGCTGCGTGCGGCGCGCAAACTCGGAACTCTGCGTCCGGTGCAGGTGACGACATCTTATCTCGCCGCCCATGCGACACCCGCCGAATACAAGGGCCGCGCCGACGCCTATATAGATGATGTGGTGTTGCCGGGCCTCGACGCAGCCCATGCCGAAGGACTCGTCGACGCCGTTGACGGGTTCTGCGAGGGAATTGCGTTTTCGACAACCCAGATCGCCCGCGTGTTCTATCACGCCAGGGCGCTTGGCATTCCGGTCAAGCTGCATGCCGAGCAATTGTCCAATCTGGGCGGCGCAAGACTTGCAGCGTCCTATGGCGCGCTGTCGGCAGACCATCTCGAATATCTCGACGCCGACGGCGTTGCCGCAATGGCCGCCGCCGGCACGGTCGCTGTGCTGCTGCCGGGCGCCTACTACTTCCTGCGCGAAACGCAGGCGCCGCCGGTGAAACTGCTGCGCGAGGCAGGTGTGCCGATGGCGCTGGCGACCGACGCTAATCCTGGCTCGTCGCCGCTGACCTCGCCGCTGCTCACCATGAACATGGCCTGCACGCTGTTTCGCATGACGCCGCATGAGGCACTGGCGGGGTTCACCATCAATGCAGCGCGCGCGCTCGGCCTCGCCGGCGAGACCGGTTCCATCGAACCCGGCAAACGCGCCGACATCGCCATCTGGGACATCGCCGATCCGGCGGAGCTGTCCTACCGCATCGGCTTCAATCCGTTGCATCAACTGGTTCGCGGGAGCGCCAAATGACCATCACGCTTCGACCCGGCGCTGTTTCCCTGGCCGATCTCGAAACGATCTACCGCATGGCTGCAGGCGTCCGCATCGACGATTCGTTCCGGCCCGGCATTGCCCGCGCCGCTGCGCGCATCGGCGAGATCGCAGCAGGTGACGCCGCAGTCTATGGCATCAATACCGGCTTTGGAAAGCTGGCCTCGGTGCGTATTGCCGCGGGTGATGTAGCAACGCTGCAGCGCAATCTGATCCTGTCGCATTGCTGCGGCGTCGGCGCGCCGCTCGCGCCTGAAATCGTGCGCCTCATCATGGCGTTGAAGCTGATCTCGCTCGGCCGTGGCGCGTCGGGCGTTCAGCCGGCAACAGTCGAGCTGATCGAGGCGATGCTCGCCAGAGGCGTTGTGCCGGTCATCCCGGAAAAGGGTTCTGTTGGCGCATCAGGCGATCTTGCGCCGCTTGCCCATATGGCAGCGGCGATGATCGGCGAAGGCGAAGCCTGGTGGAAGGGCAAGCGCCTGCCCGCCCGCGAAGCACTGGTCGATGCAGGCCTGAAGCCGATCGTGCTGGCCGCCAAGGAAGGCCTGGCACTCATCAACGGCACACAAGTGTCAACCGCGCTTGCGTTGGCCGGTCTGTTCCGCGCGCATCGCGCCGCCAACGCAGCCCTCATCACCGGGGCGATGTCGACCGATGCGGCGATGGGCTCGTCGGCTCCGTTCGTCGAGGAAATCCACACTTTGCGCGGCCATCGCGGCCAGATCGAAACGGCAACTGCTCTGCGCACCCTGATGGCCGGTTCGGTGATCCGCGACTCGCATCTGGAAGGCGATGAACGCGTGCAGGACCCTTACTGCATCCGCTGCCAGCCGCAGGTCGACGGCGCATGCCTTGACCTGTTGCGGATGGCGGCGAAGACGCTCGAAATCGAAGCCAATGCCGTGACTGACAATCCGCTGGTGCTGTCGGATGGCGCGGTTGTGTCGGGCGGCAATTTTCACGCCGAACCGGTGGCCTTTGCCGCTGACCAGATCGCCATCGCGGTTTGCGAAATCGGCGCAATTTCACAACGCCGCATTGCTCTGCTGGTAGACCCTGCTCTGTCTTTTGGCCTGCCGGCATTTCTCGCCAAGAAGCCTGGTCTCAACTCCGGTCTGATGATTGCGGAAGTCACATCGGCTGCGCTGATGAGCGAGAACAAGCAGATGTCGCACCCGGCATCAGTCGACTCGACGCCAACCTCTGCCAATCAGGAAGACCACGTGTCGATGGCCTGTCATGGCGCACGCCGTTTGTTGCAGATGACAGACAATCTGTCCGCCATCGTTGGCATCGAGGCGATCACGGCGGCACAGGGCGTCGAGTTTCGCGCACCGCTGGTCACCAGCCCCGAGCTTGCCCGCGCCATTGCGGCCATCCGGGCCCGAGTCACGACGCTTGAGGTCGACCGCTACATGGCCGGCGACCTGGAGGCCGCCACTGAACTGGTCCGCGACGGGACGCTGAACGCCAGCGTCAGCGCGGGCATTTTGCCGGGGCTGGAGTGATGAGCTTGCGCCCCCTCCACCACTACGTGGTCCCCCTCCCCCGTGAACGGGGGAGGAGCAAGGTTGAGGCCGACCGGGACGCAATATCCTCCCTTGCGAAGCGGGGGATGGGGACCGCCGGAGGCGGTGGAGGGGGTATCAATTCCTGTCCCGCAATAACAGGAGAAGCTACCCCATGACCCCATTTGAAGTCACTCAAGGCTCGTCGCCTGTCATTCTCGCCTTTCCGCACACAGGAACCAGCGTGCCGAAGGACATCGCAATGCGGCTGAACCCCGAAGGCATCAAGCTGCGCGACACGGACTGGCACATTCACCGGCTTTATGCCGATCTGCTGCCGGAGGCGACGACGGTGCGCGCCACCTTCCATCGTTATGTCATTGACGCCAATCGCGATCCGTCCGGCGAAAGCCTGTATCCGGGCCAGAACACGACCGGCCTTGTGCCCGTCACTGATTTTGACAACCAGCCGATCTGGCTGGCCGGCCAGGAGCCGACAGCGTCCGACACTGCAACGCGGCTGGAGCAATTTCATCGGCCCTATCACGCGGCACTGGAAGACGAGATCGCGCGCGTTAAAGCGAAGCACGGTGTGGCGATTGTCTATGATTGCCACTCGATCCGCTCGCGCTGCCCGTTCCTGTTTGACGGCGTGCTGCCGGACTTCAACATCGGCACCAATAATGGCGAGACCTGCGCCGCCGAGATCGAGCGGCGCGTGGCTGACATTTGCGCCAGCGCCGATGGCTACACATCGGTGCTCAATGGCCGTTTCCGTGGTGGCTGGACAACACGCCACTATGGCAAGCCGCAGACCGGCGTGCATGCGATCCAGATGGAACTGGCGCAGATCACCCACCTCACCACCGAGGAGCTGCCCTTTGCGCTCGACGCCGCCAAATCGGCGCGGCTGCGCGTCGTGCTCGAAGACATTCTGAAATCAATCGAACAAACCGTCGACACACTCTCCGGGAGCCGGGCATGACCAGCAATCCTCGCCACAATATCCGCGAAATCCGCTCGCCGCGCGGCGCCGACATCACCGCCAGGAGCTGGGTGACGGAAGCGCCGATGCGCATGCTGATGAACAATCTCGACCCCGACGTGGCCGAGAACCCCAACGAGCTCGTCGTCTATGGCGGCATTGGCCGCGCCGCACGCACCTGGAACGATTTTGACGCCATCGTATCGACGCTGAAGACGCTGAATGAGGACGAGACCTTGCTGGTGCAGTCGGGCAAGCCGGTTGGCGTGTTCCGCACCCACAAGGACGCGCCGCGCGTGCTGATCGCCAATTCCAACCTCGTGCCGCACTGGGCTGACTGGGACCATTTCAACGAGCTCGATAAGAAGGGGCTGATGATGTATGGCCAGATGACCGCAGGGTCGTGGATCTACATCGGCACGCAGGGCATCGTGCAGGGCACCTACGAGACCTTTGTCGAGGCTGGCCGCCAGCATTTTGGCGGCAATCTCAAGGGCAAGTGGATCCTGACCGCCGGTCTCGGCGGCATGGGCGGCGCACAGCCGCTGGCCGCCGTCATGGCCGGTGCATGCTGCCTGGCCATCGAATGCGACGAAACCCGGATCGATTTCCGCCTGCGCACCCGCTATGTCGACGAAAAGGCGACGACACTGGATGAGGCGCTGGCGATGATCGACCGCTGGACCAAGGCGGGCGAGGCAAAATCCGTTGGCCTCTTGGGCAATGCTGCCGAGATCGTGCCGGAACTTTTGCGCCGGGGCATCATGCCCGACATGTTGACCGATCAGACCTCGGCGCATGATCCGCTCAACGGCTATCTGCCGAAGGGCTGGTCGATGGCCGAATGGCGGGCCAAGCGCGAAAGCGATCCCAAGGCCGTCGAGAAGGCGGCGCGTGCGTCAATGCGCGAGCATGTCGAGGCGATGGTCGGCTTCTGGAACGCCGGTGTGCCGACGCTCGACTATGGCAACAATATCCGCCAGGTCGCCAAGGACGAGGGCTTTGAGAACGCGTTCGCCTTCCCCGGCTTCGTGCCGGCCTATATCCGCCCGCTGTTCTGCCGCGGTATCGGCCCGTTCCGCTGGGCGGCTTTGTCGGGCGACCCGGAAGACATTTTCAAGACCGACGCGAAGGTGAAGGAACTGACGCCCGGCAACACCCATCTGCACAACTGGCTCGACATGGCGCGCGAACGCATCGCCTTCCAGGGCCTGCCGGCGCGCATCTGCTGGGTGGGTCTGGGCGACCGCCACCGGCTCGGTCTCGCCTTCAACGAGATGGTCGCGAATGGCGAGCTGAAAGCGCCGGTCGTCATCGGCCGGGACCATCTCGATTCGGGCTCCGTCGCCTCGCCCAATCGCGAGACCGAAGCGATGAAGGACGGGTCGGACGCGGTGTCCGACTGGCCGCTGCTCAACGCGCTGCTCAACACCGCCTCGGGCGCAACCTGGGTGTCGCTGCATCACGGTGGCGGCGTCGGCATGGGTTTTTCGCAGCATTCGGGCATGGTCATCTGCGCCGACGGCACCGAAGACGCGGCGCGGCGGCTGGAACGTGTGCTATGGAACGACCCGGCAACGGGCGTCATGCGCCACGCGGACGCCGGCTACGACATCGCGCTCGACTGGGCGCGCGAAAAGGGCCTGCGACTGCCGGGCATTCTCGGCAACTGATGATGCAGATCCTTCGTGCCGCCGATCACCGCCTCACCCACTGGAAAAACGGGCTCGGCGAAACGCGTGAAGTGGCGACAGGGGCTGATCCCGACGACCCCGCCGGGTTCTTGTGGCGGGTGTCGATGGCGACCGTTGCGGCCGATGGTCCGTTCTCGCATTTCCCCGGCATCGACCGCACGATCGCAGTCATGCAGGGTGATGGCATGCGGCTGACCGTTGATGGCGCGGACGTCATGCTGTCGCACGGCGGAAAACCGTTCAGCTTTGCCGGCGAGGCGACAGTTGCAAGCTATCTCACCGGCGGCGCGACAATTGACCTGAATGCCATGAGCCAGCGGGCGGGATGGACGCACCGCATGACGCGGCTGGACATGGCTTCCGGTGCAACGGTGACGGCCAAAGCCGATGTGTCGGTGCTGGTGTTCAACAGCGCAGCGCAGGCCAGCTTCGCCGGGCAGAGCGCGCAGGTCGAACGGTTCGACGCCATCGCAGGCATTGCGCCCGGCGGACAGATCACGATCGACGGCGGCCCGGCGCTCGATGCCTTCCTGATCGAATTCGATCAGTTACGGTAGTTCGAGCCTTCCTCGTCGAGGATCAGCTTCAACTGGTCGAGGTGGTGACGCGCGGTGGCCACCGGATAATTGTCCATCTGGCTGGCGACCGTTTCCGCCACGTCATCTGACAACACGCGCAGCGGCCTGCCAGTCCACAGCGCCTTGATGTAGTTCTCGCAGGCGCGTTCGAAATAGAACAGCCGGTCAAATGTGTCGGCGATCGTCTGGCCAATCACCAGCAGGCCGTGATTGCCCATCACCATGACTTTCTTTTTCGGGTCGGTGAACATGGCGGCGCAGCGCGCGCCCTCGTCCTCGAAGGCCAGCCCGCCATAATCCGCGTCAACCACCACCCGGTTGAAGAAAAAGGCGGCGTTCTGATCAAGCGGCGGCAGGGTTGAATCGGCCAGCGATCCCAGCACCGTCGCATATCTTGAATGCACATGCATGGCGCAGCGTGCATGCGGCACCAGCCGGTGCAGCGAGCCATGCAGGCCCCAGGCAGTGGGGTCCGGCGCGTCGGGCCGGTCCATCGTTGCTGGATCATTGGCGTCGACCAAAAGCAGGTCGGACGCTTTCACCCGCGAAAAGTGCACCATGTTGGGATTGATGAGAAACTGCGTTCCGTCATCGTTGACGGCGAACGAGAAGTGATTGGCCACGGCCTCATGCATGTCGAGCCGGGCGGTCCAGCGCAAGGCAGCGGCAAGGTCTGTGCGCTGCTGCTCAAATTGCAGATTGGCAGTGTTCTGGCGGCGGGCGGCTATGTTCATGGCGGCTCCTCCGTCTTTGCACATGATGAGCCGCGGGGCGGTCTGCGGCAATGTCCGGAACAGGCAATATCTTGGTCCAAGGCTCTCAAAAAGAAAAGACCGCCACGCTGGAGGGTCGTGGCGGTCTGCTCAAAAGCCGGAGCGGCAGCCCGGAGAGGGGGGATGAGGCTGCCGCTGTTGTCCGGAACAGGCGGGGGACGGGCCTAAACCGAACTCGACATCAAATGCCGATGAGCCGGATTTGGTGCCTTGAACGTGGCAAATCAAGGGCATTTGCTATTACATCTTTGTAACGTTGCCGTGAGTTTCGGGGAGCAGCCCGGCCCGTCAGTATCTGGCGGTATGGAAAGGCTTAGCGATGGACCCGGCGAGCCGCCCGCGCTATCGGTTGCCGATGAAAAAAGGCGATCACCTCTTCCTCGTTGACGGCTCCGGCTACATTTTCCGGGCGTATCACGCCCTGCCGCCGCTGAACCGCAAATCCGACGGACTGCCTGTCAATGCGGTCGCCGGCTTCTGCAACATGCTGTGGAAGCTGATGCAGGACGCGCGCAACACCGATGCCGGGGTGACGCCGACTCATTTCGCAGTCATCTTCGACTACTCGTCCAAAACGTTCCGCAACGAGCTCTACCCCGAATACAAGGCAAACCGCTCGGCGCCGCCGGAAGATCTGGTGCCGCAATTTGGCCTGATCCGGCAAGCGACGCTCGCCTTCAATCTGCCCTGTATCGAAATGGAGGGGTTTGAGGCCGACGACCTGATTGCGACCTATGCGCGGTTGGCGCGCGAGGCCGGCGCGGAGGCAACAATAATTTCGTCTGACAAGGACCTGATGCAGCTCGTTGGTCCTTCGGTGTCGATGTACGACCCAATGAAGGACAAGGAGATCAAGGTTCCCGAAGTCATCGAAAAATGGGGCGTGCCGCCGGAAAAGATGATCGACCTGCAGGCGCTGACCGGCGACTCGGTCGACAATGTGCCGGGCGTCCCGGGCATCGGCCCAAAAACCGCTGCGCTACTGCTGGAGGAATATGGCGACCTCGACACGCTGCTTGAGCGCGCCACCGAGATCAAGCAGCAGAAGCGGCGCGAAACGATCATCGAAAACCGCGACAAGGCGCTGATTTCACGCGAACTGGTGCGGCTGAAGACAGACGTTCCGGATGTTGAACCGCTGGGCGATCTGGTGCTGCAACCACCGGACGGGCCAAAGCTGATCGCGTTCCTGAAAGCGATGGAGTTTTCAACGCTGACGCGGCGCGTGGCGGAGGCCAGCGGCACTGACGCGGCCGAGATCGAGCCGGCTAAGGTTGAGGTGGAGTTGACCGATGCGCATGGGCCGGATGTCGGGTCAGGCTCGACGCCCACCTCCCCCTCGAGGGGGGAGGTCGCGGCGCGTAGCGGCGCGGGTGGGGGTGGAGACACCACTCACCCCACCCCGGAGCTGCGCTCCGACCCTCCCCCTCCAGGGGAGGGTAAGACGCCGCAATCGCTGGCCACCCAGCGCGCCGCCGAAGCAGTCAACACCGGCTTCGACACCAATTCCTATACCTGCGTCACCGACCTCGCCGATTTGACCAAATGGGTCGACGAAGCGCGTGAGGCTGGCGTCGTCGCCTTCGACACCGAGACCAATTCGCTTGACCCGATGCAGGCCGACCTGATCGGCTTCTCACTGGCCACCGCCCCGGGCAAAGCCTGCTACGTGCCGCTCGGCCACAAGAGCGGTGTCGGCGACCTGCTCGGCGGCGGTCTGGTCGACGGCCAGATCCCGATCCGTGACGCGCTGGCGGCAATCAAGCCGCTGCTGGAAGACCCGGCGGTGCTGAAGATCGCGCAGAACCTGAAATACGACCTCGTGGTAATGAACCGCCACGGCGTCGATGTGCGGCCCTTCGACGACACGATGCTTCTTTCTTACGTGCTCGACGGCGGCACTGGCGGCGGCCACGGCATGGACGCGTTGTCGGAAAAATGGCTCGGCCACAAGCCGATCGCCTTCAAGGACGTGGCTGGTTCCGGCAAGTCGCTGGTCACCTTCGACCAGGTGGCGCTCGACAAGGCCACCGCCTATGCCGCCGAAGACGCCGACGTGACGCTGCGCCTGTGGCGTGTGCTAAAGCCGCGTCTGGCGGCCAATCACATGGTCACGGTCTATGAGCGACTGGAGCGGCCGCTGGTGCCGGTGCTGGCCAATATGGAACAGCGCGGCATTTCGATTGACCGGCAGATTCTCAGCCGCCTGTCGGGCGAACTGGCGCAGGGCGCTGCGCGGCTGGAAGACGAGATCAATGCGCTGGCAGGCGAAAAATTCAACATCGGCTCGCCCAAGCAACTGGGCGACATCCTGTTTGGGCGCATGGGCCTGCCGGGCGGCACCAAGACCAAGACCGGCCAATGGTCGACCTCGGCGCAGGTGCTGGAAGACCTCGCCGCCGAAGGCCATGAACTGCCCCGAAAAATCGTCGACTGGCGTCAGCTGACCAAACTCAAATCGACCTATACCGACGCCCTGCCCGGCTTCGTGAACCCTCAAACACACCGCGTCCACACGTCCTATGCGCTGGCGTCGACCACCACTGGCCGGCTGTCATCGTCTGATCCCAACCTGCAGAACATTCCGGTGCGCACGGCGGAGGGGCGAAAAATCCGCACCGCCTTTGTCGCCGGTCCCGGCAACAAGCTGATCTCGGCCGACTATTCGCAGATCGAACTGCGGGTGCTGGCCCATGTCGCCGACATTCCGCAGCTGCGGCAGGCATTCGCCGACGGAGCCGACATTCACGCCATGACGGCGTCGGAAATGTTCCAGGTGCCGGTGAAGGACATGCCGTCTGAAATTCGCCGCCGCGCCAAGGCGATCAACTTTGGCATCATCTACGGCATTTCGGCCTTTGGTCTCGCCAACCAGCTGTCGATCCCGCGCGAGGAAGCGTCGGACTACATCAAGAAATATTTCGAACGTTTCCCCGGCATCCGCGACTACATCGACCAGACCAAGGAAGAGGCGCGGCGTGACGGTTACGTCGAGACGATCTTTGGCCGCCGCATTCACTATCCCGAAATCCGCTCGCCCAATCCGTCAGTGCGCGCCTTCAACGAGCGCGCTTCGACCAATGCGCGCCTGCAGGGCACGGCCGCCGACATCATCCGCCGTGCCATGATCCGCATGGATGACGCGCTCGCCAAGGCAAAGCTCGCATCTGTAGACATGCTGTTGCAGGTGCATGACGAACTGATCTTTGAAGCGCCGGAAGGCGATGTCGACAAGGCTATTCCCATCATCCGCGAGGTGATGGAAAACGCGCCCATGCCAGCCGTGGCGATGAAAGTGCCGTTGCAGGTGGACGCCCGCGCCGCCAACAACTGGGATGAGGCGCACTGAAGACATAGGGAAACATACATGGCCACGAATATCGGGGTGGACCGGTTTGCCACCCTCACCTTCGAGCGCGACGTTTCCGCGCCACTCGATGCTCTGTGGCAGGCATGGACGGCGCCGGCGGCGCGCGCCGTCTGGTCGTCGCCCTCGCCCGCCGTGACGGTGGACTATCTTGAGGCTGATACCCGGGTTGGCGGGCGCGAAGTGTCTATCTGCAAGGTGAAGGGCGAGCCGGATGTGCGCTGCGAATGCGGCTGGCTGGCGTTGCAGCCGCTGGCGCGCAGCGCCAATTACGAAGTGGTATCGAGCGAGGGCACGACACAATCGGCGGCGCTGGTGACGGCGGACTTTTCGGGCAACAGCGAGCGCAGCCGCTTGGTGGTGACAGTGCAACTGAGTTCACTGGCGCAGGACATGGAAGCCGGCTACCGCCAAGGGTTCGGGGCTGGGCTCGACAATCTGGCGCAGGTTGCGCAACGGACCATGCTGCTGCAGCGCCGCATTGCTGCGCCGCGATCGGCTGTATGGGGAGCATGGGTGAACGAGAAGACCTTGCCGCAATGGTGGGGGCCGGAAGGCTTTTCGTGCAAGACGCAACGGATTGACCTGCGCTCCGGCGGCGAATGGGTCTTTGACATGATCGGACCGGACGGGACGGTCTATCCGAACCATCACCTCTACCGGGTTGTGCAACCGGAAGACCGCATTGCCTATACGTTGCTGTGGGGCGAGAACGGACCGAAACACGCCGACGCCTGGGCGTCGTTCGAGGAACAGGACGGCGCGACACTGGTGACGCTTGGCATGGTGTTCACCTCCGAGGCGGAGTTCCTGGACGCCAAGGGTTTTGGCGCGGTGGAACTGGGGCAGCAGACGCTGGGCAAGCTGGAGCGGATGGTGATGGCGAGGTGAGCCTCGCTTCGAATGCTGGCCAAAGAAAAACCCCGCCGTGTCGCCACGGCGGGGTTTTTAATCTTCAGGCTTCTGCCCCATCCACCACGCTTCGCGTGGTCCCCCTCCCCCGTGAACGGGGGAGGATCAAGCGGAGAGGTTACTTAGTTGCCGCTCTTCTTCAGAGCTGCGCCCAGAATGTCGCCGAGCGATGCGCCGGAGTCGGTGGAGCCATACTGTGCGACGGCTTCCTTCTCTTCAGCGATTTCCAGCGCCTTGATCGAGACCTGCACCTTGCGGGTCTTCTTGTCGTAGGCGATGACGCGGGCGTCGAGCTTCTGGCCGACCGAGAAACGCTCAGGGCGCTGCTCGTCACGGTCACGCGACAGGTCGGAGCGCTTGATGAACGAGTCGAGACCCGAATCCACCAGGCGAACCTCGATGCCGCCATCCTTCACACCGGTCACTTCGCAGGTGACGACAGCGTTCTTGCGCAGTTCGCCCGAAGCAGCGGCGTCGCCGGCTGCGTCACGCGAGAGCTGCTTGATGCCGAGCGAGATACGCTCCTTGTCGATGTCGATGTCGAGCACCTGAGCGCGGACCATCTGGCCCTTCTGGTATTCTTCGATGGCCTGTTCGCCCGGCTTCGACCAGTCGAGGTCGGAGAGGTGAACCATGCCGTCGACATCGCCTTCGAGGCCGATGAACAGACCGAACTCGGTCTTGTTCTTGACTTCGCCTTCGACCTGGCTGCCAACCGGATGGGTGCGGGCAAATGCCTCCCACGGGTTTTCCAGCGTCTGCTTGAGGCCGAGTGAAATGCGGCGCTTGGACGGATCGACCTCGAGCACGACCACGTCAACGTCCTGCGACGTGGACAGGATCTTGCCGGGGTGAACGTTCTTCTTGGTCCACGACATTTCCGACACGTGGATGAGGCCTTCGATACCCGGCTCCAGCTCAACAAACGCACCGTAGTCGGTGATGTTGGTGACGTTGCCGTGGATCTTCTTGCCGATCGGGAACTTGGTGCCGATGTCGCCCCATGGATCAGCTTCAAGCTGCTTCATGCCGAGCGAAATGCGGTGGGTGTCCTGATTGATGCGGATGATCTGCACCTTGACCGTCTGACCGATGTTGAGCATTTCGGTCGGATGGTTGACGCGGCGCCAGGCCATGTCGGTGACGTGCAGCAGGCCGTCAATGCCGCCGAGGTCAACGAACGCACCGTAGTCGGTGATGTTCTTGACGACGCCCTCGACCACCTGACCCTCTTCGAGGTTCTGGACGATCTCCGAACGCTGTTCAGCGCGGCTCTCTTCGAGAACGGTGCGGCGCGAGACAACGATGTTGCCGCGGCGGCGATCCATCTTGAGGATCTCGAAGGGCTGCGGGTTGTGCATGAGCGGGGTGACGTCGCGGATCGGGCGGATGTCAACCTGGCTGCGGGGCAGAAAGGCCACCGCGCCGTCGAGATCGACCGTGAAGCCGCCCTTGACCTGGTTGAAGATAACGCCTTCGACGCGCTCGCCCTTGGCGAACTTCTCTTCGAGCTTGACCCAGCTCTCTTCGCGGCGGGCCTTGTCGCGCGACAGGACAGCTTCGCCCAGCGCGTTCTCGATGCGATCGACCATGACCTCGACCGTGTCACCGGCCTTGAGTTCCTTGGCGCGATTGCCGAATTCCTTCAAAGGCACGCGGCCTTCGACCTTGAGGCCAACGTCAACGATGGCCATGTCCTTTTCGATGGACGTAATGACGCCGCGGACGACTGATCCTTCGGCGTTCTGGCTCTCGGAAAAGCTTTCCTCGAGCATGCTCGCGAAATCATCGCGGCTCGGATTTGATACAGACATATTTTCTCCTGAAGACCCCATCTCAATGGGGCGGCGCCTGGGTTCGTGTTGCGTTAGCCTGACTGCGATCCGGGTCCAGAGACCCGATGCCGCTTGCGCGGCGGGAGGCGCTTGGATTGCTGTCAGGCTGGTTCAGACCTTGATATAGGCGTTGCTTCCCCGAAAGGAAGATACATCGCCCGGATCAGGCCCCGTTCCGTTTCGCCAGGATGTCGTCGACAATGGACCGGGCGGCGCGGAATGCGGCCTCTATACTCATCTCTGACGTGTCGAGCAAGTGCGCATCAGCCGCCGGACGTAACGGCGAGTCGGCACGGCCTGTGTCGCGCTCGTCCCGGCGCTTGATGTCAGCGAGAATGTCGGCCAGATCTGCCTGACCGCCGCGGTTCTCGATGTCGCGCAGGCGGCGCTGGGCTCGCACTTCGGCTGAGGCCGTGACGTAGAGCTTCACATCAGCGTCCGGGCAGACAACCGTGCCGATGTCGCGGCCGTCGAGCACAGCCCCGCCCGGCTGGCTGGCAAAGGCGCGCTGCTTGTCAACCAGAATGCGGCGAACCTCCGAAATGACCGCGACCCTTGAAGCCGCGTCTCCAACGGCGTGGGCCGACAGTCCGTGCTTGTCGAGATTGCCGAGATCGACATCCCTGGCGGCCTGAACGGCGTGGGCCTCATCATTCAGCGGCAGGCCGAGCGTCAGCATGCGCTGCGCCACTGCGCGATAGGTCAGGCCGGTGTCGAGATGCGGCAGGTGGTAGTAGTCTGCCAGACGGCGGGCGAGCGTGCCCTTGCCGGATGCAGCGGGGCCGTCGATGGCGATCAGAAGCGATTGTGTCATGGCCGCTGCTTGAAACGGAAACCGGGCCGCCGCGCAAGCCGCAAACTACGCGCTGGGGTCTTTCGGCGCTGCAGCCTGAAACGCCGGCAGCGCCTTGCACGCCTCGACAATGTTGATGACGCGGGTGAAGGCGGAGATATCTGCGCCCCAGCGGTCGGCATTGTAGACCTGCGGCACGAGGCAGATGTCGGCCATAGTCGGGCTGTCGCCGTGGCAGAATTTGCCGGTGGCGGGATTATCCAGCATCTCTTCAAACGCCGCGAGCCCTTCGCCGATGAATTTCTTCATCCAGGCGACGCGCACATCATTGCCGCCGCCGGTCAGTTCCATCACATGGTTGATGGTGCCGGTGTTGCAGATGGGGTGAATGTCCATCGCAATGGCGTCTGACAGGGCGCGGACGCGCTGACGGCCGGGCGGATCTGCAGGAAGGAAGCGGGCCTCGGGCCGGGTTTCGTTGAGATATTCGATGATCGACAGCGACTGGGTGAGCACCAGACCGTCAATGTCGAGCACCGGGACCTTGCCCTGCGGATTGCGCGCCATGTGCTCTGGCGTCTTGTGGGCCGCCGCCAGCAGGTCGACCGATACGGTGCGGTGCTTGAGACCGAGCAGGTTCAGCGCGATGCGCACGCGGAAACTCGCCGACGACCGCCAGTAGTCGTAGAGGACGACCTCCATGCCTCAGGCTCCGTCGTATTTCTGCACTGTCTGTTCGATCGCACCAAAGATCGAATGGCCCTTCGCATCATTCATCTGAATGCGCACCGTGTCGCCGAACGAGAGATAGGGGGTTTTTGGCTTGCCGCTCTCGATCGTCTCGATGGTCCTGATCTCGGCGATGCAGGAATAACCGACGCCGCCCGCCTCGACAGGCTTGCCGGGGCCGCCGTCAAGCTTGTTGGAGACAGTGCCCGAACCGATGACAGCGCCAGCGCCGAGCGGGCGGGTTTTTGCCGCATGGGCGACGATGGCCGGGAAATCAAAGGTCATGTCGACACCGGCGTTGGCGCGGCCAAACGGCTTGCCGTTGATGTCGACGACGAGCGGCAGATGCAGCTTGCCGCCATCCCATGCGTCGCCCAGTTCGTCCGGCGTGACCGCAACCGGCGAGAAGGCCGAAGACGGCTTTGACTGGAAGAAGCCAAAACCCTTGGCCAGTTCAGCCGGGATCAGGTTGCGCAGCGACACATCGTTGACCAGCATGACGAGGCGGACCGCGTCACGCGCCTGTTCGCGCGATGCGCCCATCGGCACGTCGCCGGTGATCACTGCGATCTCGGCCTCAAGGTCGATTCCATAGGCTTCGTCCGCCATCAGGATCGGGTCTCGAGGCCCGAGGAAGGAATCCGAGCCGCCCTGATACATCAACGGGTCGGTCCAGAATGTTTCCGGCATCTCGGCATTGCGCGCCTTGCGCACCAGCTCGACGTGATTGACGTAGGCCGAACCGTCCGCCCACTGATAGGCGCGCGGCAGAGGCGACATGGCGTCATGTTCGTGAAAACGTTCGGACGGCACCGCGCCGTGGTTCAGGCTTTCGGACAGTGCATAAAGATGAGGCGCAATCCGCTGCCAGTCGTCGAGCGCGGCCTGAAGGGTCGGCACCAGGAACGACGCATCGGTGCACCGGGTGAGGTCTTTCGACACGACCACCAGCCTGCCGTCACGGCGGCCATTCTTCACGCTTGCAAGCTTCACTCGATTTCCTCCGGAGCGCCAATGGTTTCAATTGCAACTATCATGAGACAAGAACGAGTGCAACGGCGTTATCTGGGCCTCGGCCAAAAGCCGGGCGGCCGGCACTTCACCCAAGCGTGATCCACATTTCTGGCAGTTCCCTAAAGTCTCCGCAATTGCGACAATGAGTGTCATCGCGCCGAAAAGCCGTTATCTTTGGCTGATCACAGGCAAGTCGTTGGGTGGAGCCAGTACGCTTATGTTTGGTTGGGCAAGACGTTCGATCTTGGGCAGGCTGATCGCCGTTGTGATCGGGATGGGCGGGCTGCTGGCGGCGACACCATCGCAGGCGTTTGATCCTTTGCTTGACGTGAACGTGGCGGCAGCGGTGGAGGCCGGGCGCACCGGCGAGGCGCTGGGCCTGCTCGACCAGGCGCTGGCAGCAGAAAACGACCCGGCCATCGTCGAGGACCTGCTTGCGCGGCGGGCTGATCTTCTGGCGGGGACTGACCGCGCCAAGGATACAGGCGACGCCTACAGAACGCTGGCCGATGCGATTGCCAAGCGGCAGGGCGAAGCGGCGCCCGGCAAGACGCCGCAGCTGCTATCGCCGCAACTGATCCCGGTGTGGGACAAGGCATGCGCCGCCTATGAGAAGGCAGGCGAATTGCCGCTGGCGGTTGAGGCCTGTGCAAGCGTACTGCGGATTGTCGCTGCTGCCGGGCTCGACCCGAAGATTGCTGACGGCGTGTTCGGGCGGCTGGACAAGCTGGCGGAAAATGCACCCGACGGCGACCCTGCCGAACAGGCAGTCGAGGCACTGGAAGATTTTGCCGCCTATCGCCAGGACTTTGCCGACCGGGCTGCCGGCGGCGCTACCAAGGGGCTGGGCGACGACAAGAAATACAAGGACGTCAAAATCTATTACGCGACTGACCGGGCGCGCACCGGCAGCGAGCTGCCGTCAGACTTTTATGGCAGCCAGCGCGGCGAGCTAGAACTTGGCACCGCGACGGTGAGTATTCCGCTGTCGCACCGGCCGGGCGCAATCGAAGCGCCGTCGATCTGGAGCTTTGATTTCCGCGAGGACCCGGAGCGGCATATCGTGTTGTCGCAGGTCATTCCCAAGGCCGATGCCGACGTGTTTGCCGAGATGCAGGCGCAGCTGAAGGACAAAGACGGCAAGGAAGCGTTTGTGTTCGTGCATGGCTTCAACGTGCCGTTCAACGAGGCGGCAATGCGCACCGCGCAAATGGCTTATGACATGAATTTCGAGGGCCTGCCGATCCTCTATTCATGGCCGTCGCGGGCCTCGGTCCTGTCCTACATCGCCGATACGGCGGTGGTGAATTATTCCGGTCGCAGGCTGAGCCGTTTTCTTGACGACGTGGTGGCAAAGTCCGGCGCGACGCGCATTCATCTGATCGCGCATTCGATGGGCAACCGGGCGCTGACGGATGCGCTGGAGCTTTACGCGCTGCGCCACAAAGGCGAACCGCCGGCATTTGACCAGGTGCTGTTTACTGCGCCCGATCTGGACGCCGGGCTGTTTGGCGAAATGGTCGAGACGATACGGCCAGCCGCTGAGCGGATCACGCTCTATGCATCCGACCGGGACTGGGCGCTGGCCGTATCGCGCAAGCTGCATGGTGACGCGCCGCGCGCCGGACAGGGCGGCGACGGCATCGTCCAGCTGGCTGACGTCGACTCGATCGACATGACGACGATCGGCGAGGACATGCTGGCGCACAGCTATTACGCCAACAATCCGTCAGCGCTGACAGACATCCTGTCGCTGTTCTGGCGCGATGCATCGCCTGAGCAGCGGTGTGGCATGACGCGGCATAGCGGCGAAGGCAGCGGCTACTGGATCTATTCGCCGGCCGATTGCGATTCAGGCGCTCTGTTGTCGACGCTGTCGATCCTGCGGCGCGGTAAGGTGACGAATGCCGCAGACGCACTGACCTTCATGAACCACTACATCCTGTCGCCAACGATCGATCAGGATGAGCGGTCGCGTCTGGGCAAGGCGCTGAACCGGTTGTTCGGCAAGAACTGACGGCTGTCTATTCCGCGGCCGGCTCGCTGGCGTCGCCAGCGCTGCCAAAACTTGTCCAGCCGCCATCTACATAGAGGATCGATCCGTTGATGTAGGACGCATCCGGAGAGGCCAGGAAGAATGCCGCCTCGGCGATGTCTGAAGGACGGCCGAGATCGCCCATCGGAATGCGACGACGCAGCGTCTTGAAGTCGACCCGTCCCGACGTTTCCAGTTCAGCCACAGCCGGCGTGCGGATGTAGCCGGGCGCAACCGTAGCGAAACGAATGCCAACAGGCCCCAGTTCAGCGGCCATGCACCGGGTCAGGATGTCAATGCCTGCCTTTGAGGCGCCATAGGCGTGACGGGGCGCAAAGGGCAGGAATGTGTTGATGGAACCAAGGTTGATCACTGCGCCGCCCGATGGCATCGCCTTCAGCGCCTCGCGAGCGCAAATGAACGCGCCGGTGAGATTGATGTCGAGCAGGCGCTCGACATGCTTGACGTCCTGCTGAAGCGCAGGGGTAAACGTATCGACGACGCCGGCATTGTTGACCAGCAGGTCGATCTTGCCGAAGCGTTCAGCGATACCTGCAAAGGCTGCAACGACAGCCGCTTCGTCGGCAACGTCCAGTTCGATTGCGACATTTGCCCCGCCAAGCGTCGCCACGTGGACCTTTGCTGCTTCACCGTCCCGGTCGGCGACGATGACCGTGTCGCCGTTTTCGGCAAAACGCTGTGCAATAGCCGCACCGATGCCGCTCGCCCCGCCAGTGACGACGACAATGCGCGCACGCGCATCAGGCGCTGGCCTGGACAGTTCGTCCGCGGGCGCGCCATCGACCGGCGGGTGCGCATCGCCTGGCTGATTGAAGGACATCCAGCCGCCATCGACTGCAAGAACCGAGCCGGTGATGTAGCGAGCCTTGTCTGAGCCAAGGAAACGCGCGGCGCGGGCAATCTCGTCGGGCCTCGACATGCGCCCCATCGGCACGCGGCGGCGCACCGCAGAAATGTCGGCCTTGCCGGTGCGTTCGAGTTCCGCGACCATCGGGGTGCGAACATAGCCGGGAGCTACCGCACAGACACGGATGCCCGCCGAGGCCCATTCGGCGGCAAGTGATTTGGTGAATGAGATCAGCCCCGCCTTTGAGGCTGAATAGGCGTTACGGCGCGGGTTGCCGAGTATGCCCGCGAGAGAGGCGATGTTGACGATGGCGCCGCCGGGGCGCATGCGTCTGGCCGCCTCGCGCGCCATCTGGAACGGGCCGATCAGGTTGACCGAGAGGGTTTTGCGAAAGTCCTCGGCAGAGGTTTCGACTGTTGGAGCCATTGTCGGACCCATGGCTGCATTGTTGACCAGCAGATTGATCTGGCCGAAGCGCGTGTCGATCAATTCGAACAAGGCGCGGATGTCATCGGGTTTCGAGACGTCGCAATCAACGCCCACATGGGCAGACCCAAGCGATTGCGCGACGGCGGGTGCGCCGGCACCGGGCAGATCTACTGCGACCACCGTATCGCCGTCGTCAGCAAGAATGCCGCAAAGGGCTTTGCCAATGCCGCCGGCAGCACCAGTGACGACGACAACACGTCCCGAAGATTGCATCTGTTACTCCTGAATTTGTGATCAGTAAGACTCTCATCAAACCCTATCGGACCGGTTGCAATCGGCGAAAATTGCCGTCGCGATAAAGCAATGGTCTGTCGTCGAACACGGTTACGGCGACGACACGGCCGAGATAGATATGATGGGTTGGCATGGCGATGCGGCTTTGGACGCGGCAATCCAAGCTTGCCGCGGACCCCTCAAGCACAGGGGATCCTGTCTCGAGAGTGCACCAATCCCCGTCGAGGAACCGAGCCTTGTCCGAAAGCCTGGTGTTTGCAAACAGGCGCGCTATCCTGTGCTGGCCTTCGGCGAGATAGTTGATGGCAAACGCGCCGCTGTCAGAGATGAGCCTGTCCGCTGCCGCTGCCTTGTTGACTGAGACCAGCATTGTAGGTGGCAGCGCTGCTGCTGCACAAACCGCTGTTGCGGTCAATCCGCTGCGGATGTTCTGCCATTGCGCCGTAGCGACCACGACCGACGCTGCGACCTGCCGCATCGCGGTGCGGAACGCACCGTTTGGAATTGTATCTACGGCCGACGCGCCCAGCTTTGTCTGGAACAGTTCAAAGGTAGTTCCCAGGACGCTTTTCATCGTAGACCCCCTCGTTCAACCCTCATTTCACCGGGTTTGCGGCAGCAGTGCGTAAATCCTGTCATCCGGGAATGCAGCGCCAATCGGCTGCCGCGCGCCAAATCGTTTCGCTTCCGGTTCCGCCGGTACGTCCTGCTCTTCGACCCAGTCATAGACGACGGTACGGTCGGCGACACGCCATTCACTGCCGCGCTTTTCGAAACGGTCGCAATAGCGGCCACACAGCAGGACCTGACGCAGGATCCCGTCTCGGTCCGGTGCACGCTGCAAGGCGTTGAAATAGGTCTCGACAGCAGCCGCATCCGCCCCATCGAATTCGATCAGGATGTTTGACACCTGATGGATGTTGCGCGGATTGGTCTTGAAAACGGAGAGCGCCATGTCGATGAAGCCGCTCGCAGGTCCGGCATAGGCGCCGTGACTGTCATGAGCGTCTGGCCAGTAAGTGCTGCGCAACGCCGCCTCGTCAGCCCGATCAATGCCACGGCAATAGCGATAGAGGCAATCGCGGATCGCCTCGCGATCAAGCAATTCCTGCAGGCGGGCATTGTCCATGTCAGTGACCTCTCACATCTGCGCCGCGCGGCACAATCAACGCATCAAGCGCGACGACGCCCCTGCCCTGCTCGAGAACCCGAAGGGGGTTCAAGTCGATGCTTTCCACGCCATCGGCGTTGGCGGCGGCAAATCGCGACAGGGCGGCGAGCGTTTCAGCCAGCGCGTCGATGTCGGCGGGCGGCGCGCCGCGAACGCCTTCGAGCATGGCGTAGCCGCGGATCTCCCGGATCATCCGGTGGGCTTCGTCGACATCGAATGGTGCGGCGCGGAAGGTCACATCCTTCAACACTTCGACAAACACGCCGCCAAGGCCGAACATGACAACGGGGCCAAACACCGGATCGCTGACAACGCCTGCGATTGTTTCGACGCCATCGGGAATCATCGGCGCAACCATGACACCATCGATCCGGGCGTCCGGACGCTTGTGGCGCGCCCGTTGAAGGATGGCGTCGAACGCGGCCTGTGCTTCGGCAACGTCTTTCACGCCGACGACGACGCCGCCGATCTCGGTCTTGTGGGCAATGTCGGGGGAGACAATCTTGAGAACCTGCGGATAACCAATCGCATCGGCAGCCGCGCGGATGTCGCCGCCAGGAGCTACCAGCCTGTCATCTGGGAACGCTATGCCAGCCTCTGAAAGCACCTTCTTGGCGGCAAGTTCGCTCAAGGGTTGACTGCCAAGTTCCGCGGACGCGGGCAATGCCGGCTCGTCGCCCGCCTGACGGGCGCGGTCAAAGCTGTTGCGGAAGTGGACCAGCGCGCCAAGCGTCTTTATTAGCGCCGAGCCATCCTGATTAACGATGAAGCCGCGATCCTCATAGGCGCGGACGATGTCAGGCGGCGCGGTCATAGTGAGGGCCATGACCGTATCGCTGGCTGAAGCTGCCGCCATTTCGAGCGCTTCGCGCAATTTGCCGGAAAATGTCGGGCTGGCAGGGCCACTGCCAAAGATGCCGGCGAACAGCCCGTAGTCGCCCTTTTCGAGCATGGCCGAAATGAAGCTGGTCATCAGCGGTAGATCAGTGACCGCCTGTGCCGTCGCGTCGACAGGGTTGCGCGGCGACGCATAAGGCAACATCGCCTTCAATTCGTCCTGCGCCTTGTCAGGCATGGGCCGGACATCAAGCCCTGACAGTTCGGCATCGTCAGCCATCTGGATGCCGAAGCCGCCGGACATGGTAAAGATGCCAAGCGCGTTATTCTTCGGATAGACGCCGCGGGCACATGCAGCTGCAATATCTACCTGCTCCGCGGTGGTGGTGGCGCGCCAGACGCCATACTGCCGGAACACGGAGTCGAAAATCGCGTCTGAGCCGGCAAGCGCCGCCGTGTGCGAACTGACGGCATGAGCGCCAACTTCCGAGCGACCCACCTTCATGAAGACAATGGCCTTCCGGCGCTCGCGGGCAATCTCAAGCGCCTCGATGAAGGTGTCGCGGTCGCGCACACCCTCTGCATAGGCCATAATGACGTTGAGGTCCGGCTGCTCAACTGCCCAGCGCAGCGCCTCGGCAACATCGATGTCGCATTCGTTGCCAGTTGTGACCAAGTAGCTCATGCCAAGACCGCGAAGGCGGGCCATGTACATAAGGTGGGAGCCGTAGGCTCCGCTCTGCGACACGATGCCGATGGGGCCTGGCGTCACCAGTCCGGTGTCGAGCATAGCAGAAAAGGTGCCGTAGTAGCCTATTGAAGAATTGAAAACGCCGAGGCAGTTTGGCCCTAACAGGCGCATGCCGGACTTGCGGGCGACCGCGACCATCTCGTCCTGCAAAGCCTGCCCCGCATCGCCGGTTTCGGCAAAGCCGGCGGAAAAGACGATAGCCGCCTTGACGCCGCGTCCGGCGCAATCGCGCACTGCCTGAACAGTACTCGCGGCAGGGACTGCCAGAATCGCGACATCCGGCGCTTCGGGCAAGGCAGCGACCGATGAATAGGCCTTCACACCCTGGACGGTTTCGCGCTTGGGATTGACAGGGTAGATCGGGCCCTGAAACCCGCCCTCTCGCAAATAGCGCAACGGACGCCCGCCAATACGGGTCACGTCATCGGAGGCGCCAACCAACGCAATGGAGCGAGGCGCCAGCAAGGCGGAAAGGTCATAGTTGCGGGTCAGCATCTCGTCAGGTCCAATCAATTGCCATTGTTACGCCCTGCCCCAAACCGGGTTTCGGCGATGCCCCTCGCGCCAAGCCCGTCAATTGCAAACAGGCGGCCGCCGTCGGGATGTTTCGAGATCGCCCGGCCAGAACCGGAATCCTTGATCGAGGTGACAAAGAGGGTCGCCAAATCCTTGCCACCGAACGCCACTGATGACGGCAGGTCGACCGGGGCGTCAATCAGCCTCTCGAGCCGCCCGTCAGGCGCAAAGCAGGCGATCTTTCCGACCTGCACCAATGTCACCCACAAACGGCCCAAAGTGTCGACAGTCGCGCCATCAGGACCAGAGTTCCACTGCGCCGTGTCGACCAGAATGCGGGCTTCGCCCACGCCATCTTCTGAATATTCATAAGCGCGGATGGTCCGGTCCAGACTGTCGGCGAAATACATCGTTTCGCCGTCGGGACTGAAACAGAGCGCATTGGAAATGCGGATGCCATGAGCAAGTTCAGCGCTTCCACCATCGGCAGCAACGCGCCACAGCACGCCCTTCGGGTCGGCATGGATGCCCATTGACCCGCACAGAAAATTGCCCGCGCGATCCGTCTTGCCATCATTGAACCGCACCAGGGGGTCAACCGGTTCGGGCCGGAACAGCGGCGAAAGCGCGTTGGTCAGCAAATCAAGCGAATAGATGCCGTCGGCCAGACCAACGATGACAGTCTGGCCTTGGCCGAGCGCAACCGAGCCTGCCATAGAGGGCGTCTGCCACTGTTCGAATTCTCCCGTGGCCGGTGTCCAGCGGCGGACCAGCCTGGAAAAGCCATCTACCCAATAGAGGCAGCTGTTGTCTGCGTCCCAGACCGGGCTCTCGCCAAGCATGTCAGGGCGGTCAGAGACGGGAGTGATCGTGATGGTCATGAGTGACGCTCGCGATGGACGAAACTGGACGGGGCGGCGGAACGCCGCCCCGCTGTGCCTGGGAGGCTTTATTGCTTAAGCAGCGGACAGACACTGTCTTCCGGCGACCGCCAGACGTCTTCCGCTGCGAGTTCTGCGCCGATCAGGTAAAAGTCGTCCGGATATTTCGACTCTTCAGGGCTCTTGACCGTCACCGCGTACCACGGCCGCATGACCTGGCCATCGGCCCGCATCTTGACGTCTTTCATCGCAAAATCGTTGATCGGCAATTCATGCATTTTTGCGTTGACCGCCTCGCCATCGTCAGTGCCGGCTTCCTTGACGGATTTGAGGTAGTGATTGACGGCGCTGTACGTCCCAGCCTTAGCCTCGTTCGGGATCCGGTCGCGGAACCGCTTCTTGAAACGCTCGGTGAAGGCGCGCGTCTCGTCGTTCAGATCCCAATAGAAAGGCGTGGCGAACTTCATGCCTTTCGTAAGAGCGAGGCCGACACTTTGAATCTCGTTGAACTGCCGGCCAAGCGACGCGACATCCTGTCCGCCTGCCTGGATGCCAAATTCGACGGATTGCTTGAGAGCGTTCGAAAAATCCGTCCCGCCATTGACCAGAACGATAGCCTTGGCGCCACTTGCCTGCGCCTGTAGCAGATAGGACGAGAAATCGTTGGTGTTGAGCGGATATGTGACCGAACCCACGATCTTCCCGCCATCAGCTTCGATGAATTTCGTCGCATCGGCCTGCCATTGCTTGCCGAACGTGTAGTCCACAGTAATGAAATAGACTGTGTCTTTGCCAGCTTCAGCCAACAGCTTGGCGCCGCTCTTGGCCATGGCGTAGGTGTCGATGGCCCACTGGCTCGAATAGGGTGTGCAAGCGTCATTGGTCAGCGACGACGACGTCGAACCCGAGAGCATGTAGGGCTTCTTCTTTTCCGCCATCATTTTCTGGATCGCAATTGCGATCGAAGAGGCCGAGCCGCCAACGATGGCGTCGACACCTTCCTGGTCAATCCATTTCTGGGCAATCGCTGCCCCAATGTCTGGCTTGTTCTGATCGTCGGCAATAACCAGCTCAATCTTCTTGCCGTTGATCTCTCCACCGAAATCCTCGATGGCCATACGCGCGGCTTCAACAGCGCCCGGACCAACATTGTCCGCATAGGGTCCCGACTGGTCGCTCATGACGCCGATCTTGATAACGTCGCCCGAGATTTCCTGCGCCATGGCGCTGGCCGAAGAAAGGAGCGCGGCCCCGGCGACGAAAGCACCAACAGGTTTGCGCAAATCAAAAATCTTCATTTCAATTTCCTCCATCAATATCCCGGGGCGGCTGGACGCCGCCCCACAGTGTCAAAGCCGAGGCCTATTTCTTGATCAGCGGGCAGGTGCTTTCTGCCTCCGGCCGCCACACGTCTTCAGCTGCGATGGTATTGTTGACGACGTAGTAGTCGTAGGGCTGTTTGACGTCGTCGGGCGACTTGATCGTGACCGCATACATCGGGCGCATGACCTGACCGTCGGCGCGGATCTTGACGTCCTTCATCTGGAAGTCATTGACCGGCATTTCGTGCATCTTGGCGACAACTGTCTCACCATCGTCCGAGCCGGTTTCCTTGACAGCCTTGAGATAGTGCGTGAGCGCGCTGTAGGTGCCCGTCATGCTCTCATTTGGAACGCGGTCGCGGAAACGCTTCTTGAAGCGGTCAGCGAAGGCGCGGGTCTCGTCATTGATGTCCCAGTAGCCTGGCGTAACTAGCGACATGCCCTTGACGGCGGCGAGGCCGATGCCGTGGACCTGGTTGATCTGGAGACCGAGCGCCACGACGTCCTGGCCACCGGCCTGAATGCCGAATTCCTGGGCCTGCTTGACGGCGTTGGCGAAGTCAGCGCCAGAGTTTGCCAGCACGATGACCTTGGCGCCACTTGCCTGGGCCTGCAGCAAGTAAGATGAGAAGTCGTTGTTGTTGAGCGGATGGAGCACCGAGCCCAACACCTTGCCGCCAGCTTCTTCGATAAATTTGGTGGCGTCGGCCTGCCACTGTTTGCCGAAGGTGTAGTCGACGGTGATGAAATAGAAGCTGTCCTTGCCCTGCGCCATCATCGACTTGATAACGCCCTTGGCCAGCGAATAGGTGTCGAGCACCCACTGTGTGCCCATGGGCGAGCAGGCGTCATTGGTCAGCGCCGACGATGCCGTGCCGGCCAGCAGGTAAGGCTTCTTCTTGTCGGCCATCATCTTTTGCACCGCGATGGCAATGGACGAAGCCGAACAGCCAAGAATGGTGTCGACACCTTCGTCGTCGACCCATTTCTGGGCGATCGACGCACCGATGTCGGGCTTGTTCTGGTCGTCGGCGATGACCAATTCGATCTTCTTTCCGGCGACTTCGCCGCCGAAATCCTCAATAGCCATCCTGGCTGCTTCAACGGAGCCTGGACCGCAATTGTCAGAGTAGGGGCCAGACTGGTCGTTCATCAGGCCGATCTTGACGACATCGCCTGAGATCGTCTGTGCGAATGCGCCAGGCGCTGAGATGAGCGTAGCCCCGGCGAGGACTGCGCCCAACATTTTGCGTTGCTTCAAGGTCTTCATTTCATTTCCTCCGTTGGTGTTCGCGGGGACTGATCCGCGAAACTGTCGCACGCCCGGCGGCTGCCGGCGGCTGAGTTCAAGAAAAGGCAAATGTCATTGCGCCATCGACGAGCATCATGTCGCCGCTGACCCAGCTCGATTCATCGCTGGCGAGGAAAAGAGCCGCATTGGCGATGTCTTCCGGCTCACCGAGACGGCCGAGCGGAACCTTTTGCCGACGGCGTTCCCAGCCGGCTTCGTCGACCACCATGTTGGCGCCGTCGGTGCGGGTGGAACCTGGAGCGATTGCGTTGACCCGAATATTCAAAGGGCCGAACTCTGCAGCGCCTGAGCGGGTGACAGCCTGAACCGCAGCCTTGACGCCGCTGTACATCACGCCGTGCTTCATCGCGATCAGTGCCGCAGGCGAGGCAATGTTGATGATCGATCCCCCGCCTGTTTCCTGCATCTGCGGGACAACTGCCTGATAACCCCAGATGACGCCCTTGAAGCCGACGTCGATCATCCGGCCGACCGTCTCCTCGCTCTGCTCGAGCAGCGAGCCGTAGCGGTTCCACATGGCGTTGTTGACGAGGATGGATATCGGGCCGAAGGCATCGCGCAGCTTTGCGGCGGCATCAAAAACGTCTGAGCGTTTTGCAACATTGCCGACTAACGGCAGCGCCTTGCCGCCAGCAGCGTTGATGGCTTCAGCTGCTTCGCCCGACACTTCGGGCTTGAGATCAAGGATGCCTACGGATGCACCTTCGCGGGCAAAGGCTTCACTGATGGCGCGTCCGATACCACGGCCACCGCCCGTCACTAGAGCCACCCGTCCCTCAAGTCTACGCATGCCGGTCATTGCGCGTCTGCCAATCCTGTCAATCAATGTCCGCCATGGCTGCACGAAAGGTTCGCACGAAGCCGCGGGGGACCGCGTTTCCACTGCACTGTCACGGCCGGCAGAGACGCGCCTGCGTCTCGCCTGACCTGGTAAGGAGGCAATCGAGGTGGCAAGAGATGCTGAATGGCATTTCTTTCCTCCGTTCTGACGGCCTGTTGGCAGGCGCGACAGAGACAAGTCACGGAAATTCCTCCCAACCGGACTTGACGGAAGTTAGCCTCTCATGTGCAGTCCTTGTCGGCTAGCAACATTTATACGTGTCGCGTAGTTTCACATTTCTGAAATTCAGAATACCCAGGGAGGAACGAAGCGTGCAACCGTCACAAGTAAAATCGGCAACACGTGCGATCGAGATTCTTGAATACTTCCGGAGTGTTAGGAAACCTCGTGCGATGTCTGAAATCGCAATTGCACTGGGATATCCGCAGTCCAGTGCAACGGTCCTGCTGAAGACACTGGTGACGCTCGGCTACCTGAATTTCGACCGCCGGGAGCGGGTCTATTTCCCGACGCCGAAAGTGACAGCGCTGGGAGACTGGGTTCCCAATGCGTTGTTCGGGTCGAGCCGGATGTTGGACGCGTTGCACGATGTGCACGCGGCCACTGGTGAATCCGTATCAATTAACACCAAGAACGACATATACATCCAGTATGTGCAGATTATTCAGTCAGTGCATCCACTACGGTTCCATGTCGACGAGGGCGCACTCAGACCGCTAACACGGTCGGTTGTTGGATGGACCTTGATGTCGACCATGTCGGATGACCGCATCGACAATATTGTGCGCCGCGCCAATATCGCCAGTGGCAAGGCAGACCGGGTGTCGGTAACGACCATGATGGAGCGCATCCAGGAAATCCGCAAAAATGGCTATGGCTATGTCGAAGACATTCCTTTTCTGGGTGGCGGAACGATCTGCGTGCTGCTGCCAATGGACATCCAGAACCAGTCGGCGGTCCTGGGGCTGGGCGGTGCACGAGACAGGGTGCGGCAGAACCGAGACAACTATCTGAAGGTGTTGCAACGGGCGGTCAAATCTGTCCGCCCCAACGACCCGTTCGATCAGCCATTTGATCTCGAGATTTGAGGCCGCACGATCAGTGTGCGGCCTCGACCGGCGTCTGTCCGGCTTCGTCACGGCGTGCCAGCCAGCGCCGCAGCGCTGACAGCTCACCGACAATTCCGCGACGGAAGAAGACGATGACTGCGAGCAGGATGACCCCCTGCGAGATAAGCGCCCACTCGCCAAATGCTGCGAGGTGATCATTGATGAGAATGATGCCGGCTGCGCCAAACACCGGGCCGGTCAAAGTGCCGAGGCCGCCAAGCAGCGTCATCAGGATGACCTCGCCAGAGACCGGCCATGATGCGTCAGTGAGCGTAGCAAACTGGTAGACGGTTGCTTTCATGCCACCGGCAACGCCTGCCATCGAAGCCGAAATGATGAAGGCGACCAGCTTGATCTTTTCAGGATCGAAACCGAGCGATTCAACACGCGGCTGGTTGTCGCGCACCGCTTTCAGGACTTCGCCATAGGGTGAGTGGACGACGCGGTAGTAGAGGAAGACGCAGAGCGCGGTAATGGCCAGCACCACATAGTAGTAGGTGAAATTCGACGAGATATCGAATACGCCGAACAAGGCCCTGCGCGGGATGTCCTGCATGCCGTCTTCGCCGCCTGTGAACGGCGCCTGAAGGAACATGAAATAGATGAATTGCGAGAACGCGAGCGTAATCATCGCGAACTGGATACCCTGCCGCTTCATGGTCAGGAAGCCGATCACGGCACCAAGGAGGCCGGCTGCGAGGCCTCCCGAAAGGATGGCCAGTTCTGTCGACATGGAGGTCGACTTCAATAGATAGCCCGTAATGTAGGCCGCGCCGCCGAAGAACATGGCGTGGCCGAAGCATAGCAGACCGGTATAGCCCAGAAGAAGGTTGAACGAGCACGCGAAGATGATGAAACAGAGGATCGTCATCAGCGTGACCGAATAGAAATAGAACGGCGCAGCGATGGCGACTACTGCGACAAGCGCCAGAACAAGATAGCGGATCATCACAGGGACTCCTTGCTGGCGAAAAGGCCGTCTGGGCGGGCGTAGAGCGAGATGATCATGAACAGGAAGATCACCACGCTGGCGGCTTCGGGATAAAAGACCTTGGTCAGCCCCTCGACGATGCCGAGCATGTAGCCGGTGATCGCCGCTCCAATGATTGACCCCATGCCGCCGATGACGACAACTGCGAAGACGACGATCATCAAGCTGGAACCCATCGAGGGCGAAACCTGGTAGATCGGCGCGGCGAGCACGCCCGACAGGGCGGCGAGGCCGACACCAAAACCGTAGGTCAGTGTGATCATCTTGGGTACGTTGATGCCGAAAGTTTCGACAATCTCAGGCTTTTCATTGGCGGCACGAAGATAAGCGCCAAGCTTGGTGTGCTCGATCAGAACCCAGGTAGCGATGCAGGTGACGACAGAGAACACAACGACCCAGAGCCGGTAGTACGGCAGGAACATGAAGCCAAGATTGACGCCGCCAGGTATCGGATTCTCGTAGGGCAGGCCCGTCGAGCCATATTGGTAACGAACAAGACCCTCGACAATCAGCGCCATCGCATAGGTGGCGAGCAAGCCGTACAAATGGTCGAGATTTTGGAGCGGCCTGAGTAACAAGCGCTCCATCGCCATGCCGAAGATGGCAACGACAATGGGTGCAATTATCAGCGCTGGCCAGTAACCGATGCCGAGATAGGTCAGCAACATCCAGGCAACAAACGCGCCGAGCATATATTGCGCGCCGTGGGTGAAATTGACCACATTCATCAGACCGAAGATGATCGCCAGACCCATCGACAGCATAGCGTAGAACGAACCGTTTATCAGTCCGAGCAGAACCTGTCCGAACAGCAATTGAGTACTGATACCTTCAAACATGACTGTCAGACTCCCAGGTAGGATTTGACGCGGCCGAGGTCGGCGGTCAGTTCATCGTTGGTAAGAATGTCGGCAACCTTGCCGTGCTCGACGACAACGTGCCGGTCGGCGACCTGACGGGCGAAACGCAAGTTCTGCTCGACCAGGATGATGGTAAAACCTTGCGACTTCAGGCGCTGGATCAGCTCGCCGATTTCCTTGACGACGACCGGGGCGAGACCTTCGCTTGGCTCGTCCAGCAGCAACAGGCGCGAGCCGGTGCGCAGGATGCGGCCGATTGCCAGCATCTGCTGCTCACCACCCGACAGTTTGGTGCCCTGACTGGAAGCTCGCTGCTGGAGGTTGGGGAATGCGGCGTAGAGCGCCTCTTCAGACAATCCTCCCTCTCGCAACACCGGCGGCAAGAACAGGTTTTCGCGCACCGACAGAGACGAAAAGATGGCACGTTCTTCGGGGCAATAGCCGATGCCCAGACGGGCAATCTGGAATGTGCGCTTGCCGATCAGTTCCTGACCGGCAAACCGGATCGAACCGGTGCGCTTGCGAACGATGCCCATGATCGAACGCAGGGTGGTTGTCTTGCCTGCACCATTGCGGCCAATCAGCGTCAGCAGTTCGCCTTCGCGGACATCAAAATCCATGCCATGCAGAACCTTGGATTCGGCGTAGGACGCCCTCAGGTCATTGACCGTCAGCAGAGCGGAACTGTTGGCCGCAGCTGGCGTTTTCGTGATGCCGGCGGCCGGACTATTCATCAACGCCTCCCATATAGGCTGTCACAACGGCGGGATTGTTCGAGACTTCGGAATAGTTGCCTTCGGCAAGCACTTCGCCGTGCTGCAACACCGTAATGCGATCGCAGAGGGTCGAGACAACGGACAGATTGTGTTCCACCAGCAGGATAGTTCGGCCAGCGGCGGCGCGCTTGATCAGTTCGGTGATCGGTTCGATGTCTTCGTGGCCCATGCCGGCAGTCGGCTCATCAAGCAGCATGACCCGGGGCTCAAGCGCCAGCGTCGTGGCGATCTCTAGCGCGCGCTTCTTGCCATAGGACAGTTCGGCCGCCTCCACATCACGGCTCTCGGCCAGACCCACCTGTTCCAATAGCTCATCGGCGCGCGTATTGAGCGGCGCAACGGCGCGCAGCGACCGCCAGAACTTGTAGGCCGTGCCATAAGACGACTGCAGGGCGACACGGACGTTCTCGCGCGCTGTCAAATGGGGGAAAGTGGCCGAAATCTGGAATGACCGGACGAGACCGCGGCGCGCCACTTCCGAGGTACGCAAGGCGGAAATGTCCTCACCGTCGAACAGGATCTTGCCGTTTGTCGGAATGAGCGTCTTGGTCAAGAGGTTGAAGCAGGTTGTCTTGCCTGCCCCGTTGGGGCCGATCAGTGCATGGATCGACCCCCGCCGCACCGACAGGTTGACGTCCTTGACGGCCGCAAAGCCACCAAAGACCTTCGTCAAGCCGCGCGCCTCGAGCGCAAAATCCGCGCTCGATACGGCACCGGCCCGCGGCATTGCTGCAACGGACGAACTCATCTTTCCTCCCTTTCGCCGAAGCCGGACGACCGGCTGCCGGACGTCTATTAACCAGGCAAACCGAGAACAGCCTTCGCCAGAATGTTCCGCTGGATCTCGTTGGAGCCGCCAAAGATGGCCGGGGCGCGCGAATCCAGGAACAGGTTCATCGCGTCGACCTGGTCGTTGCCAGCTTCGATGTCATCAAAATAGCGTGCGTCCTCGCCCGCCAGCGCGATCGTTTCCTCGGTGATGCGCTGATAAAGTTCAGTGGTGAAAATCTTCAGGATCGATACGTCCGCGCCAAGTTCGCCTCCATCGCGCAGAACCTTGGCAAACCGCTCGAAAGCTGACCCAAGATCGTAGAGATCGAGGCGCAGTCTGGCATAGCGCGAACGGAACGCCGGATCGGCAAAGGAGTCCCGGGCGCGCGCCAGTTTTTCAAGCCGCTCGATGGCGATCTCGGGACGGGTTGGCGCGCCGAGGAAAATGCGCTCATGGCCGAGCACAGATTTTGCGACAGCCCAGCCCTGGTCGACCTGACCAACCATATTGGCTGCCGGAACCCGGACATTGTCGAAGAAAACTTCGCAGAAATCGGTCTCACCGCGCAAATTGGCGATCGGGCGAACCTTGACGCCAGGCGTGGTCATATCGATCAGCAGCACGGTGATGCCCTTCTGACGGACCTTCTCGTCGCGGCTGGTGCGCACAAGCGCAAAGATCCAGTTGGCGCAGTGGGCCAGCGTGGTCCAGATCTTTTGGCCATTGACGACAAAATGCTCGCCGTCGCGGACCGCAGAGGTGCGCAGGCTGGCCAGATCGGAGCCCGAATTTGGCTCGGAATAACCCTGGCACCAGACATGTTCGCCCGACAGGATTTTTGGCAGAAAGAACGCCTTCTGCTCATCTGTTCCGTGCTCGATGAGTAGCGGACCCGTGAGACCGATGCCGTGGTCGGGAATGCGCGGGCAGCCTAGACGACCCCATTCCTCAACATAGATCATGTGCTTGGTGGGATTGAGCCCCATACCGCCATATTCGATCGGCCAGACCGGCGACAGCCAGCCTTCTTCGGCGAGCGCGTGATACCAGACTGCAACCTCGTCAAAGAGCGGCCGCTGCTTGCGCATGAAACGGAGCTCGACCGGCAGCCGCCTCTCGACCAAGTCGCGGAATGCAGCGCGGAATTCCTCGTCGGAGAGTGCGTTCCAGTCAGTGACCATCACAGCACGTCCTTGAATACGGCCGGCCGTTTTTCGATAAAGGCGCGCATCGCTTCCTTCGAGTCTTCATGACGGGTCATCTCGACCGTCAGGTTCTGTTCAAAGCGATAGCCATCGCGCAGCGGCATGTGCTCAACCGTGTTGATGGCTCGCTTGGCCAGGCTGAGCGCCTTGGGGCTCTTGGAAGCGATCGTCCGCGCCATGGTCATCGCTTCTTCAAGCAACCGGTCCGCGGGGACGCAGGCTTCGATGATGCCGCGGCGGTAGAGTTCTGCGGCGGGCACTCGATAACCGGTCAAGATCATGCGGCGGGCCAGCGATTTTGGGAAGAAGGACATGGCGTGGCGCGCGCCGCCCATCAAGCCAATGTCGATCTCGGGCAGACCGAACACCGCAGTATCGGCGGCGAGCACGATGTCAGCAGCGATGACTGGGCCGAGGCCAGCGCCAAGCGCTGCGCCATTGACTGCCGTGATGACGGCCTTGTTGCATTCCATGATGCAGTTGGAGACTTCGCGTGTGCGGCGCAGGTGGCGATAGGTTTCGCCCTTGATATCTCCGATGGCCTGGCGGTTCTTGATGTCAGCGCCGGCCGAAAACACCTTGCCGCGGCCGGTGACAACGATGCAGCGGACTTCAGGTGTGTCGTTCAGTTCGTCAAACACCTCGATCAGTTCGTCGGAAAACTCGCGCGAATAGGCGTTGACCGGCGGATTGTCGAGCGTGACGAGCGCGACTTTGTCGGTGATCTCGACTTTGATGAGGTTGTTCTTCATGCGATCCTCCAGAGGCCGGTCAGGCCACACGTTCCAGTTCAACAAATTCAAGACGCAGCGCTTCGGGCTGGCCAAGAGTGGCGCTGAGCGCGATTGCCCGCTTCATGTAGAGCCCGATGTCATGTTCATCGGTGAAGCCCATCGCACCATGCAGATGAACCGCCCGGCGTGTGATGGTGTTCGCTGCGTCGCCGCAGCGTGCTTTTGCGGCAAGCACCGCCAGTTGCGTGTCCCGGCTATTGCCATCGGCATGGCGCTCGACTGCATTGACCACTGAGGCGCAGGCAAATTCTGCGTCGCTCCACATGTCGACCAGCCGATGCTGCACGGCCTGAAAACTGGCGATTGGTTTGCCGAACTGAACCCGATCCTTGGTGTAGGCAATTGTCATTTCGGCTGCCCGGGAGGCGATGCCGGCAAGCTCGGCGGCAATTGCTATTCGGGCATGAAGTTCAGCGTCCGCGACAAGGGTATCGACACTGGCTGCGCGGGCGAGAATCCTGTCAGCGCCAATCTGCACCTTGTCGAAGTGCAAGGTCCCGATCGCCGCACCGTCTACGCTCTCCTTCTCATCGACCGACAACCCCTTCGAACCGGCGGGAACTGACACCAGCACTGCACCGCCTTTGGCAGGCGCGACCACCAGAAAGTCGGTGGCGGAAGACGCAGCGTCGACAAATTGCAGATCGCCAGACAACTGCACGCCATCGCCGTCAGCAACCGCCTCGAGCTTGCGGCCAGACGAATATGACGAAGGCTGACGCCAGGCTGGCGCAATGCGTAGAGATCCATCCCCAAGGCCTTGCGCGAGGCGGCTGCGCTCCTCAGCGGCAGGCGCATCCCGAAGCAGGATTGAAGCAAACACTGCGCCTGCAGCGACAGGCTCGGCGATCAAGGCGCGGCCAAGCGCTTCGCTCAGGACAGCCTGCTCGGTGAGCCCTAGCCCCGCTCCGCCAAGGTCTTCAGGAAGGAGAAGCGCCAGCCAGCCGGCTTCGGCCATTGCAGTCCACAGCGTAGCGTCACTGTCGGCATGAGAGGCCCGCTTGGCACGCAGAGAGGCCGGGCCAGGAAACTGCGCGGCCAATGACTGGACGCTGTCACGCAACATTGCAAGCGTGCCATCCGGATCGTCGAAAGAAGCGTGTGGCATCATTCCTCCCTGAAATGGGTTGCCAAGGCCGAAAAGGCTTAGGCGATACAAATCCAAGATTCAACGAAACCAGCCCGTTGAAGAACGGTTTCACAAATGTGAATATCTACCCAGGTAAAACATGGTCCCGGAACTGTTCCCGCAACTTGGTTTTGAGCAGTTTGCCGGTGGCCGTGTGAGGCAATTCGGAGACAAAGACCACGTCATCTGGCAACCACCATTTGGCCACGCGACCGGACAGGAAATTCAGGATTTCATCCCGCTTCGGCTCCGTGCCAGCCTTTGGCACGACGATCAGCAGCGGACGCTCTTGCCATCTGGGATGCGGCAGGCCGATAACTGCAGCCTCCTGTATCTGAGGATGCGCGACGGCGGCATTTTCGAGATCGATCGAGGAAATCCACTCGCCGCCAGACTTGATGACATCCTTGGAGCGGTCGGTCAGAACCACGTAGCCGTCGCTGTCAATCTTTGCCACGTCTCCAGTTGCAAACCAGCCATCCTTGTCGAGCACCTGACCGCCAACGCCCTTGAAATAGCCCGACGTCACCCAGGGGCCGCGCACAAGGAGGTCGCCGGCAACGGAACCATCCTGCGGCAGTTCCGCGCCGTTCTCGTCGATGATCTTTAATTCAACGCCATAGACGACACGGCCTTGCTTGGCCTGGATGTCGATCTTTTCATCGTCTGACAGACCGGCATGCCCCGGGAGCAGATTGCCAATTGTCGCCACAGGACTGGTCTCGCTCATGCCCCAGGCATGGATAACGAATACGCCAAGTTCCTGGCGGAAACGGGCAATTATGGCGCGCGGAGCGGCAGAACCGCCGACAACGACGCGGCTGAGTTTCAATTGCGACAGATCCAGCCCCGGCGTTTCGTCGATGTGCTGGAAGAAGCCGAGCCAGACAGTAGGAACGCCAAGCGAGAACGTGCACTGCTCGCTGACCGCCAGCTCGTAGATGCTCTTGCCATCCAGTTTTGGTCCCGGCAGCACCAGCTTTGCGCCGCACATGGCGGCTGCGTAGGGGATACCCCAGGCGTTGACGTGAAACAGCGGCACAACAAGCAAAACACTGTCAGCGCTCGAGAGGCTGAAGCCGTCGACGGTGCGAACCATAAAGGAATGCAGTACAGTCGAACGATGCGAATAGAGGACGCCCTTCGGATTGCCGGTGGTGCCGGAGGTGTAACAGAGCGAGGCAGCTGTGCGCTCGTCAAAAACCGGCCAGTCAATTGTATCTGGCTCGGCGGCCAACAGGTCTTCATAGGCGACGGCATTCTCGACCTCGCCTGGCAGATGGGCGGCGTCAGTCAGCGCAACATAGTGTTCAACCGTCGAGAAGCTTGACTGCAGGTCAGCGACGAGACCAGCAAAGGTGATGTCGAAGAACAGCACCCGGTTTTCGGCATGATTGACGATGTAATCGACCTGTTCCGGGAACAGGCGCGGGTTGACCGTGTTGAGGATGGCGCCGATGCCGGACACAGCAAAATAGAGCTCGACATGGCGATGGGTATTCCAGGCGAGCGACGCGACACGATCACCTGGTCCGACGCCCATGCGCTTCAGGGCGTTGGCAAGCTGTGCGACTCGCTTCGACAGATCGCGCCAGCTGGAACGAACGGTTTCGCCTTCGCAGGTGCGGCTGACAATCTCGACATCGGGGTGATACCGGGCTGCGTGCTCAATCAACGACGAGATCAAGAGCGGCTTATCCTGCATCAGTCCAAGCATGGACATTCCTCCCTGTTTCGAAGGCCTCCTCTGGCCGCGCGCAAAATCGGAGCCACCGCCATTTGAGTCAATTGACTACGAGAGTGCGAAGAGAAGTTTCACAAATATGAAAAACGTGCCTCAGCAAGGTTGCGATTTGCGTTACTTGCTGTGATCGTCCGAAATTGTTTGCGACCCGAGATGGAGGCAATGGAACGATGAGCGCGCTGTTTGAGGCAGGCCGCATCGGCGGACTTAAGATCGCGAACCGGATCGTTGTCTCGCCGATGTGCCAGTACAGCGCTGTCGACGGCATAGCGCAGCCCTGGCACCTGATCCACCTGGGACAGATGATGTTGTCCGGAGCAGGTCTTGTGATTGCGGAGGCGACGGCGGTCGAGCGGGATGGACGCGGTTCGCCCGGCGACCTGGGACTATGGAACGACGAACAGGAAACGGCGCTCACTTCGCTCGTTGCTGAACTTCGCAAACTGGCTCCGGCCCGGATTGGAATTCAGCTCGGTCATTGCGGCCGTAAATCCGCCACACGAACGATCCCCGACCGGTGGCAAGGCGAGCCCTTGCCTGCCGGCGAAGGCGCATGGAAGCCAGTCGCACCGTCGCCGATCGCCTATGATGACGGCTGGCAGACGCCCGCGGAACTGGACCACGCCGGCATAGAGCGGAGTATCGCCAGTTTTGCTGACAGTGCGCGGCGCGCCCTGCGCGCTGGCTTCGATCTGGTCGAGATACACGGCGCCCATGGCTACCTCATTCACAGCTTCACCTCGCCCGTCACCAATCGCCGTACGGACAGTTGGGGCGGCGCTGCGGTGTCGCGCAACCGGTTCGCCATCGAAGTTGCTCGCGCCGTGCGGGCTGTCTGGCCGGGAGACAGGGCGCTCGGGTTCCGCTTGAATTCCACTGACTGGACGCCAGAAGGCTCAACGCTTGACGACGCCGTCGAGCTTGCGCGGGCACTCAAGGCCGAAGGCGTGGACTATGTGGTGATGTCGTCCGGAAACATCCGTCCGGGCGTTGCGATTCCGCGCGCGGAACCCGGACACCAGGTTGAGTTCGCGACTGCCGTCAGGCGCGCGACGGGCCTGGTCGCAATGGCGGTCGGCATGATTGTGGAGCCGAAACAGGCCGAAGCAATCATCGCTTCGGGACAAGCCGACTTTGTGGCGCTGGCCCGTTCGTTTCTGGACAATCCCCGCTGGGGACTTCATGCTGCGGCCGCGCTCGGCATCGACATCGCCTACCCGCCGCAATATCTGCGCGCGCGGCCGAACAACTGGATGGCCTATCCACTGGTGCATCCCGACGCTGCCCCGCCGCCATCGACGCTGCAATTGGACAGGCCCAAGAGCGTATCAACCTGGGACCGGCCCGGACCGGCAGGCTGACCGCCTGCGACAGGACAAATGCTCAACCCTGATCTGGAGAATGAATTGCCCTCTCAAAACAATGTGCTGACCTTGAAGCAGGACGGCTACCGGACGATCACGCTTAACCGGCCAGAGGCGCTGAACGCCTTTACACGCCAATTGCATGCCGAACTGATTGACGCATTGCGGGCAGCCGAGGCAGACGACGCGTGCCGGGCGGTATTGCTGACAGGGACAGGGAGAGGATTCTGCGCCGGCCAGGACCTGACCGAGCGGGTGTTTGTCGACGGCGTAGCGCCCGACCTGTCGGAAAATCTTGTCGAGCGGTACAATCCCCTTGTCAGTTTCATCCGCTCCATGCGGCTACCGGTTGTAGCGGCGGTCAACGGGGTGGCAGCAGGCGCAGGCGCGAGCCTGGCGCTGGCATGCGACATCGTCGTGGCGGGAAAGTCTGCAAAATTCATCCAGTCTTTTTCACGGATCGGTCTGATCCCCGATTCAGGGGGAACCTGGACACTGCCGCGCCTTGTTGGGGATGCGCGGGCGCGCGCGATGTTCATGCTCGCGCAATCCGTCGACGCCGGGCAAGCGGCGGAATGGGGCATGATCTGGCGCTGCGTCGACGATGCGGTCCTCATGGACGAAGCCAGCGCCGTCTGCCGTCAGCTTGCTTCAACACCTGGCGCGGCGATCAAATTGATCAAGCAGGCACTGGACCAAGCGGCCACCAACAGTTTCGAAAATCAACTGGCGCTGGAAGCCGAATTGCAGCGCGAGGCGGGGGTTCATCCTGAATACCGGATCTCAGTCGAGGCGTTTCGCAACAAACCTGCTAAAGCGTGATGAGGCGAATGCGGGCGCGGAACGGACCGCGCCCATTCATGTCATCAAGTCTTTTGCTGATCAGGCTGCCTGGCTCTCGCGCGATTTGTCGAAGACAAACAATTCTTCCCGGCGCGCGGCGGCGGCGGCAGCATGCTCGCGATATTTGTTGAAGCCACCAATGAACATCGTCAGGCCAGTGGGCTTGCCCTTCACATTGGCGCCGACCCACCATGTATTGGCCTTGCGGATCAGCGAATGCTCGGCGAGGTCAGCGACGATCTTCATCCAGACTGCCTCGGCAGCGGCGCTGGTCTCTACCGCGCTGTAACCCTTCGCCTCCATGTATTCGATCATGTCGGCGATCCAGTCGACATCATGCTCGGGGATCGTGATCAGGTTGGCGAGCGCAGCCGGCCCATTGGGCCCGCTTGTGGCGAACAAGTTCGGGAAACCATGCACCATCATGCCAAGATTGGAGACCGGCCCGTCCTTCCACTTGTCCTTCAGCTTGGCTCCATCGCGCCCGACAACCTCAAACGCCAGCAAGGCTCCGGTGAGGGCGTCGTAGCCCGTGGCCAGGATCAGCATGTCGAGCTCGAATTCGCCTGATTCCAGACGCAGGCCCTTTTCGGTGATCTCGACGATCGGATCCTTCTTCACATTCACAAGGTGAACATTGGGACGATTGTAGGTCTCGTAATATTCGGTATCGAGGCAGACACGCCGGGCGAAGATCGGATAGTCGCGTGGCTTGAGAGCTTCGGCGGTTTCGGGGTCATTGACGATCTCGCCAATCTTTTCGCGGACAAAGTCGGAGACCTGATCGTTGGCTTCCTGGTTCGTCAGAATGTCGGCGAAGGAGCCGAGGAAAGTATGCCCGCCATTGATCCAGGCCTGCTCCATTGCCTGGCGGCGCTGCGAAGGCGGCAGGCTGAAAAAGGGGCGCGATGACACCGGTCTTGTCCCGCCGGTCGGGTTGTGGCGCATGGCCTCGCGCATCGCTGGATAGTGACGCTTGATCTCCTCGACATAGTCCGGCTCAAGCGTGTGATTGCGCATCGGCAAGGTATAGCTCGGCGTGCGCTGGAATACGAACAGCTCACAATCCTCGCGGCCGAGAGTTTGAATGATCTGGATGCCGGTGGAACCCGTCCCGATGACGCCGACCCGTTTACCCTTGTAGTCGATCTTGTGGTGCGGCCATGTCTGGGCGCGCAGCAACTCACCCTTGAACCGGTCGAGGCCGGGGATGTCAGGATCCTTGGGAATCGACAGCGGGCCGGTCGACATGATGCAGTAAGGCGCTTCGATCACCTCGCCGGTGTCAACGGTCGCGCGCCACATCTTTGACGCCTCGTCCCAGATGGCGCTGGTGACACGGGTATTGAAGCGGTAATTCTTGCGCAGGTCCAGCCGGTCCGCGACAAAATTGGCATAGGCCAGGATTTCAGGCTGGGCAGCAAATTGCTCACTCCATGTCCATTCCTGCTGAACTTCCTCCGAGAAGCCATAGCTGTAGTCGACGCTCATCAAGTCACAGCGTGCACCCGGATATCGGTTCCAGTACCAGACGCCCCCTACATCGCCACCACCTTCCACGCCGATCACCGACTTGCCCATCTCGCGAAACTTGTAGACGGCATACATACCGGCAAAACCGGCACCGACGACGATGACGTCAACACGGGTGGCACTCTGCTTCGAATTGCTGTTCTGCATGGTCATCTCAGCTCATCTCTCGTGGTCCAACGCCTGCGCCGGGAGTGTCGGCACTACAGATCACAGCTCCGTTCCAGACGGAGATCCGGCCTCTTTCCTCCCGAGGCAGACCAACATTTGCCTCACCGTGGAAAATCAAACCGAAGCGATGGCAAGTCAACGACTTCGCATGTGCGAAAGGAAGTTTCACAATTGTGAAGTTTTTTGAGCCTGTGGAACATCGCCAAGCGAAGAATCAAGCTCTGGCCGCCGCGCCGATTTCCGGGGCATATTAGCTCGTGCAATACGTCGTCACCGGGATGCAATGAATATTCGTGAAAAGCTCTCTGTTTTGTTCGAGATCGGCCGGCACCAGCTGACGCTGCTGTCGCGCGAGGACTGGCTGGCTGATATGCCGGCCGAGACGCTTTCATTCACCACGCATGACGGCGAGCCTGCGGGAGCCTGGCTTGTTCGCCCCAAGGGCGATGGACCGTTTCCGGCGATCCTCTACATTCACGCTCACGGCGCACGCTATGATATAGGCGCACGTGAATTGATCGACGGCCGCCCTGCTCTGCTCGGGCCGCTGGGTGCGGAGTTCGCACGGCGCGGCATTGCCTGTCTGGCGGTAGACATGCCGGCCTTCGGATCGCGTCAACAGCCAGGTGAAAGCGCACGTTCCAAGGCGCTGTTGTGGCGCGGCCGCTCGCTCGCTGGCCAGATGCTCGGCGAACAACACGCCGCCTTTGAATGGCTGACGCAACAAGATTGGGTGGACGCCAGCCGCATCGGCGTGTTCGGCCTGTCGATGGGCGCAACCTTTGCCTATTGGCTGGCGGCGGTTGAGCCACGCATCGCCTGCGCGGCGCATCTGTGCTGCTACGCCGATTTCAATACGCTGATCGGCACCGGCGCACACGACCTGCACGGCATCTATCTGGCCATCCCCGGCCTGCTCAATGCCGCGTCAAACGGCGTGATCGCGGGCCTTGTCGCGCCGCGCCCGCAATTTATCGGCATCGGCGACCAAGACCCGCTGACGCCACCGGCCTCAGTCGACATTGCGCTCACACAGACCCGCGCGGCCTATCAAGCCGCGAGCGCGGCAGACCGGCTGACCGTTCATCGCGAAGCCAAATCCGGGCATGTGGAAACGCCTGCCATGCGCCGGGCGGCGTTTGCCTTTTTCGAGGGCGCGTTCGCGGCGTCCTAGACCCTTTCAGGTTCAAATGGAAACGGTTCTGTTTCCTCGATGGCGAGGCGAACCGCAAGGAAGACGGCGAAGGACGGGCTGGTGGCCCGGCCAAGTCCGGCTGACGCGGCGGGTGCCCGCCAGCGGGAAACAGAACCGTTTCCATTTGAACCTGAAAGGGTCTAAGTGCTTACGATGCAGCTTTGCCGACCCGCAACCCTTCCGCATCGAACAGGTGTGCACGATCCGGATCAAACAACATCCTGACCGTTGCATTATCGGCGTCGAGTCGCTGGCCGCTGAGCACCGCTACCATCTTCTGGCCCTCTGCCGTCTGAGCATGTGCGACGGTTTCCGGCCCCAGCGCCTCGATCAGCGTCACCTTCGCCTCGACACTGGCAGCCTTGGTGTCGCCGATGGTCATATCATGTGGGCGGATGCCGACCGTGGCGTCGTCGCCGGGCTTTAGTTTTGAACCGTCGGCAGCGACCGTGAGATCGAGTCCACCCGGACCGGCAACAGTGACGGAGGATGACGACGCAGCTTTCACCTTGCCGGGCAGCAGGTTCATCCGAGGCGCGCCGATAAAGCCCGCGACGAACAGATTGGCCGGTTCGTTGTAGAGGTCGAGCGGCCGCCCAACCTGCTCGATTCTTCCCGCACGCATGACGACGATACGGTCGGCAAGCGTCATTGCCTCGACCTGATCGTGGGTAACGTAGACCATCGTCGTCGCCAGGCGTTCATGCAGCGCAGCGATTTCGGCGCGGGTGGAAATGCGCAGCTCCGCATCAAGGTTGGACAGCGGCTCGTCGAGCAGGAAGGCAGTGGGATTGCGCACTACGGCGCGGCCGATGGCGACGCGCTGACGCTGGCCGCCAGACAGCTGGCCCGGACGGCGGTCGAGATAGTCCGCGATTTCTAGCATGCGCGCCGCTTCGGCAATGCGCTCGTCAATCTCTGCCTTGGGCATGCGGGCGTTTTGCAGGCCAAAAGCGAGATTCTGGCGAACCGTCATATGCGGATAAAGCGCATAGGACTGGAAAACCATGGCCAGGCCGCGTTCAGCGGCCGAGACCTTTGTGACGTCGCGGCCGGCGATTTCAAGCTTGCCGGCCGTCGGTTGATCAAGTCCTGCAATGAGGCGCAGCAATGTGGACTTGCCGCAACCCGACGGACCGACCAGAACCAGCAGTTCACCGTCCTCGATGTCGAGATTGATGCCGTGCAAGATCTTCAGCTTGCCATAGGCACGATCGATGTTAGTGAGCGTAATGCGTCCCATGCGGCGCTCCTATTTCAGGCCAGAACCGGCGATGCCGGCGGTGATGTATCGCTGCAAGAAAATGAAGACGAGCACGACCGGGATCATGGTCACAACCGTCATCGCGAGGATGAAATGCCATTGCACATTAAGCTCGCCGGCATAGGTGCTGAGGCCGACCTGCAGGGTGTAGAGTTCCTTGCGTGACAGCACGACCAGAGGCCAAAGGAAGTCGTTCCAGCGCCAGACCACCGAGAAGATGGCAAGCACCGCCATGGCGGGCGCCGCCAGCGGCAGAATGATGCGCCAGTAGATCTGCCACTCCGACGCATGATCCATGCGCGCAGCGTCGATCAACTCGTCCGGGATGGTCAGCATGTATTGCCGGAGCAGGAACACGCCAGTCGGCGTTGCGACCGTTGGCAGAATAACCCCCCAAAGGGAATCGAACAGACCAACTGCGCTGATGACCGAATAGAGCGGCACGAGCAGCACCGACAGGGGCACCATCAAGGTGCCGACAATGAGCAGCAGCACCACGTTGCGGCCACGAAACTGATATTTCGACAGGGCAAACGCGGCCATCGAATTGGTCAGCAGCGTGATCAAGGTAGCAACCACGGTCACGAAGACCGAGTTCTTGAGATATTGCATGAAATCGAAATGCTCGAAGGGCTCGGTAAAATTCTCCGTCGCAAATCGCATCTCCCTGACGGGCTGGCGATCAGCAATGTTGACCTTGACGATTTCGCCGGGCGCCTCAGGGTCGACCAGCTGGGCGACGATGCCGATGCGGCGGACCTCCGCCATGACCTTGGTCGAGCCGTCCGGCAGCGTCACCGTGAACAGGCCCAGCGGCTTGTCATAGCCTTCCACCATTACCTCTTTGGTCGAATAAGGCATAAGCGTTGGCGGAAACTCCGCCAGCTGCTGCGGCGTCTTGAACGACGACAGCGTCAGCCAGACGGCTGGGCCGAACATGACCAACAGGCCGCCGATCAACCAGACCCAGATGAACACATCGGTCCAGTGCCAGCCTTTGCCGCCACGGCGGCGCGTCAGGAATGCAGCGACCCGGCTCATTCGCGTGCTCCTTTCTTTTCGCCGCGTCTGCCGATCTGCAACTGGATCAAGGTCAGCACCACAAGTACCGCGCCCATCAGGATGGAGGCGGCGGCGGCGAGACCTGGATTGCGCAACAGTGAGGCGAAACCGACTTCATAAATGTATTGCGTGATAAACAGCGTCGACGTTCCAGGACCGCCACCGGTCAGGACGTAGACTTCATCGAAGATCTGAACTGCGCGTATCAACGCAAGGATCAATACGACCAGCAGGTTGGGCATCAGCAGCGGCAAGGTGATGCGCCAGAAAACGCGGCCCGGCTTTGTGCCGTCCATTTCGGCAGCCTCGTAGAGATCACGCGGGATCGCCTGTAGCCCGGCCAGCAGGATCAGCGTGAAGAAGCCCATATGAGCCCAGACAGAAACCGTGATCGAGGCAGCAAACGCCCAAAATCGGTCAGTGAGCCACTCGGTTGGCTCAAAGCCGAATTGCAGGGCCACTGAATTCAACAGCCCCTGGCGCTGCAGGATCCATTTCCAGATCAGGCCGACAACGACAGGCGACAGCAGCACGGGAAAGAAGAAGACGGCGCGCCAGAAGCTGCGGCCGACAATCTCGCGATTGAGGATCAGGGCAGTGATCATCGAAACGACAATCAGGAGCGCAACTTGCAGCGTGACGAACCAGAAAGTGTTGTGGACCGCGTTCCAGAACAGGTCTTCACGACACGAAGACGGGTCGAGATAGCTGCCGCAATCGAGAAGACGACTGTATTGCGCCGCACCGACATAGGTGCGGTCGGCCAGGAAGAAGGCCGCGCCTGATGTGGTGGAATAGAAGAAATTGATGACAAACGGCGCCAGGACAAAGACGCCGAAAATCAGCATGTTGGGCGCAAGGAAGAAAGCGGCCATGCCGCCGAGGCCAGTCAGACGCTGCCACAGTTTCAATGGCGCATCGATGATCGTCGCAAGCCAGCCGACCGGCGCAGCAAGTGCTGCGCCGACCTTCGAGCCGGTGGATAGCCGCTCTGTCATCTGAGGCTACTTTGCCTGAGCGACTTTATCGGCGACGTCCTGGTCAATGCGGGCCCAGGCACTGTCGAGCGTCATTTCGCCAGCCATCACCTGGCTGATACGCGTCACAAGCGCGCCGTAGTAGGCGCTGGCCCATTTCCATGCCGGCAATGCATCGGACGCCGGCAAGGTCTGTCCTGCAGACTTAACAAAAGCGTCCAGCGCCGGCCCAACATGCTTGTCCTGGCTGGCCCAGTTCATGCCACCCTTGTCAACGACGCCCTTGTGCGCCGGCAAGAACAAGGTACGCTCGGAGAACTCCTTCACGATGTCCTCACGCGACAGGTATTCCATCACCTTGGCGACATCAGCCGCGTTCTTGGTGTATTTGATGCCGACCAGCGCTGCGCCGCCCTTGAGACCTGAGCAGCCGGCGGTGCCGCATGGCGAGCCGACCGCGACCCAATCAAAATTGTCGCCGATCTTGGCCGACAGGTTGGCCACCTGCCAGCTGCCAGAATAGTAGAATGGCACCTGCGCGTTGATGAAGTCGTCTGCCGCAGCGCGGTAGGTGGAGCCTGCAGCGGCAACCCAGGTTTCCTTCAGCATCTTGCCCTCGCCGACCCACTGGACCAGCTTGGCGCCAAACGCCTTGACGCCATCGTCAACCTTGGCCGGCATGCCGTCTGCAGCGATGTAGTTTGCGCCGTAAGAGACGTTCGGGCCCGAGATACGATGGCCGGAGCGATCGATGGCGATGGCAGCAGCCGTGCTCTGGCTCTTGGCAACCTTGTCGGAGGCTTCGACCCACTCATCCCATGTTGCCGTCTCGCCCGGCAGATCAACGCCTGCCTGTTCAAACAAGGTCTTGTTGGCAAAGCCGCCGGTCAGCGTCAGCTGAGTCATGAAGCCGGTGATGGCGTCCGAACCGTCCGGGCGCATCCAGTCCAGTGTCGCGCCAAAATTGTCTTCCCAATATTTGGCGTCGCTGACCAGAGGACGCAGGTCGAGCCAGTGATTGGCCAGTTCCTTGATATTGGTGACACGAGCAATGTCTGGTCCCTGTCCAGCTTCAAGCTGGATCGGCAGCTGCTCCTGCACCACCTTGTAGGAAACATTGTCGAGCGTGATCTTGATGTCTGGATTGTCCTTCTGGAAGCGATCCAGAATGTCCTTGATGACATCGCCTTCGACGCCGTCCGAATACCACATGATCCGCACGTCGCCGGCGAATGCACTTGTCGCCATCAAGCTGGCGGTCAGCGCGCCGATAAGCCCTAATCTGGTCTTCATGTCTTCCTCCCTTGGTGGCGGGCTCTGCCCGCTGATTTCGAACTAACTCAATTGAACTGCCTGTCCCTCGATGCTCCAGTCCGCGGGATCGATCGTGCGTTCCCCGGCGATTGCCGAACCGTCGGCGGCGAAAGTAACCTCGCCATATTCCGGATCGTCGACGACCAGCGCGCCATCTGCGCCCGGACGTGCGGACAAACCCGCGAACCTTCTGGCAAAGCCATCTAGGGAACCAGACGACGCACGGTCTCCCAGCCGCACGATCCAGGTCGCCTTGTGGCCAGACACACGCAGTTCATTGCCAGCCGTCGGACCGGACGCTACCAGTTCCAGCGGACCGCTGGTCGAGATGGCGATAAATGCGTCGTCGGCTTCAGCCAAAGCGACCGAACCCTCAACGCGTGCGGCTGAGAACATTTCGCGCGGGAACCATGCATGGGTGAAGTCGGGCTGCTCGGAAAAGCAGTCGAACACGACGATGGCCAGACCGCGATATTGCTGCACGCGCGGCAAGGTGCCCGATCCACCCCAGTAGGACGGGCGGCCATAGCCGGACTGCAGAATTTCGCCGGGATGGTTGATCCAGATCTGAGCGTCGGGATTGGCTCCGAGACGAATCTGGATAACCGTTTCCTGATAGCCCCACTGGTTCCAGCGATATGCGGCGGCCGTGCCCATGGCGTAGTCGCGCGTTTTGTAATGGTAGAGCCGCGCAAACCGATCCTGACCTTGAGCGAAGGTCCATTGCCAATGCTCGCCGCCCTTGACCGAGGCGATGTCTGCAAGGTTGGTGGGAACTTTCAGGCCGTGATCGCGCAGGCACAGCGCCAGTTGTGGCAGTGCATGGAAGCGGCCGCCATAATTGCCCTGGCCCCAGACCATGCGGCATATGCCCGACAGTTCAAGCGAACGCGAAGCGCGCAAGGTGTGTTCGTAAGAGCGGCCCTGCGCACCGGTGATCTGGCCGTGATGTGCGGAGCGGGCGACCACCTCAAGCAGCCTGATGATGGCCTTGCCGGCGCGCTCCGAGATGTCAGCGTCGGGTGCGAGCGCATAGAGCGCGCAGAGACCCTTCAAATCGATCGGGAAATAGGGTGCTGAGTTGAACTCAGCCATTTCCCATTGTTCAAAATGGTCGAGCCAGGCGCGCACGCGGGTAGCGCCAACGGCTGACTGCTCCTGGCCGATACGGCCAGACCGGACGAAGGTCGCGTCTGGCAGGATATGTCCGGCTATATAGGCGGCGGTGTGAAACAACAATGCGTGGTTTTCCGAAAAATACCACTGAACGTCGTTGCCTCTTTCGTCCATCCAGTAACGGTAGCCGAGCATGGCCGCGTCAATGCGCTTGACCAGCGCTGGGTCAAGCTTGTCCGCATGGACAGCACGCGACCAGAGCAGCGGCACCAAGATGAAATCGGCGCAGTCGTGGCAATCCTCGATGGCCGGCAGCGCAGCGGCAATCATCGCGTCGGTCTTTGTGCCGGCGCGGCCGCTCGACAGGCGCGCCAGCGCACAGACTGTGTCGCCTTCGGCATGTTCAGACACTTCGTCGAGCGCCTCACGGATACGCGCGGCAGTGTCGGCAGGCGGCTGGCCCTGACGGGTGGCATGGCACAGTTCGACGCCATAGACTCGCGAAACAGCGTAGCCGCCGATTTCGAGCGTCACCTTGAAGTGGCGGAAATCGGCCGGGAGGTCTGCCGCGTTGGCAATGACGAGACGCCTTGCACCCTTCTTCAGCACCGAGTTCAACCTTACCGGCTCGTCGATCGACATGAAGTCGCCCTCGACAACAACCAGCATGTCAGCATCCGCCGGCATTTCGACGTCGCTGACCAGCGCGATTTCCTGATTGTCATAAGTGGCACGCTCGAAACGCATCGAGGCAAGCGCCTGCTCCAGCGCGTCGGCGGTCGTCTCGTCGATCGGGATTGGCAGGGCGTGGACGGCTGCCGGACCGTCGAGATAGTCCAGCTGGAAATAGTAGCGGGCGTCGCGTTCGGCCAGATCATCAAACCAGACCGCGATGTCGTTGCGTCCGGCCTCGAGTTCAACAGCGAATTCTCCAGTCGTTTCGAGATTGCGGCCATAAGGGGCCATCCAGCCTGCTTCCTGCCCGTTGATGAACAGGATCGCACCGCCGCAGGTGCGCAGGCGCAGCCGCGCGGGGCCAGCTTGCACAGTCTCAATTGACGTCTGCGCCCATGTGCCGATAACGGTCGGACGGAACCAGAAGCCGGACAGGTCGACGCGCGGCGAGGCAAATGGCAGCCAGACGCGGCTCATCTGGGGATCAACTGCAATCTCGGGCCGCTTGCCCCGGCGCTCAAGGCCAAACTGGGTGCGGCAGGGATATTCGTGCGGGATGAAATTCTTGTGCTTTGTCAGGAAGAAGAAGGGATCCATTTCACCCTTCATCGGCTGGTCCGGAACGTCGTAGCGCGCCTCGGCCGTGCCGCCGATACGCCAGTACGTGACGGGCGCGCCTGCTGCGAGCGGACGGCGCAGCGCGTGCTGGAATTCGATCTGGGCGGGCGCGGAATTCATTTCAGATCCTTGATCGCGACCGGCGCGACGTCATTGTAGGCCTGGTTCTCGCCAGTCATGCCCCAGACAAAGGCATAGGGGCCGGTGCCTGCGCCCATGTGAATGGACCAGGCCGGCGACAGGACCGCATTGCCACCAGCAACGATAAGGCTGCGGGTCTGGTCCGGCCTGCCCATCAGATGCACGACGCGGTCGTCCGGGGAGAGGTCGAAATAGCAATAAGCTTCCATGCGCCGCTCATGCAGGTGGGGCGGCATGGTGTTCCAGATGCTGCCGGGCGCGAGATCGGTGATGCCCATCAACAGCAGGCAGGAGGGCGCGACCTCCGGGTGGATATACATGACCAAACGGCGCTTGTTCGAGCGGTTGGCGTCGCCTAAATCAAGCGGCTTGCCCTCGGCGCGAGTGATGAGCCGGTGCGGGATGTCTGCACCGGCGGGCACGGAATTCATATAGAATCGGGCTGGATTGTCCGCATCATCACTGGCCAGCTCAACCAATTTTGCGCCGCGCCCGACATAGACGATATCGCGATTGGCAACGGCAAAACGCTTGCCGTCGATAGTGACAGAGCCTGCGCCCCCGAGATTGGCGATGCCCATCTCCCGCGCGGTGAAGAAGAGCTCCGTGCCGACATCTGCGCCGTCGCCAAACATCAATGCGTTGGCGAGCGGCACTGCGCCACCAAGGATCATGCGGTCGATATGGGTGTAGACGAAACGGATTTCGCCCGGCGCAAACAGATCTTCGACCAGGAATTCAGCCCGCAGCCGATCCGTGTCCATTGAGGGAATATCGGCTGGACCGACGCCATAGAGAACACGCATCACGCTGCCCCTCCCTGCGCTTTGATGGTCGCCAGCGCCTCGACAAGGCAGAGAATGGACAGCGCCTGACCGTAACCCGTCGGCTGGATCGGGATGTCGCGATAGAACTGAAGATCGTGGCCCATGCGGGTGCCGTAGGAGACATTGCCGACGACACCATCGGCGCTGATATTGGCCATCACCGCGCCGAGCGCCTTCAGACCCGCCTTGCGGCATTTTTCATCTGCAAGGCCAATGCGCGCCGCCTTCATCAGGCCGTAACCAAAGCCGGCAGTTGCCGAAATCTCTTCGTAAGACGCCGGGTCGTCGAGCAGCGTATGCCACGCGCCGGAAGCCGCCTGCACAGCAAGCAAAGTGTCGATCTGCGCCCCAAGCACGCCCAACAGGTATTCGCGCACAGGTGGCGACAGATCGGCAAGATCGACCAGGTCGAGAATACCAACCGTGATCCAGCTGTTGCCGCGCGCCCAAAGCGCCCGGGCAAAATTGTGCCGGCCGGCAAAGGTCCAGCCGTGATACCAGAGGCCGGTCTTGGTGTCAGCGAGATAGCGCGCATGGACGAGAAACTGGCGTTCTGACTCATCGATGAAGCGGCGCTGGCCCGTGGCCTGGCCATAAGACGCAAGAAACAGCGCCACCATGAACAGGGTGTCGTCCCACAGTTCATCATCGTTGATCTTGTCGGAAACATTGTGCTGAAAGCCGCCTTCGGGTGTGCGCGGCATGGTCGTGACGACCCTTTCGGCCCAGTCCGCCAGAACTGCCTCGTAGCGCGGCTGCCTCTGCCGCCGCCAGACTTCACTCAAGGCGAGCATCGGCGCGGTGGTGTTGACGTTCATCTGCGGCAGGCCGGCAGCAATGCGCCGGTCATACCAGTCTTCAATCGTCGCCAGCAGCTTGGCGTCGCCGGTTTGAGCCCAGAGTTTGACAAGGCCATAGAGGCCAACGCCCTGCGGCCATTCCCAGCTGTCAAAGGAAACATAGTCGCCCGGGGTGCCGTCGAGATTGGGCTCGCTGAAACGGCCATCAGCGCGCAAGCCGGTCATACCCTTTACAAGGCTGGCAAGCGCGGTCTCTACCTTTTTGGCGTCGAGCGTCATCAATCCTCCCGCAGCTCCTCCAAGCCACTTCTTAGACACCGTCACATTCGTTTCACTATTGCGCAATCTGAAAATTTTTTTCATTCTGTCATTGGCGGGACGGATAGACTGATGGACGGCAAACGCGGCAAGCCAAATCGGCGGGTGAGGCTGGAGGAGATTGCGCAACGCTGCGGCGTTTCAGTCAGCACGGCATCGCGTGCGCTGACTGGCGCAACGGGCGTACGCGAACCGATGCGCACGGCGATCATTGAGGCGGCACGGCAGCTGAACTACGCGATTCCCACTTCGGTAGTCGGACGCAAGGTGATCGTGGCGGCCAGCAGTGCGGCGATGATCGACAATTCGCGCGCCCAGTTCACCTTTCACGTGCTCGACGGGCTGAACGAACGGGCTCGTGTGCTGGGCGTCGAACTGGCGACGCGGCCAGTCGCGAGCAGCGCCGATGAACTGGCGCTGCTGCGCGAGGCGGAAGCCGACCCCAGCGTGGCCGGCTGCCTGTTCCTGACGCTCGAAGACGACATGTTGCCGCTGACGGAGGGCTTTTCCAAGCCGATCGTGTTGATCAATGGCGATGATCCCACCATGGTCCACTCCAGTGTGACGCCCTGCAACCGCCCAGCGGCGCAGTTTGCCACCATGCATTTGATCGGCCTTGGCCACAGGCGCATACTGTTCCTTTTGCGGCGGGGCCGCCGCACAATCCAGCGGCGTTTTGAAGGCTGGCGCGATGCGCTGGTCAATGCAGGAGTCAAGGACATTGACAGTCTGGTGGTGGAAGTTGACGATTGGCTGCCGGACCTCGCGGCAGCAGCGATCGAACGGCGCATCGACGCCCACGGGCTCGATTTCACCGCCGTGCTGACTGCAGGCGACAGCCTCGCATTCGGAGCGATTCAGGGCCTCAGACAACGTAATGTCTCGGTACCGGAACAAGTTTCGGTCATGGGCATGGATGACCTGCCTCAATCGGCCTTCAGTTCGCCGCCGCTCAGCGCCATGCACATTCCGATGCGCGAGATGGGGTCCGAGGCGCTGACCTTGCTGCTCGACCATCTGAGCGGCGGGCCAATGCTGCCGCGGCGCGTCGAACTGGCGTGCCGGCTTGTTGAGCGGCAATCCACGGGACCTGCCCCCGGACTGGAACACGGTCACGGCGCGCGCCTGTCTGCTCAGTTTTCCTCGGCAAATTTCCGGTAACGCCCACCGGCAAAGACCATCGGTTCGCCATCGCGAGCCGACATTCGCAATACACGGCCAAGCAGCACCAAATGGTCGCCAGCATCGATGCGACTGGCAATCTGGCACTCAAAGCGGGCAAGCGCGTCCGGCAGCAGTGGCGCACCTTCGGCACTGCAGGTCAGTTCGACACCGGAAAAATCATGGCCTGACCGGGCAAAGCGGCGGCAAAGGTCCGCCTGCTCGGCGCCCAGCACGTGGATAGCAAAATGCTCGGCGCTGGCAAAAGCGGCAAACCGGCGGGAGTGGCGGCCAATGCTCCACATCACCAGTGGAGGATCAAGCGACACTGAGGAGAAACTGTTGGCGGTAATCCCGATCGGTCCATCCTGCGTCTGGGCAGTGACAATAGTGACGCCTGTTGCAAAGCGCCCAAAACCGTTGCGCAACGGCCTGGTGTCGAGCGGCTGCTGAGCGATGTCCGGTGAAGGCGAGATATCTGCGGTTCCGGATTCGACAAACATTACGGCACCTCCTTGCCCATCGCGATCTGGTAGAGTTCGAACCATGTTTCCCGGTCCATCGGAAATTTGAGTGCATCGGCAATGCGAGCGACGCGTTCAGTCGAATTGGTGCCAATGACCGGCAGAATTTCCGCAGGGTGAAACAACAGCCAGGCAATTGCGACCGCCGACGCGTCGACGCCATATGGCTTTCCGAGTGCTGAGAGGCAGCCGGCCAGAGCCTTGTTCTGTGCATCGAACAGGCGGCCGCCGCCAAGCGGCGACCAGGCCATGATCGGGATGTCACGCTCCTGCAGCCAGGCAACGTCACCATTGGTGAAACCTTCGCTCGCCAGCAGCGACAGTTCGATTTGATTTGTGGCAAGCGGAATTTTCATCGCCGATTGCAGCAGGCTGAAATCGTGCGGACGGAAATTTGAGACGCCTACGGAACGAACCTTGCCGGACCGGACAAGACGATCAAGCTCGCTGCCAGTCTCGTGATGGTCCATCAACGGGTCTGGCCGGTGAATGAGCAGCAGGTCGACGTGGTCTGTCGCCAGTTCGCGCAGCGATCGTTCGACCGACTTTGCGATATGGGCGGCAGATGTGTCGTAGTGCTTGACCCGGGCGCCGGCGTAGATACCCACCGGCGCGATGATGTCGCATTTGGTGACGATTTCGATCTTGTCGCGCAGGCCCGGCGACTGGCGCAGCATCGCGCCAAACAGGCCCTCGACGACATAGCCGCCGTAGATATCGGCATGATCGATTGTGGTGACTCCCTGCTCCAGGCAGCTTTCGACCTTGGCGCGAATGTCATCAGGCGAGGTCGCCGGCTGGTCGGCCAGCCGCCACATGCCATAGACGATGCGCGACAACTCAACATCCGGCGAAAGCGGGACACGCGGCATCATGTGCGCAGACCCACGCCGAGTGGCGTCGCAGGCGTTGATGCAGGTACCCGGCCATAGGCTTCCGGCAGCGACACCGTCTTCAGCTGCGGCAGAACCTTTGTGCCGAAATAACGGCATTCGTCGAGATGCGGGTAGCCCGAGAAGATGAAGGCGCGGATGCCCATCTTCTGGTAGGCTTCGATCTCGCTCAGCACCTGGTCGACCGAGCCGACCAGGGCCGCGCCACAGCCCGAGCGAGCGCGGCCAATACCTGTCCACATATGCGGCTCGACATAGCCTTCATCGTCGGCGAGATCGCGATTGCGCGCCTGCTGGGCCACGCCCAGCGACTTGGCGTCGAGTGCGCGCGAACGGATCGCTGCACCATGATCGTCCTGGAGTTTCGAGACCAGCATGCGGGCGTAGTCGCGGGCCTCGGCCTCGGTGTCGCGCACGATCATATGGATGCGCAGGCCGTAGTCGAGCGTGCGGCCATGTTGCTCGGCGCGCGCGTGCACCGCCTTCATGTGGCTGGCGAGTTCGTCCTTCTTGGCCGGCCACATCAGGTAGACGTCGCATTGCTCGGCACAGAGCTCGAGCGCATCGGGCGAATAGCCGCCAAAATAGAGCAGCGGGCCGCCATTCTGCTGGTATGGCTTGGCCGGCGCTGTCGTCAGGTTCTTGAAGGAATAGACCTGACCTTCAAAATCGAACTCGTCGCGCGTCCAGGCCTGGCGCAGGATCTGCACAACCTCACGCGACCGCTGATAACGATAGGCGCTGTCGGCGGTCTCACCTGGAAAATCGGACGAGATGATATTGATGGTGAGCCGGCCCTTGAGCATGTGGTCGAGCGTTGCAATAGTCCGCGCCAACATGATCGGCTGCATCTCGCCGCAGCGCACCGCGGCAAGCATATTGATGGCTGACGTGATCGGCGCGCAGCCTGCAACAAAGCTCAGCGTGTCCTGGCCGACCTGATAGGATGATGGGCACAGGATGTTACGGAAGCCGAGCTCTTCCGACAGTTTGACGATATCCGAGCAGTGTTCCCAGCTTGAGCGCAACGCTCCATCAGGCACACCGAGAAAGCGATAGTCATCGGAACAGAGGGCTGAGAACCACGACACTTCGGCGGCTTCGATATCGGCAGAGGTGATCGGAACGACCGTCATTTTTTCGGACCCGGACAATCAGATTTTTCTTTCGCTACCATGTGAAATAATGTAGATCAATGCTGTATCAATTTGCTGAATGACTGACATGAACGTTGAGTTCACACGTGCACAGGAAGGAAGACGAGCCACACAGACGCGAGGACCTTTGCCTATCCATGTACAGATCAGCGAACTCCTGCTGCGCGAGATCGGCGCAGGCCGTCTGGCAAACGGCGCACGGCTGCCGCCCGAGAGGGAAATGGCGGTTCAATTCGGCGTCGCCGTCGGTACATTGCGGCGCGCATTGCTGGACCTGACGGAGCGTGGCGTCCTGGAACGCATTCAGGGTTCCGGCAATTATGTGCGCGCGAGCGCTGCCATGCTCGGCATTTACGCCTTCTTCCGGCTGGAACTGATCGAAGGCGGTGGCCTGCCGACCGCCGACATATTGTCGGGCGACAGGCTGACAAAACCATCAGACTTGCCCGACTTCGGGCCTGCCCCCGATGGCCACCGCATCCGCCGCGTGCGCCGCCTCAATGGCGTGCCAGTTGCGCTTGAAGAGATATGGCTCGATGGCTCACGTGCCGAGCGATTCGACGCCAGTGAAATTTCGGAATCGCTTTATCTGCATTATCGTGTTGCGCTCGGCTTCACGATCTCACGCATCGAAGATCGCGTCGGCGTCGGTCAGGTGCCCGACTGGCGGCCTGAATCGTTTGGCCTGCCGTGCGGCGCAGCCGCAGGTTTCGTCGAGCGCATCTCGTGGGATGGCGCGGACAAGAAGGCGGAATATTCGCGCACCTGGTTTGATCAGACACTTGCCCGCTACGTCGCCCGTTTCCGTTGAAAGGATCATCATGACAACGCCCTCGACCGGCTACGGCATCATCGGCTGCGGCATGATGGGTCAGGAGCATATCCGCAACATCAAACTGCTCGGCGACGCCGATGTCGCGGCGATTTACGAGCCGGACGCAGACATGATGGCGCGCGCACTGCAGCTTGCACCAGAGGCTCGTCAGGCGGATACGATCGAAGACCTTCTGGCGACGCCTGGCGTGGATTGCATCCTGATCGCCAGCCCGAATTTCCGTCACATCGAACAATTGCAGCAAGTCGCCGCCACAAAGCCAATCCCGGTGCTGGTGGAAAAGCCGCTGTTCACCGACCCGGATGATACCGAAAAGCTTGATGCGCTCGCCAAGATCCTGCCGCTTGTCTGGGTGGCGATGGAGTATCGCTACATGCCGCCGGTCGCGGCGTTCATCGAGGGTGCTGTCGCGGCCACCGGCGGGATCAAAATGCTGACGATCCGCGAGCACCGGTTTCCGTTCCTGAGCAAGGTTGGCAACTGGAACCGCTTCAACCGCAACAGCGGCGGTACGTTTGTTGAAAAATGCTGCCACTTCTTCGATCTGATGCGGCTGATCCTGAAATCTGACCCGGTGCAGGTGATGGCCAGCGCCGGGCAAGCGGCGAACCATCTGGATGAACGTTATGACGGGGAAACACCCGATATTCTTGACCACGGCTATGTGATTGTCGACTTCGCGAGCGGGGCGCGGGCGATGCTTGAGCTGTGCATGTTCGCCGAGGGCAGCCGCTATCAGGAGGAGATTTCAGCTGTGGGGCCAAAAGGCAAGATCGAATGCCTGGTGCCGGGGCCGACGCGGTTCTGGCCAGCGCATCTCGGTGCGCCGCCGACCGCGCAGGTAATTGTCAGCCCGCGCAATCCGCCGGGACCAAAGGTGCTGGACATTCCGGTTGATCCAGCGCTGCTGGCGGCAGGCGACCACAATGGCTCGACCTTCTACCAGCACCGCAAATTCGTCGACGCGGTGCGCTCTGGCGCGAAGCCTGACGTGTCGATGGATGACGGCCGCTGGGCGGTGTTGATCGGGCAGGCGGCGCAACTGTCGGCGCGCGAGGGCCGCGCAGTCAGGTTCTAGACCCTTTCAGGTTCAAATGGAATCGTTCTGCCGGAGCGGATTTGGGCCAAGGTCGAGGGCTTTGGCGAAGGACGGGCTGGTGGCCCGGCCAAGTCCGAAGCCCGACGGATTTGACCCAAATCCGCCCGGCCCGAAGGGTTTCCCGCTGGCGGGCACCCGCTGCGTCAGCCGGACTTGGCCGGGCCACCAGCCCGTCCTTCGCCGCCTTCCTTGCGGTTCGCCTCGCCACCGAGGAAACAGAACCGTTTCCATTTGAACCTGAAAGGGTCTAGTCGGCGCTCGCCTCTTCCAGCAGATCGAAGCGCACATTTCGTGCAGGTGACGAGCGAAGAAGCTGGCGCTGGCGTTCGATCCAGAGAACCGGTGCGCCATCAACGCCACGCGCCAGTTTCCAGCGCCGCTCCAGTTCAAAACCGCCACCGGCCAAAACGCTGGCTGAAATGCTGTGCAGCTCCGGTGCGGCTGGCGTGCCGGCATAAAGCAGACGGCCGGCCGGATGTGGCGTCGGCCGGGGTGTCTGCAAGCCATAGTCGGCCATACCCCCGCGCAGGTAGGCCGGGCCGCCGTCCGCGTTCCAGTTCAACTGATAGGGATGCCAGTGGCTCTCGATGCCGTCGGCTGGCTTGTAGGCATAGGTCTTGGTCTTGCTCAAATCCCCGGATGGCTTGATCGGCGGGTAGGATGGGTGAGCAGGCGTCGGTTGCACCGGCTTTCTTGCCACCGACCGCCCGTCAACAATACGTTCAAGCGCCCAGAGAACATTTGACTGCTCGTCAACGCCGAACTGGACGCGTTCGATCGGCTGGCTCTCCAAAGGTCCTTCCGCAACCGGCCAGACGACCAGCGACGAGGCAGGCAGACCGGTGCAGCGGAAGAGCGAAAAATCGTCCGGCGCCGACAGGCCCGGCCAGGAGGGCTCGCCATCTGGCTCACGTTGAGCGCTGTCAAACACCTGTCCGAACGCATCGGTGACCTTCATGCTCTCAATCTGCACGACAGAACCGACATCGGCATTGACCGGGAAGATGAACCAGTCGTCGGAGTGCGAATAGATCAGCTCAACCAGCAGCATGGTGGCGAAATGGGCGGTGTCGGGCGCATAGCCGCCAATGTCGACCTGAGCGTCCTCGATTTCCCAGAAGCGGCTGTGCGGCGCGCCGGGATATTCCAGCGGCGCCGGGATGACCGACACCGCGTCGGGCACGGCCTTTGCGCCTTGCGCTCCCGCGATGTCAGCGTCTGCCGAATACCAGTCAACCGGTCCGCCCTGGTGGTCGCGAACGTCAAGCGCAGCGACCGGAGTATCGAAACTGGCGGCATAGTTGAGCTTGCTGGAATCCCAGCGATCTGTGCTGTCACGCGGCGGCGCATCGTCACCAAACTCGTTTTCCGCGACGCCAAGGTCCGCACGGATGAGCCAGACAGCGAGACCATCCAGCCTGCCGTCAAAAGCCTGATAAGGTGGTGGCGGATCTCTGAACAGAAGCTGCTCCTGCTGAAGCAAGTGCGGCAATCGCGTCGCAATGCGCTGGCCAGCACGGATGCGGCGGCCAATCGTCCACCAGTCCTCAAGCTCGGATTCGACAAGCGCCTCGGCAGGAACGATTTTCGGATCAAAAGCCGCCTTGCCCTCAAGCGGCAGGATCGGATTGCGCGCCACGTCGAAATCGACGCGAACGGGCGTCGAGGCGTTTTCGCCCTGGTGCTCGCCCATCTGCCATTGCCGCGCCAGAAACCAAAGTGGATCGTGCAGCCGAGCAGCAAAACCATTGTCCATGTCGCGGTCGCCTCGCCGCGTCTCCAGCCGGTTATACAAGTCGATACGCTGGTCAGCCATGTTCGCTACCTCGTATATCGCGTGCCGGTGTCGAGCCGCACCCGCAACGGACCCGCCGCCTGGAACCACATGGCGGGCATGACCGGATTGTCTGCGCCGTGCTCTGGCCGCGCGGCGCGGACATGGGCGAGCTGGCGCGTCTGGATCAACAGGTCGAGTATGTCGTCTGATTTCAGCGGCTTGTCGGGTTGCGGGGGAACTGCCAGCAAGATTGCCTGAGGCGCGCGCGAGGCCGGCGCGTTGAACCCGAACCCCGCAAAGGTTGTCCGCCGCTGCAGCGGTATGCCTTCACTGAACTGGTCGATGAGGCCGACCGCTACGCCCTCGCCGGAGAATGCACCGGCATCGGCCCAGACATGGGTCGCCCGGCTCATATCCAGCTGCGAGATGTCGATGTTGCGGGCATTGCGATTGGCCTCCACCGTTTGCAACCGCCACGGATCGCCAGCCGGTGTCGATGTCCATGCCGACAGCGGTGCAAATGCCCCGAGCAGCTCGCCCTCCAGCTGCACCGCTTCAAGACGCGCCAGCGCCGGGCGCAGCGGAGCGATGACAGGCAGCCATTTCGTGCCCAGTGACGGCTCCTGCGCGTTGCGCAGGCCGGTGCGTTGCATGAATTGTGCCACACGCCAGTGCGCCGTCACTGCCAGCCGTCCACCGGGGACGGTCAGATCGCCGATAGCGCGCGCTAGAGACGCTGCCGAGAAGCGCCAGGTCGCCGGATCAGCCGGGTCTGGTGCGGCCTTCAACCGGGCAGCGAACCCGGCACGGGCAGCGGTCACGAGCACATCAAGCGTCTCGCCATCGGGCGTTTCGTTGCGGAACAGTGCGCCAATCAGGGCCTTGCGCAGAACAGGCTCGGGCGGGCCGACGACGCCCCAGCACAGGGCGTCGCGCAGGAATGCGAGTTTTGCGGCTGTGTCGATTTCCGGCGCTTGTTCGGCCAGCCGGGTGACGCTGCGATGCAAGGCGGAATAGCGCTTGTGCAGCTCCTCCAGGATCGGGCGGTCGATGGCCTGGTCCGCCGGATCGTCGGCCACAGACGAGATGTCGTCGGCAAGCGCAGGCTGAGTTCCAAACGCACCCGCCATCTGCCGCATCAGCCGGTGCCCGTCTGGCTGCGCCACTGTCGCAGCGGGCTGGCCAAGCTGGTCGCGCACCATCTCGGACAGAAATTCTTCCGGAATGAGCGCCGCCTGCAATGGCGTCAGCCCGAATGCCGACAGGGCCACGTCGGCGCTCCGTGTGGTGCCTGTTTCGGACCACGACGCGTGGAAATTCCACAGCTGCGGCGCACCAAACTCACGCACAAGAAATTCCGCCAGAGAGCTATCTGCCTGTTCCAGCGGCGCGCCGGATGTTGTCGGCATGACATAGGGCATGGCCGCCACGATACTTGTCGTCAACCGATAGCCGGACGGCGGCGTGCGCATCACGTCGAAATCCGGCGGGCGGGCAAACCCGGCGGCGGCGTCCATCGGATCGGCGGCCAGAACCGCCTGACCACCGACGACATTGTAGACGCCTTCCGCAACCAGCAGATCAGCGAACGCGTTCAGCGCCGCATCAAGCGCCTGAAGGCGCATGCGCTGGGCGGCCTGCTTCGCGGCATTTGACGACAGGACTCCATTGACGCTGCCGTCGAGCAGGCCTTCAAGCGCCAAAATCCCCTGACAGATGTCGCGGCGATCAGGCCGTTCCGGGCGTAACGGCCGCTGGTCCCGCAAGCGCAGAATTTCGTCGCGGCCCTCGATTATTTCTTCCACACGACGGCCGACCACCTCAAAGATATGGAAGCCGCGGCGGATTTCACGCGCAATGTCCAAGGCTGTGCGTACCGAGGCCGAGTCGAGCTCGGTACGCCATCTGTTGCCGCCGGGATCATCCATGCCGGCCAGATATTTGTCGCGCAGGATGATGGCTGTGAGCGCCTGATCGTAGGACGGAGCATGCAGGCGGCCCGACGCGTTGGGGCCAGGCTGGCCAAGGAACGGCCCCTCCAGCCAGCCATAGGCACCAAGCCGATGCCGGGCATTGCCACTGTCGACCTGCGCTGCGAGGCGAGACGTTGCAACTCCAGTTGCCCAAGGGTCGAGCCGATGCGACGCGGTGTCGAGCGTAGCGCGGAATGCCGTTTCGATCTCGGCCTTGCGGCCTGCCGGCATGTTGATGCGGCCAATGGGAAGATCCGGATAGTCGGGATCCTTGATGTCTTCCCGATAGGCATCAAGCTCGCCTGCTAGATCAAGCAGACGCTTGTAGTGGTCCCGGACCAGCCACGAAGGCGGGTCAGATCCGAGACCCTGCTGAAGATTGGCCTGATAATTCTTCTGCTCGCGTTCCACGCCGGCGGCATCAATGGCTTGCCACCAAGACGGATTCAACAGCAGCTCGTCCGGATCATCGGCCGACTGGTTGTACCAGGCCTTGGCGAGCACGCCCGACCAGAACATCAGTCGGATCAGCAGACTGTCTGAAATGATCGGGTCACGCTTCTCCTCACTTCTGAAAAAGTAGTCGGCAAAACGCGCGACGTTGACGTCCTCGTAGAGGCGGGCGATCGCGTCCTTGAGCAGTTCTGTCGGCATGCGTTGCGCCGCGACCAGGGGCAGATTGAGCGGTCGCGCACTCCAGATGCCAAGATAGGGAAATGCGGGCTTTTCGCCGATAATATCGGCTGCCGGCGACCAGGCGTTCATCGCCGCCTCGGTGAATTCAGGGCCAGGCCCATCGCGATAGACCCAGGCCAAGGTCTCGGCGCGCGCGTAGGTGCGGTAGTCATAATTTGAGCTCACCCCGGTTTGCGCAAGAAGATCAAGCAGCCGTTCGTCATCGGCGCCAACCACCGTGCCGTGCCCGATTGCGGCTTGTTCCCATTGCGGCAGAAGCCGCAGCAGGCTGTGCACGATGCGTTGTTCTGCATCCGAAACGAAGCGTCCGCTGCCGGCAATGCGCTCCAGCGCGGCCACGGGCAGAATGCCATATGGTTGCGTGTCGAAACGGACTGCCGGTAACGGCCCCTCAGGTGATAGCCATTGGTGTGCCCAGTTCCAAAGCTCATGCGCAGAGTTGCGCAATTGCCAGATGTCGCGAAGGCCGTGACCCCACAGGGCGGGCCAGAGCGCCCGGACCAGCCGGCGGCTCTCTTCGGTCGTGTTCTCGCCACCCGGCAAAGCGTCGAGCACGCTGCGGTCGCCGCACAGTGCCTCTGCAACTCCGGCAGTCCCTGCCTGGAGCGACTTGTGCAGTCGCTGGATGGCGACCCGGCGCCAGGCATCAACATCCTTGCCCAGATCAGCGATCTCCCCACCTTCGACTGTGTTTGTCGGCGCACCGGGTTTCAGGATCCCCATCACGCCGGACTGCGATTGCGCCTCGAAATGCGCGGCAGGACTTTCGTCGCCCAGGCCATAAACATAGAGGGACATGATCGTGTCCGGGCCAAGACCGGCAGGCAGGTCGGTCTCGATGCCCAGCCCTACAGCTTTTGCCGCGTCCCAATCGGTCAGCCAGTTTTGCGTGTCGGCCGCTTGCGTCGGCATCGACAGGCCGATGCCGCCCTGTTGCGGTTTGAGCACGGCAAGGTCATGTCTGCCGCCCGCCTTGTCGAGGGCAGTGACAACCAACTCGGGCGGCAGGCCGGACACGCGGGCGTCGGCCTTGCCGCCGATACGGTCCGGCGGCACGACGCACACGAATGCGCCGTTAACCAGCGTCGGCGGAAACTCTGCGACCAGCCATGCGGCGCGCGGCGCGCTGACCGCGTCACACAATTCCGTCCAGGCGATCACGCCATGAGGATCATCCAGCCATTGCGAGGGCGCAGTGCCGGCGTCGAGCTCCATGACAGTTGACTGCGCCCAGAAGGCAGCGAGGAATTCGGCCTCTGCGGCGCTGACAATGCTACTGTCACGCAGGATGGAAGGCTCGTCCGGTGTGACGCGCAACAGCAGCCGCCAGCCGTTTTGCACCGGCTGGAACACCGTTTCCAGCCTCAGAGGCAGCATGACGCCAACGTCTCGCCACGGATAGTCGCGACGGCCAGGCGGAGTGCGCAGCCATTCGCCGAGCGCAATGCCGGCCATCTCGACGGCGGCGGCAATGCCGATTGCCTTGACTACGCGGGCGAAGAACGCGGCGGTGGGTTTGGCAGGCCGGGCCAGCACCAATTGCAACTTAAGCGGCGACGCGAGCGGCGTCTGTCCCAAAACCTGTAAGGCGATGTCCTTGCCAGCGACAGCCAGCAAATCCAGCCGGTGCCGGGCGATCCAGCCAGCGGCAAGCAGCGCGACAAAATCATCGCCGAGTTCGGCATCGTTGCTGTTCAGCCCCTTGGCCTCCTTGCGCAACGCCGACATCGCCAATTTCTGATCGCGAGGCGTGAACTGCCGCGGCATGCCTTTTGGTGGCTTCTTCGGCCATTTGCCTGGCTTCTTGGGATTGGCGAGTGCATCGATGGCCTTTGCCACCAGTGCCTGCCTTGCATCGCGAAATCGAAAACTGGTCATGGCGTTTCTGCCAGTGCTTCGAGCGCGTTGCCGCTGATCGCAACGCGCGTCGGTTTGTCGATGGTCCTGACTGCAAATTCGGCGGCATTGTCCCAGTTCAGCGATTTGTCATTGCGGAAGCGCAGTTCCGCAGGCGGTTCGTCGAGAACCAGCCAGAAACTGTCCAGCGCCTGCGGCTCGACGTCGAAGACGAAAAAGACCAGATCGGGCATGATTTCGCCCTGAAAGATCGGACCTATGTAGTCGCGCGTATCAGGCATGCCTGTGGCCTGACGGAATTGCGGCTGCGATGTCAGCAAGGCGTCAAGCTCGGCGTCACCGCCGGGCGGGGTGCGCACGAGATAGACCAGCGTCGACGGATAGCGCCGGAACAGCGAGGTGCGGAAGGCGATGACAAGATTGCCCTCGCCCGAGGTCGCAGCGAACTCGAACACCTGATGCGAGCGGTGGCCGAGATTGTCCGCGCCAGTTGCGCCGTCAGGACGCGACGGCCAACGGTCGATGGGCTGGATGTCGGGCGCACGCTTGCCTTCGTCGTGATCGACGTAGCCCCAGAACATCCTGAGCGGGGTCGAGACACGCGGCGCAGGCAGATTGCGCCAGCGCATTTCTGCGAGGAACTGCGTGTTCAAGCCAAGCAGGAACGCATCAACAAAGGCGGGATTGGTTCTGAGCGCAATGACCGAATCCGGCAGGACTTCGCTAGCGCGGGGCAACAGCCATTCCTTGTCATGCAGCTTGAGCATCGTCCAGGCCGGGTAGTCGAGGCCGATGGGCGCTTCCGGCGGCGCGAGATTGACCAAAGTGATGCCGATAAGTGTGCTTTCGACGCGCACCCAGGCGGGTGGCCGCGCGGCGGTCGGATCGATTGCGCCGGTCACAATATTGTCGAGGTGGTCGAGATCGACCGGACGGCGGCGGTCAGGCGGATCGTAGCCCGGCAACAATTGGTCAATGCCGAGTTTGATCGCGTCAGGAGACAGCGAGCTTGAACGGCAGGCGTTGATCGCGCCGATTATCATCTCGTGTTCGAATGTCGCGGGAGACGGCGACAGGCTCGCGAAATACGTGCCCATTTGGCTGAAGCAGCGCAGACCCAGCAGTCCGGCGGTCATTTCGACGAATGCGGCGAGCCGGTCGTCATCCAGTCGAGCGCCTTCGAACTTCGCCAGGATCTCTTCAATGACTTTATCAATGTCGCTGATACCAAGCGCCTCAGCCAAGGGTTTGACGCCAAATTTTGCGGCGAGGTCGTCAACATGGACGCCGCCGGACGGCTGCGGCTTGACTGGCTGGTTGGCGATTTGCAGCAGACGGGCGCGATTGATCCTTCCACCCGAGGTATGCCGCGAGCGTGCCGATTCGGAGCGGGTCATGCGCATGGCGGCACTTGAGAACAGGCTGCGCTGCAACACGCTTTGCGGACCCGTGACGCGGTCGAGCACCCCCTGCCCGCTGTCGCTCATCATGCGGCCCATGGCCGGGCCGAAGAGCTGTAGCCGCGCCTCTGCGCTATCGGGCAGACGGCGGTTCCAGAGCCGGCCGGACAGGCCGAGACCTGCCGCGAGGAACGAGATGCGCTGGCCAATGTCCTGCAACGCGCCGGCCTGTTCGACTGCCGCCGCCATAAGCGGTTCCTGTTCGGCGACGCCCATCTTGATGCCGAGCCCGCCAATGCCACGGTTACGCGGGTCGTCGTTCATCGACTTCGACCAGTGTACCGTATCGACGTCCTCCAGCCACAAGCTGCCATATTCCGGCAGTTGCATGATCTCGCGCGCAGGCGGCGGCGGAATCACATTAGGGATCTCGTCCAGGACCGGATCGTTCAGCATGTCGAGGTCGGCCCTCACCTTGCCAATGGCCTCGGTCTGATCCGGCAAGTCCTGCAACGAGGTGATCGCGCCGCCGGTGCGGATCGTTTCGTCGAGATTGGTCACCGGCCGGCGATAGCGGATATCAGCCATGCCAAGGCGGCCTGCCTTGCGCACCCTCAGCGCCGCCGCCAGCTGCTCGAAATCGCCAGCTTCGGCAGTGCGGAACCGCCAGCTGTAGAACACCGGCAGATGGCTGCTGTGAAGCGTGCTGCCATTCCAGCAGAACTGGCCGTTCGCGTCGAAGACCGGCACCAGCGCGGCGACATGACTGCGCAGTGGCGCGAGGATGCGCGGCGACAGGATCCTCGAGAACCGGACGCCATTTTCGTCATGCACATGCGCCCACCGGTGAGCCTGTACCGGATCGTGGACGGCCAGAATATCAGGACCCGGCACGACAATGCCGCCTTGCGGGTTCAACTCATCATCTGTGCCGACCAGCAGCACCAGCCAGGGCGTTGTCTGGCCACCCTGGCGGGACTTCCTTGGACTGTAGCGCCAGGGCAGATCGGGATCGTGAAAGTCCAGATGAACCAGTTTGGTCGTCTCGGCATCGGCAGTTGCGGGACGCGGCGCCATGTGCCGTATCGCAGACTGGTTGAGTGCCGCGATGTCGGCTGCTGAACGCAGGTAGACCGGGATCGAGGTCTCGGTGAAAGCTTGCGGATCGGCGTCATCGTCGATCTGCACAGGGATCGCCCCACGCAGTCTGCCTCTGTCTTCATCTGCTTCGGCCAGAAGCGCAGGGCGTTGCCAGCTGTGAAATGTCATGGTCGCCATGCTCAGATCACTCCCTGCAGATCGACAGGCGCGGCGGTCACTGGCTGGGCAATGCCGCCACCCTCGCGCGCGGCCGCAAAGGCCTGAATGGACGAGCCTTCTGACACCAGCACATTTCCGCTCCCGTCGACCGCGCTCCATGCTTCCTGCCGCACCGACAGACGCGGGCCGCCCGAAACCGGGCGTGCGGAACCCGCCCTTTCGCCGGCCATACCTGCCAGTGCCGGCGACACGTAGCTCTGTCCAATCGAGATGTTGCTGAAAAGACGCCGTTTGGGCAGTTTCACGAGATCGATCGTGATGTCGCACGGCTGCGACGGCCCGGTCCTCGTCTCGCCGCTGCCCAGACGCAAGCCCGATTGCGCCTCAACGAAGCGCGCATTGTTAAGGGCCTCAGAGTCCTTCATCTCCAGAAAACTGCCGACGCCGAACCAGTCGTTTTCGGGCGCCACGCCCGGATCTGAACTGCTGATGTTCAGCTTGTGGCGTGCACCGCCTGGACCCGGTTGCAGCGGCACGCCCTCAAATCGCTGCAGCTCGACGCCGAACGGCGTCCGCTTCTGTTCCCAGACAACCGCTCCCTTGACCCCGACCAGCGCCGCGCCGTTGAACGCGGTGGGCGTATCAGGTTTCAATGTGACGCTTGGATCGTCGCCTTCACAACGGGTGTTTTCAGGCAGGCTCAGTTCCTGAATGATCTGTCCGAGCAGGTTCGTAACCGGCTGGATCTGATTGCCTGCCTGGCGGCCAAACTTGACGGTCACATCTTTTGAGATGCGGACCAGCAGTACTTTCACGGACGCCTTGGCGTAGACAACGATCGGACCGGGGCCGCTCATCTTGCCGGTAACACGCACGCCGCACAGCGATACGCCCTTGACCTCGACATCGAAGCCCGCGTCGATGCCGGCGGTGAATTTGAACGGTTCGAACTGCGCCAGCGCATTGAACTTGAACCAGCCATGCGCTGCGATCGGACCGATCTCGATACCAGCCTCGACACCGGCGCCAATCTGGAATGTGTTTGAGGTCAGGGCAAAGTAGTTTTCCAGCTTCAGCCAGGCGATCGAGACTGACGTGCTGGTTCCGGCGCGAGCCAGCCTCGGAAGTTCGAGGCCACCCGGGTTGAACGACGGGTGAAAACCGCCAATGCTGAACAGGAAGTAGCCGTTGTCGCCATAGGCAATGCGCAGGGCAACGCCGCCATTGACCTTGAAGACCTGCAGCACCTGCGAATTGACCAGAACCGCGTCGAAATAGATCAGGCTTTTGACCAGATCGACGCCACCGACAAAATCGGCGCGCATGTAGACCAGCGCCGCCTGCTCCGTGCCGATGACCAGACGCGCCGACCCGGCGACGAAAATCTGACGGGGGCCGGGCAGTTCGATGAACAGACCGGCGTCGACCTTGAAGAGGCCGAGCCAGGATATCTGGAACGTCGGCCCGATCAGGAACACGCCCTTTTCAGCCGGAAACAATCTGGGCAGCTGACCAATCACCGCAAGCCCGTTTCCAGAAGGATTGTCGCAGAACAGGATCGTCGCGCTGGTGCCTGTGGCAAGCTGCTCGCGCAAGACGTCGGTGTCGGCACGGCGGTTGATGCCGACAACACCACCGACGCCGGTGACCGCAAAACCAAAGCCGATCTGAACCCCGGGCAGTGGCAGCCGGATGCCGAGCACACCAGCAAATGCCGGTGCGCCGTCAGCTTCGCCGAACAAACCGAATGCGCCAACGCCGATGCCGATGACCTTAAGGTCGAGGCCGCCGGCAAACTGGTTGCCGTCAAGCGCGGCGAGGAAGCCTCCACCTGAGACCGGGCCGGCATTCAGCGACAGTGCGATACCTGTGGGCGGCGAGACGCCAAAAGCATCATTGCCCCATTTGCCGAACCACCCGCCAAGACCGTCGACCGAAATCTTGACCGGACCAAGTTCGACCCGCGTCCCGATGCGCAGCATGATGCGGCTTTCAAGACCGTCCTGTGAGGGTCGCGCCTCAAGCCGCGCCACGACATTGTCGAGGGTGAAACCTGCGCCGCCAGAATTGAGGCCCTGGTCAACGGGCAGCGGAAATTCGAGCGCTATTGGCGCTTGCGCACCCGCCTTCACATCAAAGCCCTGACCCTGCCGATAGCTTATTGCGGCATCGCCGCCGAATTTCAGTTCCGCAGGAAGCGGCAAGATACTCCCCAGAAATCCGAGATCCTTCATCGCAAGCACGAAAGCCATCTGCTCGGCTGATGCCCGGACGGAAAACAGATATGGGTTCTCAACCGGGCTCGGACCCTGCGCGCCCGCTTCAAAACGCAGACCCGCACCCAGTTGGCCAATCTCAATGCGTGTCGCGTCGGACGGTCCTATCACCGTCTTGCCACCTGCCGGCGCACGATTGAGTTTGACGTCAAAGGTTGCGCCGATGGCCGCCGCCAAATCGATACGGCCGTTCTTCAACACCAGCTTGAAGGCTTTGGGTGCAGTAGCTGTGGTTGCAGCGCTGAGTTTCCATCCGCCGCCCAGATCCAGCTTGCGTGCAGCAAAAGTGGCAGGGTCGTTGAGTTGCAATTCGACGCCGAAGCCATCGAGCCGGTTTGCGGCCAGCGCGTCCGGCCCGAGAACCGCAAGATGATCGCCCGTCGGATTTGCTCTCGCCTCCAGAACCCTGGCTTCCAGGTTCGAGGTCGTCAGCGGCACGCTGAAAGGCAGGGCGATTGCGAGCGGCGAATTGATCAGCCTGCTGACAAGATCAAGAAGGTCAACCGCACCCGCCGGCTCCGGGTCGGGCAAGGCGGCAAAGCCCTGCCTGGAATATTCCATCTGCAAGAGTTCACGGGGTGCGGTCAGCAGTTTCGCCGCCAGCACCTGTGCGACCTTGATGTCATCAAGGTCCTGGATACGTGACAGCAACGTATTGAGCGACGCGCTGCCCGGGTCGGACATGTAGTCGTCCAGCTTGTTCCAGGCGATCCTGAACGCAAAGGCGCGCGGCGCGGCGCCGGCCTCAAATCTGACCTCAACGAGGCCAGCCAAAACAAGCGCCTCCGCTACCCGGGGCGCCCGCAATTGCAGCGCACGAACGACTATGGTGTCGCGCAATTCGACGTCCGAAACCGCCGACTTGATCGCATCAAGCCAGTCTGTGGGGCCGTTATTGCCCGTCCCGATCTGGATCTGTGTCAGCCTGTCGATGAGCGCCGGAATGTCACCCAGCTTGCCAGGCGGCGGCGGGTCGCCGGATGCCTGGTCGCCAACCAGACTATCCTTGAGGAACCCGATGATCGTTTCAATCAATGAAGCCACGTGACGTGCTCCCGCGAAACTGTCCGGTCAATGGCCGGTTTGGGCGTCAGCTGCTGGGACGGAAACGTGCCGGGTCGGTATTGGTTGGAGAACGAGAACAGTCCCGGCCACGCAGACCAGACACTCGCCAACGGAGGATGCGAGAGACAAATCTGAAGACTGTTTCGAAAGCCACAGCGGAACCTCCGTCACAACAGAACAGCCGCACCACCCGCTTGCCAGATTACAGCAACATGCGTGCCTCGATAGTCGTCAATTGCCGACATGTTACCAGTAAAGACCAACAAGTCGCCAAATGGAGTGCAATGTACCTCAATCATGGAACTGCGGATCCGAAAATCGGCACGACGTTGGGCGGGAGTGACGAATTGACGATCAGCTGCTGCGTCAGCGGGCTATCATGCCTCGCTCTTGTCATCGGCTCGCACCAGTTTGATATCGGCACCTGCTGCCCATAGGGCAATGTCCTCGCGGCGCAGTGCCGCCGCCATCATGTCGGGGAAATGATCCGGGGTGCAGGTGAACACCGGAATGCCAAGCGCCGCCACCTTGCTCGCCATTTGCGGGTCGTAGCCGGGGCGGCCCTGGTCGGTCAGCGCCAGAAGAACGATCACGTTGACCCCAGCTCGAACAAGACCGTTGAGTCGCTGCAACATCTCCTTGCCGTTTCCACCCTCGTAGAGATCGGTGATCAGAATGAAGTGCGACTTGGTCGGCCGTTCGATCTTGTCGGCGCAGTAGGCCACCGCACGGTTGATGTCAGTGCCGCCGCCGAGTTGCACGCCAAACAGGACCTCCACCGGATCCTGCAGCTCCTCGGTCAGATCAACAATCACCGTGTCGAAGCAGACGAGCTTTGTCTTTACGACGGGCAGCGAGGCCATCACTGCCGCAAAGATCGAGGCATAGATCACCGAACTCGCCATCGAACCGGACTGGTCGACACACAGGCACACCTCATCGAGATCGACCAGGCGGCGCTGTTTGCGCATGAAGCCGACCAGTTTCTCCGGCACTATGGTCTTGTGCTCAGGCTGGTAGTGCCGGAGGTTGGCCGAAATGGTGCGCCTCCAGTCGATGTCGCGCTGCCGCGGGCGATTGGTGCGCCGGGTCTTGTCAAGCGCTCCACGGATCGCTTCGGCGGTCTTGCGCTCCAGCCGCTCCATCAGCTTGGCGACGATGTCGGAAATGACCTGGCGCGCCATGTCTTTGGTCTTCGCCGGCATGACATTGCGCAGCGAGATCAGGTCAGCGACCAGGTTCACGTCGGCTTCAATGGCCTTCAGGAATTCCGGCTCCATCAGCATCTGCTTCAGGTCCAGCCGCTCAAAGGCGTCCTTCTGGATGATCTGCACAACCTGTTGCGGGAAGAAGTTGCGGATGTCGCCCATCCACTGCGCTACACGCGGCGCAGAACGGCCAAGCCCACCCTTGCGCTTGCGCGAATCCTGCTGCCCGTCACCGTCGCCGTAGAGTGCGCCCAACGCAGCCGAGATGCGCATGTCGCCAGCGGACAGGCAGGATGACTGTTCCTCGTCCGCGCCGACCGCCAAGCGCCAACGGCGCTCCCGCTCCTGTTCGGGCGAGAGGTGTGCCTCCGGCTCTTCGCTCATGACGCTCCTCCGGCAAATATCGACTGCAAGACCTCAAGCTGCTGCTGCCAACCCGCGCCGCCATCGGGGGCTGGAACGAGCGATGCAGGCAGTTTACCTGCCCTGCCAAGCACAGCTTCGATCAGCCTCTGGCGCTCCATCTTGTCGAGTGACGACAGCACCCGCCGCAGGAGTGGCAGATTGGCGATAAAGGTGTCCGGGTCGAGGCCGTTCAGCCAGCGATCGACTGCGCGGCGCAAGGCCTCATCGTAGATCAGCCGCTGACCCGCACTGGAGAAGAAGCCTTCGAAAAAACCCGCCGCGTCGGCCACGGGCGTGCCTGGCGACAGCCGCCGCTCCAGCATTACCGCCGCATCCTCTGCGCCGAGAGCCTCTACCTCGTAAAGCAGGTGTGCGGCGCATCCCGCGACCAGCGAAGTCGAGCGCGAACTGTCGAGAATTTCGAACAGGCCTTTGCGCCAGATCTCAGTGACGTCGTCGTTCGCCTCAATCAGCTGAATGCCGGTGCTGGCTGCCCGTATTGCATCGACCAGCGCGCCAGCCGCCTCAGCGTCGAGATCGCGTGATGCGTGCGGCAGTGCAATCGCGGCCTCGACAATCAACCGGTCTAGCAAGGTCCGCAGCCGCCCGGCGTCAGCGCCGCGTGCGTCGCCATAACGCGAAATGTCGGCAAGTGGTGCGATCGACGCCAGCATCTGCTGGCAATTGTTCGCGAGCGCGGCGCGTTGTTCCAGTGCAGAGAGACCAGCGGTGGCCGCCTCGTTCAGATCAGCGGTAATCGCGCCCTGCACCAATCTCGCCAGCTCGTCGAGTGTCTGCGCTTCGCCCAGCGCCTGAATCAGGCGGCCATTGGCAGCCTTCTCGATGGTTGGGCCATGCACCAGATTTTCGACCAGCCGCACCGCATGTTCCGGCTCCCAGCGCAACAACCAGCGCTCGCGGAATGTGCCGCGGCTTCGGCCAACGTCGGTCAGCTTGCCCCAGGGAACGCCGAGCACAGACAGTCTGTGCAACAGGGTCGAGCGGTAGAGCCCGCTGTCGCTACGCAAATCGACAGCCAACTCACGCTCAAGCGCCTCCGGTTTCAGACGCGCCTCGCGCTGGCAGCGTTGCAGATCCTCAATCAGCGGGGCAAGCGGCACATCTGGCGGAATCTCGCCGACTTCATTGCCAAGCAGAAGCTCCGCTTCGATCAGTTTCCACAAGATGGCATCGCCATTGAAAAGGGCGGCCACCGACGCGTCGCGCAGTTCTTCAAAGCCGGTGCCCGGCCGGCCGCGAATGGCAGCCAGAGCCTTGGCCAGCCGCTCGGCCTCGATCAGCGACGCGGTGGAGATCAGGTGGCCCTTGCTGCGGAGCACATCGGCAATGCGCACCAGCCAGACGCTCGGCCCGTTGTCTGAGCCACGCATCTGCCAAAGATGCTTGTTCCAGCCAGGGGCGGCAACGCCCGCGCCATAACCCATGCCGAAGGCGAGCCGCGGGCTGGTCCAGGGGGCCCACGTCATTGCCGCCTTTTTGCGCGACATGCCTTTCAGCCGGCCCTGGTCGTCCTTCTTCGAAACCTTGGCCGTCAGCGCAGGCACATGCCACGCGCCGCAGGCAACCGCTATCGGTCCATCGAACTCCTTTTCGGCCTGAGCAATGGCCAAACGCATGTGGGCTTCGCGTCTTGCCTCAAATTCCGGAGGGTCCTTCTCGTCTTGTCGAAGTGCAGTCATCGCGTCGGCGACGGCGGCAAAGATCGGACCAGGCGCAGGGTTCTGCTCAATCACATCAGACCACCAGCTCTCTCCGTCCTCATATCCGGCGGCCTGCGCCAGAATGCCGATCGGGTCGCGGACATGGCCGGGTTCCGCAGGGACATCCGCAGTCAGATGTTCAGCCTCAGCAGTCTGTTCGGGATCCATGTCAACGGCTGAGTCATCATCGGCCGCGGGCTCTTGTTCGCGCGTCGCGGCCGGTTCCGGCATTCTGTGCCGCTCGGTGGAGGGCAGGTCGATAAAGCGCAGCGCGGCCTTGTTGTTCACCGCCCAGAGAGCCGCCTGATATTCCGGCGAGAACTCTGCGAAAGGCCAGAAGCTTGTCGCGCCGGGATCATCTTCCGGATAGCAAAGCAGGGCGACCGGGGGCCGCATGGCAGGGTCAGCCAGCATGGGCAGCAGTGCAGACGCGTCTGACGGGCCCTCGATCAGGACGGCGACAGGGCGCAATTCGTCAAGTGCGGCGACCAGGCTGTTGGACGAACCGGGGCCGTGGTGGCGAATGCCGAAATAAGAGACGCGGTCAGGCATGGGCATGTCCACTCATGAGGCGCTACACATCCACGGGCTCAAATCGCGTCGTTCAAAGCCTTGTAGTAGGCTGAATAGTCGCCGCGTTTTTTCAGAACGGTCTCCAGATACTCCTCCAGCACAGCCTTGTCCTGCACCGGGTCTTTCAGGATCGCACCGACCATGCTGGGAGCAAGGCCATCCGGCGACAGTTTACCGTTGTCGAACCAGGCGGCCTGCGACAGACCGCCGACCATCGTTGCGATTGCCTCGGCAGTGGAGAGCGAGCCTGATGGCGTCTTGAGTGTCACCTTGCCGTCCTCGGTCGAACCGGAGCGAAGTTCACGGAAGATCGTCAGCACGCGCTGGATCTCATCGTGGACGTTCTTGGGCATTGGCAGGTCCAGTCCCCCTGCCATTTCGGCCAGGCGTGTCGAGACGATCTGGACCTCTTCGGCCATGCTGTCCGGCAATGGCAGCACCACCACGTTGAAGCGGCGCTTCAACGCCGATGACAATTCATTGACACCCTTGTCGCGGTTATTGGCGGTGGCAATGACGTTGAAGCCACGCTGCGCGTAGATCGCGGTGTTCAATTCGGGAACCGGCAACATCTTTTCCGACAGAACAGTGATGAGCGTGTCCTGCACATCGGAGCCCATGCGTGTCAGTTCCTCCAGCCGGCAAAGCTTTCCGTCCTGCATGGCGCGGTAAAGCGGCGTCGGCACAAGCGCCGCCGTGCTGGGGCCCTTGGCAAGCAGTTCGGCGTAGTTCCAGCCGTAACGGATCTGGTTTTCGTCGGTGCCGGCGGTGCACTGCACGATCATGGTCGAATCGGTCATGATCGCCGCCGCCAAATGCTCAGAAACCCAGGATTTTGCGGTACCCGGCACACCCAGCAGCAGCAGGGCGCGGTCGGTCGCGAGTGTTGCCACGGCAGTCTCCATCAACCGGCGCGAACCGACATATTTCGGGCTGATCACCGTCCCGTCGCCAGCCTTGCCGCCAAGCAGATAGGTCAGCACTGAACGCGGTGTCAGTTGCCAGCCGGCGGGCTTCTGGCCGCTGTCGCTTTTGGCCAGTGCAGCAAGTTCATTCGCGTAAGCCTGTTCAGCGGGAAGGCGCAGCGGTGCGGTCATGGAATTCTCCGGTGGTCAGCGTTCGGACAAGGCGGCGTTGAGGCGCAGCAGCGCCAGGGAAGGATCGGCCGGGCCGAGCCCGGCTGCAGTCAAATCGGCAATGATCGCCCGCGCCGCGCCGGGAGTGGCGAGATAGCCAAACAAGGAGAGATCCGGCACGGATCGGTCGTCTGGCTTTCGTTGAGCAATGGCGGCGCGCGTCTGTTTGTACATGACCGAATCCAGCATATCCGGCTGCTCGAAGTAGCCTGCCTCCACGTCTCTCACGAGGCTGGCATCGTCCAGCACGCCGCGCGACAGAACGAGCCTGGCGAAATCGCGCCTGGCCCCGGCGTCCAGCCTCGGAAGGAGGATGGACAGGGCATAGACGCCGTCAGCTTGCATAAGATTGCGCGCCAACGCCGACACCGAATCGTCACTCCCTGATGCGCAAACCATGCGCGCAAAATCTGCGTCCGCGTAATCCTTGCTACCCAGTTGCCATGCCTCGACGAGATCGAGTTCGGCCGCTCCAAGCGCCTTCGCCAGATCGATCAATTGAACCAGATCGAACAGTTCTGTGCGGCGGTTGATCTGGGCGTTGTTTTTGACGGTCTTGGGCGCATAAGTCGTGCGCCTGCGGATCAACCCAGTGCGTCCCGGTTCTATGAAGCCTGCCAACTCTTTCGCCTCGGCCTCCCCGTCGGTTCCGGTCTGGTTCTGACCGATCCGCGCCAGGAACCGCGCGGCCAGCAGTTTCACCTTGCCCGACCTGTCAGAAGCGAGACTTTGCAGGTAAGGAGCGTCGTCGGGCGACAGGTTGACGCGAAGCAATTCGATCAGCGGCAAGCGAACTTCCGCCGGTTCCGAACCTGCGCGGGCTTCAAGCAGAGTCCGGGCGGCGGCAGGATCGTTGCGTCGAATGTCCGCCAACGCCACGCGGCGCGCCGCCGGGTAAAAATCATCCCAATTGTCAGCGCTCAACTCCTCCAGCACCGGCCCCTTGCCGCTTGCCTGCGCCTGCCAGTCGACCCACGGCGCATAAGCGCCTGGCGCTTCGAGATCGGACGCGGAGGGCATCCAGTCCAGCGGATGAGAAACATAGCCCCGGGCTTCGGTCAGGCCGATGACCCGCAGCTTGCCAAGCGCGTCAGCCGCGTTTTTCAACGCTGACCGGAACAGCGGGCGATGACGGTCCGGCACGGCAGGAAGCCCCAGCGTCGGCAAGGCAGGGCGGAAGGTCAGTGTCTTCGGCGCAGCCGGCCGGAAACCGACATCAAAAGCCTGTCCGGCAATCGCCAGCAGCAGGAGCTCATGCTCCTCTGCCGCTGCACCGGCTACAAGTGCCTGCCATTCCGCCGGCGCGACAGTTAAGGCTGATCCGCCACTGATCCAGCAGTCGCGCATCGTGGACAGGCCGCTTCGTTCCGCCTCGTTCATGCGAGATCGAGCCTCCCGTGCTCGGCATAAGCTGCCAGCAGGTCCAACCGTGCGCCGTTCCACAGCCCCGCCGCCGCTTCAAGGGTCATTCCGAAAACGGGCTCAGGCAGATCGCCAGCCAGCGGAAGAGCAATGCCGCCATTATCCCCCGTTGCCTGCCACCAGGCCTTGCCGCGGTCGTCACGCGCCAGGCGTCCGGCAGGCAGAAGGACAGCTGTTTCGCTGGACCATGGGGCCGCGTTCTGCCGCGCGAGGTGTGCAGCCAATGGATCAGCAAGCGCGTCGGCAGGCTCCGGCCAACCCAAGCCGGACACGGCTTGCCCCCGTTCGACCACGAGCGCCCTGACCGGCGCGCGAGCCAGATAGAAAGCCAGTTCCGCCTCAAACCGTTCGCCGGGGGAAAAGGCCTGCGCGCGGCGGCCGGCGGAAGCCGGGTAATAATCCTGGAGGACAGCAAAGCGAGGCGTGCCGCTCGTCATCTGCATCAGCCAGGTCGCGTGACTGACCAGCCCGTCCTTGCGAGTTTCGATGCGCTCGCCGAGCACTTCCCAGACGCCTTTGATGCGAAGGGCGTCTGGATCGCCAATGATCTGCTCGCGCGTCTCGGAGCTGCCGACAAGCCGCTTCAGTTCGGCGTCGCCGGGGGCTGCGCGCCATGCCTTGCCAAGCAAGACAAGTTTGCCGAGTTCGCGCATTGCAGCTTCTGGCCGCTCTTCGCTGGCAAGTTGCAAAAGGGTCGCCGGAAACTCATCCAGCCGGCCGGCGAGCCCCGCTGCCTTGGCGTCGACAAGACGCGAGGCGATGCGGCGGCAGCGCTCGCTCGCTGCATCAACAAAGCTGGTCAGCCCCAGCCGCAGCTGGTCCGAAATCCACTGATCAAGATCGTCCAGCCCACTGGCAATTGAAACGCGCGTGTCCTCAAGGCGTTTCTTCTGTGCTGCCTCGCGTTTGGCGATTGCGGCCGGGTCTTCTTGCCTTGTCTCAGCCTCGGCCTGGGCTTCGCCGATACTCTTGGCAGGGCCGGCAGACGCTGGCGGCGCGGCCCCGCCTGATTTACGCCGGCGGCCGAGCCAATCATTGACCCATTCGGGAATGTCAGACGCCGTCTTGAACGCCGCTGGCGTGGTGGCGTCGATCCACATCAGCGCCAAAGCGTGCTTGCATGGAAATTTTCGCGACGGGCAGGTGCATTTGTATCCCTGGTCGCCCGCATCGACCACAACGCGATAAGGGTTTGCGCCCGAACCCTGGCATTCACCCCACAACAGGCCTTCCTGGCTTTCCAGCCGCACCCAGTTCGAGAGCTTCGTGAGTTTGGAGGCCGCACTCAGAGATGCCTGATCTGGAGCAAGCGCTTCAATGGTCTTGAGGTCGAATGCCAATCCTTACCTGCCGCCGGAAAGTTGCGTTAGGCGGGTGAGAATCACCCGATGCAATGAATAGTTGAAGCGACAGCCTGCGAAAAGCCACAGCGCCATTTCGGCAACGAAAGGTCAGTGATGCAGAAAGCTGGCGCGCCCGAAGAGATTCGAACTCCTGACCCCCAGATTCGTAGTCTGGTGCTCTATCCAGCTGAGCTACGGGCGCGCAGGCGGCTGGAAAACCAGCCACATAGAGCCTCGCCACCGGCAAGACCCCTCAAGAGCCGCGTAACTAGCTGCTTGTTTCAGGAATTGCAAGGCGATTTCCGCAGATGCGGTGCGCCGCCGCACATGGCCAATTTGCGCCTCAAAAGAATGCCCGTCACGGCGAGATCGCGTCAGGCGGCCTTGGCCCGGCAATCAGCGCATTGGCCGTGCAGTTCGATCACGGCGCCCGACGGGCGAAAGCCTGATGCACTGCCCCAGCCTTCGAGCTGCGCCGTCACCACCGGATCGGTGAATTCCTCGACCGAACCGCATCCATCGCAGATCGCAAACCCGGTCATGCCGTGATCGTGGTGGTGATGGCCGTGGCAGGCGACAAAGGAATTGAGGCTTTCCAGCCGGTGCACCCGGCCAGATTTCACCAGCGCGTCCAGCGCGCGATACACCTGCAGCGGCGCGCGAAAACCGTCGCCGCGCAATTGGTCGAGCAACGCGTAGGCGCTGAGCGGCCCCTGGGTTTCCTCCAGCCTGGCCAGCACCAGCGACTGGTTGCGCGTCAATTCTGCCCTCGCGGGGCCGGTCTTGTCAGTCATGTGCATTTTTGAACCACATCCGGTTCATCAATGTAAGGTGCCGGATGTCAGACGGCAAATCCGAGCGCACCGGGCAAGGCCGCGAGATCATCGAGGACGATGTCTGCGCCTAGTTTGTCGACTGGTGTGTGCGCATAGCCGCCCCTTACTGCAACCGTCCGCACGCCCGCCGCCTTGCCGCTGTCGATGTCGGCCGCGCCGTCGCCAACCATCACAGCCTCGCCTGCCCCGGCGCCCAGCGCCGATAGCGCGGCCAGGATCATGTCGGGCGCTGGTTTGCGCGGCAGGCCGCTATCACCGCCAATGACGATCCCCATTGGCTCAAACAGGCCGAAATGCGCCAGTATGGCAACCGCCGCACCGCGCGGCTTGTTGGTGACAACACCCATCGGCACTCCATTTGCCGCCAGCGTGCACACGGCGTCGATTGCTCCGGGCATGACGGTGGTCAGATCGGTCAGGCGGGCCGAATATATGGCAACCATATCGTCCGTGACGCGATCAAGTGCGTCCGGCGTCAAGGCAGCATCGCGCTCGATGAAGGCCCGCTCCACCAGCTTGCGCACCCCGTCGCCGACCATGCCGATCACCTGCGGCAGTGACAGCCCTGCCAGCCTGTGATTTTCCAGCACGACATTGATTGCGCCATGCAGGTCGGCGGCGGAATCGACCAGTGTTCCGTCAAGGTCAAACAGGATTGCGCCGATTTTTCTCATTGCGGCGGCTATCGCGCCGCCTTGTCGGCCGCCGCGCGAATGGCTGCGATGTTGGCCTTGTAGGCCGCTTCCGTGCCGCCCTTGAAAACTGCCGACCCGGCAACCAGCACATTAGCGCCCGCAGCGGTGACCAGTGGCGCGGTCTCGGGCGTGATGCCACCGTCGATCTCAATGTCAATCGGCCGGTTGCCGATCATCGCCTTGACGCGTTTCACCTTGTCGATCACGGCGGGAATGAAGGCCTGGCCGCCAAAACCCGGATTAACCGTCATCAACAGCACCAGATCGAGCCGGTCGAGCACATATTCGATGACGCTTTCGGGTGTCGACGGGTTGAGCGATACGCCTGCCTTCTTGCCGAGATCGCGGATGGTCTGCAGCGAGCGGTCGAGATGCGGCCCGGCTTCGGCGTGCACGGTGATGTAGTCGCAGCCCGCATCGGCAAAGGCCGCGAGGTAAGGATCAGCCGGCGCAATCATCAGGTGGCAGTCAAAGACCTTGCCGGTGCGATTGCGGATCGCCTTGATGACCGGCGGGCCGAAAGTGATGTTGGGCACAAAATGCCCGTCCATCACATCAAGGTGGATCCAGTCGGCGCCAGCGCGCACGATTGCTTCCACCTCCTCGCCCAACTTCGAAAAGTCTGACGACAGCACCGACGGCGCAATGATTGTCCCGGTCACGGCAAGCTCCAGAAAATTGTCGCTCCGCTTTGACGCCAGCCGCGCGCGCGGTCAAGCGCCGTGCAGCTTTTGTAATCAAGCGATTGTGATGGCGGGGCAACCGGCGATTGCACAGGACTTCCCAAATCGGCCCAAATCCTGAAAATGCTGGGCGTGGGTGATTGGGAACAGGGCTCGGGAGAACAATATGAACCGTCAATACCGCCGTCTGCTGGGAACCGCAGCGGCATTGATCGTCCTTGGCGTGGGTGTGAGCGAAGCGATGGCGCGCACCAACCGCGCCTTGCTGGTTGGTGTCAGCAAGTATGACAACCTTCCGGAAGCAGACTGGCTGACGGGCCCGGCCAACGACGCCGAACTGGCGCGTGACTATCTGGCGAACAATCCGGTTTCGCCGTTCGCCGCAGAAAACATCACGCTGATCGCAAGCGATGTGCCGGGGTCGGACAAGCCGACGCGGGCGGCGGTGTTGAAAGGCTTGAGCGACCTTGCGGCAAAGTCTCAAGCCGGCGATTTCGTCTATATCCAGATGTCCGGCCACGGTACGCAACAGCCGGCTGCCGACCCAGCCACCGAGACTGACGGGCGGGACGAAATCTTCCTCCCCGCCGATGTTGGCAAGGCCGACGTCAACACCAAGGCGGTTTCCAATGCCATCCTTGACGATGAGATCGGCGCAGCGCTTGACGCCATTCGCGACAAGGGTGCGTTTGTCTGGCTGGTGATCGATGCCTGTCATTCGGGCACCGCCACCCGCGCGCTGGGGTCAGACCCGAACGAGAAGGAGCGGAAGATTTCGGCGGCCTCGCTCGGCCTCACGCCGGACATGTTTCCAAAATCCGAAGCGACGCGCGGCGGCGGCGCCGAACCGGAGCGGCAGAATGCGCTTGGCCTGACGGGCAAGGATGGCGCGGCGGACGGCAAGCGCGGTGGGATGGTCGCATTTTTTGCCGCGCAGACCATTGAAACCACACCGGAAATGCCGTTGCCAGCCGGCGATCCTGAAGCCAAGACCTTTGGCCTGTTCACCTATACGATGATGGGCCGGCTGGGCGAAAACCCGTTTGTCACCTATCGCCAGCTCAGCCAGGCAATCCTGCAGCAATATTCAGCAACCAGCCGTATCAAGCCCACCCCGATGTTTGAAGGCGATCTGGACGCGCCGGTGTTCGGCATGGAGCCGGGCGATGCAGTGCTGCAATGGAAAATCGGCCTGAAAAATGGCGTTGTCACGCTGCCGGCCGGCCGGATGAACCAGGTGGAACCCGGCAGCAAGCTGGCGATCCTGCCCGGACCACAATCGACCATGGAAGACGCGATCGGCTATCTCGATGTTCGCTCCGCCACCAATTTCTCCAGCCAGCTGGCGCCGGTCGCCTATCGCGAACGCGCGGCTTTCGCGCCCGAAGCAATTCCCGACGGGGCGTTTGCACGCATCGCCGAAAAGGCGGTGAATTTTGAGCTGGTGGTCGCCCGGCCACCGGCCGGCGGCGGCGCCGACAAGGTCAATGCTGCGCTGGACGCCATCGCGAGCGACGGCAAGACCCCGGTCAAACTCAAACTGGTCGAAGCGGGGCAACCCGCAGACCTCAGGCTGTTTGTCGCCAGTGAGACGGCGGTGGCTCAGCGGATGAGCGAGCAGGGTGACGACAGCCTCGAGCCCGCGCAACGTTCGGCGCTGACAAATGAACCGATGCTGTGGCTGCTGCCGCCGTCCTCCGAGATTACGTTACGCAGCGGCTTCCGTTCGCCTCAGATCGCGATGACCGACGCCGACCGGTTGCGCGACGGGCTGGCGGACAATCTCGTCATCATCTCGAAAGCGGCCAATCTGTCGCGTCTGGCGGCCGTATCCGACAAAAGCGTCCGCGACGTCAGAGTCGAGTTTCTGATCCAGAGGGCGGATGCAGGCGAAGACGAGTTTGAGGTCATCGAACCCGGCAAGGTGCCGATCCTGCGCCCGGACGACAGCGTGTTCATCCGGGCGGCCAACAAGTCGCGTGGCGCGGTTGACCTCAATGTCATCCATATCGGCAATGACTACACCATCTCGGTCGCCCAGCAGGCCATCAGGCTGCAGAAGTCGGACGAGCAGCCGCCCACCGGTCTGTTTACGGTCGACGGCGAAGGCACGAGCTACGGCAATGAACGCATGATCGCCATCGTCACCGAAGCCAAGTCATCGACGACGCTTGACCTCAGCTATCTCGCCAGCAAAGGGGTTCGCCAGATGACCCGCTCGGCGGCGGCGCCTGACGGGTTTGCCGGTCTGCTCGACGACATCGCAAAGGCTCCGGCTACGCGCCAGATGAAGGATTTTGAAGACAAGCGCGCCACCAAGGGTGCGGTGCTGGTGTTCCCCATCGAAACAAAGCCGGCAGACTGATCGGATGCTTGCGCTGGCCTCGGACCTCGTGGCAAACCTGTCGCCGTATTCCGATCAGGTGAAATGATGAAGCCGTATCGCCTTTCTGCGCTGGTCTTGGCGGTTGCCGCTGCCGGTTATCCGCTGGCGGCTTTCGCACAGGACTGCGCCATCTGCGCCAAATCCGTTGTCATCAACTCTGATCTGGCGCAGTGTTTTCTCGACAAATATTCCAAGCTTGGCGACGATGCCGGAGCCGCTGTTGCGGTTGACCTGACCCAATGCGCCAAAGGCCGCTCTATCGTCCAGGCGCTGCCAACGCCAACGGCGGCGGTTGACGAGCCGGACACCAAATTCCTGCTGTCGCGCAAGCAGGTTGACTGCCTGCGCGAGCGAATTGTCGAAGGCGAAATTGAGCTTGACCCGTCGGCCCGCATTGATCTTGCCGCCTGCCAATGAGCAAGCCGCCAAAGAAGGCTGACACCGGCTCTGGCCTGCCGCTGCCGTCGACGCAAGACCCCAAGGAAGAGCCCAATCCGTTCATCGCCAGCGACTGGCGGTTGTTTGTGTTCGCCTGGAGCGGATTTGCACTGCGCATCCTTCTGTGCATCGGCGCCATTTTCTCGGCGATGCAGTTCATGCAGTCGCGCCACGAAAAGCGGGTCGAGCGATCGCTCGATCTCGTCTCGCTGTGGGAAAGCGACAATATCCAGAACGCCAACAGCGCTGTGAAACGGCGGCTCGGGGAGCTGAACCTCCAGTCTGCCAGCATGATAACGCCGCAGACAACTCCCGAACAACTCGACATCATCATGGGTTCGATCGGCAATAAGGCCATGACCCCCGAAGGCGGCGACATGCCGCTGGTCGAATTCCAGGACCATTTCGACAGGGTTGTCTATTTCCTCAGCAGGGTTGCCTCCTGCGTTGAAGGCAATCTTTGCGACCGCGAGGTCGCTGACGAATTTTTCCTCGACTACGCGCGGTCGTTCTGGCGCTATTTTTCGGGATGGATCGAGAAGCAGCGGCGGCAGGGTTCGCCGAATCTTGCGGTTGGCGTAGAAAATTATCTCAAGGCAGAGCGATGAGTGAACGCCAGAGCCTATTGGGCGCATTGTTTGACACGCGGCATGAATTCTTCCGCCCGCTGTGGGTGCGCTTGCTGGTGCTGGCCATCGCGGGTGGTTGGGCCTGTGTTGAAATCTGGCGCGGCGACCTCCTGTGGGCCGCCATATTCGGCGTCTTTGCCGGCATGGGCTTTTACGGCTTTTTCATCGACCCGAAAAGGCCGAGCGCCCAGCGGCCGCTCGACAAATAGTCAGGCCCGCGGTGCGGCCTTCGACAGCGCCACCAGATCAAAACCGGCATGGGCAGCCGTCTCCAGCCGCAAGGGCTCAGGCAGCGCCAGCAGACGGCGCGCGGCCATATGTTCCCCCGCCGCATTGACTGTCTCGACCCCCAGCAGTTCCTCGCGGCGATAGCACTGCACCGACAATTTTCCGTCCTGCTCGATGATTTCGTGATGGTCTGCGCCCTGCGTCAGGCCGGCGATCTGCAGCTTGTGCGGCCCCTGATCGCTCCAGAACCACGGCACCTTGTGATAGGCCTCCGGCCGCCCGACCAGCCGCAGCGAGACGCATTTGGCCTGATCGACGGCGTTCTGCACCGATTCCAGCCGCACCACGGTTCCATCCTGTCCAAACGGGAACGATGCGCAGTCGCCAATAGCCGAGATCGCCGGATCCTCGGTCAGCATCTGGTCGTCGACACGAATGCCGTCATGCACATAGAGACCAGCCTCTTCGGCGAGTTCGACATTGGGCACAATGCCTGCCGACACCAGCACAAGCTCGGCGGCGATCTGCGTGCCGTCATTGAGCTCCACGCCCGCGGCCTTGCCCTTGCCATCGTTCAGGATCGCCCGCGCCATCGAATCTAGCCTGACGTCGACCCCCGTCTCGCGGTGAACGGCGAGGAAGTAGTTTGACACCGGAGGCGACACGATACGCGACATCAGCCGCGAGGTCGCCTCGATCACGGTCACCTCAAGGCCAAAAGCGCGCGCCGTTGCCGCCACTTCCAGCCCGATAAAGCCGCCGCCAATGACAGCGAGCGATTTTGCGCCCTCGAATTTTGACCGCAGCAGCCGCGCATGGTCGAGCGTGCGCAGTTCCAGCACATTGTCGAGATCGACGCCCGGGATCGGCAGCCGCCTGTTGCGCGCGCCGGTGGCCAGCACCAGGTGGTCGTAATCCAGCGTGATGCCGATCGACAGCGCCACCTGGTGCGCCGCCCTGTCGATGCCTGTCACGGAGACTGCATCCATCAGCTCGATATTGTTCTTCTCGAAGAAATCGCGATTGCGGAAAACCAGCCGGTCCTCGACCCCCTCTTTCAGATAGGCCTTTGACAGCGGCGGCCGCTGATAGGGCAGGCCGGGCTCATCGCCGACGATGGCGATCTCACCTTCAAACCCGTCCTGCCGTAGGCTGGCCGCCACCTGGAACCCTGCCTGGCCGCTGCCGGCGATGACCACACGATCAACCATGTGAAAACTCCTTGTCCGGAGCTTTCTGGCGGTTTGGCGGCTGTCCCGTCAAGCCACCTGCCGGGTCTCATGCCGCAGCTGAAGCAAGGGCGTTACCTGAACAGATCGCCGGTCTTTGGATTGACCTTGCGAAGTTGCGCCTTAGACGGCTTGGCCAGCTTGCCGGAAGGGCGTCCCTTCGGGCGCGTCGCCACGGTATGAACGATCATCACGGCGGCGGCGGCAATCAGAATGACGCCAATGACAACGATCAGATTTATCCAGCCTGCGGTCATGTTGGCGTCCCCAAAAAGTCCAAAGGCTCTTCAACCGCGCCGTAACCGAGGTCCGGCGCAAGCGTCAGGAAACGCTGGCCGTTGCGCACCTCAAGCGATGGCGTCACGACGCGATGTTCGCGTGCAGCTGCCGCCGAAACCGCACCAGCCATCGTTGGTGTGGCAGACAACAGGCCAAGGTTCATCCGGGTTGGAAACACGATTGACCGCTGCTTGCGCGCGGCAAGCTCAAGCGCCAGTCCCGGCTCGATCCATTCGGTCTCGACGGTTTCGCGGCCGTCGGACACCGCCACCTGCCCGGCGGGTGCTGCCGCCAGATAGAAATACGTATCAAAACGCTTTGGCATCACCGGTGGCGTCAGCCAGCGCGAAAACAGGGTGAAGGCTTCAAGATCAATCCTCAACCCACGCTCGGCAAGATAGTTTGAAAAGCGCAGAGACCCGGCCTCGATCGCCTTGCGTGCGGCCAATGTGACGCCATCGTCGCGTATCTCGGCGCCTTCGGCCATCAGCACGCCGCTCTCCTCGAACAATTCGCGCGCAGCTGCAACACGCGGTCCACGTTCACTCTCCGGCACGGTCGACCATCCGCCGGCGAGATTTTCCCACTCCGGCGCGAGATCGGACGGATCGACCTTGCCGCCGGGAAAGACCATCGAGCCGGAAATGAAATCAATCTGCTGATTGCGCCGGACCATCAGCACCTGCATCGGCCCACCGCTCTCGCGCAACAACATGACGGTGGAAGCCGGGCGGATATTGTCTGTCGTGGTCAAGCGTCTCTCCGTCCGGACAATCCGGCGTTGGAACTCCTGCCAGTAGACCCCGTGGAACGGCTGATCGCAAGCTAGACCCTTTCAGGTCCAAATGGAATCGTTCTGCCGGAGCGGATTTGGGCCAAGGTCGAGGGCTTTGGCGAAGGACGGGCTGGTGGCCCGGCCAAGTCCGAAGCCCGATGGATTTGACCCAAATCCACCCGGCCCACCGGTCGCCCCCGCGTCTGCGACGCGGGAAAGGCCGACCGGCAGACTATTCTGGTTGGGTTTGCCGAAGGCAACCCAACTGGGTTTCCCGCTGGCGGCCACCCGCCGCGTCAGCCGGACTTGGCCGGGCCACCAGCCCGTCCTTCGCCGCCTTCCTTGCGGTTCGCCTCGCCATCGAGGAAACAGAACCGTTTCCATTTGAACCTGAAAGGGTCTAAGGATTTGACGTTGCCACGCCAGCCGCAACACAACATCCGCAATCGCAGCTGCGTGACACAAGGTTCATGCGGGAAAAAATGGTGCCCAGAAGAGGACTCGAACCTCCACTCCTTGCGGAACACGGACCTGAACCGTGCGCGTCTACCAATTCCGCCATCTGGGCAACGGGCGGTGATGTAAGCGGGCCAAGCGGGCGTGTCAACGCCTATTATGACGCGGCGCAAAACGAGTGCGCCGCGCCGGCCCGATCCATCAGGTCTTCAATATGGTCTTTGTCCTGACCGACGAATCATCGCGCAGCCGGTAGATCACCGGAATGCCGGTCGCCAGTTCCATGTTGACCACCTCGTCAGGCGTCAGCCCGTCCAGCGCCATGATCAGCGCGCGCAGCGAATTACCGTGGGCCGTCACCAGCACCGTGCGGCCCTTCAGCACCTGTGGCTGGATGGTGTGGATGTAATAGGGCCAGACGCGCGCGCCGGTGTCCTTCAGGCTCTCGCCGCCGGGCGGCGGCACGTCATAGGAGCGGCGCCAGACATGCACCTGCTCCTCGCCCCACTTCTTGCGGGCATCGTCCTTGTTGAGACCGGACAGATCGCCATAGTCGCGTTCGTTCAGCGCCTGATCGCGGATAGTCTTGAGGCGCGGCTGGCCAAGCTCGCCCAGTATCAGCGCATTGGTTTTCTGCGCCCGCTGCAGGACGGATGTATAGGCGAGGTCGAACCTGATCTTCTTGGCCTTCAGCGCCTTGCCGGCGCGCTTGGCTTCCTCGACGCCCAGTTCCGTGAGGTCTGGATCGCGCCAGCCCGTGAACAGGTTCTTCAGGTTCCATTCGCTCTGGCCGTGTCTGACCAGCACCAGCGTTCCCGCCATGTCGTTCCTCTCCTTGTTCAATCAGCCTTTCAGGCCGAGCACATCCAGCATCGAAAAAAGTCCGTTCCTGCCGCCATGCGCCCATAGAGCTGCCCTGACCGCCCCGCGCGCAAACAGCGAGCGGTCTTCGGCATGGTGCGACAGGGTGATGCGCTCACCGGGGCCGGCAAGGATCACCGAATGATCGCCGACAACCGAGCCGCCGCGCAGCGTTGCAAATCCGATTGCGCCCTGCGGCCTCGGGCCTGTGTGGCCGTCGCGCACCCGCACGCTCTGCCGCGCCAGATCAACCGACCGTCCCTCTGCGACAGCTTCGCCCAGCAGCAGCGCCGTGCCCGACGGTGCGTCCACCTTGTGGCGATGGTGCATTTCCAGGATTTCGATGTCGAAATCTTCGCCAAGCGCCGCTGCAGCCTGCTTTGCCAGCACGGCCAGCAGATTGACGCCGACGCTCATATTGCCGGACTTGACGATTGGCGTGTGCCGCGCCGCCGCTGCGATCCTCGCATCGTCTTCCGGCGAGCAGCCGGTCGTGCCGATCACATGCACGACATGGGCCTGCGCCGCATAGCCGGCAAACTGGACGGTGGCTTTCGGCACGGTGAAATCGAGTACGCCATCAGCCTTGGCAAACACCGGCAGCGGATCATCGGAAATCGCTACGCCTGCCTCACCAACGCCCGCCAGCAGGCCAGCGTCCTTGCCAAGATGTGGTGAGCCTGGCTGTTCGACGGCGCCCGACAGCACCACGCCATCCGAGGCCGCAATCGCGCGGATCAGGGTCTGGCCCATGCGGCCACCTGCACCCACCACCACCAGCCGCATCGGTTCACTCATGTTTTTGTCCCCGCCTTTGGGCGCTTGCCGCCGCGCTCCTGCCCGACTTTACGGTCGCCTTGCAGGAAGTGGAACCGCGCATAGACGCCGTCTTCAGCGACCAGGCTCTTGTGCGTGCCGGTTTCGACGACCCGCCCGTCATCCATCACGATGATCTGATCGGCATTGACCACGGTCGACAGGCGATGCGCAATGACCAGCGTGGTCCGGCCCTTCATCACCTGTTCCAGCGCCTTTTGCACCCGCTGCTCGGACTCATTGTCGAGCGCCGACGTCGCTTCGTCGAGCAATAGCACCGGCGCGTCGCGCAGGATGGCGCGGGCAATCGAAATGCGCTGGCGCTGGCCGCCAGACAGGGTGACGCCGTTTTCGCCAACCATCGTGTCCCAGCCGTTTGGCTGCTGCGAGATGAAATCGAACGCCTGCGCCAGCCGCGCCGCTTCCTCCACCTCGGCATCCGTCGCACCGGGGCGGCCATAGCGGATATTGTCGCGGATCGACCCCTCAAACAGATAAGGCTGCTGCGACACATAGGCGATCTGCCCGCGCAGCGACGCCTTGGTGACATTGGCGATGTCCTGCCCGTCGATCTCGATCACGCCGCTGGCCGGGTCGTAAAAATGCTCCAGCAGCGAGACCAGCGTCGACTTGCCTGCGCCCGATGGCCCGACAATCGCGGTTGTCTTGCCCGCAGGCGCGGTGAAGCTGACGTCACGCAGCACCGGCGTCTCAGGCGTGTAGGCAAAAGACACGTCGCGGAAACGCACCTCGCCCTTTGTCGCCTTCAGCTCGACAGCGCCCGGCCTGTCGCTCTGCTGCGGCTTGATGTCGAGGATTTCATAGATCATCCGCGCGTTGACCAGCGACTTTTCCAGGCTCACCTGCACACGCGCCAGCCGGCGGGCCGGATCATAGGCAAGCAGCAGCGCCGTGATGAACGAAATGACCGCACCGGGCGGTTGCTGGTCAACCGATGCGCGATAGCCTGCATAGGCGATGACGCCGGCAATTGCCGCACCCGCCAGCATTTCAGTGATCGGCGTCATCCGTTCGGAAACGCTGGCAATCCGGTTGGCGCGCTTCTCGGCGCTGTCGATCAGCACGCCGATACGTTTTGCCAGCAGGTTCTCCATGGTGAACGCCTTTACCACCTGCACGCCCTGCGTCGCTTCCTGCATTGCGCCCAGCAGACGGGAATTGACCTCAACTGCCTCGCGCGTTGCCCGCCGCAGCCTGCGCATCAAATAGTTGACGGCAAAGATGATCGGCGGGCCAATCAAAAGCGCAATCAGCGACAGGACAAAGTCCTGCATCAGCATCACTGCCAGCAGGCCGATCAGCGAAACACCGTCGCGGGCGATTGCGGTCAGCGTCTGCGATAGCAGATCGCGAATGCCGGTGACGTTTTCGGCGATACGTGCCGACAACTGGCCGGACCGGGTGGCAGTGAAAAAGCCGACGTCGAGCTTCATCAGATGGTCAAAGATGCGGCGCTGGTAGCGCGCCACCAGATTGTTGCCGACCTTGGCCAGCACCACTGCCTGCCCATAAGACGCCAGGCCACGGATTGTGAACGCGATCAGGATCGAACCCGCGATCACTGCAATCAGGTCCTGACGCTGGGCCGCAAACAGTTCGTCGACCACATCGCGCATGATCCAGGCCATGAAGGCGGTTGTGGCGGCAATCGTCAGCAGGCAGGCAATCGCGAACAGGTAATGGCCGAAATAGTCGCGCCCGTTCTCCGACAGGATACGCCGGATGACGGCGATCACCTCTCCGGGATTGGCTCGGGTCTTGTTGGGTCGCTCTGCTGGCAAATGGGTTCCGTTTCAATAGCCGTTTGGGCAAAAGAACCCAAGCTGGCCGTCTCATAACCGGACTGAAGCCGCTTGCCTATGCTCTATCGGCAACAAGAGCGCGACGGAATCGCGCTATCCAACCCGGTACCGGGCCGATTGAGGCGCTGTCAGGCCCGCCACCGCCGCCCGGCGGTCTCGATACCGAAACGGATCGGTGTGCGCGCATAGGCCGCCAGACCAGCGAGCGCTGCCGTTGGATGGGTGATCACATAGACCGGCATATGACGCAGCAATTCGCTGTGAGGCGCCTTATCCTCGAACGCAGCGCGGAAGCCGCTTTTCAGCAGCGCCGGCACGATCTTCTGGGCAATTCCGCCCGTCAGGTAAACACCGCCCTTGCTCATGAACACCAGCGCCAGATCGCCGGCGATACGGCCAAGGCAGGTGCAGAACATGTCGATTGTCTCGACGGCGACCTTGTCCGACTTGTCCAGTGCTGCCGCCGTGATTTCGGCTGGCGTGGTGAAACGCGGCGCAACACCATCTGCGGCGGCGACCGCGCGATAGAGATTGACCAGCCCGCGGCCGGACAGGATCTGCTCGCCCGAAATCCGCCCTTCGATCCGCTCGATATGCGGAAACACTTCGAAATCGCGCGGCGTGCGCGGACCCATGTCCATATGGCCGCCCTCGCCCGGAACCGGAATCCAGGTATTGCGGGCCAACACGAGGCCAGCGACACCAAGGCCGGTGCCCGGACCCAGCACCACGCGGCCGCCATTGGGTTCGGCGACGCCATTGCCGATGCGCACCATGTGCTCTTCACCGAGCGCAACGACGGCCAAAGCCTGCGCTTCGAAATCGTTCATCAGGATGATGTCCTTGAGGCCCAGCTGCCCGGCCATCGCCTTCGGGCGAACCACCCACGGACAATTGGTCAGCTGGATCTCGTCACCATCAATCGGACCGGCAATTGCCAGAACAGCCGATTTCGGCTGCACCGAAGTGCGGTCGAGGATCTGCGTCTGGATCGCTTCGTCGATGGTGGCGAAGTCAGCCGTCGAAAAAATCGGAAACTGTTTTGGTTCTGCATAGGAATCAATCAGGATTGCAAACCGCGCATTGGTGCCACCGATGTCCCCGATCAAAATCGGGAAATCCAGCACCACATCCTCAGCCCTCGCCATTATCGCGCCCTCTCCATTTCAGTCGCGGACCGGTGTTCGGCCATTGCCAGCACGATCTCGGCCGTCGCCTTGTTCAGCGCCATCGGGATGTCATAGACAATCGCCAACCGCATCAGGGCCTTGACGTCGACATCATGCGGCATTGGGGTCAACGGATCGACAAAGAACACCAGCGCGTCGATCAGGCCCTCGGCGATCAGTGCGCCAATCTGCTGGTCGCCACCAAGCGGCCCGCTCTTCATGCGCCGGACGTTGAGCCCCGGCATGCCCTCTTGAATCAGCGCCCCGGTCGTACCGGTGGCGACCAGATCGCATCCGGCCAGAAATGCCTCATGCGCGCGGCAGAAGGCGACCAGGTCGTCCTTCTTTTCGTCATGCGCAATGAGCGCGATCCGCACGATAGGTCTCCTGCCCAAGCTGCCGGTTAAATCGGTTCAAATGATCGCCGAACCTATAGCCAAGGCAGGCCGTCATTGGAAGGCCAATTTGGCTTTACTGGTTCGGATCAGGCCGGAACATCGGGATTGGCACGCGATCGAGCGGCACGTCGCCGGAAAATGCATTGGCCGTCACTGGCGGCTCGGCCGGCGTCGCTGCCAGCATCGGCGCCTGGCCCCTGCCGCGCACGGTCACCGCCGCCTCGTTGACTGGCGACGGTGCGTCAAGCACGGCCGCGCAGGCGGCTGGCAGCGCCGACAGTTTCATCACGTCGCGCGCCTTCGGCTTTGCCGGTCCGGTGGCTGGCCGCCACGGCTCTTCGGTGAACCACCAGGCCAGCGACTTGTCGCAACCGTCGCCCTTGGCGACGTCGGCCTGCCCCTTGCAGCCGGTCGAGCCCGGCTGGCAGCCGATGCGCACATGCATATGGTAGTCGTGGCCCCAGAACGGCCTCACCTTGGCGAGCCAGGAGCGATTTCCGGTCACCGTGTCGCACAGCTTCTTCTTGATGCCGGGATTGACCAGAATGCGTTCGACTTCCGGATAGCTCGCGGCGCGCTTGATGAGCTGCGTATGACCGTTTGTCCAAAGCTTGTCATAGACCAGATGGGTTTTTGGATTGACCATCAGCGTCGCGCTCATCTTTTCCCGCTCTGAACGCGACAGCGTGCGGCCCGGCATCGGCGTCAGCCAGATGTCAGCATCCAGCCCGATCTGGTGAGAGGCGTGGCCGGTCAGCATCGGCCCGCCGCGCGGCTGCGACATGTCGCCGATCAGCAGCCCCGGCCAGCCGTCAGACGCTGCATCGCGCGAGAACTTTTCCAGCAGGTTCACCAGTGCCGGGTGTCCCCAGCGCCGGTTGCGCGACAACCGCATGGCCTGCCAGTTCGGCCCGTCGGTGGCGATGGCGAGACCGCCCGAAAAGCAGCCCTTGGAATAGAAACCATAGGATTTTGCAGTGGTCGCCGCCGGCAGCGTCTTGGCGCCGAACAGGTCCTTGGCCAGCGGCTCAGCCACAGCGTCAACCGCCATGCCGCCCATCGCCAGCGCCACAAGCGCGGTCCTGACAATCGTCTTGATGTTGGCTTTCATCGTCGAATCCCGAAAGTCCCTGCGGACCTCTTCACAGCAAACAGTGGCGAAGCGTTGGCGTCGAATGGTTAATCAAAGGTAAATACCAGCCATTGTCATGACACGATTGCGCGACCTACCGCCAGTTCTGCTTCGCCCACATGCCTGCAAACGCCGTGCGATAGTCCGGCTGGCAGAACCGGTAGCCAACAGCTTTCAGTTTGGCGTTGGAGACACGTTTGGTCTCGCCGTAAAACGAACGTCCCATCGGCGACAGGTCGGCCTTCTCGAAATCAATCTCCGGCGGCGGCTCCACCCCCATCAGTCCCGCAGCAAAGGCGACAACATCCTGCGGCGGTGCGGGCTCGTCGTCGGTGACATTGAACACACCGGGCGTTGCATCTGCCGCCAGATGCGTCAGCGCACCTGCAATATCGTCGACATGGATGCGGTTGAAAATCTGGCCCGCCTTGACGATACGCCGCGCCGTGCCATTGGCCAGATTGACGAAGGCGTTGCGCCCCGGCCCGTAAATCCCTGACAGGCGCAGGACCGCCAGCGGCACGCCGAGCTTCGCCGCAAACGCCTGCCATTGCCCTTCGGCTTCCAGCCGGGAGTCCGAGCGCCCCGGCCGTGGACGGCATTCGCTCTCCTCGGTCACCCATGCGCCGTCATGATTGCCGTAGACGCCGACGGTCGACAGATAGCCGACCCAGCGCAAAGCCGGCATGTCGGCGCGGCCAAGGTCTTTGGCCGCCGCCAGAAACGGGTCGCCAGCTTCAGACGGCCCGGCGGAGACGATCAGATGCGTCGCCTGCGCCAGCTCATCGCGCAGACTTTGCGAAATCTCGCCGCCGTCAAATATTACAGCGTCGATGCCCAGCTTTTGCAGCCGCTGCAGCCCCTCTGGTGTGCGAGTGGTGCCTGCGGCGCGATGTCCGCCTGCCAGCGCTTGCGCCGCAAAAGCCCGCGCCGAATAGCCGGCCCCGATCAGCAAAAATCGTGTCATTCCGTATCCGTATCAACCATGTCGGATCGCCTGATCCCACTCGTCTCGCACCGACGCATCCGTCTCGTCTTGCCAGCGCACTCCCAGTTCATCAAAGGCCCGCGCCTCCAGCAGCCGTGACAGCGCCCAGACGGCGGCGCCACGCACCAGCGGCGACGGGTCGTCCAGCAGACCGCGGCAGGCAGACGCCAACCCGGCCTCGCCGGAGTTACCGGCAGCCACCAGCACATTGCGCAGAAATCTGTCGCGGCCGATCCGTTTGACCGGCGAGCCGGAAAACAAGGTCCTGAACGCGGCGTCATCGAGCAGCAGAAGATCGGCCAGCGGCGGCGCGTTCAGATCGTCGCGCGCCGCCAGCTTTGCCTCGCTCGCGGCGCTGGCAAACTTGTTCCACGGACACACCGCCAGACAATCGTCGCAGCCATAGATGCGGTTGCCCATCGCGACCCGGAACTCGTGCGGGATCGGCCCCTTGTTCTCGATCGTCAGGTAAGAAATGCAGCGTCGCGCATCGAGCTGGTAGGGCGCAGGAAACGCATTGGTCGGGCAGGCGTCGAGGCAGGCGTGGCATTTGCCGCAATGATCGATCTCCCGCGCATCTGGTGGCAGCTCCGCCGTCGTGAAGATCGAGCCCAGAAACAGCCATGAGCCAAATTCGCGGCTGACCAGATTGGTGTGCTTTCCCTGCCAGCCGAGGCCGGCGGCGGCTGCAAGCGGCTTTTCCATCACAGGCGCAGTGTCGACAAAGACCTTGACGTCGCCGCCGGCGCGGGCAGCAATCTTGCCCGCCAGTTCTTTCAGCCGGCCCTTGATCACGTCGTGATAGTCACGATTGCGCGCATAGACCGAGATCGTTGCGCGGTCGGGGCGCGTCAGGCTCGAGAGCGGATCGGTATCCGGCCCGTAATTCATCGCCAGCACGATGACGCTTCGCGCATCCGCCCACAGGTTCGAAGGCGACGTCCGCCGCTCGAATGTTTCCCTCAGCCAGTCCATCGAGCCATGCCAGCCAGCGTCGAGCGCATCCGCCAAATGCTGGCGTGCGGCATCAGGCGCGTCAGCCCCTGTCACAGCCACGGCGGCAAAACCGAGGCGTCTCGCCTCCGCGTCGATGAAGCGGCGCAGTTTGGCCGGATCGCGCACCGATCCGTGCCCCATATCAGAAATCCAGATCCGCGTAGTGCTGCGACGGCGCGAGACCGCGCACGCGGTCCATCAGCAGCGGCCGGAACGACGGGCGCGACTTGACGCGCGTATACCATTCCCGCGCCTGCGGGTTGCCTGCCCAGTCCACCTCACCCAGGTAGTCGAGCGCCGAGAGCGCCGCACCCGCCGCCAGATCGGCATAGCTGAAGCGGTCGCCGGCCATCCAGTTGCGGGTGCCGGCCAGCCAGTTGGTATATTTCATATGCTGTTTGACATTGGCGCGGGCAGCGCGGATCGCCGCTGAATCGGGGGCGCCGCCGCCCTGGGCCGCCGGCATCATCGGCTTGAACACACGTTCCCGCACCAGATGCCGGGTCACGTCATTCTCGGTCTTTTCCAGATACCAGGCGACAACACGCCTGATTTCGGCGCGCGCCATCGGGTCTTCGGCAAACAGCCGCTTGTCGCGCTTCAGCACGCCGCGCGTCTCGTCGATATATTCGGCGATGGCCGATGCGCCCACCACTGGCACGTCGCCTTCCGCCAGCAATACCGGCAGGTTGCCCGCCGGGTTCAGCGCCAGAAACTCCTTGCGCCGCGCCCAGGGTTTTTCTTCGATCAACGCCAGCTCTTCGCCGTATTCGCCAAAGGCGAGGCGAACAAAACGCGAAGCGGCCGACATCGGGTGATGGAAAAGGGTCAGCATTGTCCCAACCTTGCGGCGTTGCCGGTTGAAACCGGTCTGCCACTGGTATTTCTTGCCGGACGCGGCTACTGCTCGCCGGCCCGGATTCGCCCCGACCTATAGGGGTTGAACGAGGACCTGACAAGCAATCCGTCACACCGAATTCCCGGAGGCCGCCATGCAGGATCAGTCAATCGTCTCGGCAATACTGCTGGGTCTGATCGAGGGCTTGACCGAGTTCATCCCGGTTTCGTCGACGGGCCACATCCTGCTCGCCGGCCATTTTCTCGGCTTCAATTCGACCGGAAAGGTGTTCGAGATCGTCATTCAGCTTGGGGCGATCCTGGCCATCATCAGCGTCTATTTCGCGCGTCTGTGGAAGATGTTGGTCGATCTTCCAAGCGATGCGCGCACCCGCCGCTTTGTCGCTGGCATTCTGATCGCGTTCTTGCCGGCAGCCGCCATTGGCGCGCTGGCGCATGATTTCATCAAGACCGTGCTCTTTGAGACGCCGATGCTGATCTGCATCACACTCATTCTTGGCGGCATCGTGCTGCTCTATGTCGATCGCTGGGCGCTCAAGCCGAAATATCACGACGCGATGGATTTCCCGTTGCCGGTTTGCCTCGCCATCGGTTTCTTCCAGTGTCTGGCCATGATCCCCGGAACCTCGCGCTCGGGCTCAACCATTGTCGGCGCGCTGCTGCTGGGCGCTGACAAGCGGTCGGCAGCGGAGTTTTCGTTCTTCCTTGCCATGCCCACCATGGCGGGTGCCGTCGCCTACGACCTCTACAAGAACCGCGACGTGCTGTCGGGCTCGGATTTCACCGTCATCGCCATCGGCTTCATCGTCGCCTTCATCTCGGCGGTCTTTGTCGTGCGCTCGCTGCTCGACTACGTGTCGCGTCACGGCTACGCGCTGTTTGGCTGGTGGCGCATCATCGTTGGTCTGGTCGCTGGCGCAGCCTTGCTGGTTTTCGGCTAAGCCCGGCCAAGTCCGGCTGACGCAGCGGGTGCCCGCCAGCGGGAAACCCAGTTGGGTTGCCTTCGGCAAACCCAACCAGAATAGTCTGCCGGTCGGCCTTTCCCGCGTCGCAGACGCGGGGGCGACCGGTGGGCCGGGTGGATTTGGGTCAAATCCATCGGGTTTCGGACTTGGCCGGGCCACCAGCCCGTCCTTCGCCAAAGCCCTCGACCTTGGCCCAAATCCCCTCCGGCAGAACGATTCCATTTGGACCTGAAAGGGTCTAAGAGACTGTTTGGAAACCGCCAGGCCAGCCTCACGACTTTCCAGACAATCTCCAGGGCTTTAACCGCCAGGCCAGGTATCCGACAGCCGATATCCTTCCGGCCAGGGGTCCGACGGGTCCAGCATGTGCTGGTGAATGCCGGTGATCCAGCCCCGTCCGGAAATCTGCGGCACGATGGCCGGACGCCCTGCGACACTTGTTTCGCGGGCAATGCGGCCGGTAAAGCGCCCGCCAATCAGTGATTCCAGCTCAAGCGTGTCGCCCTGTATCATCTGGCCTCTGGCCGCCATCACCGCCATGCGCGCTGAGACCGCGGTGCCGGTCGGCGAACGGTCGATTTTTCCAGGCCTGATCGCCACCGCAGACCGGCTCACCCGGCGTCCGTCCTCATCGCGCACAGGACCGCAAAAGGCGCAGAATGAAATGTGATCCCAGTCAGGGTTTTCGGGATGTGAGAAGCCCAGCGCCGCATTTGCGGCATCAGAAATCTTCATGCCGGCGGCGGCCAGATCATTCGCCTCGCCGGGAACCAGTTCAAAGCCGAGTGCAGCCGCGTCGACAATCACAAATGAATCGCCGCCATAGGCCGTGTCGACAACAATCGTGCCCATGCCGGGCACTTCCAGCGGCACGTCGAGCTTGTCGGCAAACGACGGCAGATTGGTCACGGTGATCCGCTCTGCCTTGCCATCGCGGCATTCGGCCTCCACCTCGATCAGCCCGCCCGGCGCTTCCAGCACCATTTTCGTCACGGGTTCAGTCATTGGAATGATGCCGCTGTCGAGCAGCACTGTCGATACGCAGATCGAGTTGGAGCCGGACATGGGCGGAGTGTCGGCGGGTTCCATGATGATGAAACCCATCTGGGCGCGCGGATTCTTGGGCGGCACCAGCAGGTTGACGTGACGAAACACGCCACCGCGCGGCTCGTTCAGCACAAAATTGCGCAATGCGCCGTCCTGGTGGATGAACCGGCTCTGCGCCCACAGCGTATCGCCAGGCGGCGGGGCTATGCCGCCGACAATGACGTCTCCCACCTCGCCCTCGGCGTGACAGGAGACGACATGCAAGGTCTTGATTGTGCGCATTCAGTGACTTTACGCGGCTTTCTTCTGCTCGTCAGCCAGATAGCCTTTTTCCTTCAGCCAGTCCTCGATGATGATCTCGACAAGCGACGAGACCGAGCGTCGATCATCCTTCGCGGCCTTGATCAAGGCCTCCTTCAAATCGCGTTCAATACGGAATCCGAGTGGGTGGGTCTTGGACATGACGTCCTCCTTGGGGTGCGCCATCGATGCAGGACAGCGTTGAAATAGCCTGAAATATGCAAAACATCCGCGTCTGGCGGTCGTCAGCTACGCCGGAGGCGGTCCGCGCGGCGCAAACGCTGTCGCCAGAAGATCACCAGGCGGCAGCAGGTAACCGGCCTGAGCTTGCTTGTGACCGCCAAGGTCAGTCTGCGGCCGGGACGCAATGCCGCTTTCGCCACCATCGCCGTCGGCAGGCGCATTCGGCGCGACGGCGCAAGTGTCCGGACCATTGGCCTGGCCTGCACTTGGAGCGCCCGTCTGCTTGCCGTCGCCGAGAGATTGGGCCACGCCTGTGGCGCAGCCATCGCTGGCCAGGCGCCGGATAGCGTCCGGAGCCGCACCGAACAGGAACGCCACCGCGAAGACCAGCAGGCGCGCTGTGAGCGCCACCTTTCTCGCCTTCTCGCTGACGCTTTCGAGCATCGTCTGTCCAGTTGGGTTCGACTGATGACGCAATCTTATCCGCCTGTGCATGCGCAAATGCAATACGACTTCCGACAAATGCGGAATCGCCCGGCCAAATATCCCTGCAGCGTCAAAACCGCTTAGATTTCAAATGGTTTCCGGCCGGTGTCTGCGCGGGCAGAACTGCGTCACCATGGTGCTTCGTCACGTCCCCTCAGCCACCAGCGCGCAATCAGCCAGCAGAGCAAGGCCCAGGCAAATCCGGCGGACCAGCCGCCCAGCACGTCAGAGGGCCAATGCACGCCCATGAACACCCGGCTGACGCCGACCATCACGGTCAGCAGGACAGCAACGCCGATGAAGAACACTTTCAGCCGCCGTTGCGGCACAATCCGCGCCAGCAGCGAGCCAAGCGTCAGATAGGTAACCGCCGACATCATCGCGTGGCCCGACGGAAAGCTGAGGCTGGATTCGGTCATCAGATGCGAAACAAGGTCCGGCCTTGGCCGGTCAATGCCAAGCTTCAGCAGCGACGACACGATCTGCCCGCCACCAACCGCCACCAGCACAAACAGGGCGATCTGCCACCTGCCAGCCAGCAGCAGGAACAGGATCACCAGCGTTGTGATCAGGATCAGAACCGCCGCGCTACCGAGAGACGTGATGTCGCGCACCATGCTCTCCAGCCATTCCGGACCAACCGGGTTCGACGTGTCGCCCGGTTCGCGGAACGCCAGCAGGATGCGCACATCCATGTTGTCAGGCGTGGCGAGCCTCGCCACTTCGGACAGTTCAAAAAACGCCCAGAGCGCGGCGGCCAGCAGGAAGCCCGCCACAAGGACGGGAAATTCCAGCCGGTTGAAGAAATCGAACCTGGTTTGTGACGGCCGTGACTGATTGTGTTGCTCGCTCATGCCCGGTTCATAGCGCAGCAAACGCGGCTATGAAACTGCCGCCAATGGCCCTGAAAGCCTGATTTTGCCGCAGTCTCGGGGCTGGCGCGCGCGGGAATCATCTCCCGCCTTGCCTTTCTGCCCCTACCTGATAAACGCCAGCCACCATGACCACGCCGCTCTCCCACATCCGCAACTTTTCCATCGTCGCCCATATCGACCATGGCAAGTCGACGCTCGCCGACCGGCTGATCCAGCTCACCGGCGGCCTCGACGCGCGCGAAATGGCCGGCAAGGAGCAGGTTCTCGACAATATGGAGATCGAGAAGGAGCGCGGCATCACCATCAAGGCGCAGACCGTGCGCCTGAACTACAAGGCGCAAAACGGCGAGGACTACATTCTCAACCTGATCGACACGCCCGGCCATGTCGACTTCGCCTACGAGGTCTCGCGCTCGCTCGCCGCCTGCGAAGGGTCGCTGCTGGTGGTCGACGCAAGCCAAGGCGTGGAAGCGCAGACGCTCGCCAACGTCTACCAGGCCATCGACAAGAACCACGAGATCGTCGTTGTCCTGAACAAGGTCGACCTGCCCGCCGCCGAGCCCGAGCGCGTCAAGGAACAGGTCGAGGAAGTCATCGGCCTCGACGCCTCCAATGCGGTGGAAATCTCCGCCAAGACCGGTTTGAACATCGAGGCCGTGCTGGAGGCCATCGTCCACCAGCTGCCGCCGCCCAAGGAAGGCGACGCCTCAAAGCCGCTCAAGGCCATGCTGGTCGACAGCTGGTATGACAGCTATCTCGGCGTCATCGTGCTGGTGCGCGTCATCGACGGCGTGCTGAAAAAGGGCCAGACCATCCGGATGATGGGCACCGGCGCCAAATATCCGGTCGAGCGCACCGGCTATTTTACCCCCAAAATGGTGCAGGCCGACGAGCTTGGCCCCGGCGAATTCGGCTTCATCACTGCCTCGATCAAGGAAGTGGCCGACACCCGCGTCGGTGACACCATCACCGAAGACAAACGCCCCACCGACAAGGCGCTGCCGGGCTTCAAGCCCGCGCAACCCGTCGTGTTCTGCGGCCTGTTCCCGGTCGACGCCGCCGACTTTGAAGACCTGCGCGCAGCCGTCGGCAAGCTGCGCCTCAACGACGCTTCCTTCTCCTATGAAATGGAGACAAGCGCCGCGCTCGGTTTCGGCTTCCGCTGCGGTTTCCTTGGCCTCCTGCATCTCGAAATCATTCAGGAGCGGCTGGAGCGCGAGTTCGACCTCGACCTGATCGCCACTGCGCCGAGCGTGGTCTACCGCATCGTCATGAATGACGGAACGGTGCGCGAGTTGCACAACCCGGCCGACATGCCCGACGTGGTCAAGATCGAGGCAATCGAGGAGCCGTGGATCCGCGCCACCATCCTGACGCCTGACGACTATCTCGGCTCGATCCTGAAACTGTGTCAGGACCGCCGCGGCATTCAGGTCGACCTCAGCTATGTCGGCAAGCGCGCCATGCTGCAATATGACCTGCCGCTCAACGAAGTCGTCTTCGACTTCTACGACCGGCTCAAATCCATCTCCAAGGGTTACGCCTCGTTCGACTATCACCTCACCGATTATCGCGAGGGCGACCTGGTGAAAATGTCGATCCTGGTCAATGAAGAGCCGGTCGATGCGCTCTCCATGCTGGTCCACCGCACCGCTGCTGAAAAGCGCGGCCGCGTCATGGTGGAAAAGCTGAAGGAGCTGATCCCGCAGCACATGTTCAAGATCCCGATCCAGGCGGCCATCGGCGGCAAGGTCATCGCGCGCGAAACCATTTCGGCGCTGCGCAAGGACGTGACGGCCAAGTGCTACGGCGGCGACGCCACCCGCAAGCGCAAACTGCTCGACAAGCAGAAAGAGGGCAAGAAGCGCATGCGCCAGTTCGGCAAGGTCGACATTCCCCAGTCAGCGTTTATCGAAGCGCTGAAGATGGGGGATAATTGACCAGCCGACCTGCGGTCGGCTGGTCAATTATCCCGAAGGGGTGAGACAGCCGGTTCGCCATAGGCGAAATGAAAGGTCCAGTGGACCTTTCATAGGCGTCGAACGCCCGGAGCCATAGCGAAGGGCTGAAGGCGAGTGAAAATCAGGGCGGGGGCTGCCGGAGGGTGAGCAATGCGAACGGGACCCGCCCGGGGGCACTGGCCCAAGTAGTGGTGAAGGGGCGGCGTTCCTCTCAAACTTCTGGCTCACCTTGCAGCGGCTCCGTCATCACCTCGCGACGGCGTCAGAACCCCAGGTAATCCCCCCTCAGGCAACCTCGTGCTGCATGTGCGATCATCACGAGCGAAACCTCCAGCGCCTTCTCATCAAGCACATCTTTGGCCGCCTGCCGCATCATACGGATGCGCGCGTCAAACGTATGCAGTTAAATGGCGTTAAAATACAAGTCATTGATTTTATTGATATTTCTATGATGCAGGGTTCCGTGGCGCGAGTTCGTTTTAATAAGCTATCAAGCTGTGCAGGCACTCAAAGAAAAATGACGTTAAATAACATCCCATTGATTTTCCTTATTTTTTTAGATTCACCCCGCTAGAATACCTCCCGAAATTAAATAGCATTAGGCCCAGCTAGGCAGATATCGCGCAAACTTTCTGGATGCACCGACGCTCTCATCAGGTTTGATAGCTCCAACTTCAACAGCAGCAGATATAATTTGCGAGGCTACCGATGCCTTGTCTCCCAAGCCGAATCTTTGACGGAGGGTCTCATTCGTCATCCGTTCAGTCATCACATATTTTAGAACACAGTGTTGATAGCATGCACGAATGCGATCCTCCCTAGTCATGTCTTCAAATTCCCTAGGGCCATGAACGACCACAGTTGTCCTTCCGAGATCAGCTCGAAACTCGGGAGCCGGAAGTTGGTAAACTTCTACAGTGTGAACGACACGATCAACACCGCTACTCCGCTCTTCGCAGATGTCCATCCGCCGCATCAAATCCGTAAGTTTTTCGTTTCGAGATTGATATCCGTCAATAAAGCGGTCAACGGGCACTATGGGCTTACCGGGGTTTGATATCTCCACTCGATTAGCATAAATCTCCACTACGGGGCCGGCACCAGTCGCAGCAAAGTCTTGATGAATAAGAGCGTTTGCGACGAGCTCACGAATACCTTCTTCCGGCAAGAGAGTAACGCTCTGACGGAGTGCGTCTTTAATAATCTCATTCTGTGGCAGCTGACCCATAATAAAGCTAACAAGACCTTGAAAACCCGTCGCGTAGCCTCGCTCTCCCAGCCGGTCTATCTTGGTTTCAAGCTTATTCTTGCCAGTGTAAGCAATTACGCGCGGAGCTTTACGAGATAGATCTGGAAAATTTGTAAGCTTTCGTGCCAGTAAAACTGCAGCGCAGCGTCGGATAGAATAAACGCCGTCAAGCATATAAATTAAATGCTCTTTTATCAATCGATCCAAAACGCCATCACGACTGCTAGGATAAGGCAATTTGATCAACTCAAAAAACGTTTGCGTATCCAAAAGTTCAATGACTTCTTGCGCGTCCAGTCCGGTTTTTGACGGTTCATCAAGCCAATCTGGGCCGCCTTCCGCAAATATAGTTCGAAGACGGTCTTCAGTCATCGAGACCAAGCTTTCGCCTGATCGCATCAAATACGCCCCTTTGTAATTGTAGGCAGAACCACGAGCGCGCGATGGAATGTGAAAAACCAGAACTCTACCGCCAGAATGGCTCACCTCCTCGACATCGACGCGAAATCCGACATTCGTGAAAATCTCTGATGTAAGGCCGACCAGATCTTGAAATGCAGCGGACCCCACAACTCTTCGGGGCGGTTTGTCCGTTATTCCAAAAATTAGAACCCCTCCACCTTCATTGGCGATTGCCACGCAATACCTATACAATTTTTCGCGCTCGAAACCGTTTTTTGCTTCCTTGAATTCAAGCGACTGGTTTTCAGAAGGAGCGCCTATCCAAATATCAATCTGCTCAGTTGTCGTTGCCAACAAGCAGTCCTCCGTCAATTAGGATGAAATTCTGCCCAGATCGCTAATTGATTTTGCCATGTAAGGTCAATGCAGTAGTCTCAGGTGACGCCCCTCCCTCGCCACCCTATGGTGAAACCGGAGCCCGGCGGTTCCATGCCTAACAGGCGAGCCAGCACCGAGGGTCCAGACACGGAAACGCCGCGCCCGTTTGCCAGCGTTCCGGCATGGATGGCCGGGTCGAGCCCCACCATGACGACGCGGGCGGTTCAGCCCCCCAAAAAATATCAGAAATTCTATCCCCGCCAAAATTCCCGCCCCCACAATAGCTCCACCAGCAACGGAGCAGCACGTGAACGACAACGAGGCGATGAGACAGGAGGCAGAGCGGCTGAAGCGCAGCATCTGGTTCCTGCTGTCTTTCGCCAAAATTGCCGAGCGAACTGCCCATCTGCCCGCCCCGGTCCGTTTTGTCATGCTCGCCATCCTGCGTGTTGCACTCGGTGCCGGCCAGCGGCTGGTCTCCCGCATGGCCGAGGATCTTGGCCTCGAACTGGCCGTCTTCGAGCCCGGCCCGGACACAGATTCCATCGACGAACTGTTTGAACTCGCCCGGGCGTTCCGCATCCTGGGCTGCCTGCTCGGCGATCTCGCCGCCTGGGCCGGCTATTTTGCGCCCGAACTCTTTGAGCCCGGCCATGAGCGGATCGTTTCGCGCCGCCGCACAACCCGTCCGCGCTCGCGCGGCCAATATCGCCACGCCGCGCGCCGGTCCTGCGCCATCCGCGCCGGGCCTTGGCCGCCCTCGCTGGCGAGCCGCCAGCAGATTCCAGTTTCCTTGCCGGGTTCCGCAGCCAATCGTGCGTGGACCCCGCATCTGCGCGCCTGAATTTCAGATATATCAGGCCAAAACGCTCCAGATATATGCCGCATATATCAAACCCGGCGTCCAAACCGGGCTTTAAGGGCTGTCGATGCTTGATATATCAGCCGACGCGGGCCGGAATGCGCGCTTCCAGCCGCCGGAACAGCAGCACGATCACCCCGGTAATCAGCAGGTAGATCAGCGCCAGCAACAGCAGCGGCTCGTAGATGATGAACGTGTCCTGCCGCACCCGCGACGCCACCGCATAGATGTCGACCACCGTGATGGTGGCGACCAGCGGCGTGGCCTTGAGCTGCAGCACGGTTTCGCCAGCCAGCGTCGGCAGCGCCCGCTGGATCGCCTGCGGCAGCCAGATGCGCCGGAAGATCGTGAACCGTTTCATGCCAAATGCGCGCGCCGCTTCCAGCTGGCCGCGCGGCACGCCGGCAAATGCGCCGCGCATCACCTCGCCCTCATAGGCGGCAAACGACATGGTCAGCGCCACCACCGCATAGGGCCATGCCTGCCTGAGATAAGGCCAGAGGTCGGATTCGCGGATCCACGGATATTGCGGAAACAGCGAGCCGAGGCCGAAATAGAGCAGCCACAGCTGGAGGAGAAGCGGCGTGCCGCGGATCACGGTGCAGAACGCTTTTGCGGGCGCGGCCAGCCACCACGGCCCCGCCGCCTGCGCCAGCCCGAGCGGCACCGCCAGCATCATGCCGAGCGCACACGTCACCACCAGCAGCCAGATCGTGCGCCAGATACCTTGCAGCGCCAGATCATAATAGCGCGGCAGCCAGTCCCAGCGCATGAACACCGCCGCCGAGATCACCAGCGCGGCGGCGATGGCGATGAGCACCAGCCGGTGCGGTTGCAGCCAGGCGTTCTTCGGCTCGCTCATGGCCCGCCTCCGATTGCGGGCATGCCGCGCCGCGACCAGCGTTCAATGCGGGCGATGATGACATTGGAGAACAGCGTCAGCGCCAGATAGAGCGCGCCGGCTGCAAGGAAAAAGGTGAGATAGGCCTTTGTCGCGCCCGCCGCCTGCCGCGTGATCTGGGTCAGTTCGTTGAAGCCGACAACCGCCAGCAGCGCTGTATCCTTGGTGGCGATCAGCCACAGATTGGCCAGGCCCGGGATGGCGAAGGGCAGCATGGCGGGAATGGTGATGCGCCGCAGCATCAACAGCGGCGGCATGCCATAGGCGCGCGCGGCCTCGATCTGCCCCTGCGGGATGGCGAGGATCGCGCCGCGCAGAACTTCGGTTGAGTAGGCCCCCTGCACGAAGCCGAGCACCACGATACCCGCCGCCAGCCCGTTGATGTCGACGCGGGCGTAGCCCATCGCCTCGAGCAGCCGGTTGATCAGGTCCGCCCCGGCAAAATAGAGCAGCAGGATCAGCACCAGTTCCGGCACCGCGCGCACAATCGTCGTGTAGGTTTCGAGCAGGTCGCGCACCACCGGCCCGCCATAGAGTTTGCCGCACGCGCCGCCGATGCCGATCATCAGCCCGAGCACATAGGCGCCGAGCGCGATATAGACCGAGTTCAGCAGACCGCGCAGCAGATTGCCGCCCCAGCCAGGCGGTTTGAGCGCCAGCAGGTCCATGGTCGAGACCTGAAGCAGCGGTGTCAGCAATGTCTCGATGGCCGGCCCCCGTGGCGGTCACGGCGGAGCGCAAGCGCCCCGCCGGTCGTTTCAGTCCAGCCGGTCAGCCGCCATAGATGTCGAAGTTGAAATATTTCTTCGATATCTCTTCATATTTGCCGTTCTCGCGGATCGTCTTGATCGCCGCCGAGAACTTGTCGCGCAGTTCCGTGTCGTCCTTGCGTACGCCAATGCCGACGCCCAGGCCCAGCACGTCCGGATCGTCGGCCACCGCGCCACCGATCTCGCAGCAGGCCTTGCCCTGGTCAGACGCGACAAAAGCGTCGAGCGCCAGCGAGTCAGCCTGCGTCGCATCGATGCGTCCGGCAGCAAGATCGGCGTTCGCCTCATCCTGAGTCTGGTAGATCTTGATCTCGCCGGCTGTCGGGCCAAAGTGCTTCTTGGCGTAGGCTTCATGTACGGTCGAGACCTGCACACCGATGATCTTGCCGGCCAGCCCCTCAGGCGTCGGCTTCAGCCCGCTGCCCTTTGCGACGGCGATCACAGTCGGCGTATTGTAATATTTGTCGGAGAAGTCGATCTCCTTCTTGCGTTCCTCGGTGATCGACATCGAGGCGGCGATGGCGTCAATCTTCTTGGTCGTCAGCGCCGGAATGATGCCGTCCCAGGCGGTCGCCACCAGTTCGCATTGCAGTTGCGCGGCTTCACACAAGGCGGTTGCGATCTCGACTTCCCAGCCAATCCATTTGCCGGACGCATCCTGCGAAGCAAACGGCGGATAGGGTTCGGCCGCGATCGACAGCTTGATGGCCTGTGCGGATGCTGAGCCTGCGCCAAGCGCCAGCAGCGCGCCGGCGGCGGCGGAAATGAGCAATTTCTTCATGTCGTTTCTCCCGTTGGGTTGGTCACCGGTCTTTTTGTTCTAGCTGACCGACCGGATGAACTGTTTGAGACGCTCGGATTTCGGATCTCCAAAAACCTGCGCCGGCGGCCCTTCTTCTTCCACAACACCGCCGTGCAGGAACACGACATGCGTCGCGACTTCGCGCGCAAATTTCATTTCATGCGTCACGAGGATCATAGTGCGCCCTTCCCGGGCCAGATCGCCGATCACTTTCAGCACCTCGCCCACCAGTTCGGGATCAAGCGCTGAAGTCGGCTCGTCAAACAGCATCACGCGTGGTTCGATGGCCAATGCGCGAGCAATCGCGCCACGCTGCTGCTGTCCGCCAGACAGAAAGGCCGGATAGACGTCACGCTTTTCCGCCAGGCCAACGCGCGCCAGCAGCTTTTCAGCACGGGCCACCGCCTCAGCGCGCGGCACGCCCAGCACATGCACCGGCGCTTCGATCACATTGTCGATCAGCGTCATATGGCTCCACAGGTTGAAGCTCTGGAACACCATGCCAAGCCTGGAGCGGATACGTTCGATCTGCCTGCGGTCTGCAGGCACGGTATGACCATGACTGTCGGCTTTCAGGCCGATCTGCTCTCCATTGACGCGGATGATACCGCTGGTCGGGTTTTCCAGGCAATTGATGCAGCGCAGCAGCGTCGACTTGCCCGAGCCGCTGCCGCCGATGATCGCCACCACGTCCCCGTCACGCGCCGACAGCGACACGCCCTTCAGCACATGCAGTGCGCCAAACTTCTTGTGCAGGTCTTCGATATGAATTGCTTCGGCTGCGGCATCGCCTGCATCGGCGGGTTTGGTAAAAGTAGCGCTCATGCCCATGCCGCCCCCGGCCGGGTCTGGTTCTTCACGGACAGTCCTGGCACAGCCGTCAAATGCGCGCGTCTCCTCACCAGTTTCAGCATGGACCGCTACCTTGGCTTGCGTCAACTGCTGGACACTTGTCCTCCTGTGTTGCGGCTGTGTAGAAAATGGGTGGTGCAAGGAGGATCGCTCGTGGCGTCAGAATATGGTTCGCAGTCAATGGCAGCTCCGCTCCGGCGGGTGTTGATGCGGCGCGCGTCGAGCGCCATGCGCCGCGCCGACGCGAAACAATGGCACTACGGCCCTGGATTTGACCCCGCCCGTGCCGCCGCCGAACATGACGGGCTGGTCCGGCTGGTCGAGGCGTCCGGCGCTGACATCGAGTGGCTGACGGATGCGGATGACGGGCTGGCCGATTCTGTTTTTACCCATGACCCGTCGCTGATGACGGACCGCGGCGCCGTTATCCTGTCGATGGGCAAGGCCCTGCGCACGCCAGAACCCTCGCTGCACGAAGCCGCCTACCGCCGCATGGGCATTCCGATCCTCGGACGCGTCGAGGCGCCGGGAACCGTCGAGGGCGGCGATTGCGTCTGGATCGACCGGACGACGCTGGCCATTGGGCGCGGCGTGCGCTCCAATCAGGACGGTATCCAACAGGTGTCCAACATCCTGTCGCCGCTCAGCGTCAAGGTCTACGGCTTTGACCTGCCGCTTTGGCAGGGTGAGGACGCATGCCTGCATCTTATGTCGGTCATCAGCCCCTTAGCCGACGATCTGGCGCTGGTCCATTCGCCGCTGCTGCCGGCGCCCTTCTGGCAAATGTTGCGGGCGCGGGGAATAAAACTGGTCGAGGGCGACCCGGATGAATTTCGCGACAGTTTCGGGCTCAGCCTCAACGTGCTGCCGACCGCGCCACGTGAGGTGATCGCCGTCGCCGGCTTCCCCAAAACGGCGGCGGCCATGGAAGCAGCGGGCTGCCGCGTCCAGACATTTGCCGCCGAGGCGCTGTGCATCGCTTGCGAGGGCGGTCCGACCTGTCTGACCCGGCCAATCTGGCGCAGCGCATGACGACAATCGGCGAGGCACTCATCGGCCTGTTGGAAGGCTACGGCGTCGACACAGTGTTCGGCATACCGGGCGTTCATACGGTCGAGCTCTATCGCGGACTGGCGTCGTCCTCGATCCGGCACATCACGCCCCGCCACGAGCAGGGCGCGGCGTTCATGGCCGACGGCTATGCCCGCGCCTCGGGCCGTCCCGGCGTCGCTTTTGTCATCACCGGGCCGGGTGTTACCAACACTATCACCGCCATGGCGCAAGCACGCGCCGACTCTGTGCCGATGCTGGTTATTTCCGGCGTCAACCGGTTACCAACTCTCGGCCTTGGCCTCGGCCACCTGCACGAGCTGCCAGATCAACTCGGCCTGATGCGCAAGGTCGCGGTTCTGTCGCAACGTGTCGAGACGGCAGAGCAGCTTACCCCGGCGCTGGCAGCGGCCTTCAATCTGTTTACGTCCGCCCGCCCGGGGCCAGTGCATGTCGAGATCCCGCTTGACGTGATGGGTCTGCCTGCCGGCGGTCTTCAGGCTGAACCTGTGACTGTGGCGCCGCCTGTTCCGGACCCCGAATTGATTGAGCAGGCTGCGCAACTGCTGGGCTTCGCGCAGAACCCGCTGATCCTGGCAGGCGGTGGCGCAAAGACTTGCGACGCGCTGTTGACGGCCTTGGCCGAGCGCATCGGCGCGCTGGCCGTCACCACGGTCAACGCACGCGGCCTGTTGTATCGCCATCCGCTCGGCGTTCCGGCCAGCCCGAGCCTCAAATCGGTCCGCCGCTACATCGTCCAGGCCGACGCCGTGCTGGCGGTCGGCACCGAGTTCGGCCCGACCGACTACGATATGTATGGCGATGGTGGCTTCGCTGTGCCCAAGCGGCTGGCGCGCATCGACATCGACGCAGCCCAGCTTGACCGCCACCCGGCCAGCATAGCCATCCAGGCCGACAGTACCAGCGCACTTGCTGCGCTTCTGGAAAAGCTGCCTCCCGGCATCCGCGCCCATCGCGGAGCTGATCGGGCGGCCGCTGCCCGCGCAGAAGCATGGGCCGAGATTGGCCCGGTCATGCAAGGGCAGGTACGCGCCATAGAGACAATCCGCGACACGCTTCCGGGCGCGCTGATTGTCGGCGATTCGACCCAGCCGGTCTATGCGGCAAATCTCTACTACGACCATGATCGTGCAGGCGGCTGGTTCAATGCCGCCACGGGCTATGGCGCGCTTGGTTTTGGCCCGCCCGCCGCCATTGGCGCACAGATCGCCCTGCCGAAAACTCCGGTCGTTTGCCTCACCGGCGATGGCGGTTTCCAGTTCACGCTGCCGGAGATTGCGGTCGCCGTCGAACACCGGCTGCCCGTCATCTTTGTGGTCTGGAACAATCGCGGCTACCGGGAGATCGAGACGTCGATGGTCGACGCCGGCGTCGAGCCGGTCGGCGTCTCGCCCGCACCGCCAGATTTTGTGACGCTTGCCGCCGCTTACGGAATGGCGGCGGAACGCATCGCAGACCTCGCCGGTCTGGCCGCGGCGCTGCAACGCGCCAGAGAGATTGGAGGGCCAGCGCTGATAGACGTTATGATCGCTTAGGTGGAGCGCTATGCCGCGCTTGCCGTCAGGCCCTGAAACGCACTAATAAGGCTGCGACCGCCGCAGCCGGAGACCATCCATGCCCATCGTCGAAAACATTCCAAAGCTCGTCACCGTATTCGGCGGGTCGGGTTTTGTCGGGCGGCATGTTGTCCGGGAGCTGGCAAAGCGCGGTTATCGCGTCCGCGTTGCGGTGCGGCGGCCTGATCTCGCCGGCTTCGTCCAGCCCGCCGGCAATGTCGGTCAGATCCAGCCGGTGCAGGCCAATATCCGCGTCCGCTGGTCCATCGACCGTGCTGTGGAGGGCGCATCTCACGTCATCAACCTGGTTGGCATCGCGCATGAGAGCGGCCGTCAGACCTTCGCTGCCGTGCAGGATTTTGGCGCGCGCGCCATCGCTGAATCGGCTCGCGCCGCCGGCGCCGGCATGACCCAGATGTCGGCCATCGGCGCAAATCCAGATTCTGAATCGGTCTACGCCCGGTCCAAGGCCGCAGGCGAAGCCGCCGTGATTGAGACCTTGCCCGGCGCAACGATTGTGCGGCCATCAATGATTTTCGGCCCGGAAGACAAGTTCTTCAACCGCTTCGCCAACATGGCTCGCTTCACGCCAGTCTTGCCGATCATTGGCGCAGAGACCAAATTCCAGCCGGTCTATGTCGGCGACGTCGCCGAGGCCATTGCGCGCTCTGTCGATGGCAAGGCCGCCGCCGGCATCTACGAACTGGGCGGTCCGGAAGTGCTGACGTTCCGCCAGTGCATGGAGCGCATGCTGGAAATTATCGAACGCAAGCGGATGATCGTGAACATGCCCTGGCCGATTGCATCCCTGCAGGCGGCATTGCTCGGCTGGCTGCCCAACCCGATGCTGACCTCCGATCAGGTCGAACTGCTGCGTCACGACAATGTCGTTTCGACCCACGCGAAAGAGGGCCGCCGCACGCTTGAAGGGCTTGGCATCGAAGCGGATTCGATCGACGCCATCCTGCCATCCTATCTGTGGACCTACCGCGTGGCGGGCCAGTTCACCAACGACAGGCTTGCTTGACGAACGGGACATTCGCGCCGCCTGCGTCCTATTTGCTCACAGAAGCGTGAAAAACGCCTGTCCGCCGTTCTTGCGAGTCAAAAAAGCCGCCTTATATACTCTTCAGACTGAAAAGCCGGTCTAGATCCGGCATCACAAGTTATCTGGAAATTGAGGGGCTTTCCCGGAACGCCTTCGGGGTCCTGAGAGCCTGCTAAGCGGAGACAAACATGGCAAAAGTAATCGGCATTGATTTGGGAACGACCAATTCCTGCGTCGCCGTCATGGACGGTAAAGACGCGAAGGTCATCGAAAATGCGGAAGGCGCGCGCACCACGCCTTCAATCGTAGCGTTCACCGGCGACGGCGAACGGCTCGTCGGCCAGCCGGCCAAGCGCCAGGCGGTCACCAATCCTGAAAACACGATCTTTGCGGTGAAGCGCCTGATCGGCCGCCGCTATGATGATCCAGTCACCGAGAAGGACAAGAAGCTTGTCCCTTACAAGATCGTCAAGGGCGACAATGGCGACGCATGGGTCGAGGCTGGCGGCAAGAAGCAGTCGCCTTCGCAGATCTCGGCGATGATCCTGCAGAAGATGAAAGAAACGGCGGAAGCCTATCTCGGTGAGAAGGTGGAAAAGGCCGTCATCACCGTTCCAGCCTATTTTAACGACGCCCAGCGTCAGGCGACCAAGGATGCCGGCAAGATCGCCGGTCTTGAAGTGCTGCGCATTATCAACGAGCCGACCGCCGCTGCTCTGGCCTACGGGCTTGAGAAGAAGAAGGCCGGCACGATTGCGGTCTACGATCTTGGCGGCGGCACGTTCGACGTGTCGGTGCTCGAAATCGGCGACGGCGTGTTCGAGGTCAAGTCGACCAATGGCGACACGTTCCTGGGCGGTGAAGACTTTGACATGCGTCTGGTCGAATACCTCGCTGCCGAGTTCAAGAAGGAACAGGGAATCGACCTGAGGAACGACAAGCTTGCTCTGCAGCGCCTCAAGGAAGCTGCCGAAAAGGCCAAGATCGAACTTTCGTCGGCTGCACAGACCGAAATCAACCTGCCCTTCATCACGGCAGATGCGACCGGTCCCAAGCACCTGACCCTGAAGCTCACCCGCGCCAAGTTCGAATCGCTGGTCGACGACCTGATCCAGCGCACCATCGAGCCTTGCAAGGCGGCTCTGAAGGACGCTGGCCTCAAGGCTGGCGAGATCGACGAGGTCATCCTGGTCGGCGGCATGACCCGTATGCCCAAGGTTCAGGAAATCGTGAAGCAGTTCTTCGGCAAGGAGCCGCACAAGGGCGTCAACCCCGATGAGGTGGTTGCACTGGGTGCTGCGATCCAGGCCGGCGTGTTGCAGGGCGATGTCAAGGACGTGCTGCTGCTCGACGTGACCCCGCTGTCCCTGGGCATCGAAACGCTGGGTGGCGTGTTCACCCGTCTGATCGAGCGCAACACGACGATCCCGACCAAGAAGAGCCAGACGTTCTCGACGGCTGAGGACTCACAGTCAGCCGTGACGATCCGGGTCTTCCAGGGCGAGCGCGAAATGGCGGCCGACAACAAGATGCTTGGCCAGTTTGATCTGGTCGGCATTCCGCCGGCGCCGCGTGGCGTGCCGCAGATCGAGGTCACGTTCGACATCGACGCCAACGGCATCGTCAACGTGTCGGCCAAGGACAAGGGCACTGGCAAGGAACACCAGATCCGCATCCAGGCATCGGGCGGCCTGTCCGACGCCGACATCGAAAAGATGGTCAAGGACGCCGAGACCAATGCAGAGGCCGACAAGAAGCGCCGCGCCGTGGTCGAAGCCCGCAATCAGGGCGAAGCTCTGGTTCACTCGGCAGAAAAGTCGCTGTCTGAATATGGCGACAAGGTCTCCGAGACCGAGCGCACGGCCATCTCCGACGCAATCGCGTCGCTGAAGACCGCGCTCGAAGGCGAGGATGTCGAGGACATCAACGCCAAGAGCCAGACGCTGGCGGAAGCTTCGATGAAGCTTGGCCAGGCCATGTATGAAGCGTCGCAGGCTGAAGCCGCCCAGGCTGACGCCAAGTCAGATGCGAAGAAGGCCGGCGAAGACGTTGAAGACGCCGACTTCGAAGATCTGGACGACAATGACGACAAGAAGTCTGCCTGAACGGGCAGCTGACTTGATCTGAACAATCAGCGGCGGCGATCCATGATCGCCGCCGTTTTTTGTTTTCAGCACAGGCCAACACCGCTGAACCACTCAATGTGTCGCATATTGGTCATTCCGGCGTGAAAAGCGGGGCGTAGCCAAAGCGAACACTGGCAAGTTGGCGCAACACTTACTAAATGCGCTGCAACTTTGGTTCACGGGCGCGGGGAGCGGCCGTATGGTTTTGAAGGCCGGTGATGAAGGCTGATTTCTATGAGACGCTCGGCGTCGCCAAGTCTGCTGACGAAAAGGAGCTGAAAAGCGCCTATCGCAAGTTGGCGATGCAGTTCCACCCTGACCGCAACCCTGGCGACGCATCGTGCGAGGCGAAGTTCAAGGAAGTCAACGAAGCCTATGACACGCTGAAGGACCCGCAGAAGCGGGCTGCCTATGACCGCTTCGGACATGCAGCGTTCGAGAACGGCATGGGTGGCGGCAATGGCGGCTTTCAGGGCGGCGGTGGCTTCGCCGATATTTTCGAAGACATTTTTGGCGATATGATGGGCCGCCGCCAGCGTTCGTCCGGCGGGCGCGAGCGCGGCGCAGACCTGCGCTACAATATGGAAATCTCGCTTGAGGAAGCGTTCGCCGGCAAGACCGCGCAGATCCGTGTTCCCTCCTCCATCACCTGCTCGCAATGTTCGGGCTCCGGCGCAAAACCAGGCACCTCGCCGGTCTCTTGCACCACCTGTCAGGGTTCGGGCCGGATCCGCCAGAGCCAGGGCTTCTTCTCGATCGAGCGGACCTGCCCGACCTGTCAGGGCCGCGGCGAGATGATCAAGGACCCGTGCGGCAAGTGCGGCGGCCAGGGTAAGGTCACCGAAGAACGCGCCCTGTCAGTCAACATCCCGGCTGGCATTGAAGACGGAACCCGCATCCGGCTCGCGGGTGAAGGCGAGGCCGGATCACGCGGAGGGCCAACGGGCGACCTCTACATTTTCCTTTCGGTCAAGCCGCATGAGTTCTTCCAGCGCGAGGGTGCTGACCTGTTCTGCAAGGTTCCGGTATCGATGATGACGGCGGCGCTTGGCGGCTCGTTCGAGGTCGCGACGCTTGATGGCACGCAGTCGCGCGTCAAGGTCACCGAAGGCGCTCAGCACGGCAAGCAATTCCGGCTAAAGGGCAAAGGCATGCCGGTCCTGCGTCAGCCGTCTGTCGGTGACCTCTACATTGAGATCGCTGTGGAAACCCCGCAGAATCTGACCAAGCGCCAGCGTGAATTGCTGGAAGAGTTCGAGCAATTGTCGTCGAAGGAGAATTCGCCGCAATCGGAAGGTTTCTTCTCGCGCATGAAGGATTTCTTCGACTCGTTCAGCACGTAGTGCCGAAACTTTGGCTGCTGAGGCTTTTTCGAGACGATCAAGAAACGCCTTCATTTTGACGGGTGCCTGAGGCATAACGCGGCGGTACGTCTGCATGGGAATGAATCATGGGTTCCACTGGTCTCAAGAAGACTCTCGGAAAACGGTTTGACGAGGAACTGAAGTTCTTTCGAGGCTGGATCGAAAAACCCCGCGCTGTCGGCTCGATCATTCCCACCAGCATGGTTGCCGCACGCCGCATGGCTTCGGTCATCAATCCCGATTCAGGACTGCCAGTACTTGAGCTTGGTCCCGGCACAGGCGTCGTCACTCGCGCCATTCTCGAACGCGGCGTCCAACCTTATGATCTTTGGTCAGTCGAATATTCCGCCGATTTCATCGACCATCTGCGCGACACGATCCCCGGCGTAAACTTCGTCGAAGGCGACGCGTTCAACCTGGCGTCCTGCCTGCCGGACCCGTCAATGCGCTTTGATTCGGTTGTCTCGGGCGTGCCTCTGCTCAACTTTCCGGTCGCCCAACGTGTGCGCTATGTCGAGCAGCTGCTTGACCTTATTCCAACCGGCCGGCCGATTATACAATTGACATACGGGCCGATGAGTCCGGTTCCCGCCAATCGCGGCAACTACACCGTCGAGCGTTATGAGTTCGTCGTGCGCAACATTCCGCCGACGCAGCTGTGGGTCTATCGCCGTCCGCTGGACTGATTGCGGCCGGCGTCTCGGCGACGCCCTTGATATCCGGCTGGTAGCGCGTTAGCGGAAAGCCAACTGGAGCTGCTCGCCTATGACCCCGAAAATCCTCGTCTTCGCCGGATCAATCCGCACCGGCGCTTTCAGCGGCCAGGTCGCCGATTGCGCCCAGAAGGAACTGGCGATCCAGGGTGCAGACGTCACACGCATTTCGCTGGCCGACTATCCGCTGCCGATCATGGATGAGGATCTGGAGGAGGAGAAAGGCATTCCCGACAATGCATACAAGCTCGCCCGCCTGTTCGCCGCCAACGACGCTCTGCTGATCTGCACGCCCGAATACAATGGCTCGATCCCGCCTCTGTTGAAGAACACAATCGATTGGGTCAGCCGCGTTTCCAAGGATACGAACGGCAAGCCTCTTCGTCCCTATCCAGGCAAGATTGTCGGCATCTGCTCGTCGTCCAACGGCCATTTTGCAGGCATTCGTTCCGCCAATCATTTGCGTGCGGTGCTGTCTCACATCCAGATGGAAGTCATCGCCCCGCAGGTTTCGGTGCCCAATGGCGATGAGGCGTTTGACGAGAATGGCGACTTCAGGGAAGAGCGCCTGCGCAAGGGCATGCACCGGCTGTGTTCGACTTTGATAGAATATGCGGAGCTGCACTCACGAAGGGCCGACCGTTGATCCTCTATTACCTGACGCATCCGCAGGTCGCCATTGATCCGCAGGTTGCCGTCCCCGATTGGTCGCTTTCAGACCTTGGACGAAATCGGGTGGCCGCGGCTAGCGGCAAGCCTTGGGTCGGCTCGGTTCGACGCATTTTTTCAAGCAACGAGCGCAAGGCGGTCGAGACCGCGCAAACCATCGCCGCTGCCGTTGGCCAAGGTGTTTCGATCCGGCAGAACATGGGTGAGAATGACAGATCGGCCACGGGTTTTATCCGGCCGGAGGAATTCGAGGCAGCAGCTGACGCATTCTTTGCCGAGCCCGAAAATAGCTGGAACGGCTGGGAGACAGCTAATGATGCTCAGGCGCGTATTGTGGCAGCCGTCGAGCTTGCATTGGATGAGGCGGAAACCGACTATCCGGTTCTTTTTGTGGGTCATGGCGCTGTCGGAACGCTGCTGAAGTGCAGCCTTCTAGGGCGTGGCATTTCGCGAAGCGAAGACCAGCCGAATGGAGGCGGCAATATCTTTGCATTCAACCTCAACACAAGACATCTCCTCAATGACTGGACTGCTGTCGAAAGCTATGACGGAGCAGAACGCAATGGCTGACAATATTCGCAATCGCCTGATCGTCGGACTTGATGTTCCAACTGTCGCTGATGCGGAGCGCGTTGTGCACGACCTCGACGGCGTCACCAATTTCTATAAAATTGGCTACCAACTGGTCTTTGCCGGCGGGCTGGAACTGGCGCGCGATCTGGCGGTCGACGGCAAGCAGGTCTTCCTCGACATGAAGCTGCTCGACATCGACAACACTGTCGCCAAGGGCGTCGAGAACATTGTTCGCATGGGCATGACCATGTTGACGCTGCACGCCTATCCCAAAGCGATGCGCGCTGCGGTGGAAGCAGCCGATGGCTCAGGACTTTGCCTGCTTGGCGTCACGGTGCTCACTTCTATGGATGCGGGGGATCTGGTCGAGGCCGGTTATGAATACGATCCGCACACGCTGGTGTTGCGCCGTGCCGAACAGGCGCTTGCGGCGGGCATGGGCGGGGTGGTCTGTTCGGCCGAAGAAGCAGGTGCGGTGCGAAAGGTGCTCGGGCCGGACCTGGCGGTCGTGACGCCGGGCATCCGGCCGGCAGGAGCCGACCACGGCGACCAGAAGCGCGTCATGACACCCGCCAAGGCTCTGACCGCAGGCGCAAGCCATCTTGTCGTCGCGCGCCCGATCATTCAGGCTCCGGACCGCGCGGAGGCCGCGCGACGGATCCTCGCCGAAATGGCGGAAGCAGGGAGGTAGGACTATGCCGAAGGGATACTGGATTGCGCGTGTCGATGTACGCGACCCGGAACGTTACAAGGACTACGTCTCGACCGCGAAGCCAGCCTTCGAACGGCACGGCGCGAATTTTCTCGCCCGCGGCGGCGCAACCTTTCCGGTTGAAGGCGCCTCGCGCGCCCGCAACGTAGTGATCGAGTTTCCCTCGGTTACAGACGCGTTGGCCTGCTACAATTCGGCTGAATACCAGGCTGCCAAAGCGATCCGTCAGAGCTGCGCCGACGGTGAAATCGTCATCGTTGAGGGCGCTGCCTGACTGGAAACATGCCGCATCGCAGAAAAAATCCTTCTGGTGTTCGCTCCCGGCAGGCCAGAAAGCCCAGAAAGGCGCATGCGAAATCGGCGATTTCCGATCATTTTTTCCAGCTGCGAGCCAAAATTCAGCTCCTGATCCAGCAATTTTCTTACAAAATCAGGCTTCTTTTAGAAATTGTTGCAATCGTGTGACGGTCCGGACTCGAAAACGGACACTTGTCCAAAGGTAGAAAACAGCCATGTTGCCATGCAGCATTATCGCGCATAGCCTAGCCGAGTATCAAAAGGCCCTGCTGAAAGCGGCGGCAGGGGAAAATCCGGGACAACATATGTTTTATCAGATTTACGAGATGAACCACGCCGCCATGCAGCCGTGGCGTGCAGTGGCGGATGCAACGAAGCTTCTCTACAGCCATCCGATGAACCCTTGGTCGGCGACCAGCTTTGGCCGTTCAGTCGCCGGCATGGCCGAAATGTTTGAGCGCAATACGCGGCGTTACGGCAAGCCGGCGTTTGACCTCAAGGACACTGTTATCGGCGGGCAAAAGGTAGGAGTCACCGAGGAAGTCGTCTGGTCGACCCCGTTCTGCAACCTGCTGCATTTCAAGCGCGACCTGCCGGCGGATCGCAAGGCGGATCGAAAGCTGCTGATCGTAGCGCCAATGTCGGGCCACTATGCGACGCTGCTGCGCGGCACGGTCGAATCCATGCTGCCTTATGCCGAGGTCTACATCACCGATTGGATCGACGCCCGGAACATTCCGATGATCGCCGGCAAGTTCGACCTCGACGACTATATCCAGCACGTCATCGACATGTTGCACCATCTGGGCCAGGACACCCATGTGATGGCCGTCTGCCAACCCTCCGTGCCGGTGCTGGCGGCGGTCGCGGTCATGGAATCGCGGGGCGACAAGTTCGCGCCCTCCACCATGGTCTTGATGGGCGGACCGATCGACACCCGCATCAACCCAACCGCCGTCAACAAGCTGGCGGAAGAGCGCGGCATCGACTGGTTCCGCGACAATGTCATCATGCAGGTGCCTTGGCCGAATGCCGGCTTCATGCGCAGCGTCTATCCGGGCTTCCTGCAGCTGTCTGGCTTCATGAGCATGAACCTCGACCGCCATATCAATGCGCATCAGGAGTTCTTCGTCCACCTGATCAAGAACGACGGCGACAGCGCCGAGAAGCATCGCGAGTTCTACGACGAATATCTGGCGGTGATGGATCTGACGGCGGAATTCTACCTGCAGACGGTCGACACCGTCTTCGTCAAGCACTCTCTGCCCAAGGGTGAAATGACGTTCCATGGCGAGCGCATCAACCTGACAAAGATCAAGAATGTTGCGCTGATGACGGTGGAAGGCGAAAACGACGACATTTCAGGTCTCGGCCAGACCAAGGCGGCGCAGACACTGTGCACCGCGATCCCCGACGACATGCGCGTTCACTACATGCAGCCCGATGTCGGCCACTATGGCGTGTTCAACGGTTCGCGCTACCGTTCCGAGATCGTGCCACGAATCGTCGAATTCCAGTCGAACAACGGGTTGGATGCCCGCACAAAGCAGCGCTGAAGGACAAGGCGCCCTCCGACGCGTGATGCAGCGGCGCAACAGCGCGCCGCTCAAATGACCCAAACATCGCCTGACACCCTGTGCGCGGTAACCATGAGACCAGTTAGCACGGCAGTGTGAATTGACTTGCTCCCGCCGACACCCTTAATTTTTCGTTAAGAACAAGGGTGGCGGGGGCCAGTACATATGTATTCTTTCGGGACAAGATCTGGCGTGCGGGCTCGTCTCAGCCTTGCGACCGCCGTTGTCTCGCTGTTTGTGGCAGTTCCAGCATCGGCAGGCATGGCGACTGGTGGTCTCACCTCGCAGCCGATAGGCCATTATGAGTTCTGCAAGGCAAATCCGGCCGAATGCTCGATCCGCAGCGCCGACAAGGGGCCTGAGCGCCTGACCGGCGCCAAATGGCGCGCAATGACGGCCGTCAATACATCTGTCAACCGCGCAATCAAGCCGCTGAACGACATCGACATTTACGGCAAGGACGAGGTCTGGGCTTATCCCGATCAATTCGGCGACTGCGAGGACTACGTGCTGCTCAAGCGCCGCATCCTGGCCGGCAAGGGCATTTCGCTTTCTAACCTGCTCATAACTGTCGTGCGCAAGCCGGACGGCGAAGGACACGCCGTGTTGACAGTCCGCACCGACAAGGGCGACTTCATTCTCGACAACCTGAACGACAAGGCCAAGCTCTGGAACGAGACGCCTTACCGCTATCTCAAGCGCCAGGCGACCGAGCACACCGGCCGCTGGGTCACCATCCGCGGCGAAGCTGCGCCGCTGGTCGGTTCGGTCACCGAATAGACCGGCCTCTCAGATCATCGTCAGTCGTAGCTGAGATCCCCGGCTTTGCCGCCAAACACCCTGTAGGAATAGAACGAGTAGCCGGCAATGACCGGCAGCACGACTGCCGTACCACCCAGGATAATGGCGAGACTCTGTGTTGCCGACGCCGCCTGCCAGATCGTCAGCTGATCCGGAACGATATAAGGGTAGAACGACCAGGCCAAACCAAGAAAACCCAGCGTGAAGATAAGCGCCAGCGTGAGGAATGGCCGGATCGCATGCCTGTCGCCCGGCTTCGGCAGGTGGAACGTGTCGCGCCACAGATGAAAGAACAGCAGCGCTGACACGATGGGTAGCGGAGACAGATAGAGCATCTGCGGCCAGACAAACCAGCGGCCGAAAATGCGCGGTGAGGCAAGCGGCGTGGCAAGCGATACGGCTGCCATGCCAAGCACGGTGAACACCAGCGCGCGGCGCAGCCAGAGCACGGCCTTCTTTTGCAATTCGCCCTCGGTCTTGTAGATCAGCCAGGCCGCGCCCATTGCGGCATAGGCTGCAGCCAGGCAGACACCCGTCAGCAAGCCGAACAGCATCGCGCCGAACCCGCTCTCAAGCCCGAGGACATACACGCCGAGCATGTAGCCCTGCGCCAGAGAGGAAGTGAGCGAGCCGATGAAAAAGATCAGGTTCCATCGTCCCTTGCGATGCGCTGGCACCTTGGCGCGGAAGTCGAACGCGATGCCGCGCAGGATCAAGCCAACCAGCAGCACGAATACCGGCAAATACAGCGCCGTGAGGATGACGCCATGGGCAGCTGGAAAGGCGACCAGCAGCAGGCCGACCGCCAGGACCAGCCAGGTCTCGTTGGCGTCCCAGAATGGGCCGATCGAGCTGATCATCCGGTCCTTTTCCTCGTCCGTCGCGGCGGCAAACAGAATGCCGATACCGAGATCAAATCCGTCGAGGATGACATAGACCAGAATCGCGACGCCCATGCAGGCGGCGGCGATGAACGGAAGCGCGGTGGCCCAGTCGACGGTCATTGCAAGTGCTCCTGTTGTTCCGCCCCCGTTTCGCGAGGGAAGATCATTCCTATCCGCCTGATGGTTGCGACATGGCCCGGTCGCGCACGGCCGGCTTTGGCTCCAGGTCACCCTGCTTTGCCGCCTTCAACGCCAGATGCACCAGCACGCCAAGATAGGTGACCAGCAGCACAGCATAGAGCGCCAGATAGAGCACCAGCGTGAATGCAACCTGCCCCGCCGGAACCGGCCCGACAGCGTCGACAGTCTTGAGGATACCGGTCACGAGCCAGGGCTGGCGTCCGATCTCGGTCACATACCAGCCGGCCAGCGTCGCCACCCAACCGGACAAGGCCATCGGCACCAAAGCATAGGCCAGAGGTGTCGGCAGGCGGTCGCGGCGATAGAGGAAGAACGCCGCACTCCAGGACAGGATCAGCATCAGGACGCCAGTGCCAACCATGATGCGAAAGCCCCAGAATACCGGCAGCACCGGTGGATGGTTGCCTTCAAACTGATCGAGCCCCGGAACCACACCTTCTGCTTGGTGGCGCAGGATCAGCGATGCACCATTGGGGATGGCGATCTCGAAATGGTTCTCTTTGGCTGTCTCATCAGGCCAGGCAAACAGAACCAGCGGGATGTTTGGTCCGGTTTTCCAGTTGGCTTCCATGGCGGCGATCTTGGCCGGCTGGTGCTCCAGCGTGTTCAGTCCGTGCTGGTCGCCGACAAAGATCTGGACCGGGATCAGGATCGCAGCGATGCCGATAGCGGTGCGCAACGCCTTCCACATCGACTCCGAACGATCGCCGGCGAGATAGCGCAGCGACGACAGCCCAGCGATCAGGAACGAGACTGTCAGGCCGGATGCCAGCAGCATGTGCGTCAGCCGGTATGGGAACGACGGATTGAAGATAATCGCCCACCAGTCCGTGGCGTGAGCGACGCCGTCGATGATCTCGTAACCGGCAGGCGTCTGCATCCAGGAGTTCAGCGCCAGAATCCAGAATGCCGACACAGTGGTGCCGCCCGCCACCAGCACGGTCGCCAGCGTGTGGACCCGGTTCGAGACACGGCGGAAGCCAAACAACATGATGCCGAGGAACGCAGCCTCAAGGAAGAAGGCGGTCAGGATTTCATAAGCAAGCAGCGGCCCGGCAATGTTGCCGACCTTTTCCATGTAGCCCGGCCAGTTGGTGCCGAACTGGAAACTCATGGTGATGCCGGTCACTACCCCCATTGCGAAAGTCAACGCAAACACCTTCACCCAGGTGAAGTAGGCGTGCATCCAGGCGTAGTCGCGCGTGGCGTTGTAGCGAAGCTTGAAGAACAGCAGCACCCAGCCCAGCGCGATGGTGATCGTCGGAAACAGGATGTGGAAGGAAATGTTTGCACCGAACTGAATTCGGGAGAGCAATACTGGGTCCATGATCTGCGGCTCCTGCTGACACCAAGCTATGCATCTATTGCAGCCTGGTCAAAGGGCCGTCTTGGCGCAGGGACGTGGTGTCGCAGGCGATGGTCTGGGAACGGATCCAATTCAGTATTGTCAGGCGCGAGGCTCTAATTGCGCCGCGCGGGGCGGCGGGATAATCATCCTTCCCAGCGCCCGCTCGCGTGCCATACGCAGGAGCGCATCTTTGGGGAATGAATCGGTCAGGAGAGGCTATTGTCGTTTTCGGGATTATTTCAGCTTGTTCTGTCGACGGTTATCTTTCTGGTCGCCGCGACGGTGGCCAAACAATGGGCGCTAGCGCCCAGCATGGGCAAGCTGATCCTGACATTGTTGCTCTATTCGGGCGGCAATCTGATCATGCTGCGGCTGGTGCGCGAGTTCGGCATGTCGACGTCGTTCAGCCTGTCGGCCGTCATCCAGCTCGTCGCAGTCAACCTGATCGCACTGATCTTCTTCGCCGAAAAGCTGCAACCGATCCAAAGCGTTGGCATTGGTCTGGCGATCATTTCGGTGGTTTTGATTACGCTCGGACCAATGCTGATGTCGAAGTAATGGGGGAGCCTGTTGCTACGCTGCAACAAGCAATCAGGATTCATCACGCCTATCTCGTTTTGCCGCATTTCTTTCCGCAAACCGTCATGATCGGGCGCTTTCTGTCGCCTTCATGAAGCGCCGATTCACCGCATATTCACGTCTGTTGCGTAAGATGCCTGCTCATTCGGAAGGGACATTCCGAGGGACAGGGAAGACGACCGTGACCTTTCTTTCAACACTCGGCCACTACGCCGTAGCGCTTCGTGAATTCGTTTCGCCGACCTACCGGCCAGAACGGCACTATATGCGCGGCCCAGGCCCCGCATGTGCACGCCGTGGCTCTATAGCGATGGAAATGGGCGGCCGGGTTCGCTGAGCTCTTCAAGGCTTGTCTGGACAAGCCTTGAGAGTGACCACCGCGCCGGCTTGCTGGCCGAAATCCCGGCAGGCGTTCTCGCCACAAATCCTCCAGCCGCCAACTGTTGCGCCTGACTGCGCCAGAACGACCTGCGCCTGCGGCTTGACCGCCGGACGATAGGACCATGCGCCATCCTTCAGCACCGCCCCTTCGGGAATTTCCATACCTGCGCCGGTGCCCCTGACACGCGCTTCGACAATCTGGAGACCGTGCGGCGTCAGCCGCCAGTCTTCCTCCCATCGGACCTTTTCCACCGAATGCGTCCACGACAGCGTGAACAGACTGGCGGCGACGGTGATCGCCTTGCCGCCAGCGTAGAGGCAGACGCTCATGCCGGCTGCGGGGTGCGCTGCGTGCGCCACCAATGCAGCGCAACCAGAGCAATCGCGCAGAGCCAGCCGAGTTCGTCAGTCAAGGGCAGGGCCAGCACCAGAAGGCCGCCGGCAAGCAAGAAGCCCAACCGCTCCCACCACTCGGCGCGGCTGAACAGAAAGCCGACAGCGGCTGCGCCCCATAGCGCAATCCCGACGCAGGCCTTGAGCAGGATGTAGGCCACTTCGCCCGGATAGCCGATATAGGCCGACAGCGGGCCGGGATCCTGCAGCATCAGGGCAGGCGTGTAGACCGCCATGAACGGGACGACAAAGCCGGCAACAGCCAGCTTGGACGCCTGGACGCCGATCTTGAAGCCTGACGTCTTTGCCATGGGGGCGGCGGCAAAGGCGGCCAGCGCCACCGGCGGCGTCAGGTCGGCCATGATGCCGAAATAGAACACGAACATGTGGCTGACGATCAGCGGCACGCCCAGTTCCAGCAGGGCCGGACCCGCCAGCGACGAGGTGATGATGTAGTTGGGAATCGTCGGAATGCCCATGCCGAGCACGAGGCAGACCAGCATGGTGAGAACCAGCGACAGGAACAGGTTGTTCTGCCCGACCGCGATAATGAAACCGATAAAGGTCGAGGCGATGCCGGTCAGCGTCAGCGTGCCGATGACGATGCCGACAATGGCGCAGGCAATGCCGACCGGCAGCGCATTCTTGGCGCCTTCGGCCATGGCGTCGACGCACAGCCGCACCGTTTCGCGTCCGCCCTTGAAGGTGGCTGCCACGGCAAGCAGGACAAGGATGATCGCCAGCAGCGTGTTGGGGCCGGCAAAGACGACACAGGCTGGCGACAGCACTGTCTGGTCAAACGTCTGGTCGCAGGCGATGCGCAGCGTGCCGCTGAACAGCGCCGAGGTGGCGATGCCGATGACAATCCAGAATGCAAAGCGGAACGCCAGCGGGCCGATGAGCGTGGCGACTGCCATGCCAAGCACCAGCACCACCACCAGCGCCAGCCCGGCGGTGCCGGCAAACACCGGCGTGTATCCGGCAAACAGCAGATAGACCAGCGCCGCCAGCGGCAGCACCAGCGGCCAGTGATCCTTCACCGCGCGCCACGGGTTTGGCAGCGTCGCCTTGTCGAGGCCTTTGAGGCCGGCTTTGCCGGCTTCCAGATGCACCTGCCAGAAGCAGGCGGCGAAGTAGAGTATGGCGGGGATGAGCGCCGCCGTGACAATCGTCGAATAGGGCACGTTCAGCGTCTCGGCCATGATGAAGGCGACCGCGCCCATAACCGGCGGCATGATCTGCCCGCCCATCGACGAGGTCGCCTCGACCGCACCGGCAAAGGCCGGCCGGAAGCCGAAACGTTTCATCAGCGGAATGGTGAACTGGCCGGACGCCACGACGTTTGCCACACCCGAGCCGGAGATCGTTCCCATCAGCGCCGATGACAGAACACAGACCTGCGCCGGGCCGCCGCGCCAGGAGCCGACAAGGCCGAGCGCAAAATCGTTGAACAGCGCGATCATGCCGGCGCGCTCGAGGAACGAGGCGAAGACGACAAAGATGAAGATGTAGGCCGCCGAGACATAGATCGGCGTGCCATAGATGCCCTCGGTGCCGAAGGCGAAATTCTCGATGATCTGGTCGAACGTGTAGCCGCGGTGCATGAACACGCCGGGCATGTAATTGCCGAAAAAGCAGTAGGCGAGGAACAGGCCCGCGATGATGGTGAGCGGCCAGCCCATCAGCCGTCTCGTCGCCTCAAAGCAAAGCGCGATCAGGATCGAGCCGATCACCAGATCGGCATGGGTGAGAAAACCCGAACGCTGGATCAGGTCGACATAATAGATCCAGTTGTAGAGGCCTGTGGCAAAGCCGAGCGCACCCAGCCCCCAAAGCCAGGTCTTGCCGGCCGGCGTCGTCGCCCGCAGCGTCGCCAGCAGGCCGAACGCCAGCAGCAGCAGGAAGCCGACATGCATCGCACGCACCACCTGGCTGGGCAGCGAGCCAATGCCCGGAATGCCGCCAAACAGCGCCACGGAAAGCTGGAACAACGTGAAGATCACGGCAATGAAGAATGCAACCTTGCCGCCGGGCCCAAGACCCCAGCCAGGCGGCAGGCCCTCAAGCGCCTCTTCGTCCTGAGGCTCCGCGCTTGTGGCCGCGGATGCAGATGTGGCGTGCGAGTTCGACATGGCGCGGACCGTTCGTGTGCTGGCAAAGAAGCGCCGGGTCAGGTTATTTGAACCCGGCCCGGCTGTCTTGTGGCAAACCTCCCGAAGCCGGGGAGGAACGTCCTTACTTCAGGATGCCGGCTTCCTTGTAGTAGCGCTCTGCGCCCGGATGCAGCGGCACAGGCATGCCGTCGAGCGCCTTTGCAGGGTCGATGAGCTTGGCGGCGGCATGTGCGGCCACCATCTGCGGCAGGTTTTCAAACAGCAGCTTGGTCATCTGGTAGGCGGTCTCGTCGGAGACGCCCGAATGGGTGATGAGGAAATTGCCCACGGCAGCTGTTTCAACATCAGCTGCCTGGCCTTCATAGGTGCCAGCCGGGATGACAGCTGCAATATAGGGCGCGCCGATCTTTTCGACCTCGGCCTTCGGCACCGCAACGACAGTGATTGGCAGCGAGGTTGCGAGGTCGCGGATCGAGGCGACGCCAAGACCAGCTGACTGCAGCGTGGCGTCCAGCTGGCGGTTCTTGATCAGCTCCACCGATTCGGCGAAAGGCAGATATTCCACCTTGCCGAGGTCCTCATATTTCATGCCGGCCGCGCCAAAGATGGTGCGGGCGTTGAGTTCGGTTCCCGAAGCTGGCGCGCCGACCGACAGGCTCTTGCCCTTCAGGTCAGCCAGCGACGTCACGCCCGATTCCTGGCTTGCCACGATCTGGATGAAGTTTGGATAGATGGCGGCGATGCCGCGCAGTTTGTCGAGGGGTGCAGGAAAACCGGCTTCCTTGTTGCCCTTGACAGCTTCCTGAACGGAATCACCGAGCGAAAAGGCAATCTCGCCCTTGCCTTGCTGCAGCAGGTTGAGGTTTTCCACCGACGCCTTGGTGGCCTGAACCTGGGTTTTTGCGCCGGCAATGCCCTTGCCGTAAATGTCAGCCAGCGCAACGCCGAGCGGATAATAGACACCCGATGTGCCGCCGGTCAGCACATTGATGAATTCCTGCGCCTTGGCGGTCACGGTGCCAAGCCCCATCGTCAGCGCGAGCGCGCCGGCGGCGAGCAGTTTTGTTCTTGTCATTATGAAACCTCCCTGAATTCGTCGCGTCCTCCCGCGATTGATGCATGTTACCTATCGCGGACCGGATGCCAACCCTTCGATGCCTAAACTCCTGGGATGCTATCGGTAGTTGATTTCGGAGCGCCCGGGCGGCCACAATTGCTGCAAGAGCCGTGGGACAAATGTTCGCGTCGTCCACGAGGCCGGCCGGATTGCGCCACTCACCGCCCAGCCAGGGCCGCTTTGGCGGGCATGTCTCTGCGACGATGCTATGCTTGCCGGCATTTGGCCGTTGAAGGGCGGGGCAGGTTCGTCTATGAGATCGTCGTTCTGCGCTTTGCGCCGGACGATCCAGGCCTGCACCCGTAGCTCAGCTGGATAGAGCGCTGCCCTCCGAAGGCAGAGGTCACAAGTTCGAATCTTGTCGGGTGCGCCAATAAAATCAGCAACTTATCAAGATGTCGATTTTAAGTGCTGGCGATCACTCACCAAATACTCACCACTGAGAGACGGACCAAGCGATTTGTCGAAAGCCCATGTGACCTATCTCAGCGGGATGCCGGTGTTCGACCTGCTTTCGAGAATTCGCCCCGACGATGGCAGGATCGAGTGGCTGGTTGATATCTATCACGGCCTTCGGATCATGATGTTTTTCAATGAGCATCCACCACCCCACTTTGCAGTCCGATACGATGGCCAGACCGCAAGCTTTGCAATTGAGACCTGCGCACGATTGCGCGGGAATAGAGGGCTGGAGCGGTACGAGCCAAAAATTCGTGCGTGGTGGCAAGACAACAGGACCCTCCTCATAGAGACTTGGAACTCGTCGCGCCCCGCTGACTGCACTGTCGGACCCATCCGGGTCGGCGCGGGCGACACCGCCAAAAAGCGATCGAAAGAGAAGTCGCAGCGACCTCGCAATTAACGATAGGCGGCCCAGCGCTCGCGTTTCGGAGCCTTCCCCACGGTCGCCAGCACGCCTGCATTGTCCGGCCGCCCTTCCAACCCATCGTTGCCGGCCAAGGCCCGATAAGCCGCAAATGCGCGATCCGCGAACTCACGGTGTAATGCCTGGTCGAGAAACCATGCGGTCAATTCCAGCTTGTTCCGCCGCGACTTGGCCGATGGCGGTAGGGCCATTTGCGAGCCGTCCGGTTTGCGGACAATCTTGCAGCCCTTCAAGCGGATGATGCCCCTAATCTCAGCATCGAAGAACGCCAGGCTTTCCGATTCGAAAGCGTTCGGTCGAGGCTTGACGATGGTGAAGTTCGTGATCTGCACGTCACTCATTTCGGATGCTCCTATGTGTCCATCCATGCCGATCGGATCACGCGCGGCTTCGCGGCTGGCGGTATGACGATCGCGGGATTGCTCACTTCTTCCTCGCGGCGAGACCAATTCACCTCGACCATTTGCCTGGCGGCGAAGGCATACACGGTGCAATCCAGGCCTTCGGCGAGGCGACCGGGAATGCGTTCGAACCGGCGAGACGGCTGGCCGCGCATGTAGCGCACAACGATGCGCTCCGATGCGAGCTGTTCGAACCACGACGCCGGCAGACTGTCCGAAAACCGGATCGAGGTTCCGCGCGCCAATCGGGAAACCAGATGGCTCTTGATGCCGTCGACGCCGACAATCCATAGCCAGCCACCTTGCGTCTTCTGGCGGCTGCGCTCGATCCACGGCCGCGAACCGGACACGCCCTTCACCGCCATCACACGACGCCGCATGCGGGGGAAGGCGAAGGCATAGACACGTTCCATTGTCTCACCATCACCGCTGTCGATCGCCACCGCGTCAATGCCGAGCGAACCGCCTAAGGCATGGGTGAAGCGATCCTTCAGCATGTCATCGAGGTCGCGCCACGTTTCATCGTCGGTCGGCTGGCCCCAAATGACGCGATGACCAAGAACGTAGGCGGTTCCGTCTTGCGCCCAACCTATGAAACTGATTTCGAGCCGGTCGCGCTGCACGTCAATACCGGCCGTCATGGCCAACACTTCGGCCGGTACCGCGTCGAGATCGAAACGCTCGGCGCGGCTCGACAGGGCGGCATCGTCCAGCTCTTCGCCATGTTCGCGCCAGCCTTCACCGAGAACGGTGTTGACGAAACCCTGAAGCTCTTCCGGGCTGTCCTTTGCGCGAAGGAATTCTTGCGCCAGCTCGCCCCATGCCGCGTTTGCCAGCGGGCTGATCAGCGCATTGACCTTGAAGCCGGCATGTCCGCGAACTTCCGGCGCTGTTGCGCGCCACCGGCCATTTGCCACCATGGTTGCTTTATGCCGTTCCTCGACTGCGGAGCCGCACGACGGGCAGCACCAGAAGGCTTGCCTTCAGGCCAGTGGATATCCTTCCATGCGATTTCGTGGTGTTCGCCGCAATCGGGACACGGAACTTCATAGATGCGCTTGTCCGACCGGCTATAGGCGCGGATGACGTAGCTGGTTTCCTCATAGACCGGCGTCGAGCCGATGATGATCTTGCGATCGGGGAAGGACAGCGTTCGCTTTTCGGCAAGGACAATGGGCGAGCCTTCGATGCCGTTTTCGATGCCATCAACCTCATCAAGGATGAGGATTCGGGTGTTGTGCGAGCGCAGATTGCGGGGAGCTTTGGCCGCGACCACTTTCAGGCTGCCACCGGCGAAGCGCCTCGACATCATCGTGTTGCGGTTATTTTCGAGCTGGTCGCCGGATAGCACGCCGGCAAGAACCGGACTGGCGGCAAAGATCGGTTCAAGGTCTGACACGACCAGACGGCGGCAATCGTCTTCGGTCGGCAATACGGCAAGGATAGGTGCCGGGTCGTTGACGACATGGTTCGCCACCGCGCCGATCAGCAATGTGGTGTAGCCGACACGGGCCGATTTCAGCACGGACACGCGACTAAGCGTCGGATCGCTGATCGCGTCTGCAATCCCCTTCTGGAATGGATAAAGGCGCACCGGGCCGGGCAGCGCGGACACGTCGTCGGGCAGCCTGATTTCCTTCTCGATCCACTCGGAAAGCCTAAGCCTGGGCGGTGGAAGCAGCGCCCGTAGCGCCTTCGCCCTTGTCTGATTCATCATCATCATCGGCCAGCGCTGTCAGCGCGTCCCTTAGCTCGCGATCAATTATGTCGCCGTCGTTTGCTGTCAGGTGCGGCAAGCGACTTCTGATCCGGCTGGTACACGCCAGAATGCCGCTGCGGACCTTGCGGAGAATGTCACTCCACTCGCGTTCAACATCGCCACGCGCCAGCACGTCGCCGCGTGTGATCCTGTTTTTCAGTTCCTGCCCGTCCGCCTGTTCCCTCGCTAGCCTTGCCCGTTCCTGCACAAGGTCGAGCGCCCGCCCGTCGCCGCGACCGGCAGCAACTTCGCGAAGGTGCGCCGTGTAGAGCGCCACGGTTTCCTTCAGGTCGTATTGTCCGCGCCTAAGCTTCTTGGCGAAGCCGCGAATGGCGAGGTCAGACACGGTTCGGTCCGACACGCCTATCCAGGCAGCGATTTCCTTGGCCGTGACGACGTTGTTCATCGCGCCACCCCCTGCCGATCGGAGTAGAATTCCCCTTGGGAAATTTTGCAGTGAGCGAAATGTTGGGCTGCTCCCACCCGCAACGTGACGACGCCGGGAAGGACCCGCGCGCTTTGATGCTGCACCACTCTATGCTTCATCATTGTCATGTCTGATTGAGCGACAGCACGATCAGGTTGCTGTAACGGTCGCTGATCTTGAATACCTCGAACCGTGGCTGTCCTGCCCTGTCCATTGAGCGCACCACGTCCTTCGCTATGGGCGTTGGCCCGGTATAGGTGCTGCGATCGAGGATCAGCTCGCCTTGCCCGCCAGAGAGGCGCGTACGCATGCCATCGCCCAAAGCAAAGCTATCATCACCACCAACATGCAGGATGGCCTTGAATGTGGTCTGTGGCCGTGTGGGATCGGTGACACCGTTCTTCATTGGCGTAAGCCGCACCGTCTCGTTGAAGGCGCGCGCCGTTACCTGATCGACCTTCTGTTCCAGCGCGCGCCAGTTTGGCATTGGCTGACACCGACAGCCTTACCCGCCCGATCGGCGAGGGATTGGCAGCAATCTCGATAGCCGCGCCGATCTTGACATTGCTGCCGACGGTCGTGGTGACGACGCTGTTAGCGGCATCCCAATAGACAGCCTGCCCGATGGTCCATGCCTGGGCGCTGGTCTTCGGCAGTTCGAACACGCCTTCAAGCGCGATTTCGAGCGGCTCATTGATCAGAGCATCATAGGTAGCGACACCGAACAAGGTGCCGACCAGGACACCCGCGCCTGAAAGAGTATTGGCGGGAGCCGGGACGGTGATGACGCGGCCGGGCTGAATGAAGTTCTTCATTGTCAGAGTCCTTTGCTGAAGCTTGGAAGGAAGGTGTGGACACGCCGGCCGTTGATGGCGGCAATGTCGCGATCTACGGCACCGATGGCCGCGTTGAGTTCGGTGTCCGTCGTCAGAACATTTGGCGCTTTTGGTTGCGTAGTTTAGCGGAGTGTCGGCCTCGATTTTGGGTTTATGTTAAGCGGCGAGCTTGCGGTGTTGCAATCGGCGGTGCTCGATTGTCTTTCG